>BNJV01002658.1_pt1 | contig 533166 bp, 503 predicted proteins | sample 8540591 | NCBI WGS metagenome assembly BNJV01 (sample SAMD00202457, study PRJDB9452) | human saliva metagenome | host: Homo sapiens | reverse complement strand
TGCTGGCCCGACGCGCCGCCCGAGCCGGCGGGTGGCCCCACGCGCCCGCGGGCAGTACCATCGCCCCCATGTGGATCCTTCGTATGCGCTGAAACGGCGGCCGGCGCCGCTCCCCGCCAGAACCAACGCGCCCCATCGGAGGGGCGCAGGCATACGACGAAGGACATTTTGTGACCCATCACCACTCCACGACCCCCAGCACCCCCTCCACACCTGAGGACGCAGCAGACACCCGTGACGCCCATGAGGGCCGTGACGTCCGTGACGTTCAGGACGTTCACGACGTCCATGACGTTGTGGCCCGGGTCCTGTCCCGGACCGGAACCGCCCTGGCCTCCACCGCCGCCCAGCACGAGCACGCCGGTGGCTACGCGGACGGCCTCGACGACGGCGCCCTGGAGCGGGAGGCCCGCGCCGCCCGCCGCCGTGTGGCCGGACTGTCCACCGAGCTGGAGGACGTCAGCGAGGTCGAGTACCGCCAGGTCCGCCTGGAGAAGGTCGTCCTGGTCGGCCTGGAGCTGCCCCGGCCCCACGGCCCGGCCACCGGTGCACCGGGCGACAGCGGCCAGGTGCGCGACATCCAGGACGCCGACACCTCCCTGCGCGAGCTGGCCGCCCTGGCCCAGACCGCCGGCAGCGAGGTCCTCGACGCCCTCATCCAGAAGCGCGACCACCCCGATCCCGCCACCTACCTGGGCAGCGGCAAGGCGCGCGAACTGGCCGACGTCGTGGCCGCGGCCGGCGCCGACACGGTGATCGTCGACGGCGAGCTCGCCCCCCTCCCAGCGCCGAGCCCTGGAGGACGTCGTCGGCGTCAAGGTCGTCGACCGCACCGCCCTCATCCTGGACATCTTCGCCCAGCACGCCAAGTCCCGCGAGGGCAAGGCCCAGGTCGAGCTCGCCCAGCTCGAGTACCTCCTGCCGCGCCTGCGCGGATGGGGCGAATCCATGTCCCGGCAGGCCGGAGGCCGCGTGGCCGCCGGTCAGGGCATCGGCTCGCGCGGCCCCGGAGAGACCAAGATCGAGCTCGACCGGCGCCGCATCCGTCAGCGCATGGCCCGCCTGCGCCGCGAGATCCAGGCCATGGCGCCCTCGCGGGAGACCAAACGCGGCTCGCGCCGGCGCGGGGCCATCCCCTCGGTGGCGATCGCCGGCTACACCAACGCCGGCAAGTCCTCCCTCATGAACCGCCTCACCGAGGCCGGCATCATGGTTGAGGACGCCCTGTTCGCCACCCTCGACCCCACCGTCCGGCGGGCCGAGACCTCCGAAGGGCGCACCTACACCCTCACCGACACCGTCGGTTTCGTGCGCAACCTGCCCCACGAGCTCATCGAGGCCTTCCGCTCCACCCTGGAGGAGGTCGCCGGGGCCGACCTCGTACTGCACGTCGTCGACGCCGCCCACCCCGACCCCCTCAGCCAGGTGGCCGCCGTGCGCACCGTCCTGTCCGAGATCCCCGGAGCCCTGGACGTGCCCGAGCTCATCGTCCTGAACAAGACCGACCTCGCCGACGCCGTCACCCTGGCCGCGCTGCGCACCGGCCTGCCCGGAGCAGTCGCGGTCTCGGCCCGCACCGGGCAGGGATCGAGGAGCTGCGCGCCCGCATCGAGCAGATGCTGCCCCACCCGCAGGTGAGCATCGACGTCGTGGTGCCCTACTCCCGTGGGGACCTCGTCTCCCGGGTCCACGCCGAGGGCGAGATCGACACGGTCGACTACGTCGAGGCGGGCACTCACGTCGTCGCGCGCGTCGGCGCCGCCCTGGCGGCCGAGATCGAGGGCGCCTCCGCAGGCGTCACCGTCGACTGAGAGGCGCCGTGACCCCGAGCGAGCCGAGCCGCACGGACCGGCCTGACACTGACGGCGCCGGCGACCGCAGGGTCCTGGACGTCCTGGATACCGCGGTGCGCACCATGGGCGGCAGCCCCCGCCAGGGGCAGACCACCATGGCCCGGGAGGTCGCCCAGACCCTGGCCGACGGCACCCACCTCCTGGTGCAGGCCGGCACCGGGACGGGGAAGTCATTGGGCTACCTGGTGCCCGCCATGGTCCATGCCGTGCAGGCCGGTGCCCGGGTCGTGGTCTCCACCGCCACCCTGGCCCTGCAACGGCAGATCCTCACCAAGGACGCGCCCCTGGCCGCCGACGCCGTCGAGCAGGTCACCGGCACCCGCCCCGAAGTGGCCCTGCTCAAGGGCTGGCAGAACTACCTGTGTCGGCACCGCCTGGACGGCGGCTATCCGCAGGACGAGGACGAGACCGCGCTCTTCGGCGTCGGGGACGCCATCGCCCAGCCGGCCGCCGGGCACGGGAGCGACGCGAGCCTGGGCGAGCAGGTGGTCCGCCTGCGCGAGTGGGCGGCCAGGACGGACACCGGTGACCGCGACGATCTTGTCCCCGGCGTCTCCCAACGCGCATGGGCCCAGGTCTCCGTCTCCCGGGCCGAGTGCCTGGGACAGTCCTGCCCCCTGAAGTCCGAGTGCTTCCCCGAGCTGGCGCGTGCCGCCGCCTCCCGGGCCGATCTCGTGGTGACCAACCACGCCATGCTCGGCGTGGTCGTGGCCGGCAACCCCGGGGTCCTGCCCGACCACCAGGTCCTCATCGTCGACGAGGCCCACGAGCTGGCCGACCGCATCCGCTCCCAGGGCACCATCGCCCTGTCGGCGGCCGCCGTGGCGCGCACCGCCGCCACCGCCCGCAAGCACGCCTCCGTGCTGGTCAGTGAGCTGGAGTCCGCGGGCCAGACCCTCCAGCTCGCGCTGGCCGAGCTGCCCGACGGCCGCCTGGAGGCGCCCCTGCCCACCGCCCTGCACGACGCGCTCGTGCTCCTGGACGGCGCCGCCCGCCAGGTCGCCTCCGACGTGCGCGACCAGGCCCGCGCCCTGGGGCGCGACTGCTCCAGCGAGGCCGCCGGGGGCCTGGCGGTCGCCCGCACCGCCGTCGCGGACCTGGTCGACGCCCTGGACCGCATGACCTCGGACTCGGTGGCCCAGGGACGCGACGTGGCCTGGATCGAGCGTCCCCGCATGGGCGCCGAGCCCCCACGCCTCCTCCTGGCCCCCATCGAGGTCGCCGGATCGGTGGCCGGCCACCTGCTCAACGGCCGCGCCAGCGTCATGACGTCGGCGACCCTCGCCCTGGGGGACAGCTTCGATCCCATGGCCCGCTCCCTGGGACTGACCCTGGCCGAGCAGCCCTGGAGAGGCCTCGACGTCGGCTCCCCCTTCGACTACCCCCGTCAGGGCATCCTCTATGTGGCCGCCCACCTGCCCCGCCCCGGCTCCGGCATTTCCGAGGCGGCCCTGGATGAGATGCTCGCCCTGGCCGAGGCATCCGAAGGCGGCATGCTGGGCCTGTTCTCCTCCCGGCGCGCCGCCCAAGAGGCCGCCGAGGTGCTGCGCGGAGCCACCGACCTGCCCGTCTACGCCCAGGGCGACGACCAGCTGCCCACCCTGGTGCGGGCCTTCGCCGAGGACGAGGCGGCCTGCCTGGTGGGCACCCTCTCGCTGTGGCAGGGCGTGGACGTGCCCGGGCGCACCTGCCGCCTCGTCGTCATCGACCGCATCCCCTTCCCCCGGCCCGACGACCCGGTCGCCCAGGCCCGCACCGACGCCGTCGTGGCCTCCGGCGGCAATGGCTTCATGAGCGTATCGGCCACCCACGCGGCCCTGCTCCTGGCCCAGGGGGCGGGGCGTCTCATCCGCCGCAGCCAGGACCGCGGCGTCGTCGCCGTCCTGGACTCGCGTCTGCGCACGGCGCGCTACGGGGGATTTCTCACCCGCTCCATGCCCGCCCTGTGGCCGACGACGAAGCCCGATGTGGTCCGTGCCGCTCTGAGGCGTCTTGCTCTCCGTTCCGATGCCCCGAGGGAGGAGTGAACCCATCGGCTGGGCCTTTGGGTATGTGCCCCTCGGGAGGATATGCACGTAGGCTTGAGGCGAGCGGGTGCTCGCGCCCCTGCGGTCCTGCCCAGCAGATCCCATCGAGGAGAAGAACGTGTCAGACCACATCACCACTACCGCTGAAGGCTCCTACCCCACCAACCGTTCCGGCCGCCCCTCCAAAGTCGCTGTCATCGGTGCCGGGGCCGTCGGCTCCACCCTCGCCTACGCCTGCGTGACCAAGGGCGTTGCCCGCGAGGTCGTGCTGCAGGACATCGTCAAGGAGAAGGTCGAGGCCGAGGCCCTCGACATCGCCCAGGGAATCCAGTTCACCTCCGCCGGCTCCGTCTCCGGCTCCGACGACCCCGAGATCTGCCGCGACGCGGACGTCATCGCCATCACCGCCGGCGCCAAGCAGAAGCCCGGTCAGTCCCGCCTCGAGCTGGCCGGCGCCACCGTCGGCATCATGGAGAAGATCCTCCCCAAGCTGGTCGAGGTCGCTCCCAACGCCATCTTCGTCCTCGTGGCCAACCCGGTGGACGTGGTGACCTACTGCGCCAAGAAGATCACCGGTCTGCCCGAGAACCAGGTCTTCGGCTCCGGCACGGTGCTGGACACCGCCCGGATGCGGTACCTCATCTCCCTGGAGACCGGCACGGCCGTCCAGAACATCCACGGCTACATCGCCGGTGAGCACGGCGACTCCGAGGTGCCCCTGTGGTCCTCCACCGAGATCGGCGGTGTGCCGATCACCCAGTGGGGCACCACCCTCGACGGCGGCGTGTTCGACGAGTCCAAGCGTGAGCGCATCGCCCACGACGTGGTCCGCTCCGCCTACCGCATCATCGAGGGCAAGGGCGCCACCAACTACGCCGTCGGCCTGGCCGTGCAGCGCATCATCGGCGCCGTCCTCAACGACGAGCAGCGGGTGCTCACCATCTCCCCGCTGCTGGACAACTGGCACGGCATCTCCGACGTGTGCATGGCCGTCCCCACGATCGTGGGACGTGAGGGCGCCGGGCGCCGCCTCGAGCTGCCCCTGACCCCCGAGGAGAAGGAGCGCCTGACCGCCTCCGCCGACCACCTGCGCGAGGTCGCGCGCGGCCTGGGCTACTGAGCCACTGGTCTGAAACACGGAAGGACCGCCCCGGTCAACGGGGCGGTCCTTCTGTCATGCGGGCCTGGCGTGCCTACAGGGCGCGCAGCACCGTGACCACCTTGCCCATGATCGTGGCCCGGTCTCCGTCGATCGGGGCGTAGCTGGAGTTACGGGGAAGCAGCCACTGGTGGCCGTCGCGTCGCGAGAGCACCTTGACTGTGGCCGAGGCACCGTCGACGTCCTCGATCATGGCCGCCACGATCTCGCCGTTGGCCGCGTCGGGCTGGGAGCGCACCACCACCCAGTCACCGTCACAGATGGCGGCCTCGATCATCGAGTCCCCGTGCACCTCCAGCATGAAGAGCTCGCCCTCGCCGGTCAGGCGGCGAGGCAGGGCCATGACATCGGTGACCTCCTGCTCCGCCAGGATCGGGACCCCGGCGGCAATCCTTCCCACCAGCGGAACGGCGACCGCCTCCCCGTCCTCGACGCCGGGGACGCTGGGGGAGTCAAGTGAGGTGACGTGAGCGCTGCCGGGGGTGGCCGCGCGGCCGCTCGGTGCGCTGTCGGCGCAGACGACCTCCATCGCCCGAGGCCGATTCGGGTCTCGGCGCACCAGGCCCAGGCGCTCGAGCTTGTCCAGCTGGTGCTTGACGGAGGAGGGACTGGTCAGGCCCACCTGCTCGCCGATCTCACGCAGTGAGGGCGGGTAGCCGTGGGGTGGCGATGGCCGCGCGGACGGCCTCATAGACTGCGCGGGCGCGCTTGTCGAGGTCGTTGACGACCTCCGTGACCGCTGCTGCGCTGATCTGCTCAGCACCGCCGGCTCCGGCGTGCGGCATCGGGGTCGATGAGTCGCCCTGGCGTGCTGTGGTGCTCATAGTCCTGGCCCTCCCTGCCGGACAACCCTCAGGCCCGGGGGCGTCAAGGCGCGGAATAGATGTCGGTGGTCCGTGATCGTCTTGGACATGACCAGCCTACCGGCGACGCGACCACGATTCAAACACATGTTCGAAGACATGCTGGACGTGTTGCCTCTCAGGCGCTAATGTATCGAACAAGCGTTCGTCGAACATGTGTTCAGGAGGTTGCCGTGAGTGCCATCGCCATCCCGCTCCCGTCCCGTCAGGCTTCTCGGGCTCGGAGTGATGAGCCCGTCGCCGGGCCGGCCAGTGGCCGGGCCGGCGGGCAGTCCTCCCGTCGGCCTCGGTTGAGGCTGGTCACTGACGACTTCGTCCCCGAGGCTCCTGTGGGGCGTAGTGTCGAGGGCGCGCAGCGCCCCGGGGTCGCATCCGCTCGTGTCCCGGCGCTGCCGGCAGCGCTGCCAATGCGTCGCCCCGCGGCGCCTGCTGCACTGCGGGGTCGTCGCTCGGAGCTGGAGAGGCTGGCCCCGCAGCACCCGGCGGTGCGTGCCGCTGGGCTGCGACGTAGCGCCCTGCAGGAGGAGGGCCGGAGAGCCGGCGCCGCTCAGCGTCCCGGCAAGGGGGAGCCCGTCCCGTCCCGCCCGCGGGAGGCGGTGGAGACGGAGGTGCGCTCCCCAGGTGGACTGCGGCTTCTTCGTGGCGGTCTTGCGGTCATCGCCGCGGCCCTCGTGCTCGCATGCAGCGGACTGGCCATCGGGGCCCTGGCGGGCATGGCCTGGGCGGGCCCCGCTACGGCGGTTGCGCAGCTGCAGGCGGATACCACCACCACGGTGGTTCGTCCCGGTCAGTCCCTGTGGGACATCGCCGAGGCGAGCGGGACCGCGGACGTCCCGGGGATGGTGGCCCGGATCGCCGAACTCAACGACCTGAAGGGAACGACCATCCGTGCCGGGCAGACGCTGGAGATCCCTGCGGCGTGAGAACTCGTGCACGGATCGCACCTTGAGGCGGGCTTGCGGGGCGGCCCGCCGGGCGTTTACTCTCCGATGGACTGACACGTAGTCCAGTGAGTTCGGAGGTTGTAGGCGTGCACTGCCCCTTCTGTCGTCATGACGGCTCGCGCGTTGTCGACTCCCGGACCGCTGAGGACGGCACCTCCATCCGTCGTCGCCGTGAGTGTCAGCAGTGCGGGCGCCGATTCACCACATTGGAGACCGCCAGCCTGTCGGTCCGCAAGCGCTCCGGCGTCGTCGAGCCCTTCAGCCGGGACAAGGTCGTGGTCGGAGTCAGGCGCGCCTGCCAGGGACGCCCCGTGTCCGACGATCAGCTCGCGCTCCTGGCGCACCAGGTTGAGGAGGCCATCCGCGCCGGAGGTCAGGCGCTCGTCGACTCCCACGACGTCGGGCTGGCGATCCTGGGCCCCCTGCGTGAGCTGGATCAGATCGCCTACCTGCGCTTCGCCTCGGTCTACTCCTCCTTCGACTCCCTGGAGGACTTCGAGAAGGCCATCGCCGCGCTGCGCAGCGCCGAGGCGGCCTGCTGACGTCACCGGCCGACGAGGGCCTGCGCGGTGTGAGGGTTCCGTCAGGGGCATGCGCCCAAGCAGGACGTGGCAGACTGAGGCAATGCGCGTCCTCATCGTCTCCGACTGCTATGCGCCCAGGCTGGGCGGCATCGAGACTCAGGTGCGGGATCTCGCCCGCAACCTGAGGCTGGCCGGCCACGAGCCCGCCGTCGTCACCGCCACGCCAGTCGGTGACGGTCGTGGCCGCAGCGTCGAAAGGGTCGATGGTTTCCCCGTCTACCGCACCACCGCGCACCTGCCCAGTGAGCTGCCCGTTCATCCTCGAGCCGGCCGCGAGCTCGACGACCTCCTGTCCCGCCTGCGCCCCGACGTCGTTCACGCCCACGTCGGCGTCGTCTCACCCTTCGCCTGGTCCGGCATCTCCGCCGCCCGGCGAGCGCGGCTCCCGCTGGCCGTCACCTTCCACTGCGTCCTGGGACCCTGGGCGCGCGTGGCCGGAGCACTGGGGCCCGTCAGTCCCGTGCGGCTGTGGCAGCGCGGCGGCGCCGACCTGACGGCCGTGTCCTCCATGCTCGCCGCCCAGGTCCGCCGCGCCGGTGCTCATGATCCCGTCACCATTCTGCCCAATGGCATCACCGTCGAGGACTGGCACCTGGAGCGTCCCGGTCCCCAGGAACGACGGCCTCACCGGCCGGTCACGGTCGTGGCCTCCCTGCGGTGGGTCGAGCGCAAGCGCCCCCTGCAGGTCGTGCGCGCCTTCGCTCAGGCGGTCAGGAGCACCCCCGGCACCGATGCGATCCTCAAGATCTACGGGGACGGCCCGCTGCGTGAGCGACTCACCCGGGAGGTCGCCGAGTCCGGCCTGGCCGACCGCATCGAGCTCGTGGGGCGCGTCGAGCGCACTGAGCTCGCCCAGGCCTTCACACGTGCAGACATCTACCTGCAGACCTCGCCCGCCGAGTCCTTCGGCATCTCCACCCTGGAGGCCCGCAGTGCGGGGCTGGCCGTCGTCGCTATGCGCTCCAGCGGGGTGCGCGACTTCATCACCGATGGCGTCGATGGCCTCCTCGCTGACGACGACGCCGATCTGGGCCGCGAGCTCGCCACTCTCCTGGGGGACGACGAGCTGCTCGAGCGCATCAAGACCCACAACTATGAGAACGTCCCCTTGCCCGAGTGGGGCACTGTGGTGCAGATGCACGTCGATACCTACCGGCGCGCCATCGCCCTGGTCGGTGCCTGAGGGCCTGAGGGGCGGTGGGGTGCCGCAGTCGCCGCGAGGGTGGGAATGAGGTGCGACCTCCGTCAGACGGTACTGGTGTCGGTGAGCACCTCGGAGAGCCGACGCGCCGCGGCCATGACCACGTGTCCGTGAACCCGGCCGGGCTGACGCCCCATCCGCTCGATGGGTCCTGAGATCGAGATCGCGGCCACGACCTTGCCTCCGGGACCGCGTACCGGCGCCGAGACGGAGGCGACCCCGGGCTCGCGCTCCCCAACTGACTGAGCCCACCCCCGACGTCGGACCGCTGAGAGCATGGTGGCGGTGAAGCGGGCTCCTACCAGGCCCCGGTGCAGGCGGTCGGGCTCCTCCCAGGCGAGAAGCACCTGGGCCGCCGAGCCGCCCTGCATGGACATGGTGGCGCCCACGGGAATGGAGTCACGCAGCCCGATCGGGCGCTCGGCATTGGCCACGCAGATGCGCACGTCCCCCTGGCGGCGGTAGAGCTGCGCCGACTCGTGGGTCTTGTCGCGCAGAGCCGCCAGCACCGGCCCGGCGGCGGACAGGAGATGGTCCTCTCCTGCGGCGCTGGCCAGCTCGGTGAGCCTGGGGCCCAGAATGAAGCGTCCCTGGGAGTCGCGGGTGACCAGGCGGTGGAACTCCAGGGCGACCGCGATGCGGTGAGCCGTGGGGCGGGCCAGGTGCGTGGTCGACACGAGCTGGGCCAGGGTCGCCGGCCCCGACTCCAGTGCGCTCATCACCAGGGCCGCCTTGTCGATGACGCCGACGCCGCTGCTGTCGTTCTCCGGGGAGTTCTCTGAGTGGCTGTCCATAATCTGATACTGGCATTTCAAGGTATGAGATTTCAAGTTAGGGTCCGCCAGGGAAGCGGCGCAGTGTCAGCATCCTTCAGGCCAAGGCTATGGCCTCGGATGCGACGCGGCCGCCTCGTGCGGTCTGCGCGAGTCAGTGGCGTCGTCGGGCGCTGCTGAGTGCGGGCGGATCGGGAACACTGTTGCTGAGAGGATGAAGTCGATGGGAATGACTCTCGCCGAGAAGGTCTGGCGCGATCATGTGGTGTCCAAGGGTAGCGATGGCGCCCCCGACCTGCTGTACATCGACCTTCACCTGGTCCACGAGGTCACCAGCCCCCAGGCCTTCGAGGGGCTGCGACTGGCCGGACGCCCGGTGCGTCGTCCCGACCTGACGATCGCCACCGAGGACCACAACACCCCCACTGTGGACATCGACTGCCGATCGCCGACGTCACCAGCCGCGCTCAGATCGAGACCCTGCGCGCCAACTGCGCTGAGTTCGGGGTGCGGCTGCACTCCCTGGGGGACGCCGACCAGGGGATCGTCCACGCCGTCGGTCCGCAGCTGGGCCTGACCCAGCCCGGCATGACCGTGGTCTGCGGCGACTCCCACACCTCCACTCACGGCGCCTTCGGGGCCCTCGCCTTCGGTATCGGTACCTCCCAGGTCGAGCACGTGCTGGCCACCCAGACCCTGCCCATCGCCCCCTTCAAGACGATGAGCGTCACCATTGACGGGGACCTGCCCTCGGGCAGCGGGGCCAAGGACATCATCCTGGCCATCATCGCCAAGATCGGCACCAACGGCGCCCAGGGGCACGTCATTGAGTACCGCGGGCGGGCCATCGAGCAGCTCTCGATGGAGGCCCGGATGACGATCTGCAACATGAGCATCGAGGGTGGGGCCCGCGCCGGCATGATCGCCCCGGATCAGACCACCTTCGACTACCTCAAGGGCCGTCCTCACGCCCCCGTCGGCGAGGACTGGGACGCCGCCGTGGAGTACTGGTCCAGCCTGCGCACCGATCCCGATGCCGTCTTCGACACCGAGGTGGTGCTGCAGGCCGAGGACATCGAGCCCTTCGTCACCTGGGGAACCAATCCCGGACAGGCCTGCCGCTGTCCGCGCGGGTCCCCGACCCCGAGGACATCGCCGACGCCACCGAGCGGCTGGCCGCCGAACGGGCCCTGGAGTACATGGACCTCGTTCCGGGAACGCCTCTGCGCGACATCAAGGTCGACACCGTCTTCATCGGCTCGTGCACCAACGGCCGTATCGAGGACCTGCGGGCCGCCGCCGAGGTGGTGCGCGGGCGCAAGAAGGCCGAGGGGCTGCGCATGCTCGTGGTGCCGGCCTCGGCCCGAGTGCGTCTGCAGGCCGAGGCCGAGGGCCTGGACCGGGTCTTCACGAGCTTCGGTGCCGAGTGGCGCAACGCCGGTTGCTCCATGTGCCTGGCCATGAACCCCGACAAGCTCTCCTCCGGGGAGCGTGCGGCCTCCACCTCCAACCGCAACTTCGAGGGGCGTCAAGGAAAGGGTGGACGAACCCACCTCGTCTCGCCCGTCGTCGCCGCGGCCACCGCCGTGCGCGGGGCGCTGTCGGCCCCGGGAGACCTCCCGCCGCGTTCCGAGGCCACGCAGGACTCGGGCGATATCCCGACGGTCCCGGCGATTGCGCCGGTCTCCGCCGCGCCTGAGGCAACCGTCCAGTAGGGGCCGGCGCGCAGGAGATGAAGGCACACAGGCGAGGACAGGCCCGGTAGGGGCCGAGTAGAGGCAAGGAGCTCAACGACCGTGGACAAGTTCATCCGACACACCGGCATCGGCGCCCCGTTGCGGCGCAGCGCCGTCGACACCGACCAGATCATCCCGGCGGTATATCTCAAGCGCATCACCCGCACGGGCTTCGACGATGCCCTGTTCGCCTCCTGGCGGGCCGGTGAGCCTGACTTCATCCTCAACCAGGAGGCCTACAAGCGGGCCTCGGTGCTCGTCGCCGGTCCCGACTTCGGCACGGGCTCCTCGCGGGAGCATGCCGTATGGGCGCTCAAGGACTACGGCTTCAAGGTCGTCCTGGCCCCCCGCTTCGCCGACATCTTCCGCGGCAACGCCGGCAAGCAGGGACTGGTGGCCGGCGTGGTCTCCCAGGAGGACTGCGAGCAGCTGTGGAAGATCCTCGAGACTGAGCCGGGCACCGAGGTGACGGTGGACCTGGAGAACCGCACGGTCGAGGCCGGTTCCTTCCGGTGTGCCTTCTCCATCGATGACTACGTCCGCTGGATTCTCATGGAGGGGCTCGACGACATCTCCCTGACCCTCACCCAGGAGGACGCCATCCGCGCCTACGAGGAGGCCCGCCCGGCCTTCAAGCCGCGCACCCTGCCGGCCAAGCACCTGCCGGCCCAGGAGGTCGTCTCGGCGCGGGCCGCGGATATGCCCCGGCCCTGAGTGGGACCGGGAGAGCCGGCAACGGGAGCACGGACAAGCTCGTCCTGCGAGTTTCATCGGTATTGGCACGGCGTTGGGTGGGATTAATCGGCACTTTCTGTGAGTCGAAGGCCACCTGATACGGCCCTGAAAAAGGTCCTGGGAGCCCCTTCGGTGCGCTTATGCTGGGATGGCCTCGCGCGCCTGCGCGGGGATGGGTGAGCGGCTCACGCGCGCGGCACGCCCAGATGACGCATGGAGGTGTGCATGGTCGACGGTCTGCTCCAGGTCGAGGGTGGTCGCCCGCTGACTGGTGAGATCACCGTCCGCGGAGCCAAGAACCTGGTTCCCAAGGCGATGGTGGCGGCGCTGCTGGGGTCGACTCCCTCAGTGCTGCGCAACGTCCCGCTCATTCGTGACGTCGACGTGGTCTCGGGGCTGCTGAGCCTGCACGGAGTGAGCATCGACTACGACCAGCGCGAAGGCATCCTCCAGCTGGACCCGTCCAAGGTCGAGTCGGCCCACATGGCCGACATTGACGCGCACGCCGGCTCCTCGCGCATCCCGATCCTCTTCTGCGGTCCGCTCCTGCACCGCCTGGGGGAGGCCTTCATCCCCGACCTGGGCGGGTGCCGTATCGGTGACCGCCCCATCGACTTCCACCTGGAGATCCTGCGCCAGTTCGGCGCCGCGGTCGACAAGCAGGCCCAGGGCATCCGGCTCACCGCGCCACACGGTCTCAAGGGAACCGTCATCGAGCTTCCCTACCCCTCGGTCGGAGCCACCGAGCAGACCCTGCTGACCGCTGTGCGCGCGCACGGACTGACCGAGCTGCGCAATGCCGCCGTCGAGCCCGAGATCATGGACCTGGTCGACGTCCTGCAGAAGATGGGCGCCATCATCTCGGTGGACACCGACCGCACCATCCACGTCGAGGGCGTCGACGAGCTGTGCGGCTACACCCACTCGGCCCTGCCGGACCGCATCGAGGCCGCCTCCTGGGCCTCGGCCGCCCTGGCCACTCGCGGGGACGTGTTCGTGCGTGGAGCCCACCAGAGCCACATGACCACCTTCCTCAACACCTTCCGCAAGGTGGGGGGCGCCTTCGACGTCACCGATGAGGGCATCCGCTTCTACCACCCCGGCGGTGACCTGAAGTCGATCGTGGTGGAGACCAACGTCCACCCCGGCTTCATGACCGACTGGCAGCAGCCCCTCGTCGTGGCGCTCACCCAGGCCCAGGGCCTGTCCATCGTCCACGAGACCGTCTACGAGAACCGCTTCGGCTTCACCGGTGCCCTGTGCAAGATGGGGGCCACCATCCAGGTCTACCGCGAGTGCCTGGGCGGTACCGAGTGCCGCTTCGGCCAGCGCAACTTCTACCACTCCGCGGTCATCTCCGGGCCCACGCCGCTGACCGGTGCCGACATCGTCGTGCCCGACCTGCGCGGCGGCTTCTCCCACCTCATCGCGGCCCTGACCGCCGAGGGCACCAGCCGGGTCGAGGGCGTCAACCTCATCGACCGCGGCTACGAGCACTTCATGTCCAAGCTCGAGTCCCTCAACGCCGCTGTCACCCGCCTGGCCTGAGGCGGGCCGGTCCCTGCCCGAGGATTCGCGAGGCCAGGGCCGTGCGGGCCGCGGGCTCGGCTCGGACGGCCGCGTTCAGAGCGCTGAAGCCGATAGAGTTCACCCGTGCCTGCAACACGTCCCATGACCCCGTTCTACCGCTTCGCCGCGCGCGGGGCGATCATCCCGTTCCTCAAGATGGTCTCCCGGCAGTCGGTGAGCGGCCTGGAGAACATCCCCCGCGAGGGCGGCTTCATCGCCGTGGCGAACCACCTGACCGACCTCGACTCGCTCACGGCCATGCGAGCCCTGGTCGATGCTGATGTCCCCGTCTACTCGCTGGCCAAGTCCACCCTGTTCAAGGTACCGGTGCTCGGCTCCATCCTGCGGGCCGGCGGCCAGATCCCGGTTCAGCGGGGCACCCAGAACGCGGCCACGGCCCTCAAGGCCGCCAGTGAGGTCCTGGCCGACGGCGGCGCCATCATGATCTTCCCCGAGGGCACGCTCTCCCGAGACCCCCTCAAGTGGCCGATGGTGGCCAAGACCGGGGCGGCCCGGCTGGCCATGACCAGTGGCGCCCCCGTCCTGCCCATGGGGCAGTGGGGGGCCCACGAGATCCTGGACACCTACGGGCGTTCCTTCCACCCCTTCCCCCGTAAGGACGTGCGCGTCACCATCGGTGAGCTCATGGACCTGTCCCGCTTCGGGCAGGACACCCAGGACCGCGAGGCCGTGCGCGCCTGCACCGCCGAGATCATGCGGGCCATCACTGCCCTGGTTGAGGAGCTCCGCGGGGAGAAGGCCCCCCGCCCCTTCGACATGCACTACGACGGCGACCCCGGCAAGGGGAAGATCGGTGTGCGCCGCCCCGACCCGCTGCCCGAGGCGGACACTCAGGAGGAGGGCCAGTGAACGGCGTCGACCCCGCAACGAGTGCGCCGCTGCGCCCGGCCGCGGCCGTCATCGGCTCAGGAGCCTGGGGCACCACCTTCGCCAGCCTCCTGGCCCAGACCGGCACCCCCACGACGATCTGGGCCCGGCGCCGGGAGGTGGCCGAGGAGATCAACGCCGGCACCAACGAGCGCTACGTCCCCGGTCACCGCCTGCCCCAGGGCCTGAAGGCGACCACCGACCTGGCCCAGGCCGTCACGGGGGCGAGCATCGTCGTCGTGGCCGTGCCCTCCCAGGAGGCCCGGAGGGTCCTGGAGCCCCTCAGGGGCGCCCTGGCCGACGACGCCGTGGCCGTCTCCCTCATGAAGGGCATCGAGCTGGGTACCGGGCTGCGCATGAGCGAGGTCCTGGCTGAGGCCCTGGGCATCGACTCCTCCCGCGTCGTGGTCGTCTCCGGCCCCAACCTCGCCGACGAGATCGCTGCGGGCCAGCCCACCGCCACCGTCGTGGCCGCCGACGACGAGCAGGTCGCCGCCCGGATCGCCTCCCTGTGCGCCACCGGCACCTTCCGTCCCTACACCAACACCGACGTCCTGGGCGTCGAGCTGTGCGGGGCGGTCAAGAACGTCATCGCCCTGGCCGTCGGCGCGGCCGCAGGCCGGGGCCTGGGGGACAACTCCAAGGCCACGATCATCACCCGGGGCCTGGTGGAGATCACCCGGCTGGGCCTCAAGCTCGGGGCTCGCCCGGAGACCTTCTCCGGGCTGGCCGGCATGGGGGACCTGGTGGCCACCTGCTCCTCGCCCCTGAGCCGCAACCAGACCTTCGGCCGCCACCTCGGCGAGGGGATGAGCGTGGCCGAGGCCGCTGCGGCCTCCCGGGGCGTGGCCGAGGGCGCCAAGTCGGCCCGCGCCGTCCTGGACCTGGCCCGGGCCCACGGCGTGGACATGCCCATCACCGCCGGGGTCGTCACCGTCGTCGAGGGCGCCGCCAGCGTTGCGCAGGTCACTGACGCGCTGTTGGCTCGTCCCCGCAAGTCCGAGGGCGTACACGCGGCACCGTCGCAGGCCTAGCCTCCCAGGGGTGTGGACGCCTGCTTTATCCCGGGTTCGTTGTGCATTATCAGCATGTCGGGCGCAGCGCGGTAGCGTGGGACCTATGACAGCCCTCCAGGAAACCGGCCCCTCCGTGCCCAGTTCTCACAAGTCCACCGTGCGTGTTGCCGTCATCTTCGGCGGACGCAGCGGTGAGCACACGATCTCCTGCGCCACCGCCGCCGGTGTCCTGTCAGCCATCGACCGCGACCGCTACGAGGTCCTTCCGGTGGGCATCACCCCCGAGGGCCAGTGGCTGCTCGTCGAGGATGATCCGGCCGCCCTCGAGCTCAGCGATAACCGCCCCCCCGGTGACCATCACCGCCGAGGGCCTGGGACGCGGGAGGCTCACCGCCCCCCTGGGAGGCGGCGAGCTCACGGTGCTCGGCCCCACGGGGCCTGAGATCCTGGGGCGGGTCGACGTCGTCCTGCCGCTGCTGCACGGGCCCTACGGCGAGGACGGGACCATCCAGGGCATGCTGGAGATGATGGGCATTCCCTACGTCGGCTGCGGGGTGCTGGCCAGTGCCGCGGGCATGGACAAGCAGGTCACCAAGGTGCTCCTGGGGGCCGCGGGCATCGCCACGGCGCCGCACGTCGTCGTCGGCCCCCATGCCTGGAAGCGCGACCCCGAGGCGATCCTGGAGGCCTGCCGGTCCCTGACCTACCCCCTGTTCGTCAAGCCCGCCCGCGCCGGCTCCTCCCTGGGCATCAGCAAGGTCGACCGCCCCGAGGACCTGGCCGGGGCCATCGAGGCGGCCCGCGCGGTCGACCCCAAGGTCCTCGTGGAGAGCGGCATCGTGGGACGCGAGGTCGAGGTCGCCGTCCTTCAGGGCCGCGGCGACGACGCCCCCCCGGGTGGCCGAGCCCGGCGAGATCGCCATGGACGCCTCCCAGGGCGCAGGCGAGTTCTACGACTACGAGACCAAGTACCTGGCCCACGACGCCGTGGCCATGGTGTGCCCGGCGCGCATCGGCCCCGAGGCGCGCGATCTCCTCATGGACACCGCCGCCCGGGCCTTCGAGGCGCTCGGCTGCGAGGGACTGGCCCGGGTCGACTTCTTCCTCACCGATGCCGGTGAGGCAGTCGTCAACGAGATCAACACGATGCCCGGATTCACCCCCTTCTCCATGTACCCCTACATGTGGCAGGTCTCCGGCCTGGGCTATACCGAGCTGGTCTCCGAGCTCATCGAGCTGGCCGTGGCCCGCTCCACCGATGTCAACCGCTGAGCCGGCCCCGGCCGGCGCAGAGGCAGCGGGGCAGGGCGCACGGGTCGGTGACCTCAGCGAGGAGGAGCTCCTCGCCGTCATCACCCCGCTCCTGCCCCGCGGCCCGCAGACCCCCGTCGGCACGGGGGACGACTGCGCGGTCCTGTCCTTCCCCGACTCGCGCACGGCCGTGAGCACCGACGTCCTGGTCGAAGGGCGCCACTTCCGCACCCAGTGGTCCACAGGCCGCGACGTCGGGGCGAGAGCTGCGGCTCAGAACCTGGCCGACGCCGCCGCCATGGGGGCCAGGCCCGTCGCGCTCGTCGTCGGCCTGGTCATGCCTGCGTCCACCCCGGTCGGCTGGGTACGGGACTTCGCCCGAGGACTGGCCCAGGGCTGCGAGCCCTGCGGGGCGGGCGTCGTGGGCGGTGACCTCAGTTCCGGTGACTCGCTGATCGTGTCCGTCACGGTCCTGGGTGACCTCGAGGGCAGAGCCCCGGTCCTGCGAAGCGGAGCCCGGCCCGGCGACGCCGTGGTGCACGTCGGAACCCTGGGGCGCAGCGCGGCGGGACTCGCCCTGCTCAGCGCGGGCTCTGACTGCGCATCAGGTTCGGGAGCCGTGGTTCCTTCAGGTCAGGAGCGCCCACAGGCGTGGGCCTGCATCGAGGCCTTCCGCGCCCCCGCCCCGCCCCTGGCTGCGGGCCGCGACCTGGCACGGGCCGGCGCCACCTCCATGCTGGACGTCTCCGACGGGCTGCTGCGGGATGCCGGTCGGATCGCCCGCGCCAGCGGCGTCGTCATCGACCTCGACGATCCTGGCGACCTGCCGGACGCGTCCTTCCTCGAGCCGGTGGCTGCGCTCGTGAGCGGCCGTGACGGATCGGCCGCTCACGCCCTGGCCCGCAGCTGGCTGCTCACCGGGGGGAGAGGACCACGGACTGCTCGCCACCGTCCCGGCACACGCCCTTGATCGGCTGCCCGCCGGCGCCCGGGTGATCGGCCGGGTCCTGAGCCCGCAGTCCTCACCGGCCCGGGTGCTGGGGCACCGACCGGGTGTCCTGCTGGCAGGAGAACCCGCGCAGGAGCACACCGGGTGGGACCACTTCTCCCACACATGACGGGGCGTCACCCGTTGAAGGACACGGGAAAGGACATGGGGCACGACAAAGGCCGCCGACTGCTTGCGCAGCGGCGGCCTCGTGCTCGAAGGACTCGAGATGATGCGCTCAGATGTTGCGCGTCACCTTCCCGGCCTTGAGGCAGGACGTGCACACGTTGAGGCGCTTGGGGGCGCCATTGACGAGAGCACGCACACGCTGGATGTTGGGGTTCCACCGGCGGTTGGTCCGCACGTGGGAGTGCGAGACGCTCTTGCCGAAGATGGGGCCCTTGCCGCAAACGTCGCACACAGCAGCCACGGTCTCACTCCTGATCTTCAATGCTTCAACGCTCAGGCTGATGCCTGGCGCCAGGTCTTACCGCCCAGGCGCGAGGCGCCGGGCAACCCGAACACAATAGCGGACCCGTGTGCGGCGCCCCAAGCCGCCTTGGCGTGCGTTCGGGCACATGCTGCCCTGTATGGAACCCGAGGAGTAAGGGTGGAGTGAGTCGATAGTGTGTTGCATCTCACTGATCGAAGAACGTGTGTCTCAGGTGGGTGTGGTGGTAGCGGCCTGACCAGCGTGCCGGTGGCCTGAGTGCCCTTTCGGCTCTGCGTCGCTGAGAGCACGGTCCTTGTCCGTGCGCCTCGCTCCGGTGGGAGGAATGTGCCTGGGACGGTACTCTAAAACCACATATCAAACCAAAGGCTCGGCCCAGCCATGAACCAGGCTCGCTGAACGCCTGCACATATGCAGATCATGCAATGGAACAGAAGGTGTTCGCAGCGTGACACACATGGTGTGCTGGTCGTAGCCGGGACCCAGGGGAGGCGAAGATGGCGCAGTCTCAAGGACATCGCCCCGTTACCCCTGTCTCAGGGGCCCATGTGCTGCAGGGGGCCGCAGTGCGGCGCTGGATCGCGCTGGCGGAGATCGTTGCCGATCAGACCCGGGATCTGGTCGATGTCCTCAATGTCTTCCCCGTGCCGGACGCGGATACCGGAACCAACGTCCTGCTCACCCTGCGCTCGGCCTCCGACGCCCTCCACCGACTGGGCCGGGCCGCTGATGCCGCTCAGGTGGCCCGCGCTGCAGCCGACGGCGCCGTCCGGGGAGCCCGAGGGAACTCGGGTCTTCTGATCTCCCAGGCCCTGGCCGCCTTCGCAGACGTCTGCGCCGAGGCCCCCGACCCCACCGGCCTGCGTCCCGTCGAGCTTGTCCACGTCTACGAGGCCATGGCGGACACCACCTGGGCCGCGGTCTCACGCCCGGTCTCGGGGACCCTGCTGTCAGTCGCCCGGGACGCGGCCACGGCGGCCCGCTCCGCCCTGGAGGAGGCGACGGCGAGCTCGCCCGCCACCCTGAGCCTCATCGCCGCCGCCGCCGCCTTCGGCGCCCAGGAGTCCGTTGTGGAGACCTCCGGCCTCGGACACGGCCCGGTGGATGCCGGGGGAGCGGCCTTCATGCTGCTGCTGACCTGCCTGTCGGACACCATCGACGCGATGCAGGACGCCGGCCGCGGGGCGACTGAGGCCCCAGAGCTGCGCCAGGGCCACGAGGACGCCGACGAGCACGCCCCCTACACCGCCGTCGCCCGCCAGATGCTCACCGATCTGGCCGCCGGCGGGGTTCCGCACAGCGTCGGTCCCGAGCCCTTGGGCATGTCCACCGGCGAGTTCGAGGTGATGTACCTGCTGGAGGCGACCGCGGTCCAGGCCGGTCAGCTGCGTCGGGATCTGGAGCGCATCGGCGACTCCGTGGGCGTCGTCGGGACCCCGGACGCCCTGGGGGTGGGCCTCTACCAGGTCCACGTCCACACCGACACCCCGCGTGCCGCACTGCCGCACGCGGGCCGTGCCCGGCAGATCTGCATCCACCACCTCCACCCCACAGCCCTGGTGAGCCCCACGGACGAGCCGCCCTCCCCGTGGGAGGCGTTCGACTCCGACCCCACGGGGCACGTGGTCTCCTTCGAGCGCCTGGCTGCGCGCCGGGCCGAGCGCAAGGCGCAGTCGGTGCGCATGCACCCCTCCCAGGCGGCCGCTCCCCGTCCCGCACCGGCGCAGGCCCCGCATCTGGCCGTGCGCTCACGGCAGTCCGGTGTCGGCGTCATCGCCTGCACCCGGGCTCCCGGGCTCATCGAGCAGCTCGCCCGCTCCGACGCCGCCGTCGTCCTCAACCCGGATCGGGAGGGGATCGCCCGCGCTGCCGCGGACCTGGGGTCCTCCCAGGTCATCGTGCTGCCCTGTGACGCCGCCTGCACCGAGGCGGCCCATGATGCCGCCCGCTTCCTGGCGGCCCGCTCCGCCGTCTCCACCGTCCGCCCTCCGGTGGGTACCACCCGCAAGACGGGCGCCGCTCGAGAGACCGCCCGCGCCGGGGTGTCCTCGGAGCGCTATGAGGCCGAGGGCATTCAGCTCCTCGTATGCGACACCGACGACGAGGCCCGGGTCCTGGCCGCCGCGGTGGCCCTGGCCGGCAGGGGCGAGGAGGCAGAGCTGGCCGAGCTGGCCCGCCGCGCCTGGAGCGCCGCCGCGGGGTTGCGCACCATCGCCCTCAACGGCGCCCAGGCCGACGGTGAGGCCGTGGCTCGCGCCGTGGCCTCGGCGCTGCGGCCCTCCGATGAACTGCTCACCGTCATCACCGGCCGCAATGCCGGCCGCGATGTCGGTGCCCTGGCCGCCAGCGCGGCGGTGGGGGCCCGGGGGCAGGTGGTCGGCGAGGACGTGGAGGTCGCTGTCCATGCCGGCGGCCAGGAGCACCCCGACGTCCTCATCGCCATCGAGTAGCCCTCTCTGCGCGCTGCCATGTCTCGAGGCGCCCGCATATGCAAGCGCCTCGGATCATGAAGGGCTCCCAGGCTTCTTCGTCATAGGGTGGGGCCGTGTCCGGCTCGTCTGATCGCTCACCCCGCACGCCCCGTCCCGGCAGCGTCGGCCTGCTCGAGCGTCCCGTGACCCGGCTCGTGGGCAAGCGCACGGCCGCACAGCTCGCCAAGCAGGGAGTGGAGACCGGGGCGGACCTGCTGCGCCTGCTGCCCCGGCGCTACGACACCTGGGGGGGGAGCTGACCGATATGCGCACCCTCGTTGAGGGTGAGCAAGCCACCATCCAGGCCCAGGTCGTGCGCGCCTCCTCCCGGCGCACCCGCTCCGGACGGGTCCCGGCCCTCATGGAGGCCACCGTCACCGACGGCGCCTCCACCATGGACCTCGTCCAGTTCGGTGCGGCCGGCCAGATGCGCGCCCGAGCCGCCCAGCTGGCCCCCGGAACCACCGTCCTGCTCAGCGGCAAGGTGGGACTCCACCGTGGACGCAAGCAGCTGTCCAACCCGCGCCTGTACGTCCTCGACGAGCTCGATGAGGACGAGCGCGAGGCCCTGCTGGCCCGCCCCATGCCCATCTACCCCGGCACGGAGGCCCTCCCGTCCTGGCTGGTGGCCAAGGCGGTGCGCAGCGTCCTGGACCAGCTGGAGCCGGGCGACGTCGCCGACCCCCTCCCCGAGGAGCTGCGGCGCGAGGCGGAGCTGGTCGACGCCTACACCGCCTACCGCTGGGTGCACCGGCCCGAGGACTCCGGGCAGTGGAAAGCCGCCCGGAAACGGCTGCGCCACGAGGAGGCCCTCATCCTGCAGGTCGCCCTGGCCCAGCGTCGAGCCCATCATGAGGCGACATGCACCGCGGTCGCCTGGCCCATACCGAGGCGGAGGGCTCCCTGAGAGCGGACCTCGACGCCCGCCTGCCCTACGACCTGACCGCCGGGCAGAAGCGGGTCGGTGAGGAGATCTCCGCCGACCTGGCCCGCACCGTTCCCATGCAGCGCCTTCTTCAGGGCGACGTGGGAAGTGGTAAGACCCTCGTGGCCCTGCGCGCCATGCTCCAGGTGGTCGGAGGCGGCGGGCAGACCGCCCTCCTGGCCCCCACCGAGGTCCTCGCCGCCCAGCACCACTCCTCACTGGAGGCGGTCCTGGGGCCCATGGCCCGCCTCGGGATGCTCGGTGGCGCCGAACGCGCCACCCGCGTCCACCTGCTGACCGGCTCCACCCCCGCCGCTCAGCGCCGCCGGATCCTCACCGACCTGGCCGCCGGTGAGCCGGCGATCGTCGTGGGGACCCACGCCCTGCTGTCCGACACGGTGCAGATCCCCTTCCTCGGCCTGGTCGTCGTCGATGAGCAGCACCGTTTCGGCGTCGCCCAGCGCGACGCCCTGCGCGAGCGCGGCGCTCTCACCGACCCAGCCACTGGCCAGAGTCATACACCCCACCTGCTGGTCATGACCGCCACCCCGATCCCGCGCACCATCGCCATGACGGTCTTCGGAGACCTGGCCACCTCCGTCCTGGACGAGCTGCCCGCCGGGCGCAGCGCCGTACCCACCCACCTCGTCCCGTGGTCGCGCACCTCCTGGGTGGAGGGCATCTGGCGGCGCGCCGCCAAGGAGGTCGCCTCCGGGGGGCGGGTCTACGTCGTGTGCCCCCGGATCGAGGTCGACGACGAGCCCCGACAGACGCCGATGGACGGCGCGGCGGCTGTCGATACCGACGACGGGCCGAAGCAGGAGGCGCTCGCGGAGGAGGGGGACGGCTCGCATCCCGACCGCCCGCTGGCCGCCGTCGAGGACTGGAGGCAGCGACTGGAGGGAGAGCCGGCCCTGGGGGGCATCGGCGTCGGAGTCCTCACCGGACGCATGAGCAGTGAGGACAAGGCGGCAGCCATGGCCGACTTCGCCTCGGGCAACACCCCGGTCCTGGTGTCCACCACCGTCATCGAGGTGGGGGTGGACGTGCCCGAGGCCTCCATGATGGTCATCCTGGACGCCGAGCGCTTCGGACTGTCCCAGCTCCACCAGCTGCGCGGGCGGGTCGGGCGCGGCAGCAGGCCGTCCCTGTGCGTGGCGGTCACCGGTGCACAGGTCGGCTCCACCGCCTTCCACCGGCTCAAGGCCTTCGCCTCCACCACGGACGGATTCGCGCTGGCCGAGGCCGACCTCGAGCTGCGCAGCGAAGGCGACGTCCTGGGGGCCTCGCAGTCGGGGCGCACCTCCGGGCTGGACCTGCTGCGCGTGACCCGCGATGCCCGCCTCATCGCCACCGCGAGGCGTCAGGCTGAGCGGATCGTGGCCGCCGATCCTCAGCTGAGCGACCACCGGGCCCTGGCCGCGGCGATCGTCGAGCGCCTCGACGAGGAGTCCCAGGCCTTCCTCGAAAGAGCCTGAGGCGCCGGGGCGCGGGCCGAGGAGCGTCCCCGGCTCAGGCCGGCTCGGCGAACCAGATCGTGGTCTCGCCGTACCGCTTGTCCGCGAAGCGCTCCAGCCCCTCCGGCCAGGTCGGTTCCGGAGAGCGCGTCGAGCGCTCGACGACGACGACGGCACGCGGCGCCAGCCACGGGTCCTCACTGCGGACCAGGGGGGTGAGGATGGCAGTGAGATCCTCCTCGCTCAGCTCGTAGGGAGGGTCGATCAGCACCAGGTCCGCCGGAGCGCCCGCCGGGCCGGCCAGGAAGGTGGCCGCCTTCGCGGTCACCGCCGAGACCCCACTCAGGCCCAGTGAGCGGATATTGCGCAGGCAGGTCTGCGACGCACCGCGCGAGGAGTCCACGAGCGTGACCTCGCCGGCTCCCCGGCTCGCGGCCTCCAGGCCGAGAGCCCCGGAGCCCGCGCACAGATCCAGCACCCGGGCGCCGTCGACACCCCGTAGTGGTCCAGGCGGGCGAAAAGAGCCTCGCGGACGCGCTCGGAGGTGGGGCGCGTCCCGGACCGGGGCACCTCGATCCTGCGTCCGCCCACGGTTCCGGCCACGATCCTCGTCATGGGGAAGACCCTACCCGGCCGGCAGACTGTGTCCCCTGTGGCCGCGGTGCTCAGCCCTCCTCGGCCGGGGCGTGCTGACCGTAGCCGGTGTCCCGGATCTTGCACGCGACCGCCTCGATCTGCTCATTGGTGAGGATCTTGGGGGTGCCGACGGCGAGCGTGCGCAGGTAGAGCTCGCAGACCCATTCCAGCTCCTGGGCCAGGACATAGGTGGAGGCCAGGTTCGGTCCGGCCACCACGGAGCCGTGGTTGCTCATGAGGGCCGCGGTGCGTCCCTTGAGGGCCTTGGCGACATTGGCAGCCAGCTCGGGGGAGCCGTAGATGGCGTAGTCGGCCACCCGTACGTCGCTGCCGCCGAACATGCAGATGTAGTAGTGCACGGCCGGGAGCGCGCTCACGCCCTCGAGGCTGGCCACGGTGGTGGCCGCATAGGAGTGGGTGTGCACGACCGACATCTGTCCGGTCGCCCGCAGCGCGGTCAGGTGCAGGTCCAGCTCGCTGGCGGGCTTGAGCGGCCCCTCGACCTGCTTGCCGGTGGCGTACTCGACCACGGCGACCAGGTCGGGGCGCATCTCCTGGTAGGGCAGCCCCGAGGGGGTGATGGCGACCAGGTCCCCCTCCCGAACGGACAAGTTGCCGGCGGTGCCGACGACCATGCCGTCGTCGGACAAGTGGGAGCAGGCATCGGCGATCTGCTGTCGAGCGTCGTTGAGAAGCATGATGGGCTCTTTCCCCGGGGCGTACCGCTGCGCGCCCCGTTGCGTCAGAAGTGGTACCGAGGCATCGTCTCATGTTGGCGCTCTCATGTCTACGATTTCGCGTTTCTGTTTTCATGCTTGACATGACCGTTCGGTCAGGGGCATCCTATGTTTGCGCTCACATCGATGTGGGTCCTGGTCATCGTCGCCCAGTGAAAGGAAACTTGCCATGTCCGCTGCGTCCTACCCCGCCATCGGAATCCGTCCCCTCATTGACGGACGTCGTCGTGGCGTGAGGGAGTCCCTCGAGGACAAGACCGCTCAGCTGGCCAAGGATGTCGCCGAGCTCATCTCCTCGCGCCTGACCTACCCCGACGGCAGCCCGGTGCGCTGCGTCGTCTCCGAGACCGCGATCGGGGGCGTGGCCGAGGCCAACCGCTGCAAGGAGCAGTTCCGCACCGAGAACGTGTGTGCCGACCTGACCGTCACCGCCTCCTGGAACTACATCACCGAGGTCCTCGACCTCGACCCCTCCATCCCGCACGCCATCTGGGGCTTCAACGGCACTGAGCGCCCCGGGGCCGTGACCCTGGCCGCCGCGGCCGCCGCCTACAACATGCTGGGCATCCCCTGCTTCGGCATCTACGGCCACGACGTGCAGGACGCCGACGACTCGGGCCTGACCGACGACGTCGTCGAGCACATCCTGCGCTACGTACGCGCCGCCCTGGGGGTCGGCCTCATGAAGGGGCGCAGCTACCTCTCGATCGGGACCGTCTCCATGGGGATCGCCGGCTGCCGCGTCCCCGAGCAGTTCTTCGTCGACTACCTGGGCATGCGCGCCGAGTACATCGACATGATCGAGATCGACCGCCGTATCGTGCACGGCATCTACGACCACCAGGAGTACGAGACCGCCCTGTCCTGGGCCCGGGAGCACCTCACCATCGGGGAGAACCGCAACCCCGAGGCCAACCGCTTCACTCAGGAGGAGTACGACGAGCAGTTCGACTACTGCATCAAGATGCTCCTCATCGGCCGCGACCTCATGGAGGGCAACCCCGCCCTGGCCGAGCTGGGCTTCGTCGAGGAGGCCGAGGGCCACGACGCCATCGCGGCGGGCTTCCAGGGGCAGCGTCAGTGGACGGACTACAAGCCCAACGGCGACATCCTCGAGACCTTCCTCAACACCACCTTCGACTGGAACGGCAAGCGGCCCGAGAAGGTCTTCGCCACGGAGGGCGACGCCGGCAACGCCGTGGCCATGCTCTTCAACTCCGTCCTGACCCACCGTCCCCAGCTCTTCAGTGACGTGCGCACCTACTGGAGCCCCGAGGCCGTTGAGCGGGTCACCGGTTACAAGCTCGAGGGACGCGCCGAGAACGGCTTCATCGATCTACGCAACTCCGGGGCCACCACCCTCAACGCCACCGGTGAGGAGAAGGACGCCGAGGGCAACCCCATCATCAAGCACTGGTGGGAGATCACCGAGGCGGACATCGAGGCGGATCTGAAGGCCTCCACCTTCCACGCCGCCACCCGCGAGTACTTCCCCGGAGGCGGCTTCTCCACGCATTTCACCACCGCCGGCGGCATGCCCGTCACCGCGACCCGCCTGAACTTCGTGGCCGGCCAGGGACCGGTCCTCCAGATCTCCGAGGGCTGGACCGTGGAGCTGCCCGACGACGTGCGCGACCAGATCGTTAACCGCACCGACCCGACCTGGCCGACGACCTTCTTCGTCCCGCGCCTGACCGGCCAGGGCGCCTTCACCTCCGTCTACGACTGGATGGCCAACTGGGGCGCCAACCACACGGCCACCGGCTACGGGCACTTCGGCGCCGACCTCATCACCCTGGCCTCGATGCTGCGCATCCCCGTCTACATGCACAACGTCGAGCGCGAGAGGATCCTGCGCCCCAAGGCCTGGGTGCCCTTCGGTACCGCCGAGCCCGAGAGCGCCGACTTCCGGGCCTGCGCCACCTTCGGTCCTCTCTACCGCTGACGGGTCGCCGCCATGACGAGCACCGACGAGCACCACGCCCTTGCCCTCGACCTCGGCTCCAGCTCTGTGCGAGCGGTCCTGGGAAGCTACCGGCAGGGGGTCATCAGCACCGAGGAGGTCTTCCGCCTCCACCACCAGGCGGTAGACGACCACGGCACCCTCACCTGGGACCTCGAGCGCATCATGGATGGTGTTCGTCGGAGCATCGCCATGGCGACGCAGCGCCTGGGGCGGGCCCCCGACTCCATCGGCATCGACACCTGGGGGGGTCGACTACGGCCTGCTCGACGCCCACGGAGAGCTGCTGCGCGCCCCGCGTGCCTACCGGGACCGGCGCATGGCCCGCTGGGCCGCGGACCTGGACCGGGCCCTCCCTGTGGAGGCCGCCTGGCGGGAGACCGGCATCCTGCCCCAGCAGATCAACACGGTCTACCAGCTCTACGCGGACCTGAGGCAGGAGCCCGACCTCATCGATCGCGTGGATCGCTTCCTGCCCCTGCCCGACCTCGTGGCCCACCTGCTCGGAGCCCCCGCGCAGGCGGGGCGGGCGATCGCCTCGACCACCGGGCTCGCCTCACCCGGGGCGCGAGAATGGTCCGCTCGCGTGCTCCAGGCCAGCGGGATTCCCGAAGGGTGGATGCCCCCGCTCGTCGACGACGCCACGGTGGCCGGGACGACCCCGGAGGGGATCACCATCGTGCGTCCCGGCGGGCACGACACCGCCTGCGCCGTCCATGCGCTCGGTCTGGCCGGTGATGAGGTGCGCCTGTTCATCTCCTCAGGATCCTGGAGCCTCATCGGGGCGGCGGTTCCCAGCCCCCGTCCTGGACGCAGCGGCGCTGTGGGCCGGACTGACCAACGAGGTGCGCACTGACGGAGGCATCCGGCTGCTGCGCAACCTCACCGGCTTCTGGCTGCTCCAGGAGTGCCAGCGAGCCTGGAACGAGCCCGACACCGGTGCGCTGGTCGACGCGGCGGGAGACTGCGCCTCCCTCGGGGTCGTCATCGACCCCGATGATGAGCTCTTCGCCAGTCCCGGCGACATGCCGGCCAAGATCGCCCAGTGGTGCCGCAGTCACTACAAGGTGGCTCCCGAGGGGCCGGCGCAGACGGTCCGGCTCATCCTCGAGTCGCTCGCCTGCGCCCACGCAGCCTACGCCCAGGGGCTGCAGGACGTCGTCGGCGACCAGCTGGACCCGGCGGCACCGATCCACCTGGTGGGAGGCGGGGCTCGCAACAGCCTCCTGCCGGCCATGACGGCGGCGGCCTGCCACCGCCAGGTCATCGTGGGCACGCCGGAGGCCAGTGCCCTGGGCAACATCCTCGCCCAGCTCGAGGCCGCCGAGGTCCTCGGCCCGAGTGCTCGCGGTGAGGTGCTGCGCCGCAGCATCGGCTCCGTGGAGGTCGAGGCCTCCGGGACCATCGCCGATCCCGGCGCCTTCGACGCCATGCGGGAACGGCTGGGCAACGCCACCGCCGACTGACCGCCAGGCACGTCGAGCGCAACCACACATTGAACTGAACACCCACCACACGAAAGGAGCAACGATGCTCCGCAACATTCCCGCCAACCTGTCACCCGAACTCGTCAAGATCCTGCTCGAGATGGGCCATGGGGATGAGATTCTCCTGGCCGATGCGAACTTCCCCGGGCACCACCTCCACCCCACTACAGTGCGGGCCGACGGCTTGGGGATTCCCGACCTGCTGCGGTCCATCCTCACGCTCATGCCCCTGGACCGCTACAGCAGCTACCAGGTGGCCCTCATGGAGACGGTGGGCGATGACCCTCGGCCTCCGGTGTGGGACGTCTACGAGGAGATCTGGAACGAGGCCGAGAAGGATGCCGGACCGGTGAGCGTCAAGACGATTGAGCGCCTGGCCTTCTACGACTACACCCCCAGCGTCTACGCCGTCGTCCTCACTGGGGAGACCGCCCTCTACGGCAATCTCATTCTCAAGAAGGGCGTGCTGTGATGACTGCGATCCGTGAGTCCGTGGCTGAGGAGACCCCTGTCCGGGAGGGGGACGACCAAGCGGGGGTTCCTGTATCCCGGCATGGTGCTGCCCTTCTGTCTGCTGGTCTCCTGCTTCGCCGCGTGGGGAATGGCTGGAGACATGACCGCACCGCTCGTCAAGGTCTTCCGTTCGGTCTTCTCCATGAACAATGCCCAGTCCTCCTTGGTGCAGTCGGCCTACTACGGGGCCTACTTCTGCCTGGCGATCCCGGCGGCCTTCATCAACCGTCGTCTGGGATACAAGGGAGGGGTCCTCATCGGACTCGGCCTGGCCGCTGCGGGGGGACTTTTGTTCATTCCTGCGTCCCACGTCATGACCTACTCGATGTTCCTGGCCGCGTTATTCACCCTGGCCTCAGGGCTGTCCATTCTGGAGACCAGCGCCAACCCCTTCGTGATGTCGATGGGGCCGGAGCACAATGCCACGCGGCGCCTCAACTTCGCGCAGGCCTTCAACCCCATTGGATCCAACCTTGGGGTGCTGATTGCGACGACACTCATCCTCCCCTACGTCAATCCCGCGACGGCGGAGCAGCGAGCGTCCATGAGTGAGGCCGAGCTGCTGTCCACCCGCTCCTCCGAGCTGCAGGCCGTCATGGGACCCTTCGTGGCACTCAGCCTGTTCTACATCGCTCTGGCGGTATCGATCGCCTTCGTCAAGGTGACCGAAGCGCCTGTGGCCACCTCGGGGCAAACGGCTTCATCGGGTGGACGGCTCGCGCGACTGCTGGGCAATAAGCGCTACAGCTTCGGGGTCGTTGCCCAGTTCTTCAACATTGCGGCTCAGACCTGTATCTGGACCTTCACCCTTCACTACGTCACAGATGCTCTGGGGGTGTCGGACAAGGTCGCCGGATACTGGTTGCAGGCGAGTCTCATCGTCTTCCTGGTCTTCCGGTTCCTCATGGTGGGGCTTATGGGACGATTCGATGCCCGCAAGCTCATGATCGTCATGTGCCTGTTCGGTGTCGGTCTGTCGCTGTTCGCTATGGTGAGTGTCAATATCGCTGGAGCCGTTGCAGTGGCGATGATGTCGGCCAGCATCTCGCTGCTGTTCCCCACCATCTACGGTGAGGCGCTCAAGGGATTGGGGGAGGACACTAAGTTCGGGGCTGCCGGCCTGGTCATGGCCATTATCGGTGGCGCTACGATGCCTCTGGTTCAAGGGTGGATCATGGACCTCACCTCAGCGTCGTTCTCCTATGTGACGGTGGGTGTCTGCCTGAGCATCGTCGCCGCCTACGGGTTCTACACGCTGCGTGCGGACCGCGAGGACGCCGCGACGGTCGCCGTGTCTGGAACCTGAGCGTTCGGTCTCAGCAGGGCGGTGTCGAAGACAACCGCGCCGAAAGACCCTGCTGGTACAGGTGGGGGCTGCCTGGAGCACAGGGAGCCCCCACCCGCACTTCATGACGATGTCACCCGGACGACCGACCGGGCGAGGAGTCTCGAATCACCAGCTGTGGGGTCAGGGTGACCTTGCGAGGGGCGCCACCCTCCATGAGCTCATCGGACAGGCTCAGTGCGGTCCGTCCCAGGGCGTCGAAGTCCTGCGTGACGCTGGACAGAGACGGGGTCGCCCAGCGCGCCAGGGGGATGTCATCGAAGCCGACGACGGCGACGTCGTCGGGGATCCTCACGCCGGCGGCGAGCAGCTCATGGCACAACCCCAAGGCGATGTCATCGTTGGCGGCGAAGACGGCGTCGGGCAGACCGCTGTCGAGCAGGCGCCTGGCGACCTTGGCCCCGGCCTCTCCCGTCCAGGCGTCCGTGCCCACCCAGCGGCCGGGAACCCCGGCCTGTGCGCACGCCGACTGGTAGGCGGCCAGGCGCTCCGAGGCGTCCTGCCAGGACAGGTCCCCGGTGACGTGCAGCAGGCGGCTGCGCCCCTGATCCAGAAGATGCTCCGTGGCCAGCCTGGCTCCCAGGGCCTGGTCGATGGAGACGGTGGCCAGCTCGGAGAACTCGTGCTGCCCCGAGATGATGACCACGACCGGACCGCGGTGGCGCTGGGACGAGAGGATGGTCAGGACGTCGGCGCGCTGGGCCAGGACCACGATGGTCGCCACGCGGTGACCGTGCAGGTGAGCCAGTGCCTGTCGCACGGACTCCGGGTCGCCGCCCTCGGCAGTGGCCAGGACGAAGGTGTCCCCCCGCTCGCGCACCGCCCTGGCGATCGCGGAGAAGGTGGAGGCCATCCCGTGCGACAGCCCGGCCGTCAGCAGGATGCCCACGGCCCCGGAGGATCCCGAGGCCAGTGACCGGGCGGCGAGGTTCGGCTCGTAACCCAGCGCCTGAACGGCCGCCAGAACCTTCTGACGTGTCTCGGGACGGACCGACGGGTGGTTGTTGAGTACGCGGGAGACGGTCTGCGCTGAGACTCCGACGGCCTCGGCCACGTCACTGAGGGTCACGCGTGTGGACACAAGGAGAATATAGCAGCGCCGCCCCAGGATCCCGGGGCGCCGCGTTGGCGTGCTGGCGAGGGCGGTGCGGCGCGCGTCCCGCACCGTGGCGGGCCCAGCCAGTAGCGTGACCGTATGAGCCTGGCCGTCTACCCCGGAAGCTTCGATCCCCTCACCCTGGGGCACGTTGACATCGCCGCCCGCGCGACCACGCTCTTCGACGTCGTCGTCATCGGAATCGCCCACAACGCCGCCAAGGCCGGACGCCACCTGCTCGACGTCCACGAACGCCTCCGCCTGGCCAAGGAGGCCACCTCCCACCTGCCCGGCGTCGAGGTGGACATCGTCCCCGGGCTCCTGGCCGACTACTGCAGCCGGCGCGGCGCCAGCGCCATCATCAAGGGCCTGCGCAGCGGCAGTGACTTGGACGCCGAGCTGCCCATGGCCCTGCTCAACCGCGACCTGGGGGCACCCGAGACGGTCTTCCTGCCCGCGTCCGCCGCCTACGCGCACATCTCCTCCTCCCTCGTCAAGGACGTCGCCGGCTATGGGCGGGACGTCTCCGCCCTCGTCCCGCCCGCTGTGGCCCACGCCCTGGCGGTCCGGCTGGCTCAGGCCTCCGGGGCCGCAGCCCACGACGGCGTCGACTCAGGACTCGTCCCGCCCGGGACTCCGCCAAGCCGCTTCGTCGGCGCCGACCACACTCGAGAGGACCTACCGTGACGACCAGCCGCGATGCCGGAGAAGACCTGCTGCGCATCCTCGATGAGCTCGACGAGCTCATCAGCAACGCCCGATCCATGCCGATGAGCGCCTCGGCGATCGTCAACCGGGAGAACGCCCTGCACCTCATCGACAGGGCTCGTGACGCGGTCCCGAGCGCCGTTCGTCGCGCCGAGAAGATCGTCGCCGATGCCGACGCCGTCCTGGCTGAGGGACGGGCCGAGTCCGAACGGCTCGTCCAGTACGCCCAGGAGGAGTCCGAGCGGCTCGTGGCCGGGGAGAACATCGTGCGCATGGCCAATGACCGGGCCGACAGCATCGTGGCCGCGGCGGAGGACAAGGCCGCCTCCCTGCGTCACGGGGCCGATGAGTACTCCGACCGCACCCTGGCCTCCCTGGAGGCCGAGGTCGCCAAGGTTGCCGAGCAGATCCGCGCCGGCCGCGAGGTCCTGGCCGGCCGCCTGGGGGACGGCGCGGGCCAGCCGGTGGAGATCCAGGAGCCCGTGCGCCGTCGCTCGGGCTGGTCCGTGGACCCCTCCGCCCACTGAACCAGAGGCGCCGCAGCCCCACCGGGTACGCTCGCACCAGAAACCTCGTCCATCACCCCGCCCACCAGCCGCCCAGCACCTGGTGCATCACCTGGGCATCACGCGGACATTATGCCGTTGGGCCCCTCGGTCATCGCTGGATGCGGCGCGGTCAACCCGCTGTGGAGGAACCCATGTCAGGACTCGTCGTCGATATCGTCGATCTGCCCCGTGCCACCGGCTCGGTCAAGAACCTGCAGATCCGCACCCCCGCCCCCGCCGACCTGGGCACCGAGGTCATCGGCGTGCCCGAGGGCAGCGACCTCGCCCTCGACGTCACCCTGACCTCCATGGACGACGGCGTCCTGGCACATGCCGACGCCGACCTGCACGTCCACGGCGAGTGCGTGCGCTGCCTGCGCGACCTTGATGAGGACCGCAGCGTGAGGATCGACGAGCTCTACCTCTTCCCCGAGGTCATCGAGGCCCAGCGGGCCGAAGGCGATGAGGAGGCCGAGGACCTCCTGGCGGTGGGGGAGACCACCCTGGACCTCGAACCGGCGCTGCGCGACGCCCTGGTGCCCACGCTGCCCTTCCAGCCCCTGTGTCGCCCCGACTGCCCCGGACTGTGCCCCGACTGCGGTAAGCGGCTCGAGGACCTACCCGCCGACCACCACCACGAGGTCCTTGACCCGCGCTGGTCCGCCCTGGCCGGCCTGCTGGAGACCGACACCGGTCAGGAGGACGAGCCGGACGCGCCCACGAGCAGGGAGGAGCAGGCCTGATGGCCAAGCGCCGCAGCGCTCCGCCCGCGCGCACCGACACCGAGGCCCTCGTCTACCGCTGGGGGCCGAGCATTGATGCCCAGCTGCTCGATCTGGCCCTGACCCACCGTTCCTACGCCCACGAGAACGGCGGCCTGCCCACCAACGAGCGTCTGGAGTTCCTGGGCGACTCCGTCCTGGGCATCATCGTCACCGAGTACCTCTACCGCACCCACCCGGAGGTCCCCGAGGGCCAGCTCGCCAAGATGCGCGCCGCCACCGTCTCCGAGCCGGCCCTGGCCGCCGTCGCCCGCGACCTGGGGCTGGGAGAGTTCATCAAGCTCGGCAAGGGCGAGGCGCTCTCGGGCGGGCGTGACAAGGACTCCATCCTGTCCGACACGGTCGAGGCCCTCATCGGCGCCACCTACCTCACCCACGGTCTGGAGGAGACCCGCACGGTCGTCACCCGGCTCGTCTCCCGCTTCCTGGACTCGGCCCGCACCCGCGGCGCGGGCCTGGACTGGAAGACGAGCCTCCAGGAGCTCACCGCCGTCCACCAGCTCGGCAACCCCGCCTACGAGGTCACCGGAACCGGCCCCGACCACCAGCGGGTCTTCACCGCCAGCGCCATCGTCGACGGCGAGGTCCTGGGGCAGGGCACCGGCAGCTCGAAGAAGGTCGCCGAGCACGACGCCGCCGAGGCCGCCTACGCCACCATCCTGGCCGCCCGGGGCGACGGCGGCCTCAACCTGCCCGGCGTCAACGAGGCCCTACGCGCCGACCTGCTCACCGGGCAGACCCCCCAGACGAGCTGATGCCAGAGCTGCCCGAGGTCGAGGTGGTGCGTGCCGGTCTCGCCCGGCATGTGGCCGGACGCACCGTCACCCGCGTCGAGATCCTCGACCCGCGTCCGCTGCGCCGCCAGGACGGGGGAGCGCAGGCCTTCGTCGACCAGCTCACCGGGCGCACCCTGACCGCGGCCGTCCGCCGCGGGAAGTTCCTGTGGCTGACCCTGGACGACGGACGTGCCCTGTCGGCCCACCTGGGCATGAGCGGCCAGCTGCTCGTGCGCAGCACCACCGCCGCGACCGCTCCTGACGCTGCCCCGGAGTCCAACCGTGCCGCGGCCTTCCTGGCCGACCCGGACACCCTGCCCGGCGGGCGCCCCGTGGACCTGAGCGCCACTGAGCAGCCCCGCTACGTGCGGGACATCTCCACCTCCGCCCGTCACCTGCGAGTGCGCCTCCACCTCAGTACCGACCGCGATGACGACAGCGGCAACGGCGACGACAGCGCTGGCGCGGCGGTCCTCGACCTGGTCGACCAGCGCATGCTCGGCGGCCTGCACGTCGTCGACCTGACCCCCACGGTCGACGGCGCTCCCGGCGGGATGGGTGACCCGCGGCCGCTGCTGCCCGCCGACGCCACCCATATCGCCCGTGACCTGCTCGACCCCGCCCTGGAGCTGACCGGCCCCACCGGCGTCGTCGCCCGGGTGCGCGCCTCAAGGCGCGCCATCAAGACCCAGCTGCTCGACCAGGGACTCGTTTCGGGCATCGGCAACATCTACGCCGACGAGGGCCTGTGGGAGGCCGGGGTGCACGGCCTGCGCCCGGGAACCGGTCTTGGTCCGCGGGTGGTGGCCCGGATCCTTGAGTCCACCGCTGAGGTCATGCGCCGGGCCCTTGAGGTCGGTGGCACGAGCTTCGACGCCCTCTACGTCGATGTCGAGGGCGCCGCCGGGTTCTTCGCCCGCGAGCTGGGCGCCTACGGGCGCCAGGGACTGGAGTGCCGCCGCTGCAAGACCACCATGGTGCGCGAGGCCCTGGGAGGGCGTTCTCACACCTACTGTCCCCGTTGCCAAACCCGTCCGCGCCGGCGCCGGTAGGTGCCGCCAGTGCTCGCAGGGAGCCTCCGCAACAGCATCACCGCAGCATCGCCACAGCGCTGCCAGGGTTGTGACGTAGGTTTCCATACCCTGGTAATGTCATGAGTATGGCACACACCCCATCGTCGGAGATCGTCCGCGTCATGATCGTGGACGACCACGAGATCGTCCGTCGCGGCATCGCCGAGATCATTGACCGCGCCGATGGGCTCGACGTCGTCGCCGAGGCGGGATCTCGGGCCGAGGCGGTGCGTCGGGCCGAGCTGGTCCGTCCCGATGTCATCCTCGTGGACCTCCAGCTGCCCGACGGCACTGGCATCGAGCTCATGCAGGAGCTGAGGGACTCCGTGCCCCAGGCCCTGCCGATCGTGCTGACCTCCTTCGACGACGACGAGGCCCTGGCCGAGGCCCTGGCGGCGGGCGCCCGGGCCTACCTGCTCAAGACGGTCCACGGCGCTGAGATCAGCGACGTCGTGCGGGCCGTCGCCTCCGGGCGCGTCCTGCTCGACGAGCGCACCGTGACGCGCCGCCGGGCGGACCACGACGACCCCACCGCCGACCTGACCAACGCCGAGCGCAAGGTCCTCGACCTCATCGGTGACGGCCTGTCCAACCGGGAGATCGGTGAGCGGCTCGGAGTCGCCGAGAAGACGGTCAAGAACCACATCACCTCCCTGCTGGCCAAAATGGGTCTGCAGCGACGCACCCAGGTCGCCGCCTGGGTCGCCGGCCAGCGGGCCTCGGGCTGGCGCAACAGCTGACGGTTCCTCCGACGCGCTGAGCCCGCCACCGAGGGGCGCACGTGGACTCAGCGCACCCGGCCGCCCCCGTCCAGGGGCACTCGCCAGGTGAAGCAGGTGCCGCGCCGCTCGCCGTCGGAGCGGGCCCGCGGACCGATGACGAAGCTGCCGCCGTGGCGGCGGGCCCGCTCGGCCATGTTGGCCGTCCCCGAACGGCGCGTCACTGAGGGATTCACCCCGACGCCGTCGTCACGGCAGACGATCTCCACCACCGGGCTGCCCCGGAAGGGCTCGGCGTCGCCCGAGGCGTGACCCTCGTCGTCGCCGGGGCCGCAGCACTGCTCCGAGCCCGGCTGCACCCCTTCGATCTTGACGTCCACCGTCACCGAGGAGGCGTGGGCGTGACGGGCCACGTTGCTCAGTCCCTCACGCACGACGGCGACCATGTCGTCGGCAATATCCGGTGCCACGGCGGCGTCGACCGAGGCGATGAGCCGGTCCTCCTCGTCGCGGTCCACCTGGGCCAGACCCCGGCCGTCGACGCTCAGCAGCAGCGAGGGGGCGTAGCCCAGGGCGTTGCGGGCCAGGGAGGCCTCGCGCCGCAGCCGCTCGATCACCCCGACCTCCTCATCGCGATCGCGCAGGGAACGCACGATGGAGCGGATCTGGCCCACGGAGTCGTCCACCGCCTCCAGGGCGGTGCTCAGCACGGAGCACACCGCATCCAGGTCCGCCTGCGCGCTGGAGGCCAGCCGTTCCCGGGCCGCGGAGATCTGCATCCCGGTGGCGAAGAGCTGCTGGATGGCCAGGTCGTGCAGGTCTCGGCCGATCCGGGCCCGCTCATCGAGCAGTGTGGCCATCTCCTCGGCGTGCTGGGCGTCGGCCAGCTCGAAGGCCATGGTTGCCTGTCCCGCCACGAGCTCGGCGATCTCCAGGTCCTGGGCGGTGAAGGGTGCCGCGCCGGGGGAGCGCAGCAGCAGCATCACTCCCACGCCCCGCCCCCGGTGGATCATGGGGGCGTAGAGGGCCGGCCCGAACTGGGCCAGCTGGGGTACCATCAGGTCGCCGTCGCCCCAGGCGTCCTCCAGGGAGTCCACGACCAGGCCGGTCTGATGGGCCAGGGTGGTCAGGGCCCGACCCTCGGGCGGGAAGAAGGTGCCGATCAGCTCCCTGGCGTGCTCGCCGTCGGCGATCTCGCAGATCCAGCGCTCCCCGATGCTGGGCAGGATGAGGGCGGCCGTGTCGGCGTGAGCGACCTGGCGGACACGGTGGGCGATGAGCGTCAGTGCGTCATCCTCCTCGGCGCCCGAGAGCAGTAGCGTCGTCAGCTCCTGGGAGACCACCATCCACTGCTCGCGGTCACGGGCCTCGCGGTACAGGCGGGCGTTCTCCACGGCGACGGCTGCGGCCTGGGCCAGGTCAGGACGGCGTCGGCGTCCGAGCGGGTGAAGCCCCCCGGCTTGTCACACAGGTAGAGATGTCCGTAGACCTGGCCGTGAAGGCGCAGCGGGGCCGAGAGCAGACTGCCGGTCTCCTCACCCTCGATGGCCCCGGTGAAGGCCGATGCCCTGCCTAGGTCGTTGTCGATGACCATCCCGGTGCCCTCGAGCCCGCTGAGCAGGGACTCAGCGGAGGCGTGCGAAGTACCGGCGGTATCGGGGGCGCCGGCCATCTGGGCGAGCTCATCGAGGGTCGCCGTGGGCACCCCGCTGCACAGACCGGTGCCCGAGCTCGCGCCGGAGGGATCGGGCGAGAGGGGGCCGGCCGGGTCAACATCCATGTCCGCGTGGTTGAGCACGGCGATGGTTCCCCACGAGGCACCCGTGATGGAGCAGGCCGACTCCACCAGACGGCGCAGCGCGTCGGGGACCCGCAGGGAGCTGGTCAGGCTCAGGGCCGCCTGGATGAGGGCGACAGTCGCCTCGTCCAGGCTCGGCTGAAGGGCCGACACCCGGCGGCCACGGGTGGAGACCAGCTGGTCGGCGTGGACGGCGTAGGCCAGACGCCCCGCCGTGGCGTTCTCCTCCGAAGCGGGCGCCAGCGCCTCCTCACGTCGCGCCGGGGGGCCGTCGAGCTCCTCCGGGGCGTCCTCGGGCACACCGGGGAAGCCAAGACTCTCGCCGAGAGTGTCTGCTGCGTGCTGCGGGTGGGGTGTCGTCATCGTGCTCAGCTCGTTCAGCTCGTACCGGATACGTGGTCCTGCTGCCTGTCCTGATCCTCCTGGGAGAGCGACCACCGGTAGGTCTCGGAGACGTCCTGGAGCTCGCGGTGGCTGCCTCGGTGCAGGATAGTCGCCGGGGCCTGCTCGCCGGTGGCCTGCGGCCGGTGTCCCATGACGAGGACCTCGTCGGCGTGCTCCAGGGTGCTGAGACGATGGGTGACCAGGAGAGTGCCGCGGCCCTGGTCGCCCGCTGTCAGCAGGTCGGTCACGAGCCGGTCCGCGGTGAGGGCATCGAGATGCTCACCGGGCTCGTCCAGCAGCATCAGGGGAGCCGGATCCGCCAGGGCCCGGGCGAGCAGGAGCCGACGCCGCTCCCCACCTGACAGTGTGGTGGCATCGGTGCCGATGATGGTCTCAACTCCCTCGGGAAGAGCCTCGAGCCACCTCCCCAGGCCGGCCCGCCTCAGCAGCTCGCCGGCCTCGGCAGGGGTGACGTCCCCGCGCGCCACGCGCAGGTTCTCCAGGACGCTGGTGTGGAAGACGTGCGCGTCCTCCGCGGTCAGGCACACCCGGGCCGCCACCTCTGAGTGGACCGCCTGCCACGGGGGGACGCCGTCGAGCGTCAGCGTGCCGCCCCGAGGCTCCAGCAGCCCCGCCAGCGTGGCCAGCAGTGTCGACTTGCCGATCCCCGACGGCCCCACGATCGCCACTCGGCGACCGACCCGCAGATCCAGGTCGATGCCCTCGGCCACCACCGGGCCGCCCGGCCAGCCCACCGCCAGACCCCGTGCCTTGAGGTACGGGCCCTGGGCAGAGGGCTCGGGCAGCTCCAGAGGCGCGGAGGACGTCGCGGAGCCGCTGGCGGCACTGGCTTCAGCGGCCTCGATGAGCTCCACGATGCGGCAGGCGGCGCCGGCCGATCTGACCAGCTGCACGCTGGCCGGGCCGAGCGCTGAGGTGGCCTCGAAGGCGGCCAGTGGAACCAGGACGATCACTGCCAGCCAGACCGGGGCCAGCTGCCCGGAGGACACGGCGCTCACCCCCACCACCAGGTTACCCAGGACCGCCAGGCCCATGGCGGCCATGTCCACGGCCGCCGCGATCGCGGCCGGTACCGCGGCCCGGTCCCGCAGACGGGTCAGGCTCTCTTCCCGGGAGGCGACCTGGCGCATCGAGCCGGCCAGACGCCCGGAGACGGACAGCTCAGGGGCCCCCTCCAGGACCGCCAACACCTCCGCGGACAGCTCAGTGGCCTGCCTCTGACGGGCCTGCTCGGCGATTCTCGCCGAACGGATGGTGGCCAACGGGCCCACCAGTCCCGACAGCAGCAGACAGGCCAGCAGGATGAGGCCCGCCGGCCAGTAGACCACGCCGACGCCGAGACATGTGGCTGCGCCCAGGACAGCGGCGACAGCCGCCGGCAGATAGGCGCGCACCACGAGATCCCCGACCGCGTCGATGTCGCTGCCCACCCGCGCCAGGACGTCGCCGCGGCGCAGGCCCGCCACCGTGTCGGTGCGGGCTGAGGCCAGGGACTCATAGAGGCGGGTGCGCAGAGCGCCCATGCCTCTCAGGGCGGTGTCATGGGAGATGAGCCTCTCGCAGTAGCGCAGCACGGAGCGTGAGATGCCGAAGAGCCGCACCGCCACCGGCGCCACCCCCAGTGCGACGACGTCGGGCATCTGTGAGGCCCGCGCAATGAGCCAGGCCGCCACCCCGGACAGGGACACTGCCGAGGCCATACCCGCCGTCCCGGCGACTACGGCCAGGATGAAGCGTGAGCGGTCCAGGTTCAGCAGCCCCACCGCCCGGCGCAGGGAGCGTCGCTCATCAGCGGACAGCGCGGGGGAGAGGGCGGAGGCAGTCGGATGTGCGGGGTTCACGGGGTTCTCAGGGGGCTCAGGGATCAATGTGCGTGCCGTGCTCACCGGGCCTCCTCCTGCGCCGTCGCCGCCTCATGGGCAGATGCCCGGTCAGGTGTCCGGTCAGGTGCGATGTCCACCGGCGGTACCGGTTGGCTCGTCACGGCGATGGTCTGCTCGGCCAGGGCCATGAGCGCAGGACGGTGCGCAATGACCACCACCGTGCGCCCCGAGCCGTGCAGCGCACGGACGGCGTCCAGGACGTGGGCCTCACTGACCGCGTCCAGGTGTGCGGTCGGCTCATCCATGACCACCAGGGGCGCCGTCGAGCACAGGGCACGGGTCAGGGCCAGACGCTGGCGCTGTCCCACGGACAGTCCCACACCTGCACTGCCCACCGGGGTCCACCAGCCCTGCGGCAGGCCGTCGACGACCTCATCGAAGCCCGTGGCCCGGGCCGCCTCGACCAGTACGTCGGGCACGTCCTCTGCCGCCGCGGCTCCCGGCTCGGCATGATCCAGGACGTTGTCCAACACCGTGCCCGGGGTGATGGTGGGGCGCTGGGGCACCCAGGCGATCTGCTCCCACCAGGTGGCCGGATCGATCTGGGCGAGGTCGACGACGCCGCTGGGGGCGCCGCCGTCCGGCACGATCCTCACCCGCCCCCGGTCGGGGGGCAGCAGGCCGAGCAGGACCTGCGTCGTCGTCGTCTTACCCGCACCTGACGGGCCGGTCAGCGCCACCAGGCTGCCCGGTCGGATCGAGGCGCTGAGCCCGGCGGGGGCCCACGCGCCCCGGGAGGCGACGGACACCGCATCGATCTCAATCGTCGATGAGCGCAGGTCGGGGGCCGGCAGGTCGCCGTGCTCCGGCACCGGGGTCTGAAGAACCTCGAAGACCGCGTTCGCCGCCGCCACCCCGTTGGCCGAGGCGTGGAACTGGAAACCCACCTGCCGCAGCGGCTGATAGACCTCAGGGGCCACCATGAGACGAGCAGGCCGGTGAACAGATCCATGCGTCCGGCCACGAGCCGGAACCCGACCTGGACGGCGATGATCGCCACCGACAGCGTCGTGATGAACTCCAGGACCGCCCCCGACAGGAAGGCGACCCGCAATGTGGACATGGTGGTGCGCCGGTAGGAGCGGCTCAAGGAGCGCACCTGCTTGACCGGTCCCTGTTCGCGCCCGAGGGCCTTGAGCGTGGGCAGGCCCGAGATGAGATCGAGCACCTGATCGCCCAGGACCTGCATGGTCTTGAGACGCTCCTGGGAGACGGACTGGGTCATCCTGCCGATGAGGATCATGAAGATCGGAATGAGGGGCAAGGTGCACACCACGGCCACCGCGGCCGACCAGTCCTGGGTGAGGAGCACCAGCACCGTGGCCGGTGTCACCGTCGAGGCCAGCACCAGCTGGGGAAGGTAGCGGGTGAAGTAGGGCTCGAGGTCGTCCAGCGCGCGAGTCAGAAGAGTGGCCGTCTGCGTCCCGTGAATCGCCTGCCACCGGGGGCCCAGTTGGGCCGCGTGCTCCAGAACCAGCCGGCGCAGCTCAACGATGGTCTCCGTGGCGGACCGGTGGGCGTGAACCTCCTGGAGCAGGACCACCAGGGCCCTGGCCGCTAGGACCCCGCCCAGAGCCACCGCCAGTGCCCTGACGGCAGACGGTGCGGCCCCCTCGGAGATGACCGAGGAGACCGCACCGGAGATGAGGAAGGCCTGAACCACCACCAGCACGGCGGTCACCATTCCGGTGACGGCGGTGGCGGCGATGTATCGGCGGGCGGAGCGTGCGTAACGCATCAGCCGGGGATCGAGGGGCTTCACCTGCTCAAGGATAGGGGAGTAGGTCCAAGGGCCCGGAGACCCCCGGCCGATGCGTCGCGCTGTCTGTCAGTACCCGAAGTGCGCCTCGGGCTGGGTCGAGTCGCGCACCAGCGTGGGGTGCAGCCCGCCCTGGTCGGGGTTGATGCTCTCAACGCTGATGCGCGAGGCGAAGACCTTGTAGCTCCAGATCGTGTAGGCCAGGACCCCGGGGACGAACACGGCTGCGGCAACGCTCATGATGAGCAGTGTCGTGTCGGCGCTCGCGGCCTGCTGGATCGTCAGCGAGTAGGCCGGGTCCACCGAGGAGCGCATGACGTTGGGGGCCATCGCGGCGAAGATGAAGACGACGGCGAAGGCGATCCCCACGAAGTGCAGGGCGAAGGCCCGCCCCTCGTTCCCGGAGCGTCCCATGAGCAGGGAGCCGATGAGTCCGGCCGCGGCGATGACCAGCGGAATCCAGGACAGAGCGCTGCCCGAGTAGGCCAGCTGCGCCCACAGGGCCCAGGCGGCGGTGACCGCGGTGGCCGCCGGGGCGAGGCGGCGTGACATCCTCAGCGCGCGCTTCGACAGGTCACCCGTGGTCTTGAGGGCTACGAAGAGCGCACCGTGGTTGAGGAAGAGCAGGCAGGTGACGGCTCCACCCAGCAGGGTGAAGGGAGTCACCATGGTGAGCAGGCCCCCGGTGATCTGGTGGGCGGCACCGGGCACCAGGGAGTCGGCGGGCACCTGGGCGGCCGGGACGACGGCGCCGTTGGAGGTCTGGACGACCTCGATGTGCATGCCCTGAACCAGGTTGGCGAAGGCCACGCCCCACAGGATGGAGGGCAGCCAGGCGCTGATCGTGTGGACCCAGTCCCAACGGTCGCGCCAGGTCTGGGAGTTGACCTTGGGACGCCACTCGATGGCGCACACGCGCACGATGAGGCACAGCAGAATGATGAACAGGACGATGTAGGCCCCGGAGAACAGGGTGGAGTACCACTCGGGGAAGGCGGCGAAGGTCGCCCCGCCGGCGGTCAGCAGCCACACCTCGTTACCGTCCCAGTGGGGGCCGATGGTGGACAGCGTCGCGCGCCGCTCGCGCTCGTCGCGGCCCAGGATCTTCAGAATCATGCCGACGCCGAAGTCGAAGCCCTCCAGGGTGAGGTAGCCGATCCACAGGACGGCGATGAGGATGAACCAGAGGATGCTCAGTGTCATGGAATTTCTACCTTCCTCGGCTCAGTAGGCGAAGGACAGGGCCGGGGCGGCCTCGGAGGAGTCAACGGAGTCGTCATCGGAGTCCGTGCCCTTGCCGTCCTGGTCGGTCTGCTCGGACGTGCCGGTCTTGTCCGGCACCGGGGTGCGCACGCCTTCACGGATGTAGCGGCGCAGCAGCACGAACCAGACCACGCCGAGTGCGGCGTACAGCAGGGTGAAGATGACCATGGAGGCCAGCACAGTGCCCGAGGAGACCACGGAGGAGACGCCGTCGGCGGTGAGCATGTAGACCTGGGAGACCGGATCGGACAGGTTGGGGACGATGACCCAGGGCTGGCGGCCCATCTCACGGAAGATCCAGCCGAAGGAGCAGGCGATGAAGGGCAGCCACATGGTGGCCAGCGCCGCCTTGCCCAGCAGCGGGCGGGAGATGAGTCGGTTGGAGCGGGTCAGCCACAGGGCCAGGGCCCCCAGGGCCATCGAGGCCATGCCCAGTCCGATCATGAGGCGGAAGGACCAGAAGTTCACCATGATGTTGGGGGTGTAGTCGACGGCGTTGCCGCGCGCATCGGTGGTGCCGTACTGCTTGGCGTAGGTGTCGCCGGCCTCCTTGAGTCCGGTGATCTTGGCGTTGAAGTCGTTGGTGGCCATGAAGGAGTAGACGCCGGGAACCGAGATGAACCGCACCATGCCGTCCTCGTTCTTGCAGTCCCCGAAGGCGGCCACGGTGAAGGGGGCTCCGGCCTCGGTGTGGCACAGCCCCTCGGCGGCGGCCATCTTGCCCGGCTGGTACTCGGCGACCAGCTGGCCCTGCATGTGGCCGGTGCCGGCGGTGACCAGACCCGCGGCCACCATGGTGACGGCTCCGAAACGGGCGACCCGCCGCCACAGCTCACGCGCCTCGAAGTCCTGCTTGGCCTGGGCGGCCTTGACCATCCACCACACGGACACGCCCATGACGACGGCCGCGGCCACCAGTAGGGCCGAGGAGATGACGTGCAGCACGGTGGTCCACACGAGCTCGTTGGACAGGAGCTTGAGGAAGCCTCTCACCCCATCGAGCTCGGCGCGCCCCGTCCTGGGGTTGACGACGGCGCCCACCGGGTGCTGCATCCAGGAGTTGGCGGTGAGGATGAAGAAGGCGGAGAAGTTCGTGCCGGCGGCCACGGCCCACATGCACAGGTTGTGCAGCCTGGGGGACAGGCGGTCCCATCCGAAGATCCACAGGCCCAGGAAGACGGACTCCATGAAGAAGGCCAGCAGGCCTCGAAGGCGAGTGGGGCGCCGAAGATGTTGCCGACGAACCTGGAGTACTCCGACCAGTTCATGCCGAACTGGAACTCCTGAACGATGCCGGTGGCCACACCGAGCGCGAAGTTGATGAGCAGGATCTTGCCGAAGAACTTGGTGGCCACGAGCCACTGCTTGTTGCCGGTCCTGCGCCAGAGCGTCTCCATGAGAGCCACCAGCGGGGACAGTCCGATGGTCAGCGGAACCAGGATGAAGTGGTAGACGGTGGTGATACCGAACTGCCAGCGCGCCAGATCCAGAGAGTCCAGCGCCATGGGAGAGATGGCCATCAGTGCCACCTTTCGGAGATGACGATGAGATCGATAGGAAATCCTGTAGAGCATTCTACAAGTCAATAGGGTCAGTGTAGGTCATCGATGACGCCATGTCGTGAAACGTGTGGGGTGTGACGCTCCTGAGACATGCGGTCCGACCGGTTCTTTTCTTGTGAGCACATCGCTGGAGAGGTGTTGTCGTGGTAGTTCAACGACTGAACGTTGAGCGGTGTGCATGCCGCGAGAGTGGGCCGAAAGTCCACCACACGACGGCAGGGCTTCCGCGTGTCTGGCTGAGGGGTGGATGGTTGCTGGGGGCGTGATGAGGTCAACGTGCACAGAGACCGGGGGCACCACGAGTCGCACAAGCGCATCTCGGCGTTTGTGTGGGATACTTCGAGCCGGCATCGGGTGCCTCGTACCAGTACCCGGAGCCACGCCTTCCGACCGACCCTGTCCGAGGACCTTGCGCCGCCTGAGCTGCGCCGCTGCGAGCCCGGTCTGTGTGGATGAGAGGCAAGGCGTGCGTCCTCCCGGGCGCGCTCAAGACTTTTTCGCTGCTCCCCTGGGAGCACAACCGCGCTGACGCGTCGAGGGTACGGCGACGGCGTCGGCCCCGGAGAGTGCAAGCCCCATGGCACGTCGCACCACATCAGAATCAACAGAATCCTTCGAGCACGGCGACGGTGAGGCCGTGAGCTCCCCGGCTCCGCGCCGCCGCCGCAGGGTCACCGCGGCCTCGGCCGCCCCCGCACAGGCCCCCGTTGCCGAGCAGCCCGGTTCGGCGGAGAGGTCGGAGACCGTCACCACCTCCGGCCTTGAGGAACCCGGTGTGCAGCAGGCCCCGGCAGCTCCTGCGGCTGAGCCGGTCCCGCCGCGTCGGCGCCGGAAGGTTGTCGCGGCCTCCGCCGCTCCTGAGGAGGCTCCCGCCGCCGAGGCCCGTGTCGCCGTCGAGGCCGACGAGCCTGACGAGCCGGGCATGACCGAGGACGCATCGAGCGGCGAAGCCGCGCAGGAGGAACTCGAGGACCAGGTCGAGGAGTCGGCCGAGACCGACGAGACCGACGACGAGGAAGCCGACCAGTCCCACGAGGGCGACGAGCCCGACGGCGCGGACCTCGATGAGGAGGAGGACCTCCAGGTCCCCCGGCTGCCTGCCGCCTCGCTCCTGTTCCAGGCCCCCGACCCCAGCCGGGCCCGTCGGCGCCGTCGGGTCACCGCGGCGAGCGCCGCTCCCCAGGAGGCGCCGACTGCCTCGCGTCACCAGGGAGCCAAGGACGAGGCGGATGAGGGGGGCACCGACGCGCGGACCGGTTCCCGGGGACATGACGAGGATGCTGAGGCCGAGTCCTCCCGAGCCGACCGCAGTGGCGGTCGCGGCCGCCGGCGTCGACGGGCCGCCGCCGGTACCGGGGCCCCGCAGGAGCGCCGCGAGGACTCCTCCCACGACGAGGCCGACGCCGAGCCCGCTGAGGTCTCAGAGGCCGATGGCACTGACGGTGCTGACGGGGCCGATGAGGCCCGGGCCGATTCTTCGGAGGACACCCGCGAGGGCGGGGCCCGCCGCAAGCGGCGCCGTGGCGGGCGCGGTCGGCGCTCGCGCTCGCGTGGCGAGGACCCGGCGCGCACCGACGCCGATGATGAGTCGCAGGCGGCGGAGGATGACAGCGCCGATGAGGCTCCCTCGCGCGAGACCTCCTCCGATGCCGCCGCGGAGACCACCACGAGCACCGTGTCCGGATCGCGCCGCCGGCGACGTCGCTCCCGTACCCGCTCGGAGGGTGGCGACCTGCGTGACGAGGTGACCGCCCTCAAGGGGTCCACCCGCTTGGAGGCCAAGCGCCAGCGCCGTCGCGAGGGCAGGGCGGCCGGGCGCCGTCGTCCCATCGTCACCGAGGCCGAGTTCCTGGCCCGTCGCGAGTCCGTGGACCGGCAGATGATTGTGCGCGAGTCCGACGGCCTCAACCAGATCGCCGTCCTGGAGGACGGGCTCCTCGTGGAGCACTATGTCTCCCGGCACACCCAGACCTCCATGGTCGGCAACGTCTACGTCGGCCGGGTTCAGAACGTCCTTCCCTCCATGGAGGCCGCCTTCGTGGACCTGGGCAAGGGGCGCAACGCCGTCCTCTACGCCGGCGAGGTCAACTGGGACGCCGCCGGCCTGGAGGGCAGGCCCCGCCGCATCGAGGACGCCCTCTCCAGCGGCGACACCGTCCTGGTCCAGGTCACCAAGGACCCCATCGGCCACAAGGGTGCCCGGCTCACCAGCCAGATCACCCTGGCGGGCCGATACCTGGTCCTGGTCCCCGGCGGCACCATGACGGGCATCTCGCGCAAGCTGCCGGATACCGAGCGCAGCCGCCTGAAGAAGATCCTCAAGCGGATCGTGCCCGACTCGGCCGGAGTCATCGTGCGCACCGCCGCAGAGGGGGCCACCCAGGAGCAGCTGACCGCCGACGTCGAGCGCCTCGTGGCCCAGTGGGAGGCCATTGACAAGAAGGCGTCCTCCGTCATGAAGGGCAGCGGCAAGGCCCCCGTCCTGCTCAAGGGCGAGCCCGAGCTCGCCGTGAGGGTCATCCGCGACGTCTTCAACGAGGACTTCCGCAAGCTCATCGTCTCCGGGGACAACACCTGGTCCACGGTCTCGCAGTACATCGACGAGGTCAGCCCGGATCTGTCCGAGCGCCTCGAGCACTGGGTCGGGCCCGAGGACGTCTTCGCCGCCCACCGCGTCGACGAGCAGCTCGCCAAGGGCTTCGACCGCAAGGTCTGGCTTCCCAGCGGCGGCACCCTGGTCATCGACCGCACCGAGGCGATGACCGTCATCGACGTCAACACCGGGCGCTTCACCGGCGCGGGGGGCACGCTGGAGGAGACCGTCACCCGCAACAACCTGGAGGCCGCCGAGGAGATCGTCCGTCAGCTGCGCCTGCGCGACATCGGCGGCATGGTCGTCATCGACTTCGTCGACATGGTCCTGGAGTCCAACCGGGACCTCGTGCTGCGCCGGCTCGTGGAGTGCCTGGGGCGCGACCGGACACGCCACCAGGTCACCGAGGTCACCTCGCTGGGACTGGTCCAGATGACCCGCAAACGGGTGGGGCAGGGCCTGGTCGAGGCCTTCTCCACCACCTGCGAGCACTGCAAGGGCCGGGGCTTCATCGTTCACGACGAGCCCGTGGAGAACCAGCAGGTCGACATGTCGGCCTCCGCCTCGCGCGGGGCGGGCGCTCGCGCGGACGTAAGAACCGTGAGGAGCAGGCTGTCGGCGGGGGCAAGAAGGAGACTAAGCAGGACTCTCAGGAGACCAAGGGCTCCAAGAGCTCCAAGGGCTCCGGTCGCGGCAAGGCATCGGCAGGGCGCGACGTCGCCGCATCGCCGGAGCCCGGAGCCGACGACGAGGCCCGGGCGGCAGTGCGCGGCGCTCTGGCCCAGATCGCGGCCGCCGCCGAGCAGGCCCACAAGGACAGCCAACAGGAGGGGCAGGAGTCTCATGAGGATCAGGGGGCCGTTGAGGCCCCGGAGGCCGGCGTGAGTGACACCGCCGACGCTGCGGCGCAGACCGCGGAGAACGGGCAGCCCGCCGATGGCCAGGATGCTTCGGATGTCCCGGTCGAGGACAAGCCGGTCAAGAGCCGGTCGAGGAAGGCGGCTGACAAGAAGCCGGCGAAGAAGTCCAGTGAGAAGAAGGGCGACAAGGCGGACAAGAAGTCGGGGAGGAAGACCGGCAAGAAGGCCGAGAAGAAGGCTGCCGCGACATCCGAGGACCCCGCTGAGCCGCAGCCCGGCGAGGCGCCGTCGGAGCCGGTGGAGGAGAAGCCGGCGAGGAGGACACGACGGCGGGCCACGGCCAAGAGCGCCGCGCCCTCACCGGAGAATTCTTCAGACACCCCGGAGGAGTCGGCCTGACGACGCCTCCGTGCCCAAGAACACAGGGGGCGGGGCGGATCGGAGGTTGGTGCTGGCGACATGATCGCCTAGAGTTATCTGCCGGTGCTTCTTGCGCCATTGCCCAGACAGGGCCCTCCCGGTGAGGCCGATCCCGGTCTTGCAGCGAGTGAGAGCCTTTCGAAGAATCTACAGAGATGAGCATTCAAGTGGTCTACGCGATCGTCAAGGCCGGCGGCCGTCAGGAGAAGGTCTCCGTCGGCGACGTCGTGGTTGTCGACAAGCTTGCTGGTGAGATCGGCGACGAGGTCACCCTCGCCCCCGTCATGCTGGTGGACGGCGACAAGGTGACCACCTCTGCCGCCGATCTGGCCAAGTCCTCCGTCACCGCCGAGATCATCGGCGACGAGAAGGGCCCCAAGATCAACATCCTCAAGTTCAAGAACAAGACCGGCTTCCGCAAGCGCCAGGGCCACCGCGCTCAGCTGACGGCCGTCAAGGTCACCGCCATCAAGTGACCGCCCCGGCGTCAGCCAGTACGCGGGCATCCTGAACGCACACGCTCGAGAAGAAAGAAGCCTTCAACCATGGCACACAAGAAGGGTCTTGGTTCCTCCCGTAACGGCCGCGACTCCAACGCGCAGCGCCTCGGCGTCAAGCGCTTCGGCGGCCAGTTCGTCAAGGCCGGCGAGATCATCGTCCGCCAGCGCGGCACCCACTTCCACCCGGGCCGTAACGTCGGCCGCGGCAACGACGACACCCTGTTCGCCACCGCCGCCGGTAACGTCGAGTTCGGCACCTTCCGCGGTCGCCGGGTCGTCAACGTCGTGCTCCCCGAGGCCTGAGCCCCGAGCACATCACCACGTCGCGAGAGGGCGGACGGCACCTGCCGTCCGCCCTCTCGCGCTATCACGGACTCACAGGAGACCCCATGCCCAGCTTCATTGACCGAGTGGTCCTCCACGTGGCCGGCGGCGACGGCGGCAACGGCTGCACCTCCGTGCACCGTGAGAAGTTCAAGCCCCTGGCCGGGCCCGACGGCGGCGACGGCGGTCATGGCGGTGACGTCGTCCTGACTGTCGACCCTCGGGTGACGACCCTGCTGAGCTATCACCGATCCCCGCACCAGCGGGCCGGCAACGGCACTCCCGGCATGGGGGACTGGCGCCGCGGTACCGACGGCAAGAACCTCGTCCTGCCCGTTCCCGAGGGCACCGTCGTCAAGGACTCGCGCGGTCAGGTCATCGCCGACCTCGTGGGGGAGGGCGCCAGCGTCGTCGTCGCCCAGGGCGGCACCGGCGGACGCGGCAACTTCTCCCTGGCCTCCTCCAAGCGCAAGGCCCCCGGCTTCCACCTCCTGGGAGAGCCCGGTCAGGCCCAGGACATCACCTTGGAGCTCAAGACCATCGCCGACGTCGCCCTGGTGGGTTACCCCAGTGCCGGCAAGTCCTCCCTCATCGCCGCCATGAGCGCCGCCCGCCCCAAGATCGCCGACTACCCCTTCACGACCCTCGTCCCCAACCTCGGGGTCGTCGAGGCCGGCGACGTGCGCTACACCATCGCCGACGTCCCCGGACTCATCCCCGGAGCCTCCCAGGGCAAGGGACTGGGACTGGACTTCCTGCGGCACATCGAGCGCTGCGCCGTCATCGTCCACGTCCTGGACTGCGCCACCCTCGAGCCGGGGCGCGACCCCCCTCTCCGACCTGGACACCATTGAGGCCGAGCTCGCCGCCTACTCCGAGCGCCTCGGCGAGCAGAGGACGACCCCTCCCTCACCGGCCGGGTCCCCCTCATGGAGCGCCCCCGCATCGTGGTGCTCAACAAGGTCGATGTCCCCGACGCCGCCGAGCTCGCCGAGTTCGTGCGCGCCGACATCGAGGCCCGGGGACTGCCTGTCCACATCATCTCCGCGGTCGCGCACACGGGGCTGCGCCCCCTGTCCTTCGCCCTGGCCAGTGAGGTCGAGCGGGCCCGAAAGGCCGCTCCAGCCACGTCCCAGCGTGACGGCGAGCCCGGTGCGACTGACGGTTCGGGTGAGCCGCGCCCCGTCATCCGGCCCGCGGCGGTCGGACGCCGGGAGAAGGAGAGCGTCGCCCAGGTGCGCCTGCTGGCCCACCCCAGCGAGGGGCAGGTCTACCAGGTCCGCGGGCAGCGCCCCGAGCGCTGGGTGCGTCAGACCGACTTCACCAATGACGAGGCCGTCGGCTACCTCGCCGACCGCCTGGCCGCGGCCGGGGTCGAGGACGAGCTCGTCAAGGCCGGCGCCCACGCCGGCGACACCGTCCTCATCGGCGAGGTCGATGGGGGAGTGCTCTTCACCTGGAGCCCACGATGACCACCGGGCCCGAGCTGCTGGGCGCCAGAGGTACCGACCTGCGCCTGGAGACCAGTCGGCGTCGGACCAACGTGGAGCGGCGCAGCCAGTACCACGAGATGATGGATGCCAAGGAGGCTGCGCGCCAGCAGCTGCGCGACGAGGCCGCCGAGGGCCTGTGGACCGATGCCGCCTCCTGGCACGGGGACCACGAGGACTGAGGCACGAACCCATGACTCCTGCAGCAACCGGTGCCGACTTAGATCACGGACAGGAACGCCCGGAACGCCTGCCTGAGGGGGCTCGCGTCGTGGTCAAGGTCGGTTCCTCCTCCCTGACGCGCGCCGATGGCGGGCTCGATCTCAACCGCATCGATATCCTCGCCGGCCTCATCGCCGGTATGCGCAGTCGCGGCCACGATGTCGTCCTGGTCTCCTCCGGGGCCGTCGCCTCAGGGCTGGTGCCTCTGGGGCTGAGCCGGCGCCCCGACGAGCTCAGCCTCCTGCAGGCGGCCGCCTCCGTGGGACAGGGGCGGCTCGCCGCCCGCTGGGAGACTGCGATGAGCGCCTACGGACTGGTGACCGCCCAGGTCCTCCTGACCGCCCACGACGTCGCCATCCGCAGCCACTACCGCACGGTGCGCGCCACCTTCGACTCCCTGCTCTCGCTGGGAGCCGTCCCCATCATCAACGAGAACGACGCGGTGGCCACCAGCGAGTTCAGCCTCGGTGACAACGACCGCCTGGCCGCCCTCGTGGCCCACCTGGTGACCGCCGACGTCCTGGTGCTGCTCACCGATGTCGACGGCCTGTGGACCGCGCGCCCCGGAACCCCCGGCGCCACTCCCATCCGCCACGTGCGCTCCTCGGCGGACCTGGCGGGGGTCAGTGTCTCCGGGCGCGGTTCCTTCGTGGGAACCGGTGGCATGACCACCAAGCTCCAGGCCGCCACCATCGCCTGTGCCTCGGGCACCACCACCCTCATCGCCCGGGCCGACGACGCCGCAGAGCTCCTGGGCCAGGAACAGGTTCCCGCAGACCTGGGCACCTGGTTCGAGCCCACCGGTCCCCATCGCCCCAGCCGCCGGCTGTGGATGGCCCACGCCTCCCAGCCCGACGGGCGCGTTCTCATCGACGCCGGGGCGGCCCGGGCCCTGACCGTGGGGAAGAAGTCGCTCCTGCTGCCGGGCCTGACCGGCCTCGACGGCGACTTCGAGTCGGGCTCCGTCGTCGACGTCGTCGGCCCCGAGGGCGTCCTGGCCCGGGGGATATGCCGCTACGCCGCAGCCGAGCTGCGTGAGGTCCTGGCGGCCCGGGCCGAGGGCGCCCCCGCCCCCGACCACGTGGCACCCGTGATCCACCGCGACGATCTGGCCGAGCTGCCCCGCATCGCCGGAGTCTGAGGACACCATTGGCCTCGTCTTCTAAAGTGTCCCCATGAACGACGTTGAGGCCCACGAGCTCGTCACCGCAACCGCCCGCTCCGCCCGCGTGGCGCAACGGAGCCTGGCCAGGGCCCCGCGCGCCGTCAAGGACGCCGCCCTGGAGGCCATGGCCCACAGCCTGACCGAGCACGGCGAAGCGATCCTCGCGGCGAACGCCGCCGACCTGGAGCGCGGACGCCAAGGCGGGATGAAGGCCGGCCTTCTCGACCGTCTGGCCCTGGACAGTGGGCGGCTGTCGGCCATCGCCGACTCCCTGCGCGAGGTGGCCGCCCTGCCCGACCCCGTGGGCCAGGTCGTTGACGGCTCGGTCATGCCCAACGGGTTACGTGTGCGACGGGTGCGGGTGCCACTGGGCGTCGTCGGCATGATCTACGAGGCCCGCCCCAACGTCACCGTCGACACCGCCGCCCTGGCCGTCAAGTCCGGCAACGCCATCATCCTGCGCGGGGGCAGTGCCGCCCAGGACTCCAACGCCGCCATCGTCGCGGCCCTGCGCAGCGCCCTGGAGGCGCAGGAACTGCCCGCAGATCTCGTCACCAGCGTCGATGCCGCCGGTCGGGACGGGGCCCGCGCCCTCATGCGCGCCCACGGCCTGGTCGACGCCCTGGTGCCGCGGGGAGGGGCCGGGCTCATCCGCACCGTCGTCGAGCAGTCCACCGTCCCCGTCATCGAGACCGGATCGGGCAACTGCCACGTCTACGTCGACGCCAGCGCCGACCTGGAGGCCGCGGTGGACATCATCGTCAACGCCAAGACCCAGCGCGTCGGCGTGTGCAACGCCGCCGAGACGCTCCTGGTCCACGCCGATGTCGCCGCCACCTACCTGCCGGCCGCCGCCCGCGCCCTGTGGGACAAGGACACCGTCCTGCACGCCGACCCCACCGCCCACCGGATCCTGACCGAGGCTGCGACGACCGCTGGACGTGATCTCCTCCTGATCCAGGCCACTGAGCCGACTGGGACACCGAGTACGGCTCGCTGGACCTGGCCGTGCGCGTCGTGAAGAGCCTGGAGGAGGCCATCGACCACATCCGCGCCCACACCACCGGACACACCGAGGCGGTCCTCGCCCAGGACGTCAGCGTCATCAACGACTTCATCGCCGGCATGGACTCGGCGGCCGTCATGGTCAACGCCTCGACCCGCTTCACCGACGGCGGACAGCTGGGCCTGGGGGCCGAGCTGGGCATCTCCACCCAGAAGCTCCACGCCCGCGGCCCCATGGGATTGAGCGAGCTGACGACGACGACCTGGATCGTCGAGGGAGACGGCCACATCCGTCCCTGACCCCTCGCGCCCGCGAGTGATGCCGGGCGCCGCGGAGTTGTGCTGATTGCGACAAGCCGCGGATCAGTTCTGTCACTCCCCGGCGTCGTGCTCCGGTGCTTTGTCCCTTTATTCATGTTACGGTCGACAAAAGTCGGGCAGGTCCCGTCAAGCCAGAGCCGGGCAGAAGGGGGACGCTGGAATGGCGAGTCTGCTGCATCGTTTCGGACGTGGCCGCGTCGTGGCCACCACCGTTGTCATCGTGACCGCGGGTCTCCTGCTCGCAGTCACCCGCATGGTCTTCTCCCACCCCGCCGAGTCCGCGAAGGAACCGGGAATCGTCCTGACGGCAACCCCACGGGTCACCTCGTCCCAGTCCTCTGTGACGGCCACGCAGAGCTCGACTGCCGGCGGCGGTGCCAGCTCCACCCGGCACGAGTCCGGCGGCTCCGAGGCGGACTCCTCGACCTCATCGGACTCCTCGACGCAGGGGCCACGCGCCTCAGGCGGTGGAGCCCGACCCGCCTGTCGCCGTCGACCACGGCCATCGCCAGCCGGCCCCCGCCGCACCGGCTGCCCCGGCCGGGACCGCTGCACCGGCCGCCCCCGGACGCACCGAGGTGGACGATGATGACGACGACAAGAAGCCGGCCAGGAACGGTGTGAAGGAAGCCGATGACGACGACCGCGACGATGACTGAGCGGACGGCTGACGAGACGGCCGGCGCCGCGGATCAGATGAGCCGGTAGCCCATGCCGCGCACGGTCTCCACCCGCTGCCTTCCCAGCTTGTTGCGCAGGTAGGAGACATAGACCTCCACCACGTTGGAGCCGGGGTCGAAGTCCAGCCCCCACACGGCGCTCAGCAGCTGCTCGCGGCTGAGGACCTGACCGGGGTGGCGCATGAAGGTCTCGGCCAGGGCGAACTCCCTGGCGGAGAGCTCCACGGTCCTGCCCTCCAGCGTCAGGGTGCGGGTGCGCAGGTCCAGAACCATGTCGCGGTGGGTCAGGAGCATCTGGTCAGGGCCGGTGGCATCCGGGCGCAGCCGTACCCGAATGCGGGCCAGGAGCTCTTCGAAGGAGAAGGGCTTGGGCATGTAGTCGTCCGCGCCGCCCTCCAGGCCGGCGACGCGGTCGGCCACCGAGGAGCGCGCCGTGAGCATGATGACCGGCGTTCCCACTCCTTGGCCGCGTAGCTGCTGGAGCACCTCGAAGCCGTCGATGTCGGGCAGGCCCACATCCAGGATGATGAGGTCGAAGTCCTCCTGGACCGCCAGGGCCACGGCCTGCCCGCCCTCGGCGGTGGTGTGCGTGGTGAACCCGGCCGCCTTGAGGCCCTTGGTGAGGAAGGCGACGATGCGGGGCTCGTCCTCAACGATGAGGATGCGGCTCATGGTGAGTGACTCCTTCGGGAGGCTGTCGGGGGCTGAGCGGGGAGCGAGTCCCCGGCAGGTGTGAGGGCGTCGCCTCGGGAGGAGGCCACGGCGGTGGGGGGCCTGAGAGGGATCACCATGGTGAACACCGATCCTCGGCCCACCTCAGAGAGTATGTCCAGCCTCCCGCCGTGTGCTGCGACGATCGTCTCGACGATACTGAGCCCCAGTCCCGTTCCGGAGGCGAGCTTCTGAGCGCCGGCGGTGCGCTTGAAGCGCTGGCGCACCAGGTCGATGTCCTCGGGGGCGATCCCGATGCCCTCGTCCCTGACCCACATCTGCAGTGGCCGTCGCGAACGGCCGAGCCCAGGGACACGGTGGAGCAGTGCTCGGAGTACCTCACCGCGTTGGCCACCAGCTGGAGCCAGGCCTGGGTGATCCGGGTGGGGTCGACCATGGCCCGGGTGAAGGCCGCCGACTCCATCTTCCAGCGGCGCTCACCCAGGGCGAGGGACTTGTCGAAGACCAGCTCGGTCAGCTCGGCGACATCCGTGTCCGCCGGGGTGACGAAGTCGCTCTGGACGCTCTTGGCCAGCAGGATCAGGTCGCCCACGAGCATTCCCATCCGGTCGAGCTCGTCAAGGGCCAGCAGCTGGGTCTGGCGCACGTCCTCGGGGTCCGCGGGGTCGGTGAGCTCGAGGTGACCGCGGACCACGGCGATCGGGGTGCGCAGCTCGTGGCCGACGTCGTCCAGCAGGTTGCGCTGGGCCTCCACCGAGGTCTGGACCCGGTCGAGCATCCGGTTGACGGCCGCGGCCAGGGCCGTCAGGTCATCCCGGCCCTTGACCGGTACCCGGGTGGTCAGGTCCTCCTCGCCGATGGACTCGGTGGCTCGGCGCAGCTGCTCGATGGGGCGCAGGAGCCGCTCGACGGCGAACCAGGCCAGACCCGTCACCAGGGCGACGGTGAACACGGCCGCGGCCGCGTAGAAGGCCATGGTGCGCCGGAGCTGGGACTCGGCGACCTTGAGGTCGATGACGTGCACGAGTGCGCCGCGCTGGGCGCCGCCCTGCAGCGGGACAACGAGGACCCGGTAACTCGAGGTGGGGGTGCGCACCGTCTCGATGACGGACTCCGAGGCGGCGGCCTGGGAGGAGACCCGAGTGAGCAGCTCCTTGTCCTGCTCGGGGCGGAAGGAGACGTTGTCTGCGGAGACCCAGGTCAGCTTCGTACTGGCATCGGTGCCCACGAAGCCGAGCTCGGCCTCACCGCGCCCCTCGGCAGTGCGCTGGATGTGGGTGCGCAGAACCGCGGAGACGTCCTCCAGGGGCTGACCGCTGGAGGGGTCCTGCCTGTCGGCGGCCAGCTGGCGGATCCGGTCGCGGCTGTGCTCGAGCCGGTTGGTGGCATCGGCCGACACGCTGGAGAGCCCCAGCGCCCACACGATCGCCCCGCACATGACCAGCGCGATGCCGGCCACCAGCACGATCGCCCACATGACGCGGGTTCCGATGGTGACGGTACGAGTGGGCAGCAGTGAGGTCACCTCGCCATTGTGCCCGGATCCACTGGGCTCCGCCCCATGGATCCGGGCATGGGCGGAGCCGGGAGCGGCCCGATTCAGCGTCCCACTCCCGCGTAGGTCCACCCGGCCTCACGCCAGGTCACCGGGTCCAGGGCGTTGCGTCCGTCAATGATGACGCGCTCGGCGACGCCGGTGGCGGCCTCAACAGGGTCGAGGGCCACGAACTGGTCCCACTCGGTCAGCAGCAGGACGAGCTCGGCTCCCTTGAGCGCGGCGCGGGGATCGTCCTCCAAGGTGAGGTGGGGGTGGGAGCGGGCCACCACGGGCAGGGCCTGCGGGTCGCAGACGGTGACCTCGGCCCCGAGGTCGGCCAGACGGGAGGCGACGTCCAAGGCGGGGGAGTCGCGTACGTCGTCGCTCAGGGGCTTGAAGGCCGCCCCCAGGATGGTGATCGCCCGACCGGACAGGTCGCCGCCCACGTGGGTGCGGGCCAGCTCGACGATCCGGTCGCGCTGCTCGCGGTTGATGGAGTCGACCCGGCCCAGCAGGTCCGCCAGGTGCACGGCGCCGTGGAGGTCGGCGCTGGCCCGCAGCGCCCGGATGTCCTTTGGGCAGGCAGCCTCCGCCGAAGCCGACGCCGGCCTGGAGGAATCGCCGACCGATGCGCGGGTCGTGGCCGATGGCGTCGGCCAGGACGGTGACGTCGGCCCCGGCGGTGTCGCACAGGTGGGCCATGGCGTTGATGAAGCTGATCTTGGTGGCCAGGAAGGAGTTCGCCGCGGTCTTGACCAGCTCGGCGGTGGGGTAGTCGGTGACGATCCGGGGGATGCCCTCCTCCAGCAGGTCCTGGTAGACGGCGTCGAGCACGGCCTGGGCCTCCTGGGCGTCGGCGGGATCGGCAGGGACCCCGTAGACGATGCGGTCGGGGTGGAGGGTGTCGGCCACGGCGAAGCCCTCGCGCAGGAACTCGGGGTTCCACAGCACCAGGGCGCGTCCTGCCAGGCGCTCGGCCACCTGCTGGGCGGTACCCACCGGGACGGTGGACTTGCCCACCACCAGGCTGCGCCCACCCTCGGGCAGGGCGTCGTGAAGCATGTCGACCACGCTCCACAGCTGGCTCAGGTCGGCCTCCCCGCCAGTGGTGGACTGCGGGGTCCCCACGGCGATGAAATGGACGTCGGCCTCGGCCAGCTCGGCCGGCGTCGGCGTTGAGGTGAAGCGCAGGTCTCCCTGCCGGGCCCCGGTGACCAGCAGCTCGGGCAGCCCGGGCTCATAGAAGGGGGCGCGGCCCTGGGAGAGGGCCTCGACCTGCTCGGGTCGCGTATCGATCCCCAGGACGTGATGTCCCAGGTGGGCCATGGCAGCGGCATGGACGGCACCGAGGTATCCGCAGCCGATGACGGTGAGCTTAAGAGGGGTGGTCATGAGTCGTTCCAATCGTTGGTGAGGTCCAGGGACATGAAGGGGAGGCGTCTCCCAGGCAGTGGCGCACCCAGATCGGCAGCCACCGGTGGGCGGCGGGCCGGAAGGCGTGGACGAAGACGAGCCGCAGCGCTGAGGAGCGGTAGTAGGTCTCCAGGCGCTGCTCCGTCACGGGCAGTGCGCGGGCCAGGTCGTCGAGCAGCCCGCGGACCCGGGCGTGGGCCTCGGGGCCGATCCGGCCGCGAACCGCCATGAGATCCGCGTGGGCCCAGAGGTTGCCCAGGTCGAGGGCCGCCTCGGCCATGGCCGCGGTATCCAGGTCGAGCAGAGACAGGTCGGTTCCGTCCCACAGGAGCTGGCCGTCGTGGAGGTCGCGGTGGGTGATGACGTGCACCCCGCTCGCCTCTGTCAGGCTCAGGCAGGTGTCCACCACCTGCTCGTGCAGAAGATCCTGCTGGTCGATGAGGCCGCAGCGGCGGGCGGAGGCCAGCCAGCGCTGCAGCACCTGGGCCTCCTGACGCGGCCCGTGGACGGGCAGGTCCGCCTCACGATCGCCCAGGGAGCGACCAGGCCTCCGTGAACCGCTTCCACCCGGGCAGGCCGGCGTCACCGAGCTCGTCGAGACTGCGGCCCGGCAGCAGCTCGAGGTCAACGACGTCGTCCCCGTTGCCGAGGATCCTGGGGGTGCGCAGACCGGTGACCCGCAGCACCGAGGCGGCGGTCGTGTGGGCCCGCACCAGGGAGGCGGCCTTGTGGGGCCGCACGATCTTGCGGACCCGGGAGGCCTCCATGACGACGGCGCGGCGGCCGGCGCGGTGGACGACGAGTCTCCCGGTCAGCTGCCTGGACAGGGCCGGCAGGGCCGGGTCACTGGCGTAGGGCAGCAGGTCGGGGGCGGCCCCCACGGTGACGTGCCCGGCGCGCAGGCGGCTCCGGCCGTCGACGCACTCGATGCTCGCGCTCGCCGGCTCCGAGTCCCGGCCGGTGGGCCAGGCCCGTCGCAGCCCGGGGATGGCCCGCAGCGTGCTGAGCATGTCGGCCGCCTCCGTCGTCTGTGTCATCTCAGTCCTTGGTGTTGTGTTCGTCGTGTCCGTCATGCCCAGCCGGCCTCCTTCTCCGGCGACCGGGCGATGCGCTCGATGGCGGCCAGGTCCGCGCTGATGCGCTCACGCCAGGACGGGTGGGCCCGTCGCAGGGGGTCGGCCAGTCGCGCCAGCCGGGACAGTGCGATCGCCCACCCCAGCTCCTCGTCGCCGGGTAAGGGCCGGTGCGCGGCGTAGCCCTCCAGCAGTGCATGCCGCTGACAGGACGGTGCCTCCGACAGGTAGGAGCCCAGGTCCGTCGCCGCCGGCGCCAGGCACACCCGGTCGAAATCGGTCAGCCAGATCCGCCCGGTCGAGTACTCGTAGAGCACCTGGTCGGGGGAGGCATCGCCGTGGGTGAGAACCGGTGTTCCGGACAGGTGGGAGGGCAGCATGTCGCCCACCGCCCGCACCCGGCGTGCCAGTTCAGGCGCCAGGACATCGAGCAGACGAGCGTGGACCTCGGCCAGCTCCCGGGAGCCGGCAGGCTGATGCGGCAGCCGGTCGATGAGGTCCGCCGGCAGCTGCCCGGCGCAGGAGTGCAGCTCGGCCAGCAGAGTCCCCACACGCCTGGTGGCCTCCTTCAGGCCCTGAGCGGAGGCCGCCCGGTCGGCGTCGTCCGCGTAGACGTCAGCCAGGTTCGTGTCTCCGCACCACTGCTGCACGCTGAGACGGCCCTCGCACTGGGCCACGGCCTGTGAGTCGAGCAGACCGGGGACCGGGAGGATCCCGGACAGGGCGCGGTGGACGTCGTCGGCAGTCCCCTGCCACCGGTTCGCAGCCGCAGAACCGTGGAGCCGTCCCGGAGGACCAGGCGCCGTGAGGGGTTGTAGCGCAGCACGTCCCGGGCCTCCCAGCTGCCCAGCACCCCCAGCTCCGTGGCCTGGGCGAGAGGCTCAGCCAGCTTGGGGTCGGTGAGGACCGCACCGCACTGCAGCAGCAGGCCCTCGTCCAGGGACCGGGTGACGGGGGGGCTGCAACCCCAGGGAGGCGGCCAGGCGCTCGGCCTGAGCGGCCTTGGAGTGCGAGACCGGCCAGAGCAGACGGGCCCAGCCCGCGGTGAGCCCGGTGCTCCGATCCGTCAGGGAGACCAGGACCGAGACCTCAGGCTTGATGCGCAGCCTGGCGGCCCGCACCGGGCGCTGAAGGAGCTCACTGAGCCGATCGGCGTCGAGGACCGCGGCGACGGCGTCGGCCGTGGTCGTCGCGTTGATGAGCGAAGGAGTCATGATCCGCTCCCCACCAGGGCGAAGGAGTCCGCCAGGTGGCTGTTCGCCCACCGACGGAAGTCGGCCGAGGACTCCATGAGGTCCTGAGGGCTGCCCTCCAGGTGGATGCGCCCGTCCTGGATCCACACCACCCGGTCGGCGCGCATGGCGGCCTGCGGATCGTGGGTGACGGTCAGGGTCGTGCGCCCGGCCACCAGCTCATCGATCGCCTCCAGCACTGCCGACGTCGAGGCCGGATCCAGTCCGGTGGTCGCCTCATCCAGGATGACGATCGGCGAGTCACGCAGCAGCGCCCGAGCGATGGCGATGCGCTGGCGCTGGCCGCCGGAGAGGGTGCCTCCCCCGCTCGCCCACGGTCGTGTCGTAGCCGCCGGGCATCTGGGTGATGAACTCGTGGGCGTGGGCCGCACGCGCGGCCGCCTCCACCTCCTCGTCGGAGGCATCGGGCCGGCCCAGACGGATGTTCTCCCGGATCGTACCGGTCAGCAGCACCGCCTCCTGGTGCAGGACCGAGGCCTGCGAGCGCAGGAAGCGAAGATCCAGATCGCCCAGGCTGTGCCCGTCCAGGCTCACCGTGCCCGACGTCGGATCCAGGGCCCGCACCACCAGGGACACCAGGGTGGACTTGCCCGAGCCCGACGGCCCCACGAGGGCCACGTGCTCTCCGGGAACCACTGTCAGGTTCACACCGTGCAGCACCTGACGGCCCTCGTAGGCGGCGTGCACGTGGTCGAAGTGGATCATGCCGTGGACCCGGTCCAGCACGATGGCGTCAGCAGGGGAGACGATGTCGGGCTTGACCGCCATGAGGTCGGCCACCCGCTCACCCGAGGCCGTCGCCCGGGCGATGCGACCGGTGTACTTGGCCATGTCCCGAAGCGGCTTCATGGTGGTGCGCAGGTAGGTCGTGAAGAGCACCAGATCCCCCGGCGACATGGCGCCGTTCAGGACCCGGATGCCCCCGCCGACCATGACCACGGCGGTGGCCACGCCGACGATGACGTCCGTGGAGCGCTCCAGACGCGCGGCGATACGGCGCGAGCGCACCCCCTCACTGAGGGACACCGAGTTGGCGCCCGTGAAACGCTCATGCAGCAGCGGCTCCAGACCGTAGGCCTGGACCACCTTGATGGCGCCGAGCGCCTCCTGGGCGGTGTTGGCCAGGTTCCCCTCCGACTTGCGGCTGCGCAGGGAGGCCGCGGAGATCCGCCGCGAGTTGCCCGAGGAGGCGAGCATGAAGGCCACCACCGCCAGGAGCACGATCATGGCCAGCAGCGGGTCCAGGAACACCATGACCACGACCATGACCAGCAGGGTCAAGGTGTTGGCGGCCATCGGCAGGCCGGCGGTGACAGCCACCTCCTGCATGCGGTTGACGTCGGCGATGAGCCGCTGAACCGTGTCCGCGCTGCGGTTGCGGGCGTGGAACTGCTGGGACAGGCCCTGGACGTGGTGGAAGGCCCGGCTGCGCAGGGAGGCCGCGGTGCGCGAGCCCACCAGGGCGAAGGCCACGGTGGCCAGGTAGTTGCACACCGCCCGCCCGGCCACGATCGCCAGCAGGGCGATACCGAGCCCCACCAGGGAGGAGACCGTGGCGGGGGCGCTGCCCGTATGGCGGCCCAGCGCCGCCACCAGTGAGTCGATGGTGACCTTCAGCGGCCAGGGCTCCAGCACCCGGAAGACCACCTCCGCCAGAAGCACCGCGGTGCCGCCGGCCATGAGGCGCCACTGCGGCGCGGCATCAGGGCCCACCAGCCGCAGGGTCTGTCGCATGGGGGACTGACGCATTCGACTGCGCCCGTGACGACGAGGAAGCGGAGCCATTACCGCACACCACCCTCAGCGACGCCGGCCAGCTCCAGGATCCGGGTGACGACCCGATTCCAGGAGTGACGCTCCTCAGCCAGAAGACGACCATGACGCCCCATCCGGGCCCGCCGCTGGGGGGAGGCCGCCAGATCATCCAGGGCCGCGGCCAGCGCCGTGGGGTCCGAGGGCGCCACGAGCACGCCGTGGCGCTGCGATCCCTCCTCAAGCAGCTGGGGGATCTGACCGACGTCGGAGGCCACGACCGCCAGGCCCGCGGCCAGGTACTCCAGGACCTTCATGGGGGAGAAGTACTGCTGCTCCAGACCCCCCAGATCCGGATAGGGAGCCACCCCGATCGCCGAACCCGCCATGTGAGTGGGAATCTCCTCAGGGGCGACCGCCCCACGGAAGTCCGCCTCCACCCCCAGGCGCTCGGCCTGTGCACGGAGCGTCTCCATCTCGGGTCCGTCGCCGATGATCCGCAGGCTCCACCGCTGACGCGCCAGGGCCGCCGCCGTGATGAGGTCGGCCACCCCGTGCCAGGGCTTGAGCGTCCCCACGAAGGTGACGACCACCCGCTCGGGGTCCGCCGGCTGAGGCTGGATGCGGCGCACGCTCACACCGTTGGAACCGTGTGGACCCTGGCGGCAACAGCCTCCGCGTCCGGCACATCGGCGGTGCGACGGCGAACCCAGTCGGCCACCGGGTCCGAGACGCACACCGTGACCCGAGCCGCCCCGACCTGACGGCGCAGCGCCTGCTCAGCGCCGGAGGCGTCCACCAGCGCGCGGTGACGACGCTGCTCGTCAATCAGCGGAGCGTTGACCTCCAGGACCCCCGGCACCTCGGTGGCCGCCGTGATGTCGGCCAGAGCCGTGGAGAACAGGGAGTAGCGCTCGTAAACCAGGTCAGCGCCGTCGGCGATCACCCGCGAGGCGATCCTCTGGGCGGCACGCACCTGCGCCTGCTCCCGCTCAGCGGGGGCGACCTCGGCGACCGCCTCCAGGTGCAGCTCGAGATCAGCCAGGTCGGCGGGCACGTGCTCGCCTGAGCGCAGGGCGTAGAGCACCACCTCGTGGCCGGCGACCCGCAGCTCGCGAACGACCTCCTGAATGTGCACCGAGGCGCCCTTGGTCCCGAACACCGGGATGCCCGGGTCGCAGCAGATGTAGGCGATGCGCATCAGGCGGCTCCTTCCTGATCGGCCAGGTAAACGCCGGAAGCCGGGACGGGACCCGACTGCCAGGCGGCCAGCACCGCGGCCTGGGCCCGAGAGTCGAACTGCTCCTCAATCAGTGCCCGCGCACCGCGCGACAGCGCGACGATGTCCACCTCGCCCTGTGCGATCCCGCGCAGGGCCACGGCCAGCGAGGCCGGGTCACCCGGGGGAAGAAGAATCCCGGTGACGCCGTCGTGAACCACCTCCGGAAGTCCCGACACCGCCGTGGCCACCACCGGCGTCCCGCAGGCCATCGCCTCCAGGACCACCGTGGGCAGACCGTCGATATTGCCGTCGGCCGCCTCGATGCACGGCGCCGCGAACACGTCCGAGCGCGCCAGCAGCTCGCGCACCTCTGCCTGCGTGAGCGGACCCAGCAGACGGATCCCTGTCGGCCAGTCCCAGGCGCTTGATCTGCTCGGTCAGGCGCTCACGCTCATCGCCGTCACCGGCCAGCTCCACCTCGACGTCGATCCCCGAGCTCACCAGGATCCTCACCGCCTCGACCAGGTCGGCGAAGCCCTTCTTGGGCACCAGGCGACCCACGGCGCACACCCGCAGCGGTTCTGCCCTCGTGGCGGACACCGGCTGCGGGGCACGGTAGGAGAAGCGATCCAGCTCCAGGGGCGTTGTAGCGCAGCGACACCGTCGCCCCCGTGCCCGCCAGGACGGTGCCCAGGTAGTCCTCGTTGTAACGGCTGATGGCGATGACCCGCTGGGCATCGGCGCAGATCCGGCGCAGCCACACCGGGTCCACCGACTCGTGGAAGATGTCCTTGGCATGGGTGGTCACGGTGTGGGGATGCCGGTGAGGGCCGAGGCGATCCACGCCACCCGCCCCGCCAGGGACGCGAAGTGCGCGTGCAGGTGGGTGATGGAGTCCCGGCGTGCCTGACGCGCCAGCTCCACGCCCTGGGCCACCACGTCACCGGGCAGCTCGGCCAGGACCGGCATGATGGCGGTGAAGCGCTCGCGGTCCTCCTGGCAAGTCAGGCCCTCGGTGAGCTGGCTCCACAGGTCGATGGCCCGGTTCGGTCGGCCCACCCAGTTGACGCGGGCGGCGACCCGGGCGATCTCGGGGTGGAAGCGCGCATCCGTGGTGGGGCGCAGTGCATAGATGCTCAGGTCCTCGCCCTGGGCCTCGCGGGCCAGGATCTCGGTGACGATGAAGGTCTCCGAGAAGCGGGGGTAGACCTTGAGGACGTATCCGATACGGGGGACGCCCTGGTGGGGCTGGTGGGTGTCGAGTGGGGGGATTCATGCGGGGATCTCCATCCTGGTGAGGCTGGTGGCGTGGCTGGTGAGGTAGGGACGGGCTCGTGGTGGGTGCGTCATGTCGGTGATCCATGAGCTCGGCGGCCAGCAGGGGGACCGTGGCCAGGCCGTCCAGACGCAGACGACGTCGCCCCGTCAGCTGGCGACGGGAGGCCTCCTGGTCGCCCAGCAGCTCGGAGAGCCGGTCCTCCAGCGCTGCGGCATTCAGATCCGTGAATCTCAGCAGGTCGACGGCGCCTGCCTTCTTCAGGCCGGAGGCCCGGATGAACTGCTCCAGGCGAGGCGTCTCGCGCGGGACGAGGAGGGCCGGGGTCTCGGAGGCGAGGATCTCGGTGACCGTGTTGTAGCCGGCCATCGCGATGACCGCAGCGGCCTGCTGGATGTGGCGACTCATGCCGGGCCAGGACCGGCGTACCACGGTGCGGGGACCGGCCGCCTGAGCGACCTGGTGGAACAGGGCGGCGTCGAGCTGGGGGCCGGTGACCACGACATGCCGGTAGCCGTCAGGGACGCGTACCTGCGCGGCGGCACGCAGCAGGTTGATGCCGTCGCAGCCGCCACCGGCGGTCGTCAGGATGAAGGGCTCGGGGTCCAGGGCGTTACCGGCCAGAGCGGGTGAGGCCTCGGAACCGTCCCTGGGCTCGGCGATGTCGCGACCGTGGGCGAGGTAACCGGTGTAGTGCATCCGCTCCTCCAGCGCAGGCGGGGCCTCGCCGGTGGCGCTCAGGTCGTGGACCGCGGCGTCCCCGTAGACCCAGACCTCGTCGATGAGCCGGCGCAGCGTGTCGGTCTCGCCGAGCTCATCCCATTCGCGCTGCACGGTTGCGGGGGTGTCCAGGACCTCGCGCAGACCGAGCACCACGCGCGCGCCGGGGTGAGTGCGGCGCAGGTGAGTCAGGGGCTCGCGCAGCTCCTGGTGCACCCCGTAGGCGTGTCGGTCGATGATGAGCAGATCCGGGCGAAGGTGCCCAGGACGCCGTTCAGCAGAGCGCTACGGACCTCGCCCAGGTCCTCGTGGGTGATGCGCAGGCGCTGGGGCTGGTAGATGCCTTCGGACTTCTTGATCCCCGGCAGCACCAGCCAGTCGAAGCCGTCGGGGAGGCGGTACTCCTGGCCCGGGGTCAAACCGGTGATGACCAGGCCGGTGACGTCACGGCCGGTGAGCCCCGGTAGTGCTCGGGCCAGGTGGTGGGCCAGAGCGAGGTTGCGGCGAAGGTGTCCCAACCCCTTGGCATCGTGGCTGTAGAGGGCCACGCGTAGGGGAGCGCTCGTCATGATCGTCTCTCTTCTCCCGGTGTCGGTTCTGGATCGTTCTGAAACGATCCTGACCGGCCAGAAGAAGATGACGATTAGGGGCGGATGAGAAAGCTCTCAGGTTTGTCGGATGCTAGACCAGTTGCACCTGGACTCCGGCTCGCCGCAGGGCCTCGACCTGGTCGGCGCAGGCGCCGTCGTCGGTGATGACCGTGTCGATCCCGGAGGTGGGGCAGATGAGGGCGAAGGCCGTCCTGCCGAGCTTGGAGCTGTCACACACGATGACGACGTGCTCGGCGGCCTCGACCAGTGCGGCGTTGATGGCCGCCTCCCCGTCGTGCTGGGTGTAGGCGCCTCTCTCATCAAGTCCCTCGACTCCCAGGAAGAGCGTGCCCACACTGATCGAGGGAAGGATGAGAGAGGCCAGAGGACCGGTGAGCTCGAAGGACCGGGCTCGTGCGATCCCCCCGGTGACGACAACGCGCACGCACTGGCGCACGGCCATCTCGTTGGCGATGTTGACGGCATTGGTGACCAGGGTGACCGGCACCTCCGGATCGGTCAGCGCCGGCAGGAGCGCGATCTCGCGCGCGACCTCAGTGGTCGTGGTGCCGCCGTTGAGACCGATGGAGTCGCCCGGGTGGACCAGAGCGGCCGCCGCCTTGGCGATACGGGTCTTCTCATCGGCCATCTTGGAGGTGCGGTAGCGCAGAGGCGGCTCGGTGGAGGTGGGGTTGGCGATGGCTCCGCCACGGGTGCGGCTGACCAGCTGCTGGTCCGCCAGGTGGTCGAGGTCGCGTCGCGCGGTGGCCGCTGAGACCCCCAGCCGCGTGATGATGTCGTCGATATGGACGCTGCCCTCGTCCATGACGATGTCGAGGATGGCCGAATGGCGATCATGCCGAGACATCTCGATCCTCCTGGGGGTCAAGGGGGTGGTGCGGGACGGAGAGGGATGGGCTGGGAGGGGATGTACGGTTGATTTGTGCATCAACCACTTGCCGTATTCTAGTGACCGTGCGGCAGGGTAGTCGGTGTACCGATGTCAGCATAGTTCAGGGATGTCCCCAGTTGCCTCCTGAGGGCGACACATCGCGATGTAAACCTTGCTACTGTCGTCGACATCAATCACGTCATTGTGTGGAGTGGTGGCCCCGTGGGCTCGCCATCCCGCCTCCGAGAACAGAGAAGATATGGGTTGTCCCGCTGACCTTGCCGAGCCCCTCCGCCGTGGGGAGGGCGTCGTCGCCATAGGGGTCGATGTCAGTGCCGACGCCGTTTCCGCGGTTGTCGCTGATGGCCGGGGGAGTGTCATCTCCTCCGTGGAGCGGCCGGTTCCCAGGCAGTGCCGCGCAGACGCCGACCGGCTGGCCCAGGAGATCGGGAGCGCGATCCAGTCCTTGTGCGCGGGCCTCGCCGATGACCTCAGTGGTGAGGTGTCCGGGGCGGCGGCCCTCGTCGTCGGGGGTCAGTGTGCCCGGTGTCGTCGACGAGAACGAGGGGCGTGTGCGCCGCAGCGAGACTCTTGGGTTGCAGGACGCCCCGTTGGCGAGTCTGGTGAGACGGTCGCTGTCGTCTCAGGCCTCCGGGCCACCCGGACTCTCCGGAGGCCTTGAGGTGAGGCTCTATCAGGATGCCGGTTGCGGCGCCTGGGCCGAGAGCCAGTGGGGTGCGGCCGGGAGGAACTGCCTCTATCTGGCGGTCGGCGAGCGGATCTCCTCCGCCGTCCTGCTGGGCGGAGCCCCGGTGCTCGGTGAGGGGCTGGGCCGGTCAGGTCGGTCGGATCCTGGTTCCCGATCCGGACTGGAGCGGGGAGCGGGCCCGCCTGGAGGATGTCGCCTCGGTGTGCGCAATGGTCAGGCGGCACACCGCCGGCATGCTCGATGACTCTGCCGACTCCCTCGGCTCCGGCTCCGGCGCGCCGGAGCCGGGCGGCTGCGAGGACGCTTCCGATGAGTCATTCGCCCAGTGCGCCACGGGGCTGGAGTCCCTCCTGGGCGCGATCGCCTCGGGGGACCGGGAGGCGCGCCGCGTCTGGGACACCGGCCTGGACTGCCTGGCTGAGCTCATCGCTCAGGGTGTGGGCCTGCTCGGCCCCCTCGACGTCGTCGTCAACTCCGAGCTGATGCGGGCGGACGAGGCTGCGTTCCTGGAGCCTCTGCGAGGCCGGGTGGCGGATCTCGTGGGCGACCTGCCGGCACCGCGACTGGTGGCGGCCCGGCTCGGGGCGACCGCCCCGGCGCTGGGGGCGGCGGGGCGCGCACTGGCCGACTGGAAGTAGCCTGGCAGCAGCCCGAATGTCGCCTCGCGTCTCTGCGCCCTTGGCTGATAACTCGCTTATGGCGTTGCGGAGACCCACAATGGGGGCAGGCCGTGGCAGTATGTTCGCCAACTGTAGTTGTCCAAGCCGGTTGAGGAGAACCAAACGTGTCCCCCAGGAGAGAAGCGAGGCGCAGCGCGTGACCCTGTCTGCTCGTCCGCTTCGCATCGGCATCATGGGTGGAACCTTTGATCCGATCCACCATGGGCACCTGGTCGCAGCCAGTGAGGTGCAGAACGTCTTCGCTCTCGACGAGGTCATCTTCGTGCCCACCTGGGCCCAGCCCTTCAAGAAGGAGCGCAAGGTCTCCCCGGCTGAGCACCGGTACCTCATGACGGTGATCGCCACCGCCTCCAACCCGAGGTTCACGGTCTCCCGGGTCGATATCGACCGGGGTGGGACGACTTACACGATCGACACCCTTCATGACATCGCGGCCGAGTACCCGGGCGCGGAGCTGTACTTCATCACTGGAGCCGACGCGCTGGCGCAGATCCTCACCTGGAAGGACAGTGAGGAGATCTTCGACCTGGCTCATCTGGTGGGGGTGACGCGTCCCGGGCACGTACTCAGTGACTCCGGGGTTCCCCGTGACCGGATCTCGCTGGTCGAGGTGCCGGCCATGGCGATCTCGTCGACTGACTGCCGCCAGCGGGTCGGGGAGGGGTCTCCGGTGTGGTACCTGGTCCCTGACGGTGTCGTGCAGTACATACGCAAGTACGGGCTTTATCGTATGGCCTTGCGGCCGGCGTCGGCGACGTCGATGACGGCGAGAGTGGCCCGCGAGCAGTCCCTGAGGAAGGAGAACGACGGTGAGCACTGAGCAGACCGGCGTCAATGCCCCCACGTCCGAGGAGCCGACGCCAGATGAGCACGCTCCACGCGGTAGTCGTCGTGCGATCCGGCAGGCGGAGCGCGCCGCGGAGCGCGAGGCGATCCTGACCGGTCAGCAGCCGCTCCTGACCCGGCGTGAGATGCGGCGTCTGCGCGAGGAGGCCAAGGCGCTCAGGGCTGCCGTCGAGGCGGGCGAGATCACCCCTGAGCAGGCGCAGGCGCTCCAGGATCCTCTTGCCGATCCTGCGTCGGTCACCTCCCGTTCCTCCGCCACCTCCGGTGACGAGGCCGAGTCCGCGCCGGTGGAACCGGCCGAGCCCACCGCCCTGGACGGGGGTGACTATCTCGAGCAGGGCGGGCAGAACCCGCCCCTGAGCATGTCCGTCCCCGAGGGGTCGGCCGCCTCTGCTCCGAGCTGGCGCTCACTGTCGGCGGCCGAGGCCGTGGCGATCTCCGAGATCGAGACGGGCCTGATGGAGGCCGTCGACCTGCCGGTGGCCACCCTTGACTACGACGCTCACTGGGCCGCGAACGCCAGTTCCGAGCCGGCGCCGGTCCCCACCCGCTTCTCACTCAAGGACCGTCTTGAAGGTGGCTCCGTCTCCGAGGCGGACGAACCGGAGAGCCCGCAGGACAATGAGTCTCAGGGCGCCGTCGAGGTGAGCGGTGACGCTGAGACCGAGGAGCCCGCCACCAGCCCCTACGACTACCGGGAGGGTCTCGAGCCGCTGGCCCAGGACGACGGGGGCGCCTCCTCACAGTCCTCCTCGGCGGTCGAGGCCGTGAGCGCCGCCTCCGCTGTTCCCGCCGTCTCCGCAACCGCCCCCGGCGCTGCCGACGTCGCCGCCTACGGGCAGGCTGGGGCCACGCGGAGCGCCGAGCCCTCCCGCAGCGGGGTCAGCGCCGGCTCGGCGTCCTCCGCCGGCTCGGTGCGCCGACCCATCGTGCGGATTCCGGCCGCTGCTCAGGGTGTGCGCACCGTGAACGCCTCTACGGGAGAGCTCAGCTCGGTCCAGCCCGTGGACAGCTCGCCGTCCGCCCAGGAGGCCGCCGACGTGCAGGGACGTCTACGGCGCCCCCTCCATCGAGGAGCCGATGGTGCAGGACGACGCCGAGGTCGAGGTCGACATTGAGGCGCAGACCATGGTGGTGTCGACGTCGGCACCCTCGACTCAGGGGGCACAGGGACTCCGAGTTCGGTGCCCCCGGGGCCCCTGCAGTGGAGGTCGCTGCATCAGCCCCCGCAGGCAGGTAGCTTCCAGGGAGGCGATCGTCGACGGGACGGCAGAGACCGCAGCCGTCTCCGGCGAGGCCGTCAGCCCCTACGCCTTCTACAGCGACGAGGTCGAGAACGGCAATGGTCCGATGGGGGGCCTCCGAGTGGGACTCCGTGGCGGCCCCGGCTGCCGAGGTCCCTGAGGAGCCTTACCTGGCTCCCGTCAACGAGGTGACCGGAAGGGTTCCCACCCCGGATCACGTCCTGCCGATGGAGCAGCCCGGCGCCTCCTCGCGCACCGGCAAGATCCTCATGGCCGCGCTCATCATCGTCCTGCTGCTGATTATCATCGCTGTTGTCCTGGCGCTGCTGATCTCCAACGGCAAGCTCGGCGGTGGTACGAGCGCCATGGCAGCCAGCGTCGGTGCGGGGGAGTGGATCCGTCAGCTCGTTTGACGGAGGTGGGCACGGTACAGTCGCCGCTGCCGCATGATGTCCGACTGACCCTCCCGAAGGAGATCCGTGTCCGCCACTGAACACGCCACCGGCCTGGCGATCGCTGCCGCTCGCGCGGCGGCCGATAAGAAGGCTGAGCACCTCGCCGCCATCGACGTCTCCGAGCGACTGGGACTCACCGATGTCTTCCTGCTGGCCTCTGGGGCGAACGACCGCCACGTCCACGCCATCGTCGATGCAGTCGATGAGGCCATGCACCGAGCCGGGGCCAAGCGCCGTACTCGGGAGGGCTTCGCCGACGCCCACTGGGTCCTGGTGGACTACGGCGACGTCGTCGTTCACGTCCTGCAGAACGAGGACCGGGAGTTCTACTCGCTCGAACGCCTGTGGAAGGACTGCCCCGCCATCGAGCTGCCGGCGGACCCTGGCACATGAGGGCAGCCAGGACGGTGATTCCTTCGGCGGTCGGGAGACCACCGCGTCATGACGGATCTCATTCTGTGGCGCCACGGTCAGACCGACTACAACAGTCAAGGGCGTATTCAGGGCCGGGTTGACGTCCCTCTTAATGAGACCGGTCGTGACCAGGCTTGGCGCGCCGCCGAGGACATCGCGGCCCTGGGGCCCACTCGCATCGTCTCCTCCCCGCTGGTTCGGGCTCGGGGCACGGCCGAGGCGCTGGCGTCGCTGACCGGACTGAGCGTCGAGATCGATGAGGGTCTGGCGGAGAAGTCCTTTGGGGACTGGGAGGGTCTCAAGGCTGCTGACATCAAGGAGCAGTTGCCGGAGCACTACGCCACCTGGCGGGCCGGGGAGACCTCCCTCAGTTCCGGATCGAGGGGCGCCGCCAAACCGCCGAGAGAGTGGGGAGGCGCTCAAGGCCATCGTCGCAGGTTCCCAGAAGGACGACGTCATCGTGGCCGTCTCCCACGGAGCGGCTACCAACCTGGGGGCCACCTACCTGCTGGGGATGGACGCCCAGCAGTGGTTCGGCCTGCGTGGCATGAGCAACTGCTGCTACGCGCTTCTGCGGACCAACAAACGGCCTCCGGGCTGGGCGGTGGTGACGTGGAATGCCGGACCACCGGTGGACTCCAGTCCACTGGGCAGAATCCTGGGCTGAGCAGGTGAGGTAGCGCACGTGGTGCGGATTTGCCCTGACGGGTCCGAACTTCATACAGTTATCCGCGTCGCCGCACGCGAGCGACGCCCGAACGGGGCTATGGCGCAGTTGGTAGCGCGCTTCCATGGCATGGAAGAGGTCGGGGGTTCGAATCCCCTAGCTCCACGATCCCTCGGAGTGAACTCCGGGTGGGACACCCGTCACGGGGCTATGGCGCAGTTGGTAGCGCGCTTCCATGGCATGGAAGAGGTCGGGGGTTCGAATCCCCCTAGCTCCACCACACCAGCACTATGGAGGCCCCGCCATGAGGCGAGGGCCATTTTGTTTCTCCGCCCGCCATTGCCGCGTGGGGCACAATGTGGGGATGGCTACTGCTGTGCTTATCAAGGCTCTAGGCGCCTTCTTCGCAATCATGAACCCCTTTGTCAACCTGCCCCTGTTCCTGAGCCTCACCCAGGAACAGGATGCTGCGACCCAGCGGCGTACAGCAGTTCGTACCACGATCTCCTCCACCGTCATGTGCGCCGTCGTCCTGCTCCTGGGGGCTACGATCCTGAGATTCTTCGGCATCGGTGTCGACGATTTCCGGATTGCAGGCGGAATCGTCCTGCTCATCATCTCCTTGTCCATGCTCAATGGCGGCGGCTCCAGTGCTCACGAGGGCAGTACGCAGGAGAAGGCGCAGCACAACGTCGTTGCCGGTGGTGGGAACGACGTCGCCTTCTACCCCATGACCTTCCCCATCCTCGTGGGGCCGGGAACGATCGCAACCATCATCGTCATCCAGTCCCAGGCCCGGGGGCTGGGCGGGCATGCGGCGGTCGCAGCCGCCCTGGCAGCCGTCCTTGCGGCGCTCGGGATCGTTCTCTACTTCTCAGCCAGCATCGGTGCTCGCCTGTCCATGACGATGCGCACCATCATGACCCGCCTCATGGGCATGATCCTGGCCTCGATCGCGGTGCAGATGATCGTCGTCGGGATCCAGCACCTCTTCCCCGGGCTGGCTCGCTGAGACACGCTCCACGTGCGGGTTTCAGCAAGGAACTGGCCCCTCGGGCACTCTGAGGGTAGCCTCACCTTCAGATGTTGCCCGGAGCACCCGCCCCCACGTGCGGCAACACGGTAGGAAGGTAAGCGTGTGACGTCCGTTCAGGTTCCCGACATCATGCAGCGTGCCCGGCGCACGGCCCGGCGTCTTCTGGCCGGCAGTGGGAGCGCCGCGGTAACGGCCTACCGCATCGACCCCTCCGCGCCGGCCGCCTTCGTCGCTCATGCCTTGCGGGCCGATGGTCGGATCCTCGTTGCCGCATGTCCTCCCCAGGGCACCCCGTTGGCCATCGCGCCCGACGACGTCGCCGTCGACATCCGACTCGATGTCACTCTCGACGCCGCCGAGCCCGGTGTGCGCATCACGGCTGCCACCGCTCACCTGCTGGGGAGCCTGACCTGGGTCGAGGGCGAGGACCGCGCCCTGCTGCTGGCCTCCTCTCGGGCTTCTGCCTGCCACTGCGCCATCGTCGGGGAGGATCCGCTCGAGCGGGTCCGGGAGATCGCCGCGGGTCCCGGCGGCCGGCTGGGCGTCATCACCTGTGAACGGGTCATGCTTCACTGCGTCTCCGGGGTCTCCAGCCACGACATCGAGGAGATCCTCGATATCGACTCGGCCGATGCCGCTGCGGCGCCCTCAGCCTCCTGGAGCCCCCAGGAGATCATGGACGCTCACGAGGCGGTCAGTGCCGTCGGTCAGCTCGGTCTGCGGGCTGTGTGCGAGGCCGTGCGTGAGGGACAGATGCCCGGATGGATCTGCTCCTCCCGCCCCGCCGTCGGGGTGTGCCCGACGCTGTGGGACAGGACCCTGTGCGTCGACGTCGATGCTCACGGGGTGACCCTCATGTCCATCACCGGTGAGGAGGTCACCACACTCGTGGTCTCCTTCGGGCAGGCACTGGCCGACGTCGGCGAGGTGGGGCCGGCCCTGGAGAAGCTGGCCTCTCACGCTCTGCCGCAGCGCCTGACCCGGCCCTGAGGCTGTCAGCTCAGCCGCGGCTACGACCAGCTGGCCGCGAATACCGAAACGGGGGATACCACCATGTGGTGGCATCCCCCGTTGGCCCCCAGCCGCTCGAGCTGGAGAGCCTTCCGGTCAGCGGACCTCGTAGGTCGTGCAGGCGGCGGTGTCGCCCCCGACGGTCACGGCCTCAGCCGTGCACATGAGGTCCTTGTTGTGGACGCACTCGAGACGCTGGCAGGCACCCACGTGGCCCTCTGCCACCGGCAGGCCGCCGCGGGCGTCGAGGCTGATGAAGGTGTCGCAGGCCGGTGCGCCGTTGTCGCCCCCGACGGTGATGGCGAAGGCGGTGCAGCCGCCATTGTTGAAGGCGCAGGAGGTGGTGGTGCAGGAGGAGATCTTGGTGACGGACATGATGCTTTTCCTTTCGAGCGGATGTGCGCTGCGGACATGAATAACGTAAATCCGCATCCGCTCCCCGGCAACGAAGGACAGCCTGCCCTGCCTCTCTGCATGTCAAAGAACGTTGAAATGACGCCGTTTTAGTGGCGAAGGAAAAGGCGTTCAGCTCTGTTTGCGGCCCTCGGGGAGAGTCGGGGTTGTGTGCCGTCGACTTTCGTTATTCCTCGCAGGTAAGGCAGTCCTGCGCGAGTGCGGTCGAGGACTTTCCGCTGTGTGAAGGGCACTGATGTCAAGGGCGGGGCGAGCTGTGCCCGCCCCGCGTCAGGGGAGTCGCTGTTGCCCGGGTCGCCCGGACAGGCCGGCAAGCCCGAAGGCCGTGCGCCGATCAGCTGTGCGCGGCGGCCACGGCCAGGCGCAGGGAGTCCGTGAAACGTGTCTCGCGCTCGGCGGCGCTCATGTCGCTGGAGTGGTCCAGCAGGTGGTCGGAGACGGTCAGGATCGCCAGCGCCTGCTTGTTGTACTCGGCGGCGACCCCGTAGAGGGCGGCGGCCTCCATCTCCACTCCCAGGACCCCGTACCTCGCCAGCGCCTCGGTCTGCCCCTGGGGGGTGAAGTAGAAGTGGTCCCGTGACATGACGGTGCCCAGGTGGACTGCTCCTCCAGCCTGAGCCCCTTCGAGCTGCGAGGCCTGGTACGCGGCCGCGGCCAGCCGGAAGTCCGCCACGGCGCTGAAGTTGACGCCCGGGATGCGCAGTTGGTTCATGGAGGAGTCCGTGTGGGCGCCGGTGGCCACGATGACGTCGCCGACCTTGACCCTCGGGGACAGGGCGCCGGCAGTGCCCACCCGAATGATCCGCTCCACCCCGAACTGGCTGAACAGCTCGGTGGCGTAGATCGTGAAGGAGGGCTGCCCCATCCCTGAGCCCATGACGCTCAGTGGCCTGCCGTTCACGGTCCCGGTGAAGCCCAGCATCCCGCGCACGTCGGTAACCAGGCGGGCGTCATCCATGAGGAGCTCGGCGATGCGCTGGGCCCGTTTGGGGTCGCCGGGCATGAGGACGGCGGGGGCGAAGTCTCCGGGCTCTGCAGCGATGTGAGGGGTGGCCATGGGGGTCCTCTCGGGGTGTGAATCAGGTACGAACAGGAGTGTTCAGTGTGGCATGGATCGCGTGAGAAAGACAGGTGACCACCCTGACGACTGTCCGTATCGTGGACGTCAGACGACACATCGTGGTCGCTCGACTAGCGTCCAACGACAAAAGGGCCTGCGACCAGTCCGCAGGAAGAGGTGGCCCCTGGGCCGCCTCCATTCGTCATATCACGGAAGGTACTCATGTCCTCCAAGACAGGGGAGAGCGAGTCTCTTCAGGCTCCCCCGCGCGAGCAGTGGAGCGGGCAGCTCGGCTTCCTCATCGCCGCCATCGGCTCGGCGATCGGCCTGGGAAACATCTGGCGCTTCCCAGGGGTGGCCTACACCAACGGCGGCGGCGCCTTCATCGTCCCCTACGTCATCGCGCTGCTGGCGGCCGGGCTGCCGATCCTCTTCCTCGACTACGCCCTGGGGCATCGCTTCCGGGGCTCGCCACCGGCGGTCTTCCGGCGCCTGTCCACCAGGCTCGAGTGGCTGGGATGGTTCCAGGTCTTCATCTGCTTCGTCATCATGACCTATTACGCGGTGGTCGTGGCCTGGTCCCTGCGCTACATGTTCTTCTCCGTCAACATCGCCTGGGGCGACGACGCGGCGGGCTTCTTCCAGCACTACATCGGGATGGACCGGCTCGGCTCCGAGGTTGCCTACTCGCCGTCAGTCGTCATGGGCGTGGCCCTGCCGCTGCTGTTCGTATGGGGCTTCGGCCTGGTGGTGACCGCCCTGGGCGTGAGTGGAGGTTTGGAGAAGGCCAACAAGATCTTCCTGCCGCTGCTGGTCATCATGTTCGCCGGCCTCGTGGTGCGCGCCCTCCTGCTCCCGGGCGCGGGGGAGGGGCTCAATGCCCTGTTCACGCCCAAGTGGTCCGCCCTGCTGGACTACCAGGTGTGGATGGCGGCCTTCGGGCAGATCTTCTTCTCCCTGTCCGTGGGCTTCGGCATCATGCTCACCTACGCCTCCTACCTCCAGCGGCGCCGCTCCAACCTGGTGGGAACCGGCCTCGTGGCGGGCTTCGCCAACTCCTCCTTCGAGCTGTTCGCAGGGATCGGCGTCTTCGCGACCCTCGGCTTCATGGCGCACACGCAGCACGTCGGGATCAGCGAGATGAAGATCACCGGGCCCTCCCTGTCCTTCATCACCTTCCCCACCGTCATCGCCCAGATGCCCGGAGGCGCGCTCTTCGGGGTGCTCTTCTTCGCCTCCTTCTCCATGGCGGGGCTGACCTCCTTCATCTCCATCATCCAGGTGGTCGCCGCCGGCGTGGGGGAGAAGCTCGACCTGACGCCGAAGAAGGCCTCCCTCGTCGTCGGCGTCCCGGCCGCCGTCCTGTCCTTCGTCCTGTTCGCCACTAGCTCGGGCCTGCCGGACCTCGACGTGGTGGACGCCTTCATCAACAACATCGGCGTGGTCGTCTCGGCCATCATCATGTGCGTGGTGGTCGCCTGGCTGCTGCGGCGCACGAAGCTGCTTCAGGACCACCTCAACGCCGTCTCCGAGTCCCGGATGATCGGCCTGTGGTGGAGGGTCCTCGTCGGCGCCGTCGTCCCCGTCCTGCTGGGGTACATGTTCATTCAGACCCTGTGGACGTACCTGTCCGAAGGATATGAGTCGGAGGCCTACTCCAGCGGCTTCGTCATGGTCTTCGGATGGGGGATGCTGCTGGTGGTTGCCCTGGGCACCGCCGTCATGAGCCTCATCCCCTGGAGGACCCCGGTGGACGAGTTCGAGGCCCTCACGCTGGAGGCCGCTTCCCAGGAGGAGGACTGAGATGACCGGAATCGCCGTGCTCATCATGCTGCTCGCCATCGTCATCATCTGGGGCGGTCTGGCGGTCTCCATCACCGCGCTCATCTCGCGCGGACGCCGCGAGGACCGCGACGCCCGGGCCGAGGCCTCGGCGCGGGCCCGCGAGCACATGCTTCACCCCGAGCAGACCGACTGACCGGTGCGGTCCGCTGAGAAACGCGGACGTGACCGCCTGAGAAGAGAGACTGACTCCACCACCCGTCTGGGGCCCGGTTCGGCCGGTTTCCAGGCGGGTGGGACACAATACGCCTATGACTCAGACTGATGTGAGCCCCCGGGCGCTGCCCCGCCTGGTGGCCTTCGACCTCGACGACACGCTGGCGCCCTCCAAGTCGGCCATGCCACCGGCCATGGCTACAGCGCTCAGGCGGCTGCTCGACGTCGTCCCCGTCTGCATCATCTCCGGTGGGCAGGTGGGGCAGTTCCGCGACCAGGTCCTGGCCCACCTCGACGCCGACGCCGATGAGCTCTCCCGGCTTCACCTCATGCCCACCTGCGGGACGCGCTACTACACCTACGACCCCTCCCGTGCCCAGAGCGATGAGGACGCCTGGACGCTGGTCTACGCCAACGACCTCACCCCTGAGCAGATCCGCACCGGTTTTGAGATCGTCGAGGCCCAGGCGCGACGCCTCGGTCTGTGGGAGGAGCAGACCTGGGGGGCGATTCTGGAGGACCGCGGCAGCCAGATCACCTTCTCCGCACTGGGGCAGGAGGCCCCCCTGGACGCCAAACGCGCGTGGGATCCCACGGGTGAGAAGAAGGCCACCCTGCGTGACGCCGTCGCCCCGCTCCTTCCGGACCTGGAGGTTCGCTCAGGCGGTTCTACAAGTGTCGACATCACCCTCAAGGGGGGTGGACAAGGCCTACGGCATGAAGCGCTTGGCGGAGATGACCGGCATCGCGTTGGAGGAGATGATCTTCGTCGGCGACCGCCTGGACCCGGAGGGCAACGACTACCCCGTCAAGGCCTTGGGCGTTCCTTGCCAGGCCGTGAGCGGCTGGCAGGACACCGTTGCCTACGTCACCTCCCTGGCGAGTCTGATCGCCTCTGACGTGCACGGCGGTGAGGACCCGGCCGCCCAGGTCTCGCTGGGTGCTCGGCTCTGAGGCGAGCGGTGGTACAGACATCTTCAGGCCCTGACACCGGAGCCGACGCCGATACCGGCACCGCCGAGCGAGCAGGAGACCTGTGGGACGGTCTGCTGACGGCCGTGCGACGCTGCTGCGCCCTGGTCGTCACGGTGCTGCTGTCGCCGCGCCTGTGGTGGCGTCGTCGTCGCCCCGGTACCCGCACGGTGATCGGAACAGCGGCCATGATCCTGGCCTCCAGCCTCGTTTCCCTCCTGCTGGGGCTGTCCACGGCGACGGCCTCGTCACCGGTCGGCCCGCATGAGGCGACCTGGTCGACGACCCTGGACTCCACCGTCACGCTGGACCTCGGGCCGCTGGGAACGGCCTCGCTGGAGTCCCCGGCAGGAATGCTCGGCGTCAAGGTGGTTCTGGGGGAGATCCCGGGCGATCCGACACCCAATACGGCCAATGCCGCCAGCGTGGGCCAGTCACTGTCCTCCGACGCGACCTCCTACCTCTCGCTGGTCTCCCACCCTGACCTGACGATCCGGCAGGGCCTCTACGCACTGGCCGGCGACGCCCTGCGCCGGGCCGGGGTCGTTGAGGCGATCTTCCTGTGCTGTGTGGCCGCCTGGCGCCTGGCGCCGACCAAGCCCTGGCGCGAGACCGTCCGAGCCGGCGCCTCGCACCGCTGGGCCACCACCGTGGCGGCCTGTGCGACCGTGGCCACCGCGGCCTCCCTCCTGGTGCCGGCCATGCGCACGGCCACCTCGCCGGGCTCCACCCTGTCCGTCCTGGAGGGGACGCCGCTGGCCCAGGCGCGTTTCTCGGGACGCATCGCTGACGTCGTCACCGCCTACGGGTCCAAGGTGCGCACCTTCGTGGAGACGAACAAGGGCTTCTACGCCAAGGCGGACACCAACCTGCGGGCCGCATGGAAGGCCGCCGAGCAGACTGAGGGCCTGGTGGACGTCACCGCCGTCGACGGCAAGGTGGACACTGAGAGCCTTCAGAGCCGGGTCAGGGCCTCCTCCGCGAAGACCCTGGTGGATGCCGGCCCCGACCCGGAGCCCGGCACCGCCCCGCAGCCCTCTGAGAGCCCACGGGCCACCGCGACGCCCTCGATCTCGGTGACCGGGGCCCGATCAGTGCCAGAGCGGGGACGCAAGACCGCCGTGCTCACCACGGACCTGCACTGCAACCTCGACGTCATCGCCTTTTCCGGGGTCCTCGACCAGCTCTCGGGCGCCGACATCCACATGGACGACGGCGACCTGACCATGACCGGCTCGGACCCGGAGCGGGTGTGCGTCGACGCGCTGACCCAGGCGGTCCCGAGCTCGACGAAGAAGGTCGCCACGATCGGCAACCACGACTCCGACGCCACGGCCGCCCGCCTGCGTTCCCAGGGGTGGACCGTCACCAACGGCTCGGTCCAGACGGTCGCCGGGATCACCTTCCTGGGGCACGACGACGCCGAGCGCACAACAGCTGCGGGCACCAAGCCCCGTAACGGGGAGACCACCGAGAAGATCGCCTCCCGCCTGGCCACGACCAGCTGCGGGAGCACGCAGGTCGACGTCGTCCTCATTCATCAGCCCGCCACTTTCGACACGCTCACCAAGGAGGGCTGTGCGCCGCTGCTCCTGGCCGGGCACGTCCACGCCGAACGGGGGATGACCACGACGATCAGCCCCCGAACCGGTCTGCCCGTCACCGGGATCATCTCGGGCGCGGGTAAGGGCGGCACGTCCCTGGGATCGGTCACCGAGGACGCCTTCCTCCACGTCATGTCCTTCGACTCCGCCGGCGTGCTGGTGGCCTGGCGCGCCGTCATCCTCCACTCCGACGCCTCGGTGACGGTGGGGGCCTGGCGGTCCGTGCCGGGTCTCGCCGCGGGACAGACGACGGCCACGATGGCTTCGACCCCGAGCCCGACGGCGTCGGCCACCCCGGTGCCGACACCGACCGGAGCCCCGCAGAGCACGAGGCCCGAGGATGACTCTGCGCCACAGGAGGGGGCAGAGCCCCAGGGGGAGAGCGAATCCTCGGACGGGTAGGACAGAGGTGACCGTATGTGGCATACGCTCTCGTCCTGATAACCCTACGAGGCCCAGAAGAACTGCTGACGCACCACCGGTGAGGAGACTGACGATGTCGCGCATGCCCACAGATGCCGAGATCGATGAGATGAGCGAGGAAGAGCTCGAGGCCTACCTGGGCTCCGGCCCCGCTCAAGAGCTCGACCGGCGCGCTCGTCGTGATACCGGCGAGGACTCGTCCGCGCGCCCGGCCTGGCTGCGGCGCTCCGGGGCCGAGCGGGGATTCGGCTGGCTGCTCACCGTGTGCGCACTCATCGGGATCCTCGCCTGCTGGGAGCTCATCACCGCCCAGCTCGACCTGCTGCGCAACCCGTATGCGGAGCTCGTCTGCGACGTCAGTCCCCTGGTGTCCTGCGGGGACTCCCTCAACGTGTGGCAGGGAAACCTGCTGGGGGTGCCCAACTCCTTCGTCGGGGCCATCGCCTTCGGGGCCCTGGCCGCGATCGGCCTGGTACTGCTCAGCGGCGCGCGCCTGCCGCGCTGGATGTGGTGGGGGCTCAGCGCCGGCAGCCTCGGCGGGATCGCCTTCGTCATCTGGTTCCTGTCTGTATCCATCATGACCTTCGGCAAGCTCTGCCCCTTCTGCATGGTCATCTGGTCCGTCACCATCCCGGTGGCCGCTCACTCCTGGGCCTGGGCCGCGGCCGGCGGGCACCTGGGGCTGCGTGACAACCTGGCGCTGGACGTGCTCAAGGCCCGCTGGTGGATCACGGCGGCGATGTACCTGGCGGTGGTTCTCACCATCGTCATCGCTTTCGGCGGCCAGCTGGCGAGGCTGTTCGGGTGACTGCGCCCAAGGAGCGGAGGGCTCCAAGCGGGTCTGGTGGGAAGTCCTCGGTGGCGGGGGACTCGACCGTCACGCAGGACTATCTCAAGGTCGTGTGGGCCGCGTGCGAGTGGGGCGGTGCGGGCGCCTCCGTCACCGGCCTGGCCAAACGCATGGAGGTGGCCCCCTCGACCGCTTCGGAGAACGTGGCTCGCCTCGTGGAGGAGGGGCTGCTCGTCCACGAGCCCTACAAGGCCGTCACCCTCTCCGAGGAGGGGCGACGTCGGGCCATGGGCATGATCCGCCGTCACCGCATCCTGGAGACCTACCTGGTCACTCGGCTCGGCTTCGGCTGGGATGAGGTGCACTCTGAGGCCGAGGAGCTCGAGCACGCCGTCTCTGAGCGGCTGCTGGAGAGGCTCGACGCGGTCCTGGGGCACCCCACCCGTGATCCGCACGGGGACCCGATCCCCACGGCCGACGGCCGCCTCATGGTACCCGACCTGGTGGGCCTGGAGACGTTGCCGGTGGGCTCTGACGGCGTGGTCGGACGGATTCAGGACGACACCGAGACGCTGCGCCGCCTGGAACGGGCCGGCATCGGGCTGGACAGCCGGGTGCGGATCCGCGATCGGGGCACCGTGGCACCGGCCGTGGAGGGCGGCGGCCGCAGGCGGGCGACCGTCATCACCCTGCTGGATGACGACGCCTCACGCAGGGCAGTGCCCGCGGGCGCCCCGGAGGCCGTCATCCCCGACGGCTCCCTGTGGCTGCTGGCCTGACCAGAAGGTGTGACTACCTGAACCCAATCTGACTATGGCGTATGTCATATGAGTAAAGTTGGGTGTCAAGTACTTTACCCATTATTATTTCACCATCACGACCGGTTCCGCTTCCTTCGTAGGGAGTCCAGGGCCGGTCTTCATTTTATCTCTATGGTGAGCTAAGGCGGCGGTGATGACTGAACGTCCTAAGAGTTTTAAAACTTATGAGGAGCAGGTCGACCTCCTTATAGAGCGAGGAATGCATATTGTAGATCGCGAGCGTGCCATCGAGAAATTGCGTCGGGTCAACTACTATCGCCTATCGGGGTACTGGTATCCGTTCCGTATGCGTAAGCTGGATGGGGATGGTCGATCTGATCGTTTTCTTCCTGGGTCTGCTTTTGATGATGTGGTTGCTCTCTATGATTTTGATGCGCGACTTAGGGTAGCGGTCCTCGCTGCGCTGGCGCCAGTTGAACTGTCTATGCGAGCCTTGGTTGGGCGTGCGTTGGGTGAGATAGACCCGTGCATTCATCTTAATGCAGATTTGTTGGGCCCAGTCGCAAGAGGGGAGCGATCGTCAGAATACAAAGAGTGGCTGAATAGGTATAACGAAAAGTTGGATACTTCTCGTGAGGAATTTGTGCAGCACCACAAGGGGAGACATGGTGGAACCCTTCCGATATGGGTGGCGGTTGAGGTGTTGGACTGGGGGATGTTGACGCATCTTTATTCAATGTCGCCTCGCGTTGCCCAGGTGAAGGTTGCTGATGCTGTCAATCTCACTTCTCCGCAGTTGGAATCTTGGCTAAAAACCCTGAATATTGTGAGAAATATCGCGGCACATCATGGGCGTATGTATAATCGAGTTTATGGCAAAACACCTAGGTTGCCGAGAAGGAAAACGCATCCCGAGGTGCTTTTCTGTGTCGGCGCAATGAATCGAATTTTTGGTCAGGCTACTTTGATTCAATATCTACTGAGGGTTCTTAAGGTGGGTAATCTTAAGATACTACCTTCGGTGTTCAGGACGTTTCCAGAAATGAGATTGTTCCTTTTGGGAGCACGGGTGCCCCTGATGGTTGGGTTCAGGGTGAACTATGGAAATTGTAGGTCATCTAGTGTGTTGTGAGGTATGGTTGGTGGTGTGGACTTGAATTGTCGGACTATTGCTATCGAAACTACTCAAAGTCAGCCTGTTGCGTACTTGCCGGCTTGATAGGTTCCTGTGCGTTCATCGTGGCTCGAGCGAGAGAATGGCTCATGGGGCAGCAATAGCAGTTCCTGGCGACACCGTTTCTTCCGAAGCGAGGCAGACAATTCAGCCTAGGCTTTCAGAGAGCAGGTTCTCATTCATGATGAGGAGTGGACAGTGCGGATGGTGGCTCAGCGACGCCCGGCCTGCGCCTTGAGGTGGCGGGGTCTCGGCCCTGGTTCGCGGCCAGGAGGCCATCTTCTTCACGGCCATCGAGCACGTTGAACGGCTCGATCCCGCTCAGGTCCAGTCCGTTCCGGATCAGTTGGCGCGGTATCTGTGCACTCGCCTGTGGCTCGACGTCGCGCCGACTCGTGCCCGTGAGCGACTGCTCGTCTGTTGCCAAACCTGGACGGTATCGGGCCCCGCTGGGGAACAATGGGGCCATGAGCACGATTTTCACCAAGATCATCGCCGGCGAGATCCCCGGCCGTTTCGTGTGGGCGGACGAGGTCTGCGTCGCCTTCGCCACCATTGAGCCGCACACCGACGGGCACGTCCTCGTGGTCCCGCGGACCGAGGTCGACTCCTACGTGGACGCGCCCGACGACGTGGTGGCGCACCTGGCCGTGGTCGCCAAGTGCATCGGCGCCACACAGGTGCGCGTCTTCGAGGCGCCCCGCGCCGGGCTCGTCGTGGCCGGTTACGGCGTCGACCACCTGCACCTGCACGTGCTGCCGATCCGCTGCGAGGAGGACCTGTCCTTCTCCTCGGCCCGCCACCCCGAGGCCCCCGAGCTCGACGCCGCCATGGAGCGCCTGCGGGCCGGCCTCGTCGAGGACGGCTGGGGCGAGTTCGTGCCCGCGCAGATGGACAGCGCGGCGCTCGCGTAGCCTCCGAGGCTACCCGCTTCGTCCTCGTCAGAAGGGTGGGGCTTGGTCGATGAGGGGTGCTAGTCCCAGGGTGTGGGCGGCCCTCGGATGAGGGGTGGTCTCGTAGTCTCCCGCCTTTTCGCCGGGTAAAGGGGCCTCGGGTCACGAGGCGGGCATTGCCGCTGCTGGGCTGGGTGAGGTCGAGGGCGGTGTTGAGTCGGTCGATGAGCTCGGGGCCGATCTGCCGGCTCAGGTCGGCCGGGACGACGGTGCTGGGAACAAGGTGCTGGTGGGGGCCGACCTTGTGGGGCAGGCGGTCGATGGTGCCGTCCGGGTGGCGCCGATAGACGGTCTTGTCCGGGGTGTGCCAAGACAAGACCCCACTGTCACGGTCTCTGGTGAGTGCCCATCCGGGAGTGTGCTTGAGTCGGTGATGGGACTGACAGAGCACCACGAGGTTGTCCAGGCTGGTGGTCCCGCCCTGGCTCCAGGCGGTGAGGTGGTCGATATCGCAGCGGGAGGCCGGAGCCTGGCAGGTGGGGAAGACACATGTTTTGTCGCGGGCTCGCACGAGGTCCGCAAGTCCCACCGGAGGCCGGTACCTGGTGCGGCCGACGTCCAGGACGGTGCCGCTGGCGGGGTCGGTCACCAGGCGCCTCCAGATCCCGCCGGCGGCCAGGGCCCAGGCAGTCATGGCCGGTACCGCTGCGCTGCGCGCCCCGATCCTCACCTCAGCGACCTCTACTGGTGTGGCGGAAGACGGGGAGACGAGCTGGGCGGTGGGCTGGATGGTGGGAGCAACCGGGGCGAGTTCAGGCAGACTCCTCCCTCGAGACCCGGGCAGACCTCTCCCACCGGGGGTGGGTAGATTTCTCCCGCCGCTCGGGGAGTCTGCGCTGTTGAGAGGCTCGGGCGCGGTGGTGGAGCATTCGCCAGGGCCGGCTCCACCTGGATCAAGACAGCCGGGTTCGTCGGGGCTCTCGCTGTCCCCAGGACCACAGCCCCCAGAAATGCCGTCCCGGAGCTGGTTGTCTTCGGATGAGGTGCCGGGGTCGCCGCCCCCGGGATCGACGCCGCCGGTGGGGCCCTCTTCCGGCAGAGCCAGACCAACCAGGCTGCTCAGAGGAACGGTGACGTTGACGTCGATGCGGATGCCTGCTGGCAGAGGAAGGTGACCGGTGGCCGAAGGGGTCCACTACGGGCTGGTCGATCCCACCAGGCCGCTCAAAGCGCCCAGGAGCCCTTCCAGAGGTACCCCGTCAGGCAGTAGTCTCCGCGGGTCTGCGCCCGCCGTGGCATCGGTATTCGAGTCGTCGTGGGAAGCACGTGAGCTTGTTGATATCACGGGCGAAGAGGCCTGTACTGGCGAGCTGTCCCCGCCGGCTTGCCCCTCAGTCCGATCGCCGGAAACACCCTGGGTCGGCTGGCTGAAGGCCGCGATCTGGCTGGTGCGCAGTGTTGAGAGGGTCATCGCGGTGATGGCATCGGCTCTCAGCTGACCCAGGGTGCGCTTCTCGCCGCAGGCCCGCGCCGAAGCGGCGATCGCGTCCAGGGTGGCGTCCAGCAGCAGGGCGTCCATGGTCGGCAGCAGAAGCCGGACTTGGCAGAGGCCCTCTCCCGCAGGCCGGGGGCGCGACACACACCGCCGCTCGGTATTGTTCTGGCTCCGCTCAGCGTGGCCGTCAGGGTCGATCTCCATCAGGGCCCGATCCAGATCCCGCCCCACCTGCGACACGCTCCGCCTAGGCGCCTGAGGCAGAACCTTGTCCTGGACCGCAAGCGCCACCGGAGTGGATACGTCTTCCAGACGGCGGGTCACCAGGAACGCCTTCGCCGCGTCCAGGACCCCGCAGCGTTCCATGGCCTCGACCGGGGCGAAGCCCATGCTCATGAGGGCCTGGCCGTGATCCACCATCTGACCGGCCCGAGTCCGAGAGATGCCCAGGCGGGTGGAGAGCAGACAGGTGGCATTGAACCGCCGCTCCTCATAACCCACCACCGGAGAGACCTCACCATGCGGGCCCCACTGGCCCGGGTGACTCGACAACTCAGGGCACCCGGTCAAGCAGGCCGCCGCCAGAGCCTCGCCCCAGGTGGCCCAGGCCGCCAGACGGCGGCAGGCCGCGGCCAGTTCCCCCAAACCCGAGGCCCCCAGGCCGATCAGTCCCGAAGTGCCGACCTCCTCCACGCCCATCGTCCGGCGCTGTTCGGAGGCGGCCACCAGCGTTGAGTCCGTACCCGACTCATTGGTGAAGAGAGGCGGCACTGCATCCCCGTCAGCGGTGGAGCACTCGTCGTCGGCGTCCTGGGCAGTCACCAGCAGGCGGGCCAGCAGCCCCTCCACCACACCGGCCAGCGCCCGGCCCGCACCCAGGGACGCCAACAGGCCTGCCGTATCCTCCGCCGAGACCTGCGGTACCGACGGGGGAGCCCCGCTAGGCGCACCCAGCATCCTGACCGCACCACCGGTCGGGACGCGAGGAAGCACTCCACCTTCGAACATATGTACAGTATAGCAAGTGGTGCCCGTGCCCCGCACGCTGAAGCAGGCTCCAGAATCACTGGAACAGCAACGATTAGCCGCATATCTGGCGCCTTTATCGACGGCGCCCTCTCCTCTCGGAGCCGGTGTGACGGCCCGCCGAGACCGCTCGAACCTTGCTGGGCTCCACCGACGTGACCGGTCTCGCCCGCCCGTGGGGTGGACGCCGCCGGGCGCCACTGCTGGCGGGCGATAGGCTGTGCCCCAGCACCAGGAAGCACGAGTAGGAAAAGAGCGCTGCTGCGATGTCAGAGAGAACCGCACCGGTCGAGTCCGACACCCCCTTCCGCTACACGGCGGAGCTGGCGGACTCCATCGAGACCGCCTGGCAGGACCGCTGGGAGGCCGAGGGCACCTTCAACGCCGACAACCCTGTCGGCGCTCTGGCCGGCCCCGGGGCGGACAAGGAGAAGTTCTTCCTGCTGGACATGTTCCCCTACCCCTCCGGCAAGGGACTGCACGTGGGCCACCCGCTGGGCTACATCGCCACCGACGTCGTCGCTCGCTTCACCCGGATGACCGGCAGGAACGTCCTGTACACGATGGGCTACGACGCCTTCGGCCTGCCCGCCGAGCAGTACGCCGTCACCACCGGCCAGCACCCGCGCATCTCCACCGAGGCCAACATCGCCAACATGCGCCGCCAGCTGCGCCGCCTGGGCCTGTCCCACGACCCGCGCCGCTCCCTGGCCACGATCGACGTCGACTACGTGCGCTGGACCCAGTGGATCTTCCTGCAGGTCTTCAACTCCTGGTTCGACCCCGAGGCCCCGCGCCGCGACGGCCGCGGCAAGGGCGCGGCCCGACCGGTGACCGAGCTGCGCGACAAGCTCGCCTCCGGCCAGGTCCCCGTTCCCGACGGCCGCGACTGGGACGCTCTGAGCGCCGCCGAGCAGGCCGAGGTCATCGACTCCTTCCGCCTGGCCTACGTCTCCAGCGCCCCCGTCAACTGGTGCCCCGGCCTGGGCACGGTGCTGGCCAACGAGGAGGTCACCTCCGAGGGCCGCTCCGAGCGGGGCAACTACCCGGTCTTCAAGCGCAACCTGCGCCAGTGGATGATGCGCATCACCGCCTACGGCGACCGCCTCGCCGAAGACCTCGACACCGTGGACTGGCCCGAGAAGGTCAAGCTCATGCAGCGCAACTGGATCGGACGCTCCGAGGGCGCCGAGGTGACCTTCACCGTCCCCGGGGCCGGACAGGGCGACCAGCAGGACGCGTCGCTGAGCGTCTACACCACCCGCCCCGACACCCTCTTCGGCGCCACCTTCATGGTGGTGGCCCCCGAGCACCCCATGCTGGGTGGCCTGCAGGCCTCCGGCTCGGTGCGCACCGAGGCCCAGATCGCCGACGACGCCGCGGCCCTGACCGTCCCGGCCGCCTGGCCCGAGGGCACCAAGGAGGCCTGGACCGGCGGCTACGCGACCCCCGCCGAGGCCGTGGCCGCCTACCGCGCCCAGGCCGCAGCGACGTCGGACACCGACCGCACCGACGAGGGCCGGGTCAAGACCGGCGTCTTCACCGGCTTCTTCGGCATCAACCCCGTCAACGGGGCGAAGGTGCCGGTCTTCGTGGCCGACTACGTCCTCATGGGCTACGGGACCGGCGCCATCATGGCCGTACCCGCCCACGACGAGCGCGACTACGCCTTCGCCATCAAGTACGACATCGACATCGTCCAGACCATCGGCCCGGCCGACGACCCCCACGGCGTCGACCTGAGCGCCCAGGCCTACACCGGTGACGGTGTGGTCGTGAACTCCGCCCAGGGCGACCTGGACATCAACGGCATGGGCAAGGACGAGGCCAAGGCCACCATGATCGGCTGGCTGGAGGCCAAGGGCGCCGGCCGCGGCGCGGTCACCTACCGCCTGCGCGACTGGCTCTTCTCCCGCCAGCGCTACTGGGGTGAGCCCTTCCCGATCGTGTGGGACGAGGACGGCGGCGTCCACGCCCTGCCCGAGTCGATGCTGCCGGTCGAGCTGCCCGAGGTCACCGACTACTCGCCGCGCTCCTACGACCCCGACGACGCCGACTCCTCCCCGGAGCCGCCGCTGGGCAAGGCCACCGAGTGGGTCGAGGTCGAGCTCGACCTGGGCGACGGCCCCCGGACCTACTACCGCGAGACCAACACGATGCCGCAGTGGGCCGGCTCGTGCTGGTACGAGATGCGCTACATCGACCCCACCGATGACAAGGCGCTCGTCGACCCGGCCAACGAGGCCTACTGGATGGGGCCGCGCCCCCAGGCCGGCAACATCTCCGGCGGTACCGACCTGTACGTCGGCGGCGTCGAGCACGCCGTCCTGCACCTGCTCTATGCGCGCTTCTGGCACAAGGTCCTGTTCGACCTGGGCCACGTCTCCTCCTCCGAGCCCTACCACCGCCTCTTCAACCAGGGCTACGTCCAGGCCTACGCCTACACCGATGCTCGCGGCCAGTACGTGCCCGCCGACGAGGTCGAGGAGATCACCGCCGAGGACGGCACCACCAGCTACCTGTGGCAGGGGCAGCCCGTGCGCCGCGAGTACGGCAAGATGGGCAAGTCCCTGAAGAACATCGTCACCCCCGACGACATGTACGAGGCCTACGGCGCCGACACCTTCCGCGTCTACGAGATGAGCATGGGGCCGCTGGACGCCGACCGCCCGTGGGACACCCGCGCCGTCGCCGGCAGCCAGCGCTCCTGCAGCGCCTGTGGCGCAACGTCATCGACGAGACCACCGGCGAGCTGACGGTGACCGAGGAGAGCGCCGACGAGGAGACCCGCCGGCTCGTGGCCAAGACGATCGTGGGCGTGCGCGAGGACTACGAGGGGATGCGCCTGAACACGGCCATCGCCAAGCTCATCGTCCTCAACAACCACCTCACCGGGCTCGGGGAGGTCCCGCGCGAGGCCGTCGAAGCCCTCGTCCTTATGACGGCGCCTGTGGCCCCGCACATCGCCGAGGAGATCTGGAAGCGCCTGGGCCACGAGCACTCCCTGGCCCACGAGGACTTCCCGGTTGTGACCGACGAGGCGCTGCTGGCCGCCGAGAAGGTCACCTGCGTCATCCAGGTCAAGGGCAAGGTCCGCGACCGCCTCGAGGTCGACCCCGACATCTCCGAGGCCGAGCTCGAGAAACTGGCCCTGGAGGCCCCCGGCGTCATCCGCACCCTGGACGGGCGCGGCGTGCGCAAGGTGATCGTGCGCGCCCCCAAGCTGGTGAGCATCGTTCCCGAGTAACCGCGGCGGGCTCCCCGACGGCGCCGCTCACGGCCGCGCCGCGGTAGCCCAGGAGCAGCGCGAGGGGCTGCACCGACCCGAGATGGTTGGTGCAGCCCCTTCGCCTTGCTTGAGCCGGTTCTCAGCGGCGCCTGAGGGTGCCGAAGATGGAGCGCGTGATCTCGCGGGTGATTTGGCGGCCCACCGAGCCGATGGTCTTCTCGACCTCCCGCTTGCGCCGCTCGGCGGCCCTCTCCGCCTCGCGCTGGCGGCGCTGGGCCTCCTTGACGGCCTCGCGTTCCAGGCGCTCGGCCTCCTTCTGACGCTGAGCCGCCTGGCGGGCGGCCTCCTTCTCCAGGGCCTTCTGCGCGGCGGCGTCGGCCTTGGCCTGCTCCTTGGCGGCCTGCTCGGCGGCGCGAGCGGCCTCGGCGGCCTCGGCGTCGGCCTGGACCCGCTGGGCCAGCAGCTCGTAGGCGGACTCGTTGTCCACACTCGTGGCGTACTTGGGTTTCAGCGGTGAGGAGGACAGCACCTGGTTGACGGTGCCGTCCTGGGCCGGCCCCATGACGGCGGCGGGCACGTTGATGACCACCGGGGCCACCGGCGCCGGGCGCCCCTTCTCGTCCAGCACGCTGACGACGGCCTGGCCGGTGCCCAGCGACGTGAGCACCCGGCTGAGGTCCACCGGGCTGACCGGGAAGGTGGAGACCGCCTTCTTGAGGTTGGCGGCGTCGGCCGGGGTGTGGGCGCGCAGCGCGTGCTGCACCCGGCTGCCGAGCTGGGCCAGGACCTCGTCGGGGACGTCCGTGGGGGACTGGGTGATGAAGACGATGCCCACGCCCTTGGAGCGGATGAGCCGCACCGTGCGCACCACGGCCTCCAGGAAGGCCTTCGAGGCGCCGGAGAACAGCAGGTGCGCCTCGTCGAAGAAGAACACCATGGTGGGCTTGTCCGGGTCGCCGACCTCCGGCAGGGTCTCGAAGAGCTCGGCGAGCAGCCACATGAGGAAGGTGGAGAACAGCGTGCCCTGGGACTGGATGTCGGCCAGCTCCAGGGCGGAGATGATGCCGCGCCCATCAGGGGAGACCCGCATGAGGTCACGCACGTCGAGCGCCGGCTCACCGAAGAAGGCCTCGCCGCCGGCCGCCTCCAGAGCGGCGATCTCCCGCAGGATGACTCCGGCCGTGGCCGCGGAGACCCCGCCGATGGTCTTGAGCTCCTCCTTACCGGCCTCCGTGTTCGTCAGGTAGTCAACGACGGCGCGCAGGTCCTTCAGGTCCAGCAGGGCCAGCCCCTGGCTGTCCGCCCAGTGGAACACCAGCTGGAGGGCGGAGGCCTGCGTGTCGTTCAGGCCCAGGACCCGCGAGAGCAGGATCGGCCCGAACTCGGTGACCGTCGTGCGGATCGGGGTGCCGCTGATGCCGGCGCCGGAGTCCGACCCGCCGAGGTTGAACAGCTCGATGGGGAAGGACTGGCCCGTCCAGTCCTGGCCGGTGGAGGCGATGCGGGAGGCGATCTTGTCGTTGGAGGCTCCGGCCTCGGCCAGTCCGGTCAGGTCCCCCTTGACGTCGGCCAGGAACACCGGGACGCCGGCGGCGGACAGCCCCTCGGCCAGGAGCTGGAGCGTGCGGGTCTTACCGGTTCCGGTCGCCCCGGCCACCAGCGCGTGCCGGTTGAGCAGTCCCAGCGGGATGCCCACCGACAGGCCCTTGACCGCCGCGGGCTCACCGCCCGAGAGCGTGTCGAGGTAGGTGCCCACCGGCAGAGTGGGGGGAGGAGAAGCTGTAGCCGGAACGCACCTGGGCTGTGTAGCCGGTCTCCTCGGCCTCCTGACTGCCCGATGCCTGATCGGCTGCAGCGGCGGTCTCGGCCTGCGCGGGTGCCGGATCCTGAACTGGCTCCTGCACCGGTTGCTGGGGCTGTTCGGCGGCCGCAGCCGGCTCGGCGGAGGGGGCGGCGTCGGCTGCCTGAGCGGGGGGCTCGCCCGATGCGTCAGCAGCGCGGGGCTCGCCGGCCTGCTCCACGGCCGAGGCCGGGGTGGAGGCGATGGCGGCGTCAAGGGCCGCCTGGGCGGCGGCTGCCTTGGCTGCGGCGGCTTCGGCGGCGGCCTGGGCGGCCTCGGCCTTGAGGCGTGCGATCTCAGCGGAATCGGTCATGGAGCCATCGTAAACGCCGAACCTGCCAGTGCGCTGACCCGGGCGTGCCAGTGGAGCCGGCGCCGTTTCTGACCGCGAGAGAGAGGCAGGAGCCCGGTGAACAAGGTACCCTCGGGCCTCAATGGCGTTGAGATAGTACGTCTGATCCCGCACCTGCCCGCCCCAGTGCCGCGAGGTTTACACGCCCCATGCTGCCCCCTGCGTCGTCGTTTCCGAAAGAACCGCCCCTGACGGGCCGGCTGCTGGTGCACCCGAACCACAGGAGCAGGTGAACGCTGTGCGGATCGCCTTCTTCATTGACGACTACCTGCCCTCCGTCCACGGCGTGGCCACCTCCACAGCCACCTTCCGTGCCGCCCTGGAGCGCATGGGACACGAGGTCTACGTGGTGGCCCCCAAGGCCGAGGGCTATGAGGAGACCGACGACCACGTCATCCGCCTGTCCTCCTCGCGCTACTACGTCTTCGACAGCCGCGAGGTCGCCACCATCTATCCGGGCCTGGCCCGGCGCTTCGACGCCTACGACTTCGACATCGTCCACAGCCAGACCCAGTTCAGCCTGGGGGTCCTGGCGCACTGGGTGGGCCAAGCGCCAGAACATCCCCCACGTCACCACCATCCACACCCTCTACACCGAGCTCATCGACGACTACCCGCTGGCCGTGCTCTCGGGCCTGCTGGCCCTGTCCGTCGCCTTCCCCGTGGCGCTCAAGTCGCAGCCTGTCCTGCCGCGCGTCCACCGGGAGACCATGAAGCACCTCAACAAGCGCGACATGAAGACGGCCCTGTCCCGTCAGGGGTGGCGCCTGACGGCGGCCTTCGCCAACAAGTGCGACGCCTGCCTGTCGCCCTCCCAGCACCTGGCCCGGATTCTCATCGATGACGGCGGACTGACCACCCCCTGCATGGTGCTGCCCAACGGGCTGGACTCCACCCGCTACCGCAGTGCCCGCGCCGCCGACTCACCGATCCCCAAGGCCCCCGGCGAGAAGATCATCATCTGCGTGGCCCGCCTCAGCCCGGAGAAGCGGCAGATGACGCTCGTTGAGGCCATGCCCCACCTGTCCGGCCTGCCGGTCAAGCTGGTGCTCGTGGGCCCGGGCCCCTCCCAGGAGGAGCTGGGGCGGCGCGCCGAGGAGCTCGGGGTGGCGGACCGGGTGATCCTGACCGGCACGTGCTCGCCGGAGGAGGTCGCCGTCCTGCTCAAGCAGGCCGACGTCTTCTCCCTGGCCTCCTACCACTTCGACAACCAGCCCATGGTGTTCCTGGAGGCCGCCGCCTGCGGGCTGCCGATCGTCTACTGCGACGAGCGGATGACCGAGTGCCTCACCGAGCGCAACGCCATCCTCACCGACGGCATCGAGGGGGAGGACTTCGCCCGGGTTTTCGCCTCCCTGCTGTCCGACGACGCCCGGCTCGCCGCGCTGTCCGAGGGGGCCCTGGAGGTGGCTCAGCAGTTCGACTCCGAGACGATGACCAGGCGGCTCATCAACCTCTACGAGGATCTCCTGGTCTCGTATCGCTGACGGCCGGCCCTGGAGAGCAGCCGTGGCGCCTTGCCGGTCAGTGCGCGGCTTGCCGATAAGGTATGCGGCATGTCGCTCGCCGTCGTCACCGACTCCGCCGCCTGCCTGACGGAGCCCCTGCTGCGTGAGCGCGCGATCGAGGTGGTGCCGCTGCACGCCATCCCCGCTGACAACGGTGAGCCCGCCACTACCTCACGGCCCAGTGTCCAGGAGCTGGTGGACGCCTACCGGCGCGCGGCCAGCAGGGCCGAAGAGGTCCTGGCCATCCACATCTCCTCGGCCCTGTCCGGCACCATGGACAACGCCCGCATCGCCGCCGCCCAGCTCGAGGCCGAGTACCGGGACCAGCCCAACGGCCCGGGCCCGAGCGCGGGGCGCCGACGCCCGCAGTGGCTGCGCGTGGTCGACTCCGGCACCAGCTCCGGCGCCCTGGGGCTCGCGGTGCTGGCAGCCTCCGGCGCCCACGACGCCCGTCGCGGTGCCGCCCTGGCTCAGGCCAGCACCGCCCGGTCCTGCCAGCTCTTCGTCGTCGACGACCTGGGACGCCTGGCCCGCTCGGGAAGGATCGACCGCACCACGGCCCGCCTGGACGGTGTCCTGGGAATCCGCCCGGTCCTGGCCCTGACCCGCGACGGAATCCGGACGCTGGAGACCGTGCGCGGAGCGGCCCGCGCCAGGCGCCACCTCATCGCGCAGGCCGTCCGCGTCGCCGGCGGGACCGCCCTGTCCGGCCCCAGGCACCCCGCAGACCCGGTGCGCCTGGTCATTCAAGGCGACGACGCCTCCAAGCTGGCACTGCTCGAGACCGATCTGCGCCAGGCCATGGAGGAGGCAGGAGCCAAGGTCTCCGAGGTCCTCACCCTCCCGGTCGACGAGGCGACGAGCACCCACGTGGGCCCCGGCGCCCTCGGCATCGCCGTCGCCCCGGACCTGAAGACCCATTGAGCCAGGCCTGACGACGCGGCCCGGTTGCCACAGGCCGCCAGGCGCCACTGCTCTCCACAGGGCAGACGGCCTCACCATGCGCCCCATGGGTCCGGTCCCTACCGTCGAGGACATGGGAGCCAGACGGAGCGACGCGCACAGGTCCCTGGACGACCTTGTGCGTCTGGCCTGCTCAACCGACCCCGAGGAGCCGGTGCGCAGGCCACGTCGCCTCGCGATCGCGCCCCGGGCGGCGATCATCGCCGGCTCCGCCCTCCTCATCCTGGCTCTCGCCCTGGCCCTGAGAGCCGTACTGGTCTCCGCCGGCACCGGCGGCCACGAGGCTCCGGCCGCAGCGGCTGGGGCATCGGCTCCAATGCGGCCCCCACCCACAGGGTCGGCCGCGAGTCCAGGCATGAAACCGGCCACGGTGCCGACCACGGGAACGGAGGCAGGACCAGGCGGCTTGAGCGCGACATCGGGCAGCGTCGTCGTCCACGTCACCGGGGCGGTGAGCAGGCCGGGGGTGGTGACCCTGCCCCCGGGAAGCCGCGTCACCGACGCCATCAACGCCGTCGGAGGAGCCAGCGCGGAGGCAGACACCCAGCAGCTCAACCTCGCCCGGGTCCTGACCGACGGCGAGCAGATCCGGGTCCCGCGCATCGGCGAGGTCCTGCCCGACCCCGCACCCCAACCCGGTGGGGACGCCGCCTCCGGTGCGCGAACCGCCCCGGGAAAGTCCGGCGGTGGCGCTGCATCCGGGACGATCAACATCAACACGGCCTCGGCCTCCGAGCTGGAGAAGCTGCCCGGAATCGGCCCGGCCCTGGCCCAACGGATCGTCGAGCACCGCGACTCCCACGGGCCCTTCACCAGCGTTGACGCCCTCACCGACGTCCCCGGCATCGGCAAGGCCAAGCTCGAGGGCCTGCGAGAACAGGCCACCGTATGAACGAGGACCACGAAGGCAATGGTGGGGGCACTCCCAGGGCACCGTGGGACGACCCCGCGCTGTATGCGCGCCTGCGTCAGGAGCAGGAGCGCAACCGGTACCGAGACGGAGGTCAGCACGCCACCTCCTCCAAGGCCCCCGAGGCCCTCGACCTGCGCCTGCTCGCCCCGGCGCTGGTCTGCTGGGCCGGCGCCGGGTGGGCCGTTGGACGTGAGGCGGCAGACGCCTGGAGGCAGGTCCTACTCCTGGCTTCGGGGTGCACCGCCCTGGCTGCGCTGCTCGTGGTGGCTGTTCTGCGCTTCCGGCCACCGCGCCACCGGGCCGACCCGCGTCCCGGCGCCCCCGAGCACGACCCCGGGGCGATGGGGACCCTCAGCGCCAGCCTGCTCGTGTGCGCCCTGTGCGCCGCGACGGTCCTGACCATCAGCGCCGTCCACCTGTGGGCCCGCCAGCGCGACCCGCTGACCGCGGCAGTGGCCACTGGGCAGCCGGTCACCCTCATCGGCACCGTCTCCCAGCAGCCGCGAGTCTCAGCCACCAGCCGCTCCACCCTGGTCATCACCACCCTCGACGTCGAGCAAGTGGACACGCGGGCCTCCACCCTGAGCGCCACCGTCCTGGGCGACACGCAGTGGCTGAGCCTGCCCATGGGGACCCGCGTCCGCGTGCGCACGCGCCTGCGCCCCACCGAAGCGGGACGTGCTGAGGCGGCCATCATCCCCAAGCGCGCCGGTCTGACCGTCCTTGGCCCACCGAGCGGGATACTCGGGGCTGTCACCTCCGTCCGCGCCGGTCTTGCCCAGGCCGTCGGTGCCCCGGGCATCGGGGCCCCGGTCGCCGCAGGAGCGGGGGAGGAGACAGGTCTGTGGCCGCCGGGAGCCCGCAGCCTCGTACCCGGTGTCGCCCTGGGCGACGACCACGCCCTGCCGGCCCCGTTGCGCGAGGACATGCGCACCGTCTCCATGACGCACCTGACCGCCGTCTCCGGGCAGCACGTCGCCATCATCCTGGGACTGGGCCTGGAAGCCCTCGGGGCGTTGCCCCGGCGGTGGCGGGCACTGCTCGGCGCAGTCATGCTCACCCTCCTCGTCATCCTGGTGCGTCCCTCAGGCTCCGTGCTGCGCGCCGCCACCATGGGGGCCGTCATGCTGCTGGGCGTCGTCGCCGGCAGACGCGCCGCCTCCGTGCCCGCCCTGTGCGCCGGAGCCATCGTCCTGCTGCTCATCGACCCCTGGCAGTCCCGCGACTACGGCTTCGCACTGTCCGTGGTGGCCACCGCCGGGATCGTCATCGGCTCCAAGCCGGTCGCCGCCCACCTCTCTCGCCGCCTGCCCAGGTGGCTGGCCGCCGCCGTGGCCCTGCCGCTGGTGGCCCAGGCCGCCTGTGGGCCGATCCTCATCCTCCTTCAGCCCTCGGTGGGGGCCTGGTCGGTGCCCGCCAACCTGCTCAGCGAGCCGGCCGCCGTCATCGCCACCATCAGCGGGCTCCTGGCGGCGCTGATCGCACCGGCCTGGCCCGCGGCCGCCGCCGTCACCGCCTGGCCGGCGCTCGCGGCCTGCTCCTGGATGGTGTGGGTTGCCGGTTTCTTCGCCCACCTGCCCGGCGCCGCCCTGCCCTGGCCTGGCGGCCTCACGGGCGCCCTGGCACTGGGGGCCTGTGAGATCGGGGTCCTGCTCGCGGCGGCTCCTCGTGCTCGTCGCGCCCTGCTGGAGGGAGCCGGGCGGTTGAGGCGGCCTGCTCGTGGCAGGCTTGCCCCATGGCAGCGACCCGCACCCCCCGCTCCCGTGGCCCGCGCAAGGCACCGGCTGGACTGCGCTGGGACCAGGCCCAGCTGGCGCCGATCGTCCTCATCCGCGCCGGCGAGGAGGTCCTCGCCGACCGAGCGGTGAGGAGCCTCCTGGCGCAGGCCAAGGCCAAGGACCCCACCACCGAGATCACGCGCCTGGAGGCCGCCACCTACGAGCCCCACCAGCTCGACACCCTCGTGTCGCCCTCCCTGTTCGGTGAGCCCCGTCTCGTCTACGTCCCCGCCCTGGAGCAGATGACTGACGCCCTGCTGAGCGACCTCATCGCCTACGTGGGCGCCGCCGACCCCGAGGTCAGCGTCATCCTGCGCCATAACGGGGGCCAGCGGGGCAAGCGCCTGCTGGACGCCATCAAGGCCTCGCCCTACCCAACTATCCAGTGCGAGGCCGTCAAGAGCGCCAAGGACAAGTCCTCCCTGGTCGTGGCCGACGTGCGCCGCGCCGGACGAAGCATCGCTCCCGAGGCCGTCGGTGCCCTCGTCGATGCCCTGGGCAGCGACCTGCGCGAGCTGTGCTCCGCCGTCGACCAGCTCCTCGCCGACACCCAGGGCACCATCAGCGTCGACCACGTGCGCACCTACTACGCCGGGCGCATCGAGGCCACCGGCTTCACCGTGGCCGACGCCGCCGCGGCCGGCAACACCCCGGCCGCCATCACGGCCCTGCGCCACGCTGTGGCCACCGGCACCGATCCGGTGGCCATCGTCGCGGCCCTGGCCATGAAGGTGCGCCAGCTCGCCCGGGTCGCGGCCGCCGGGGGCAGGCGCATGAGCCCCGCCGAGCTGGGCATGGCCCCCTGGCAGGTGGACCGGGCCCGCCGCGAGCTCCAGGGCTGGTCCGACGACGCCCTGGCCACCTCGATCCTGGCCGTGGCCCGGGCCGACGCCGAGGCCAAGGGGGCCAGCCGCGACCCCGTCTACGCCGTCGAGCGGGCGGTCCTGACGATCTGCAACGCCCGCCGCTCAGGCAGTCGCCGGCGCTGAGCCGTTCTCAGCCCCGCATGGCGGCCAGCGTGAGCGCCGTGGACATCGCCGCGCACGCCGCCTCGTAGCCCTTGTCCTCCTCCGCGCCCGGTCCGCCGCAGCGGGCCAGCGCCTGGGCCTCGTCGTCGCAGGTGAGCACGCCGAAGCCCACTGGCACCCCGGTGTCCAGCGCCACCCGGCTCAGCCCGTCGGTCGCGGCCCGGCACACGTAGTCGAAGTGCGGGGTGCCGCCGCGGATGACGACGCCCAGCGCGACGACCGCCTCGGCACCGCCCCGGGCGGCGGCCGCGGCGACGACCGGCAGCTCGAAGGAGCCCACCGCCCGGACGACGCTCGCCTGGGCTCCGGCCTCCTCGACGGCGCGCAGCGCCCCGGCCACCAGGCCCCCCATGATGCGCTCGTGCCACTGGGCGGCCACGACTGTCACCCTCATGCCCCGCGCGTGAGGTGCGCTCTGCTCAGGTGCCCCGGTTCCGCTCATCGTTCCTCTCCTTCGTTGTGGTCGCTCGTGTGCCAGGTCGAGATATTGGCCGTCGCCTCACCGGGCGGTGAGCCCGTGTCGGACCCGATGGGTGGTTCGAGCCCGTTGAGCAGATGGCCCATGCGGTCGCGCTTGGTGCGCAGGTAGTCGAGGTTCTCCCCGTTGGCGAAGGTCGGTGTCGGCGTCATGGAGCGGACGCTGACGCCGTAGCGCTCCAGGCCCGCCACCTTGTCCGGGTTGTTCGTCATGAGCTCGACCGAGCGCACGCCCAGGTGGCGCAGCACCTGGGCGGCGGTGGCGTAGCTGCGGGCGTCGGCCGGCAGCCCCAGCGCGACGTTGGCGTCGAGGGTGTCCATACCCTCCTCCTGCAGCGCGTAGGCGCGGAGCTTGTCGATGAGCCCGATGCCGCGCCCCTCATGGTCGGAGGCGTAGACGAGGACCCCGCGGCCACGGGCACTGATCGCCTCCATGGCGGCGCGCAGCTGCGGCCCGCAGTCACAGCGCAGGGAGGACAGGACGTCGCCGGTCAGGCAGGCGGAGTGGACTCGGGCCAGGACGTCCTCGCCGTCAGCGATGCGGCCGCACACCAGTGCGAGGTACTCGGTGCCGTCGACCCTGCTGCGCAGGGCGTGGGCGGTGAACTCCCCGTGCGCGGTGGGCAGGTGCGCCGAGACGACCTCCTCGACAAGCTCCTCGTGCAGCCACCGGTAGCGCTCCAGGTCACTGATTGAGATCATGGGCATGGCGTGGGCGTCGGCGAGCTCACGCAGCTGGTGCCGCCGCGCCATGGTGCCGTCGTCGTTGATGACCTCCACCAGGACCCCCACGGGCCGGTTGCCCGACAGGCGCATGAGGTCGACGGCGGCCTCCGTGTGACCGCGGCGCGTGAGGATCCCGCCCTCGCGCGCCCGCAGGGGGAAGACGTGGCCGGGGCGGACGAGGTCGTCGGGAGCTGAGCCCGGGTCCGCCAGAACGCGGACGGTGCGTGCCCGGTCGGCGGCGCTCACACCCGTGGTGATGCCGGTGCGGGCGTCGGCGCTCAAGGTGAAGGCCGTCCTCTTGGGATCGGTGTTGTGCTCGGTCATCATGGGGATGCCCAGGCGGTCGAGCTCCTGGCCTGCCATGGGGGCGCAGATGATGCCGGTCGAGTGCCGGATCGCGAAGGCCAGCTGCTCGGTCGTGGCGCTCTGCGCGGGCAGGATGAGGTCCCCCTCGTTCTCCCGGCTCTCATCGTCGACGACGATGACCGTCCGGCCCTCGCGCAGGGCGGCGAGAGCGTCCTCGACGCGGTCCATGCGCGTGCCCGGGGATGCGCTCCTGGTGCTCAGCATGCCTGCTGCCCCTCCTGGCTCGGGCGGGCGCCCAGAAGACGCTCGGCGTACTTGGCCAGGACGTCGACTTCGAGGTTGATCCGTTCTCCGGGTCGCCTCGTGCCCAGGGTTGTGCGTCGCAGCGTCTCGGGAATGAGCCCGACGCTGAGCGACGCCTCCGCACCCGGCACGGGGGGAGGCGTCGAGGGTGTTGGAGGCGTCGACGACGTCGACGACCGTTAGCGACACCCCGTCGAGGGCGACCGATCCCTTGACGGCGACGTAACGGGCGATCTCCTGCGGCAGGCCGATGCGTAGGAGGTCCCAGTGCTCACCGCGGTGGTGGTCGAGGACCTCGGCGGTGGCATCGACGTGCCCCTGGACGATGTGCCCGCCGAGCCGGTCACTGGCGCGCAGGGCGCGCTCGAGGTTGACCGGGTCTCCCGGCGCCTGGAGCCCAGGGTGGTGCGCGCGAGAGTCTCGGCCATGAGGTCGGCGGTGAAGGTGCTCCCGTGCACGGCGGTGACCGTCAGGCAGCACCCGTTGACGCTGACGGAGTCGCCCAGGCTCACGTCCTGGGTGACGGTGGGCGCCTCGACCGTCAGCCGGGCGCTGTCCTCGACGGTCTCGAGCCGGACGACGCGTCCGAGCTCCTCGACGATTCCGGTGAACATCAGTGACTCTCCTCGGTGTGGAAATGGGCAGTGGGAACATCGTCGGCCTCCAGGTCACCGCAGAAGCGGACGGCGAGCTCGTCACCCGCGCCGAGGACCTCGACGCGGGGGTGACTCAGCCTCAGGGCATCGCTGATCGTCGCCGCCCCGAAGTCGGCGAGGGCGGCCGCTCCAGCGCCCAGAAGCGCGGGGGCCGTGTAGGCGACGACCTGGTCGACAAGGCCGGCGCGCAGGAAGGCGGTCGCGAGGGTCGGGCCTCCTTCGAGCAGGACATGGCGGATCTCGCGCTCGGCGAGGACGGCCAGGACGGCGCGCGGGTCGTGGTCGGGCAGGAGGAGGTAATGGTCGTCGGCGAGCACCCTGGAGGTGGGAGGCAGGCTCCTGGAGCCGACGACGACGCGCAGCGGCTGGAGGTGGGCCGGCGCGGGCTGACCCGCCTCGTCGCGGACGGTGAGGGCGGGGTCGTCGGCGAGGGCGGTGCCGGTGCCCACCATGATGGCGTCGCACTGGCGGCGCAGGCGGTGGGCGTCGTGGCGGGCCGCCACCGGGGTGATCCACTGGCTGGTGCCGTCAGCGGCGGCGATACGGCCGTCGAGGGTGGCGGCGAGCTTCCACGTCACCATGGGGCGCCCGCGGGTCACGGCCAGGAGCCACGGGCGGTTGAGACGCGCTGCCTCCTGGGCGCACAGCCCGCGCCGTACCCGCACTCCGGCGGCCTCCAGCGCCGCCGCGCCGCCTCCGGCCTGTTCGGTCGGGTCGTCCTGGGCGTAGATGACCTCGGCCACGCCGGCGTCGAGGAGTGCCTGGACGCACGGGCCGGTGCGGCCCTGGTGGTTGCACGGCTCGAGGGTGACCAGGACGCTCGCTCCTCGGGCGGAGGCGCCCGTGGCGGCGAGGTTCGCCAGTGCGTCGACCTCGGCGTGGGCGCTGCCGGCGCCACGGTGATGGCCCTCGGCGAGGATGTCGCCGTCGGGGAGAGGATGACGCAGCCGACCCGGGGGTTGGGGCCGGGCGGGGTGTCGGGGGAGGCCGCGGCCCGTAGGGCGCGCTGCATCGCGGCCGTCTGCACGGTGGTGAACGAGGTCATCCGGTCCTCTCCCTCGGGTGCGCTGGGGAGAGACACCGCCATGGTCGACCGCCGGGTGCACGGCAGCGGGCGAGGCATGGTGTGTCCCGTGTGCGCTTCCCATCCGGACTCTCACCGTCGGTCCAGGAGTTCCACCTGGTCAGCCGGTCGCTGGATGCGACCGGGTCGCGGACTGTCACCGCCGGTTCGGACTTTCACCGACCCCAGAGCACACGAGCTCATCTCGTTGAGGAGAATGTACCGCGCGCGAGTGCGTTCAGTCACCTCTGCGCACCTATGTGACTATCCACACCTCGGCAGGGTGTCCGGGTGCGGGCGTACCGCAGGAGGGTGGCCCGCACCGGGCCTCACTTCTTGCGGTACAGGGACTTGGTGGCGTAGACGGGCTCGTTGGTGACCTGGACTCCCAGGGCTCGGAAGATGCCCTCGTCCACTGAGCCCAGGATCGTGGAGGTGTGGACCTCGCAGCCCCGCAGCGTCTCGAGCTGGTCGAGGGCCTTGCGGGCGTTGTCGTCCCCGTTGGCGGACACGGCCAGGGCGATGAGCACCTCGTCGGTGTGCAGGCGTGGGTTGCGGCTTCCCAGCCTCTGGGTCTTGAGCTTCTGGATGGGTTCGATGGAGGCTGGGGCCAGCAGGTTGACGTCATCATCGATCCCGGCCAGGAGCTTGAGGGCGTTGAGCAGCATCGCCGAGGAGCACCCCAGCAGGGCGGAGGTCTTGCCCGTCACGATGCGTCCGTCGGGCAGCTCGATCGCCGAGGCCGGCTCGCCGGTGGCCTCAGCCACCTCCAGCGCGGGCGGCACGACGGGGCGGTCCTCCTTGCTCACCCCCACCTTGGCCATGAGCAGCGCGATCCGCTGGGACTGGACGGGGGCGATGAGCTCGCGTTTCTCGGTCACCAGGGCCCGGTAGTAGCGGCGGATGATCTCCTGGCAGGCGGCCTGCCGGCAGACCTCGTCGTCGCTGATGCAGTTGCCGGCCATGTTGACGCCCATGTCCGTGGGGGAGGCGTAGGGCGAGGAGCCCAGGATTTCCTCGAACAGGCGGCTCAGGACCGGGAAGACCTCGACGTCGCGGTTGTAGTTGACGGTCTGGACGCCGTGGGCGGCCAGGTGGAAGGGGTCGATCATGTTGACGTCGTCGAGGTCGGCGGTGGCGGCCTCGTAGGCGATGTTGACCGGGTGGTCCAGAGGCAGGTTCCAGATCGGGAAGGTCTCGAACTTCGCGTAGCCCGAGGAGATGCCCCGCTGGTGGTCGTGGTAGATCTGGGACAGGCAGGTGGCCATCTTGCCGCTGCCCGGGCCGGGGGCGGTGACGACCACCAGGTCCCGCCTGGTCTCGATGTACTCGTTGCGCCCGTAGCCCTCCGCCGAGACGATGCGGGCGACGTCACCGGGGTAGCCGGGGATGGGGAAGTGGCGGTAGACGGTGATGCCCAGCGCCTCGAGCTTGCGCTTGAAGTCCTGGGCCTGGCGGTTGTCATCAGTCCACTGGGTCACGACGACGCTGCCAACGTAGAGCCCGTAGCTGCGGAAGGCGTCGATGTGGCGCAGCAGGTCGTCCTCGTAGGGGATGCCCAGGTCCGCGCGGACCTTGTTGCGGGCGAGGTGCTTGGCGTTGACCGCCATGACGATCTCGACCTCGTCGGCCAGCTCGGCGAGCATGACGATCTTGTTGTCCGGGGTGAAGCCCGGCAGCACGCGCGAGGCGTGCATGTCGTCAATGAGCTTGCCGCCGAACTCCAGATAGAGCTTGCCGCTGAACTGGGCGCGGCGCTCCGCGATGTGGCTGGACTGCATCCGCAGGTACTTGTCGCGGTCGAATCCGATGCGCAATGGGCTCTCCTTGAAGCGGTCTGATGAACGGGTGAAGGTGATGGGAAAAAGGGGAGGGCGCCTCCCCGGTGGGAGGCGCCCTTCAGATGCTCACTGCTGCGGTGGCCTCAGAGGGAGGCGACGCGCTTGGCGAGCTTGGACTTGCGGTTGGCGGCCTGGTTCTTGTGGATGACGCCCTTGGAGACGGCCTTGTCCAGCTTGCGGGAGGCGGCCTTGAGGTGCTCGAGCGCGGCGTCCTTGTCGCCGGCCTCGACGGCCTCGCGCACGCGGCGCACGTAGGTCTTGAGCTCGGACTTGACGGACTTGTTGCGCAGGCGGGCCTTCTCGTTGGTCTTGATGCGCTTGATCTGGGACTTGATGTTCGCCACGGTGAAACTTTCTCGCGTCTGATTGGTCGATGGCCGGAGAGAGGGTTCGCGCCACGGGTTGACATGAGGTGGTGGGGCACCTGGCTGACCCGGTCGCCGGACCCCGCAGCCGGCCAGGCCAGAGGTCCAAGGGGTGACTCTATCAGTCCAAATTCTCAATGGCTTCGTGCTCATGGAGGCTGTGCACGTGAACTTGCTCGCCTGTGCTGAGCTCTACCTGGTTCTCCGCACGCTCAACAAGCCTTGGGTCATGGGTGACCACGAGGATCGCGGCAGAGGTCCGAGCCCACGCGTCCATGGCGCCGATGACCACCGTGGCCAACTCCTCATCCGCACCGGCGGTGGGCTCATCGAGGATGACCAGGCGGGGGTGCTCCATGAGCAGTGTTCGCGCCAGGGCCACTCGCATCCGCTCTCCGCCGCTGAGCAGGCCCGTGCGGGTTCGGGACAGGGTGGTGAGCCGGGCCGCGCCCAGGGCATCGGCGATCCGCGACGCGCGCTGGCGCCGGGGGAGCCCGAGCGCCCAAGCGGCGTGGCGCAGTGTAGCGATGGGGGTCCAGGAGTCCTCCAGAAGAAGGTCCTGGGGCTGGAGGGCGATCGTGGTGCGGTGCGCCAGGCGGATGTCGCGCGGGCTCATCCTGCTGGAGGGCCGGCCATCGATGGTCACGGTCCCAGTGAAATCGAGGTCGTGCAGGCCCAGGCACCATGCCGTGGTGGTCTTGCCGGAGCCGTTGGGGCCGGTCAGTGCCGTGACAGTACCCTCCTTCAGGGACAGATCCAGCCCGTCGACGAGCAGGCGCCCGCCTCTGGAGATGGTCAGGTCTGTAGCGGTGAGTGTGTCAGCCATGGCGGGCCTGCCTCCTGCGGCGGGGATCGGTGGGCCGAGCGGCGGCGTGGCGTGATCCCACGACAACGGCCGCGGTGAGAACGAGTGCGCACGCCATTTGAGTAACGACCAGTTCGCTGCTGGGCTGGACCAGGAGCGGCCAGGCGAGGATGAGTACCGGGATGGTGATGAGGACCGCGGTCAGGAGGCGCTCGGCCAGCATGCGATGCCCTAGCAGGCGCTCGATCTCACGTCTGCGACTCCTGGCCTGTGCCCAGGCGCGTGCCGCGAGCCCTGCGCTGGCCGCGGTGCTGGTGGCTGCAGTCAGCAAGATGAGGGCGTGGAGGACTGCTGTGTGCATGGTTTGCTCCCTGAGGGCCGTGTTGCCGGTGCCGACGGCGTCGAAGCGCGCCACGAGGTCCTCCACGTGGTGCTCGCGCAGCCGCTCCCGCAGGGAGACAAGGTTCTGGCCGGTGAGGACTGCAGCCCCCCTGGGTAATGGCGGACAAGTAGTCGTCTGGGGCGAAGTAGCCGTCGGGGACCACGGCGACGAGGCAGTCGCTGGTGCGGGTGCCCTCGCTGCTGAGGAAGAAACTGACGGCGGGGAGGCTCTCCGGCAGGAGCGAGCTGACCTCCTCCAGGTCGTGGGAGGTGACGGTGACAGCGTTCACGCTCGCCCCGTGCACCGTGTTGAAGCGCGCCTGCTCGACGAGCTCCTGGGTCAAGGCCTCGTCCTGGCCGGCCAACGACCGAGGCCGGTAGAGGGTCACCTGCTGCTCGGTGACCTTGGGCAGACCGTAGTGGGCGGCGGCCGTGTTGTTGAGATACAGGGTGGGCGGCCCGTCGCCGTCCCCGGTGGAGCCGTTAGGGATCGCCCAGGCCAGAACGAGGCTCCCCTCCTTCTGGGCCTGGCTGATGAAGGAGGCTATCTGAGGTGTCTTGGCACCGAGAGTGGGCTCGCTGACGGACCAGATGCTCAGAGCGGTGGCCGGGGGGAAGGGACCGCTGGGCCTGGGCCTGGTTGCGAAGTGCCTGCGCCTGGAGTACATCGACGATGAGACTGGTGCTCGCGGTGGAGAAGGACCAGGTCATGGTCAGGACGAGTGCATAGTCAGCAGAGCGATCCCGTGGCGCGGACGCGCTGCTGCCCCGGGCCGCCGTCGGCTTCCGACCGCGAGCACCACCCATCCTGCGAGCGTGCCGGTCAGGGTTGCGGTCAGGGTCAGGAGGGCGCAGAAGGCGATGAGCTCGGCGCTCAGACGGTGGACGCTCAGCACGGCGGAGCCATAGATGTCGTAGGCCACCAGCAGGGCGAGTAGCGCCAAAGGGGCCAGAAGCCATCGACATGTTGTCAGGAGGCTGTTCTTGAGGAGGTGGAGGGCCAAGCGGGGGTGGGAACGGCCCAGTAACCTGGCGCTTCTGTAGGAAGAGGACTGGGAGACGGTGGCAAGGGCCAGGACGAGCGCCAGAACCGTCTGGGCCAAGAGCAGGCTCACGCCGATCTCGGAGCTGAGGGCGGTGGACAGGGCAAGGCCCGGTGTCAGAATCCCCGACTCATTGATGCGATCGCCCCACCGGTCTGTGACCTGACTGAGGAACTGGGTGGTACTTTGCCGCGAGCCGATCGCGTACCACCCGCCCAGGGCATCGTCTTGGACGGTGCTGGCGCTGTAGGCGATGGGCTCCGGCAGGAGCAGGGGAGTCAATGGTGGGCGAATGTAGTCATCAGCCTCGTAGCCGAGGAGCTCGACGCTGGCTGTCGAGAATGACTCGTCTGTGGTATCGGCGAAGTCCGTGATGTGGCGTACCTGTGCAACCTCGACGCCGGCTTGCTCGCCGATCTGATGAAGCTCATCCGGGTCGACGCCGGTTTCACTGATAACGACATAGCCGTTCGTCTCGGCCGGGAACAAGAAAAGGAGCGACTGTGGGATAAGCAGGATGGTCGCCAGGCACAGCGTGAGGTTGAGGGCCCAAGTGGCTCTGAGAAGAATCTTCATGAGGGTGGCGCGGTAGGCGGGGCCCATCAGCGGAGCCGCCGCCTACCGCAAGATACTAATGGCTCTCAGCAGAACCAGTAGAAGGCTTCGTTTGTGTCAGTGGAGCGTCGGACCTGAGCGTAAGACCACTTCCCTGCGGCAGTTTTGGAACTTCGTGCGGTGATGAGCCCATTGTAGGTTCGGGCTGAGGATCCATGGCATCGAGAAGGGTGATGAAAGTTCGAGTAGACAACTTTCGAGTTCGTACCGTAGCTCCAGGTCCCGCCGGCGACCTTGACCGTGTGAGAACCGGTGATCCAGGCAGGGCGAATGCCTGAGCCTCCGGCAGGAGTGTACTTGACAGTAACCGAGCCGTACTCGGTGGCGTCATCGGGGATAGGTGACTCGTCTGCAAATGCGGGGGATGACGCGCCAAGAGTGAGAACCGAGGCCAGGGTGATGGCGGCCAAGCCCTTGAGGGTGGTGGTGACTGTTGGGAGTGCCATGATCTCTCCGATCACTTCATAGGGATAGGTGGGCTGGCCAGTAAGTCAAGTTTATGCGTGACGGGGGGGTAGGCAACATTTCAATCTTGTTTTGTGGAAACCTCCGATACAGGTGCTTTCCAGCGTTTTTGGGCCTAGCGGATAACATCTGTACTCTGTGGGATCTGTCGAAATCTGGAGGCGATCAGGAGTGGTGGTGGCGCAGGGCGGCCACGACGCCGTCGAAGACCTCACGCTTCATCGTGGCCCCCTCGCGGCGCACCGAGGTCGGCTCCACCAGGAGCAGACGGTCCAGGCGCACCTCACTGGGGCGGCCCTGCCGGTCCCAGTCACCGGTGCCGACGTCGTGCCAGAAGCGGCCCCAGCGCGCCTCCTGGGCGGCGTCGCGGTCATGGTCCTTGCTCGTCATCTGGGCCACGACCAGACGGGTCTCATGGCGAGCCAGGACCAGGACGGGCCGGTCCTTACCCTGGGCGGGATCCTCCTCGAAGGGAACCCAGGCCCACACCACCTCGCCGGGGTCGGCCTCGCCATCGGGGTCGGGGGAGTAAGCGAAGTCGGGCAGCCCCAGGGTGGAGACGTCGTAGACGCTGACGCCTCGCGCCGAGGGGGCCGTCGCGCCCGCCGCGGCGCCGCAGTCGTGGGCGCGGGGCCGGGTCGGTGACGGCTTCGCCGCCGACGACTTGGGGGCGCGGGCCTGCGCGGTCTCAGCTGAACCGGATGGCCTGCTCTCCGACGTGCCCGACGGCGTCGAGGACTTCTGGGAAAGGGCGTCGCTGACGGCGTCGGAGGCGGCGCGTCCGAGCAGGGTGAGGATCCGGTTGAGAAGGCTGGCCATGGGCGCCACCCTACCGCCGGGCGGGATCGGGTGGCTGCTGCAGGCTCACGACGGCGACCAGCGCCACCGGTGGACCTGCCTCGAAGCAGGAGGACCACTGGTGGCGCTGGCGAATGGGGTGATGGTGCGGTGCACCCGCAGACTCGCGTCGGAGAGGTGCTAGTTCCCGGTACGCGTCACAGGGGTGCAGATCGTGTGGGTCCCGGCCTCGGTGCCGCCGTAGCTGCCGGCGACGTCGATCTGCATGGTCAGCCCCCGGGAGGGGTTCTTGGGGTCGCAGGCGCCCAGGGCCTTCCAGGTCTCCGCGGTGACAGCCTCGGCGTTGACCTGGTAGGTGCTGGTGAAGGTCATCGTGGTTGACGAATGGGCGTTCAGGGAGTCACCGGTGCGCAAGTACAAGGAGCCGTCGTCCTGAAGGGCATAGCTGTCCGGGCCGACCCACCACGGGGTGCCGGTACCTGTCACGCTCTTGAGGGTGAAGCCGGCCGGAATCCCGGGCCGCAGGACGATATCGGAGCTGGATCCGTTGGCGTCGGTGGTGTTGGTGAAGGTGACGGAGTAGCCGACCTCGACCTCGTAGGTGCCGGTGGGCTCGGCCTCGACCAGGAGATCCGTGGGATGAGTCTCCACCTCAATCACCGGCCGGTGGTTGACGTAGTCGCTGGAGAAGGTCTGGTTGCCGGTGGTCAGTGCGGCCTTGACCCGGTTGCGCCCCACGACGCCGGTCAGGTCGACCTGGCAGGTGACGTCCTTGCCCTGGGGGACCTTCGCCGTTCCGCTGGAGACGCTGAGACTCTCAGCCGGTCCGGTGGCCGAGACGACCTTGCCTCCGAAGGCGGTCAGGTCGCAGGTCAGGGCGCCCACCTGTGCCTGCCCCTTGGACCTGCCGGCGGAGATGGTGAAGTGAGACAGCGGGGTGGTGGAGTCGTTCCGCGCCGTCATGGTGAAGCGGGAGGCGTCCTTGGCGGCGCCGTCGACCCTGACGTCCTGGGTGGACACGGTGGCGTGAGCCTCGCTGGCAGCGGGCTTGTTCGCCGTGACGGTGGGCTTAAGAATCGCGTTGCGCGTGGAGACCTCGACGGTAGGGGTGAAACGGTAGCTGCGCGCGTCCGCACCGGGAGCCGCCACCGTGGTCCCCAGATCCAGGTCGAGGTAGCTGCTCTTGTCCCATTGGAGGTAGAAGTTGATCTCATAGGTCAGCTTCAGGTGCTCAGGAGTGCAGGAAACGGCTTTGACCGAGCCGATGGGCTCACCCAGCAGGGGGTTGTACAGCTCAGAGATGGAGCTCAGCTCGGAGTCCACGATCAAGGCCGGGGGCTCACCGCCGCCATTGTCGATGTAGAAGGAGCTCGTCCCGGCCACCTCGTCACCGTTCTGGGAGGGGCAGGTCCAGGTCCACTGGCCCGGCACGGAGTCGGCCTCAATGGTGACGTCCGTGGCGCTCTTCGGGGCGATGGCCGACGGGATGCGGACCTTCCAGCTCAGGCAGCCCTCGGCATTGCCGGAGCCATGGCAGCCTGCACCGGCCGTGTGATACAGCCCCTCCACGGTGATGTCGGTATCAGCGGAGGCCGGGGCTGCGACGGCTGCGGCGGCGAGCAGGGGAAGAGCCAGGGCGATGCTCAGGAGGCGCCGCCAGGGAAGAGAGGGTGGGGAGGATGGGAAGTGCATGAGCACGCCTTTCAGTGAGGTGAAGTGAGGTGAATGGAGTAAGGAACGAATTGCGTCTTCAACGGACTGCTTCTTACTGAATGGGATTCCCGTTGTGGGAGACAGTCATATGAAGGTCGGATAGGTGAAATACTCACCTATCCGACCTTCAGCCAGTCGGGCTGATCGACCTGTGCTCGTGCTCAGTTCTTCGTGCGCGTCACGACGGTGCAGGCCGAGTAGGTGCCGGGCTCAACCCCGTCGCTGCCGACGACGTCGATCTGGGTGGTCAGCCCCTTGGAGGGGTCCTTGGGATCGCAGGTGCCCAGGGACTTCCACGTGTCCTCGGTGACCGCCTCGGCCTTGACCTCGTAGAAGGCGGTGAAGGTCATCGTGGTTGACGAGTGGGCGTACAGGGTGTCGCTCGTGGACAGGGGTATGGAGCCATCGGGCTGGAGCGCATAGTCGTCCATACTGATCCACCACGGGACGCCACTGTCCAACACGTACATGAAGCTGAAGCCGGCCGGGATCGGGGGGTGCAGGACGATATTGGAGGTGTGGCCGTCGGCGTCGGTGGTGTTGGTGAAGGTGACGGAGTAGCCGACCTCGACCTCGTAGGTGCCGGTGGGGGCGGCCTCAACTCCGCGATCAGTAGGCTGGACCTTCACCTCGCTGATGGGGCGATCCTTGGTGAAGTCACTGGAGAAGGTCTGCTTGCCGGTGGTCAGCGCGGCCTTGACTGTGTTGCGTCCCACGACGCCGGTGAGGTCCACCTGGCAGGTGACGTCCTTGCCCTGGGGCACCTTGGCCGTTCCGCTGGAGACGGTGAGGTTCTCGGCCGGTCCGGTGGCGGAGACGACCTTGCCTCCGAAGGAGGTCAGGTCGCAGGTCAGGGTGCCCACCTGGGCCTGCCCCTTGGTCCGGCCGGCGGAGATGGTGAAGTTGGACAGGGGTGTGGTGGAGTCGTTCCGCGCCGTCATGGTGAAGCGGGAGGTGTCCTTGGCGGCGCCGTCGACCGTGACCTCCTGGGTGGACACGGTGGCGTGAGCCTCGCTGGCAGCGGGCTTGTGAGCCGTCGCGTTGGGCGTGAGAACCAGGCTGCCCGTGGAGGTCGTGATCTTCGGGCTGAAGGTGTAGCTGCGCGCGTCCGCGCCGGGAGCCACGACTGTGGTCCCCAGGTCCAGGTCGAGATAGGAGCTCTGGTCCCGGGCGGAGTCGAAGTCGACCTCGTAGGTCAGGCTCAGGTGCTCAGGAGTGCAGGAAACGGCTGTGACCGAGCCGGCGCTGTCCCCGTGCTGGTTGTAGTAGAGATGGTCGAAGAAACCCAGGCCGGAGTCGGCCAGCTTCGATACGGGCTCGTCCTTGCCCCTGTCGATGTAGAAGGCACTGGTTCCGGCCACCCTGTCGCCGTCCGGAGAGGGGCAGGACCAGGTCCACTGACCCGGCACGGAATCGGCCTCAATGGTGACGGTGGTCGATGAGTTTGGGGCGACGGTCGAGGGGACTCGGACACCCCAGCTCAGGCAGCCCTCGGCACTGTCGGAGCCGTGGCAGCCGGTGCCGGCGGGATGATAGCGCCCCTCCACGGTGATACCGGTGTCCGGGGCGGCGGTTGGGACGGCTGCGCTCACCGGAGCGGCGACGGCGCCGACGGTGAGCAGGGGGAAGAGCCGTGGCGACACCCAGGAGGCGCCGCCACGGACGAGTGGATGGGGAGGACGGGACGTGCATGAGCATGCCTTTCACTGAAATGATCGGAAGGGACGCCGACCGGTCCTTTAATATATCTCTGAACACAGTGCTATGGAAATGGTGCAGTGCTTCTTCTGCCGCGCTTTCCCCGCCTTCATGAAAGGAATAGACAAAGGTCGGTCGCGCCCAGCTTTCGGTGCAACCGACCTTTGTCGTGGTTCTTCGCGGCTCGTCTGCCAGACTTCGCCCCGTCAGTGCGGGCGCGTGGCCTCCTTCATCGTGGCGGTGAATGCGACGAGGTCACTGCGCAGCGCTCCGAGCGCGTAGTGACGACGCTCCTCGTTACCGCCTGCGCCGTTGTTGCCGCTGGTGGCCGCCATGATCTCGGGGGCGTAGCGCTCCACGATCTTGACCGTGGCCGATCCACTGATGGCGCCGTCGGCACCGGCTGCGATGGCCTCGGCGACCTGCTCGGGCGTGGAGATGCCGAAGCCCAGCATCACTGGTGCGGCGGCGTCGGCGCGCAGGCGTTCCACCGACTCGGCGAGCCCCACGGTGGAGGAGGCTCGCTCGGTGCCGGTCACCCCCACCCGGGAGACGGCGTAGACGTAACCGCGTGAGGCCGCCGCCACTGCGTCCAGAGTCTCGGCCGCGGCCGACGGCGGGGCGATGTAGACGGCGTCGATACCGGCCTCCTCGGCGGCCCGGCTGAAGGGGGCCGACTCGCGGATCGGGACGTCGGGCAGCAGCACCGAGTCGATGCCGGCCTGCGCGCACTCGGAGTAGAAACGCTCCAGGCCCATGGCGAAGGGCACGTTGCCGTAGATGAGCATGCCGATGGGCAGCCACGGGTGGCGCCGGCGCACCCGCCGAACCACCTCCAGGCAGTCCTGGAAACCCACGCCCGCGGCCAGGGCCCGCACATGCGCCTTCTGGATCGTGGGGCCGTCGGCGACCGGGTCGGTGAAGGGCACACCGAGCTCGAGGGCGTCGGCTCCACCGGCGATGAGTGCCTCGATGACGGCCTCGCTGGTGTCCGGGTCGGGGTCACCGACCATGACGAAGGGGACGAAAGCGCCCTCGCCGCGCTCCTTGAGGGCGGCGAACATCGCGGGATAACGACTCATCTCAGAACTCCTCATCCGGGCCGGCGTCCGGGCTGGTGCCCCTGGCGGCGTTCAGACCCGCGTACTCGGTTCGCTTGCCCATCTGCTCCACCATGCGCGAGGCCCTGGCCACGGCGCCGTCAGTGGAGAAGGAGCCGCCCAGCCTCGCCTGCACCTGGTCGAGGTCCTTGTCCCCACGGCCCGACAGGCACACCAGCAGGATCGGGGGCTCCTCGCCGTCGGGCACCTGGCGGGCCATGGCCAGGGCCTGAGCCAGGGCGTGGGCCGACTCCACCGCGGGGATGATCCCCTCGTGGCGCGACAGCAGGCGGAATGCCTCGATCGCCTCGTCGTCACTGATGCCCACGTAGCGGGCCCGGCCGGTGTCCGACAGCCAGGCGTGCTCGGGCCCCACGCCCGGGTAGTCCAGGCCCGCCGAGACCGAGAAGGATTCCTCGACCTGCCCCTCCGAGGTGCGCATGAGGTAGCTGCGCGCCCCGTGGAGGATCCCCACCAGCCCCTTGTTGATGGGGGCGCCGTGGCGGGAGGTGTCCAGGCCCTCACCGGCCGGCTCAACCCCGATGAGCTCGACCCCGGGATCGTCGATGAACTCGGCGAACATGCCGATCGCGTTGGAGCCGCCGCCCACGCAGGCGATGACCGAGTCCGGCAGCCGCCCCGTCAGGCCCAGGACCTGGGCGCGGGCCTCCCGGGAGATGACCCGGTGGTACTCACGCACGATCGTGGGGAAGGGGTGCGGGCCGGCAGCCGTGCCCAGCAGGTAGTGGGTGTCGGCGAAGGAGGCCGTCCAGTCGCGCAGCGCCTCGTTGACGGCGTCCTTGAGCGTGCCCGCACCACTGTCCACCGGGACCACCGTGGCGCCCATGAGCTCCATGCGCTCGACATTGGGCGCCTGACGCACGACGTCGGTGGCCCCCATGTAGATGGTGCAGTCCAGGCCCAGCAGGGCGCAGACCATGGCGGTGGCCGTCCCGTGCTGGCCGGCGCCGGTCTCGGCGATGATGCGCCGCTTACCCATCCGCCTGGCCAGGAGGGCCTGCCCCAGAACCTGGTTGCCCTTGTGGGCGCCACCATGGACCAGGTCCTCGCGCTTGAGCAGGATGCGGGCATTGCCCTCCAGCGGCAGGTTGCGCAGCTCGGTGACCGCCGTGGGGCGCCCCAGGTAGCGGGTCATGAGCGTCTCCAGCTCGGCGGCGAAGGCCGGATCGGCCTGGGCGTCGATGAAGGCGTCCTCGAGCTGGTCCAGCGCCGGGATGAGCAGCTCGGGCACGAACTGGCCCCCGTAGGGTCCGAAGAAGGCCGGCAGGCGCGGGTGGTGCCCCGTCTCCTGGCCGTCCCGGTCCAGGGCCGACGACGACGTGTCCTCACCCTGAGGCAGCGGTACCGCGGTGGCCAGCTGACGAGCGGCCTCGGCCGGCTCCGGGGCCCCGGACAGGACGAGCCCACCAGGAGGGCGTCCACCAGGCCCGACAGGCGCCGCACGTCCTCGGCAGCACCGACCCCCGACTCACCCACAAGCACCACCCCGGCCGGGGCCAGCGGAGCCATCTCCTCGGTGCGCGCCAGATCCGTCTCCAAGGTGCGCAGATCACGGTTGTTGATGCCGATGACCTCCGCCCCCAGGGCCGAGGCACGATGCATCTCCTGAGGCGTGGAGACCTCCGTGAGCACCTCCATGCCCAGGCTGTGAGCCAGTTCGGCCAGCTCGCGATAGACGTCGTCGGGCACCACCGAGAGCATGAGCAGGACCGCGTCCGCCCCCAGGCTGCGAGCCGCCAGCACCTGGACCTCATCGACGATGAAGTCCTTGCACAGGACGGGCACGTCCACCACCTCGCGCACAGCGGCCAGGTCGTCGAAGGAGCCGTTGAAACGATCGGGCTCGGTGAGCACTGAGACCGCGGCCGCGTAGGGCGCGTACTGGGCGGCCAGCGAGGCCGGGTCGTAGTCGGAGCGGATGGTGCCGCGTGAGGGCGAGGCCGCCTTGCACTCCATGATGAGAGCCGGCTGTGGGCTGCGGCCCTGGCCGCTACGGGTGCGCAGGGCGGCCGCGAAGGAGCGCTGCGAGCGCTCCAGATCCTCGGCTCTCAGGTGCCCGAAACGGGCGCGCAGCTCATCAATGCGCTCGCGGCGTGCCTGGACGATGGAGTCCAGGACGGTGCCTGTGGCGATGAGACGCGCCTCGACCGGCTCACGGTGGGTGCGCTCGCCAGGGCCTGCGCCATCGGGTGACGCGGCGGGGACGGGGGCGGTGTCGGGGGTGGTCACGGCTTCTCCTCAGGCCGTCCCAGTGGCGAGGTCACTGGTTTTGGTCATGGACTCCAGGTGGCGGGCCACGCCACCGGAAAGGATCTGCTCCAGGGCCGCCGCAGTGCCGTCGGCGAGGCTGTCGGCCCGGCCGGTGAGGTACAGCAGGGCACCGGCATTGACGGCGATGGCGTCGCGGTGGGCGGGCCGTCCCTCACCCGAGACGGCCTCGCGCAGCAGGCGGGCGTTGTCGGCCGGCTCCCCGCCCAGCAGGTCGGCCAGCTCGTAGGCGGGCACCCCCAGATCCGCAGGCGTGACCTCGTAGGCCCGCACTCCGTCGGGTGTCGCCTCACGCACGAGGGTGGGGCCGTGGACGGCGATCTCGTCCAGGCCCGAGCCGTGGACCACGAGCGCGCGCTCGCGCCCCAGCTGGACCATGGCCCCAGCGATCATGTCCAGCATGCCCGGGTCCCACACGCCCATGAGCTGGAAGGTCAGGTGTGCCGGGTTCACCAGTGGCCCCAGGACATTGAAGATCGTGGGCGTGGCCAGCGCCTTGCGCACCGGCGCCACGTGCCGCATCGCCGGGTGGTAGGCCTGGGCGAACAGGAAGGTGAAGTGGTCGCGGGCCAACAGCTCGACCGCCGTGGCCGGCTCCACGTCCAGCGGCAGCCCCAGCTCGGCGATGACATCGGCCGCCCCCGTCTTGGAGGACACGGCCCGGTTGCCGTGCTTGGCCACCGCGACCCCCACTGAGGCGGCCACCAGGCCCGCCCCCGTGGAGATGTTGATCGTGCCCACGCCGTCGCCCCCGGTGCCCACGACGTCCACCAGCGGGAAGGACACCGACGGGAAGTCCCGAGCCACCTGGCGGAAGGCGCTCGCGGCCCCGGCGACCTCCTGGGGCTCCTCACCACGGGCGTGCAGCGCCGCCAGCAGCGCCGCCGTCTCCACCTCGGACAGCTCGCCGGCGCCCAGGGCCGCGAAGACCGTGGAGGCCTGCTCGCGGCTCAGGCGCCGCCCCTGCACCACCTCTCGCAGCAGCTCGTGCGCCTCCTGCGCCGTGGCGGCAGGCGCGGCCTGCGCAGCGGCCGGGGCCGCGCTGTTGGTCTGACTCATCGGTCTGTAGCTCCTTCGCAGGTGGTTGAGGCTGGTCGAGCGCCCGGGGGTGATTCTGCCCGAACGGCGGCTCCGACGTCGGTATGTGCGGGCCGACGGCGCGCAGGCGTGGCTCAGGGGGTCCGGGCCAGGCCGGCGGTGACGGCCTTGAGCAGGGCCGGGCCCTGCGGGGTGAGGATCGACTCGGGGTGGAACTGCAGCCCGACCGCGGGCAGCGACCGGTGCCGGGCCGCCATGACGATGCCTCCGCTTGGGTCCTCATCTGTCGGGTAGTCCGGGCCAGGCTGACAAGTGCCTCAGGAAGTGTGCGCGTGCCCAGGGAGTGGTAGCGGGCCACGTCCAGCGGACCGCCGTCGAGGACCGCGAAGGCCTCGTCCGCGCGTCCCGCCTCAGTGACCTCGAGGCGGTCGGAGCGGCCATGGACCGGGCCGACCGGGGCGACCCGCCCGCCACAGGCCTCGACCAGGGCCTGGAACCCCAGGCAGATGCCCAGCGTGGGAATCGCCTCATCCAGGGCGGTGGTGATGAGCTCCATGAGGCAGCCCGACGTCGCCGGGTAGCCCGGCCCGGGGGACAGGCACAGGACCGGGCGTCGTCCTGCCTGGCGCTCGGCCTCGGTGGGCTCCAGGGCGGCGAGCACCCGGGAGGCCGGCACGTTGTTGCGGTAGACCTCGATCTGGGAGCCGAGGGTCGCGAACTGGTCGACGAGGTTGTAGACGAAGGAGTCGCGGTTGTCGAGCAGAACCACTCGAGCCGGTGCCGATGCCTCGGCACGACTCCCGGCGGCCTGTGCGGTGCTCTGGCTGCTGGTGAGGGGCATGGCTCAGGCCTCCTTGCTGGTCCGGCTGCTGGTCCGGCTGCCGGTCTGGCTGCCGGTCTGGTCGATGACGAGGGCGGCGCCCTGCGCGGCGGCGACCGCCTCCAGGACGGCGCGGGCCTTGTGGACGGTCTCGGCGGCCTCGGCGGCCGGGGAGGAGGCCGCCACGACACCGGCCCCGGCCTGGACCAGGGCGGTGCCGGCAGAGACGAAACCGGAGCGGATGACGATGCAGGTGTCCAGCTCCCCGTCACCGCGGATGTACCCCACCGAGCCGCCGTAGGAGCCGCGACGCACGCCCTCGGCCTGGCGGATGAGCTCGGCGGCCCGCAGCTTGGGGGCCCCGGTGAGGGTGCCCATCGTCATGGAGGCGCGGAAGGCGTCCAGGGCGTCGAGGTCCTCAGCCAGTTCGCCGGAGACCTCGGAGACCAGGTGCATCACCCGGCTGTAGCGGTCCACGCGCAGCAGGTCCTGCACACTGCGGGTGCCCGGACGGCTGACCCGGGCGACGTCGTTACGGGCCAGGTCCACGAGCATGACGTGCTCGGCGACCTCCTTGGCGTCGGTGCGCAGCTCCAGCTCCAGGCGGGTGTCGCGCTCGTGGTCCACCGAGCCGTCGGGGTGCAGCCCGCGCGGCCGGGTCCCAGCGATGGGGCGGATGGCGACCCGGCCGCTGCGCACCGAGTACAGCAGCGCCGACTCCGGGGAGGCGCCGAAGAGCTCGAAGTCCGGGGCGGCCAGGTAGAACATGTAGGGGCTGGGATTGGCATGGCGCAGCACGTGGTAGGCGGCCAGCGCGTCGGGGCAGTCAATGGTGAAGCCGCGCGAGGGCACCACCTGGTAGACGTCGCCGTCGGCGATGTAACCGCGCATCTCCTCCACGACCGCCTCGAAGTCGGCGTCGGAGACGGTGGGCACCGCGTGCAGGACGGGGGAGTCAGGGCCACCGGCCGGTGCCGGTGCCTCAACGGCTGTGTCGGCAGCTGCGTTGGCGGCTGTGTCGGCGCTGCCGGCCGGGTCCTCGATCCCGTCGATGGTGGTGGCCAACGCCTCCATGCGCCGCTCCAGGTCGGCGGCGTCGACCGAGGCCCCCACCAGGGTCGCCTCCTGGGTGGGGTGGTCGACGACCAGGATGATGCGGGCGTCGTAGAAGAGGTAGTCGGGGCAGGTGTTGGCGCCCTGGGCCACTTCGGGCAGGGACTCGAAGGTGGACAGGTAGTCGAAGGCGAAGGCCCCCGCCTCCAGCGGCAGGTGGGGGTGGTCGACCTCTGCCCGGGCCAGGAGGCGCAGCGGCTCGATCGTGGACAGGGCGGTGAGCCGCTCGCGCTCCTCGATGGACGGGTCATCGTCGCAGATCGTGGGCAGGCTCAGAGTCAGCCGGCCGGGGCGGCGGTCGGTGACGTGCTCGGCCAGCCCCGCCTCAAGACGCGCCAGAGCAGCCAGGCCATCGGCCCCGGGGCCCCCTCCGTCGACGGCGTCCAGCGCCTCAGCCATCACGGTCCCGCCCCAGCACGTCAGCCTGGCCGAGGCCTCCAGGACGGCGACCGTGGTACGCGAGGCCTTGGTCGTGATGTCGGCGCTCTCCAGCAGAACGCAGTCCACCGGCCGCACGGAGCCGCCCTGCGCGGCCAGGCCCGCAGTGGTGCGCAGCAGACCGGAGCGAGTCAGCTGCTCCAGCAGGGCACCTCCGTCGGCGTGGTAGCGCACTGAGCGTGTCAGCACAGTGGGTGAGACGGTGGGCGAGGCGGCTGACGGTGCGGCCTCGGGGGCAGTGTCTGGCACGGAGTCTGGCACGGTGGGTGACATGGGGCCTCTTTCCTGAGATCGGGGTTCAGGCGGGCCTCTCACTCATGCGTCGGGCGGGCCCGCGGTGAGCGAGCCGGAAGGTCCTAACGCGTCAGGATGATGGCGGCTCGCCTCGAGGGGAGCCACCACCACTGGCGGTCACGGAACGCTGTCATGGCACCGAGGGTAGAACGAGGTCGTGACGTGACCAAATCGTCGGCCGGAGATGAGACGCCTGCCCGCACCGGTCGTGTGGTGTGCACAGGCATCGGTGCGGCTCAGGTGCTCGTCCGCGTCAGTTGCCCAGGCGGAGGGTTCTTCCACCGGTGGTGGCACTGGGCTTGGCGCTGGGCTTGCTGCTGGGTTTGGCGCTCTTGCTGCTCGCCTCGGCGACGGCGGAGGCCGCATTGACGATGCCGGCGCCGCAGGACTTCTGGTCGCACCTGGACAAGGGGGTGGCCGTGTTCTGCAGGATGGTGACGATCTCCGCGGTCTTCAGATCGGGGTTGGCGGCCAGCATCAGCGCGATGGTGCCGGAGACGTGGGGAGCCGCCTGACTGGTGCCCACCATGTCGGAGTAGCCGATGCTCCGAGGCACAGTCTGCGACTCATCGGTCGTGGACAGGATCTTCGGGCTGTTCTTGTCGCTGTCTCCACCGGGGGGCGGAGATCTCGACGGTGTCACCGTAGTTCGAGAAGGACGAGCGGGTCCCGGTGCTCGTCGTGGCACCGACGGTGATGACGTTCTCGCAGCTGGCAGGGGCGGCGTTTCTGGCGTCCTCATTAAAGTTGCCGGCGGCCGCCACGACGATGGAGCCGCGCTCGACGGCAGCATTGATGGCCTTCTGGTAGAAGCGAGGGCAGACGCGGGCGCCGCCCACGCTCAAGTTGAGGATCTGAGCGGGGTTCTTGTTGGCCGGTGCGCCGTTGACCTTGCCACCCGAGGCCCAGGTGATGGCGTCGACGATGTTGGCGCTCTCGCCACCGCAACGACCCAGGGCGCGGACGGGCACGATCTTGGCGTCCGGGGCGACACTGCCACACCATCGCCGTTGTTCGTGCGCGCCGCAATGGTCCCGGCAACATGGGAGCCGTGCCAGGACGACGGCCGGCCGCTATCGGCTCCGTTCGGGGCGGGGCACTCACCCGGTTCGTTCCAGTCGCCCTCGTCGTAGGGATCGGCGTCGTAGCCGTCGTTGTCACGGGCTCTCTTGGCGTCGGAGATGAAGTCGTAGCCGGGCAGAGCTGACCCTCGAGGTCCGGGTGGTCGGTCAGGACGCCGTTATCGATGACGGCGACCGTGACGCCCTTGCCGGTGGACTGCGACCAGGCGTTGGTGGCGTTGATCCCGTAGGAGCCCGAGGTCATGTCCCACTGCTCGGAGAAGTAGGGGTCGTTGGGGACATTGCTGTCCTGGGTGGAGGTATTGCCCAGGGCGGTGACGTGCAGATCGGGCTCGACGGCCTCGATACCGTCGGCGGCCTCGAGCGTGGAGATGAACTCCTTGACCTGATCCACGGTGAGCTTGTCACTCAGCTTCACGGCGGCCGTGCTCATGGCGTGAGCGGTCACGCTCTCCAGCTTGACCGAGAACTTGCCCGCGGCGGCGGTCAGTGCCTCCTTGTCCTTGGCGGGCAGAGAGTTGAGGACGTTCTCTCCGTAGGCCTTCGCGGAGGCGATGACCTTGCCCGCCGCCGAGTTCTCGGCGTAAGAGATGATGAAGCGGTCACTGGGCTCGGTGACCTTCGCCGCGTTGCCGTGGGCCGAGGCCGATGCCGCAGCGGAGGCCTTGTGTCCGCCGAGGACTCCGGCGCGAACCAGGCCGACGGCGATGAGACAGACTGTCGCGACGGAGGCGACGACGATGAGCAGGACGCGTTTTCTGCTGAGGGTCATGGTGGGGAGGCTTTCGGTAGGGACGTCTCGGGACAGGGAGTGCACAGGAACCCGGAATGCGACGATTCTGGCATGAGACGGCGGAAAACTCCCACCGGTGAGTGTGGGGAGGCCTCCCCAGCGGGCTCTGGGGACGGAGCTGCCCGGGTCAGACGCGCTCGCGACGCCCGCTGCCGCGGCCTGCGCGCATGACCCGACTGCGGCGAATGACCACGATGAGCGCCAGGGCCGTGAGCATCAGGAGGCAGATGAGACGCCCTGTCGGTCCGGTGAGCCAGGCCGTCAGGATCGCCATGCCGATGGTCGTGTAGACGGCGGCCCAGGCGATCGCCCCGGCGGCCGTGGCCGCCACGTAGCGGCGCAGCGGCATGCGGGCCACGCCCGCGGAGAGCTGGATGACGCTCTGGATGCCGACGGTCAGGAAGGACACCGGCACGGCCAGCACGCCCCAGCGCGCCGACCAGGCCTGGGCACGGGCGTACACGGGGGACTCGAGCAGCGAGACCCACCGGGTGCGCGCGGTCCCCGCCGTGATGCCCCGGCCGATCCAGTACATGGTGTGCGAGCGCATCATGGCCAGGCACCAGAAGAACAGGAAGACCCAGGGATAGGGCAGGGAGTGGATCCGTTCCAGCATGCGAGGAAGGCTAACCTAAGTCGATCGGTGCCCGGTGGCGGGCTCGCTATGCCTACGCCTACGCCTGCGCCCGCGGGAGGTGTGGGGAACCGGCGCGTGGCCGCACCTCACACTGTGGGTTGGCCCGGCGGGCTGGGGCGGCGGGCCGCCGTCGTGGGAGACTTGGACCAGACCCATGCCGGATATGAGGAAGAGCCAGGAACCGATCTCCGTGTCACCGATCCCCACACCAGAGCAGATGACCAGCGTCCAGCCCGCCGCCACCGAGCAGGCCCGGCTGCGCAACTTCTGCATCATCGCGCACATCGACCACGGCAAGTCCACCCTGGCCGACCGCATGCTCCAGGCCACCGGCGTCGTCCAGCCGCGCGACATGCGCGCCCAGTACCTGGACCGCATGGACATCGAGCGCGAGCGCGGCATCACCATCAAGTCCCAGGCAGTGCGCATGCCCTGGGCCATCGAAGGCGACGACGGCGTCACGCGCGCCTACGCCCTCAACATGATCGACACCCCCGGGCACGTCGACTTCTCCTACGAGGTCAACCGCTCCCTGGCGGCCTGCGAGGGCGCGGTCCTCCTGGTCGACGCCGCCCAAGGTATCCAGGCCCAGACCCTGGCCAACCTCTACATGGCCATCGAGGGGGACCTGACCATCATCCCGGTCCTCAACAAGATCGACCTGCCCGCCGCCGAGCCGGAGAAGCACGCCGAGGAGATCGCCTCCCTCATCGGCTGCGACGTCGACGACGTCCTCAAGGTCTCGGGCAAGACCGGGCAGGGCGTGCCCGAGCTGCTCGACCGGATCGTCGAGACCGTCCCGCCCCCGCACGGCGACCCCGAGGCCCCGGCCCGCGCCATGATCTTCGACTCCGTCTACGACACCTACCGCGGTGTGGTCACCTACGTGCGCGTCGTTGACGGCGCCCTCAAGCCCCGCGAGCGCATCGAGATGCTCTCCACCAAGGCCGTCCACGACCTGCTGGAGATCGGCGTCATCAGCCCCGAGCCCACGCCGTCGGCCGGACTGGGGGCCGGCGAGGTCGGCTACCTCATCACCGGGGTCAAGGACGTGCGCCAGTCCAAGGTCGGTGACACGGTCACCTCCGCGGCGGCGCCGGCCGACGAGCCGCTGTCGGGCTACCAGGACCCCAAGCCCATGGTCTTCTCCGGCCTGTTCCCGGTGGACGGCTCGGACTTCCCGGCCCTTCGCGACGCCCTGGACAAGCTCAAGCTCAACGACGCCGCCCTGACCTATGAGCCGGAGACCTCCGTGGCCCTGGGCTTCGGTTTCCGCTGCGGCTACTTGGGCCTGCTGCACCTGGAGATCATCCGCGAGCGCCTGGAGCGCGAGTTCAACCTGGACATCATCTCCACCGCCCCCTCCGTGGTCTACGAGGTGACGATGGAGGACCGCAGCACGCACACGGTGACCAACCCCAGTGAGTTCCCCGAGGGCAAGGTCTCCTCCGTCTCCGAGCCGGTGGTGCGGGCCACGATCCTGACCCCCAGCGAGTTCGTGGGCACGGTCATGGAGCTGTGCCAGTCGCGTCGCGGCACCATGCAGGGCATGGACTACCTCTCCGAGTCCCGCGTGGAGATGCACTACGTGCTGCCGCTGGCGGAGATCGTCTTCGACTTCTTCGACGCCCTGAAGTCGCGCACCCGCGGCTACGCCTCCCTGGACTATGAGGCGGACGGCTCCCAGGACGCCAACCTGGTCAAGGTCGACATCCTGCTCAACGGGGACAAGGTGGACGCCTTCAGCGCCATCGTCCACCGCGACTCGGCCTACTCCTACGGCGTCATGATGACCAAGCGCCTCAAGGACCTCATCCCGCGTCAGCAGTTCGAGGTCCCCGTGCAGGCGGCCATCGGCACCCGCGTCATCGCCCGCGAGACCATTCGGGCGCTGCGCAAGGACATGCTCGCCAAGTGCTACGGCGGTGACATCACCCGTAAGCGCAAGCTGCTGGAGAAGCAGAAGGAGGGCAAGAAGCGCATGAAGGCCATCGGACGGGTCGAGGTGCCTCAGGAGGCCTTCATCGCGGCCCTCGGTGCGGACACTCCCACCGGCGCCAAGCCGGGCAAGTAGCGCCGCCGGCGGGCACGAGCAGGGCTGAGTAGGACTAGGACGGCGCCGGCGGACGACGGAAGGACGGCTGCGGACATGAGTGACACGAGCAGGCAGACCACGGTTGACGCTGCCCTGAGCGACGACGGCTCCGGGCTGGTACTGACCCGGGAGCTGGCCCGGGTCCTGGGCGAGCCCCACGCCGGCGCGGACGGGCGCCACCAGGACGAGCCCTCACCGTTCCACGACGGCGACCTGGTGGGGACCGTCGGCGCGGTGTGCACCGTCAAGGAGATGCGGCCCGACGCCGGTCCGGCAGGCGTCTCGGCGATCCACAAGGGCGCCGTCGACGGGCCGGTTGAGGTGAGCCGGATCGGGATCATCACCGACAGGCACGGGGACCGCGCCCACCACGGGGGCACTGACAAGGCCCTCTACGTCATGAGCGCCGCCGAGCAGCGGCACTGGTCCGAGGTCCTGGGCGGTATCGAGCCGGGGCGGCTGGGGGAGAACCTCCTCATCGAGGGCGATATCGACGACGTGGAGATCGGCGCGATCCTGTCCATCGGCGACCCGAGCAACGGGGGACTGCGGGTCAGGGTGACCGGCGTGCGCAACCCGTGCGCCACCTTCGCCCGCGGTGTGGGCCGTGCGGACTGGGTGGAGGTCTTCTCGGCGCGCAACCGGGTGGGCGTCTACCTGTCGGTGCTCACCGAGGGGGCGGTGCAGACCGGCGACGAGGTGCGCGTGGTCTCCTCCCCGGGGCACCGGGTCACCTGCCGGCGCTGGTTCGCCCACCATGACCCGCGCGACGCCCAGGGGCTGCTCAACTCCGAGATCTTCGGCAACTGCGTCATCGCCGACTTCACCAAGAAGTACGTGCGGGCCGCCGCCCACGAGCGGGTCGGCTGACGGCGCCGCTGAGTGCCCGACGGCCCCGGGCAGACGGTTTCGAGAACTCACAGAAGTAAAGGACGCAAGGCTCCGCATGGCTCAGCACCACCCGCCCCGCTCCCACGCCATCCACTCCAGGGTGCGTTCCTTCTCGCGTGCCGGCGGCAGGCTGCGTCCCGTCCAGGCCGAGGCCCTGGCCCAGCTCGGCCCCCGCTACGTGGTCGACGTGCCGCGGGCCGACGCCGTGCGTACCGTGTCCCCAAGCTTCCGCCTGGATCCGGAGAAGGTCTTCGGGCACGTGGGTCAGGTGCGGCCACTGATCGTCGAGGTCGGCTCGGGCAGCGGTGAGGCGCTCCTGGCTCATGCCGCCGCCCACCCGGGGGTGGACTACCTGGCGGTGGAGGTCTGGGAGACCGCGATCGCCCGCCTGGTGACCTCGATCCACCGTCAGGGCCTGCACAACGTGCGCGTCGTCCCCGCCGATGCCTCCCAGCTGCTGGCCACCGCCCTGCCGGTGTCCTGCGCCAGTGAGGTGTGGGTGTTCTTCCCCGATCCCTGGCGCAAGCCCCGCCACCGCAAGCGCCGTCTGGTGACCACGGCCTTCGCCGACTCGGTGGCGCGGGTGCTGCGTCCCGGCGGGGTGTGGCGCCTGGCCACCGACTGGGCGGACTACGCCTGGCAGATGCGCGACGTCATCGAGGCCGTGGCGGCGCTGCCCACGGGCCTGCGCCCGGACATCACCCTGCCCTACTTCCGGCACGACGACGCCGGTGCCTGCCCCGACCTGGGGGCCGAGACCGCCGAGGAGGACAGCCTGGGCAACGGCCTGGACCCGGGATCCCCGGCGGGCGTGCGCGGCGGGTGGTCGCCCCGTTACGAGGGGCGGGTCATGACCCGCTTCGAGCAGCGGGGCCTGGATGCCGGGCGCACGATCCGCGACCTGACCGCAGTGCGCACCGAGACGGCTTGGATCCCCGAGCGCGGCGCCTCCATGCTGGATCACCTCGAGGCCGAGGGGCAGGCCTGGAACCACGTGGAGTCCCAGCCCTGGCGCCTGCGCGAGGGGCGAGGCGACGGCCTGCTGCATCCGGCGGACCGGCCGTGAGCGCAGCTGCCAGGCTGCCCCGCCGCGCCTGGCTCATGGTCATCGTCGTCGGCTTCCTCGGCTTCTGTGCGGTGCTGCGGGCACCGGTCGGCGTCATCCCGCCCCTGCTGACGCGCCTGGGGCAGGACCTGGGGATGGGCGAGGTGGCTCGCGGCGCACTGACCTCCGTGCCGATCCTGTGCTTCGGGCTGCTCACCCCACTGGCCTCGATGGTGGTGCGTCGCGTCGGCATCAACACCGCGGGCCTGCTCACCCTGGGAATGGCTCTGGCCGGGGCACTGCTGCGCTCGGCCGGCACCACCTGGGCGGCCTTCGCCGGAACCGTCATCATCGGGGCGGGGCTGACGGTGGGCAACCTGGTGGCGCCCATGGTCATCGGCCGCGATTTCTGGCACCGCACCTCACTCATGACGGGCCTGTACTCCTCGACCTGCAACGTCATCGTCACCGCTGCCACCGCCCTGGCCGTGCCGCTGGCCCTCCTCATCGGCTGGCAGGCTCGGCCGCCGCCTGGACCGCCATCCCGGTGCTGCTGGCCGGGGCACTGTGGCTGTGGGTCTTCCCGCCCGGCAGCCAGGCGCCCCGGCAGAGCCTGCGAGAGCGATCGGGCATGACCTCCTGGGTGACGGAGCGCTCCCTGGCCCGTCCGACGTCGTCGACCGGTACCGCCGTCTGGAGACGCCCCCTGACCTGGGTGATGGCGGTGGCCTTCGCGGCCCAGACCTTCTCCTACTACGCGATCTCGGGGTGGCTGCCCACGGCACTGGTCGACGAGCTCTCCATGAGCGAGTCCGGTGCGGGAGTGGCCGCCTCCGTGTTCTCCCTGCTGGGAATCGTGGGACCCCTGCTGGTCCCGGTCATGTTCGAGGCGCTGGGGTGGCCGGCCAGAAGGGTCCTGGGCGTCATTAGCGCCTGCTGGCTCATGTTGCCGGTCTGCCTGACGGTGGCCCCCGCCTACTGGCTGGTGCCCTGCATGTTCTCCGGCATCGCGCACGGCGCCTTCTTCGCCGCCCTGTTCACCCTGGTCATCCGTCGCTCGGAGTCGGTTGACGAGAACCGCCGGATCACCGCGGTCATTCAGACGACCGGCTACTGCCTGGCCGCCACGGGGCCGGTGGTCATGGGCTGGGTCCATGAGCACAGCGGCGGCTGGGTGGCCCCTTTCGCCATGGTCGTGGGGGTACTGGTGCTCATGACCGTGTGCGCCCAGATCGCGGCCCGCGCCGGCGACTCCGGCAGGCCTGAGCCGGCCATTCCCGCCGGCGTCCTGTCCGGCGACGACGAGCAGGCCGAGCAAGGCGGCGACCAGTGAGCCCGACCCAGCCAGTGGGTGACCCCCTGCCGGGGATGGGGGAGCTGCCGGCGCAGGCGGCCGCGTCCGCACCGGACGGCAGTGAGCGCCCGTTCTCGGTGTACCTGCACGTGCCCTACTGCCGGGTGCGTTGCGGCTACTGCGACTTCAACACCTACACGAACCTGGCCATGGGGCGGGGCGCCTCGGCCGAGGACTTCGTGGGAACCCTCGCCGGCGAGCTGCGCGCCGCCCGCCGCGCCATGGATGAGGCGGGCCTACCGGTGCGCGCCGCGCAGACCGTCTTCGTGGGCGGAGGAACCCCCACCATGCTGCCCGCCGCCGACCTGGTGAGCATGCTGGATCTGGTGCGCGAGTGCTTCGGGCTCGCAGCAGACGCGGAGGTGACCACCGAGGCCAACCCGGACTCCGTGGACGAGGCCGGCCTGGCAGCCCTGGCCGAAGGCGGCTTCACCCGCGTCTCCTACGGCATGCAGTCGGCCGTGCCCCACGTGCTGAAGGTCCTGGAGCGCACCCATGAGCCCGCCCGGGTGCCCCACGTGGTGGAGTGGGCACGACGGGCGGGCCTGAGCACCTCCCTGGACCTCATCTATGGGGCGCCGGGGGAGTCCCTGGAGGACTGGCAGCGCTCCCTGGACGCGGTGACCCGCATCGGCCCGGACCACGTGAGCGCCTACGCCCTGGTCATCGAGGAGGGCACTCGCATGTGGGGGCAGGTCCGTCGCGGAGAGCTGCCCATGCCCGAGGACGACGACGAGGCCACCAAGTACGAGATGGCCGACGCCGCCCTGGGGCAGGCCGGCTACGAGTGCTACGAAATCTCCAACTGGGCTCAGCCCGGCTCCGAGTGCCGCCACAACCAGGCCTACTGGCTCGACTGGGACTGGTGGGGCGCCGGGCCCGGAGCCCACTCCCACCTGGGGGACGTGCGCCTGTGGAACACCAAGCACCCGGTCGCCTGGGCCGGGCAGATCGCCACCGGACACCTGCCCGTGGCCGGACACGAGGTCATTGACGCCGAATCCCGCGAGCTGGAGCGGATCATGCTGGGCATCCGCCTGCGTGAGGGCATCGAGCTGGCGAGCCTCGGGAACCGGCCGGGCGGCCCCTCAGCAGACCGGCCTGATAGGGGCCGCGCCACCCCACCGCACCTGGTGCCCATTGTGGCCGGCCTCGTCGGTGATGGACTCCTCGACGCCGGAGCGGCCCTGCGGGGCCGGGCGGTCCTGACTCTGCGTGGTCGCCTCATGGCCGATACCGTCACCCGCGCCCTGACCCGGTGAGCCCGAAGCCAATCCAAACGCCTGGTAGGTTGGGGTTTCGATCTGCAATCGAAGGAAATCTGACTGTGCTCTCTGTCTGGCTGAAGTGCGAACTTGCGGCTCTCATTATTCTAGGGCCGATCGGAGCAGTTCTTAATCGTTTCGCAGCCTGGTGGAAACTGCGGGAGAGTCAGCAGATGCGGCAGTAAGTGGTGTCGCGTGGCGCGCGGAGGGCATCTCTCAGTTATCACTACGGAGGTCGTCTTCGCGCCCCGCTTCAGTAGGATGAAGGTCCTTGCCGCGAGTAGGCAGGTGCGGGCCGCTCACGATCTACCCCTGCTGATGCCCTGATATTTTCAGTGTAGTGCCAGGGAACTGTGCCAGTCTGACGGGATGACTACTCCACAGTATCCAGGTTACCCAGACGACGGTTCCCAGGCTGGTGGTGTCCCTCAGGGAGCAGGTACCCCCGGCTATGGGCCGCAACCAGGCTACGATCCCCAGGCCGGGAGCGTTCCGGGTTACGGAGCACAGCCCGGCTACGGGGCCGGCCCCGACCCTCAACAGCAACCCGGCTATGGCCCTCAGCCTGGGGCGACGCAGGGATATGGTCCTCAACCCGCTGCCGGTCCTGACTACGCCTCCCAGCCGGGGGCGGTCCCGGGCTACGGCCCCCAGTCCACCATGGGCGGCGGAGCCGGTATGCCGTACTACCCTGCAGGTGCGATGGGCGGTGCGCCGATGAGCGTCGGCGACGGCCTGTCCTGGGCGTGGTCCAAGTTCAAGGACAACGCGCTTATTCTCGTTGTCGGCTTCGGCGTGTGGGCCATTCTTTCAAATCTTGGATTTGACTCGCGTGTCGAGCTCAACGGAGAAGAGTACGGATTCAGCTACGGAATCCCCTTCTGGGGGTATGTCGCTCCCGTTGTCCGCCTGTTCTCGGCCATCGTGGCCGCCAACATGTCCCTCAAGGTGGCTTCTGGGCGGCAGCTGGAGTGGAACGACATCTTCTCCTTCCCGAACTTCGGGGCCAGCCTTCTGGCCAGCTTCCTCACTGCGGTTGCCACGGGAGTGGGCCTGCTCCTGTGCTTCATTCCGGGAATCATCATGGCTTTCCTCCTCTACTATTCCGTCTACTTCACCGTGGATAAGGGCGTGGACGGCATTGCGGGAATGAAGGCGTCGTGGGCAACCTTGTCCAGTCACGTCGGAGAGCTCTTCCCCTTCGCTCTGACCGGTGTCGGCCTCTACTTCATCGGTGGGATCACGCTGATCGGCTGGCTTGTGACGGTCCCGCTGGTGGCGCTGCTCTCCGCCTACTCCTACGTGCGCATCCAGGGCTACGACGTCGTCCGCTGACATCGTCTCCCGAGGTCTCCTCCGCGCCCCGCCAGCTCCAGCCGGCGGGGCGCGGACTCGTTGTGAGCCGGAGGGTGGGCCCGCTCGGCTAGAGTGAGGCCGACGTCGCTCAACACCGTCGTCGAGAACGATCCTTCCCTCCCAAGGACCTCCGTGCCCCTGAGCCCCACCGCCCCTGACCCGAGTGGCGCGGACGAGCGCCCCGCCCTCATCCTGGCCAACCTCGGCACGCCAGCGGCCCCCACGGCCAGGGCCGTCCGGCCCTTTCTGCGGGAGTTCCTCTCCGACCGCCGGATCGTTGAGACGCACCCCCTCCTGTGGCGCCCTGTCCTGGAGGCCATCATTCTGCGGGTGCGCCCTCGCGCGTCGGCGGCGAAGTACGCCACCATCTGGCGCCCCGGGGAGGAGACCAGTCGCTCGGGCTCTCCGCTCATGCACTACAGCCAGCGCCAGGGCGAGCTGCTCCAGGACGAGCTCGGCGAATCGGTCCAGGTCCGTATCGCCATGCGCTACGGGCAGCCGGCCCTGCGCCGCGTCATGGGTGAGCTCATGGAGGCCGGCTGCCGCAGGATCGCCCTCATCCCGCTCTACCCGCAGTACGCCGCATCCTCGGCCGGCACCGTCGTCGATGAGGCCGCCCGCTTCATCCTGACCTCCCGCAACCAGCCCGAGCTGCGCACCATCCGCTCCTTCGAGACGGCGCCCGCCTACATCGAGGCCCTCGCCACCGCACTGGAGCAGCACTGGCAGGTCCACGGCCGCCCCGATCCGGCCGCCGGCGAGTGCCTCCTGCTGTCCTTCCACTCCATCCCCCAGGCCATGCACGACGCCGGAGACCCCTACCGCTCCGAGTGCGAGCGCACCGCCCAGCTCCTCTCCCGGCGGCTCGACCTGCCCGAGGGACTCGCCCGGCTCACCTTCCAGTCCGTCTTCGGGCCCGCCGCCTGGATCGGGCCGGCCACCATTGACACGGTCGGCGAGCTCGGCCGCGCCGGCTGCCCCCGCCTCGACGTCATCTGCCCCGGCTTCGTCTCCGACTGCCTGGAGACTCTTGAGGAGATCAACCAGCTCAACCGCGAGACCTTCACCACTGCCGGGGGCGGCAGCTTCCACTACGTCCCCTGGGGCAACGACTCCGACGGCGCCATCGCCGCCCTGGCTCAGCAGGCCAGAAAGGTGCTGGCCGGCTGGATCTGAGCCCGGCGCGGCCCCGTGGCCGCAGCAGGCCGGAAAGTCGGTCTCAGCACGAGAGACCACAGGCCCTCACCGCGGAAACTGATGCCCGGGACGGTATGGTGACGCGAACAGTCCCGATTCTGTGAGGAAATTGCCGTGCATCTTGAGTGGTGGTCCGTCCTGCCCTTTGCGGGCATGCTCGCCTGCATCGCCGTCCTGCCGCTGATCCCGGCCACGGCCCACTGGTGGGAGAAGCACTCCAGCCAGCTGATCGTTGCCGTGGGGCTGGGGGTGCCGGTGGCCGCATGGATGTGGCTCGCCCTGGGCTGGACGTCCGTCTTCGCCGCCGTGGTGGAGTACGTCCAGTTCATCTGCCTGCTGCTGGCCCTGTTCGTCGTCTCCGGAGGCATCTTCCTCAAGGGTGACATCCGGGCCACGCCCCGCAACAACACGATCTTCCTGGCCATCGGCGGAGTCATCGCCTCCTTCGTGGGCACCACCGGCGCCGCCATGCTTCTCATTCGGCCCCTGCTGGCCCACCAATAAGGAGCGCCACTACCGGGTGCACACGGTGCTGTACACGATCTTCATCGTGGCGAACTGCGGCGGCCTCCTCACGCCTCTGGGCGACCCGCCCCTGTTCCTGGGCTTCCTGCGCGGGGTGCCCTTCACCTGGACCTTCAACCTCCTGCGCGAGTACCTCTTCGTCAACGTCATGCTGCTGGTGAGCTACTACGCCCTGGACTCCTACTACTACTCCCAGGAGTCCGCCAAGGCCGTGCACGACGACGACACCGAGATCGAGCCCCTGGGCCTCAAGGGCTCGCTCAACTTCGTCTTCTTCGCCGTCATCATCGCCGCCGTCGCCTTCGCCCCCTCCGTCGACGCTCACGCCATTGAGGAGGGGCACGCCGCCCTGGGCGACTGGATTCCCGTGCGCGAGTTCATCATGCTGGCTTCCGCAGCCGGTTCCTACTTCCTGGGCAGCCGGGAGGTCCGTTTCAAGGACAACCAGTTCACCTGGGGGCCCATCGCCGAGGTCGCCATCCTGTTCATCGGCATCTTCCTCACCATGATCCCGGCCCTGCACTACCTCGACGAGTCGCCGGCTCGCTGCCGCTCAACGAGGTCACCTTCTTCATCTTCACCGGCGGGCTCTCCTCCGTCCTGGACAACGCCCCCACTTACGCGACCTTCTTCGAGATGGCCGGCAAGGTCTCCCACCCCGGCGGCGCCGACGTTGCCGGGATTCCCGAGCTCTACCTCGTGTCCATCTCGCTGGGCGCCGTCCTGTGCGGTGCCATCACCTACATCGGCAACGGCCCGAACTTCATGGTTAAGTCCGTCGCCGAGTCCGACGGCGTCGAGATGCCCAGCTTCGGCGGCTACGTGGGGCGCTCCATGAAGCACCTGGTGCCGATCATCGCCGCCATGGTCCTGCTCTTCATCGCCCCGGGCCTCCTGTGGAAGGTCCTGGGCGGGGTGCTCACCGTGGGGCTGCTGGCGCTCGACGCCCGTCTGCTGTCCCAGTCCCGCCGCCTGGCCCTGGCCGACCAGGCCGAGGCCGCTGAGGGCTGAGCCGCCCTGCCCTCATGGGCCGTCTCCGGCCTCAGCGTGTGCCTGGGGCGGTGACGAAGTCGATGAGCTCCTCCATGCGGCCCAGTAGGCTCGGCTCGAGGTCCTTGTAGGAGCGCACCGTCGCCAGGATGCGCTGCCAGCCCCGGGCGACGTCGGCCTGGTCGGCGTGCGGCCAGCCCAGGGCCTCCAGGGTGCCGTGCTTGATGTCGGTGCCCCGCGGGATGTCCGGCCAGCGCTCCAGACCCACTCGGGCCGGCTTGACCGCCTGCCACACGTCCACGTACGGGTGCCCCAGGACCAGCACGTTCTCCCCGCCGGGCATCTCGGCCACCCGCTGGGCGATCCGCGACTCCTTGGAACCGGCCACCAGGTGATCCACGAGCACACCGGCCCGCCGCTCGGGGGCCGGGCCGAAGTCGGCCATGACCTCCTCGAGGTTGTCGACGCCGTCGAGCATGAGGACGACGACGCCCTCGTGGCGCAGGTCGTCACCCCAGACCTTCTCCACCAGCTCGGCGTCGTGCTTGCCCTCCACCCAGATGCGCGAGGCGCGCGCCACCTTGGCCCGCTCTCCCTCAACTGCGTAGGAGCCCGAGGCCGTCAGCCGTCTGCCGGCGGCGCTCACCGCGCCGGTGGGCTTGCGCTTGCGCGCCACGGGCGGGTCCAGGATCACCGGGCGGCCCTCGATCCAGAACCCCGGCCCCAGGGCGAAGCCGCGGCGCACACCGTGGCGGTCCTCCAGGACCACGACGTGCTGACCGCCCGACTTCTCCACCGCCACCGCGGCCCCGACGAAACCGGTCTGGCGGTCCTCGACCACCAGTCCCGGCGTCACCGGCACGTGCACCGACTCCGGCCGTATGGCGCCGGGCCCGGTGCGGTGCGGATTGACTGACAGCACGTCCCCGCCATAGCGGTCGCTCGACGAGGGCCTGCGGGCAGTGGGTGTGCTCGCAGCCGCCCCACCGCGCGAGCGCGAACCGGCCGGGGCGCCCTGCGCCTGCTGCTTCTGCTCCGCCTCGGCGCGAGCCCTCAGGGCGGCGCGGCGGGCGGCAGTCGATCCGGGAACGGGGGAGCGGTACGGGGCGGGCGTGTTCACCCTCGGCACGGTAGGGGAAACTCACGGTCCGCCGGCGGTGGACCCGCCGGACCACAGCGTAGGATGGCACTCACGTGGGGTGAGTGCTAATCGCTGGCCGCACCCCACCGGTGTGTGGGCGGCCTGCCGCCTGACGCCGGCACGGATCGCGTTTCGGCACTGATGAGGGGAGGAGGACCCGTGGCCAACGATCGACGTCTCAAGGTCCTGTCCGCCATCGTCACCGACTACGTGCGCACGCGCGAGCCCGTCGGGTCCAAGGCCCTCGTGGAGCGCTACCGCCTGGGCGTGTCCCCGGCGACCATCCGCAACGACATGGCGGCCCTGGAGGACGAGGGCTACATCCACCAGCCGCACACCTCGGCCGGGCGCGTGCCCACCCAGAAGGGCTACCGGCTCTTCGTCGACGAGGTAGCCCGCATCAAGCCCCTCTCGGCGCCCGAGCGCGCCGCCATCACAGCGCTCCTGTCCGGAGCGGTCGACCTGGAGCAGGTCGTGGCCCGCACCGTGCGAGCCCTGGCTCAGCTGACCGGCCAGCTCGCCGTCGTCGAGTACCCGAGCTTGCGGTACGCGGCCCTCCAGCACCTCGAGCTCGTGGCCCTGGGGCCCGAGCGCGTCCTGCTGGTCATCATCACCGACACCGGGCGCGTCGACCAGCGCACCGTGACCCTCAGGTCCAGGGGCTCTCTGAGCTCCCGCCATGACGGGGGCTTCGACATCGCCGACGTCGTCGACCCCCTCGTCCTGGAGCGCCTGCGCACCCGGCTCAACGGCGCCCTTACGGGCCGTCGCGCCGCCGACGTCGCCCCGATCCTGGCGGCTTTGGCCGAGCAGGCGCCCGCCGACGAGCGGTTCGTGCTCGAGGCCGTCTCCGACGAGCTCGTCGCCGCCCTGCGCCCCGACGCGGAGGAGCGGCTCGTCGTCGCCGGGACCGCGAACCTGGCCCGCGCCACCCCCGACTTCTCCTCCCTGGGTCCCCTCCTGGACGCCGTCGAGGAGCAGGTGGTGCTGCTGCGCCTGTTCACCGCCGCCGACGGTGCCCCGGCCGGCGGGAACCGGATGCGCGTGAGCATCGGATCGGAGAACAACGACGACGCCCTGGCCGAGGCATCCGTCGTCACCACCACCTACGGGCCGGGAACCGGTGAGGCCGTCGCCCACCTCGGAGTCATCGGCCCCACCCGCATGGACTACCCGGCCACCATGACCGCCGTCCGGGCCGTGGCCCGCTACCTGTCCCGGTTCCTGTCCCCACCGGAGACCTGAGAACCGGCCTGTCCGGCCCGCCCCAAGTGGACCGGCCGGGCACGCCCCAGACCACCACCGCAGAAGTCGTAGCCGTAAAGGAAGAACGCAGTGAGCAACTACTACGAGGTCCTCGGCGTCAGCCGCGACGCCAGCCCCGAGGAGATCAAGAAGGCCTACCGCAAGAAGGCCCGCCAGCTGCACCCCGACGTCGCCGGCCCCGGCCATGAGGACGAGTTCAAGGAGGTCTCCTCCGCCTACGAGGTCCTCTCCGACCCCGACAAGCGCCAGATGTACGACCTGGGTGGGGAGGACGCCGTGCGAGGCGGCGGCGGATTCGGCGGCGGCTTCGCCGGAGCCGACTTCGGCGACCTGGGCGGCATCTTCCAGTCCTTCTTCGGTGGGGGGAGCGGCCAGCCGTGGACCGGCCTCCCGGGCCCGACGCGGCCAGGACGCCCTCGTGGCCGTGGACGTGGAGCTCTCCGACGTCGCCTTCGGGGCGACCCGGTCGGTCCCCATCGACACCTACGTCACCTGCACCGCCTGTGACGGCTCGTGCTGCGCACCGGGCACCGAACCGGTCACCTGCTCCCAGTGCAACGGGGTCGGCAACGTCCAGCGCATGACCCGCACCCTGCTGGGACAGGTGATGACCTCCTCGCCCTGCCCGGGCTGCCAGGGCTACGGCACCGTCATCGTCACCCCCTGCAAGGACTGCTCCGGCGAGGGCCGTACCCGGGTGCGTCAGGACCTGGAGGTCTCCATCCCCGCCGGGGTGTCCACCGGGACCCGGATCCGCATGTCGGGGCGCGGCGAGGCCGGCCCGGCCGGCGGCCCCAACGGCGACCTCTACCTGGAGATCCACGAGAAGCCGCATGAGTTCCTCGAGCGCGACGGCGACGACCTCTACACCGAGCTGCGCGTGCCCATGACCGCGGCCGCCCTGGGTGCCGTCTTCCCGCTGCAGACCCTCGACGGCGAGCAGAACGTCACCGTCAAGGCCGGCAGCCAGCCCGGCGACGAGGTCGTCCTCGACGGCCTGGGCGTGGGGCGCCTGCGCCGAAAGGGCCGCGGGGACCTGCACGTGTCCATCGTCGTGGAGACTCCCACGCGCCTGGACGACCGTCAGCGCGAGCTGCTGGCCGAGCTGGCCCGCCTGCGCGGGGAGGACGATGTCGAGCCTGTGCGTGACTCAGGCGTCATGGGCAAGCTCAAGGAGCGCTTCTCCGGGCGCTGAGCGTCACTGCGCGCCAGGGGCCGCGGTCCGTGGCGGCGTTCAGCTGTTGGTCGGCGGCTGGTCGGTCTGAGACTGGTTGGTTTCAGATGACTCGGGCCAGTAGTAGGAGTCGGGGGTGGCCCGGGCCCCGAAGATCGCCTGGCCCACCCGCACGCAGGTGGAGCCGCCCTCGATGGCGGCCTCGAAGTCCCCGCTCATCCCCATCGACAGCAGCCCGTCGCCGACGGTGCCCGCTTCGAGGGCGGCGTCGCGCAGCCGGCGCATGATGCTGAAGCACTCGCGCACCCGTGCCTCGTCAATGGTGTTGGCGGCCAGGGTCATGAGCCCGCGCACCCGCAGCGAGGAGTAGGCCGGCAGTGCCGCGAGGAAGTCGGCGACGTCGTCGGGCTCCAGCCCGAACTTGCTGGGCTCGCCCGAGGAGTTGACCTGCACGTAGACGTCCAGACCCCGTCCGGCTGCCTGGAGGCGCCGGTCGAGGGCCCCGGCCAGGCGCAGGGAGTCCAGGGCCTGGAACTCGTCGGCGAAGGCGGCCACGTTCTTGGCCTTGTTCGTCTGCAGGTGGCCGATGACCGACCAGGAGATGCCCAGGTCCGCCAGGTTCTCGCTCTTGCGCTGGGCCTCCTGGACCTTATTCTCACCCATCTGGGTGATGCCCGCGGCGAAGGCGGTGCGCAGGCGCTCCTCGGAGACGGTCTTGGACACCGGCAGCAGGCGGATCTCGGCGGTGTCGCGGCCGGCGCGCTTCGCGGCGGCGTCGATGCGGGCGCGGACGGCATCCAGGTTGCGGCGGAAGTCCTCCACCGTGACGGCGGTGGTGTACGAGGGGGACGGAGACGACTGAGGGGACTGGGCGGCTGCTGAAGACTCGGTCATGGTCACTGACGCTAGCACCGCCGGCGGACACCTGTTGGATACGGCCCGTAGGCTGGAGCCGTGACCGCACCCGTCTTCCTCTTCACGCCCGAGACCATCGAGCCCGCCGACGCCGTCGCTTCGGCGGGGACCGAACCGTCCTCATGCTCACCGGGCCTGAGGCCCGCCACGCCGTAACCGTCAAGCGCCTGCGTGCCCAGGAGCGCGTGGACCTCGTTGACGGCGCGGGCCTGCGTCTGGTCTGCGAGGTGACCGGGGCCGGCGTCGGCGGCGCTAAGGACCGCCTGGCCGTGCGGGTCCTGGATCGCGTTGAGGAGCCCGAGCCGCCGCTCCGGCTGACCCTCGTTCAGGCCCTGGCCAAGGGCGGGCGCGACGAGCAGGCCGTGGAGACGGCCACCGAGGTCGGGGTGGGGCTGGTGCTGCCCTGGCAGTCCGAGCGCTGCGTGTCCGTGTGGCAGGGCGCCAAGCAGGCCAAGGGACGCCAGCGCTGGCAGGCCACCGCGCTCCAAGCAGCCAAGCAGGCCCGGCGGGCGCGCGTGCCCGAGGTCGAAGAGATGCGGGACACCCGCAGGCTGGTCGACTGGGTGGCGCAGACGGTTCGCGGCGGGGGAGTGGTGCTGGTCCTGCACGAGGAGGCCAGCACCCCGATCAGCACCGCCATGGAGTCGGTGCGCCTGCCCGCGCCCGGAGAGGAGCCGCTGGCGCTGGCCGTCGTCGTGGGGCCCGAGGGCGGCATCAGCCCCGAGGAGACGGCGGCCCTGGAGGTGGCCGGAGCAACGACGGTGCGGCTGGGCCCCCACGTCATGCGCACCGCCTCAGCCGGCCCCGTCGCCCTGGCCGTCCTCGCCCATGCCAGCGGCCTGTGGGAGTGAGACGCGCGAGTGCGTTGCTCTAGTCCTGACTAAGGAATGGAGTGAGGCGCCTTCACATGAGTATGACTGTCATACATACTATGAGTATGACTGGCATGACGACGATCAAGGTGGAGCGCAGCACGAGGGACGGCTTGCGGGCCCTGGCGTCAGAGCGCGGGGTGACCATGGATGCTGCGCTCAAGGAGCTTCTTGAGGAGGCGGCACGTGAGCGGCGCTTCGCCGAGGTGCGGCGTGCGGTGGAGGCTCACCCGCCGGACGAGACCTATCTCAAGGAGCTCCGTGAGTGGGAGTCGGAAGCATGGAGCTAGCAGTCCCGGTTGAGCCGGGCGAGGTGTGGTGGGCACTTCCCGATCCTGCTGTCGGGCGAGAGCAGTCCGGGCGTCGTCCGGTTCTCATTGTGTCCAATGAACGATTCCATCGAACGGTGACGACGCTTGTCGTTGTAGTTCCTGTGACAACGAAGGATCGGGGCTGGCCGAATCACGTGGAGCTCAATGCGGGAGCAGGGATGGAGCAGCGGTCGTTTGCCATGACCGAACAGGTGCGCACGATCTCACGTCAGCGTCTCGCCAAGAAGATCGGAGTCGTGGAGGGATCTGTCCTTCGGGACGTGCGCGAATGGCTGCTCGACTACATCAGATAGCACGCGCTGAGAGGTCGCAGAAACAATGATGCTGGCGGCACCTGCCTGCGTGCGGAGGGTCGCGCGGCGGTTGGGAGCCGTAGCGCGGCTGCTTCCCAACGGGGCGGCTTGCGGGCATGCTCTGACTATGAGCGAGACGAGTGAGCGATGAGTCCGCGGGGGCGGCGGCCAGCGGGCAGTCCGGATACGCGCGAGGCCATCCTGGCGGCGGCCCGCACCGCCTTCGCCCGCGACGGCTACCAGACCTCCCTGCGCGGCATCGCGCGCGACGCCGGCGTCGACCCGGCCCTGGTCCACCACTACTTTCCCGACCGTGCCACGCTCTTTGCTAAGGCCGTCATCGAGTCGACCGCCGGGGTCGACGCCAACCTCATGCACCGAGCGGCCTCCATCACCGGGCTCGAGCCCGAGCAGCTGGGAGAGGGGATCGTGCGCGCCGTCGTTAGCCTGTGGGACGACGCGGGCGCGGACCGCTTCACGGCGGTCATCCATGCCGCGCTTGGCCAGGGCAGTGACGTCGAGCCCTTCCGCGACTTCATCGCCACCGGGATTCTCTCGCCGATCGTCACCCACTTCTGTCCCGACCGCCCCGAGCTGCGCGCCCAGCTCATCGCCAGCCAGATCATCGGACTCGGCCTGGCCCGCTGGGTCGCCCGCATGGACCACATCGCCGGCCTCGACGTCGAGGCAGTCGCCGCGCTCGTCGGCCCCACTATCCAGCGCTACGCCTTCGACGACCTGCCCGGCCTCGTCGATCCCGCCTGAGCTCATCCGAATCCATCTCTGGACAGAGGCTCGCCGTCGACCTATATTCATCACATGATGAAAAGCGATGGAGGAGACGCGCCCCGGGAGTCGGGGGCCAGCAACCAATCGCCCGACTCCAGTCGAGACATCACGTCCTGCGCCGCCTCGGAGCAGCCGGCCGTCACCGCGACGGACCTGCGCGTGACCCGCGGGCGCAAGGAGATCCTCCACGGCCTGAACCTGAACCTGGAGCCCGGCACCATCACCGGTCTGCTCGGCCCCTCGGGCTGCGGCAAGACCACCCTCATGCGCACCGTCGTCGGCGTCCAGCGCTACCGCGGACGGCTTGAGGTCCTCGGGCACGCCCCGGGTGCTGCCGCCGTGCGCGGTCGGGTCGGCTATGTCACCCAGGATCAGGCCGTCTACACCGACCTGACGGCCCGCCAGAACCTGCGCTACTTCGCCTCACTGGCCGGCAGTCGGGCCCGCGACCTGGATGAGGTCCTCGACGTCGTCGGGCTGACCGCCCTGGCGGACCGGCCCGTGTCCACCTACTCCGGTGGCGAGGCCGGGCGCGTGAGCCTGGCCTGCGCGCTCGTGGCCGACCCCGACCTGCTCGTCATGGATGAACCGACCGTTGGCCTGGACCCAGTCACCCGTGAGGAGTTGTGGACCACCTTCCACGCCCTGGCCGAGCGCGGCGCCACCCTCCTGGTCTCCAGCCACGTCATGGACGAGGCCTTCCGCTGCGACAAGGTCCTCCTCATGCGCCAGGGCCGCATCCTGGCCACGACTACGGCCACGGACCTCCTGGCCAGCACCGGGGCGGACACGGTCGACGCTGCCTTCCTGGCCGTCATCGCCGACTCCGAGAGCCGACCCGAGCAGAAAGAGGGCAGCGCTGATGCACCTGCGCACCTACCTGGCCACCACCCGCCGCATCCTCACCCAGCTGCGCGCCGACCGGCGCACGGTCGGTCTCATCGCGATCGTGCCGGCGGCGCTGCTGACCCTGCTGTACTTCGTCTACCGCGACTATCCCGGCGCGGACCTGATCTTCAACCACATCGCCGTTTCCATGATGGCGATCCTGCCGACGACGGTCATGTTCCTGGTCACCAGCGTCGCCATGCTGCGCGAGCGCGTGAGTGGGACCCTGGAGCGGTTGTGGACCACTCCGATCCACCGGGCCGACCTCCTGTTCGGCTACGCCACCGCCTTTGCGCTGACCGCCGTCATCCAGTCCCTCATCCTGTGCGCCGTGGCCGCTTGGGGCCTGGACGTGGACATCTCCGCCTCCTGGGGGTGGGTGGTGCTCACCGCCCTGGTGGACGCCTTCGTTGGCGTGTCCCTGGGGCTGCTGGTCTCGGCCTTCGCGCGCACCGAGTTCCAGGCCGTCCAGTTCATGCCGGTGGTCATCGCGCCCCAGCTGTTCCTGTGCGGGCTCCTGGTCAGCCGCGACCAGCTGCCGCGTGCCCTGGAGGTGGTCGGTGACGCCCTGCCCATGAGCTGGGCGGTCGACGCCGTCACCGAGCTCACCACATCCAGCGAGCCTTCCGACGATTTCTTCCGATACCTGACCTACCTGATCTGCTTCGGCCTGGTGGTCCTGGGGGTGGCGGCCTCCACCGTGCCGCGCAAGACCCGCTGAACCGGGAGGAGCCAGCAACGGCGGGCGCGAGGGCGAGGACTTTCGTGCCCGCCGCGCGGTAGTGTAGGTGGGGTTAGGGTTGCCTTATGTGGATCGTCTTCGCCTGCGGCTCAGCACTTTTCGCCGGCATCACCGCCGTCCTGGCCAAGGAGGGGGATCCGCACCACGGACTCGACCGTGGCGACGGCGCTGCGCACTATCGTGGTGCTGGCGGGCGCCTGGGGCATGGTGTTCATCGTCGGCTCGCAGGCCGAACTGGCCCACCTCGATGCCCGCAGCACCGGACTGTTGGTGCTCTCTGGGTTGGCGACCGGGGCCTCGTGGTTGTGCTACTTCAAGGCGCTCCAGCTCGGCAGCGTCAGCAAGGTCGTGCCGATCGACAAGCTGAGCACAGTGCTGACGGTGCTGCTGGCCCTCATCTTCCTGGGGGAGAGGGTGAGCCTCATCGGCGCGCTCGGAGTGGCTCTGATCGCGGTCGGGACGTTGTTGATGCTCGACGCCGATGACCTGCGCGGCCTGCCCCGGGCCGTGAGCGACGGCGGGGGCTGGCTGCTCTATGCGCTCGGATCAGCTTTCTTCGCCGCACTCACCGCGATCCTCGGTAAGGCCGGCATCACTGGGGTGGAGTCCAACCTCGGTACCGCGATCCGCACCGGGGTGGTCCTGGTGATGGCCTGGGTGATGGTGGCCGTCACCGGCAAGCTCCGGGAAGTCCGTGCCGTGCCGCGTGGGGAGCTCGGCTTCGTCCTGGCCTCCGGGGCTGCGACCTGTGCCTCCTGGCTCTGCTACTACCGGGCACTCCAGGACGGTCCCGCAAGCGTGGTCGTCCCCATCGACAAGCTGAGCGTCCTGGTCACCGTCCTCTTCTCCGCCCTCGTCCTGCGAGAGGCCGTCAGCAGGCGGTACCTCGTCGGGCTGGCGCTCCTCGTCGGTGGGACTCTTGCCATGCTGGTCTCCTGAGCGCTGCTCACCAGACGGCACGGTGTCCGACGTACTTGGAGTGCTCGGTAGGACGTTCGTACTTGGTGCCTCCAGGTGGTGTCTTAGTGCTTCATCTTGGTGTCCTGACTTAGTGACTTAGTGCTTCGACTCGGCGTCCTAGTGCCTCGCTTGGTGCCTTGACAAACCGACTTAGTGACTCAACTTGGTGACTTAGTGAACCAACTTAGTGATGTGGGTGCCGACTTAGTGAGTCGGCGTATCCAGCGATCTGGGCGACCCCTGTCTGAGCGTCTCCTCATGCGGTGGACGAAAACGCCGAGGAACGGCGGTCATGCTGGCTAGCGTCGGTAGTGAGACGATGACAACGTCGACTGCGTTGCCTAATCGGTTCAGTCTCTTTCGCCGTGCTCAGTGGGATCCTTGATAAAACCGGCAATACTAGGGGGAGTCCATGTTCGGTGTCGTGATCCATGCCGGGGAGGTCCTGGTGATGGCCTGGGTGGTGGTTGCTGCTATCAGGAAACTCCGGGACGTCCGTGCGATCCAGCATGGTGAGCCGGCTTTGTCCCGGATTTTAGGGTGATTAACTGTGTCTCTTGGCTCGACGACTACCGGGCGCTCCAGGACAGCCCGGCCTGCGTGGTCGTCCCCATCGACAAGCTGAGCGTCCTGGTTATCGTCCTCTTCTCCGCGCTCGTCCTGCGGGAGGCTGTCAGCCCTGACTCCTGGCGCCTTAGTGTCCTGCGGGTCTGTAGGGATTTGAGGATTTCGGCTGCGGTCTGGGTGAGCTGGGGCTGAGCAGTGATTTGGTGGCCGTTGAGGTTGATGGAAACCTCCTGCAGGCCGCGTAGCTCGCGCACGATCCTGGCGATGCTGATCCCGGTGGCGTCCTGGAGGTAGCGGGCTACGGCCAGGGAGGCCATAACCACGGTCAGGTGGGCCTCGATGGCGTCTCGGGTGTGGTGGAAGACGGGGCGGGCCCTCAGGTCGTGCTTGCTCATCGGCGAAGGAGTGCCCGGGCGCGGTTGGCCTGAGCTGTGAGGGTCTGGTTGTACCGGGCCGCACTCTTCTTGGAGTAGGCCCAGATGGCCCTCCACGAACCTGGGTGGGTGTGCGGGTCCCGCACCGGCTCGGCCTTGCGGCTCTTATCCCGCTCGGTGTTCGAGCCTCTTCTGGGGGTGATGGTGTCGATGACCTGCCCATCGGTAAAGGCGTCGCCTTCCCAGTGGAAACGTCGTGCCGATATTCGTCACAGCGGTTTACTTCTTGACTTAAGCGTCAAAATCTCCATAAATCAAGAGCAGGTTACCACACTGCATAGCGATCTGCTAGAATCAACAAAACCTCTAAGATGCCCCTGAGAGATAGCCTCAATAATTTAGTGCATTTACTGCCTTTCGATTTGAGTTCAGGTGGAAATAGCGCAAATGCAATCCCTAATTGCAAATCCTAAAATGTTCCTCGAACTCGCTGAGATCAAGGATTGCTCGCCTAATTGACCTCAGGTCGAGTGTTGGAATGTCTATATTGTCCGATAGTTCAGACGCTGTGTCTGTGTTTTCTGTCAGGTCGAAAGCGAGCAGCGAGTTTGGTGCAGTCTTTGTTTTCATAAGGTCGATATATGCGCCATAATCGATCGCCCAAACATCGTATCTCTCTCCTGGTCGATCCTTTGCTGAGTAGCCTCGACGAACGAGGTGAAGAACTCTCGAGTTGTATAGAAATAAAATTAGTTCATTGGAGGAGTTCTCTTGAGGAAGTAGGAATGCTCGAGACTTTTTTTCGCGAATCACTTTGTCTATTGACCAGTTTAGCAAGTTGAGTGCATTCGTTTTGTTGCTGATAGCTGTCGCTTTGTCTGTTTGGAACCACTGGCGTGCCGCTGATCGAATATTGTCCACCGAAATTTTTTCATTTCTCGCATTAATTGCAGCCTTGGCTGCAATGTTGATTGCATCTCTTGGGATCCCTTCGGCCGCCCTAACCAACTCTTCGAAAGACCTCTTTTCGGTGAATGCAAGCCTGACTAGATCCTTTTCTGACTTTAGTTCAGTCAGGAATGCAAAGCGACTTTCGTCAACTGACTTTAAGTGCTTAAAGAAAAGCTGGCGAAAAAATTCTGTGGACTGAGATTCGTGCCCTTCATAAATGAGAAATTCATCCAGATTGAGATCTGCAGAGAAGTCGGCCCCTAGTTCTATGCCAATACTCTGTCCATTAATTTCCGTGCGAAAATTAGATTCCTGTTCAATGGCACCAATTTTCACCGTGAAGTTCGGAATGGGGCACAGGCATCTGACTAGAAACTCGGAAACTATGGGTTGAATATTGAGAGGAATAGAGCTCCATTCGTCAAGCAATATCCAGATCCTGCGTGATGACGCAGAGCTAATCGCTCTTAAAGCGCTCGCAATATCTGAGAAATTCAGGCGAACGCTCTCTGTTCCTGAACGCTTAACTTCATCAAGTGTTTTATGGGAGTTTGAATACTCGCTGCCGAGTTTCAGTCCTGCAGAAGACAGTGAAGTATGCAGTTTTAAGTCACCGCCATGGGTGTCTTGCGTTTCCGTTACCGTGCGTTGCTCGATACCGCCATCTACCGAAACTGTCGTAATGGAAGTAACGAGGTTGTCTAGTTTGTCAATAAAATAGTTATCTTCAATGAGATTAGGGTCGTCAATTACTATCGTCAGCAGAGAATCATGAAGCATGTGAAGCAGGTCGATCAGCAGATTCTGTGCTTTTTGTGTGATAGACTCGCCAGAGTCTCCAATTATCGTTCCAGGTGAGCCGATCGTCCGAAGGTCAATATACACAGGAATATCTGACGAGGAAGTTATCACCGATTCTAAGTAACGCAAAGCGTGTGTTTTTCCGGTTCCTCGACGTCCGTATATCACTTGGTTGTCGATTGATTTTAATGGGATAGTAACTCCCGAGTCGGCAAAAGTGTTGCGTAATGTCTTGTTGTCGCTCTTCTCTGCTCGGCGAACAATTGAATAGAGGGCGGAATTGATGCCATTACCTTGGTTCGACATAGTGCTTCCTAAATACGCTTGAGAGTGATAAATGAATATCGGAGATTAAGGTGTGAAGTCTAGTTAATTTACGTGGTAATTCCTTCTGCAGGCCATTCTGAGGGATAGAGTCCTACCGTCAATGTCCATGTTGGACAGGTGTTGTGGCTGTGAGTCTACTACAGGGGTGCTAAGGTCTGAAAGTGTTGTAGGCTATTACAAGCAGCTAGTCGCTCCGGGAGTGGCCTTCCTTGTAGCGGAGGCCGACGATGTGGGTGTGGTAGTTAATGTAGCGACGACGTCATGGCGCAGCATGCGTGCCAGCACGGCTTGATGTGCCCTCTGCGTCTTCGGGGCCGATCATCTAGGATCGACCGTGATGACGACACCGCCCACCGCAGCAGCCGGTTCGCCGGCGATGACCTCCTCAGCCGATAGCCCCCCTGAGTTCGGCAGGTCCCGCATCCCCTGCCGTCTCAACAATCGACTCGGCTGCCGCCCACTCCGCTTCCACCACCCCTGACACCGTGGTGGTCCGCACCCTCACCCTGCCCGAGGACGTCGCTCCGGTGACCCTCCTGGGTGCCCGCGACGAGGTTCTGCGCGCCATTGAGAAGGCTTCACCGACGTCGACATCCACGTGCGCGGCACCGCCGTCACCGTCTCCGGCCCCGCCGCCCGCGTCGACACCGTCGTCGTCCTGCTCTCCGAGCTCATCGACGTTGCCCGCACCGGCACGCCCCTGACCGCGGACGCCGTCGAGCGCGCCGTCGGCCTGCTGGAGACCTCCACCCGCCCCACCGAGGTCCTCACCGACGATATCCTCACCTCCCACGGCCGCACCATCCGCCCCAAGTCACTCGGCCAGAAGGCCTACACCGACGCCATCGAGGAATCCACCATCACCTTCGGCATCGGCCCCGCCGGCACCGGCAAGACCTACCTGGCCATGGCCAAGGCCGTCGACGCCCTGGCCCGCAAGCGCGTCTCGCGCATCATCCTCACCCGCCCCGCCGTCGAGGCCGGCGAGAACCTCGGTTTCCTGCCCGGCAGCCTCACCGACAAGATCGACCCCTACCTGCGGCCCCTCTACGACGCCCTCCACGACATGCTCGAGCCCGAGGCCCTGCCCCGCCTCATGGCCGCCGGCACCATCGAGGTCGCGCCCCTGGCCTACATGCGCGGACGCACCCTCAACGACGCCTTCGTCATCCTCGACGAGGCCCAGAACACCAGCCCCGAGCAGATGAAGATGTTCCTCACCCGCCTCGGCTTCGGCTCACGCATGGTCGTCACCGGAGACATCTCCCAGGTCGACCTGCCCGGCGGACGCGAGTCCGGCCTCATCGTCGTGCGCAAGATCCTCGCCGGCGTCGACGGCATCAGTTTCTGCGAGCTCGGGTCGGCCGACGTCGTACGCCACCGCCTCGTGGGCCGCATCATCGAGGCCTACGCCCGCCACGACGCCGAGGTCGCCGCCCAGGACGCCGCCGCCCGACCCGCCGGACCGCCTGGCCGCAGCGGCCGCAACAGCCAGTACCGTCGGGGGGAGCAGCAACCGCCCCGCCCGGCCTTACTCGGAGAGGAACCCGCATGACCACTGAGTCATCAACGAGACCACCACCGTCATCGACGCCGCCGAGTTCGCGGCCCTCGCCGACCACGTCCTGACCGCCATGCACGTCAGCCCCGCCGCCGAGCTCAACATCATGTTCATCGACCCCGAGCCCATGGAAGAGCTTCACGTGCGCTGGCTCGACCTGCCCGGCCCCACCGACGTCATGAGCTTCCCCATGGACGAGCTGCGCCCCGGCTCAGCCGACTCGCCCACCCCCGCCGGCACCCTGGGCGACATCGTCCTGTGCCCGCAGGTCGCCGCCAAGCAGGCCCTGGCCGCCGGCCACTCCGCCGTCGAGGAGATGCTCCTGCTCACCGTCCACGGCATCCTCCACCTCCTGGGCTACGATCACGCCGAGCCCGAGGAGAAGAAGGAGATGTTCGACCTCCAGCGCCGCCTCCTGCTGACCTTCCTGGCCGAGCGCGGCAAGTGAGCCCCGCGTGACCGGCATCCCCACCGCCGCGCTCATCGCCTGCGCGGTGATCGTCCTGGCCCTGGGGTCCCTCCTGTCAGCCGGCGAGTCCGCCCTGCTGCGCTTCACCCGGGCCGCCGCCGACGACCTCATCGAGGAGGGCCGCCGCGGCGCCGCCCGGGTCCGCCGCCTGGCCGAGCACCGCACCCGGGTCCTGGGCGCCCTCAGCGTCGCCCGCGTCGCCGTCGACATGCTCGCCGCCGTCCTCATCACCCTGGCCGCCTCCGGGCTCGTGCGCGCCTGGTGGCAGGTCCTGGCCCTGGCCCTGCTGGCCAACATCATCCTGCTGGGCGTCGTCGTCGGCTTCTCCCCACGCACCTACGGCCGGCGCAACCCCGCCGCCACCCTGCTCGCCCTGGGTGGCCTGCTCACCTGGGTTGACGTCCTGGCCGCCCCCCAGCGCCGCCTCGTCTCCCGCACCCGCCGCCCCGAGTCCGCCCCCACCGACGCCGAGACCCGCGAGGCCGTCAACGAGGACCTGCGCGAGATGATCGACGAGATCGGCGAGACCGACACCATCGAGGACGAGGACCGCGAGATGATGCGCTCGGTCGTCGAGCTCGGCCAGACCCTCGTGCGCGAGGTCATGGTCCCGCGCACCGACATGGTCACCATCGACGCCCACAAGCCCGCCTCCGCCGCCATGCGCCTGTTCATCCGCTCCGGCTACTCGCGCGTCCCCGTCATCGGGGAGGACACCGACGACGTGCGCGGCATCCTCTACCTCAAGGACGTCCTGCGCCGCCTGGCCGCCCACCCCGAGCACGAGTCCCTCGCCGTGGCCGGATTCGCGCGGGACGCCGAGTACGTCCCCGAGATGAAGCCCGCCGACGACCTCCTGCGCGAGATGCAGACCGGCCGCTTCCACATGGCCCTGGCCGTCGACGAGTACGGCGGCACCGCCGGCCTGGTCACCATGGAGGACCTCCTGGAGGAGGTCGTCGGCGAGCTCACCGACGAGCACGACCCCGAGATGCCCGAGGTCGTCGAAGTCGCCCCCGGCACCTACCGCGTCCCCGCCCGACTCGCCCTGGACGAGCTCGGCGAGCTCTTCGACCTCGAGATCGACGACGACGACGTCGACACCGTCGGCGGCCTGCTCACCAAGGCCATCGGCCGCGTCCCCCTGCCCGGCGCCGCCGGAGACACCCAGGGCGTCCACCTCCAGGCCGAGGAGGCCACCGGCCGCCGCCGCCAGGTCTCCACTATTCTCGCCTCGCGCACCCCCGCACCCGAAGAGGACACCGATGACTGACACCGCCGACCAGACCGCCCCCGCAGCCCGTGACGACCAGCCCCAGGCCCCCGGGGAGACTCCCGAGGAGCTGCTGGCCGAGCCCCTCGAGATGCCCGCGCCCGGCCCCGCCCCGGCCGGCTTCCGCTTCCCCACCGACGCCGAGCTCATGGACGGCCCCAACCCGCTCACCGACCCCGACGATGAGGAAGACGGCGAGGATGAGCCCGGCGACGACTCCGACGGCTCCGGCGCCATCCGGCTGGACGCGGACGGCTTCCCGATCCTGGACGAGGACGACGACGCGGACGAGAGCGCCGATATCACGGATTCGGCCCGCGTCGAGATCGTCGTCCCCGACTTCCCCGAGGACTTCCGCGCCGGCTTCGCCTGCATCGTGGGCCGTCCCAACGCCGGCAAGTCCACCCTCACCAACGCCATGGTCGGCGCCAAGATCGCCATCACCTCCGGGCGCCCCCAGACCACCCGCCACAACGTGCGCGGCGTCATCCACAAGGAGAACGCGCAGATCGTCCTGGTCGACACCCCCGGCCTCCACCGCCCCCGCACCCTGCTGGGCAAGCGCCTCAACGACCTGGTGCGCGAGACCCTCGCCGACGTCGACGTCGTCGTCTTCTGCATCCCCGCCAACGAGCAGATCGGCCCCGGCGACCGCTTCATCACCCGTGACCTCGCCGAGCTGCGCACCCCCGTGGTCGCTGTCGTCACCAAGGCCGACACCGTCACCCGAGAGGCCCTGGCCGCCCAGCTCCTGGCCGTCAGCGAGCTGGGGGAGTGGGCCGACATCGTCCCGGTCTCAGCCCAGCGCAACGAGCAGATCGACGTCCTGGAGGAGGTCCTTCTCAAGTACATGCCCCTGTCCCCGCCGCTGTACCCCACCGGTGAGATCACTGACGAGCCCCAGCAGGTCATGATCGCCGAGCTCGTGCGCGAGGCCGCCCTGGAGGGCGTGCGCGATGAGCTGCCCCACTCCCTGGCCGTCGTCGTCGACGAGATCGCCGACCCCGATGACGAGCACGAGGTCGGCCGCATCAAGGGCGCCGGAGGCCGACTCCAGGTGCGCGTGAGCCTCGTCGTCGAACGCGACTCCCAGAAGGCCATCATCATCGGCAAGGGCGGACGGCGCCTCAAGGAGGTGGGCGTCACCGCCCGCAAGGGCATCGAGAAGCTGCTGGGACGCAAGGTCTACCTCGACCTGCACGTGCGCACCGCCAAGGACTGGCAGTCCGACCCCAAAGCCCTGGCCCGCCTCGGCTTCTGATCCGCTCAACACTGCCAGCGCAGCGGTGCGGACGGCATCTAGGACCAAGGGAACTTGCGACACGTGGCGACTTGGTGTCTGAATCGGTCGCGCACAAGGGGTGCCGTAGCGCACACTTGGAGGGTCCGACGTCATATCGACCTGGAGGCCACACGCATGACGAACACCGCCGTTCCCAGTCAGCCCCGTACCAACGCAGACAACGCAGGACGCCGCTGCCCCGACGACCTGTGGGCGCTGGGCGAGAAAGCCGTCGCCCGAGCACGCCGGTGGGCTGACGAGTCGGCATCCGAGCCAGTACCGCGCTCAGCCAAGCTCCTTTCCCGCATCCTCTCCGACCCCGAGGGCCTGACATTCACCACCCGCTTCGTCGACGACGTCGTGCGTCCCACCGACCTCGACGTCGCCAGCACCGCCCTCAAGCGCCTGTCGGCAGGCGCACCGACTTCCTGCCGCCCGCCCTGGCCGGAGCCATGGGGCTGGGATCGGCCGCCTCCCGCCTCGCCCCGCGCACCGTCACCGCGGTCGCCCGGCGAGTCTTCCGGGAGATCGTCGGCGACCTCGTCGTCGACGCCACCGACAAGGGACTCGGGCCCGCCCTCGCCCGCCTACGCAAGGCGGCAACCGCCTCAACGTCAACCTCCTGGGTGAGGCCGTCCTGGGGGAGAAGGAGGCCTCCCGCCGACTGGCCGAGGTCTCCCGGCTGGTCACCCGCGAGGACGTCGACTACGTCTCGGTCAAGGTCTCCGCCGTCACCGGCCCCCACAACCCCTGGGGCTTCGAGGAGGTCGTCGCCCACGGCGTCCAGGCCCTCCTGCCCCTCTACCGCCTGGCCCGCGACCACGGCACCTTCCTCAACCTGGACATGGAGGACTACAAGGATCTCGACCTGACCATCGCGGTCTTCACCGCGATCCTCGACCAGGAGGACATGCGCGGCTACGAGGCCGGCATCGTCCTGCAGGCATACCTGCCCGACTCCCTGGGCGCCATGCAGCGCCTCCAGGAGTGGGCTGCCAAGCGTGTCGCCTCCGGTGGCTCACGTGTCAAGGTCCGCATCGTCAAGGGCGCCAACCTGTCCATGGAGAAGGTCGACGCCGAGATCCACGGCTGGGAGCTGACCACCTGGCCCTCCAAGCAGGCCACCGACACCAACTACAAGCGCATGCTCTCCTGGGCGATGACGCCCGAGCGCACCCGCAACATCCGCCTGGGCGTGGCCGGCCAGAACCTCTTCGACATCGCCTTCGCCTTCGAGCTGCGCGCCGCACGCGGCGTCGAGGACAGCGTCGAGTTCGAGATGCTCTCCGGCATGGCCACCGGCATCCAGGAGGTCGTGCGCCGCGACACCGGACACCTCCTGCTGTACGTGCCCGTCGTCGACCCCCACGAGTTCGACGTCGCCATCTCCTACCTGGTGCGCCGCCTGGAGGAGAACGCGGCGCCGGAGAACTTCATGTCCGGCGTCTTCGACCTGGCCAGCAACGAGCAGATCTTCGCCCGCGAGCGTGACCGCTTCCTGGCGGCCCTGTCCGACCTCGACCCGGACGCCCCGGTGCCGGTGCCCAACCGCACCCAGAACCGGCTCGCCGAGCGGGAGGCGGGCATCCCTGAGGAGACCGGCACGGTCGCCGAGCGCGCCAGGAGGTCCTTCGTCTCCGAGGCCGACTCCGACCCGGCCCTGGCCGCCAACCGCCAGTGGGCCCGGGACATCGCTGCCGCCATCCCGGGATCCACGCGGGGCGTGGCCGAGGTGGAGGCCGGCGCCGCCCGCCTGGCCACGAACGCCGACGTCGACTCCCTGGTGGCCTCAACGGCCGAGGCAGCCGTTGTCTGGCAGTCCCTGGACCCGGAGGAGCGGGCCGCCGCCCTGCACCGTGTCGGTGACGTCCTGGCCGCCCGGCGCGCCGAGCTCATCGAGGTCGCCGGCTCCGAGGCCGGCAAGACCATCGACCAGTCCGACCCCGAGGTCAGTGAGGCCATCGACTTCTGCCACCACTACGCGGAGTCCTCGCTGCTCCTGCACGACCCGGAGTACCTGGTCGGGGCCCGCTTCGCCCCGGTGGACGTCACCGTGGTCGCCTCGCCCTGGAACTTCCCGGTGGCCATCCCCACCGGGGGAGTGGCCGCGGCCCTGGCGGCCGGCAGCGCCGTCATCCTCAAGCCCGCCCCGCCGGCCCGACGCTGCGCGGCCGAGCTCGTGCGCGCCTTCCACGACGCCGGGATCCCCGAGGACCTCGTGGCGCTCGCCCCCCTGGAGGACGGAGAGGTCTCACGCCACCTGGTGACCCACAAGGACGTCGACCGCGTGGTCCTCACCGGCTCCTACGACACGGCCCGCCTCTTCCGCTCCTGGAAGCCGGACATGCACCTGCTGGGGGAGACCAGCGGCAAGAACGCCATTATCGTCACCCCCTCGGCCGACCCCGACATCGCCGTGCGCGACGCGGTCTACTCGGCCTTCGCCCACGCCGGCCAGAAGTGCTCGGCCTCCTCCCTGCTGGTCCTGGTCTCCTCGGCCGGAAACTCCGAGCGCATCGCCCGCCAGCTCGTGGACGCCACCGCCTCCCTGAGGGTGCGCCTGCCGCTGTCGCTGGACTCCCAGATGGGGCCCGTCGTCGTGCCCGACGACGAGAAGGCCGTGCGCGGCCTGACCACCCTGGGGGTCGGTGAGCACTGGGTCCTCAAGCCCCGCTACCTCGGTGACGGCCTGTGGACCCCGGGGATCCGCGCAGGGGTCGTGCCCGGCAGCGAGTTCCACCTCACCGAGTACTTCGCGCCCGTCATCGGCGTCATGCGGGTCGACACCCTCGAGGAGGCCATCGAGGCGGTCAACGCCGTCGACTACGGGCTCACCTCCGGGCTTCAGACCCTCGACGCGGCCGAGCTGGCCGTCTGGCTCGACTCGATCCAGGCCGGCAACATCTACGTCAACCGCGGTATCACCGGGGCCATCGTGCGCCGCCAGCCCTTCGGTGGCTGGAAGCGCTCGGCCATCGGCTCGACGACGAAGGCCGGCGGCCCCTCCTACCTGCTGGGACTGGGGGACATCGAGCCCGCAGACGGCCAGGGCGTGAAGGAACTGGCGGACCAGGGCACTGCGGCGCTGGATCCGCGCGTGGCGAGCCTGTGCGACGCCGTCAGCGGCCAGCTGGGCGAGGCCGACCTGGCCGGGCTGCGCCGCGCCCTGGTGGCCGACGCCTCCGCCTGGAGGAGCGCCTACGGTGCCAACCGCGATGTCACGGCACTGGCCTGCGAGCGCAACGTCCTGCGCTACCGGCCCACTGATGTGCTCGTGCGCGCCGGGGCGGGAACCGAGCTGGCCGACGTGACGCGCGTCATGGCGGCAGGTGTGCGGGCCGGTGGGTTCGTCAGCCTGTCGGTCGCGGACCGTCTGCCCCAGCCGCTGCAGAACGCGCTGCAGGCCGCTGGCGTCCAGGTGGCGGTCGAGGACCAGGGAGCTTGGGACGCCCGCCTGGCTGAGCTCTCCGCCTCCGGCGGGCTGGGAACGCGCGTGCGCATCCTCGGCCCGCGTGAGGAGACCTCCGCTGCCCGCTGGAGCCACGCCAGCCGGGTGACCGGCGGAAGCCCCGACATCGCCCTGTACACGGGGGCCGTGACGGCCTGCCCGCACTCCGAGCTGCTGCCCTTCCTGCGTGAGCAGGCGGTGGCCATCACCAACCACCGCTTTGGCACCCCGCTGGACCTGGCCGAGGGCCTCCTTTAGGGCCGGCGGCATCAGGACAAAGACAGCACGCCGAACCGAGTATCCGGGTGGTGCCCTCCCTGCCGGGGAGGGCACCACCCGGATACGGGTAACGCCTCCGAGCGGCCTGATGAGCCTCGTCGCTCCCTTGCCCCTGATGATGCTACCCGAGTAGCATGCAGGTATGAAGTTAAGTGTGAGTTTGTCGGAGAGTGACCTCATTCTGCTGGACCGATGCGTGGAGCGCGACGGTCTGGCGTCGAGGTCTGCTGGTATTCAGAATGCCATCCGTCTGCTCGGAAAAGCTGATCTTCAGGATGCTTACGCTGAGGCCTGGTCCTCCTGGGATGCCTCTGATGATGCAGCCGTCTGGGATAGTGCGGTCGCTGACGGGATCGATAGAGGTGAGGATGTTACGAGGTGAAATCCGCCTTGTCGATTTTGATCCTTCTGTCGGCAGTGAGGCGAACAAGCGTCGACCTGCGCTCATAGTGAGTAATGACCATGCCAATGCGGCGGCCGCGCGCCTTGGTCGTGGTGTGGTGACAGTGGTCCCATTGACCAGCTCAACCTCGCGAGTTCTTCCCTTTCAGGTCTTCCTCCCCTCGGAGGCGACCGGCTTGCCCAAGGACTCCAAGGCTCAGGCGGAGCAAGTTCGATCGATTGCTGTGGAGAGAGTCGGCGAGGTTGTCGGCTGGTTACCCAGTGGCCTGATGAAGATGGTCAATGAGGCTCTGGTCCTGCATCTCTCCTTGTGATGGAGCCTCACGTCAGGCGGGGGAACTCCTCCAGGGAGAAGACCGACTCCACGGGTACGTCGAAGTAGCGGGCGATGCGCAGGGCCAGGTGCAGCGAGGGGGCGTACTCCCCGCGCTCGAGGTAGCCCACCGTCTGGTAGTGGACGCCGAGGGCCTCGGCCAGCTCACGGCGGCTCACTCGCCGGTCGGCGCGTAGGACCGCGATCCGGTTGTGGACGACGTCGTCGGACATGGTCACAGACCGGTCTGGGAACGAATGGTGGACTGCACGCGCGCCAGACTACCGATCGTCTCCTTGCGGAAACTGCGCCGCACGATGAACGAGGATCCCGCGAAGCCGAGAACCGTCCATACCGTCAGGACCCCGACGGCGAGCACTGGTGAGAAGGCTCGGCCCACCTCCCACGAGGGGTCCCCCACCAGTGCCCAGCGGGTCAAGTGCCCCGACCAGTACGTCGGCAGCGCCAGCTGAAGTGCCTGCACCCAGGAGGGGAGTCGGTCCATGGGCATGAAGAAACCGCTCGTTCCGATCAGGGCGAACATGGGCAGGTAGGAGGCCATGAAGCTGTAGACGCCGCGGACGAAGGCACCCACGAGGAAGCCCAGTGGGGCCGTCGCAACAGCCGACAGCACCATGAGCGGCAGGCAGGCCAGCACCTGGGGCGCACTCAGGGGCAGTGCCTCAACGAACAGGGCTCCCCCGAGAAGAATGGCGCCCTGGAAGATGAGGGTCTGAGTGACTGAGGACATCGTCTTACCGATGGCCCACGTCAGCGGACCATGGGGCAGGACGCGCACCCGCAGTAGGGCGCCGCCGATACGGTCGACGTAGGTCTCGCTGGCGATCTGGAAGGTGATGAAGCAGCTGATCGTGCCAATGCTGCCGGCGAGGAACATTGGGCCGATATTCGCTTGGGTGTTCCTGCTGACGATCACGAGGGCGCTCACGGAGGTCAGCAATGCGATGCCCGACCCGACAACGCCTGCTCGCAGGTCCAGGGCCGCCTGGCGACGGGCCGCGCGTAGAACTGCCAGAAAGGTGCGAGTGCTCATGACTGGGGCTCCTTGCTGCTGACGAGGGAGAGGTAGGTCTCCTCCAGGGTGGGGCGGGTGATGGTGAGCCCGGTGATGGCGTCGAGGTCGAGCTCCTTGACGAAGCGCTCGGGGCAGTGGGTGGAGTGGACGTGGTGGGTCCCGTCCTGGATCCAGGTGATCTCGGCGCCGCGGTCGAGGCGCTCGCGCAGCGCCGTGACCGTGCCGTCGGCGAGGATCCGTCCCTCGTTCATGATGAGCACCCGAGAGGCCAGGTGCTCGGCCTCGGCCAGGTCGTGGGTGGTCATGACGATGGCGGCGTCGTCGTCGACCCGGGCCAGAATGAGATCGTGCAGGCGTGCCTTGGAGGCCGGGTCCAGTCCGGTCGTCGGCTCGTCCAGGACGAGGAGCTCGGGCGTGGCCATGAGGGCGGCCGCGAAGTCAATGGTGCGTCGCTGCCCGCCGGAGAGCCTCGACAACCGGGAGTCGGCCTTCTCGCTGAGGCCGACGGCGTCGAGCACCTCGTCGACGCTGCTCACCCGGCTCGCTGCCGTCAGCTGGACCGAGCGGATCCACTCCAGCTGGTCCCTCACCCTCCACTTGGCGTGGTCGGTCCAGCTCTGCTGCACCAGCCCGACCGTCGCCCAGAAGTTGGCGCCCGCCCGGCGCGGGTCAGTGCCGAGCACGCGCACCCTGCCGCTGGTCGGGGACAGAGCCCCCAGCAGGTTCTCCACGAGGGTCGTCTTACCCACGCCGTTGGGGCCGAGTAGGCAGACGACCTCTCCGGCTTCGACTGACAAGTCGATGCCGCGCAGCACCGGGGTGTCCCCGTAGGAGAACTCGAGGTTCTCCGTGGTGATGACTGGAGCCATCGCACAAACCCTCCTGAGTAGAAGCGCAACCGAATGTAGTAGAAATGCTACATCATGGTGTTGGTGTGCGTCAGGACGTGAGGTATGGATCGAGGTTGTAGGTCCTTCATCCTCTGTCTCACACTGCGGTCCTGTACGCCCCTTACCTGACGATGGGTCCTCATCGGGGTAGGTCTACGCCGTGCGAGCGACTCCAGGCCACCAGGTGAGCCTCCTGCTTAGTCGCCGCGGCGGGGCCTGACAGGCCGGCACCCCGACCGCGGCTGACTCGTTCTGCTCGGCCACGTTCGCGGCCATGTTCCTCAGGAGTCAGACGAGTCTTCCGGGAACCGCCGTCGGAACCACGAAGCATCTGATCCCAGGAGAAACCCGATGCGCAACGCCCGCCCCGCCCCCCAGCAGCCCTCCGGTATGCCGTTTGCCAAGTACCGGCCCTTCCTCGACGTCGTCTCCATCGACCTGCCCGACCGCACCTGGCCGGACAAGCGCATCACCGCCGCCCCCCGCTGGCTGAGCACCGACCTGCGCGACGGCAACCAGTCCCTCATCGAGCCCATGGGCCCCCAAGCCAAGCGCGCCATCTTCGACCTGCTCGTGAGCATGGGCTTCAAGGAGATCGAGATCGGCTTCCCGGCCGCCTCCCAGACCGACTTCGACTTCGTGCGCTCCCTGGTGGACGACGGCGCGATCCCCGAGGACGTCACCATCTCCGTGCTCACCCAGTCACGCGGCGAGCTCATCGACCGCACCCTGGACGCCTGCGTCGGCATCCCACGGGCCACCGTCCACCTCTACAACGCCCTGTCGCCCCTGTTCCGCAATGTCGTCTTCCGCATGGACCGCGACCAGATCCGCGAGCTCGCCGTCGACGGCACCCGCCAGATCATGGCCCGCGCCGAGAAGGTCCTCGATGAGGACACGATCTTCGGCTACGAGTACTCCCCGGAGATCTTCGTCGACACCGAGCTCGACTACAGCCTCGAGGTCTGCCAGGCCGTCATGGACGTGTGGGAGCCCGAGGAGGACCGCGAGATCATCCTCAACCTGCCCGCCACCGTCGAGCGCGCCACCCCCAACGTCTACGCCGACCAGATCGAGTGGATGAGCCGCCACCTGCCCCGGCGCGAGTCCGTGTGCCTGTCCCTGCACAACCACAACGACCGCGGCTCAGGCGTGGCCGCCGCCGAGCTCGGCCTCATGGCAGGCGCCGACCGCGTCGAGGGCTGCCTGTTCGGCCACGGCGAGCGCACCGGCAACGTGGATCTGGTGACCCTGGCCCTCAACCTCTTCAGCCAGGGCGTGGACCCCATGCTCGACCTGTCCGACATCGACGAGGTCCGCCGCACCGTCGAGCGGGCCACCGGCATGGACGTACCCCCGCGCACCCCTTACGCCGGTGAGCTCGTCTACACCTCCTTCTCCGGCTCCCACCAGGACGCCATCAAGAAGGGCTTCGCCGCGCGCAACACCCAGGTCAGCGCCAAGAAGGCCGAGGGGCTGACCGACGCCGAGGCGGAGATCGCCGTCCCCTGGGCCATGCCCTACCTGCCCATCGACCCCCACGACGTGGGCCGCTCCTACGAGGCCGTCGTGCGTGTCAACTCCCAGTCCGGCAAGGGCGGGGTCGCCTACCTGCTGGGCACCACCCGCAAGCTCGAGCTGCCGCGCCGCCTCCAGATCGAGTTCTCCCGCATCGTCCAGCGCCACACCGACACCTACGGCGGCGAGGTCGACGGTGACCGCCTGTGGTCGATCTTCGCTGACGAGTACCTGCCCGCCGCGGCCGCCCCTGAGGCCGAGCTCAGCCGCTGGGGCCGCTTCGAGCTGCGTGGGGCCACCCTGACCTCCACCGGTGATGACGAGGACTCCACCCTCACCGTCACCTTGGTCGACGGCGGGGAGGAGAAGCACCTGACCGCCTCCGGCAACGGGCCCCTCGACGCCTTCGTCACCGCCCTGGAGAGCACAGGCCTGAGCGTGCGGATCCTCGACTACGTCGAGCACGCCCTGAGCGAGGGACGCGACGCGAAGGCCGCCAGCTACGTCGAGTGCGAGGTCGACGGCCAGGTCCTGTGGGGCGTGGGCATCGACCCCTCCATCACCACCTCCTCCTTCAAGGCCGTCATCTCCGCCATCAATCGGGCCCTGCGCTGAGAGGGCGTGAGAGACTGCGCCCGTGACGAGCAGGCTGTACCGGGATGAGGCGATCATCCTGCGCACCTACAAGCTGGGCGAGGCCGACCGCATCATCGTGATGCTCACCCGCCACCACGGACAGGTGCGCGCCGTGGCCAAGGGGGTGCGCCGCACCACCTCCCGCTTCGGCGCCCGCCTGGAGCCCTTCTCCATGACTGACGTCCAGCTCCACGCCGGACGCACCCTCGACGTCGTCACCCAGGCCGAGATCATCGACCCCTTCGGCCGGGCCGTGAGCGCCGACTACGCCATGTTCACCTGCGCCTCGACCATGGTGGAGACCGCTGAGCGCCTCAGCGCCGACGACGGAGACCTGGGCACCGAGGCCAGCCCCCAGCAGTACCTGCTGCTGGCCGGGGCCCTGGCCGCCATGTCCCACCGGCGCCACGCCCCCGGACTCATCCTGGACTCCTACTTGCTGCGGGCCCTGGCCCTGGGCGGCTGGGCGCCCTCGTGCTACGACTGCGCTCTGTGCGGCGTCCCCGGACCCCACCGGGCCTTCCACATCCAGGCCGGTGGGGCGGTGTGCGAGTCCTGCCGCTCGGCAGGCGCCGTCGAGGTTGAGCCGTCCACGATGGAGCTCCTGGGGGCTCTGCTCTCCGGCGACTGGGCCGTGGCCGACGCCTCCGGTCAGCGCGAGCGCTCGCAGGCCTCGGGACTCGTCTCGGCCTACACGACCTGGTACCTGGAGCGGCGCCTGCGCTCCCTCGCACTGGTGGAAAGGGCATAACCATGACAGACGTCGCCAGAGACATGACGGTCGAGGCCGCCCCGCCCCTGCACCGGCCCGGCCTGACCCCGCCCGTGCTGCCGGCCGCCTCCCTGCCCCAGCACGTCGCCGTCGTCATGGACGGCAACGGGCGCTGGGCCAACGCCCGCGGCCTGCCTCGCACCGAGGGCCACCGGGTGGGGGAGGCCAGTATGCTCGATGTCGCCGCCGGCGCCATCGAGATTGGCGTCAAAGAGCTGAGCGTCTATGCCTTCTCCACTGAGAACTGGCGGCGCTCACCCGGCGAGGTCCGCTTCATCATGGGCTTCGCCCGCAAGGTCCTGCGCGTCCAGCGCGATGTCCTCAACTCCTGGAACGTCAGGTTGCGCTGGATCGGACGCACTCCGCGCCTGTGGAAGTCCGTCCTGCATGAGCTGCGTGAGGCCGAGCGCGTCACCGCGCGCAACACGGGCCTGGTCCTCAACCTGTGTATCAACTACGGCGGGCGGGCCGAGATCGCCGACGCTACCCGAGCCATTGCCGAGGACGTCGCCGCCGGCCGCCTCAAGGCCTCCTCCATCAACGAGAAGACCATCCAGCGTTACCTCTACTCACCCACCATGCGGGACGTGGACCTGTTCATCCGCACCGGCGACGAGCAGCGCACCTCCAACTTCCTCATGTGGTCCTCCTCCTACGCCGAGCTCTACTTCTCACCCCTGGCCTGGCCCGACTTCAACCGCACCGAGCTGTGGAAGGCCTGCGAGGCCTACGCCGGACGCGAGCGCCGCTACGGCGGGGCCGTGGACAAGGTGCTGCACGAGGAGTCCACCGGCGCCGAGGACCCGGAGGACGACGAGGCTGACGAGTCACCGCACCACGACGCTCCGTAGGCAGTTGCCTGGCACAACCCGGCTCGGACACCGGGTCAGTCAGACCTGCTCAGTCCTGCGAGGCGTCCTGGGCCGAGCAGGTGGCGCACAGGCCGAAGAACTCCGCCGTGTGCTCCATCTGGGTGAAGCCCTGCCGCGCTGAGACCCGCTGAATCCACTCCTCCAGCTCGCCGCCGGACACCTCCACGGTGTAGCCGCAGCGGCGGCACACGATGTGGTGGTGGTGCTCCTGCTCCTCACAGGCCCGGTAGAGGACCTCGCCCTCGGCGCTGCGCACCTGGTCCACCGCTCCGGACTCCGCCAGGGTCTGCAGGTTGCGGTAGACGGTGGCCAGTCCCACCTTGGTGCCCTCGGCCTCCAGGGCGGCATGGATCTGCTGGGCCGAGCGGAACTCGTCGGTGCGGGCGAGGATGTCGGCGACGGCGGCGCGCTGGCGCGTAGCGCGGGGGCGCTGCGCCGTGCTGCTTGCGCTCATGATCTGCCTCCTGAGGTGATGTGGTGCCGTCGCGAGCGGCTGACGAGCTGCAGCAGTCCGGACAGGAGGGCGACGACGGCGTAGCCCCCCACTAGGAGTACCACGATCATGGCGCCGGGAGAGGCCGCCACCAGGTAGGTGATCGTCAGACCCGACACGCAGGCCACCACGCCCAGCCCCATCGCCAGGTACATGGTGCGGGCGAAGGAGTGCGACACGAGCTGGGCGATGGCCACCGGCACGATCATGACCGCCGAGACCAGCAGGGCGCCCACCACCCGCATGGACACCGAGACCGTCAGCGCCGCCACCACCGCCACCAGCACGTTGAGAGCGCCGGTGGGCAGGCCGCAGGCATGGGCGAACTCCTCGTCGTGGCACAGCGCGAACAGCGGGCCGCGCAGCCCCAGCCCCACCAGGAGCACCAGGGTGGCCAGGGCGATGGTGAACCAGGCGTCGGAGACCGAGACCGTGGAGATCGAGCCGAACAGGTAGGAGTTGAGGTTCGTCGTTGTCCCGCCGGCGACGCGAATGAGGATGACGCCCCCGGCGATGCCCCCGTAGAACAGGATCGCCAGGGCCACGTCTCCCCGGGTACGGCCGTTGGCACGGATGACCTCGATCATCACGGCTCCCAGCACGCTGATGAGGATCGCCCCGGGCACGGCCCAGGCGTCGTGCGGAGTGACGTTGGCGGCGGCCCCGGCCAGCCAGCCCAGGGCGATCCCGGTCAGGGCGATGTGCCCGATCCCGTCGCCCAGCAGCGCCAGGCCCCGCTGAACCAGGTAGGTGCCCACCACCGGGGCGGCCAGCCCCACCAGGACCGCCACGATGAAGGCCCGCTGGATGAGGGGACTGGCGAGCATGTCGGAGACGAACTCGATCATGGGCGGGTGCTCCTACCGGAATGAGGGCGCGTGTCAGGCAGCCGATGGTCGAGGACGGGGGCGTGGTGAGCCGGAGGGCCGCCGGCGTCCGGGTGGTGGTCGCCGTCGGCGCCGTAGCCGGAGTGCGCGCGGTGCGGGTCGCCCTGGGGTGCGCCGGTCCCGCTGTCGCGCAGATGAGCGACCTCGCCGGCCGGGCCGTCGGCGACGAGCCGGCCGTCCTGCAGGAGGATCGCCCGCTGGACGACGTCGGCGAGCTCACCCATCTCGTGCAGAACCGTCACCAGGGTCAGCCCCTGCGCGCGCAGCCCCTTGAGAATCTCGGCCAGGGACTCGCGGCTGGCGCGGTCGATGCCGGCCAGAGGCTCATCGAGGATGAGCAGCTCGGGGGAGCGGACCAGCGCCCGGGCGATGAGGACCCGCTGGGCCTGCCCACCGGAGAAGACCTGGACGTGGTCCGCGGCCCGGTGGGCCAGTCCGACGGCGTCGAGGGCGGCCATGGCCTTGCGCTTGGCGGCCCGGCCCCGATCGGCCCAAGGCCGGCGCGGCCCCAGGAGCCCGGAGCGCACCACCTCCAGGGCGGTGGCCGGGACGCCGGAGCCGGCACCGATCCGCTGAGGGACGTAGCCGACCCGCTCCCAGGGGACCCTGTGCCGATGTGAAGTGGGGGTGCCCAGGAGCTCGATGCTGCCGCCGGACAGGGGCACCAGCCCCAGAACGGCCTTGACGAGGGTGGACTTGCCCGAGCCGTTGGCGCCCAGGATCGCCACGGACTCGCCGCCGCCCACGGCCAGGCTCACGTCGTCCAGGATGAGGGAGGAGCCCAGGACGACGCTGAGCTCACGGACCTTGATGGCGAGCGCGGACGACGCCGCCCGGGGGGAACCGGACGGCGTCGTCACAGACGCTGGTGAAGGTGGAGATGATGAGGTCATACGGTTGCGATCATGCCAATCTGAGGGGGCGTCATCTGCTCGGGAACCCGGGCTCGGCGGCCGGGCCCTGAGGCTACTTGCACACCATGGCGGACTTGAGCCGCTCCAGGTTGGTGGTCATGGCGTCGGTGTAGTCGCCCCGCTCGGGCTTGGACTCCAGGGGGCTGAGGACGCTCGTCTCCGCACCGGTCTCCGCGGCGATCGCCTTGGCGGGGGCGTCGGAGACCAGCTCCTCGGTGAAGATCGTCTTGACTCCCGTCTTCTCGACCACCGACTTGATATTGGCCATCTCGGCGGGGCTGGGCTCGGTCTCCGGGTCGATGCCGGAGATGGATTCCTGGGTCAGGCCGTAGCGCTCGGCCATGTAGCCGAAGGCGGCGTGGGAGGTGATGAAGGTCTTGTGCTGGCAGCTGGTCAAGCCCTGCTTGTACTGGTTGTCCACGCCGGTCAGCGCCGTCTTGAGCTTGTCCAGGCCCGCCTTGTAGTCGTTGGCGTTGGCCGGGTCGATCTTGGCGAAGGAGGCCTCAAGAGCCTCGGCCACCTTGACCATGCGGTCCGGGTCGAGCCAGAAGTGCGGGTCGAGGTCGCCGTCGTGCCCCTCACCGCCCTCGGCGTGCTCGTCGTGGCCGTGCTCGTCGTGCTCGGCCTCGCTGGCCTGTGCGGTGGCGGCGGCACTGGCCGAGGCGCCGTCGGTGGCCTCCTCGCCGTGCTCGTGCTCCTCCTCAACCCCCTCGTGGTGGACGAGGTTGGCCGGCTTGCTCAGGTCCACCACGGTGGGGCCGGAGCCGACCTCCTTGACGGCCTTGTCCAGGGAGGGCTGGAAGCCGGGGACGTAGGCGATGATGTCGGCCTTGCCCAGCTCGGCGGTCTCCTTGCCGGAGAGCTCGAAGTCGTGCGGCTCGACGTTGGAGGGGGTCACGGTGGAGACCTTGACGAGCTTGCCGCCAATGGACTCGGCCAGGTACTGGATCGGGTAGAAGGACGTGGAGACCGTCAGGGTCTTGCCCGGGGCGATCGTGTGCGGCGCCGAGGCGTCTGACGAGCTCTCGCCCTTCAGGGCGCTGCACGCGCTCATGCCGGCAGCCAGCATCAGGGTGGCTCCGAGCGCCACGACGCGGTGGAGACGACGGGAACGAGCCTGTGAAACATTCATGCGAATCATTCTCATACTCTGTCGGTCCTGCGTCAAACTCGGGGCGAGTCCGCGTGTGCGCTGCTGAGAGCCGGTTTGGACGGCAGTCGGCAGGGCCTCCCGGGCGCGTGCGCGCGTCGGTGGTGCGACGGGCCCCTCACCGACGCTCGGCCCCTGTCCGCCTAGACTGTCACCACTCGTCCCCACCAACCAGGCGGGACCGCGACTACTCCTGAAGGAGCATCCGTTGGCATCCACCCCTTCACGCCTCGACGCCGTCATCAACCTCGCCAAGCGGCGCGGCTTCGTCTTCCCCTGCGGCGAGATCTACGGCGGAACCCGCTCGGCCTGGGACTACGGGCCGCTGGGCGTCGAGCTCAAGGAGAACATCAAACGCCAGTGGTGGCAGTACATGGTCCGCTCGCGCGACGACGTCGTCGGGCTGGACTCCTCCGTCATCCTGCCGCGTGAGACCTGGGTCGCCTCCGGTCACGTCGGTGCCTTCACCGACCCGCTCGTGGAGTCCCTGCACACCCACAAGCGCTACCGCGCCGACCAGCTCATCGAGGACTACGCCGCCCGCAAGGGCCTCGACCCCGAGAACGTCACCCTCGACATGGTTCCCGACCCCGTCACCGGCCAGCCGGGCTCCTGGACCGAGCCGCGCGAGTTCTCCGGCCTGCTCAAGACCTACCTGGGGCCGGTCGACGACGAGTCCGGCCTGCACTACCTGCGCCCCGAGACCGCCCAGGGCATCTTCATCAACTTCGCCAACGTCATGAGCGCGGCCCGTAAGAAGCCGCCCTTCGGCATCGGCCAGGTGGGCAAGTCCTTCCGCAACGAGATCACGCCGGGCAACTTCATCTTCCGCACCCGCGAGTTCGAGCAGATGGAGCTCGAGTTCTTCTGCGAGCCGGGCACCGACGAGGAGTGGCACCAGTACTGGATCGACTACCGCAAGGCCTGGTACACCGACCTGGGCATCAGCGAGGACAACCTGCGCCTGTATGAGCACCCCGCCGAGAAGCTCTCCCACTACTCCAAGCGCACCGTGGACCTGGAGTACCGCTTCGGCTTCGCCGGCTCGGAGTGGGGCGAGCTCGAGGGCATCGCCAACCGCACCGACTTCGACCTGTCCACCCACGCCGAGCACTCCGGCAAGGACATGTCCTACTTCGACCAGACCCGCTCCGAGCGCTGGACCCCCTACGTCATCGAGCCCTCCGCCGGTCTGACCCGCTCGCTCATGGCCTTCCTCGTGGAGGCCTACACCGAGGACGAGGCCCCCAACACCAAGGGCGGGGTGGACAAGCGCATCGTGCTCAAGCTCGACGCGCGCATCGCCCCGGTCAAGGCGGCCGTCCTGCCGCTGAGCCGCAAGGAGGAGCTGACCGGGCCGGCCAAGGAGCTGGCCGCCCGCCTGCGCCGCTCCTGGAACGTGGAGTACGACGACGCCGGCGCGGTCGGCCGTCGCTACCGCCGCCAGGACGAGGTCGGCACGCCCTTCTGCCTGACCTACGACTTCGACTCGCCCGAGGACGGGGCCGTCACCGTGCGCGAGCGCGACACGATGACCCAGGAGCGCATCCCGCTCGAGGGCGTCGAGCGCTACCTGGCTGAGCGCCTCATCGGCTGCTGACCAGCACCGAGCAGGCCGGCAGTCTCACTGAAGCCTCGCCGGCCCGGCCACCATCCGGGTCCCGCCCCGTGTCCCTGGCTCACCTCAGGGACACGGGGCGGGCATGATGGGGTGGTGAGCACCAACTCGACCTCCCCGAGCAACGAGTCCGTCCCCGCCGAGAGCCTTCCCGAGCCGCCGGCCGAGGAGGGCCGGGACAGCAGGGGCCACGGCCGTCACAGCAGTAGCGGCCACTCCCACTCCCACTCCGGGCCCCTGGACCTGGATGCGGGGGAGGCCCGCCGGGTGCGGATCGTGCTCGGTGCCATCGTCGGCGCCCTGGTCCTGGCCACCGTCGTCGGGCTGTTCGTGCTCTGGCCCGGCAAGAGCTCACTGATCGGCTCGCGCTCCTTCACTGCCGAGGGCGGCTCGGTGGGCAAGGCCACCATCACCTCCACGGACCTGTCTGGCTGTCAGAGCTCGGTGAGCGCCCTGACGGAGGTCAACGGCGTCAAGCCCGAGGAGTTCGCCAAGGGCCACGTGTGCGCCCGCATCACCGAGGGGGGGAGGGCAAGGGCCTGGTCATGCCGGTCCAGCTGGTGGGTGAGCCCCGCAAGCTCGCCCACGCCGGCGACCGGCTCGTCGTCCTCTACTCGCCCCAGGCCATCCTGTCCGGCTCCCCCTACTCCTTCATCGACTACCAGCGTCAGCTCCCGGTCGGCGCCCTGGCGGTCGTCTACCTCGTACTCGTCGTCGCCGTGGCCGGGCGCAAGGGCGTCCTGAGCGTCCTGGGCCTGCTGGTGGCCACCGGCGTGCTCGCCTTCTTCATGATCCCGGCGCTCCTGGCCGGCTCCCACCCGCTGGCGGTGACCCTGGTCGGATCGATGGCGATGATGCTGGCGGCCGTCTACGTGGCTCACGGCGTGTCCATCCGCACCACGACCGCCCTGCTGGGAACGGTGGCCGGCATCGTGCTGACCGTGCTGCTGGCCCTGTGGGGGGACCGATGCCGCCCACCTGACCGGCGATGTTGACGAGACCGCCCGCCTACTTGCCTCGCGCACGCATATCGATCTGCAGACGCTGCTGACCTGCGGCATGGTCATCGCCGGGCTCGGCGTCCTCAACGACGTCACCATCACCCAGGCCTCCTCGGTGTGGGAGCTGCACGCCGCCAACCCGCTGCTGTCGCGCACACGCCTGTTCACCGGCGGGATGAGGATCGGTCGGGACCATATCGCCTCGACCGTCTACACCCTGGCCTTCGCCTACGCGGGCACGGCGCTGCCGCTCATTCTGGCCGCCGCCCTCATGGACCGGGCCGTGCTGGACACCATGCTCTCGGGTGAGATCGCCGAGGAGATCGTGCGCACCCTCATCTCCTCCATCGGTCTGGTCCTGGCGATCCCTGCGACGACGGCGATCGCGGCGGCCCTGTGCCGCGTCACCCCGGTCCTCGACGAGTAGACGAGCAGCCGATGACCGGTCTCAAGGACCCGGCGGGCCACCGTCTCAGCCGCCGGAGACGTCGGACTCGGCCTGGCTGAGCATCTCGCGGTGGGCCGCGTCCAGGGTGGGGGAGTCCAGCCAGCCGTCGGGCAGACGGGGAGTCTTGGGGCTGCCGGCCCGCCCTCGGGGGCCCTCGACGATGTCGCCGGGGTAGTCCACGACCTCGGGCAGGCGCGAGCGCATCCGCGCCAGGCCGGCGTCGAGCTCATCGAGACTCCGGATCCCCATGAGGTCGGCGCGCGCCGCGCCGCCGACCGGGTAGCCCTTGAGGTACCAGCCCACGTGCTTGCGCAGGTCGCGCACCCCCCGGTCCTCACCCATCTCCTCGGCCAGCATCCGCCCGTGGCGACGGATCACCTCGATGACGGCGTCCAGGTCCGGGTGGGTGCGCGTCGGCGAGCCGTGCATGGCCGCCACGATGTCGGCGAACAGCCAGGGCCGCCCCTGGCAGCCACGGCCCACGACGACGCCGTCGCAGCCGGTGGCCTCCATCATGCGCACCGCGTCGTCGCCCAGCCAGACGTCCCCGTTGCCGAGCACCGGCAGGTCAGTGGCCTCCTTGAGTCGGGCGATCTCCTCCCAGCGGGCCTGGCCCGAGTAGTGCTGGCGCGCGCTGCGGGCGTGCAGGGCCACGGCCGCGATCCCAGCGTTGTCGGCGGCCCGGGCGGCGTCGAGGAAGGTCTCGTGCTCCTCGTCGATGCCCAGGCGCATCTTCATGGTCACCGGCACCTGCCGCGCCCGCCCGGCGGCGCGGACGGCGGCCTCACTGGCGCGCACCGCCTCGGTGAGGATCGCCGCCAGCAGGTCTCGTTTCCACGGCAGCGCCGCCCCGCCGCCCTTGCGGGTCACCTTGGGGACCGGGCAGCCGAAGTTCAAGTCGATGTGGTCGGCCAGATCCTCCTCCACCAGGATCCGCACCGCGGCCCCCACCGTGGCCGGATCGACCCCGTAGAGCTGGATGGAACGCACCCTCTCGGCCGGGTCGGTGCGCACCATCGCCAGGGTGCGCTCGTTGCGCTCCACCAGGGCGCGGGTGGTGACCATCTCCGTGACGTACAGGCCCGCCGGGGCCAGCAGGCCGCCGTCTAGCGTGGGCAGCGGACCGGAACAGGAGGGCCTCAGCGACTCCGGCAGGGCGGCCTCGGCCATCTCCCGGCAGAGGCGGCGGAAGGAGGCGTTGGTGACTCCGGCCATGGGGGCGAGCTCGACGGGGGTGGGCACCACCAGCGGCCCGATGCGCAGCGGCGCGGGCACTCGGCCCGAGGCGCAGGCGTCGGGGAGGCGGGGGGAGGTCTCACTCATCGTCACCCCGACATGCTGACACACTGCGGGTGCCAGCCCGTGACCGGCCCCGCCCTGCGACCCGGAACAGACACAGGTATAGACCACTTGTGAAGGAAGTAACAGGGAAGGATCGGTATCAGCGTATGACGAACGACTGATGGCGAGTGCTGATGCGCGTTACCTTGTGTGCTTGTGCTGATGAACGAAGAGACCGAGCCGTCGATATCGCGTTCCGTCGTCGTGACCGGAGCCTCCCGGGGGATCGGGGAGGCGGTTACGAAGGCGTTCCTGGCACAGGGCGACCGGGTGGCGGGCATCTCCCGCTCCGGTGAGGCCCCCGACGGTGCCCTGGCCCTGGCCGCCGACGTCACCGACCCCGAAGTCCTGGCCGCCGCCCTGGCCGCCGCCACCGAGGCGCACGGCCCCATCGAGGTCCTCGTGGCCTCGGCCGGCATCAACCGGGAGTCCCTGGCGGCCCGTACCTCCTCCCAGATGTGGGACGAGGTCATCTCCGCGGACCTGACCGGCACCTTCAACACCGTGCGCGCCGTGACACCGGCCATGATGCGGGCCCGCAAGGGGCGCATCGTCCTGGTCTCCTCGGCCATCGCCGCACGCGGAGGCGTGGGCCTGTCGGCCTACGGCGCCGCCAAGGGCGGTGTGGAGGGACTGACCCGCTCCCTCGCCCGCGAGCTCGCACCGCGCGGCATCACCGTCAACGCCGTCGCCCCCGGCTTCGTCACCACGGCGATGACCGCATCCCTGCCCGACCACATCCGCACCGCCTACCTCGAGCAAATCCCCCTGGGGCGCTTCGCCGACGTCACCGACATCGCCGGCCCCGTCCTCTTCCTGGCCTCACCCGCGGCCGCCTACGTCACCGGCGCGATCCTCGGCGTCGACGGCGGCCTGGGCATGGGCCGCTAGGCGCACGGCGGGGCGCGAGACGTCGTCGGGACCGTATCCGGGCAGCGCCGCGGTGCCGTAGGGTAGAGACGTGACAACGGATCCCATGCGCCGGCTCGTGCTCGTCCGACACTCCAAGGCCTCTCACGACGCCGTCACCGACCTGGAACGTCCTCTGACCCCCAAGGGCACGGCCCTGGCCGGCCTGCTGGCCAAGGAGCTGCGCAAGCGCCTGGAGACCACCGACCTGCTGCTGGTTTCCCCGGCGGCCCGGGCCCGCGAGACCGCCCGCCCCATCCGCGACCGCCTCGAGCCCACCGACACCCTCGTGCGCGAGGAGATCTACAACCTGGGCCCCAACGGCATCCTCAGGGTCCTGGCCGAGGACGGTGCCGATGCCAGGACGGTCGTCGTCGTCGGCCACGAGCCCACGATCTCCGTGCTCGCCCACATCCTCCACGACACCGACGACGACCTGGCCTCCCAGATCTCCTTCGGGGTGCCCACGGCCACCGCCGTCATCATCGACGTCCCCGGCACTTGGGCGGACCTGGAGCCCAAGGGCGCCCGCATCCGGGAGATCTTCACCGCCCGCAAGCGCGACTGAGGCCGGACCTTCCCGAAACCGCAGCCGGTCAGCCCCCGATCAGCTGCAGGACGGCGCGCAGGTCACGCACGTGGATGGCCGCGTCGGCCTGCTCAACGACCACCGGCTTGGCGCAGAACGCCACCCCCAGCCCCGCGGCCTCCAGCATGCCCAGGTCGTTGGCCCCGTCACCCACTGCGATGGTGCGCTCCATGGGCACGCCGTCCTGTCGGGCCCAGGCGATCAGGCAGCGGACCTTCTCCTGACGGTCCACGATCCGCCCCAGTACCCGACCGGTGAGACGGCCCTCGACCACCTCCAGGCGGTTGGCCGCCACGTGGTCGATGCCCAGCCGCTCGGCCAGAGGCACCACGACCTCCTCAAAACCGCCCGAGACGACCCCCACCCGGCAGCCGCGTGCGTGCAGCGCCTCAATGAGCTCGGCCGCGCCCTGAGTGGGGCGCACCTCGGCCAGGACCTCCGCGAAGACCCCCTGGGGGACACCGGCCAGCGTCGCCACCCGCTCGCGCAGGGAGGCCGCGAAGTCCAGCTCGCCGCGCATCGCCCGGGCCGTGACCTCGGCGACCAGCTCACGGGTCCCGGCGCGCTCGGCAATGAGCTCGATGACCTCCTGCTCGATGAGGGTGGAGTCCACGTCCATGACCAGCAGGCCGGGGCCCTCAGTCACTAAGGGGCCCTCGCTCAGCGCCCCGCTGAGGTCCGCGGAGTCGCCGGCACGGTGTCGAGAGGTGTCACTCATGGCTCCATGCTAGTGGGCGAGCCGGCAGGCGAAGACTGCGCGCCGTCGCCCGGAGACTCGGGCGACGGCGCGCACTGCAAAGGCGGTGAGCCTGCGGTCAGCGGGTGACGATCTGTCCCTTGGCCACCACCGTGATGCCGGACTCGGTCACGGTGAAGCCCCGCTCGCGGTCGTGCTCGGGGTCGATCCCCACCATGGCGCCCTCCTCGACCTTGACGTACTTGTCCAGGATCGCGCGGTTGACCACGGTGTTGCGGCCCACCTCGGCCCCGTCCATGATGACGGACTCGCGCACCGAGGACCAGGAATTGACGCGCACACCGGGGGACAGGACCGAGGAGATCACCTCACCACCGGAGACGATGACGCCCGGCGAGACGATCGAGTCGACCGCGTGCCCCAGGCGTTCGTGGTGGCCGTAGACGAACTTGGCCGGAGGCATCGCGGCCTGGTAGCCGGCGAACAGCGGCCAGCGGTCGTTGTACAGGTTGAACACGGGGGTCACCGAGATGAGGTCCTGGTGCGCCTCGAAGAAGGCGTCCACGGTACCCACGTCGCGCCAGTAGTCGCGGTCGCGCTCGGAGGAGCCCGGGACGTCGTTGTCCTTGAAGTCGTAGACGCCGGCCGCCCCCTGGTTGACGAACCAGGGCACGATGCTGCCGCCCATGTCGTGCTTGGAGGTCTCGTCGGCGGCGTCGACCGTCACGGCCTCCAGGAGCGCGTTGGCGTCCATGATGTAGTTGCCCATTGAGGCCAGGACCTCGTCGGGGGGAGTCCGGCAGACCGGGGGTCTCCTTGGGCTTCTCCACGAAGGCCTTGATCCTGCCGCGGTCGGACGGGTCGGTCTCGATGACGCCGAACTGGTCCGCCAGGGACCGGGGCTGACGGATGCCCGCGACGGTGCAGGGCAGCCCGGAGGCGATGTGGTGGTCCAGCATCTGGGAGAAGTCCATGCGGTAGATGTTGTCCGCACCGGTGATGACCACATAGTCCGGCCGCTCGTCGTCGAGCAGGTTGAGGGACTGGTAGATCGCGTCGGCGCTCCCCAGGAACCAGTGCTTGCCCACGCGCTGCTGGGCCGGCACCGGCGCGATGTAGTTGCCCAGCATGTCGGACATGCGCCACGTCTTGGAGATGTGACGGTCCAGTGAGTGGGACTTGTACTGGGTGAGCACCACGACCTTGAGGAAGCCGGAGTTAATCATGTTGGACAGGGAGAAGTCGATGAGGCGGTAGATGCCGCCGAAGGGCACGGCGGGCTTGGCGCGATCGACGGTCAGGGGCATGAGGCGCTTGCCCTCGCCACCGGCGAGGACGATTGCGAGAACACGAGGTTGAGCCATGTGGCCCACCTTACGTTGCTCGAGGGGGCCGCGGGGCCAAATGGGTCACATTCCGGGTAGGTTCTCCACCGAATCGTTGCCTGATGCATCGTCCCGGGAGACGGAGCACGGGCGACTCGTCCTGACCCGGTCCCCGACGCCTCACGCACGAGTATCCCCGCCTCCACTGCGGAGCGGATGCCGCCGCCCCCTCGCAGGAGAGTCGGTGGAAACCACCGGCGCTGAACGGTCCCACCGGGCCCCGTGTGCGTATAACGTCAGGTGTGGCGCCCGCCCCACCGCAGGCGCCCGTCCTGCGCCGAGGAAGGCGCGGTCAGTCCATCCATCAGACAGAGGAGAGGCACACCCATGAGGGTCGACCTGCTGACCAAGGAGTACCCACCCTTCATCTACGGCGGCGCCGGAGTCCACGTCAACGAGCTCGCCAAGGTCCTGCGCCCCCTGGCCGACGTCCGCGTCCACGCCTTCGGCGGCCCCCGCGAGCCCGGCACCGAGGGCGCCGACGACGGCGTCACCGGCTACCCCGAGATCGCCGAGCTCGACGGCGCCAACGCCGCCCTGCGCACCTTCGGAGTCGACCTGGAGATGGCCCAGGGCACCGAGGGAACCGACCTCGTCCACTCCCACACCTGGTACGCCAACCTCGCCGGGCACCTGGCCGGCCTCCTCCACGGCGTCCCCCACGTCATCAGCGCCCACTCCCTGGAGCCCCTGCGCCCCTGGAAGGCCGAGCAGCTCGGCGGCGGCTACGCCCTGTCCTCCTGGGCGGAGAAGACCGCCTACGAGGCCGCCTCCGGGATCATCGCGGTCTCCAACGGCATGCGCGAAGACATCCTGCGCTGCTACCCCGCCGTCGACCCCGAGCGCGTCAAGGTCGTCCACAACGGCATCGACCTCGAGGCCTGGAAACACCCGCAGGGCCAAGAGGCCGACGCCGCAGCCGCCGCTACCCTCAAGCGCTTGGGCATCGACCCCGACCGCCCCACCATCGTCTTCGTCGGACGCATCACCCGACAGAAGGGCCTGCCGCACCTGCTGCGCGCCTGCGAGCAGCTGCCCGCGGACGTCCAGGTCATCCTGTGCGCCGGCGCCCCCGACACCCCCGAGATCAAGGCCGAGGTCGAGGGCCTCGTGGCCCGCCTGCGCGAGAAGCGCACCGGCGTGGTCTGGATCGAGGAGATGCTGCCGCGCCCCGAACTCATCGCCGTGCTGGCCGCCTCCGACGTCTTCGTGTGCCCCTCCGTCTACGAGCCCCTGGGCATCGTCAACCTCGAGGCCATGGCCGTGGGCCTGCCGGTCGTCGGCTCAGCCACCGGCGGTATCCCCGACGTCATCGTCGACGGCGAGACAGGACTCCTGGTGCCCATCGAGCAGGTCCAGGACGGCACCGGCACCCCCATCGACCCGGCCCGCTTCGAGGCCGACCTGGCCGAGCGCCTCACCACCCTGGTCACCGACACCGAGGCCGCCAGGACCATGGGGCAGGCCGCCCGACGCCGCGTCGAGGAGCACTTCGCCTGGCAGGCCATCGCTCAGCGCACCATGGACGTCTACAACTGGGTCCTGGCCCAGGGCTGAACGGGACGGCTCCCGTTCGGTGACCCCACCGATACGCCACCGAGTGGCGCGCCCCCCTCTACCGGGCCCACCACTCGGTGGCCGCAGCGGCACCGTGACGTGCCACCGCCAGCAGCGGGCGCAGGACGTCGGCCCGCCGCTGCGCCTGCAGGGCGGTCGTGGCCGCACCGTCGTCGTCCAGGGCCAGCTCGCACATCCCCGCCAGGCGCAAGGAGCGCTCCAACAGCTCCCGATCACGGCGCGCCAGCCACGGCGGGACGAGGCGCGGATCCATCACCGCGGTGAGCAGGTCGTTGAGGGCGTCGGCCATCTCCGGGCGCTCGCGGGCCAGGTCGAGCTCGATGAGCGCCTCGATGGCCTCCTCGGTGGCGGCGTGCACCTGCCGGCGGGCGTGCGCCGCATCCAGAGGGGGCAGCGGGGAGCTGAGCGGCTCGGCGTGCCAGGACACCGAGGTGCCGGAGTCCTCAGGAACCAGCAGCACCCGGCCGGCTGCCCCCTCCAGCACGACGCCCTCCTCGATGTCGGGAAGGAGTCCCCAGGTGCCGGTGCCGCCGGCCGGTGAGGGCAGGACCGCGCTCACCCGACTCAGGGGGCGGGCGGAGGTGAGCCACTGCTCCAGGCTGACGCGTCCTGGACCGTCGTTGGCGGCAGTCGGTGTGTGCGAGCCCCCGGTGACGACGCTGCCGATGACGTCATGGGCGCCGTCGGGTCCTTCAATGAGCGACATGCCGTGGGAGGAGGGCGATGGTGCCCACAGGGCCAGCACGATGCTGACCGGCGGGTTGAGGGGATCCATGGGGGCCAACCATAGTGAATAGTGGTGGGGCGAGCCCCGAAGGGGAGCGGTCACCATGTGGGGCGCGGCTCTCGTCGCGCATCTTCCCTGTGTGAACTCACCGTCACGATAGGATCACCTCATGACCAGTGTCCTCCACCTCGACGACGTCTCACTGCACCGCGGCAGCCACCAGATCCTCAGTCACGTCAGCTGGACCGTGGACGAGGGGCAGCACTGGGTGCTGCTGGGATCCAACGGCGCGGGCAAGACCACGATCGCCAGGATCGCCTCGGCCAGGCTCTTCCCCCTCCTCCGGAACGGTCGACGTCCTCTCCGAGCGGCTCGGGCGCGTGGACGTCTCCGAGCTCCATCCCCGTATCGGCCTGTTGTCCTCGGCCTGGCCGCCAACGTCCAGAACGGCGAGAAGGTGCTCGGCGTGGTCCTGTCGGCCTCCTACGGGCGCATTGGGCGCTGGCGTGAGGAGTACGACGACTTCGACCTCGAGCGCGCTCACGCCCTGCTGGGCGCCCTGGGGGCCGCTCACCTGGTTGACCGGTCGTGGGGAACGCTGTCATCGGGGGAGCGCAAGCGCGTCGAGCTGGCTCGCGCTCTGATGCCGGACCCGGAGATGCTCTTCCTCGACGAGCCCGCCTCGGGGCTGGATCTGGCCGGCCGCGAGCAGCTCCTGGCTGCGCTCACCGAGATCATCTCCTCGCCCGACTCGCCCTCCATGGTCCTGGTGACCCACCACCTGGAGGAGATCCCGGAGGGCTTCACCCACGCGCTCACGCTGCGTGAGGGGAAGGTCGTGGGTTCCGGCCCGCTTCAGGAGGTCCTCACCGCGGACACGATCAGCACGACCTTCGGTATGCCGCTGGAGGTCACCTACGACCGCGGTCGCTACGCGGCCAGGGGGCTCCCGGCCGGCCACGGCAGGCGTGTCGCCGAGGCCAAGGGCTGACCACCGGTTCCGGGCGGGAAGGCCGCTGTGGGCCGCATCGATCCCTGATCGTCCCTGACCGGCACCCGACCACATACTCACCGACCGCGTTCATCAGGAGGTTCGCATGGAATGGCTGTTCTGGGTCGCAGGGGCGCTGCTCCTCGTCGTCATCGAGACGATGACAGCGGATCTCACCTTCCTCATGATTGCCGGAGGTGCGCTGGGAGGAGGGCTGACATCCTTCCTCGGCGGGCCCGTGTGGGCGCAGGTCGTGGTCTTCGCCTGCGTCTCCATCCTGCTTCTCTTCGCCGTGCGCCCCTGGGCCAAGCGTCGCCTGGCGGCCGCCACCCCGCAGATGAAGACCAACGTCGAGGCCCTCATTGGTCGGTCTGCCGTCACCATTACTCCTGTTGACCGTGAAGGCGGGCGGGTGCGCCTGGGCGGTGAGGAGTGGAGCGCCCGCCTGGCTCCCGCCGTCCAGGGAGGCGTCACCCGTCTGGAGGCCGGGGTGAGTGTGACCGTGGCCCAGATCGACGGGGCCGTGGCCGTGGTCGCCCCGGTGACGACCTCCACCGCCGCCCCTGCGTCCTGACGCTGCCCGCGCCGGCCCCAACTGTTCTGACCACCCGTTCAACCCTGCAGGAGGAACCTCGTGCCCTTCGTCTCCATCATCTTGCTTCTCGTGGCCGTCCTGGTCATCGTCGCCATCTTCCGGGCGGTGCGGATCGTCAAGCAGAGCACTGCGATCATCGTTGAGCGCCTGGGACGCTTCCAGGCGGCCTACGGCGCTGGAATGCACTTCCTGGTGCCCTTCATCGACCGGGTGCGCAACATCATGGACCTGCGTGAGCAGGTCGTCTCCTTCCCGCCCCAGCCCGTCATCACCTCCGACAACCTCGTGGTGAGCATCGACTCGGTGGTCTACTACCAGATCACCGACCCCATGCGCGCCACCTACGAGATCTCCAACTACCTGCAGGCCATTGAGCAGCTGACGGTCACCACGCTGCGCAACGTCGTCGGCTCCATGGACCTGGAGCAGACGCTGACCAGCCGCGACCAGATCAACGGCCAGCTGCGCGGCGTCCTGGACCAGGCCACCGGCCGCTGGGGAATCCGAGTCAACAGCGTGGAGCTGAAGTCCATCGACCCGCCGGCCTCCATCCAGGGCTCCATGGAGCAGCAGATGCGCGCCGAGCGTGACCGCCGCGCCGCGATTCTGACCGCCGAGGGTGTCAAGCAGTCCCAGATCCTCACGGCCGAGGGTGACAAGCAGTCCGCGATCCTGCGCGCCGAGGGCCAGGCGCAGTCCGCGATCCTCAAGGCACAGGGTGAGTCGCGCGCCATCCTTCAGGTCTTCGACGCCATCCACCGTGGTAATGCCGACTCCAAGCTGCTGGCCTACCAGTACCTCCAGACCCTGCCCAAGATCGCCAACGGCTCCTCCTCCAAGATGTGGATCGTGCCGACGGAGTTCACGGCGGCGCTCGACGGCATCGCCGGCGCCCTGGGCGGTGGCAAGGACGGCGGCCCTGGCGGCTCGGACGACTCCGACGACGACGCCGCCCGTCCCGGTGTCGACCTCTCGGGTAGCGAGCTCGACCTGGGGATCGCCTCGGATCTGGCCAGCACCAGTCTCCAGGCCCCCGAGGAGGCCCTCGCCCAGGCCCGCGGTGAGGTCGAGTCGGCCTCCCAGGAGGCCAGTGAGGAGCCCGCACCCAAGGCAGGCGTCTCCCCGAAGGCTCCTGCGGATGAGGCCGACGGCGAGGCCACGGTGAGCGTTCCGACTTCCGATGGCCTCGAGGGGCCTCACGCCGCGCACGGCAGCCACGTGTCCGACCCCGAGGAGGCCCAGCCCGGTTCCGTGCCCCCTCGCGGTGGTTACGGCATCCAGGCCCAGCCCGGCTACGGCACGCCTCCCGGCGCGCCCCAGGGCCCCTACGGAGCCTGAGCCGACTGCCCTCACACTCCCGGGGGACCTGACGAGGGCCCGGGGATACTCGCTGCGGCGGGAGGAGTGGGCGATCCACGATGATCGGCCTATTCTTCCCGCCGTACTGCTGTACTGGACCGGGAATGCCCCAGAAGGTGACGACGCGATGATTATTGAGCTGGCCGACGGCGCCGACGAGCGCCTGGCGGACTACACCAGGCTGACGGACGTGGCGCTGCGCCGTCGCCTGGAGACCCAGCGGGGCCTGTACATGGCCGAGTCCTCCAAGGTCATCACGCGCGCCGTGGCCGCCGGGCACGCTCCGCGCTCCTTCCTCATGGCCCCGCGCCACCTGGAGGAGATGCGCCCGGTCATCGCCTCCGCGGCCGGCTGCGCAGGCAGTGATGACGGCGGTGAGGTCCCCGTGTTCGTCGCCCCCGAGGAGGTCCTGGAGTCCATCACGGGCTTCCACCTGCACCGCGGGGCCCTGGCCGCCATGAACCGACCAGAGCTCGCCGGTGTTCCCGAGCTGCTTGCGGCCGCCCGCGGGGGAGCGGGGGCCAGGCGGGTCGCGATCCTGGAGGACCTGGTGGACCACACGAATGTGGGGGCCGCCTTCCGCAGCGCGGCCGCCCTGGGGATCGACGCCGTCCTGGTCACTCCACGCTGCGCGGACCCCCTTTACCGGCGCAGCGTGCGCGTCTCCATGGGCACCGTCTTCCAGGTCCCCTGGACCCGGATCGAGCACTGGCCCGCCATGGACGAGCTCCATGCACAGGGCTTCACCGTGGCCGCCCTGGCACTGTCGGACACCTCCGTGGCACTGGATGAGTTTGCGGCTTCAGCGGCCTGTACGGCCCTGGACTCGCGGGTCGCCGTCGTCCTGGGCACGGAGGGGGATGGGCTGTCCCACCGGACCATCGCCGCGGCCGACGAGGTGGTGCGCATCCCCATGGCCGGGGGAGTGGACTCCCTCAACGTGGCGGCCGCCGCGGCTGTGGCCTTCTGGGCGCTGCGTCTGCCCTGACCCGGACCGCCCAGTCCGGTGCCGCAGGTTCTCGCCGGACGAGTAGCAGGTGAGAAACACGGTGGGGCCGGATCCGTCCGTGGACGGATCCGGCCCCACCGTTGTGTCTGCAGCCGATCAGGTCGGCGGCGTCATGTCAGGCTCAGGCCTCAGGCGCGGTGACCTTGATGAGGGCCTCGCCGGGCTCCACCGAGTCGCCGCCGACGACCTCGACCGAGGCGAAGGAGGCGGTGTTGGTGACGAGCACCGGAGTGGTCAGCGGGTAACCGGCCTGCTCGATGACGGAGCGGTCCACGCGGACGAGCTCCTGGCCCGCGCTGACGCGGTCGCCCTGGGAGACCTTGACGTCGAAGCCCTGGCCCTCCAGGTTGACGGTGTCCAGACCCACGTGGATGAGGATCTCCACGCCGCTGTCCAGGGTGATGCCGAAGGCGTGCCCCGAGGACGGGGCCACGACGACGGTGCCGTCCGCCGGAGCCGTGACGACGATGTCGCCCTGGGGCTCCAGACCCACGCCCTGACCGACGGCGCCCGAGGAGAACACCGGGTCGGGGACCTTGTCCAGGTCCATGGTCGTGGCCTTGAGCGGCGAGGCGATCTCAGTGACCGCACCGGGAACCAGGGCAGGCTTGGGCGTGGGGGCCTTCGCAGTCCGGTCGCCCTCCTCCACGGGAGCGGCAGCCGCAGCGGCGCCGGCCTTGGGCGTCTCAGCGGCCTGGGCCGGAGCGGAGGCAGCGGTGTTGCCGCCCTTGGTGACGCCCGCTGCGGCGAGCGCCTCGGCCCGCTCCTCCTTGGTGCGGTAGCCGAAGGTGACGATGAGGAAGAAGGAGGTGGCGAAGGCCGCGGCGACGGAGATGCCGTAGAGCCACATGGGGTTGAAGACCGGGATGGTCAGCAGCGAGGTGAAGACGAAGGTCGTGGTCGTGACGCCCTCAATGCCTCCCAGCATGCTGCCGATGCCCTGGACGAGGCCGCCCACGGCACAGCCGACGAGCATGAACGGGTAGATGCGCTTGAAGCGCAGGTGGATACCGTAGAGGCTCGGCTCGGAGATACCACCGAGCAGACCGGCGAAGAGGGCACCGGTGGCGGTCTGGCGCATCTCATCGTCCTTGTCGCGGAAGGACCACACGAGGACGGCCGCAGTGGCGCCGAAGCAGGCGAAGTTCCAGGCGCCCATGGGGCCCTGGATGAAGTCGGTGTGGTTCGTGGCCGCGGAGGCGATGTTGGCCAGCATGAGGGCGTTGAGCGGCCAGTGCAGGCCCAGCGGCACCAGGAAGGGGTAGACCATGGGGATGAGGATCGCGAAGATGATCGGGGCGTGAGAGTTCAGCCAGAACAGGGCCGTGCCCAGGCCGGTACCGATCCAGATACCCAGGGGACCGATGAGGAAGGCGGTCACCGGCATCATGATGACGAAGGACAGGAAGGGCACGAAGACCATCTGCACGTTGGTCGGAACGACCTTGACCAGCCCCTTGTAGACCAGTGCCAGGATGGCGACCATCATGAGGGGGACGAAGACCTGGCCGCCGTAGCCGTTGAGCTGCATGGGCAGCCCGGCAATGTGCGCCGTGCACAGCTTGGAGTTGATCGTGGCGTTGTCGATGCAGGTCGTGCTCGGGTGCTTCTCCAGGTCGACGAACTCCGGGGTCAGCAGCGCAGCCATGACCGCGGTGCCGACCCACGGGTCGATCTTGAGCTTCTTGGAGGCGTTGTAGGCCACCATGATGGGCAGGAAGTAGAAGACGGCACGGAACATGGCGTCGACGAACAGCAGCGTGGCCGGCTTTCCGCCGCATCCGCGTGGGTGTTGATGAGGCCGAAGGCCTCACAGATGGCTTCACCCGCGATGATGAGGGAGGCGCCCAGCAGCGCCGGCAGCAGGGGACGGAAGGAGTCCGAGAGGTACTCGAAGAAGGCGTCGACGTAGGCGTTCTTGCCGCGGGCCTTGGCCCGGGCGGCGGCCTTGACGTCGGCATCGGACTGGCCCGAGCCGGAGGAGCCGCCCTGGTTCTTCATGGCCGGAAGGCTGTTGATCTCGTCGTACACGCTCTGCACGGCACCACCGATGACGATCTGGTAGCGGTCCCCGGACTGGGGGACGGCGCCCATGACGCCCGGGATGGCCTCGACGGCCGCCTTATCGATGCCGGAGGCGTCCTTGAGCTCGAAGCGCAGTCGGGTGGCGCAGTGGGTGAAATGGATGATGTTCTCGGCGCCGCCCACGGCGTCGAGGATTGCCTCAGGGGGTGAGGTCGTGGTTGCCATTCGGGCCCTTTCCTACTGAGCGAAGGTGACGAGGACGGAGGATGCACCCCAGTGCTCTCCGAGTCTCCGACTGGCTCGCTCTCGGTGGTGGGGATCTGACACCTCGTGCGCCGTGCGGGCGCAAAAAGGTGGTTGAGGAAGAGGGTACTGTCTCACGGCTCAGAACAAAAAGGGAACAGTCCGTCTGGATGGCGCCCGCACCTGGCCCGGGACGGACATTGGCCGAGAAGCTGCGCGATCCCGGTATCCACTGGTCGGTGTTTGCGCAGTTGAGGCGGGTTGTGCGCACAGGTGCTCGGGCCAGTGGATGCACCGCGGGAGCGGGTTTTGCACGCTTGAGGCACACCGCCCTGTCTCACGCGAAGGAGCTCGACATGAGCACGCAGACCTCCCTGGCCGCACAGCCGGCATCGCCGGTCCTACCGAACATCCCGGTTCGTCCGCCCACCACGACTCCGCCGCCCGTCCCGACCCCGACCGCCGCGCCCGATGTGCCGCGGCTCTACGGTCCACCGGGATGGACGGTGCGCATCGGCCTGTGGCGCCTGCTGGAGCCCTGGCTCGACACCCCGCGCTGCCTGCCGGGGGGAGAGCCCGCTGCGGCTGGATGCCCGGGGCGGCCCGGTGAGCGACTACGTGCCCTTCCGGGGCATGGACGCCGCCACCGCGGCCGACCTGCTGAGCCGGCTGCCGGCTGCAGCACTGAGCGACCGCCAGAACCTCGCCCCGAGTCTCAAGACGATGCTGACCGCCTGCGCCGGGGCTGACGGGCAGGTGCGCCTGTGCGGCTACGGCATCGGCCCCCAGCGGGAGGACGAGCGTCTGAGCGTTGAGGCCCTGTGGGTCGCCGACGCCGACCTGCAGGGCTACGAGGTCCTCGTCGAGCACAGCCGGGACTGCCAGTGCTCCGTGCTGTGGGAGCGGGTCAGGGACCGGTACGAGCTCGACGCCGGCTGTATTCCCGACGACATCGTGCGCACCCGGCCCGAGTGGGCCGGCGGCGGGGTCGGCTGGTGGATGTGGTGGGACTGATAGGTCCGTTGCGGCGGGCAGCGCCGGCGGGCCCGTACGATGGCGCGCGTGATTAATGTCCAGGACCTCACCATGCGCATCGGAGCCCGCCAGCTCGTCGCTCACGCCGGCTTCCGGGTCGACAAGGGGATGCGCATCGGCCTCGTGGGTCGTAACGGCGCCGGCAAGACCACGATGACCAAAGTTGCTCGCCGCCGCCTCCGTGGCCCAGGGCGCCGGCCGTGCCGTCAACGACGCCGACGAGCGCCACGGGTTGGAGGCCGTCGAGCACGAGGGCACCATCACCTGCACGAGCTCGGTGGGCTACCTGCCCCAGGACACCAAGGTCGGGGACCTCAGCGAGATCGCCCGTGACCGGATCCTCTCGGCCCGCGGCATCGACGCGCTCCTGGCCCGCATCCGCAAGGCCGAGGAGCGCATCGCCGTCACCGAGGGTGAGGCTCAGGCCAAGGCCCTGGACCGCTACACGCGCCTGGACCACGAGTTCACCATGGCCGGCGGCTACGCCGCCGCCTCCGAGGCCGCCCGCATCAGCGCCGCCCTGGGCCTGCCCGACCGCATCCTGGACCAGCCCATCGGTACGCTCTCAGGTGGCCAGCGCCGTCGGGTCGAGCTCTCCCGGGTCCTGTTCCAGCAGCCCGACACGCTCCTGCTCGACGAGCCCACCAACCACCTCGACCACGACTCGATCCTGTGGCTGCGAGACCACCTGCGCACCTACGCCGGGGGCTTCATCGTCATCAGCCATGACGTCGAGCTTCTGCGCGACACCGTCAACCAGGTCATGTACCTCGACGCCGGCCGCGGGGTCCTCGACGTCTACCACCTGGGCTGGGACGCCTACCTCAAGCAGCGTGCCGACGACGAGCACCGGCGCCGTCGGGAGCGCGCCAACGCGGAGAAGAAGGCCGCCGCCCTGCGCGCCCAGGGGGAGAAGATGCGGGCCAAGGCCACCAAGGCCGTGGCCGCCCAGCAGATGCTCAAGCGGGCCGAGCGTCTCATGGCCGACCTGGAGGACGAGGCGGCTGTGGAGAAGGTCGCCCACCTGCGCTTCCCCGACCCCGCCCCCTGCGGCAAGACCCCGCTGCGCGCCGCCGGGCTGTCCAAGGCCTACGGCTCCCTGGAGGTCTTCGCCGGCGTCGACCTGGCCATCGACCGAGGCAGCCGGGTCGTGGTCCTGGGTCTCAACGGTGCCGGCAAGACCACGCTCCTGCGCCTGCTCGGCGGCGTGGAGGAGCCCGACTCCGGAGAGGTCATCCCCGGCCACGGCCTCAAGATCGGCTACTACGCCCAGGAGCACGAGACCATCGACACCGCGGCGAGCGTCGTGGAGAACCTGCGCCGCGCCGCCCCCGGCATGGACGACACCCAGGTGCGCAGCGTCCTGGGCTCCTTCCTCTTCTCGGGCGCGGACGCCGACAAGCCCGCCCGGGTCCTGTCCGGCGGGGAGAAGACCCGCCTGGCCCTGGCCATGCTCGTGGTCTCCAGTGCCAACGTCCTCCTGCTCGACGAGCCGACGAACAACCTCGACCCCGCCAGCCGCGAGGAGATCCTCGGGGCGCTGGGCACCTTCGCCGGCGCCGTCGTCCTGGTCACTCACGACGAGGGCGCCGTCGAGGCCCTCAACCCCGACCGGGTCCTCCTGCTTCCCGACGGCGACGAGGACCTGTGGGGGCCGGAGTACCTCGAGCTGGTGGCCCTGGCCTGAGGGGCGGACCGCGCCCTCCCGACCCGGGTGCGACGCCGTCGGACACAGTGAGTCCCCTCACCACGGCTCTGCGGTGCGGACCGCGTAGGGTTGTCACCAGGAACAAGGCATCGAGCTGGAGCGTTGGCTCCAGTGGATCCTTCAGGCGCTCGTCACGAGAGCCACCGCAGGACCTTCAGCGGCTCCGCACGAGGCGCCGCAGACGAACGTAGGCACACCAGACCAGGAGATGACCATGGCAGAGACCGCCCTGACCGAGACCACTGACACCCAGACCCCCGAGCACGAGGTCATCCTCACCGAGACCGCCGCCGCGAAGGTCGCCAGCCTCCTGGCCCAGGAGGGGCGCGACGACCTGCGCCTGCGCGTGGCAGTCCAGCCCGGCGGCTGCTCCGGACTGGTCTACCAGCTCTACTTCGACGAGCGTCTCCTGGACGGCGACGCCGTGCGCGCCTTCCCCACGGGCAGCGACGAGATGGCTAGCGTTGAGGTGGTTGTCGACCGCATGAGCGTGCCCTACCTGTCGGGCGCCACCATCGACTTCGCCGACACCATCGAGAAGCAGGGCTTCACCATCGACAACCCCAACGCCGCCGGAAGCTGCGCCTGCGGCGAGTCCTTCCACTGATCCCTCCCGCGCAGGCCCCTCCCTCATTCAAGGAGCTCATGTGCGCCGCACATCCCTGACCCTGACCGCCCTGGCCGCGGCCGCCTGCCTCGCGCTGGCCGGTTGCTCGGGGTCGTCCAAGAACGCCTCCGCCACGCCGTCGGCCCAGGCGTCCCCGACCCTGACCCGCTCGATCATCGACTGCGCTCAGGAGGCCGGAAAGATCGAGACCGACTCCGAGGCTCTCCCGGCGATCGGAGGCGATGCGGGGGCCGAGCCGACCGTCACCTGGAGTGAGGGGAAGCAGGCGCCCGCCAACCTCGTCTCCAAGACACTCACCGCCGCGGACGGCCCGGCGGTGTCCTCGGGCGACGTCATCACCGTCAACTACGTGGGCTGGAAGTGGGGGTCAACGGAGGCTTTCGACTCCTCCTTCAAGAAGGGTGCCCCGATCACCTTCGGCCTGACCGGGGTCATCCCCGGGTGGACCTGCGGCCTGGCCGGGCACAAGGTCGGTGAGCGCGTCCAGCTGTCGATCCCGGGCAAGCTCGCCTACGGAGAGACCGCTGATCCGGCTCGTCCGAACTCGCCGACCGGGCCGCTCGTCTTCGTCGTCGACATCACCGCTCGCATTACGGGCGATGAGCTGACTCCGGCCACCAAGGACGCCACGGTCGATTCCGCGGCGGTCAAGAAGCTCTCTGACCGCGGCGTGACGGTCTCCGGGGACCTGGGTGCCCCGGCGGCCGGCCTCGCCGGCCCTCAGGCCGAGGAAGCCCCTGCAGTCGGAGGTCTTCGTCGTCGCCCGCGGCAAGGGCCAGGCGATCAAGGAGACCGACACGGTGGCCGTGCAGATGTCGCGCACCTCGTGGGACGGCACGACGAGGAGCTCGACCTGGGAGGACCACGCCCCCAGCGCCATGCCGGCCGCGCAGATCAACGCGGCCGGGCTGCCAGTGGGTTCCAGGATCGTGCTGCTGGCCCCCGGCAACTCCAACGGAGGGAAGCGTGAGTCGGCGTACATCTATGTGATCGACGTCGAGAAGGTCATCTGAGCGCAGAGCCGCTCAGGCAACCACCCGCGATAAGGCTTGTGGCCCGCACCCCGTGAAGGGGTGCGGGCCACAAGCCTGTGCGGTGCGTGTCCGCCGGCCGGCGTCAGCGGACGATGAGGCCCTGGGCCTTGGCGACGGCGTCGGCCAGGCGCTCGGAGACGTCTGCCAGTTGGCGATGTTCCAGACGGCCTTGACGTAGTCGGCCTTGACGTTGAGGTAGTCGAGGTAGAAGGCGTGCTCCCACATGTCCACCATGAACAGCGGGATGGTGCCCACGGGCACGTTGCCCTGCTGGTCGAAGAGCTGGAAGGTGACGAGCTTTCCGGAGAGGGAGTCGTAGGCGAGCACGGCCCAGCCCGAGCCCTGGATGCCCATGGCGGTGGCGGTGAACTGCGCCTGGAACTTCTCGAAGGAGCCGAAGGAGTCCTTGATGGCCTCGGCGAGCTCGCCCTCGGGCTGGCCCCCGCCGTTGGGGGAGAGGTTCTTCCAGAAGATGGAGTGGTTGGTGTGGCCGCCCAGGTTGAAGGCCAGGTTCTTCTCCCACAGGTTGATGGCGGCCAGGTCGCCGGACTCGCGGGCGGCGGCCAGGGCCTCCAGGGCGGCGTTGGCGCCGGCAACGTAGGCGGCGTGGTGCTTGTCGTGGTGGAGCTCCATGATCTTGCCGGAGATGTGGGGCTCCAGGGCGGCGTAGTCGTAGGGGAGCTCGGGAAGGGTGTACACGGCCATCAAGGACTGCCTTTCGGTGGGTGAGATGGCTTCAGTCCCGCCTCAGCAGGGCCCGTTAGGACTGAAGTCCTGAACAAGGTTCATGCTAGACGTGGCGCCGGAAGAGGGATAGGGAGCCCGCGTGTGATTACACTGACCGCGGAAACACTGCCGTCCGTACCCGTCCACGAAGGATCCGCTATGACCGACCAGGCTGCTTCCGCCCGTCTCGAGCTTCTCGTCTTCTCCGACGACGCCACCGTGCGTCAGGAGGTCATCGACGGTGTCGGACGCCGACCGGCCAAGGGCCTGCCACTGGTGAGCTGGACCGAGGCGGCCACCGCCGAAGGCGTGCGCATGGCCATCAAGGACCGCGAGAAGGAGGGCCAGGCGCCCTTCGACGCACTGGTCCTGGACGCCGAGGCCAAGAAGCTCGGCGGCATGGGACTGGCCCACGAGCTGTTCACCGAGCTCGACGAGCGCCCCGCCGTCGTCCTGCTGACCGCCCGCCCCCAGGACGACTGGCTGGCCGCCTGGGCCAAGGCGGAGGTCGTCGTGCCCCGCCCCCTGGACCCGCTGAGCCTCCAGGAGGGTGTCACCAAGGCCCTCACCGCCCGCCGCGGCACCGTCACCCCCGCCGGCTGAGCTCGGCCCCGGTCCGACTGCCCGACGTCTGAGAGGACCTGAGGCATCGGGCCGCGGCCGTCTCACCTTGGTCTGTCTTGCGGGCGCTGAAGCGGCCTTCTACACCGCGCGGCAGGAGATGCTGCCGTGGTCACGCGCACCGGGGACCTGGCGGTGCTCCACGTCCAGGACGGTGAATCCGCTGCGCTCCAGAAGCGAGGCCAGCTCCTGCGGGGGCCAGTAGTAGGCCGGGGTGACCGCGTGGGGGAACTCCTCGGCCCGGTCCCCGGCGAAGAACCCCATGAGCAGGCTCCCTCGCGGCGTGAGACTGTCTCTCAGAGACGCCAGCGTTCCGGGAATTTCCTGGGGCGGGATGTGAATGAGGGAGTACCGGGCCAGGACGGCCCCGTAGGACCGTGCGGGCAGAACGGCGGAGGAGCCCTGCCGATAGGTCACGTGCGGGTGCTGCGTGCGCGCGATCTCGATGAACTCCTCGACCGGGTCCACCCCCTCGACCTCCAGGCCCAGGTCATGGAGGTATGCGGTCCAGTGCCCCGGCCCACACCCCAGATCGACGATCCGTCCCTGGACCCCTCGCGCCCATCGAGCGATGAGCCGGCGGTCCTCCTGCGCCGTCGCCTCCATGTGGCCAAGTGCCGCTGCGTACTCCTTGGCGCGAGCGCTGTAGGCCGACCACACGTGACTGGAGCTCATCGTGGCGAGCCTACAAGGACCGACAAGGAGCTGTGCTCTCATTCCTGCGAGGCCAGGACCTTGCGGTGGCGGGCAGCCGCACCGATCGGCCACGTGAGCACCGCGGGGTCGCCGTCGACCTCCACGATGCGGGCGCCCTCGTCCAGGATCCAGTCGGCCAGCAGGCTCGTCTCCTCAATGCTCGCCACCTCACCGACGCGGCCGGGCCGCTCAACGACCCGGGCGCTGGCGCGCAGCAGCTCGACGGCGGGGCGCGGGTCGGCGCCCGGCGCGGTCGTCATGGAGCCGGCCAGTACGCCCCAGCGCACCACCACCAGCTCCCAGCCGCCGACCTCGCGCCGGCGGGCCGCCATGAGATGCGGGCAGGCCAGCAGGGGCCGCACTCGCTCGGCCCGATCCACCGCGCGCAGCAGGCAGCGCAGGCGGCCCGTCCAGGTCCCGGCCTCCTCGTAGCGCTCGGCCCGGGACAGCGCCGCGATGCGCTCCAGCAGGGGGAGAGGCCACCAGGTCGACCTCGCCCGACAGGCAGGCCAGCACCTCGGCCGGCTCAGCCGGGACGTCGTCGTGGCGCACCCGCCGCAGCTCGCGCCCGTCCCAGCGGCCCAGACGCAGCACCGACTCGGCGGCCCGCAGGGCCTCCTGGCCCCTGCCGCGTGAGGCGAAGGGGCCCACCGCATGGCCGACCTCCTCCGTGGGCAGCGCGGTGGTCAGCGCCAACCGCGGCTCGGCCCCCGGGCCCGAGCCCTGGGCCAGGTGAAGCCAGGGCCGGCGGCGCGGGGCCCGGGAGCGGCGGTTGACCGGCGGGTCGAGCTCGGCGATCATCCGCAGCTCGCGCACCCGCGCCTCAATGAGCGTGGGTGTGGCGATGTGCCGCACGCTCACGGTGGTGTCCAGCATCTGCGCCACCTGGCGGCGTTTCTCCGCGGCGGTGAAGTAGGAGCGCACCCGGCGCTTGAGGTCCACGGCGCTGCCCACGTAGAGCACCTGGTCGGCCGCCGAGCGGAACTGGTAGACGCCGGGGCCACTGGGCAGGGCGTCGGCCAGGCGGCTCTTGGCCCGGCGCCCGGCCGGAACCGGGTCCGAGGCGGTGGCCAGGTCCTCCAGGTGCGTGACGCCGAGCGGCGCCATGACCTCCAGGGCGCCGTGCAGCACGTCCACGGTGGCGCGCGCGTCATCCAGGGCCCGGTGCGTGGGACGGGTCTGGGAGCCCACGAAGGCGGCCAGCGTCCCCAGCTTGTGGTTGGGCACCTCGCTGCGGGTCCAGGCCTTGCGGGCCAGCGCCAGGGTGTCCAGCACTCGGGGCTCGGGCCACTCCAGGCCCAGGGCCACTGCGGCGCCACGCAGGTGACCGACGTCGAAGCGGGCGTTGTGCGCGACGAGGACGACGTCGTCGGCCAGCAGGTCCGCCCAGTCCAGGAAGGCCTCCACGCAGGTGCGTACGCCGGAGGCGCCTGCCACCATGGCGTTCGTGATGCCGGTGAGCATGGTGATCTGAGCGGGGATGGCGACACCGGGGTTGACCAGGGTGGAGAACTCCGCCAGCACCTGCCCGCCGCGCACCTTGACGGCCCCGATCTCGGTCAGAGAGCGAGCGCCCGGCGCCCCGCCGGTGGTCTCCAGGTCCACCACGACGAAGGTCGCCCGCTCCAGGGGCGTGCCCATGTCGGCGAAGGACACCTGGGTCCCGATGGTGCTCACGGTCGCAGGCTAGAGGATGGCAGTGACATGCATCCTCGCCGGCAGTCGGGAAGTCGGTGCGAGCAGGGTGGGAAGCACCTAGAATCACCCCATACCCGAGCGGCACCGCCGGCTCCGGTGCCGTCCGTCTCCGATGGTGCAGGACCGTGTGGTGGCCGCCCAGCCAGCAGTTCACAGGAGGCCCCGCGTGGGATACGGACCCATCAAGGCAACAGTCGGCCCGGCCCTGGAGATGCTCTACCAGCCCTGGATCCGCGGCGAGGAGAACATTCCCGCCGAGGGCGCGGCGATCCTGGCTTCCAACCACCTGGCGGTCATCGACTCCTTCTTCCTGCCGCTGCTGGTGGACCGCGAGGTCGCCTTCATCGGCAAGGCCGACTACTTCACCGGCAAGGGCGTCAAGGGCTGGGCGGTGAAGAACTTCATGAAGACCGTGGGCACGATCCCCGTGGACCGTTCCGGCGGCAAGGCCTCCCAGGCGGCGCTCCAGGCCGGCATCGACCGCCTGCGCTCGGGGCAGCTCTTCGGCATCTACCCCGAGGGCACGCGCAGCCCCGACGGGCGCCTCTACCGCGGAAAGACCGGCGTGGCCCGCATCGCCCTGGCCACCGGCGCCCCTGTGGTGCCCGTGGCCATGATCGGCTCCAACCTGGCCCAGCCGATCGGCAAGTCCATCCCCTCCACCCGCCACCGCGTGGGCATCGTCATCGGCGAGCCACTGGACTTCTCCCGCTACAAGGGCCTGGAGAACGACCGCTTCGTGCTGCGCTCCATCACCGACGAGATCATGTACGCCCTCATGGCTCTCTCCGGCCAGGAGTACGTGGACCTCTACGCCGCCGACGTCAAGAAGGCCATGGACTCGGAGAAGAAGACCGCCGACGAGGTCGTCACCGAGATGCTCGCCGCCCAGGCGCAGGCCCGCCCCTCGGCCGCCCCCTGTGGCCGCACCCGGTGGCCGCCCGCCCCCGAGGTCTCCGTGCCCGAGCCGCCCGAGGACAAGAGCGGCAAGGACAAGAAGAAGGACAAGACCTCCGACGACGAGCCCGAGCCCGGCGCCGAAGGCTAGAGTGCGGAATCGCGCTCGCGCTCCTGGAAGGTGCCTCATCATCGGCTGTCGAGGTGTGCGGCGAGCAGGCTCCGGGCGGCGGATACACCATCGGATATGAGCGGACCGGACATCTGGGCATCGAGCCAGTCCAGGTCCGATATCGGGAATCCCCTCGGTAAAAGCGTGTGGGGCAGGCGTGGGAGGAGGCCCCACAGATAGGTGGCTTCGCTCATCAGGTCATGAGCACGGACGAGCGGTTCCCAGGCCGTCGCCGGCATTGTCTGCTTTCCTGAAGGACTGGCGGTGTCGGTACGCTCCATGTCGGTGCGTAGACGAGTTACGGTCCGGGTCACCCGGGCGGCGGCGCTATCGAGGTTCCAACTTGCCGCCACCATCTGCCGAGCCGTTTCCAGGTCCACGCTCAGTCTCCCCCCGCCAACCGTCCTGGGCCCACGGACCAGGTGGAACCACGCCGATCAACAGACCGGGACGCGGACACCCCCATCCATGAGCGAAGGCTGCGGCGCGCAGGCCATCGCGTTCCGTGCGGCGAGACTCCGGCAAGTCGTAGACGACCGAGTGGAAGAACCCCTCCCAGACTGGCTCTACGGTGAAGCGGCGTTCGATGGCGTCGAATCGCTCCAGGTAGTCGCCCGTCATCGTGTAGAAGGACGTGCGGCCCTGCCTGCGGCTGGTCAGTCGTCCCTCCTTAAGAGCCCGCGTCATGTAAGAGCGTGCTCCGGAGGCTGTGAGACCGAGCTTCTGTAGCGCCTCGATGAGGAAGGGGCCGGGAAGCTCGCGGATTTCTGTCAGGCCGAAGAGGAAACCCACTGTCGTTGTGCGGGCACGAGGAGTCCGTTGAGGCGGGTCTCCATCCAGCTGCCGGGGTGAGGTCATGCCGGCCATTGTCTCCCGCCGGAGGCTGGTGGTGCGAACAAGCGACCCGTAGAACGGGGACTCACCTCGCCATCCCCTACAATGAGATTCTTCAGTGCAACGAAACGTGAAGGATACGGATGATGATTGTGTCGGGTTTGCAACGCCCGCCCCTGAGCAGGACAGCAGCCTGGCGGGAGGTGGCTCTCACCGCGGGCGTCCTGTGGCTGGTGCTTGGTGGCGCATGCTTCTTTCTCGGAGCCCAATCGATCTACGACCGTTGGGGAACGAGCCTCAATGCTGCCTTCGTTCTCGACATCGTGTTCCTCATCGGCTGTCTCGCTGTCATCGTCTTCGTCCTCTGGCGTCAGCATCGGCAGGGCGAGGGCATAGCTGAGCTGGGGTGGGGGCGTCCTGTTCGGACGCCGGTGATCGTCATCGCCGTCGTCTACGGACTGGCCTGGACCGCGATGAGCTACATGCGAGGTGGGGATCCGTTGGCCTTCCCCTGGCAGCGGCCGATCATGATGGCTGTCGGCCTCGTGCTGGCCTTCGCCGAGGAGATCGCAGTGCGCGGGCTCATTCTGGACAGGTTGGCGCGCTGCGGCACCTCCCGGCTCATACAGATCGTTGTAACGGCGGGGATCATGGCCCTCTATCACGGCGTCGTCGGGCACAGTGTCTGGCCCTCCTACATGGTCGCCTCCTTCTTTCTCTTCGGAATCCTCTCAGCTATCTACGTCTATGGAGGTCGTAGCCTCACCCCGGTCTTCATCGCTCACGCGATGACTCATTTCCTAGGGGACCCCGTCCTCATGCAGGGCATCCTCTACGGAGTCCGTGGCGGCTGATTGTCCTGGGCGGTCCTTGTCCGATTCCATCCCCCGTTGGTCCCTGTCAGCGGCAACCGATGGCACGTAGACTGGCGCCCGGTGCGGCCCGTGCCGCCCAATCCGGCCGGGGCAATGACCCCGAGTACCCACAACCCGAAAGGTTCCCGATGTCGATTCGTCGCGTCGCCCTGCTCACCGCTGGCGGTTTCGCCCCCTGTCTGTCCGCCGCCGTCGGCGACCTCATCGAGCGCTACACGCAGGTCGCTCCCGAGGTCGAGATCATCGCCTACCAGTACGGCTACCACGGCCTGCTCACCGGCAACTACATCGTCATCGACGAAGAGGGCCGCAAGAACGCCGGCATCCTGCGCGACTTCGGCGGGTCCCCGATCGGCAACTCTCGCGTCAAGCTCACCAACGCCAAGAACCTCGTCGAGCGCGGCCTGGTTGAGGAGGGCGTCAACCCCCTGGAGTTCGCCGCCGAGCAGCTGCGCAAGGACGGCGTCGACGTCCTGCACACCATCGGTGGCGACGACACCAACACCACCGCCGCCGACCTGGCCGCCTACCTCCACGAGAACGACTACGAGCTCACCGTCGTCGGCCTGCCCAAGACCATCGACAACGACGTGGTTCCGATCCGCCAGTCCCTGGGCGCCTGGACCGCGGCCGACGAGGGCGCCGGCTTCGCCTTCAACGTCATCGGTGAGCACCGCTCCAACCCCCGCATGCTCATCGTCCACGAGTGCATGGGCCGCAACTGCGGCTACCTCACCGCTGAGACCGCCCGCCGCTACCACGACCTGCTCCAGACAAAGCAGTGGGCCCCCTCCCTCGGCCTGACCAAGGAGCGCTGGGACGTCCACGCCGTCTTCCTCCCCGAGGTGAAGCTCGACATCGCCGCCGAGGCCGAGCGCCTCAAGGCCATCATGGACGAGCAGGGCAACGTCAACATCTTCCTGTCCGAGGGCGCCGGCGTCCCCGAGATCATCGCGGAGATGGAGGCCGCCGGTCAGGAGGTTCAGCGCGACCCCTTCGGCCACGTCAAGCTCGACACCATCAACCCCGGCCAGTGGTTCGCCAAGCAGTTCGCCGAGCTCATCGGCGCTGAGAAGGTCATGGTCCAGAAGTCCGGCTACTACTCGCGGGCCGCCCACGCCAACGCCGAGGACCTCGCCCTCATCAAGAAGATGTGCGACCTGGCCGTCGACTGCGCCCTGCGCGGCGAGTCCGGCGTCATCGGCCAGGACGAGGAGAACAACGACGAGCTCACCGCGATCGCCTTCCCGCGCATCGCCGGCGCCAAGCCCTTCGACATCACCCAGGGCTGGTTCACCGACCTCATGGCCGAGCTGGGCCAGAAGGTCGAGCCCGCCGAGGCCGCCCCCGAGCACTGAGGCAGAGCCCGCACCCTGCCGCGGCCGGTGCCGTCCTCGTGACGGCGCCGGCCGCTTCTCTGTGCCCGTCTGTGCCCCGGAGGCCTGCGTCGATGGCCTTATGTGTCACGTTTGGCGACTATTCAACCCGCCCGCTGCGCTTCTGGAACGGAGGCCTTCGCATCCGTGCAGGTCAGGGCGTGCAACGGTCCGTGCGCGCTCTGTTGCAGCCCTAAAAGTCGCCCACAGTGACAGAATTCGTCTCCCAACCCCCGTGTTTCGCGATGCGGCGCCGAACCCGGGCAATCTCCCGACTGGCCTATGCTGACTGGCGTGATGAACGAGCTCTCCGCCGCCCGCACGGACGCCCAGGCCCCCGCATGGCGCCACCTGCCCGCCCTCCAGCAGCCCGCCTACCCTGATGAGGCCGCGCTTGCCGATGTGGTGGCGGACCTGCGCCGCCGGCCCCCGCTCGTCTTCGCCGGAGAGGTCGACTCTCTGCGCGAGCTCATCGCCCAGGCCAGCACCGGGGAGGCCTTCGTCCTCATGGGCGGGGACTGCGCCGAGTCCTTCACCCACAACACGGCTGACAACATCCGCCTCAAGGTCCAGACCATCCTCCAAATGGCCGCGGTCCTCACCTACGGCGCCTCCACGCCCGTGGTCAAGATCGGCCGCATGGCCGGCCAGTACGCCAAGCCCCGCAGCTCGGACACCGAGACCCGCGGCGAGGTCACCCTGCCCGCCTTCCGCGGCGACTCCGTCAACGGCCACGAGTTCACCCCCGAGGCCCGCATCCCCGACCCCACCCGCATGCTGGACGCCTACCTGCGCTCGGGCACCACCCTCAACCTCATCCGCGCCTTCACGATGGGCGGCTACGCGGACCTGCGCGAGGTCCACTCCTGGAACCGAGGCTTCACCGCCAACCCCGCCTACAAGCGCTTCGAGTCCTTCGCCGAGGAGCTCGACCGAGCCATGCGCTTCATGGAGGCCGCCGGCGTGGACTTCGATGCCCTGCGCCAGGTCGACTTCTACGCCGCCCACGAGGCCCTCCTTCTGGAGTACGAGGACGCCATGATCCGCGAGGACTCCCGCTCCGGGCGCCTCTACGACACCTCCGCCCACATGCTCTGGGTGGGGGAGCGTACCCGGGAGGCCGACGGCGCCCACGTCGCCATCCTCGCCGGCGTCCACAACCCCGTGGGCGTCAAGGTCGGCCCCACCACGTCCTCCGACGACCTCTCCCGGCTCATGGACCGTCTCAACCCCGAGGGCCTGCCCGGACGCCTGTCCCTCATCACCCGCATGGGCGCCGAGCGCATCCGCGAGGCCCTGCCGCCGCTGGTGGAGGCGGTGCGCGCCGACGGGCGCCCCGTCACCTGGATCGCCGACCCCATGCACGGCAACACCATCACCTCCGACAACGGTTATAAGACCCGCCGCTTCGAGACGATCCTCGACGAGATCCGCGGCTTCTTCGAGGTGCACCGCACCCTGGGCACCGCCCCGGGCGGCATCCATGTCGAGCTCACCGGCGACGACGTCACCGAGGTCCTCGGCGGCGGCGAGCACATTGACGAGGCCGGCCTGGCCGAACACTACGAGACCCTCGTCGACCCGCGACTCAACCACCAGCAGTCCCTCGAGGTCGCCTTCGAGATCGCCGAGATGCTCAAGGGCTGAGAACACTCGCTAAGCGCCCGCCTGCAGAGCAGGCGAAACGTGGCCCGGTCCGCTGAAGCGGCACCGGGCCACGTTCGTCAGAAGATGTTGATGGTGACCTTGGAGTCCGGCTTAACGCTGGAGCCCGGCGCAGGATCAGTGGAGCGCACCGTCCCGAAGGGACCACCCAGGCGCTTATTGACCTCCACCTTGAGCCCGGCGTCCTCCAGGACCTTCTTGGCCTCGTCCTGGCTCTTACCGGTCACATCCGGCACCGTCACCTTCTCCGGCCCCTTGGAGACCGTCAGGTCCACCGAGTCGCCCTTGTAGTAACCCGAAGCCCCGGCGATGGGGGAGGAGGAGATGATGTTCCCCTTGGCCACGGAGTCTGAGTAGCCCTTGCTGACCTTGCCCTTCTTCAGCCCGGCGTCCTCCAGGACCTTCTTGGCCTCGTCCTCGCTCATACCGGTCACGTCGGGGATCGTGGCCGGCTCCTTGCCCTTGGAGACCACGAGCGAGACCTTCTCGGTGTGCTTGATGACCTTGCCGGCCTTGGGGTCGCAGGAGATGACCTTGCCCGACTCCACGCTGGCGGAGTACTCCTCCGTGACGTCCCCCAGGGTCAGGCCAGCCGCCGTGATCGCGGCCGTGGCCTGGTCCTTGGTCTTCCTGACGACGTCGGGAACGGTCTTGGTCTCCACGCCTCGGGAGACGGTGGCGGTGACGGCCTGGCCGAGCCCCACCTTCTGGCCCGCCTTCGGCTGGCAGGAGACGATGCTGCCGGCAGGGACCGTGTCGGAGTAGACGCGCTCGGGCGTGCCCCAGTCGAGCCCCTGCTTCTCCAGGGCGAGCTGCGCCTGGTCCTCAGACATGCCAATGATGTTGGGCACGGAAACTCGTCTGCCGGGACCGGCCGTCAGGTACCAGGTGGCGCTCGCACCGGTCCCAGCCACGGCCAGCAGCCCGATGACGAGTGCACGACGGCGACTGAAGCCGCCGTTACTCTTCTTCGGGGTGGGGACGGCAGTGGTCTTCTGAGCGTCGGCCGCCAGGGCCTTGCGGGAGAGCGCACGTGTTCTCCCCTTGGAGTCCGGGCCGATCGAACCAATGGGAAGGGAGACGGTGCGCATCCCGGCGTGCGGCGAGGCCTCCTCGGCGGAGGAGTCGTCGGTGTCGTCCTGGGGCTCGTTGTCGATGGCGGAGCGGGCGGCCTGAGCGTTGGCCGTCATGACCTGCTGGGTCCGGATGGAGCCGGTCCCGCCCCCGCGGCGTACGGAGAGCTCGGAGTCGGTGAGCTCGTCGACGACGTTGCGCAGCAGCGCCAACGCCTCGTCGGCGTCGGCCGGGCGCTCCTGCGGCTCACGGCGAGTCATGGTGGCCACGAGCTCGTCGACGTCGGCCGGCATGTCGGGCACCAGCTTGGGAGGGCAGGGGCACGTCCTCGTGGACGTTGCGGAAGGCGATCTGAATGGGGGAGTCCGCGGTGAAGGGCTGCTGGCCGGTGAGGAGCTCGTAGAGGACCACCCCGGCGGAGAAGACATCGGCGCGAGAGGTGGAGTCCCCGGAGGTGATGAGCTCTGGCGCCAGGTAGGCGACCGTGCCCAGCACGTTGCCCGTCGTCGTCTGCGTCACCTCCGTGACCGCCCGAGCCAGGCCGAAGTCGGCCACCTTGGCCACCGATCCGTCCGAGGGCAGCAGCACGTTCTCCGGCTTGATGTCGCGGTGGACCAGGCCGGCCCGGTGGGCCGCGCCGAGCGGTCGCAGCAGCTGGGCCACCAGCCCCAGGGCTTCCTTGACCGACAGCGGTCCCGCCGCAATGAGGTCGCGTAGTGTGGGCCCCTCGACGTACTCCATGACGAGGTAGGCAACCCCGTCCAGGCTGCCCTGGTCGAAGACGGCCACCACGCCCGGGTTGGACAGGCGTGCCGCGGCCCGCGCCTCACGGCGGAAGCGCGAGACGAAGTCGGGGGAGTCGGCCAGGTGGGCGTGCATGAGCTTGAGCGCCACGGTCCGGTCCAGGCGACGGTCATGAGCGCGGTAGACGGTGGCCATCCCGCCACGCGCTAGGCGGTCGACGATCTCGTAGCGAGAGTCGACCAACCGACCAATGAGGGGATCTGTGACCACGCCGCGATTCTACGATGCCGGTGGGATGGTCACAGCCGCCGGCCGGATCAGGCGGGTAGTACTGCCCACCTGTTGGGTCGCCCCGTTTCCCGCACCGGATCAGGAGACCCGGTGCGTCAGCAGGTCCGCCAACACCGCCAGGTCCTCCAGGGATGCGGTGCTCACCACGCCCTCGTCCCCGAGGCGCTCCAGCGCCCGGTTCCCGGCCTCGCGGTGCGCGGCGATGATCTCCTCGTGGGCGGCGCGCGCGCCGCAGTTCTCAATGAGGGCGGCGACCTCGCCGATCTGCTCCTCCGTGGCCTCGGGATTGGCCAGGACACTGCCGAGCAGCCGGCGGCCGGCATCGTCGCATCGCCCCCAGGTCAGGGCCAGCAGCACTGTGCGCTTGCCCTCGCGCAGATCGTCGCCGGCCGGCTTGCCGGTGGCCTGCGGTGAGCCGAAGACCCCCAGCTCGTCGTCGCGCAGCTGGAAGGCGATGCCGACGTCCTCGCCGAAGGCGGCCAGGTGCTCGGCGGTGGCCCCGCTCGGGTCCAGGCCGGCCAGGAGGGCGCCGATCAGTAGCGGGTGGCGCACCGAGTAGCGGGCCGACTTGTGCCGAACCACCGACAGGGCGTCGCCCTGCATGAGCCTGGCTGCGGCGCCCGGCTCCCGGTCCCAGGGCAGGGGCAGGTTCTCGCTGCGCACGTCGAGGAACTGGCCCAGGGCCACCTCCGTGGTCATGGCGTCGAAGGCGGACCGGGCGTGCCGCACCGCACTGCCTCGGGTCTGGCTGGAGGTGCGCGACGGCGCCAGTGCGCTCATCTCCTCACCCGCCAGGGACAGCAGGAGGTCGCCGAGCAGGATGGCGCCATTGGCCCCGAAGGTCTGCGGGCGCCCCAGCCAGCCCCGGTCTTCGTGGTCCCGGGCGAAGACCCGGTGCGCCGCGGGCAGGCCCCGACGCGTGTCGGCGCCGTCCATGAGGTCGTCGTGGACCAGGGCACTGGCCTGGTAGAGCTCCAGCGCCGCACCCAGGCGGACGGCGTCGGAAGCGGTCAGGTACTCGGATCGCCGCTCCGGGGTGCTCAGGATTGCGCAGCCGACGGCCCCCAGGACGGCGCGCATGCGCTTGCCCCCACTCAGGACGCTCCCGGCGGCCTCGAGCAGCTCAGGGGCGGCCTGACCCAGGTCCTCCCAGCGCCGGTGGCAGTCCTCCAGGACCTGGGTCAGACGGTGCTCGACGGCGGGACGGATACGGCCCAGGGCCGCAGGCAACGCACTCATGACCGCCAGAGTAGTCCCAGCTCAGACGTCAGGAGGGCCGGCGACGCTTCCTACGGCAGGTCTGCCGCGGCGCGACGCCGAGTGCGGACAAGGTAGGCATACTAAGTCGCCCGTGCGGTGATCCTGGGGAATAAACGCTACAATTCTGGGGTTGTCTGCTGTGCCGGAGCGGGTTCCCATACCCCGTCACCGGCTGTCCGCCCGCTCACGCGAAAGGAACTCCGTGGCTTCTTCCACAGTGACGCGCTCCAGCACCGAGCTCACTGACGACGTCGACGAGACCCCGCTCGACGACGAGGACTTCGACCTCGACGACGAAGGAGACGACGACGCCGACGACGCCGACTATGACGACGAGGACTACGACGACTCTGACGACGAGGACTCCTCTGACGAGGAGGAGGACCAAGGCGACGACTCCGAGGCGCAGGCCGTCCAGGAGGATGACGGCCCAGCCCCCGAGCTGCGCGACTACTACCTGGACGTGAGCCTGGAGGAGAACGGCGACGGCTCCAAGCGCAGCCCCTTCAACAACCCCGCCTCTCTCAAGGGGGTCCGCCTGGCCCCGGGGGCGACTCTCTTCGTGCGCTCGCGCACGGTCGTGGAGAACCTCGAGATCGCCGGCCACGGCACCCTGGAGGAGCCCATCACGCTGGCCCCCTACGGCCACGGACCGGTGCCCCGCTTCGTCATCGGCGACTCCGCCCCCATGGTGGCGCGCGACTTTCTGGCTCAGAACGGCTACATCTTCCGCGGATGGGTCATCAAGGGCATCAAGATGCAGCCCTCCATCGCGGCCCTGACCGGTGAGCTCGAGCGCATGCGCCGGGAGGAGGCGGAGAAGGCCGCCTCCAAGAAGTCCGGCAAGCGCGGCAAGTCCCAGGACAAGGACGGCTCCTTCACCGTCTCCGACTCCGACGAGGGCGACGAGCCCGCCCAGCGGGTCGTCACCGCCGGCGCCACCGCGGACCCGGTCAAGGACTACCTCAAGCAGATCGGTAAGGTCGCGCTGCTGAACGCCGAGCAGGAGGTTGAGCTCGCCAAGCGCATCGAGGCCGGTCTCTATGCCGAGCACCGCCTGGCCGAGGAGGGCAACGACCTGCCGGCCAAGCTGCGTCGCGAGCTGCACTGGGTGGCCCAGGACGGCCAGAGGGCCAAGAACCACCTGCTGGAGGCCAACCTGCGACTGGTGGTTTCCCTGGCCAAGCGCTACACGGGCCGCGGCATGCTCTTCCTGGACCTCATCCAGGAGGGCAACCTGGGCCTCATCCGCGCCGTGGAGAAGTTCGACTACACCAAGGGCTTCAAGTTCTCCACCTACGCCACCTGGTGGATTCGTCAGGCCATCACCCGCGCGATGGCGGACCAGGCCCGTACCATCCGCATCCCGGTGCACATGGTCGAGGTCATCAACAAGCTCGCCCGCGTGCAGCGCCAGATGCTCCAGGACCTGGGACGTGAGCCCACCCCGGAGGAGCTGGCCGTCGAGCTGGACATGACCCCGGAGAAGGTCGTCGAGGTCCAGAAGTACGGCCGCGAGCCGATCTCCCTGCACACCCCCCCTGGGTGAGGACGGGGACTCCGAGTTCGGTGACCTCATTGAGGACTCCGAGGCCGTGGTCCCGGCCGACGCGGTGAGCTTCACCCTCCTGCAGGAGCAGCTCCACGCCGTGCTCGACACCCTCTCGGAGCGTGAGGCCGGCGTGGTCTCCATGCGTTTCGGTCTGACCGACGGCCAGCCCAAGACCCTCGATGAGATCGGCAAGGTCTACGGGGTCACCCGGGAGCGCATCCGCCAGATCGAGTCCAAGACCATGTCCAAGCTGCGCCACCCCTCGCGCAGCCAGGTCCTGCGCGACTACCTGGACTGAGCGGACTGCCTCTGACGAAGGGCACTCCCGGCTCCTTCGTGTCAACGGCGTCGGCCCCGAAACCCATGAGGTTCCAGGGCCGACGCCGTTATCGACGTGACTGATGTTCAGGTCCTTCGGCAGACCGACCGGTAATAATAGTGGTAGGTTTCTTCCGTTGGACGAAGGTAAATAACGACGTCACATCGGGAGCGAACCAATGAAGAGAACTGCTCGATTGTGCAGACCGATGACTGCTGCTGCAGTACTCATGCTGGCGGTGGCAGGAATGGTCCCACTGTCCCTGGTCTCCCCGTCGGCTCATGGCGCTGAGCCGGTGCCGGCAGGGGGACCTGAGGCTGCGTCGATGGCGGTGACCGCGCCCACCAGCTTCGGTAGGAGCGCAGAGCCGATTCCCGATGAGCTGCCTGCGACCACAGTGAACCATGCACCGGACCAGAACGTTCTGAATTACTGGACGCATGAGCGTATGGCTGCCTCCAAGTCCCTGGATTCTCCTGCTGCTGACGACTCGACTCAAGAACGGTCGGTGGCCGACGGCAACAAAGGTGACAGCTCCAGCTCCACGGATCCGGCCGCAATGACTGAGCCCGTCGCCCCGGTTGCTGATGGGGGAGCGACACCGCCCGCCAGGGCCAAGGGGAAGCTGTTCTTCAACGGCTACGCCTCTGACAACACCTACTGCACCGCCTCGGTTCTCAGTACCCCGTCTAAGAGCGTGGTCATCACGGCGGCCCACTGCGTCTACAACGCCGAGGAAGGGTGGGTGAAGGATGCGGTCTTCGTGCCGGACTATGACCGCACCCAGGCCGACCCGGATCCGGTGGGAGTATGGACAGTCCGCTCAATACGCACTTTCAACAGCTGGCGAGCCGATCAGACTGACTACAGCAGCGACGTCGCCTACGTGACGCTCAACAACGGTGGAGATGCCAACAAGCCTGTTGCCGATGTCGTGGGTGGATACGGGCTGGCGTGGGGAGGCAGCCACGTTTTCCGAGCCACCATCTTCGGATACCCCACCAACAAGACGAGCCCCGACGGCAGCAGCACAGTCCATTCCTGCGTCAGGACCACGGAGCAGTCGGAGGGCAAGCTGAAAGTCGAGGGCTGCGACTTCGGCATGGGGCTTCAGGCGGGCCCTGGCTCTACCGCTACAACGAGTCCACCGGGCTCGGTTACGTGAGGTCGGTGACCTCCCTGTGGCGGCCGCTGGACGGTGTGAACCGAGGTCCCTACTTCACCGAGGCGGTCAAAACCATGTTGGATGCGACCGCCGGGGACTGAGCGGAGGGGCCTCAGCCGGTGACGACCTTGGCCTCGGTGGTCTTCTTGGCGGCGTCGAGGGTTCCCAGCTCGGTGACGCCGGAGAAGCCGGCGTTGCGCATGACGGCGCTGGCCATCTTGGGCTGGTCGGCGGAGCCGTAGAGCTGGTACTGGGAGCTGCGGTCCAGGCCCGAGATCTGGCTGGAGAAATCACCCGAGGAGAAGTCGTAGTTAACGGCCCCCCTCCAGGTGCCCCTTCTTGAACTCCTCAGCTGAACGCAGGTCGATGATGACGGGACCGGCGGCCTTCGCACCCGCCGAGGCGGTGTTAGCTGGGGAGGAGGCACTGGAGCCTGTAGATCCGGAGCATCCGGAAAGCGTGAGCGCGCCGCAGAGGAGGAGCAGGGCGGAGGCGGTCATGACGCGGAGGCAGCGTTTCACAGACAGTTCCTTGAGGGGAGTGCGGCTTCATCAAGCCTGGATGCGGGGCACGATGCTTCGACCAGGGCGAGGCTTCTGGGGAGGGAGACTCGGGGTGGGAACAGGATCAGAACCTCAGGAACGAGGATATGCGGCATCCGGTAGAAAAAGACTGTGATACCCAGTGAATCGCAGTGCCGACTTCAGTGAAAGTCCACGCTGGTCGGGCTGCTGGCCGGGTTATCGGCTGAGCCGGCCGGCCGACGGCGTCAGCTGCCGGCGGTCAGGCTCGAGGTCTCGTCCTGGAACAGCAGGGCGACCTCCTTGAGCTTGTCTGCGTGCTTGCGGGCGTGGTGGCCGCAGAAGAAGAGTTCGCCGGTCAGCATGACGACTCGGACGTAGGCCTGTGCGTCGCAGACGTCGCAGCGGTCGGCTGTGGTCAGCGGGCGCTCGGCGGAGTCGGCGGCAGGAGTGGTCTGCTCATCCAGGGTGGTCACCGCCTGGGTGGCGGTTGAGGTTCCGGTTGTGCTCATGAACTGCATTGCATCATGACGCAGACGCCTTCACCCGTCAGAGGCGGCTGTTTCCGCCTGAGGCGCACGCGCTTTCGCCCACGGCGCACCGGCGTCATGGTGCACGTCACCACGGAGCCGACCGATCGGGTGAATGCTGGAGGGCGGCCGTGGTGAGCTGTCACAGCGCAGGGCTCGGGAGGGAGCAGTCGGGATGTCGGTGGTGCAGGAGTTCCGCGACCGTGAGATCGCGCGCCTGGAGCGCTCGGGCTGGGCCACCAACACGGCCCTTCGTCAGAGGCTGGAGTCCGTGGGGCTGCGACCGCCCGCCGAGGTCGTCGCCGAGTGCCTGGACGAGGGCGCAGGAGACGGAGGCGGTGCCGGTGCCCGCTGGGCGCGGGCTGAGCACGCAGTGGCCCGCTTAAGGGAGCACTTCGCCCCTTTCCGCTTCTCCGACGACGTCGACTACGGGCTCCTGGCGATCCCGGCCAGCAACCGACTCGACACCCGCGGGACCATGGACCTGAACATCCGCCGCGGTCAGCAGCCCGATCTGGACGAGGACTTCGTCGACCCGGCCCTGGGGGAGGGGGTCGACCTCGCCGGCTCCGCCGGTGCTGGCGGGACCACGCTGGCCAAGGACGGCTGGATGGTGGTCGCCGGCGTCGTCGGCCAGTACGGGATCTCGGCGGGAAGCCATGAGGACATCACCGCCGCCGCGGAGCTCTTCGAGGTCGACGGCGTCGACACCCGCGCCCTCATGACCCGTCAGATCTGGGAGCCCGCCTCCTGCAGTGCCCGCCAGGGCTCGTCCCCGACTCCGACTACGCCGAGCGATGGACCTTCACGCTCTTGCCCGCCGAGGGGCTAGTGGACGGGCAGGCCGTCTCCGGCACCGTGCTCAAGAGGCGGGTGCGTTTCCGCCTGGGCAAGGCTGACCGCGGGATCGGCAGCGCGCGGGTGAGCCCCGCCCTGCCGCTGACATAGGGGCCCAACGGCCTCGAGCGTGGCCGCATGACGCATGACGCCACACGCGCACCGCGGCGGGGCACAAGGCACCGGCGGCACTGATCGGCTAGATTCCCAGCGTGCCCTCATCTGAGAACAAGACCAGCCGGGGCGACTACTCCGCCCGCCACCTCTCCGTCCTGGAGGGGCTCGAGGCCGTGCGCAAGCGTCCGGGAATGTACATCGGCTCCACCGACCAGCGCGGTCTCATGCACTGCGTGTGGGAGATCGTGGACAACGCCGTCGATGAGGCCCTCGAGGGGCACGGCGATGACATCTCGGTGACCGTCCACGACGACGGTTCCATCGAGGTGCGTGACAACGGGCGTGGCGTGCCCGTGGACATCGAGCCCTCCTCCGGCCTGACCGGCGTCGAGCTCGTTTACACCAAGCTGCACGCCGGCGGGAAGTTCGGCGGCGGCTCCTACGGCGCCGCCGGCGGCCTGCACGGCGTGGGGGCGTCCGTCGTCAACGCCCTGGCCGAGCGCATGGACGTCGAGGTCGACCGCGGCGGCAAGACCTACGCCATGAGCTTCCACCGCGGCGAGCCCGGCATCTTCGACGACTCCGCCGGGCGCAGCCCCTCCTCACCCTTCACCGGGTTCACGAAGGCCTCCGAGCTGCGCGTCATCGGCAAGGTGCGCCGCGGCGTGACCGGAACCCGGGTCCGCTACTGGGCCGACCCTCAGATCTTCCCCAAGCCCACTGAGTACGACGCCGCCGCCCTGCGCGCCCGCCTGCGCCAGACCAGCTTCCTCGTTCCGGGCCTCACTCTGCGCCTGGAGGACAAGCGCCCCGAGGCCGAGGCCATCGCGGCCTCCACCACGCCGGCCGCCGACGCCGGCGAGACCGACGACGCCGTCCACGAGGTCACCCTGCGGGCGGCCGCCAAGAACGCCACCGAGAACCGCGGCGACCTGTTCGACACCGGTGATGACGACGGCGTCGAGGTCTTCCAGGCCCTGGGCGGCACCGCCGACTTCGTCGACTTCCTGGCCTCCGACGGCTCGGTCACCGACACCTTCCGCCTCACCGGTGAGGGCACCTACACCGAGACCGTCCAGCAGCTCGACCGCGCCAGCGGGCACCTGCGCCCCGTGGAGGTCGAGCGCACCTGCATGGTCGACGTCGCCCTGCGCTGGGGGATCGGCTACGACACCACGGAGCGCTCCTTCGTCAACATCATCGCCACCCCCATGGGCGGCACCCACCTGACCGGATTCGAGCAGGCCCTCACCAAGGTGCTGCGCAAGCGCATCGAGGCCGACTCCCGGGCCCTGAAGCTCACCGCCAAGGATGGCCGCGTCGAGAAGGACGACATCATGGCGGGCCTGACCGCCGTCATCACCGTGCGCGTCCCCGAGCCCCAGTTCGAGGGCCAGACCAAGGAGGTCCTGGGTACCGGGCCCGTGCGTCAGATCGTCTCCAAGGTGGTCGAGCGCGAGCTCACCGCCCTGCTGACCTCCTCCAAGCGGGACCTCAAGACCCAGGCACGGGCCCTGGAGGAGAAGATCGTCGGTGAGATGCGCGCCCGCGTCTCGGCGCGCCTGCACAAGGAGATCACTCGCCGCAAGACCGCCCTGGAGACCTCCTCCCTGCCGGCCAAGCTCGCCGACTGCCGCAGTGACGATGTCGCCGCCTCCGAGCTGTTCATCGTCGAGGGTGACTCCGCCCTGGGGACCGCCAAGAACGCCCGCGACTCCGAGTTCCAGGCGCTCCTGCCGATCCGCGGCAAGATCCTCAACGTGCAGAAGGCATCCCAGGCCGACATGCTGCGTAACGTCGAGTGCTCGGCCATCATCCAGGTGGTCGGCGCCGGCAGCGGACGCACCTTTGACCTGGAGGCCGCCCGCTACGGCAAGGTCATCCTCATGACCGACGCCGACGTCGACGGCGCTCACATCCGTACCCTCCTGCTAACCCTCTTCTTCCGCTACATGCGCCCCATGATCGAGGCGGGCCGGGTCTTCGCCGCCGTCCCGCCTCTGCACCGCATCGAGGTCTCCGGCTCTGGGCGGCGCAAGAAGGAGATCATCTACACCTACTCCGACGAGGAGCTCGTCACCACCCTGCGCCGTCTGGAGCGCGCGGGCCGCAGCTTCAAGGAGCCGCAGCGATACAAGGGCCTGGGGGAGATGGACGCCCACCAGCTCGCCGAGACCACCATGGAGCCTCAGCACCGCACCCTGCGGCGCATCACTCTGGGGGATGAGGCCCAGATCATGGAGGCCGAGTCCGTCTTCGAGCTCCTCATGGGCTCCTCGGTCGAGCCCCGCCGGGACTTCATCGTCGAAGGCGCCCGTGATGTGGATCGCGAGCGCATCGACGCCTGACCGGCGCGTCAGTCTCGGCCGCTCCTTCAGGTAAGGTCGGTAACCTTCGTGTCACGGCCCGCCGAAGGTCGAGGCGCGTCGTTCACTGACTGATCGTCATTCTTCGTCCTCATGAGGGAGGTGTGCTGATGGCACCCGGTTACGGCATCCGCCGGGCGGGATCCTCACCCTGGCCCATCCTGCGCCCCGGGCCCCGCTCGTCCCTGTCACGGGAGCTGACCTGGCGGCCGCTGGGCCCGGAGGACAACCACGAGCTGGCCGCGCTCATCGCCCGGGCCGAGGACGTCGACAACCCGCCCTACCGCACCAGCGAGCAGGAGACGGCCGAGTACTTCCTCGACCCCACCTACTCCGGGGTCGCCGGGCGCGACACCGACGGCGTCATGCGCGCCTTCGGGCTGGTACGCCTGCGCCCGGCCGGGGAGATCTACGCCTCCATGACCGGCGCCGTGGACCCGGCAGTGCGCAACCGCGGCATCGGACGCGCTCTGCTGCACTGGCAGGCTGAGCGGGCCCGCCACCTCGTGGGTGCCGAGCGGGCCGGCTCCGTGCCGCGCAAGGGCGCGGCCCAGATCCCCGCCCACGTGGTCACCACCGTCATGGCGGACGACGAGCGCATGCAGGGGCACCTGGCGGACATGGGTTTTGAGCCGATGCGCTGGTACCGGGAGGTGCGCCGATTCCTCGGCGACGAGATCCCCGAGGTGGACCTGGACGGCTTCATCACCATCGACCCGTGGACCCCCGAGATCGACGACGACGTCCGGCGCGCCTACAACCAGGCCATGGCCGAGACCTGGGAGACGGAGAACGTCACCCCCGAGGACTGGACTGCCGGCAGCGCCTACTTCGCCCCGCAGTGGAGCTTCGTGGCCATGGACCGCTCCGGGGACCGGGCCCGTGTCGCCGGGTACCTGCGCTCGGGCCGCTACGAGCAGGACTGGCAGGCCCTGGGCTGGCGGGAGGGCTACACCGACGTGCTCGGGGTCCTCAGCGACTACCGCCACCGCCAGATCGGACCCGCGCTGCTGGTGGCCGCCATGCGCGCCTACGCCGCCGACGGCATGGAGTACGCCGCCGCCGGCGTCGACACCGACAACCCCAGTGGCGCCGTGGACCTGTATGAGTCCCTGGGCTACGTGCCCACCCGCGGCACCATCCTCTACGCCCTCGACGTCTGAGCGGCGTGTTCGTCTCCCGGGTTGTTTGTGCTGTCTTCTCGCTTGGGAGACATGTGGGTGTCATGAGTTCCGAGGCACTCGCTCGGGCGGGATGGTGGTCCTGGAGGTGACGATGCGCGGAGGGAAAAGGTCTGGCGGGTCGCTGGTGTCCATGGTGCTGACATCACGGGTGCAGCGGTGCTGCGCGCCGGAGAGAAACCGCAGGATTTCAACGATCCCCGCTGGGCGCTTTGACGGCAGGCTCGCTCATGTCAGCGCTGTGGACACCGGGCAGCGCAGGAGTGAGTCCGGGGTTCTTACGGCACATCCCGGCGCCTCCGTCACAGGTCCTCCTGCACCGCTCCCTGGCTGACGTCTGCGCTGGGGATCGGTGGTCATGGTTGGACGCCGGCTCTGCTTTGAGTCTGCCCGAGTCGGCCTGCTCCACGAGGGTGGGGATCCACTGGCCAAGGGTTGTGCGTACTGCACGAAGGCCCCACGTACCCAAAGTGCACCCGACCCTCGTCCAGTAGCACCCCGCCTTCGTGCAGTGCGTCCGGACGACGCCGTAAGCCACCACAGTGACCGGGTGTGTCCGCTCCGACAGGCTGAAGCAGCAGTTCTGCCATCTCGCAGACGCACCCCACCGGTGTCTTGAGATGTCATGACATCCGAAACTTTCAGAAGTCATGAGACAACACAGTCTCCCGGGTGGTTCATCCGCGCAGGTGGGCCACGGCTCCGGCCACCACGGTGGCCACTGGGCGAACGCCCGCCAGCTCCTCGGCCCCCAGGCGCAGGGGGTCCTCGGCCAGGAGCACCAGGTCGGCCTGAGAACCCACCGCCACCGAGCCGGCCCCGTTGACACTGGCCGCCAGCGCCTCCTCGGCTGTCAGCCGCTGATTCGGCGACCACACCGAGCCATCCGGCGTCCGGCGCCCCACGGCCGCCGACATGGCCAGCCACGGGTCCAAGGGCGCCACCGGCGCATCCGATCCCAGCTGGAGCAGGGCTCCGGCGGCCACCATGTCTGCGAAGGCGTAGGTGCGCCCCTCCAGCCCCGGCCACACCCGGCTCACGGCCGCCCAGTCGTCAATGAGGTGGGCCGGCTGAACCGACAGCTCGATGCCACAGCCCACCAGGCGCCTGAGCGCCCCGTCAGGCTCGTCGAGGGCGTCGGCCGGCAGCAGCTGGGCATGCTCCAGGCGCCCGGCGGCACCCGAGTGCGCGAAGGCCGCGGCGACGTCGTCGACCGCCGCGTCCCCGATGGCATGGATGGCCATCTCATAACCCTGCCGGGAGGCGTGGGCCATGAGGTCGGTGAGCTCGGCCCGGTCGATGTTGACCACGCCGTAGGAGTGCTCCAGGCCCAGCTCGGCCGGATAGGGCTGGCACATGTGCGCGCTGCCCGAGCCCATCGAGCCGTCTGCGATCACCTTGAGCGGCCCCTGCACCAGCACCGGGGATCCGTCGGGCAAGCGGGGTGAGCCCGCCAGCGCGGTCCCGGTGCGCAGGCCCCGGGTGATCCACCGTTCCAGCTTGTCGCGGTAGACCCCGATGCGGATACGGGGCAGCACCTCAGGAAGAACGCCCTGGTCCGTCATAGCCCGCAGGCGCCGCGGCCAGTCATCGGGATCCTCCGACCAGCTCATGTCCACCACGCCGGTGATGCCCCGGGACAGCATGTCAGCCAGGACCTGCCGGTAGCCGGACTCCCGCAGCTCTCGCGTCCCCGGGACCTCATCGAGGCGGTCGAGTAGGGCGAACCACGGGTCCTCCTTCATCGGCGCCCCCGGGTCCTGGGCGCTGGCCCCCGGCAGGCCGAAGACACGTAGTGCCGCCGAGTTCAGCCACCCGGAGTGCACGTCCCCGGAGATGAGCAGCGTGGGAACCTCCTCGGTGACGGCGTCGAGCTCGGCGACCGTGGGCACCCGGGGCCAGTTGGACAGGCGGTGCCCGAAGCCCTGGATCGTGGCCGGCCGCGAACCGGCCGGATGATCCCGCAGCGCCTGGGCCACCAGCTCCAGGGCCTCCTCAGCGCTGCGGGTGGCCAGCGTGTCGATGCGCGCCGAGCGCGCCGCCTCCATGTCCAGGTGGGCGTGAGCGTCCCACAGGCCGGGAATGAGGAAGGACCCCTCGGCGCGAAGGACACGTGTCCCGGGAGCACTCAGCCTCTGTCCCACCTCGACGACCCGGCCCGCCTTGATACGCACATCCACGGGCTCACCCGGAGGCGGCGGCGCGGCCGAGGCGCCGGGGTGAGGGTCACCTCGGCGCAGCGCCCCCAGCTCGGTGCGGGACCGGAAAGGGACGATGCGCGCGTCCCTGATGAGCAGGTCTGCGGACGGTTGATCGGCCATGCGCCACTGTAGGCACAGCCGCCCTGCTCGCGGGCGGATCTCCAGGACGCTGCTGCGACCGGCCCCGTCAGCCGATTCCGATGATGGGGGCCGGCAGCGGCGAGCCGGAGCCGTCACGCCGCTCATCGGGCTCCGGCAGTGCGACCGGCTTGCCGCCCTCGCGCAGCGCCCTAGGCGGGGCCACCCCCACCCAGGCCACCATCAGCTCGTCCTCGCCGCGCAGGAACCGGTGCGAGCGAACCCCGCCCGTGGCCCGGCCCTTCGCCGGGTAGCGATCCAAGGGCGTGACCTTGACACTGCCTCCGCCGGTGCCCGGGAGCGAGCCCTCGGAGCCCGCCACCGTCACCACCACGGCCTCGGCCAGGAGCTCCTCAGGAACCGCCGCGCCGGCGATGACTCGGGCGCCCTCATGAAGCGAGATCCCCGCCATGCCGCCGGCGCCCCGGCCCTGCGGACGCACCTTGGCGGCCTGGAACCGCAGCAGCTGGGCGTCGGAGGTCACCAGTGCCAGGAAGTCCGTGTCCGCCGCGGTGTCGGCGAAGACCACCCGGTCGCCCTCGGACAGGGAGATGACCTCCCAGCTCTCGGCGTTCCTGGGCTCATCACCGGGCTTGACCCGCTTGATGACACCCTCAGCCGTGGCCAGGACGATCGGCGGGTTGTCGGCCGACCCCACCGGGACCAGCCCCACCACCTTCTCCTCCGGCTCGATGTCCACCAGTTGGCGAACCTGAGTCGCACCGGCCAGCCCCGGGGCCCCCTCGGTGCGGGGTACCTCCGTGGTGGAGACGACGTCGAGCAGCACCAGCCGCCCGGTGTCGGTGACCGCGCCGATGCGCCCACGCGCCGTGGTGGCCACTTGGGAGGTCAGGGCGTCGTGGGGCTGGCGCCCACCGGTGCGGGCCACCGGCTCGGTGCCGGCAGTGCGCGCCACCAGTCCGGTGGCCGACAGCAGTACCCGGCACGGGTCGTCGGGGACGGTCAGCGGCACCGGGGAGGCGCTGGGCATGAGCGTCATCGGCTGAGCGGCGCCACCGGCCCGCTTGGCACCCCGACCTGAGGCGGAGGCGTCGTCCGCAGTCTCTGCAGCGGCCGACGACGTCACGCGCTCACCGGAGGCCTCCAGCAGCACCGTGCGCCGCGGGGTGCCGAACTGCTCGGCCACGGCCGCCAGCTCACGGGAGACCACGTGCCGCAGCAGCACGTCGTCGGCCAGGATCGCCTCGAGGGCCTCGATCTCGCGGGCCAGCTCGTCGCGCTCCTTCTCCAGCTCGATAACCGAGAACTTCGTGAGCCGGCGCAGCTGGAGCTCAAGGATGTATCCGGCCTGCGGCTCGGTGAGGTCGAAGACCTGCATGAGCCGGGTTCGCGCCGTGGCGGCGTCGTCGGAGGAGCGGATGACGGCGATGACCTCATCGATGTCGAGGATCGCGATGAGCAGGCCGTCCACCAGGTGGGCGCGCTCGCGACGCTTGCCCAGACGGAACCGGGTGCGCCGCGTGACCACCGTGAGGCGGTGGCGCACGAACACCTCCAGCAGCTCGCGCAGCCCCAGGGTGTGGGGCTGACCGTCCACGAGGGAGACGTTGTTGATGCCGAAGGAGTCCTCCAGCGGCGTGTGCTTGTAGAGCTGGGCCAGGACCGCCTCGGGGTTGTAGCCGTTCTTGACGCTGATGACCAGGCGGGTGCCGTGCTTGCGGTCGGTGAGGTCGGCGACGTCGGTGATGCCCTGGAGCTTCTTGGAGCCCACCGCCTCCTTGATGCGGGCGATGACCTTCTCCGGTCCCACCATGTAGGGCAACTCGGTGACCACGATGCCTTTGCGGCGCGGGGAGACGGACTCCACGTGAGCGGTGGCCCGCGTGAGGAACTTGCCGCGCCCCGTGCGGTAGGCCTCCCGGATTCCGTCCAGGCCCACGATCATGCCGCCGGCGGGCAGGTCCGGCCCCGGCACGAAGGCCATGAGCTCCTCCAGAGTCGCCTCCGGGTGAGTCAGCAGGTGCCGGGCGGCGGCCACCACCTCCACGAGGTTGTGCGGCGGCATGTTCGTGGCCATACCCACCGCGATGCCCGCCGCGCCATTGACCAGCAGGTTCGGGAAGGCCGCCGGAAGAACCTCGGGCTCGGTGAGCGTATAGTCGTAGTTGGGGGAGAAGTCGACCGTGTCCTCATCCAGGTCCGCCGTCAGCGCCAGGGCCGAGGCGGCCAGGCGCGCCTCGGTGTAGCGGGGGGCCGCCGGCCCATCGTCCAGAGAGCCGAAGTTACCGTGACCGTCAATGAGCGGCAGGCGCATCGTGAAGGGCTGGGCCAGGCGCACCAGCGCCTCATAGATCGCGGTGTCCCCGTGGGGGTGGAGCCGCCCCATGACATCGCCCACGACCCGGGAGGACTTCACGTGCGGACGATCCGGGCGCAGCCCCATCCGATCCATCTGGAACAGGATGCGGCGCTGAACCGGCTTGAGCCCGTCACGGGCGTCAGGCAGGGCGCGCGCATAGATGACGGAGTAGGCGTACTCCAGGAAGCTGGTGCGCATCTCCGTGGACAGGTCGAGATCGACGATCTCCCCGTCGGTCGGGGGAGGAGTCCGGGTGGTGGCAGACTTCGGCATGGGCGCATTCTCCGAGGAATCGGGCCGAAAACAAACCACGACACCCGGGCGTGACAGGTCAGACGCGCTAGCCGGCAGCGATCGGCCCGCCTCGAGCAAGGGCACATCGGTGCTCGACGGCGTAGGGGCGGACGATGGCACAATGGCGACCATGACGACCCACTCAGGCCGCAGCTCGGCCACCGGTCCCGCCTCGCACGAGGCGTCCCAGGAGGCCTTCGCAGACCTGGTGCAGCAGGTGGAGCTCGCCGGCTACTACCCCGAGCTGGTGCTTGACACCCTCCGCCTGGCCACGGGCGAGGAGGAGATCCTCTCCGGCATGGTTCAGTCCGAGACCACCTTCGCCGAGGCGGTCCACCGCCACCTGACCGTCCTGGCCCTGACCCCCAGCCGCCTCATCATCGTCCACGTCGACGACACCCCTCGCGACGACGGCAGCCCCGGCGCCCTGGCCACCAGCGAGGCCGTCCCGCTCAGCCGTATCCGCTCCATGGCCCTGACCCGCGGCGTGGCCGACCCGGCCCGGGGCGGAGGAACCCTCACCGAGATGACGATCGCGGTCTCCTGGGCTCGGTGCGCCGTATCGACATGGAGCCGGCCACCTGCGGCGACCCCGACTGCCAGGCCGACCACGGCATGACCGGTGTGTCCGTGCCCGACGACGTCGTCATCCGCGTGGCCGCGGGCGTGGAGGGCGCCGCCGCCCTGGCCCGCGCCGAGACCTTCGCCGGCCGGCTCTCACAGATGGCGGCCCGCGCCGCCGCCCTGTGACGGGGCCGGGGATGGGAGGCCAGACCGCCGGCAGGCAGCCCGCATCGGCACCCGCCCCCGACTGTCCGCAGGATCCGGCGCTCCGCTACGTCCTGGCGGTGGGCGCCGTCAGTGCCGGACTGAGCCTGGCCGACACCGATCACGACGGCGATACCGGCCGTGATGCCGACCTAGATGCCGTCCTCAGCCCCACCGGTGGCCCCGCTGAACCAGTCGTCTCCGACGCCCGGGCACGCGCGGTCGCTCGCAGCTGGGGGATCGAGCCGGCCGGTGAGCCCGGGGAGGCCGGTGGCGGCCCGGGAACCGTTGTCGTCCTCGTGGACGGTCTGGGCCTGGAGATGCTTCGTCAGCGTCGCGGGCACACCCCCACCCTGCGCCAGTGGCTGGTGCAGCGCGAAGCCGCCACTGCCGCAACCGGCGCAGGAATCCTCACCTGCCGACCCTCGACGACGGCTGCGGCCCTGACCATGCTGGGTACCTCCGCCCTGCCCGGCACCACCGGCATGGTCGGCTACTCGGTGCTCAACCCCCGCCTGCGGTCCCCTCTTGAAGCCTCCGCCGTCCCCGGCCCCGATCAGGTCCTCAGCCTCATCACCTGGAAGGGGGACAACGTCCCCAGCCCCAGGTCCTGGCAGGACGTGCCCACGATCTTCGAACGTCTCCCGGCCGGGAGCGCGGCGAGCATCGGGCCGAGCCGGTTTGCCGGCTCCGGCCTGACTGAGGCCGCCCTACGAGGCGCCTCGCACCTGGGGGCCGACCGGCTGGAGGACCGGCCCGGCCTGGTTGCCGGAGCCCTGCGCCGCGGCACCCCACTGGTCTACCTCTACGTCGGCGAGCTGGACAAGACCGGTCACAAGCACGGGTGGCTCAGTGAGCAGTGGCTGACCCAGCTGGAGCGCCTCGACGCCGCCATGTCCGAGCTGGCCCGCCGCGTCCCCGCCGGAACCAGGATCCTCCTCAGCGCCGACCACGGCATGGTCGACACCGATCCCGACCACCGCATCGACCTGAGCGCCCACCGCGAGCTCGTCCGCGACGTCGTCGCCGTGGCCGGTGAGCCCAGGCTGACGCACCTGCACATTGCCGATGGCGACGTGGACCTGGCCGCCGAGGTGGCCCAGCGCTACCGGCGCGTCCTGGGGGATCGGGCGATGTGGATCGGGACCAGGGAGCAGGCCGGTGAGCACCTGGGTGTCCTTGGCGCGCGAGCACGGGGCGTCGTCGGGGACGTTGTCGTGGCCATGGCCGAGAACTGGGTCCTCGTGGACCCCCGGGTCCACTCCGAGGCCGCCGTCGCCATGCCCGGCGTCCACGGCTCCTTCACCCCGGCCGAGACCGAGGTGCCGCTGCTCATCACCGAGGCCTGAGAACTCGGCCACTCGGGAGCTACTCGGCGGCTCCGCAGGGGCTACTCGGGCCTGGCTCCGAAGACGATCTCATCCCAGGAGGGTACGGAGCGCCGTGAGCGACGGCGGGACTTCTTCTTGGTCGGAGGCGTCCTGGGCATGTCGGGCAGAGGCTCCTGCGTACCCGCCGCCGAGGCGGCAGACGGGCCGGGGGAGGCCTTGGCCAGGACCTCGGAGCGCGACGGCATGGGGATCTCCGGCACCGGCTCAGTGGGGCTGTCCGCCCCCAGCGGTGCTCGACGTCCCACGGGGATGCGCTCCACCGCGGGGCTCGGAGCGGACGGCGCCGCCGAGGGGGCGCTGGAGGCCGTCACCAGCCTGGTGCCGGCCGGATGGTTGCCGGTGTGCAGACGCCTGCGCTCCGACATCGAGTAGACCTGGGCGCTCAGGCCCGCTGCCTGTTCCAAGGGCTCATCGTCGGCCCTGGAGTCGGCTTCGGCGCGGCGCTCCTCCATGCCCCGGGCCGGGGGTGAGGGGACCTCGGGGCTCTCAGGGCTGCTGGTGTAGTCGATGCCGTGGGGATCGGTGAAGGCGTCCTCATCCGCGTTACCCTCACCGGCGAAGCCGCTCAGGTCGTCGTCCTGGGGCATCTCCACCTCGACGCGCCGGCCCCGGCTGGAGGCCAGGTCGGCCAGCAGCGCGTCAGTGTCATCGGCCGACATGGCGCCACCGGTGGGGCGACCGTACTCACGAACCGGCAGCATCCCGGCGGGCATCTCGACGGCCAGCCCGGTGGACTCGCCGGAGGCCGCGGCCGGGGCGGAGGCCGCCGAGACCGCGCTGCCGGCTGCTGAGCCCGCGGCCGCGGGGGAGTGCCCAGACTGGGCCGACGGGGCAGAGGCTGAGGCTCCGGGGGCCTTGGAGTCCTGGTCGAAGACGGCCGGGCGCTTGGTTCCCGCTCCGGCCTCGGTGAGCCAGCGCGCCTCGTCGTCCAGGGCGTGAACCGCGCGGGCGGTCAGGTCCAGTGACCAGCGTGCCTGCTTCTCCTCGGCGGACTGCACGAAGGTCACCATGATGAGCCAGGGGTCGCGGCCCTCGCGCAGTGCGTCCCACTCCAGGCTGGAGGGGTCGACGCCGCGCGTGGCCAGGCGGTCCACCACCAGCTCGCCGAGGAGGGGGGGAGTCCTTCTCCCAGCCGATCCGGCAGGACTGGGCCTGCGAGACGGCCCACTGGCGCTCGGCGAGCACCGGTCCCTCGAAACGGCGCACGTGCTCCACGTCCATGCCCGTGCTGATCGCCACCTCTGCGGCGGTCGCGCCGGCGCGCATGTAGGCCTGGAGCTGCCGGGGGGCGCAGGGGCGCCGGCGCCTCGGCGACCGTCCCCGACGGGGGCAGGATCGCTCCGCGGTCGCGGCGCACCGCGGCCCTGAGGGCGTCATCGACGACGATGCTGTAACGCTCGCCGTCCTCGTCGGTCATGACAATCGTGTCACCGTTGGCACCCAGCAGCTCGAGTTCGACCATGGGCGGGGCCTCCTTCATCCCGTGTCAGCACGATATGCTCCACTGTGCCTCACAGCCTGCCATCCGCAGGCGCCCAGCCGTGGGAGGCGCAGCGGTGTGCCACATGTGAACCACGTGTGAATACCCTCGTGAAATCCCTCGGGTCGGGTGCACCGCAAACCAATCGTGCTCCTTCGTCGGGCGATTTGGCTTGACGACCCACCTGGCGGTGCTATTGTGCGCGTGCCTTCCGGGACGAGGGCGCCGAATCCTCGGCGCGACGCCGGCGCGCGTGCACGGCTCAGCTCCCGCCTTGTGAAGGTCACCCGAGAGCCGTCGACAGAAAGAGTGACGAGGCCATGGCGACCGACTACGACGCCCCGCGCAAGAATGATGACGAGCCCGAGGCCGATTCCATCGAAGAGCTGACCTCGCGGCAGAAGGACCAGTCATCCGCCGCGATCGAGGAGGACGAGAACGAGGCCGCCGAGGGCTTCGAGCTACCCGGGGCGGACCTGTCCCGGGAGGAGCTGAGCGTTCACGTCGTGCCCCAGCTCGAGGACGAGTTCACCTGCTCGGAGTGCTTCCTCGTCCATCACCGCAGCCAGCTGGCCTTCGTCGACGAGGCGACCGGTCTTCCGGTGTGCGCCGACTGCGCCGGCTGACGCTCCCACCCAACTCAGGAGATCCCCATGGGACTGTTCTCGCGCCGTCGTGACGACGCAACCACCGATTCTGACGAGTCCGTCCTCGGGCGCGACCTCGGCGACGACGCCCTCGACGAGGCCGCCGCCTCCGGCCCCTGGGACCTCAGTGAGCTGCCCGAGGACCAGGAGGAGGTGCCCCGCATCGACCTGGGGTCGCTGCAGGTCCCGGCCGTCGACGGGATGCAGCTGCGCCTGGAGCAGGCGCCCGACGGCACCGTCACCGCCGTCGTCCTGGCGCTGGGTGGCTCGGCGCTCGAGCTGCGGGCCTTCGCAGCGCCGCGCACCGCGGGCATCTGGGACGAGTTGCGCGGTGACATCGCCAACGAGCTCGCCGGGAACGGTGCCCGTTACGAGGAGAGCCACGGGGAGCACGGCACCGAGCTGGTCGCTCACCTGCCCATGCGTGGCCCCGACGGCACGATGGCGACCGGCACGATCCGGTTCCTGGGGATCGACGGCCCCCGCTGGTTCCTGCGCGGCGTCCTCCAGGGGCCCGCCGCCGCCTCCGAGCACTCCGCCCAGGCGCTGCGGGAGGTGCTGCGCGGAATCGTCGTCGTCCGCGATGGCCAGGCCCGTCCGCCCCGCGAGATCCTGCCCTTGCACGCGCCCGGGGCCGTCACCGGCCCCGAGGCCGAGGACCTGCCCGGCATCGACCCGCTGGCGCCCGGACCGACCGTCGCCGAAGTGCGTTAGATGGGGGCGCTGTCGGCGCGGGTCAAGCGGCTCTACGAGTCGCTGCGCACCAGCCGCGAGCACTTGGAGGCCGAGGATGAGGAGCGCTCCGCCAGCCGGCGGGGCACCGATCCGATCGGCTCACTGACCTCGCGCCAGCGGACCTGCGTCTCCGGTGTGCTTCAGGCGGTCACCTACCGCTCGAGCCAGGACAAGCCCATCCTCGTCGGGCAGCTCTACGACGGCACCGGCAGCATTGACCTGGTGTGGTGGGGCCGGCGACGCATCCCCGGCATCAAGCCAGGGGCCCATCTTCTCGCTGAGGGGCGGGTCGCCGACGGCACCCACCGCCAGCAGATCCACAACCCCGCCTATCGCCTGCTGGGGCCGGGGCAGTAGCAACCGGCAGCCACCTGCGGGAAGGACCATTGAATGAGCAGCCGTTCCACTGGAACCACCCGTACGGGCCTGGGGGCCATTGACTCCAAGCACTTCGACGCCATCGCGGCCGTGGGCGGGTGGCGCGGCATCCTGGAGTCCGTCGTCCCCACCCTCATGTTCGTCCTGGTCATGGCGGTGCGCCCCGCCGCCCTGGTGGCCGCCCTGCTCGCCTCCCTGGCCATCAGCGCCATCTGCCTCATGGCCCGCCTGGCGCAGCGCCAGTCCCCGGCTCAGGTCGTCGGCGGGGCCGTGCTGGTCCTCGTCTCGGCCCTGTGGGCCTGGCGCAGCGGCGACGCCTCCAACTTCTACGCCACCGGCCTCATGATTAATGCGGCCTGGCTGGTCGCCTGCCTGGTCTCCCTGCTCATCGGCTGGCCGATCGTGGGCGCCCTCATGACTCTGTGGCATCGCGTCACCGACGAGTCGGCTCACGCCGAGGGAGGCCAGGCGAGCCGGGACTCGGGTCGCGCCGAGACTCCACAGGCCGACGACGACCCCGCCGCCCGCCCCTCGGCCTGGCGCACCGAGCCGGCCCTGCGCCATGTTCGGCGCCGCTACCACGCGGGCACCTGGGTCCTGACGCTCATGTTCGCCCTGCGGCTCGTCGTCGAGGTGCCCCTCTACCTGGCCGGCGCCCAGGCGGTGTCCTACCTCGGGGCGGCCCGCCTCATTCTGGGCGTGCCGCTGTACGCCGTGACCCTGTGGTTCATCTGGCTGCTCGTGGCACCCAGCCGGATCGCCCAGGCCCAGGCGGCTGCCCAGCGGTAGCGCCGCCTCCCACCGTCACGTGAAGATGAGGGGCAGCTCCTCCAAGCTGGACTCTCCCTCCCGCGCCGTGAGGAAGATGAGCTCGTCGCCGCGCTCGAAGCGCTCGTCGCGGTCCGGTGTGATGGGGCGGTAGTCGCGCAGGATCGCCGCCAGCACCGTGTGGGGCGGCAGCTCGATGTCGGTGACGAGCTCACCAATGACCGGTGAGTCCTCCGGCAGGGTCAGCTCGTGCATGGAGGCGCCCGACTGGTGGAAGTGGAAGATGCTCACCAGGCTGCCGACACTGACGGCCTCCTCCACCAGGGCCGTCATGAAACGCGGGGTCGACACGGCCACGTCCACGCCCCAGGTCTCATCGAAGAGCCACTCGCTCTTGGGGTTGTTGACGCGCGCGACTGTGCGAGGCACCCCGTACTCGGTCTTGGCCAGCAGGGAGATGACCAGGTTGGCCTTGTCATCCCCGGTGGCGGCCACGATGACGTCGCAGGTCTCGGCCCCGGCGCGTTCCAGGGCATCGATGTCGCAGGCATCGGCCAGCTGCCAGTCGGCCTGCGGGACCGAGGCGATGCGCATGGCCTCGGTGGAACGGTCGACGAGGGTGACCTCGTGGCCGTGGCTGATGAGCTCGCGGGCGATGGAACGGCCCACGGATCCGGCTCCGGCGATGACGATCTGCATGGCTCAGGCCTCCTGGGTCGGGGCGTGTGACAGGGCGCGGCGGACCTGGCCGATACGGTCGGTGCTCACCGCCAGGTGCAGTCGGTCGTGCTCCTGGATGACGGTGGCGGCCTCGGGCAGCAGCGCCGTGGCATCGCGTGAGATCCAGGCCACCCGCACCCTGAGGCGGTCCTCCAGCACCCCGATCGTCGTACCGACCCACTGCGGGGAGGCGTTGGGCTGGATGAGAGCGACCGTGCCCGAGGGGTCCTCCAGCTCGCGGGCGCTGGAGCCCGGCAGGATACGGCGCATCATCTGGTCGGCCGTCTGACGCACGGTGGCCACGGTGGGGATGCCCAGGCGCTCGTAGACGTCGGCCCGCCGCGAGTCATAGATCCGGGCGACGACGTTGTCCACGCCGAAGCTCTCCCTGGCTACCCGCGCAGCCACGATGTTGGAGTTGTCCCCGTTGGACACGGCGACGAAGGCGTAGGCCTCGTCGATGCCCGCCTGCTCCAGGGCGTCGCGGTCGTAACCGACCCCCCTTGACCTTGCGGCCGTTGAAGTCCGAGGGCAGGCGGCGGAAGGCGTCCGCGGAGCGGTCGATGACGGACACCGAGTGCCCCATACGGTCGAGCTGAACAGCCATGGACGCTCCGACGCGGCCACAGCCCATGATGACGAAGTGCACGAGGAGGACGGTACTCCGTTGTCGGGCCGCGGACGTAACATCTGGAGACGTGCGTGATTTCGCAGACCGCATCAAGCGGCTTCTCGTCGGCCGTCCTGTTCCCAGCGGAGCTCTGGGGGGAGACGCTCCTGCCCAAGAGGATCGCCCTTCCGGTATTCGCCTCCGACGCCCTGTCCTCCGTGGGCTACGCCCCCGATGAGGTGCTCATCACCCTGGCCGTGGCGGGCGTTGCGGCCACCTCCCTGTCGCCGTGGGTGGCCCTGGCCGTCGTCGGCGTCCTGGCCGTCGTCGTGGCCTCCTACCGCCAGACCGTCCACGCCTATCCCTCGGGCGGCGGCGACTACGAGGTGGTCTCGGCCAATCTCGGCTCCCACGCCGGGCTTCTGGTGGCCTCGGCCCTGCTGAGCGACTATGTCCTGACCGTTGCGGTCTCGGTGTCCTCGGGAACCTCTTACCTCGCGGCCGCCCTGCCCGCCCTGGTCCCCTACAAGGTGGAGATCGCCGTCGCGGTCGTCACCGTCCTGGCCGTGCTCAACATGCGCGGCTCACGCGAGTCGGGCCGGGCCTTCGCCATTCCCACCTACCTGTACATGGGTGTCATCGGCATCATGGCCGTCGTCGGGCTCGTCCAGGAGCTGACCGGGACTCTCGGGCGGGCCGAGTCGGCCGGCTTCGACGTCGTCACTCACGCCGGCTGGGAGCAGGGCCTGACCGGCCTGGCCGGGGGCTTCCTGGTTCTGCGGGCGTTCTCCTCGGGGTGCGCGGCCCTGACCGGTGTGGAGGCGATCTCCAACGGCGTGCCCAGCTTCCAGCGCCCCAAGTCCCGCAACGCCGCCACGACGCTGCTGCTCCTGGGGGTGATCGCCGCGCTGATGCTCATGAGCGTCATCCACCTGGCCGGCACCGTCGGCGTGCGCATGGTGGAGGACCCGGCCCACCAGCTCCTGCACAACGGCGTCCCGGTCGGGGACGGCTACCACCAGGACCCCGCGATCGGACAGATCGCCGCCACTGTCTTCTCCGGCTTCCGCCCGATGTTCTACCTGGTCGCCACCGTCACCGGGCTGATCCTGGTCCTGGCCGCCAACACCGCCTTCAACGGGTTCCCGGTGCTGGCCAGCGTCCTGGCCCGTGACGAGTTCCTGCCCCGCCAGCTGTCCCAGCGCGGCGACCGCCTGGCCTTCTCCAACGGCATCATCGTCCTGTGGCTGGGGGCCGTGGCCTTCCTCATCGGCTTCGAGGCCAACACGACCCGTCTCATCCAGCTCTACATCGTGGGCGTGTTCATCTCCTTCTCGCTCTCCCAGGTGGGCATGGTGCGTCACTGGACGCGCGAGCTGACTATCGCCACCGAGCCCAGGGACCGCTCGCGCATGCACCGCGCCCGCATCATCAACTCCATCGGTGTGCTGGGCACCGGGACGGTCCTGGTCATTGTCCTGCTCACCAAGCTCACCCGGGGAGCCTGGATCACCCTGACGATCATGGCGCTGCTCTACCTGGTGATGAACCGGATCCGCCGCCACTACCGCAGGGTCAGCGAGGAGGTGGCTATCTCCGACCTCCACGACGCCCGCGTCCTGCCGGCCCACGTCCACGCCATCGTCCTGGCCTCCCGTCTCCACCAGCCCACGCTGCGGGCCCTGACCTACGCCCAGTCGACCCACCCCACCGTTCTGGAGGCCCTGACGGTGGACACCGGCGACGGCGGCGCCGAGCGCCTCCTGGACGCCTGGGAGGAGGCCGACATCGCCGTGCCCCTGACGGTCCTGGACTCCCCCTACCGGGACATCACCCGCCCGGTCATCAACTACGTGCGCTCGGTGCGCCGCGAGTCTCCCCGCGACCTCATCGTCGTCTTCCTGCCCGAGTACATCGTGCGCCACTGGTGGGAGCAGATCCTCCACAACCAGACCGCCCTGCGCCTCAAGACCGTCCTGCTGTTCACCCCGGGCGTCGTCGTGGCCTCCGTGCCCTGGCAGCTGGGACTGCCCGGTCAGCGGCACATCCACCACGGCGTGCGCGCCCGCACCGCCGAGGGCATCATCGACGCCGACGTCGCCATGCGTCGTCACGTCGACAGCCACCTCAGCCACCTCGACCAGCACAGCCCCGCCGGCACCGGCGGCGTCGGTGCCGACCCCCAGGAGAATCGATGACCCCCCAGCCCAGCCGGGAGCGCAGACCAGCCCGCCCCCCCAGCCGTGGTGAGCCGCGCGAGCTGACCCTGGCGGTGGGGGCTCCCGCGCACGGCGGGCACTGCGTGGCCCGCCCCGTGGACGACCCGGGTGGTCGCGTCATCTTCGTGCGCCACGCCCTGCCCGGTGAGACGGTGCGGGCCCGCCTGACCGAGATGACCTCGCGGACCTGGCGTGCCGACGCCGTTGAGATCCTCCAGGCCTCCCCGGACCGCGTCGAGTCCGTCTGGCCCGAGGCCGGCCCGGCCGGCGTGGGTGGGGGAGAGCTCGCCCATGTGGCCCTGGACGCCCAGCGCACCTGGAAGCGCTGGGTCCTGGCCGACTGCCTGCGCCGGATCGGCGGGCAGGAGGTGGCCGACGCCGTCGCTGCTCTGCCCGAGGCCTCCGCCGCAGCCGCCGTGCCGATCGAGCCCATGCCCACCGACGCCGCGGCCCAGGCCTCCAGCAGCGCCCGGCGGCGTGCCCTGGCCGGAACCGCCACCCGCACCCGCGTGAGCCTGACGGTCGGTGAGGACGGCAGGCCCGGCATGCACGCCTTCCGCTCCGGGACGGTCCTGCCCCTGCGCCGCCTGCCCCTGGCGGTTGAGGCCATCACCGAGATCGGGCTGCTGGAGCGCTCCCGCTGGCGCGCCCACTACCGGCCCGGCATGCGCATCGAGGCCATCGCACCCAGCGGCGGTGAGCCCGTCGTCCTGCTCGACGAGCGGCTCCTGACCGCCCAGGCCCGCAGCACCGGGAGGCGCCGGGTCCGGGAGGTCGTGGACGCCTCGGCCCTGGGGCTGGGGGAGCTGACTTACTCCGTCCACGCCGAGGGCTTCTGGCAGGTCCATGTCGATGCCCCCCGGGTGCTCGTCGAGCGCGTTGTGCGCGGCGCCCTGGGGGCGGACCTCGATGGTGCCGCGGGCAGCCGCGTCCTGGAGCTCTATTCGGGGGCCGGCCTGTTCACCCTGCCGCTGGCCGCCCTGGTGGGCAGCGGCGGCGAGGTCGTGTCCCTGGAGGGCAATGAGCAGGCCGTTCGCGACGCCCGCCGCACGCTTCACGACCAGCCCTCTGCGCGCCTGGCCTCGGGCCGCGTGAGCGCCCGCTCGGTGCGCGAGCTCGCCGGCTCCCTCACCGGTGGCCGCCCCGACGTCGTCGTCCTCGACCCGCCCAGGCAGGGGGCCGGGCGCGAGGTCATCGAGGCCGTCGGCGCCCTGGGGGCCGAGCGGATCGTCCTGGTGGCCTGCGACCCGGCAGCGTTGGCCCGGGACCTGGAAACCCTCCTGCGCTCGGGCTACGCGCTGGGCTCCATGAGCGCGCTGGACATGTTCCCGCACACTCACCACTTCGAGACGATCGCGGTGCTCGAGCGCTCCTGAACGGGGGCGTCAGCGGGGTTGCGTGCGGCCGGCGTCACCAAATGTGGTCTACGGGCGTCGGCCGGCGTGCCGGGTTTGGCCAGCCTTCCCTGCGTATTGACAACGGATGACACGCCGTGGGCTACGGTCCACTCCGGAGCATCCGCGCAGCCTCCGCCTGGCTGTCACCGCAGGTCCGCGTGACAGACCCGAGGCGGTGCGACGGGCGGATCGGTACGACAACTGGAAGTGAGCCCCGGTGACCAGCCTCAACACCTTCGCCTCCCGCAGCACCCTCGACGTCGATGGCCGCGACTACGAGATCTACCGTCTCGACGCCGTCCCCGGCCTGGAGCGCCTGCCCTACAGCCTCAAGGTGCTGGCCGAGAACCTGCTGCGCACCGAGGACGGCGCCAACATCACCGCCGACCACGTGCGCGCCCTGGCCGCCTGGGACCCGGCCGCCGAGCCCGACACGGAGATCCAGTTCACCCCGGCCCGCGTCGTCATGCAGGACTTCACCGGCGTGCCCTGCATCGTGGACCTGGCCACCATGCGCGAGGCGGTCTCCGAGCTCGGCGGTGACCCCGAGGTCATCAACCCCCTCAACCCCGCTGAGATGGTCATCGACCACTCCGTGCAGATCGACTCCTTCGGCCTGCCCGGATCCCTGGAGCGCAACAAGGAGCGCGAGTACGAGCGCAACGCCGAGCGCTACCAGTTCCTGCGCTGGGGGCAGGGGGCGCTGTCCAACTTCCGCGTCGTCCCCCCCGGGTACGGGCATCGTCCACCAGGTCAACATCGAGTACCTGGCCCGCATCGTCTTCACCCACGAAGCCGACGGCGTCACCCAGGCCTACCCCGACACCTGCGTGGGCACCGACTCCCACACCACCATGGTCAACGGCCTGGGCGTCCTGGGCTGGGGCGTGGGCGGCATCGAGGCCGAGGCCGCCATGCTGGGCCAGCCCGTCTCCATGCTCATCCCCAAGGTGGTGGGCTTCAAGCTCTCCGGCGCCATCCCCGCCGGCGCCACCGCCACCGACGTGGTCCTGACCATCACCGAGATGCTGCGCGCCCACGGCGTGGTGGGCAAGTTCGTCGAGTTCTACGGCGAGGGCGTCGCCGAGGTACCGCTGGCCAACCGCGCCACCATCGGCAACATGAGCCCCGAGTTCGGCTCCACCGCCGCGATCTTCCCGATCGACGAGGTCACCCTGGACTACCTGCGCCTGACCGGCCGCTCCGAGGAACGCGTGCGCCTGGTGGAGGCCTACACCAAGGCCCAGGGAATGTGGCACGACCCGGCCCGCGAGCCCGTCTACTCCGAGTACCTCGAGCTGGACCTGTCCACCGTGGTGCCCTCCATCGCCGGCCCCAAGCGCCCCCAGGACCGCATTGTCCTGTCACGGGCCAAGGAGTCCTTCCAGGAGGTCCTGCCCACCTACGCCTCCCAGCCCTCCAAACCGACGCCGGTGACCCTGGCCGACGGCACCGACACCGAGCTGGACCACGGGCACGTCGCCATCGCCTCGATCACCTCGTGCACCAACACCTCCAACCCCTCGGTGATGATGGCCGCAGGCCTGCTGGCCCGCAACGCCGTCGCCCGGGGCCTGCGCTCCAAGCCCTGGGTGAAGACCTCCACCGCCCCGGGCAGCCAGGTCGTCACCGACTACTACGAGAAGGCCGGGTTGTGGCCCGCCCTCAACGAGCTGGGCTTCAACGTCGTCGGCTACGGCTGCGCCACTGCATCGGTAACTCCGGGCCCCTGCCGGCCGAGGTCTCCCAGGCGGTCAACGACGCCGACCTCGCCGTGGTCTCGGTGCTTTCGGGCAACCGCAACTTCGAGGGGCGCATCAACCCCGACGTCAAGATGAACTACCTGGCCTCCCCGCCCCTGGTCATCGCCTACGCCCTGGCCGGGACCATGGACATCGACTTCGCCACCGAGCCGCTGGGCCAGGACCCCGAGGGCCGTGACGTCTTCCTGTCCGACATCTGGCCCGACCCCACCGAGGTCCAGGCCGTCATCGACGCCACCATCGACCGCGAGATGTACACGCGCGACTACGCCGACGTCTTCGCCGGCGACGAGCGCTGGCAGGGCCTGGACACCCCCGAGGGGGACACCTTCGCCTGGGACGAGGAGTCCACCTACGTGCGCAAGGCCCCCTTCTTCGAGGGCCTGTCCATGGAGCTCACCCCGGTCACCGACATCGAGGACGCCCGGGTGCTCGCCCTGCTGGGGGACTCGGTGACCACCGACCACATCTCCCCGGCCGGCGCCATCAAGGCCGACTCCCCGGCCGGGCGCTACCTGGCCGAGCACGGCGTGGCCCGCGCGGACTTCAACTCCTACGGCTCGCGCCGCGGCAACCACGAGGTCATGATCCGCGGCACCTTCGCCAACATCCGCCTGCGCAACCGGCTGCTCGACGGCGTCGAGGGCGGCTACACCCGCAACTTCCTCACCGGCGAGCAGGAGTCGATCTTCGACGCCTCCCAGGCCTACCAGGCCGCCGGCATCCCGCTGGTGGTCCTGGGCGGCAAGGAGTACGGCTCGGGCTCTTCACGCGACTGGGCGGCCAAGGGCACGGCCCTGCTGGGCGTCAAGGCCGTCATCGCCGAGTCCTTTGAGCGCATCCACCGCTCCAACCTCATCGGCATGGGCGTGGTCCCCCTCCAGTTCCCGGCCGGACAGAGCGCCGAGTCGCTCGGCCTGGACGGCACCGAGACCTTCTCCATCAAGGGCCTGACCGCGCTCAACGAGGGCACCACCCCGCGCACCGTCGCGGTCACGGCGCAGAAGGCCGACGGCTCGGCGGTCTCCTTCGACGCCGTCGTGCGCATCGACACCCCCGGCGAGGCCGACTACTTCCGCCACGGCGGCATCCTGCAGTACGTGCTGCGCCAGCTCGCCAGCTCCTGATCGGGGCGACGGGACTACTTGGTCTCGTTGGGATGAGCGGTGTGAACCTGCTCCAGGTAGACGGTATTGCCATCGATATAGAACCAGATGCGGGCAGTACCCTTGGCAGTAGGTTTGTGCTGCCATCGCTGAAAAGTGCGACCACCTCGGGTTACCGCACGTAGCGACCCCTCGAGCGGGTAATTGGTCGGGGTCATCGCGAGAGGTGAGTGAGTCAGGAAGTCCCAGGTGTCGCTCATGGGATTCCTCATGGTGGCTACCAGGTCACGCCACCCTTTCTCGGACTGTTTCGTGGCGAACTTCAGCAGGAACTCCGACTTCTTCGTCGGCCGTGGAACGAGGCTCTCCTTGGACATGGTCAGGGTCGGTTGACGACTGCTTCGTCATCGTCGTCGAGCCACTCGACCGGATGTGGGCTCAGACCTGCAGCGATTGCCGCGGCTGTCTCGCGCCAGCTGGTCAACTTGGCGATCGCCAGGTGCGGCTGGAGTGTTGAGAAGGAGGCTCGCGCTGCGTCGATGAGGTCGCGGGCGCACTGCTCTTGATCCTGAGGCGTCAATGCATACATCCACGGGTATCGGCTGGCCATCCGGTCAGTGAGTGGGCCATCCTCAAGGGACACTGTGATGAGGGTGGCGGCGATGTTCAAGAGCTCATTTCGAGCATCTGCCTCGCGCTGAGACATGAGGACAAGGGATTCCCCATCGCGGCGGGTCACAGTGACGGGGTGGTTCTCCGCCTCGGCGAAGACCTCAGCTGAATGCTTGCTCAGGTCGGATGAGCGGCGCACAGCTAGGGGGGAATCAACGGTGAGTGCCATACGAACATGCTATTCGGATCGTGTTCGGAAGTCCAGTGGTCGATTCCACTGTGTTGGTCGGCCGCCGTCCACGGTGGCTTCGCCATGAATGCCCCCATTGACGTGAGTTTTGCCACGCTCGTTGACTCTCTGGATGCAGCCCTGGTTGCTCTCGGCGAGCAGTAGGGCTGCCAGGTATCAGTGAGGACGAAAGGATAAGTCGCCCCAATGACCGGTTGGGAGGGGAGAGCTACGTGAGGCCTTCCCGGCTGCTGTCGGTGATCCACTGAGACCTTGCGCAGTCGCCCCGGAATAGCGGCCCTTCGCTTCCCGTTGCCCTGGCGTTCAGATCATGCCGAGCGGCGACCGCCGAAGGAGATGCGCACTCATGTCACAGTCCACCGTCAACAGCGACGCGACCAACCAGACAGACGTCCCGGTCGAGGAGGTCGACCTGCTCGTCGTCGGAGGCGGCAAGGCAGGCAAGTCCCTGGCGATGCTGCGCGCCAAGGCCGGCGACAAGGTCGTCATGGTGGAGCGGGACAAGGTGGGCGGCACCTGCATCAACGTCGCCTGCATCCCCACCAAGACCCTCATCTCCGCCGCCCGCGTCCTCCGTGAGGTCCAGGGCTCGCAGACCTACGGCGTCACTCTGCCCGAGCAGGACGGTGGCGCTGACGCCCTGGCCCAGGCCCGCATCGAGCTGGCCTCCTTCCGCGCCCGCAAAGGAGGCCGTCGTGGGCGGCATGGTGGCCGCCCACGAGAAGATGTTCCCCGCCTCCGGCATGGACTTCGTCAAGGGCACCGCCCGCTTCGTGGGGGAGCGCACCGTCGAGATCGCCCTGAACGACGGCGGCCTGCGGCGCGTGCGCGGCGCCAAGGTCCTCATCAACACTGGCACCACGCCGTCGGTCCCCCCCGATCGAGGGCCTGTCCGACGTGCGCTACTGGACCAGCGAGGACCTGCTCACCCTGCCCGAGCTGCCCAGCAGCCTCATCGTCCTGGGTGGCGGGGTCATCGGCGTCGAGATGGCCTCCCTCATGGGGCTCCTCGGTGTCCCGGTCACCATCGTCCACGCCGGGGAGCACATCCTGGACCGCGAGGACGAGGACGTCGCCGCTGAGGTGACCGCCGGCCTGGAGGCCCTGGGGGTCACGGTCCTGGCCGGTGCGCGCGCCTCGAAGGTCGCCGCAGCCGCCGACGGGAACGGCGTCGTCGTCACCACCGCCGACGGTCACGAGGTGAGCGGATCCCACCTGCTCGTCGCCCTGGGACGCACTCCTGTCACCGCCGGCCTCGGCCTGGAGGCCGCGGGCGTGGAGCTGACCGAGCGCGGCTTCGTGCGTGTCGACGACCACCTGCGCACCACCGCCGAGAACGTCTACGCCGCCGGTGACGTGGCCGGAACGCCCCAGTTCACCCACGCCTCCTGGAACGACTTCCGCGTCCTGCGTGACCTCTTCGCCGGCAAGGAGGCCTCCACCACCGGACGCCTCATCCCGTGGGCCGTCTTCACCACGCCCGAGCTCGGGCACGTGGGTATGAGCGAGGCCGAGGCCCGCGAGGCCGGCTACGAGGTGCGCGTCGCCAAGACCCCGACGGCGGCCGTGCCGCGTGCCAAGACCCTGGGCCACACCGAGGGCTTCTTCAAGGTCATCATCGACGCCCGCACCGACCTGATCCTGGGCGCCGCCATCATCGGCGCCGAGGCCAGCGAGGTCGTCACCAGCATCCAGATGGCGATGCTGGGCGACCTGACGTGGCAGCAGGTGCGCGACGCCGTCATCACCCACCCCACCATGAGCGAGGGACTCAACATCGTCCTGGACTCCCTGGGCTGAGAGCCTGAGGGCTGGCCCCGCCTGAACGGTGAGACAGGTCCGCTCGCTCAGGCGGGGCGTACCCCCAGGTCCTCGACGCGCTCGGCCCCCGGCAGCGCCACCAGCAGTGCCCCGGGCACCAGGAGCTTGGAGTGGCGCACGCCCGAGCCGATGAGCACGGTGGCCCGCTCCGCCACAGCGCCGTCGATGAAGAGGCGCCAGTCCTCGGGCAGGCCGACCGGGGTGATCCCGCCGTACTCCATGCCACTCATCTCCACGGCCCGCTCCACCGGCAGGAACGAGGCCTTGCGCACGTCGATGCGCTTCTTGACGACGTGGTTGACGTCGGCGAAGTCGGTGGCGCGCACGACGCAGGCGGCGATGCGCTCCTGGCCGGTCCGCTTGCCGGCCACGAGCACGCAGTTCCCGGTCGCCTCGGGATCCAGGTCGTAGTGCGCGTTGAGGGCGTCGGTGTCGGAGTGGCTCGGGTCGATGGGCACCACCTGAGCCTGCCGGGCCAGGTCCGCGCCCTCGGGCGAGGCCGCCTCCAGCGCCCGCAGCGCGGCGGCCACGGGCTCGGCGAGCTGGTCAGTATGCTCCAGCGCCGGCTGCCAGCCGATCTCCGTGGCGAAGACCTCAGCCGGATCACGCAGCTCAGTCATTCCTTCTCATCCTTTCGACGACGTCGAGCGCCTCTCGATGCGCTCGGCCAGACGGGTCCTGATCCCGGGCCACTGCTGCGGGGTGATGGCGAACATGGCCGTGTCCCGTGGGCGCCCCTCCTCGCCTGGCGCCAGGGAGGGCTGCCAGGCGTGCAGGACCCCCTCGAAGGTCGCCCCCAGGGCCGCGATCGCGCCGCGAGCCACCTCATTGCGTGCATCGGTCTTGATATCCACACGGTCCACGCTCCAGTCCTCAAGGGCCTGCGTCAGCAGCAGGAGCTTGGCGGCCGGGTTGATGGCGGTGCCACGAACAGTGGGGGAGAGCCAGGAGGAGCCGACCTCGACGGCGAAGAGCCGCCCGTCCGGCATCCACCGGGGCGTCAGGTAGGCGGTGTGCCCGACGACGCGGCCGGTGGCGACCTCCACCTGGGCGAAGGGCGCGTAGGCACCCGTATCCCGGCGGGCCAGGCTATGGGCCACGTAGTCCTCGACCGTTTCCGGTGATGGCACCGTGGCGAAGGGGCTGGTCGCGGCCGCCTCTGCGGCCATCTGCAGCCCCGGCACGTGCTCAGGCGTCAGCGGCTCCAGACGCACGATGTTGCCGGCCAGCACGCCGCAGGTCAGAACGGGGGAGGTGGTGTGCGACTCAGTGGTGCTCATGGCGTCGATCATGGCAGCCGTGGCGCAGTCGCCGCACAGACGCCTCAGCATGTGGTCTCATTTCTGGAGCGGGCCGCGACCCTGCCGGTGCGGGCCAGGGGGCCGTCGGCTCACACGCAGGGCTCACCGTCACGTCTGAGCCCGTCCAGGACATCGTGCGGGTCGGGGGATCGTTGGGCGATTACCTTGGCCGAGTATTGTTACGTGATGTACTTGTGTGAAGAGTACGATGCTGTGATTGATGGCGGATGAGAGGCGCTCTGGCGATTGCGGCGAATCCGATCTTTAGGTGCCATGAAAACGGTTCGTGAAGCTATAGCTGCGTGTCGTTTTAAGTGAGGGGCAGAGGATAAGGCTGAGAGCGACTGAAGTTCTTTAAGGTGATCCTTTGAGTGTGGAGGGAATCTATGGCGTTGTTTAATGAGGATCTGTTGCTGCTGCGCGCCTCCCACCTGGTTCGCTCCTTCGGGAAAAAGGACAAAACCTTCGTCGCCGTGGAGGATGTGTCCCTGGACGTCGGGGCGGGGCAGGTCCATGGTCTGCTGGGGCCCAACGGTGCCGGTAAGACGACGACGGTGCGGATGTGCGCCACGCTGCTGGCTCCGACGTCGGGTGAGGTCTGGGTCGATGGCATCGACGCGGTGCGCCATCCGGAGCGGGCCAGGTCCCGGCTGGGCCTGGTCCTGGGCGGTGAGCTGGGGTTCTACCCGCGGGCTACGGCACGCGACAACCTGCTGTTCTTCGCCGATATTCAGGGCCTTCACGCCCGACGGCGACACAGCGCGGTCATGGACGCCCTGGAACGTGTGGGGCTGATCGAGGCGGCGTCCCGCAAGGCGGGCGAGCTGTCTCGAGGGATGCGGCAGCGTCTGCACCTGGCCCGGGCGCTGCTCGGGTCGCCGGCTCTTCTGCTGCTGGATGAGCCCACCACCGGCCTGGACCCGGACGTGGCGCTGCAGGTGCGCGACCTGGTGCGTGAGCTGGCGCAGCGGGGAACCGGGGTGCTGCTGACCTCGCACTCGATGCCGGAGGTCGAGGAGCTGGCCGACATCATCTCGGTGATCGGGGCGGGCCGGATCGTCGTGCGCGGTGGCGTCGGCGATGTGTCCGCCTTGGCCGGGGTGAGTGCCACCACGACTTTCACGTTACCGGCCCGCCACGGGGGCGCCGTCGAGGCGCTTCGCAGTGGTCTGGGTTCGCCGGCGACGGTGAAGCAGCGCGCCTCCTCGGCCCGGTGGGCCGTGACCATCTACTGGGCTTCCGAGGCTGCCGGCACTACCGACGCCGATGAGCAGGTTCGCCAGGTCCTGGCCGAGGCCGGCGTGGGAGCGCCGTCGGACCTGCTGACACGGCCAGTCTCCTTGGAGGAGGCCTACCTGGCCCTGGCCGACAGGCTCGCCCGATGAGGCGTCAGCTGAGGATGACGGCCTTTCACGTCCGTCAGTTCGTCTCGGTGCCCTACTTCATCCAGCTCATGGTTATGACCACGACTGCCACCACGCTGGTGCAGTTCCTGGCGGCCTCGGCCTGGGGCGGGATCACCCCGACGCAGGGCTGGGTGCGCGGGGGCGTCGTGGGGATGTGGACAACAACGACCTGCGCGGCGGGGATCATCGGATTCGAGCGGTACAAGGGCACGCTCGTCCATCTGGTCATGGCTCCGGTGGGGGCGCTACGGTCGCTGGCGGCCGTGGTGTGCGCGGCAGCGTCCTTCGGGCTGGCGGCCTTCCCGGTGGCGTGGTGCACGTGGGCGCTGCTGTCGACGTCAGTCTCCTTCACGGGGGCGGGGTGGGAGGTCTGGGTGCGCCTGGCGCTGGGCGCCGTCATGCTGCTGGTCGGCTGCCTTGCCCTGAGTCTGGTCATCGCGGCGCTGTTCGTGCTCACCCCCAACGCGATCCAGTACGAGGGGCTGCTGCTGGTGCCGGTGCTCGTGGTCTCAGGCATCGTGTTCACCTCGACGACGCCGCCTGCCTGGCTGGCTGTGGTGAGTCGGTTCCTGCCGTTGTCGGTACCCTTCGAGCTGCTGCTGGGCCGAGCGACGTCGGCAGTGGCGCTGTGCGCTTGGCTGGTGTGCGCCGCCGCGTGGTTGGGGTTCGCTGCCTTCCTCGGCCGGCGGGCGCTGCGTCTGGCGACACGGACCGGCACCCTGGAGGTGGTCTGATGCGCGCCCGGGCTCTGGCCTTCGCCTACCGGTTCTCCTCAGGGGTGCGTGTCTCGTGGGCCTCGTCGACGGCCTTCGCGACCCTGGGTACGGCCGTAGTCACGCTGCTGGTGCTGCCGCTGCTGGACGTACTCTTCGATGTCCTCATGGGCTCGGACCTCTCCGCACCCGACCTGGTGCGCACCGGATACGCAGCGGCCCTGGTGGCACTGGCCGTCTCGGTGGCCTCCGGAGTGGTGGGTACCGTGGCCACGGACCGGATGCTGGGCGTCTTCCAGGAGGTCCACACCCGCAGGCGCCTCGACGTCGCCTACTGGCTGTCCGTTGCCGTCGTACCGGGGCTCCTGGCCGCCTCGACCGCCGCCGTCGCGATCGGCGCCGTCTTCGCGCTGTCGCCGCAGCACGACGTCGGAGTGCTAGGACGTGTTGTCGCGCTGGCGGCGCTGGCAATCGTGTGCGGGCTGTTCATGGGGATAGCGGCTGCTGGCGTCGGCGTCAACTGCCCGACCCCTATCTGGGTGCCACGATCATCGCCACGTTCCTGCCGCTGCTGACCGGCGTCATCGTACCGCTCGAGCAGTGCCCTACCTGGTTGCAGGCTCTGGCCCACCTGGTTCCGCTCAGCGGCACCGTGACAGTCCTAGACGCACCGGCAGCCGCCGTTCCGGCCCTGCTGGGCCGCGACCTCGCGGTCGCCGCCGTATGGGCCGGGATCGGGCTGGCCGTCACCCGTCGTGCCGTCACCCGACTCCGTCAGGGCCAACGCACCGACACCATCTGAGTCTGAGGAGGAGGTCTCCCTCAGCATGTGGTCTCATTGTCCCCGTGCTGCACGTCATCTTCTTCGAGCCGCGCATCCCGGGCAACACCGGGGCGGCGATCCGCCTGAGCGCCAACACCGGCTCCATGCTCCACCTCGTGGACCCCCTGTTCGACATGGACGACGCCAAGCTGCGCCGCGCCGGCCTGGACTACCACGACCTGGCCAACACGCGCGTCCACGCCACCTGGCAGGAGTGCCTGGATCAGATCCCCGGACGCATCTACGCCTTCACCTCCCACACCGACCGTCTCTACACCCAGGTCGACTGGCGCGACGACGACGCCCTCCTGTTCGGCCCCGAGCCCACCGGCCTGCCCCAGGAGATCCTCGACCACCCGCGGGTGAGCGCCCACCTGCGCATCCCCATGGTGGAGGGCAACCGCTCCCTCAACCTCGCCAACTCCGCCGCCATCGGCCTGTACGAGGCCTGGCGGTCCCTGGGCTTCGCCGGAGGGGCCTGAGCCCGCGCCTGAGCCGCGCCTTGTCAGAGCATGCCGGCGGGGCGGATCGCCAGATCCTCCACCACCGCGTCCATCGGGGTGTTCACGGCCAGGCGCACGGCCGCCGCCACCGACTGCGGCGCCATATGGTCCGCGGCCCGGTAGGCGGGTGTGGCCATGATCCCCTCGGTGCGCAGGCGCGCCGCATTGAAGGCGTGCATCCTCTCCTGCATGGGGGTGTCCACCCGGCCCGGATAGATCGAGGTGACCCGCACCTTGCCGGCCTCCTCCTGGCGCAGTGTGTCAGCCAGGGACTTCAGCCCCGCCTTGGAGGCTGAGTAGAGGGCGTTGCCCGACCGAGGACTCACTCCGGCGCCGGAGTTGATGAACACCGTCAGCCCGCGGGCCTCCCGCAGCGCCGGCAGCAGCAGGCTCGTCAGGTAGGCCGTCGCCACCAGGTTGAGGTTGAGGACCGCCCGCCAACGCGTGGGCGTGATCTTGTCAATAGCACCGGGCGCCTCCATGCCGGCGCTGTGCACCAGTACGTCGAGGCTCTCGATGTCGATCCGGCTGACCAGCCTGGCCAGGGCCGTGTCGTCGGTCAGGTCGACCGGGCAGATGAGAACCGCCGTCTGGGACTCCTCCTCCAGCGCGAGCGCCAGCTCCTCCAGATCATTGACGGAGCGGGCCAGCAGGATGAGGTTGTGGTCCTGGGCGAGGTCTCTGGCCACGGCCAGTCCGATCCCGGAGGTCGCCCCGGTGATGAGGGCGATGGGGCGGCGCTGGTGGCGGCCGGAACCGGCGCGCGTGAAACCATGAGCAGGGGTGAAGGGGACGGACTCCCCCCTGACGACGACGCCGGCCCGCCTTGGAGGACGAGGCGTCGACCTGGGCGATCTGCGGGCTCACTGGCCGTCCCTGAGGAAGGCGGCGACCCCGGGCTCCCCGGGCACGGAGTAGGTGGCGGTGAGCGTGGCCCGGGCGATGCAGTGCGGCGCCAGGGTGAAGGCCGCCCTGGCGGGACTGGCGTCGTCATCCAGTCCCAGCGTGTCCACGTCCAGGGCGGAGACGGTGAAGACGTAGCGGTGATCGCCGTCGCCCGCCGGCGGGTAGGGGCCGAACCAGGCGTGGTCGCCGGAGTCCCCGGCCAGGTGGAAGGCGGCGCCGTCGAGCTGAAGGTCGCTGGCCCCCGCACCCCGCTCCAGCGAGGTGACCGAGGCGTCCAGGTCCACGATGGTCCAGTGCCACCAGCCCGACATGGTCGGAGCATCCGGGTCGAAGCAGGACACGACGAAGGACTGCGTCTGCTCGGGGAAGCCCGACCAGCTCAGGGCGGGGGAGACGTTGTCATGGATGCCGGTGAAGATGTCCGGGATCCGCCCCTGCTCGGTCAGGTCCGCAGAGGTCAGGGTGAAGGAGGGGACTGAGGGCAGGAGGCCGGTAGGGGCCGGTGGGCGAGGGCGAGTGAGGTCGGCTGTCATAGGTGTACCTCCAGGCAGGTGACGGGTAGGGAAGGTGGCCTTCCATGAGGGCACAGCCCCAACTGTAGACGCCCCTGCGCAGACCCGTCCCTGTGGATCTCCTGTGGGGGGCTCCGTGGGCTCGTCGCACCCTGAGACCCCCTTGTTGCCTACGCCCCCGATTGATGTCACAGCACAGCGCTATCCTGAAACCCACCCATCGAACATACGTACAGAGAGGGGGGTGTCATGAGAGTCTCGACCACGCGCGCGCCAGCGGAGGCTCAGAACCGCCTCGACCGGGCCCGCCTCGCCCTGAGGCTGGCCGAGGAACGCACCGGACTGCGTGACTCAGCAGCCCTGACGGTGCAGCGCGCCCTGTCCTCGGCATCAACCAACGCCCTGCTGAGCGCATCAGCCGACTCGCCTCAGGCTGCATCCCCGGCATACCCCACGGCGCTCTCGGCCTGGCAGGACTCCGGCGTCCTCACCCTCCACGGATCCACCACCCTCCTCCTGGCCGCCCTCGCTCTGCGCCAGGGCGCCACCGGCTGGTGCGGCGTCATCGGGGGAGACGAGCTGGGGTGGTGCGCAGCCATCGAGGTCGGCCTCGACCTCAACCGGGTCCTCGCCGTTCCAACCCCCCTCCTCGACGATGCCTCGACCCTGACAGTCACCTCCACGCTGCTCGACGGCGTCGACACCCTCCTCATTGGTGCCCCCGTGGCCGAAGGCCTGCGCCCCCAGCACCGCAGACGTCTGCTGTCCCGAGCGCGAGAACGCGGTCACCTCATTCTGACCCCGCCCGTTGGGAAGGCGCCCGCATCCTCCGAGCTGAGGCCCTGGCCCCCGACGCTGGAACCAGCAACACGCCTCCCGCCCAGGCCCCGGCGGAGGCCCCCGCAGAGCCCTCCGCCGACGGCGTCGTCATCCCCATCGGGCGAGGAGCCTCACCCGCCCCAGTGCGAGCCATCGAGATGCCGGCCGGATACCTGCGACGCCTCACCTGGACCCTGGCCGACCCTCAGCGCCCACGGCTCGCCGCCACCGAAGAGCTCACGCTCTCACTGTCCGCCGAAGGGCTGTGCACAGGCTCCCGCAACACCGTCAACACCGCCGACCCGACCTCCCACCCACAGGAGGTGGCCGGATGAACCCGCCACAACCGCCCTCGCCGTCCGGCCCACCCGCCTCCAGATTCGTGGCCATCTGGGTCCCCGACTGGCCCGTCGTCGCCCTCACCATGGAGGCCCGCCAACAGCATCGACACCCCCGAGCGCGCCAAGGAGCCCCTCACCTGCCGGACCCGGCCACCGAACCCGTCGCCGTCGTCGGCGCTTGCGGAGTCCTCGCCGCCTCAGCCCCGGCCCGCCGCGCTGGCGTCACCACCGGCATGCGACTGCGTACCGCCCGCTCCCTGTGTCCTGAGCTCACCGTCCTGCCTCCACAGGAGGAACGCCAAGCCCGCGCCTTCGAAACCGTCATGGAGGCCCTCACCTCCCTCCTGGCGGACCCCATGGTGGCCCGCCCCGGACTGGCCCTGTCCCACGTCAGAGGACCCGCCGCCTGGATCGGCGGAGAAGAACCCCTCGCCTCAGCACTCGTGGAGACCGTCACCCAGGAGGCCGACGTCGAGTGCCAGGTCGGCATCGCCGACTCCCTGCCCGGAGCCGTCCTGGCCGCCCGCCAGGGAATCATCGTCGAACCGGGACGAACCCCGGAGTTCCTCGCCCCCTGGCCTCTGGACGCACTCCTGACCTGCCTGCCCCTCAGCCGCCTGAGGCGTGACGCCCGCCCCCTGCTGGAGAGCTTCTCCCGACTCGGCCTACGCACCTTGGCGGACCTTGCGGCCCTGCCCAGAAAAGACGTCACCGCCCGCTTCGGCCCCCTGGGGAACAGGCTCCACCACCTGGCCGCCGGCACCCACCACGAGGTCCCCGCCATACCCCGGCCGGCCCAGGACATCACCGTCACCTCCGACCTCGACCCTCCCGTCGAACGCGCCGACACCGCGGCCTTCGCCGCCCGCCACCTCGCCGAGAACCTGGCGGCGCGCCTGTTGTCCGCAGGCCTTTCCGTCGGACGCCTCTGCGTTGCCGCCCGCTGCGAGGACGGCACCGACCTGGCCCGAAGCTGGATGCTGGAGGACACCCCCACCCCCGCCGAGCTCACCGACCGCGTGCGCTGGCAGCTCGAGGGATGGCTCTCCGGACGATCCGGGCGCCCACCCTCCTCCGGCCTGACCCACCTGAGCCTGACAGCCCTCGAGCTGAGCCCCGCCACGACCTCCCAGGCAGGACTGTGGCAAGCGCCGGGCCACCAGGCCCAGTCGCGCGCCCGCCGCGCCGCCGAGCGCGTGGAGTCACTCCTGGGGGCCGGAAGCGTCCAGGTTCCCAGGATCGTTCCCGGGCGCGACCCGCGCTCGCGGGTTCGCCTCATCCCCTGGGGTGAGAACGAAGGCGTAGGGGAGTCCACGGATGATGAGATGGTGCCCTGGAGCGGCGCTCTGCCCGAGCCCTCACCCTCCATCGTCCTGCCCCGACCGGTTCCCGCGCGCCTCACCGACATTGAGGGGAGAGAGCTCGGTGTCGACATCCACGGTCAGCTCGACGGTGTCCCCGGCTTCCTCAGTGTCGACGACGGTGTGGATGGCGTTGATGAGAGTGCTGTGGGGACTGTGCCCCAGATGGAGTCCGTGCTCCTGTGGGCCGGGCCTTGGCCGGTCGACGAGGGGTGGTGGACCTCCCAGGGGCCTTCACGACGCGCCTACCTCCAGGTGGTCACCGACGTCGGGCCGCCCCGCCTGCTGGTGCGATCAGGTAGGTGGTGGCTCGATGCCCTCTACTCCTGAGGAGCTGTCCGATGGCGTGGCCGCAAGGGATGGGGGCTGGTGCCGTCGTCCCTTCAGCCACAGGAGCGCCAGCGTCACCAGGCACAGCCAGGCCAGCCCCAGGGACCAGCCGGCCAGCACGTCGGTCATCCAGTGATAGCCCAAGTAGACACGGGATGCCCCCACCAGCAGGGTCGACCCCGCCGCCGCCATGATCGCCAAGGTCCGGTACAGGGTCACCGCAGTGGATGTCAGAACCATTCCCGCCAGCATGCCGGCGAAGACGGCCGTGTTGAAGGAGTGCCCCGAGGGGAAGGAGGTGGTCGAGGCGGCCTCGCCTAGAAGGGTGTCGGTTGAGGGGCGTGCACGCCTGAAGATCTCTTTGAGCGCCACCGTCAGCAGGCTGGAGCCGATCATCGTGAGGCTCAGGACCAGTGCGCGCACGTGGTGGCCCCTCATGAAGAGGAGGACGGCACAGATCGCGGTCAGGATCGTCAGCCCCACGGTGGAACCCAAGGCGGTGAACACCTGCATGATGACGGTCAAGGCAGGGTGACGCTCATCCACGGCCCAGGTGGTGACGCTCTGGTCATGAGGCGCCAGCCCCGTCCCGGAGCTCGTGGTCAGAGCCAGCCAGGAGAACAGCGACAGCGTGATGATGGCGGTCGCGGCCAACGTGCCGGCCTGCCTGGTGCGCCAAGTGTGAGGCAGGTGGTCGAGTGAGAGCATGAGGGGGAGGTTATCCGGGCTGGTCTGGATGAGGCTATGCGTGCGCCATGGAGTGGCTGAGCGGCGTCGTCACGTCTTGCCCGCGCCCGGGGCGCTCGGCGGGTAGCATCCGGCCCGAGTGATTCGATCCGGCTCAGGAGGACCCGCGTGGCCAAGCTCTACTTCCGCTACGGCGCCATGAACTCCGGTAAGTCCACGGGGCTGCTCCAGACCGCCTACAACTACGAGGAGCGCGATCAGCGCGTCCTGCTCCTCAAGGCGGTGGTCGACACCAAGGGTGAGGACTCAGTGGTCTCCCGGCTCGGGGTGTCGCGCCGCGTTGACCTCCTCGTCGACGCCGACGACGACCTGCGCGCCCTGGTGCACCGGCGGGCCCTGAGCGGTGCGCGGCCCGTCCGCGACGAGGACGGCGTCCCGCGAGAGGCGGCGGCGACCTTGCGTGAGGTTCTTGACTGCGTGCTCATCGACGAGGCTCAGTTCCTCACGGCCCTTCAGGTGGACCAGCTCATGGAGATCGCGCTGATCGACGACGTGCCCGTCCTGGCCTACGGGATCCGCACCGACTTCCGCACAGTCAGCTTTCCCGGGTCGCGCAGGCTGCTGGAGATCGCCCACTCCTTTGGAGGAGCTCAAGACCATCTGCCGCTGTGGGCGCAAGGCCATCTTCAATGCCCGCAAGGTGGGGGAGTCCTTCGTCTTCGACGGCGATCAGGTGGCCATCGACTCCGGGGACGTCACGTACGAGTCGCTGTGCGGCCAGTGCTACCTCGCCGCCGGTGGGAGGCTTCCCGACCGGTGAGCCTCGCCCCGGGACTGAGCTTGTGCTGGCGGGAGTACAAGGCTGACCGAGGGCGATGGGGAGCGAGGAGACGGCCTTCGTTCCGAGATGATCCTTGTATTCTGGGTATTACAAGCATTATCGTGAAACTGTGAATGTCTCCTACGCACTCATCGCAGACATCATCCGCTCGCGCGAGCTCCCTGATCGCAGGCGTGCTCAGCGCGTCATTCACGAGACTCTGGAGCGGGCCGCTGAAGGTCTGGCGCTGACGCAGCGCCCGTACGCCACGGTCGGCGACGAGCTGCAGGCGGTCTCGGCGACCCTCGCCGACGCTCTCGCTCTCACCATGCGTACACACCTTCTTCTGCCTGATGGGTTGGGCCTGCGCTTCGGAATCGGAGTCGGAGCGATCTCCGAGGTGGAGGGGGCGGCGGGAAGCGGTGCAGACGGTGCGCCAGGACGTCCGATCCAGGACGGCTCGGCATGGTGGGCCGCACGCGAAGCCATCGAGAAGGCTCATCATCTCCAGGATGCGGGGAGGTCCTTCATTCGCACCTGGCTGCGCATCCACCCGGATGCGGTCGGCGGATCCGGAGGGGAGTGGAGTGAGCGTGAGAGGGTCGTCAACTCCGTCCTCATTCTGCGCGACCAGACGATATTCCGCTTTCAGCCCCGTCAGCGCCGCATTATGGCTGGACTCCTCATGGGAGTGACCCAGATTGAGATCGCCCGTCAGGAGAAGGTGAGTCAGCAAGCCGTCTCTGAATTCGCTCGCAGTGCCGGTTCCTCCTTGCTGGAGGTTCAAAAGCTTCTTGACGGGTTGAGTGGGGGAGGTGAAGGAGAGTGACGGCCCTTCTTGTTCTTCTGTTTGCCGTCGCTTCCGTGGTTGATGGCTCCGGCCGGGTGAGTGGTGGATTGTCTCGGAGGTCCGCCAGGGTGAGACTTCTGGTGGGAGTGTCTGCAGTCGTTGCTCTTGGCGTCCTGGTCGGGTGGCCCGTTCTTCATCTTGGGGCAGGGGGTGTCGTCGTCATCATTCTGGTAGCCACTGCATGGTTGTGCTGTGGCCTGGTTTCGCAGGCCCAGTGGGAGAAGTCGCTGAGGATCCGTCAGTGGGTGCGAGTGGGTCGGGGCGCCTCCGAGAACGGTACGGATCGGCTGAACCGCTCATTCGCCTTGCCTGCGCGAGTCTGTTGCTCCTCGCCGTGGCGCTCTGCGTCGTCGCGTCGCAGCCGCTTGGGTCTCGGGCTGCCAAGATGAGCGCCGTCGTCGGAGTCGTTGTCCTCCTGACTGTTCCCGCTAATCGAGTCGTCGCCGACATTCTTGCTGTTGCGCGCCACTCCACGCAGGGGAATGGAGAAGTTGTTGCTGCAGGTTGCGAGCCCTCGCAGGAGAGCGGAAAGCAGGATGAGATGGAGGGAACGATGCGCGGCGGTCGCTGGATAGGTCCGCTTGAGCGAATCCTCATTCTCCTGCTCGCCTCCGTTGAGGCGCCCGCTGCTATTGCCGCAATTGTTGCCGCCAAGGGCGTGATTCGATTTCCCGAGATCAGCCAGGATAAAGCGGGGCAGAAGGCTGAGGAGTTCCTCATCGGCTCCTTCGCCTCCTGGATCCTGGCGGTCTTGGGTGCCGTGACCATTCATCTCGCCTGAGCCGCGTCACGTTGGGGAGGGGCGGGGGTGGGAGGGTGGATTCGGGCCGGTCGTTTCGGGTGAGCGAGTTCGGGTAGGCGGGTTTGGGTCGGCCTGAACCGGACGCCTTGAACCCGCATCCCTGAACTAGTCCACCCGGACCTGCTCACCCGAACCTATATCCCCGCACCCAGACCTCTCGAACCTGTGTCCCTGAACTAGCCCACCCGGACCGGACGTCCTGGACCGGCTTACCCAAACCGGTTGGCCGGTTCGGGCGGGTGGGTTTGGGGGTTTGCTTCGGTTCGGTTGGTTCGGTTGGTTCGGGGTGTGGGTGTGAGGCCCGGCCGTGAGCGCCGTCCGGTCTCTGTGTGTCTCCGGATAAGAAGGTTGACGCCCTGGGTTTTCGTTGCTGTGCCGGTGATTCTGGGTGGCTGCTTCAGCGTGCAGGGTGCGGAGGATCGGGCTATACTGTACATATGTTCGAAGGTGGTGTGCTTCCCTTGTGTCCCGGCCGGTGGTGCGGCCGGGGTGCTGGGTGCGCCTGGCGGGAACACGTCGGCGGAGGCCGTGACCTGCCCTGAGAGCGTGGCGGGCCTGCTGGGGTCCTTGGCCGCTGGCGGAGCGCTGGCCGGTGTGGTGGAGGGGTTGCTGGCCCGGCTGCTGGTCACCGCCCAGGACCACGACGACAGCGACGGTGGCGGCGATGGAAGTGGTGACGGTGAGCGTTGCGCTGCTGATGGTGATGCGGCGCCGGCCCTGCTCACCGGCGAGTCGGGTGCTGACGCGACGTTGGTGGCTGCCGCTGAGGGACACAGGGTCGTGTCTCTGGAGGAGGCTGGTGCTACTGGGTTGCTTGGTCTGGGGGCGCGGGGTCTGGGGGAGCTGGCGGCGGCCTGTCACCGGCTGGTGGCGTGGGCGTCGTGGGGTGAGGCCCTGGCGGCTGCGTGCCTGACCGGGTGCGCCGAGCTGTCGACTCATCCGGGTCAGTGGGGTCCGGATGGTCGGGTCTCGTCGGTGGTGGGGTTCGAGGAGCGGCGGTTCAACGCCACCTGCCTGCTATCGGCCCGCCTGGGGGTATCCCGGAGCCGGGCCGGGCAGATCGTGGACCACGGCAGCACTCTGATGGACATGGGGTTCGGCCCCACTGAGGCTATGGAGCGGTGCGGGGTGCTGGATGCAGCCAAGGCGTCCTTGGTGACTCGCCGCCTGGGAGACGTGCCGGCTCCGGTGGCACTGGCCGTTCAGGAGCGGGTGCTGCCTCAGGCGCCTAGCGCAGCGTGTCCCAGGTGGGACGCGACATTGAGCGGGCCCTAATGGAGGTCGACCCCGCCGGGCATGCTGAGCGGGTGCGGGTCAATGTCTCCCGTCGGTGCGTGTCGCGCCCCAGGCCGGTCGGTGAAGGCGTGTCACAGATTCGCCTGGTGCTGCCCACGATGGACGCGCTGCTGCTGGACGCGACCCTGGACGCGATCGCCGCCAGCGCCAGGGCAGCCGGTGAGCAGCGCACCCCAGCCCAGCTACGCGCCGACGCACTCGGCGCGATGGCCCTGTCCACACTACGCACCAGCCAGCAGACCGCCTTCACCCAGCCTTCCCCGAAGGAAGCCGAGCATGGTGGCCAGGCCCAGGCTGAGGCTAATGGTTCCGGGTCGGCTGTCCCGGCACGGCTGCTGCCTGACGGGGTGCCCCTGGAAGGGCTCCTGGGGGCCTTGAGCTCCCTGGTGGGCTCAGCCAGCCCGTGGTGGACACCCTCAGGCACCGGCCACCTCCCCCTCCCCAAGAACATCCACATCGACGTCCAGGTCACCGTCCCCCTGAACAGCCTCACCACCCCAGGCGGCCTGGCCCAGATAGAAGACCCCACCGACCACACCCCAGCCACACGCGACCCCGGCGGCCACAACCCCGCCACCAGCATCGGAAGCAACCAGTTCAAGGAAGGCGAGCCCGAGAACAGAGATCCCGGGGACCGAGAGCCCGGGGACGGCGACTACGAGGGCTATACACCCAAGAGCGGCTGTGCGCCCGAGGACTGTGCCCCTGAGGGCTGTGAGCGCTCCGAGGGTCCCTGCCATCCGAAGTCCGGCAGAGCTTCTCCAGTCCAGAGCCCCACCGTCACGCCTGATCCTCTCAACGATGCAGCACCCCGGGACGGTAGAAGAAGCCTGCCCACCACCAGCGGGAGGAGTCTGCCCAGTTCCAGTGGGAGGAGTCTGCCCGGTTCCAGCGGGGGAAGTCTGCCCGAGCCCGGTACAAATGCTCCCACCGCTTTATTCTCCGCTGCTCACGACTCCTCGCCTGCCGCCCAGTTGTCCGCTGCTCACGACTCCTCGCCCGCCGCCCAGTTCTCTGCCTCGTTGTCCGCCATGCCGGCTCAGGTCGCGGAGGTGCGCATCGGGGCGCGCAGCGCGGCGGTGCCGGCACTGACTGCCTGGGCCCTGGCCGCAGGCGGGACCTGGAGGCGCCTGGTCACCGACCCGGTCAGCGGCACCGTCGTGGACGTGGGCCGCACCCGCTACCGTCCCCCGGCCGGCCTGGCCGACCTGGTACGCGCCCGCGACCGGGCCTGCGTCTTCCCCACCTGCCAGACCCCCGCCGAACGGTGCGACATTGACCACCTCACCGCCTGGAGCCACGGCGGGACCACCAGCCTGGACAACCTCGTGGTCCTGTGCGAGGCCCACCACCGCCTCAAGCACACCCCCGGATGGGCACTCACCCGAAACAACACCAGCGGGACCCTGTCATGGCACACCCCCGACAAGACCATCTACCAGCGCCACCCCGACGGCACCATCACCCGCCTACCCCACAAAGTCGGGCCCCGTCAGCGCTACATCCCCGGCGCCATCGTCCCAGCCGACCTGAGCCGACAGATCAGCCCCGAGATCATCAACCGCCTCAACACCGCCCTCAACAACACCAGCACCAGTACCGGCACCGGCATCGGGTCCGGCCCCCACCGCCCTGACTTGAGACCCGCGGCTCCCCAACCCGGCCAGAAAGCCGGAGCCTACGAGACCACCCCCTACCCCAAAGCCACCCACACCCTGGGCCTAGCACCCCTCATCGACGAGGCCCCACCCTTCTGAACCATCAGGTGCCACAGAAAGACATGACCAGTCGACACCGCTATGCCGAGCTCCACGCCCACTCCGCCTACTCCTTCCTCGATGGGGCCAACGAGCCCGATGAGCTGGCCTCGACCGCCGTCGAGCTCGGCCTGGAGGCCCTCGCCCTGACCGATCACGACGGCGTCCCCGGCATCGTCAAGCACGCCCAAGCAGGCCGTACCCACGGCCTGCTCACCATTCACGGCACCGAACTCACCCTGGCCGACGGCTCCCACCTGCCCGTTCTGGCTCGCAACCCCACCGGCTACCGCCGCCTGGTGTCCGCCATCTCCCGGCACAACCTGGACGCAGGGCAACGTCAAGAACCGGCCCACGACCTGCCCACACTCGCCTCGGCTCTCCGCTCCGAGTCCACCGGCCAGACCGAGGCGGCGGTGGGGACCTGCCTCGTCCTCACCGGTACCACCAACGGCCCTTTGCGTCGGGCCTTGGGGGATCCACGTCGACCCGACACCTGGGATCTGAAGGCGGCAGACACCTGCTTGGGACACCTGACCGAGCTCTTCGCCGCGCCTGACCGAGGCCGTCCCTTCGGTGCCGGCCCCACGACCATCGCTCACCGGCAGGTTGAAGGGGACGCCACAATCGGCCTGGCCGTTGAGCTTACTCTGGACGGAGGCCCCACCGACGCCGCCCTCACCGACGCCCTGACCCGGCTGGCCCACGACCACCGGCTGCCTCTCGTGGCCACCGGTGCAGTGCGCTGCGCCCGCCCCACCGATGCTCGTCTCGCCGACGTGCTCACCTCCACCCGCCTGGTCACCGACCTGGAAGGCGCCCGCGGTCACCTACCCGCCATCGGCCGCTGGCTGCGAGGAGCCCAGGACATGGCGCTGCTCCATCGACGCCGCCCCGACGCCGTCGACCTGGCTGCCGACCTCGCCGCAGACCTCGCCTTCGACCTGTCCCTCATCGCCCCGGACCTCCCCGACGCCGATGTCCCGGAGGGCCACACTCCCGCCAGCTGGTTGCGTGAGCTCACCCGCCAGGGCGCCACCCGCCGCTACGGCACCCCGCAGGAGCACCCCCGGGCCTGGGAGGTGCTCAACCACGAGCTCGAGGTCATCGAGTCCCTGGGATTCCCCGGCTACTTCCTCATCGTGCACGCCATCGTCGAGTTCTGCGCGCAGTCGGGAATCCTGTGCCAGGGGAGAGGCTCGGCGGCCAACTCCGCAGTCTGCTACGCCCTGGGCATCACAGCCGTCGACGCCGTCAGGCACCAGATGCTCTTCGAGCGCTTCCTGTCCCCGGGGCGAGCCGGCTACCCCGACATCGACCTCGACATCGAGGCCTGCCGCCGCGAAGAGGTCATCCAACACGTCTACTCCCGCTACGGCAGAGAACGTGCCGCCCAGGTCGCCAACGTCATCTCCTACCGCCCCCGATCCGCAGTCCGTGACGCCGCCCGGGCCCTCGGCCACCCCGCCGGAGTACAGGATGCCTGGGCCAAGCAGATGGAGCGGTGGACCTCAGTGCGCCCCGGAGGACTGACCGGGCAGAACGACGAGGTCCCCGAGCCGGTCCTCGACATCGCGGAGAAGCTGCTGAGACTGCCCCGCCACCTGGGGGTCCACCCCGGAGGCATGGTCCTGTGCGGCCGCCCCGTCACCGAGGTCTGCCCGGTGCGCTGGGCCGCCATGGACAACCGCTCGGTCCTCCAATGGGACAAGGACGACTGCGCCGAGGCCGGGCTGGTCAAGTTCGACCTCCTGGGCCTGGGAGCGCTCACCGCCCTGCGCCTGGCCTTCACCACGCTGGCACAACGGGGGCAGACTGTTCCCGACGCCGTGACGGAAGGAGAACTGCGCACCTCCCAGTCCGGCCGTCCCTGGGGGCTGCACACCCTGCCCGAAGAGGACCCGGCCGTCTACCGACTGCTCACGGCCGCGGACACGGTCGGAGTCTTCCAGGTCGAGTCGCGTGCCCAGATGGCCACCCTGCCCCGACTCCGGCCCCAGACCTTCTACGACATCGTCGTCGAGGTCGCCCTCATCCGCCCCGGCCCCATCCAGGGCGACGCCGTCAACCCCTACATCCGCCGCAGGCTGGGGCGCGAGGAGGTCACCTACCTGCATGACTCCCTCAAATCCGCCCTGACCAAGACCCTGGGAGTGCCGCTCTTCCAGGAGCAGCTCATGCAGATCGCCGTCGACGCCGCAGGCTTCAGCCCCGCCGAGGCCGACAGCCTGCGTCAGGCCATGGGAGCCAAACGATCCATAGAGCGCATGGACGCCCTCCGCAACAAACTCATAGCCGGAATGAGATCCAGAGGCATCGACGCGCCCACAGCGGAGACGATCTACAGCAAGTTGAGGTCATTCGCCGAGTTCGGCTTCCCCGAGTCCCACGCCTTCTCCTTCGCCTACCTGGTCTACGCCTCAGCCTGGCTCAAGGCGCGCAAGCCCGAGGACTTCTACGCCGGGGTCCTGGCAGCCCAGCCCATGGGCTTCTGGTCCCCGCAGTCACTGGTCGCTGACGCTCGCCGCCACGGTGTGCGCGTCCTGCCTGCGGACGTCAACCGCTCACTGGCGCAGGCCACCGTCGAGCAGCGGGAGGACCACCAGGACGCCGGCCCATCAGACCAGTGGGAGCCGCTGAGGCCCCATCCCGCTGCCCCGTCCTCCCTGGACATCCACGATGATCTCGCAGTGCGCCTGGGCCTGGCCCCGATCAAGGGGCTGGGGGAGCGGGCCGCGCAGGCCATCGTCACCGAGCGCTGTGCTCACGGCCCCTACCAGGACCTGGCCGATCTTGCACGACGCGTGAGTCTGAGCCGCTCCCGCCTTGAGTCACTGGCCGTCTCAGGAGCCCTGGACAGTCTAGGCGTGGAGCGCCGTCAGGCCCTGTGGGCTGCCGGAGTCCTCTCCGATGAGCACGGCCGACGTCGTGGCGCCTCCCGTCAGGGGCCGGAAGTGTGGTGCCAGCCCACGCTTCCGGGAACCGCCGTCGGCTCCCAGGCCCCAACCTTGCCGACCATGACCGACCGCGAGCGCCAGGCCGCCGACCTGAGCCTGACCGGAGTGTCCACGCAGGGCTCGCCCCTGAGGCTGCTGCGAGCCTCACTGACCGCCGACGGTGTGCTCAGCGCAGCCGACCTGGCAGATCAGGAGCATGGGAGCCGGGTGCGCGTCGCCGGCGTCGTCACCCACCGGCAGCGCCCCCACACTGCTTCCGGCATGATCTTCCTCAACCTGGAGGACGAGACTGGTCTGCTCAACGTCGCCTGCCGAGCCGGTATGTGGCGCCGCTACCGGAGCATCGGCAGACGCGCCGTCGCTCTCATCGTGCGCGGCACCGTGGAGAAGGGCGACGGAGTCGTCGCGCTCATGGCCGATCGTCTCCAGGTCCTTCCCGGTGTCCCGGGCACCGGCAGCCGGGACTGGTGCTGACAGCAGCGCTCCTCACTCCTTACGGGAGGAGTAGGCGGGCAGCTCGCCAGTGACCGGGGCGTCCTTGGTGTGCAGCTCGGAGTAGACGGACCAGAGCACGCTGATGAGCGGGACCGCGACGATCGCGCCGAGCAGGCCGGCGGCGTAGGTCCCCAAGGCGACACCGATGATGACCACCACAGGGTGCAGAGAGACCTGGCGACCCATGATGAGGGGCTGGAGAATGTGCCCCTCGATCTGGCCGATCCCGGCCACTCCCACGCCGACAACGATCATGGTGACGAAGCCGCCGGAGGCCAGGGCCACCACCATGGCCACGAGCATCGCCAGAGGTGCGCCGATGATCGGAATGAAAGCGCCAATGAACACGAGCACCGCCAGGGGTGCTGCCAACGGGATCCCCACCAGCTGGAGGAAGATCCCGGCCATGATGGCGTCAGTGAGCGCCACCAGCACAGTGCCGCGGGCGTACCCGGCGAAGGTGTACCAGCCGGCGCCCGCAGCCCGGTGGGTCGACTCCCGCATCGTGGCAGGCAGCTCGTTGAGGAACCAGCGCCACATCCTGCCCCCGGAGGCGAGGAAGAAGATCGTGACGAACAGTGCCAGGGCCAGGACCGTGAGCACATCAACGACCGCACTGGCGTTGGACAGCAGCTCCGAGGCCAGGGACGGGGCATTGGACTGCAGATAGTGCTGCCCCTGGCGCAGCCAGAGCTGGAGCTGGTGATAGATCTGCTGCTGCGTCAGGTGCAGCGGCCCATTCTCCAGGAAGTCCATGATGGTGTTGAGGCCATCGCCGAACTGGGATGCCAGGAGCTCCACTGGCTGGTGACCGAGGTGACCACGTACGTGACCAGTCCGGCGATCGCACCGATGGTGGTGAGCAGTGCTAGGAAGGTCGCCGGGTAGCGGGGCATGATCTTGGCGAAGAGGTTGACCATCGGCTGGAGGATCGAGGTGAACACCAGTGCCATGAACAGGCCGATGAAGACCGGGATCACCTGCGAGGTGGCGTAGAAGAGCAGGCCGATGACAATGATGATGCCCAGTCCCAGCCAGGCCCCCATGCCACCCCGCACCAGCCAGGCGGGTAGGGAGTCCATGACCGAGGAACGGGTCGTGACCGTCTCAGGGAAGGAGACCGAGGGGGCCACGCGCACATGAGTGGTGGACACCGGGGGAGCGGCCGGTCTGCTCTCCGCCTCCTCCGGAGTTGACTCCCAGTGCAGCTGGTAGTCGCGGTCCGCCTGCCTGCGCCTCTCCGCCCAGTCGATCCCCCGGTCCAGCGCCGTACGGGCGCTCTTGAGCCGGCTCAGCAAGCCACTGCTGCTGAGAGTCTCTCGGGCGGACTTCTTCCCCGAGCCGGGTCCCTGAACCGCCTGGTGGGAGTCGGAGCTCTGGGAGGACTCGGGAATCTCGGGCGGCGCGTCCTGCGTCGGCTCCTGTGACGGAGAGCTGTTGGTTGCCATGGGGTGAACGATCAGTCCTTCGCTGGATAACGGGCTGACGAAACACGCCCAGCCTACTAGCGTGGCCCCATGACCGCCCCGAATGTCGGTAATCCGACTCACCCCGCCGTGACGAACCAGCTGCGTCTGCCCCGCACCGCCGCGTTAGGGTCAGGGCGGGGAGGACAGCAGAGGCTTCTCATCGACGCCCCGGCCGGGGCCGCAGAGATCTACCTCCACGGCGCCACCGTGACCTCCTGGGTGCCGCGCGGCGGCTCGGAGGTCATCTTCACCTCCCGGCAGGCAGTCTTCGACGGCGCTACCGCCATCCGTGGAGGAATCCCCCCTGTGCCTGCCGGAGTTCGGGGTTGGCATCAACGGTGACGCCGTACCGAAGCACGGGTGGGCCCGTATCGCCCCCTGGCGGCTGCTGACAGTCACCAGCACCGACGGCGGCGGTGTCCGCGCTCTTCTCAGCGTCAGTCGCGACCGCCTGACAGCGCTCTACGAGGTCGAGGTCGGTGAGACGCTGCGCCTGGGACTCAGCCTGCGCAACGAGGGGAGTGAGCCCCGCACGGTGGAGGCGGCCGCGCACACCTATCTCTCAGTCCACGACGTCACCGCCAGCCGCATCAGCGGGCTCGCAGGCGCCCCTTACAGCGACAACCTGGCTCGCAGCCCGCAGGAGGCCCACCACGTCCAGGAGGGCGATGTGACGATCCATGGCCCCGTGGACCGCATCTATGACTCCGCCGAGCCGATTACCGTCACTGATCCCGGGCATCAGCGCATCATCGGCATCGACAAGCGCAACGCGCCCTCGACGATCGTGTGGAACCCCTGGTCCACGCACAGCGCCCCGCTGCCGGACATGGCCGACGACGAGTTCCCTGCGATGGTGTGCGTTGAAAGCGGGGCGGTACGAGAGCACGCGCCCACCATCGAGCCCGGGGCAAGCTGGTCCATGCAGGTGACCGTGAGCGTCGAGAACACCGCAGTGTGATCGGAAGCACTTGAACGTGGCTTGGTGGCCTCGGTGGCCGCCATGCTAAGTTTCTCTGCGTCGCCAGGACGAGGGCCTGGCCAAGCCGCTGAAAGGCGGAGGAGACAACACAAGTCCGAGTGGCGGAATAGGTAGACGCGCTAGCTTGAGGTGCTAGTGCCTTATTAAACGGGCGTGGGGGTTCAAGTCCCCCCTCGGACACCACCAACAGATGATCCCCGGAACCAGAAGGTTCCGGGGATCATGCGTTGTCCTTCAGGAGACTTCGCTCAGCCCCACTCGGGACGGTAGAGGTCAGGTCGAGAACGCATGCAGCACATGATGAGCGGAACGATCCCCAGCCCAATGAAGTAGAAAAGCAGGAACAGCTCTGACTTTCCGGTGTCATGGAGACGGCGGGCCGTCACCGCGAGTGCCGGAATAATCATCGCGAGAATGTAGAGCAGGAATGCGCCACAGGTGATTATCAACGCCGGAGGTGTTTTACCGGAGTGCACGAATGATTCCGGAATCATGATGATAACTATGATCGTATAGAAGGCAGAGGGGATAACTATCTGAAACAGTAGAAAAGGCCACCAGAACTCCGACTGGGAGGCGTATCCGCTGAACTGGGCGTAGCGCTGGAAGAAGCGCTTGACGGCCTCTCCCAAGCGCGCACGAGGAAGGGGGGCGACGTCGGGAGCCAATGACATGGGCCCGAACTGGTTGGGATCACCATATGGCGCCTGGTCGCCGTTGGGTGCGGGATCGGTTCCGTAGGACATGAATCCTCCATGTAAGGCGGGGAGAGGAGCGGTGGGTACCGTCATGGCTGAGAATACCCGTGCTGATGGGCTTTCTGGTGTCAGGTCGGCGCACGAGTCACATCCTAAGGGTGGAGGGGGTCCCTTCCTATGCCGGGTTACAGGGACACGGAATACCGGAAGAATATCAGCCTAAATACTCGATCCCACCAAGCTGCCATGAGTCAGGCGGGGGTTCACTTTCTCCCCAAGCACCGCCAATGCAATGGTCCCCGGAACCAGGAGGTTCCGGGGACCATCTATTGTCCTTCAGGAGGCTTTACTTAGCTCCACTCGGGACGGTAGAGGTCGGGGCGGGACTCTGATGCCATCAGGATCAGGAACCAGACGGTGCCGACGCCGAACGGAATGAGCTGAATGAACCACCATGTTCCAGGCTTTCCCACATCGTGCAGGCGCCGCACCGTGAGGGCCAGGCCTGGGATAAATGTAGCTATCGCATAGGCGAAGGCGAGAAGCATGACGATGATCGCCCCGATACCCATACTGGTCCCGACATCGTCTGAGGAACCGCCCAACGCTCCACCAAGACCAACGACCATGAACAGCAGGACGTAGATGCCAAGTCCGACGAGAGCGTTGAAGAGCGCAACCCACCAGTACTCGGAGCGGGACGCATATCCGTTGAACTGGGCGTAGCGCTGGAAGAAGCGCTTGACGGCCTCACCGAAGCTTGCGCCAGGCTGCGGGGCGATGTCGGGTGTCAGAGGTGGCGGGCCGAACTGTCCGAACTGGCTGGGGGCGCCGTAGGGAGTGGGACCACCGGGATAGGGTGCGGGACCGCCGTATGGCGCCTGGTCGCCATAGGGTGCGGGGCCGGTTCCGTAGGACATGAATCCTCCATGTAAGACGGGGCAGGGAGTAAACGGGTGCCGTCATGGTTGAGAGCACCCGGACTGATGCGCTTTCTGGTGTCAGATCGGCGTACGAGTCACAGCCTAAGGGCAGAGGGGAGGGCTCGTCACCTCGATTCCCTCTCGCTGCGGTGGGGAGTACTCCCTATACCGGGCCACGGAACACCCATGTCGGTAGAGTGAGCCCTCATGCACTCCGCCAGTTCACTGAGCAGCCCTCCAGCGACACGGCACAGTCCCGTGCTCATACGTGCACGCGCCGGGGTCTGTCTGGTGTTCCTGGCCAATGGCCTGGGATTCGCCAACCTAGTGCCGCGTTTCCCAGAGATCGTGGCGGGACTGGGGCTGAGCAAAAGCGACTTCGGGCAGGCTGTGGCAGCAGCCAGCGTTGGTGCTCTGGTGGCGGGGCTGGCCGCGTCATGGCTCATCTCCCGCCTGACCTCGGCCAAGGTCGCCAGCCTGGGCATGCTCGTGGTTGCCCTGGCGCTCCTCGGAGCGGGGCTGGCCCGTTCATGGCTCGTCCTGGCGGTCTGCCTGCTGGTTGTGGGCGGGACGGACTCCATTGTCGATGTCGCGCAGAACGCTCACGGACTGCGGGTCCAGCGCCGTTGGGGCGCCTCCATAGTGACGAGCTTCCACGCCTCGTGGTCGCTGGGGGCGGTCCTGGGGGCAGCCATGGGTCAGGCCATGGCCGGAGCCGGAGTGGGGCTGGGAACCCACATGGTGCTGACGGCGGTGGTGTTGCTCGTCCTCTCGGTAGGACCCCTGCTCGCAGGCTGGTTCCTCCCCGGCCATGATCGTGATGATCGCACCCCCGATCAGAACAAGGAGCTCGACGACGCCCCCGAGATGAGGCCGGCGACATCGCCTCGTCGAGTCCGACCGGTCACGATCCTCGTGCTCTTCGTCGTCGGACTGCTATGCGCGGCCTCGATGTTCCCCGAGGACGTCGCCATGAACTGGTCCTCCCTGTTCCTGTCCGAACAGGGCGCCGGTGCCGGTCACGTCGGGCTGGGGCTGGTGGCCCTTCAAGGAACGATGATCGTGGGGCGCCTGGTGGGCGACCGCATCATCGACGCTGTCGGTCAGCGGGCCGTGATCGGCTGGGGTGGAGCACTGGTCACCCTCGGAATGAGTATCGCCCTCCTGGTCTCCTCCGTACCCGGGACACTGCTGGGGATGGCGATCTCCGGGGCGGGGTGCGCCGTCGCCGTCCCCGTGACCTACTCCGCCGCCGACGACGTTGAAGGGCTTCCTCCCGGGCTGGGACTGACCATCGTGTCCTGGCTGGCCCGTCTGGCGGGTCTCCTGGCGCCACCGGTTGTCGGCCGGCTCGCTGACGATCACGGACTGTGGGTGGCTCTGGCCTACGGCCTACTGGGTGGCCTCATCATGGTCTCCTGCTGGCCGGTCCTGCGCCGCAGGCCTGCGGAGACTCAGCGGCCGGGCTGACGCGAGGGCTCAGACCAGTCCTGCCTGATGGCGCAGCTCGCTGTCCTTCTTCCGAGTCCAGAGTCTGCCGATCGCGACGGTGGCGAGTGCCGCAGCGATAGCGACGAGTGCAAGGACCGAGTTCCATATCAGTGCGTGAGCGTGAGCATCCTGCGAGGAGGAGCCGGCCGAGAACGCAGTCTGATTCAGCATCACGGAGGCGAAGATGGAGAGAACAGCCACAACGAACTCAACCAGGAACACGATCGCAGCAAGGTTCCAGTAGCGCTCGCGCCGGCGCGCATAGCACCACGCGGGCAAGGAGGGGGCGTCGACATCCTCCCAGCTGAGTTCCCGCGGCTCTTCTCCTCCGGGCATCATTCGGGGATATGAGACGAGGAGCCGGTCGCACTGCTTGGAGGCGTGGGAGAGGAGCGCGCCGAAAACGCTGACGCCGAGGAGCAGGGGAATGAGTGTGAGCTGTCCGGCGGCTATGAACAGCAGGAAGATCACGATCCCCACGAGCAGGAAGACTGAGGCGAAGACGGTCATGCCGACCAGGGCGCGCCGCCCCTGCCTGACGCGCTTGTCGACGTCGTAGGCATCCGGCCACGGGGGACCCATGCGCCCGTCACGAGTGACGCCACGCGCGAGGGACCCTCCGTTCGGGTGCGTGATGAGATCTCGGCGCAGGCCCGCCTCAATGTCCAGGGGACGCGAGGAGCCGGGCTCCTGCCCTGCCAGCTGGGTCAGGGTCTGACGCAACAGCCCCCACTGCGCCTCGGCCACGAACCTCGGAGTACGCAGGACCCAGGCGGCGCAAGCGCAGGTGACTGTAATGGCCAGTGCCACGAGGGTGAAGACGCCGGAAAGAACCGTGAAGACCTTATGGGCACTGGCGAAGAGATCCCCCCGGGGGTGCGATGGAGGGGCTTCGAAGGAAGGAGACGGTGAGAATCAGGCCGGCTACCGCCAGTCCCAGTGAGGAGAAGGCCTGCAGCAGCCGCAGCAGTCCGCCCCCACTGAACAGAACGACCGGCGCCGCCGTGCCCGGGTCATAGGCGGCGATGGCCTGGTCCACGGCTTGACGCACCTGCTGCTCACTCGCCGCACTGGCCGGAATGGTCAGACGCTCCTTGACGAGGGCCAGGCCGGTCGGAGACCCCAGGCCGGACTCGAAGCTCGGAATGTCATGGTGCTCCACGTAGCCGCGATGAGCTGAGTCGTAACTGCTGCGTGTCTGAATGCTCTCCACACGGGCGGGGACCCGCTGCTCGACCGTGATGACATCGCCGCGTCTGCGTACTCGGACCGAGGGCAGCATCCAGCGGGGGATGGCGGCACCATGGCGTTGGCTCTCAGGTGTGGATGCGGTAGTCACTCAGGCTCTTCTCGTCGGGAACGTCGCTCTCGAGCATAGGCCCATGAAATGACCTGAGGGAGGATTATGGGGATCTCATCAAGAGTCTGGTGGGGGAGAGGCGTTAGCATCGGCCTCCATGGACTCCTTTGAGATGACCGTTGCTGCTGACGGCGACCTGCCCGCACTGGTCCTGTCGGTCCCCACCGGAGACGACATCGACCGCATCACCGACATCTGTCAGGACGCGGACATCCAGGAGTGGACCTTCGTCCCCCGCAACTACCAGCGCAGTGACGCGCAGTTCTTCGTCGAGCAGGTCGTGGCCAAGGGCTGGAGCGAGGGGCGCGAGCTCACCTGGGCGATCCGCGAGGCTGATGCCGGTGCCCCTCCGGACCTAGTGGGCATGCTCGGCATCACCCTGAGGGGCCCTGAGAACGCTCGGACCGGCGAGGTCGGCTACTGGCTCGCTGCTGCGGCGCGTGGGCGCGGAACCATGACTCGCGCCGTCGCCGCCCTCATCGATACGGCTTTCGACCCAAGTGGCCCCCTGGCCCTGTCCGCTCTGCGGTGGCGCTGCGACATCCATGAGACGAGCCACGGCCCCGTGCCCAACTGGGCCTCCTGGAAGGTCGCCTGGTCCCTCGGCTTCCAGCGGGAAGGGCGAGTGCGCCGCTTCTGCCCAACGATGGTCGGCTCCATGACGGCTGGATCGCCACCCTGCTGCCCGGCGACCCGCGCGAGCCGCGAGCTCCCTGGGACGGCCCCGTTGAGGCAGACGGCGTGCTTCCCCTCGTGGCTCACGACGGCGTCGGAGAGAGGGAGGGTGACGACCCCGAGGCTCTGGTGCGCCGCTTCCACCACGTCTACGGACTTCCCGTCCAGACCAACGGCGCCAGCCTCGAGCGCGAGAGTCTCGACATGCGCATGAGTCTCATCGCCGAGGAGTTCGCCGAGCTCGTCGGCGCCGTCTACGGGCAGGCCGCACGCGCCGAGATCGAGTCGAGCTACCGTCGCGCCGTGGCCGCCGACGACGGTACTCGCGACACCGTCGAGACCGCCGATGCCCTGGCGGACCTCATCTACGTCATCTACGGCATGGCCCTGGAGACCGGGATCGACCTGGCATCCGTGCTCGCCGAGGTGCAGCGTTCCAACATGTCCAAGCTGGGTGCCGACGGCAAGCCGGTCTACCGCGAGGACGGCAAGGTCCTCAAGGGGCCGGACTACTTCCCTCCGAATGTGGAGGCTGTGCTGCGCCGTCGCCGCCTGCGCTGAGAGGAGCCCTGCGACGCGGCCATAACTATACTGTGCGTGTAGTACAGTTCTGGCCGTGACTCGTACTCCTGGACTTCGCGCCTGGGCGGCCCTGGCCGTCCTGACCCTGGCCGTGACCCTGCTGGCCATCGACTCCACGGTGCTGGCTCTGGCCATCCCCCTCGCTGAGTGCGGACCTGAGTCCAACGGCCAGCCAGCTGCTGTGGATCGGTGACATCTACTCCTTCACCCTGGCGGGTCTGCTGGTGACCATGGGCAATGTCGCCGACCGCATCGGTCGGCGACGCCTCCTGCTCATCGGGACGTTCGGCTTCGGAACGGCCAGCATCATGGCGGCCTTCGCTCCCAGCGCGGGAGCCCTTATCGCCGCCCGAGCCCTGTTGGGCGTCGGCGGTGCCACGATCATGCCCTCCACCCTCTCCCTCATCCGCAACATCTTCCCCGACGCCCGCCACCGCACCACCGCCATTGCGATCTGGTCCGCCGGCAGCTCGGGTGGCACCGCCCTGGGGCCCCTGGTGGGCGGAGTCCTGCTCGAGCGCTTCTGGTGGGGCAGCGTCTTCCTCATCAATGTCCCGGTCATGGCGGCCGTCATCGTCACGGGCCTGTGGCTCCTGCCGGAGTCCAAGAACGATCAGGGAGCCCCGGTGGACCTGGCCTCCGCGGTCCTGTCGGTCCTGGCCATCGTGCCGATCACCTACGCCGTCAAGTCCTTCGCGCACGACGGCCTCACCGTCGTTGCGATCGCGGCACTGGTGGGCGGTTTGGCCGCCGGCTGGCTGTTCATCAGGCGTCAGCGCACGCTGGCCACGCCGCTGATCGACGTCGAGCTCTTCCGGCGGCCCGCATTCACTTGGGCGATCGCGGCCACTGTCCTGGCGATCTTCGCGTTGGCCGGCCTGCTGTACTTCTTCTCCCAGTACCTCCAGCTCGTCCGGGGCTACTCCACACTCCGAGCCGGCTTGACTGAGCTGCCCGCGTCGTTGGCCTCCATCGTTGTGGTCGCGGTCGTCGCCGCGGTGGTGCGCCGGCTCGGCAACGGTCGGGCACTCGGAAGTGGCCTGCTCATGGCCGCGGTGGGGCTGGTCGTGGTCGCGCTCGGGGAGTCCTACGGTGGAATCGTCGTCATCGGCGTCGGCCTGCTTGTCATCGGCGCTGGTATTGGCCTGGCCTTCACGGTCTCCACCGGAGCGGTCCTGGGGGCGGTGCCCGAGGACCGGTCCGGAGCTGCCTCGGCCATCTCCGAGACCGGTCTCGAGCTGGGTGTCGCCCTGGGGATCGCGGTGCTCGGCACGATTCAGGACGTCGGCTACCGGCTGCTGCTCGGGTCCGTCCCCTCCAGCCTTCCGCGGCGAGTGGCAGAGGCCGCCGAGCAGTCCCTGGCCACCCTGGCGGGTGCCATCGACCTGAGCAACCCCGGGCAGGCCGAGCTGATGGTCCAGGCCCGGGAGGCGTTCACCTGCGCCATGCAGGCCACGGCCGTTATCGCCGCCGTCATCCTCCTGGGTGCGGGCGTCATGGCCGCCCGCTATGTTCCGGCCACGAGCGAGACGAGTGAGGAGTCCGCATGAGAACCTCGAAACGGGACCGCATCATCACCGGGGCGCTCGAGCTCGCCCACCGAGACGGCTTCGATGCCCTCACCTTCGACGCCCTGGCCGAGCACGTCGGACTGACTCGAGGCGGTGTCATCTACCACTTCCGCACCAAGACCGAGCTCCTGGAGGGCATTGCAGCGGTCTTCCAAGAGCGGTGGCGGGCCGAGGCGCTGGAGGCACTGGGCAAGCCACTAGACGAGGCGAGCCGCACCGAGCGCATCGAGGCCCTGACGCGCTCCGTCCTCGACGGCGAGATCCTCCCCGGAGAGGTCAGCTTCATGCTCTCGACGACGTCGCAGGCCGAGACGATCAAGAAGGCCTGGGACGTGCTGCGCGACGAGTGGATCGGTGAGGTGGGGGAGCTCACCGCGATGCAACGCGTGGCGCTGCTGGCTGTGGACGGATGGTGGGCCAACCGTGCTGTCGACAGCCGCCGCCGTAACCCCGATGAGCCGGCCATCGCCGAGCTCATTGTGTCTTTAGCGGCGGGAAACCCGCCCGATGAGAAGCTCTTCAAGCCCTCCGATAAGGACCAATGACCCACGAATGTCTGCAGGTTGTGCTTGAGATGCCCTGGGCTCATGGCACGATGGGCCCATGAGCGAGACCACCGACGGCACCGACCTCCCGGAGTCGAACGTCTTCGCCAAGCCATGGCCGCTCGATCTCGGCCTGCCCGGCTTCACAGCCGTGGACCACGCCGACATCGAACCGGCCATCCGCGCCGGGATGGCTGTCGAGCGCCAGGAGTGGGAGGCGATCGCCACCAACGAGGACGCACCCACGATCGCCAACACCGTCGAGGCGTTGGAGCGATCCGGCGAGCTGCTGGAGCGGGCGCTGACGGTGCTGGACGCTCTGACCTCCGCCACCGACTGCCCGGACCTCGACGAGCTCGAGGAGGCCCTGGCCCCCGAGTTGGCGGCCCACTCCGACGCCTATCACCTCGACTCTCGTCTCTACCGACGTTTCAAGGCGCTCGACGAGCTCGTGTCCCAAGCCCCTGAGGGGCAGGCCGCGCGCGACGCCGACGGCACCGTCATCGATGCTGAGGCCGCCCGCCTCATCCGCCTGACCGTCGAGGAGTTCGAACGCAACGGCGTCGGCCTGGACGAAGCGGACACGCAGGCGCTCAAGGAGATCAACGCCCGCGTCAACGCGCTCAAGATGCGTTTCTCCGTCCTGGTCACCGAGGCCATGCACGCGGCCGGTGTCACCAACGTCACGGTGCCGCCGGCCCTGGCCACCACCCGGCCCCACGGCGCCAGGCTCGCCCTGCTGAAGACGTCCATGAGTCGAGGGCTGGGGGAGCAGGGCGCCTTCGGCGACACCCGCGGCATCGTTCTGGAACTCGCCCGGCTGCGCGCCGAACGGGCCGTCCTCCTGGGCTTCCCGCACCACGCCGCCCTCGTGGCCGCGGAGTCGGCCGCCCGCACCACCGAGGCGGTCTCAGAGCTGCTCGCCCGGCTCACTGCGCCGGCCATGGACAACGCCCGCGCTGACGCTCAGGTCTACGCCGCCCGCATGGACCTGGACCCGCAGACCCAGGCCGGTGAGACCTTCGGGCCCGCCGACTGGCCCCTCTACGAGTCCGCTGAGCGCAAGGAGCGCTTCGGCGTCGACGACGAGGTCCTGGCCCCCTACCTGGAGCTGTGGAGCGTGGTCACCAAGGGGGTCTTCTACGCCGCCCACCGCCTCTACGGCATCACCTTCCACGAGCGTGAGGACCTGGCTGAGCACATGTACGCCCCGGGCGTGAAGGTCTGGGAAGTGCGCGACGGCGAGGACTCCCAGGCGCCGGTCCTGGGCCTGTTCGTCGGGGACTACTACGCCCGGGCGGGCAAGTCCGGCGGTGCCTGGATGGATAGTCTCGTCACTGGCTCAACGCTCACCGGCCGCAAGCCGGTCGTCATCAACTGTTGCAATATCGAGCAGCCCACCTCCGGCCGGGTCCTGCTGACCTGGGATGAGGTCGTTACGTGCTTCCACGAGTTCGGGCACGCTCTGCATGCCCTGTTCTCCCAGGCCCGCTACCCCTCGGCCTCCGGAACGGCCGTGCCCCGCGACGTCGTCGAGTTCCCCAGCCAGCTCAACGAGAAGTGGGCGCTTCACCCCGAGGTGCTGTCCTCCTACGCGCGCCACGTGGACACCGCGGAGCCCATGCCCCCCCGACCTCGCCGAGCAGCTGCGCGGCCAGGGCACCTTCGGTCAGGGCTACGCCACCACCGAGTACCTGGGAGCGGCCCTGCTCGACCAGGCCTGGCACACTCTGGCCCCCGACGAGGTCCCCGGGGACGTTGCCGAGGTGGAGGACTTCGAGCATCGGGTCCTGGCTCAGGCCGGAGTCGATGACGCGCTCGTGCCTCCCCGCTACCGCACCACTACTTCTCCCACGTCTTCGCCGGGGGCTACAGCGCCGCCTACTACGCCTATATCTGGAGCGAGGTCATGGACGCCGATGCCATCGAGTGGTTCACCACCGACGGCGCGATCGACGGCGACCTCGGCCTGAATCGTCGGGCCGGAGAGATCTTCCGTCGCGAGTTCCTCTCCCGCGGCGACTGTCGAGACCCCCTGGTCTCCTATCGGGCCTTCACCGGGCGCGAACCCGGCATCCTGCCGCTTCTTCAACGTCGCGGACTGGCCTGACGGGCGCAGTTCGCTTCTTCACCCTCTCATCACCGGAAGGAACATAATATGGCTCGCGTCACCATCGTCGGCGGTGGATACGGTGGCATCACCGCCGCCAAGGCCCTCGACGACGTCGCCGAGGTCACCCTCGTGGAGCAGAAGGACACCTTCGTCAGCCACGCTGCGGCGCTGCGCGCTGCGGTCGACCGTGACTGGGCGGAGAAGATCTTCCTGCCCTACGACAAGCTCCTGGCCAACGGACGGGTCGTCCACGGAACGGCGCTGGCCGTGCGAGGCACCACCGTCGAGGTCTCCGGACACGGGCAGATCGAGGCCGACTACCTGGTGCTGGCCACCGGCACCGCCTACCCCTTCCCCGCCAAGCACATGGAGTCCTCCTCCGTCATCGCCAAGGCCCGTATCGAGCGCGTCCACTCCAACCTCGAGCACTCCTCGCGAGTGCTCATCGTGGGCGCCGGCGCCGTCGGCATCGAGCTGGCCGGTGAGATCACCTCGGCCTTCCCGCAGGTCAAGGTGACCATGCTGGAGGCCGCCGACAGGATCCTGCCCGCCGGTGACTACAAGCCGGAGATTCGTGAGGCCATCGCCGACCAGCTCGCCCAGCGCGGGGTGGAGATCCTCACCGGTGACTCCCTCAGCTTCCTGCCCCCGGTCGACGTCGGCGTGCTCTCGCCCTTCCGGGTCACCACCCAGGGCGGGCGCCAGCTCGAGGCCGACATGTGGTTCCGCGCCTACGGCTCGGCGGCCGCCACCGGATTCCTCAGCGAGGACTACGACGAGGTGCGCCACTACGACGGCACGATCCGCGTCGACGAGTACCTGCGCGTCGTGGACCACCCCGGTGTCTGGGCCATCGGAGACATCACCGACGTGCGCGAGTCCAAGCGCGCCGACGCCGCCCGCGCCCATGCCCGAGTGGTCGCCAGCAACATCGCCGACATGATCGCGGGCCGCGAGCCCTCCGCGACCTACACGCCCGGAACCGAGCGGATCATCCTGCCCCTGGGGCCCGACGGTGGCGCCTCCCAGATCCTGCGCGACGGTGTGCGCGTGATCGTCGGCCCCGAGGAGACCAGCAGGATCAAGGGAGAGGACCTCTTCCTGGGCTTCATCCGTCAGGAGCTGGGAGTCGAGCAGGAGGCCTGATCGGGTCGACGTGGCCGGGCAACGCCGTTCGCCTGTGCGCTGTGCGGGGGATAGCCGGTAGTGTGTCCCACATGACGAACGATCCGCGGTCCGCGCTCAACCGACTCATTGCCGCCTTCGAGGCGCACCTGGATGCTGCCGCGACCGGTGACGAGCTCTCCCCGGCCGTGGTCGCGGCCGAGAATGCCCTCCAGGACGCCTTCTTCACCTACGACGACTCGCTGTTCACCGCATACGGTATCGAGCTCCCCTTCGAGGCCTTCGACTCCGATGGCGACGATGAGGACGACGATGACGATGATGAGGACTACGACGACGGCGAGTACGACGAGGATGACGACGACTACGACGACAGCGATGATGACGATGATGAGGACTACGACGACGAGGACTGACTGAGGTCCCTGACTGGACGGACGACGTTCCTCAGTCCATCTCTCAGCGGTGGGGTCCATGCAGCTTGCGTGGGCCCCACCGCTTTGTCTTAGGTATGATACGGTTAAATACCGTAGGTAAGCCTTCCCTCAGTAGTTGTGTGCCTGCGGCCCGTCCTCGGTTGTCGCCCACGAAGATAGAATCCTGATGCCCATGTCTCCGTCCCGCCGTCAGCTGCTCTCCACGACCGCGGCCACAGCCGGTCTGCTGGCTCTGTCCGCCTGTGGTTCGAAGTCGTCGAGCTCGTCAGGCACCGGCGGCGCCTCTGCCGGATCGAGCGCAGAGGCGGTGACGTACCCGCTCACCGTGAAGCATGCCCAAGGGGAGACCACGATCAAGGCGGCGCCCCAGCGCGTCGTCGTTCTCGACTACGGTGTCCTGGACTCCATGGCCGCACTGGGCCTGGCCGACGTCGTCGTCGGCATCCCCAAGACCGGCGGTAACCTGCCCAAGTCCCTGTCCCAGTTCCAGGACGAGAAGTACAAGGATATGGGCGGCCTCAAGGAGCCCAAGCAGGAGGCCATTGCCGAGGTCGGGCCGGACCTGGTGATCGTGGCGAACCGGACCGCCAAGTCCTATCAAGACTTCTCAAGCAAGTTCACCACCATCGACATGACTGTCAAGCCGCAGGGTGCGAGTGCGACGGCGGCCGCGAGCCCCGATCAGGGTGGTCAGGGCGGTAACGGGGACAAGGGCAAGAAGCACGAGCCCTCCGCGTCGATGACGGAGATCCTCACCAGCCACTCCACGATCCTCGGCTCGATCTTCGGCAAGAAGAGCGCGGCGCAGGCCAAGGTCAAGGAGTTCACCGATGCCGCCGCTCAGGTGGCCACAGTGGCCAAGAAAGCCGGCAAGGGCCTGTGTCTTCTGACCACCGGCGGCAAGGTGAGTGCCTTCGGCAAGGGCTCCCGCTTTGACGTCATCTTTGACGAGTTCGGTGTCACCCCCGCTGTTGAGAACATTGAGGCGGCGACCCACGGCGAGGCCGTCTCCTTCGAGTTCATCGGGCAGGCCAACCCGGACGTCCTCTTCGTCCTGGACCGCGACGCCACCATCGGGCAGGAGGGTTCCTCGGCCAAGGAGATTCTCGATAACGAGCTGGTCACCGCCACCAATGCCTGGAAGAACAACAAGGTCTACTACCTTGACGGCCCCGACTGGTACCTCCTGGGCGCCGGTTTCGGAGTCAGTCTGCGCATGGCCAAGGAGATCAAGGGCGATTTGTCCGCATGAGCCCCAGGAACCCCGTTGCGGCCTGGAGGTGCAGGTCGCAACGGTCAGGCCTGTCGCTCCTGGTCGGTGGCCTTCTGCTTCTGCTCGTCCTGGGACTGGTGTCGGTGTGTATCGGAGTGGCGGACTTCGATCCGGTGGATCTGGTTCGCGCCGGATCGCAGGGCCGCTCCATGCGCCTCTTCATGGTCTCGCGAGTGCCGCGCACCCTGGCAGCCGTCCTCGCCGGTTCGGGCATCGCCGTGGCGGGAGCCGTCATGCAGATGAGCGTGCGCAACCGTTTCGTGTCCCCGACCACGGCAGGCACGACTCAGTTCGCCGTCGTCGGGCTGCTGCTTGTGGCTCTCTTCGCACCGGGCACCAGTGTTCTGGTGAAGATGCTGGTGGCCTCGGCATGCGCGGTAGCGGGCTCGGCCGTCTTCCTGTGGCTCCTGCGTCTGCTGCCCCACCGGCGCACGTCCGATGACGTCACGGTCCCCCCTGATCGGCCTCATGCTCGGTGGCGTGGTCGGAGCGGGTACCACCTTCGTGGCCTGGCGCTACGACCTGCTGCAGTCACTAGGTTCCTGGACGGCCGGCGACCTGTCCCGGGTGCTGGCCGGCCGCTATGAGTTGCTCTGGCTGGTGGCGCTCATCGTCCTGCTGCTCTATCTCGCCGCCGACCGTCTCACTGTGGCGAGCCTTGGGGCGGAGACGGCCACCGGGCTCGGGCTGAGCTATCACCGCACCATCAACCTGACGATCATGGCTGCGGCCGTCATGACGGCGGTCAGCGTCGTCGTGGTCGGGAGCCTGCCGTTCCTCGGGCTCGTAGTACCCAACATCGTTTCCCGGCTCATGGGGGACAATCTGCGCCGGAGTCTTCCGGTTGTTGCCGTCGGTGGTGCCGTGCTCACGCTGGGGTGCGATGTCGTCGGACGCGTGGTCCGCTACCCCCTACGAGGTTCCGCTGTCCGTCGTCATGGGGGTCGTCGGCGCCGGCGTCTTCACCGTGCTCATCCTGCGAGGAGTGGAACGTGGCTGACGCGCTGTCCGGACGTCGTCGCCGGGAGAACCTGCGTTCCGTCCTCCGCCTGGTGGTCGTCCTGCTCCTGGTGCTGGTGGCCAGCGGCGTCTTCCTGGTCATCAACGCCTTCGACCCGCTTCTGGTCCTGCCCTACCGGCTGCCCTCCCTCGGGGCGATGCTGTGTGTGGGATGGGCCAGCGGCGTCTCCACCGTCATGTTCCAGACGGTCACCGGCAACCGGATCCTCACGCCCTCCGTTCTCGGTCTGGATGCGCTCTACGCCCTGCTGCAGGTGGTTCTTCTTCTCGTGCTGGGGGCGGCGGGCTTCTCCTCGCTGCCGGACCTGGGTGCGTTCGTCCTGACACTTCTGGTGATGATCGGTGTGTCCGTGGCACTCATGGGGGCCGTGCTCGGTGCCAGGCGCTCGGTGACCACTTTGGTGTTGCTGGGCATCGTGCTGGGAACCTTCTTGCGCTCAGGGACCACCTTCATCCAGCGGCTTCTGGATCCCAATGACTTCCTCATCCTTCAGGACCGGCTCTTCGCCTCCTTCGGCTCGATCAACCCCGATCTGCTGGTGCTCTCGCTGGTCCTGACCGCCGCCGTGTCGATTCTGGCGATCCGGGAGCTGCGGGCGCTCGATGTCGTGGCTCTCGGGCCCGACGTCGCCACCGCACTCGGAGTCGATCACCGTCGTATCAGCCGGCGGGTGATGGTCATGGTGGCCGTGCTGGTATCCGTGTCCACGGCCCTGGTCGGGCCGATCATGTTCCTGGGGCTACTCGTTGCCCACCTGGCCTACTGGGCCGCCGGTACCAACCGCCATGTGGTCACCGTGCCCATGGCGGCACTCGTTGCCATGCTCGTCCTGGTGACCGGACAGACAGTGCTGGCCCATGTCCTGGATGCCGACAACGTCCTGTCCGTCATCATCGAGTTCCTCGGCGGGATCACCCTCATCGCCCTCATCATCAGCTCCAGGAGACGTTCATGATCGCAGTTCGTAGCCTTGCCAAGTCCTACGGTGAGCGTCAGGTGCTCTCCGACGTCGACCTCGACCTGCCGGCCGGCGGAGTCATCGGGCTGGTTGGTGCCAACGGGGCCGGTAAGTCCACGCTGTTGTCCGTGATGGCCAGACTCCTGGGAGCCGACGCCGGCACGGTGGAAGTCGGTGGTCTGAACGTCGCCACCGCCCCGGGACGCCAGCTCGCCACCGTTCTGTCCGTCCTCAAGCAGGACAACCACCTCGCCGTGCGACTGACTGTGCGTGACCTCGTGGGATTCGGCCGCTATCCGCACAACCGGGGACGTCCCACCGAGCACGATGAGACGATCGTCGATCAGGCCCTGGAGTGGATGGACCTGACGGAGCTGGCCGACCGCTACCTCGACGAGATGTCCGGTGGGCAGCGCCAGCGGGCCTTCGTCGCCATGGTGCTGGCCCAGGAGACTCCCTATATGCTCCTGGACGAGCCCCTCAACAACCTGGACATGGTCCACTCGGTGGCCATGATGCGTCGTCTACGCGCTGCCGCCCACGAGCTTGAGCGCACGGTCGTGGTTGTCATGCATGACATCAATATGGCTGCCGCATGGTCGGACCGGATCGTCGCCATGCGTGAGGGCAGGGTCGTCCTTCAGGGAACCCCCGAGGAGACCATGACCCGAGAGTGTCTGAGCGAGGTCTTCGGCATGGATGTGCCGGTCCATGAGATCGACGGCAGGCGCATCGCCCTCGTCTGGGGCTGATACTCGCCAGGGGACCGCTTCACAGCAGTGCCGGGAGTCTTAGAAGCGCTCGGGGTAGCCGAGCTGAACGGAGGTGACCTCGTCCAAGGCGTGTCGGATCTGGACCGGAAGCTCCAGGTCGTCTGCCGACAGCACGCCCTGGAGCTGAGCCGGAGTGCGGGCACCCACAATGGTTGAGGCGATCCCGGGGGCATCGCGGGCCCAGGCGAGCGCGACCTCGGCCGGCTTACGGTCCAGGCCCGAGGCGGCAGTGGCCACGGCCTCAACCACACCCCGGTGCGCCTCGCCCAGGTAGGGGGACACGTAGGAGCGCAGGTGCGGGGAGGCGGCCCGCGAGTCCGGTGGAATCGTCGCCCGGTACTTGCCGGTGAGCACGCCCCGACCCAGGGGGGCGTAGCCGAGGATGCCGAAGCCCAGTGCCTGTGAGGCGGGCCGCAGCTCGCGCTCGATACCTCGGGAGAGCAGTGAGTGCTCCACCTCGACGGCCGCCAGCCCCGGGCCCCGGCCGCACTCGCTGAGCAGATCATGCATGCGCACCGAAGCCCAGGCGGGGTGGTTGGCGATGCCCACGTACCGGGTGCGCCCGGAGGAGACGGCCAGGCTCAGTGCGTGGGCCGTCTCCTCCAGGGAGGTGCTGGAATCGGGCACCTGGACCAGCAGGAGGTCCAGGTGATCGGTGCCCAGGCGGGCCAGGCTGGTGTCGAGCGTGTCCAGCAGCGAGCCGCGGGAGGCGTCAGCCACCGAGGGCCGCTCCCCGGTTCGCCAGGTGCGCACCCCGGCCTTGGAGACCAGGACGAGGTCCTGGCGGTCCACGTGCTCGCGCAGGAGCGTGCCGATCACCTCCTCGCTGACGCCCTCGCCGTAGGAGGCGGCGGTGTCCACGAGCGTGCCCCCGGCATCGAGGAAGATGTCGAGCTGTTCCTTGGCCTCGAGCTCATCGGTGTCCCGGCCCCAGGTCATCGTGCCCAGGCCCACGGAGGACACACGCAGGCCGGTCCGGCCGAGTCTCCTGTGCTCCATAGGCCTAACCGTAGCGGCTCGACCTACTTGCGTACGGTGATAGTCCAGGCCGCGTCGCCGGTGCGCTCGAACTCGGTGACGGTGTAGCCGTTGTCGGCGGCCCAAGCCGGCAGTGTCTGAGTCCCCTGGGTGCAGTCGAAGCCGATGACGAGCTCGTCGCCGACGCTGAGCTCCTCCATGGCCTCTTCGGCCTCGATGACGGGGAAGGGGCAGACCTGACCGGTGGTCTCCAGAACAGTGCGCATGAGTGACTCCTTGAAACGATGTGATGAGGGTGCGGGGTCGGTTGGGGCAGCGAAATGGACGCGGGGGTCCTGGCGAGGCCTCAGACGGTGGCGGGCACGCGCGAGGCCGCCCGCTCGGCGCGACGACGCTGCCGGGGGCGGATGAGGAGGAACCAGGCGGCCACCCCGACCCCCAGCACCTGGAAGACCAGTGCGATCCAGCCCTGCCATGACAGGAGTGAGGTCTGCACCAGGGCGTTGCCGATGGAGCAGCCACTGGCCCAGGCGGCGCCGATCCCCATGAGGACACCTCCGGCGATGGAGCGCTGGATGACCTGGGCGCTGGGCACGCGGACACGGAACTCTCCGGAGGCCTTGGCCGCGAGGTAGGAGCCGAGCAGGATGCCCAGGACCAGGAGCACGCCCCAGTCGAGTCGCTTGACGTCCCCGGTGACGATGAGGTTCACCAGGTTCGACGACGGCGTCGTAATCCCCAGCCCGTCCGGGCGCCCCGAGGCCCAGGACGTGGGCCAGGCGATGACGGCGACGACGCCCACGAGGAATCCGGTGGCCAGGGGGTTCCACTGCTTCTCCAGCAGCAGGTGAGCCAGGCCCGTGCGCTGGGCGGGCAGCTGGATTTGAGCGGGACGGCTGCGCTCCAGAACGATGAAGCGGTGCACAATGAGCCCGGTGACGGCGGCCAGGATGACGACGCCGCCCCAGCTCGGCAGGCCGATGGTGGCTGGGATGGTGGTCAGGTTGGTGACCCACAGTCCTTTGACCCAGTTCGTCACCCCCGAGAGGAGTCCCGTCTTCGACGCGGCCGCCGTGGTGGCATAGGCCACGAGAGCGAACCAGGAGCCGACCAGGCCCTCGCCGGCGCGGTAGTAGGTCCCGGTGGCGCAGCCGCCGGCCAGGACGATCCCGACTCCGAACAGGAAGGAGCCGACAACGGTGGCAACCACCGACAGCTTGGGGATCTCAGGGGTGATGGAGCCTGCTGAGGTCAGGACGGCGACTCCGACCGCCTGAACGGCGATGGCCAGCAGGAAGGCTGTGAACCAGCGCCAGGAGCGGGAGACCCACAGGTCCCGGAAGGCGCCGGTGATGCAGAAACGGCCCCGTTGGAGGATGAAACCGAGGACGGCTCCAACGATGAGCCCAGTGAGGATGGTGGGTGACGGCACGGTGCGGTCCTTGTCCGGCTGCTGCTGTCAGGTGCAAGCAGCCTGTGTGGGGACCGGTGACGCAGCACAGGTGGAAAGACAGAGACAGGCCACGTCATCCGGTGGGGGAGTGAGGTGGAGGCCTGGCTGGACGTGGCTGATGGGGCGCCGTCTCAGGGGCGCCGGGAGCCGGGGAGAACGATCTGTCTGAGACCGCCTCAGAACGTCCGAACCAGGCAGCGCATACACATGCCGGCTCCGCGCGAGGCGGTGCGGGCTGCGTTGGCCTGGACGACGTTCATGTGCTTCTCCATGGGGATCTGGGAAGTGCGTGGCGACGGTTGTCAGCCGTCATGGACTGTAATCGACGGCCTCTGGCCGTGGCAATTCCTGAACAATGGCCGAGATCAGGCAGCGGTGCGGCGTGCGGTCAGGAGGCGGGCGATCCCGTCATCGGGCACCTGCGGTGTGGTGCCGCCGAAGAGCGGGCACTGGGCCTGGAAGGCGCACCAGTCGCACAGCCGGGAGCGGCGGGGGTGGAAGGAGCCGTTGCGAGCGCAGTCCTCGACCTCGTCCCACAGGTGTGCCAGGCGCGTCTCGGTGCGTTCCAGCTCGGCCGGGCGGGGATCGTGAGTCAGGACCCGTCCGTCCTTGAGATAGACCAGCTGGAGACGGGCCGGCGCCCGCCCGCGCAGGCGCCACAGCACGAGCGCGTAGAAGCGCATCTGGAACAGCGCCTCCTCCATGAAACGCGTGCCGGGGCTGCGCCCGGTCTTGTAGTCGACCACTCTCATGGCGCCGTCGGGTGCCACGTCCAGACGGTCCACGAAGCCTCGCAGGAGCAGGCCGTCTCCGGTCTCAGTCTGGACGAAGAGCTCGCGCTCGGCCGGCTCCAGGCGCTGGGGGTTCTCCAGGGTGAAGTAGGTGCGAATGAGTCTGCGGGCCTCCTCCAGCCAGGTCTCCACGTGGTCGGCGTCCTCGAACAGGTCCATGACCTCCGGGTTCTTCTCGCGGTGGGATGCCCACTGGCTGGGCAGGAGCTCGAGGGCCGCCTGTGGGAGGCGTTCCGAGGCCGGAAGATCGTAGAGACGCTCCAGTACGCCGTGGACCACGGTGCCCTTGTGCGTCGCCAGCGAACCGGGCTCGGGAAGGCGGTCGACCGTGCGCAGACGGAACATGAGCGGGCACTGCATGAAGTCCTTGGCCCGAGAGGGGGACAGGGCCGCGCGGCGTCCGCCGCCCGCGCCCGCTCCCGGACGGCCACTGGCACCCGGACCGGTGGGCCTGACGTCGGTCTGAGGCGATGAGCTGGATGCGGTGAGCGGCTCGTGGGGCATGGGGACGACGCTACCGTGAGGAGGTGACGCGGTGTCGGATCTGGCCGGAGGGCGCGGTCTTCCTCCACAGGCCGCGTCCGTGGGGAGAGACATCCGCGGCTGTGGCCGCCGAGTGGATACGGCACCCGGCTGCCGACGGCGTTAGGCTCGCGCCCATGCCTGCCTCCACATCGACCGGCGAGTGGGTGGTCGCCCGCGTCGGCGGCGCCCCCGTCGTCATCTCACCGACCTCTCTTCTGCTCGGCCTGCTCATCGCGGGCAGCTGGTACCCGCTGGTCTCCTCGGCCCTGGGTGGCTTCGGCACCACAACGGTGCTGCTGGTGGTGGTCTCCACGGTTCTGGGCGTTGCGGTCTCGGTGCTGCTGCACGAGCTGGCCCACGGGCTGTCTGGAACTCTCATGGGCAGGCGACCCACCCGTTACGAGCTCTACCTGTGGGGTGGGCGCACCTCCTTCGGACCCGCACGCGAGTGGACCGCGTGGAAGGACCTGGTCACCTCCCTGTCAGGACCGGCCACCAACCTGCTCATCTGGGGCATTGGAACGTGGGTGCAGGACTTCGTCAGTCTGCCGGTTCCCGTCGCCTTCACCATATGGGCCGTGACCCTGGTCAACCTGGCCCTGGCCGTCTTCAACGCCCTGCCGGGTCTTCCCCTCGACGGCGGCTACGCCCTGGCCGCGCTCGTGGTCCAGGTGACCGGCAACCGCAGACTCGGTCTCAAAGTGGCCGGTTGGGGCGGGCTGGCGGTGGTCGGCGGTGTCGTGTGGTGGTGGATCCTGCGCCCCCTCGTGCTTGACGGTCGCCAGCCCGACGCCTTCAACCTCATCCTGGTCGTCATGGTGGGCTGGTCGATCGTGGCCTCCAGCTGGCAGGTTCTCGAGCTCGGGGGGAGGAGCCAGGGCCGCCTTAAAGCTGGACCTGCGCGAGCTGGCCAGGCCCCTGCGCGTCGTCGGACCCGAGACACCTGTGTCCCAGGTGCGTGAAGCGCTGGCGCAAGGAGCCGCACTCGTTCTCGTCACTGACGGGCCCGAGCTGGTGGGCACGATCGACGAGACTGCCCTCCAGGAGCTCGGGCTGTCGGACGCAGCAGAATCAACCTCCACGCTCGGGGTGAGCGCCAGGCAGATCTGCACGGTGCTGCCAGCCGCGGCAGTGACCACCAACCTGACGGGGCAGAGGCCGCCGACGCCATGAAACGAGCCCGGGAGGTCTCACGCTGGCTGGTGCTCGTGGAGGCGGGGAGCCTGGCCGGCGCGGTCCCCACCGGCGCGCGCTGAGAGGCAACGGTGACTGAGGCGACCACGACGACCAAACCGCCCGACCAGGTCACCGGAACATGATGCCCACCGGCTCCGACACCACTGCGGATGCTAACCTTCACATAGGATGAAATGCCTCCGGGCATCGGTATCAGCGTCATCTTCGAAGGTGAAACCATGAGCGACGTCAACTCTCAGGACCTCTCTCAAGAGATTCTGGCTTCGCCGGCCAAGGCATCGATCTTCCTCACTGTGACCGTACGCAGTGGGGGCGAGTCCGTGGTCATTGATCTGCTGACTGCTGTGTCCGGGCTGACCCGAGCCGTGGGTTTCCGCTACCCCGAGACGATGCTCAGCTGCGTCGTCGGTATTGGGGCAGGCATGTGGGACCGCCTCTTCGACGTACCTCGTCCCGAGTACCTGCACGACTTCGAGGCACTCCAGGGAGGAAAGCACAGTGCCCCCTCGACGCCGGGAGACCTGTTCTTCCACCTGCGCGCCTCGACTCTCGACATGTGCTTCGAGCTGGCACGCCAGATCATGCGCCGACTGGGCCCTGCGGTCAGTACCTACGATGAGGTTCACGCCTTCCGCTACCTCGATAATCGGGACCCTCTGGGCTTCGTCGACGGTACTGAGAGTCCGCGGGGGCAGGCGGCCGTTGCCGCGGCGCTCATCAACGAGGGTGCTTGGGCGGGCGGCAGCTACATCATTGAGCAGAAGTACGTCCACAACCTCACCGCCTGGGACTCATTGAGCGTCGAGGAACAGGAACGCGTCATCGGTCGCACCAAGCTCGATGACACCCAGCTCCCCGATGATGAGCAGCCCACCAACAGCCACGTCACCATGAACACCATTGAGGACGCCGACGGCAACGAGCTCCAGATCGTGCGTGACAATCTGGCCTTCGGTGAGGCCTCCGGGGAGCAGGGCACGTTCTTCATGAGCTACGCCGCGGACCCACGCGTCACCGAGCTCATGCTCCGGCGCATGTTCCTGGGGGAGCCCGAGGGCAACTACGACCGCATCCTCGATTTCTCCACGCCTCTGACGGGATGCCTGTTCTTCGCTCCGCCGGCCGCCTTCCTCGACGACGCCGACCAGTACGCCAAGCCTTCTGTCCGACCTGAGGCGGGACCGCAGGACCCGACCCAGCCCGCCACTGAGCTGAGCGCCGCCAAGGACCTCGGGTTCAACGCATCGTCTGAGGCGCCGCGTGACCAGACACCAGATGACCACAGCAATGGTGCGGGTTCCACTGCCGCGCCGTCCGACGGATCCCTCGGGATCGGAAACCTGAAAGGCCGAGTATGAACAATCTGCATCGACAGCTGGCCCCCATCTCCGAAGCTGCCTGGGGTGAGATCGACCAAGAGGCGCGGCGCACCTTCATCCGCTGGATCGCTGGACGACGCGTCGTCGACGTCGTTGGACCCGACGGAGAGGATCTCGCGGCAGTACGCACCGGTCACCAGGTACGCGTGGACACCCCCTTTGAAGGCGTCCAGGCCCACCAGCGTCAGGTCCGCCAGATCGTCGAGCTGAGGGTTCCCTTCCGGGTCAGCCGCGAGGCCGTCGACGCCGTCGACCGGGGAGCCCGGGACTCCGACTGGCAACCCGTGAAGGACGCCGTTGCTCAGATCGCCAGGGCCGAGGACGGCATTGTCTTCGACGGGCTGGCGAGCGCAGGCATCGAGGGACTGGTTCCCTCAAGCTCCAACCTGCCGTATCGCTCCCACAGCCGAAGGATCTTCCTGACGCCGTTGCCGCTGCCCTCAAGGAGCTCCGCCTCGCCGGAGTCGAAGGCCCCTACGCCCTCCTGCTCTCCGCCGAGCTGTGGACCGCCGTCGCGGAGACCACTGATGACGGCTATCCCATTCGCAAGCACATCGATCGTCTCTTGGATGGTGAGGTGCTGTGGGCTCCCGCCATTCAGGGCGCTGTCCTGCTGAGCACGCGGGGCGGCGACTACGAGCTGCACCTCGGCCAGGACCTCTCCATCGGATATCTCTCACACGATGCCGAGTCGATTGAGCTCTATCTCCAAGAGACGCTCACGTTCCTCCCGTACACCTCCGAGGCGAGTGTCGTGATGACGCACTGAGGTCGCACACCGGTCCTACACTCGCCCTGATGAGCGAGCAGACTGAGCACCCGGTGAACTCACCCACGGAGTCCTCCCAGCGCCCCGCCCCCCAGGAGATCCTGGGGCAGGCCGGTCGCCGGGGCCCCTTCCGCTACGGCGAACGCATCCAGGTCACCGACACCAAGGGCCGCAAGAACACCTTCCTGCTCGACCCCCACGGCTACTTCCAGTCCGTGCGCGGCTCCTTCCACCACCGAGACATTGTCGGCATGGACGAGGGCAGCGTCATCGAGACCGACACCGGCCACGAGCTGCTCCTGCTGCGCCCGCTCCTGGCCGACTACGTCCTGTCCATGCCCCGCGGCGCCCAGGTGGTCTACCCCAAGGACTCCGGACAGGTCATTGCCATGGGCGACATCTTCCCCGGCGCCCGAGTCTTGGAGGCCGGCGTCGGCTCCGGTGCACTGACCATGAACCTGCTCTCCGCCATCGGGGAGGGTGGCCACCTGCTGTCCATCGAGCGCCGTGAGGACTTCGCCCAGATCGCCGCCTCCAACGTCGACGCCTGGTTCGGCCGCCACCATCCCGCCTGGGAGCTGCGCACCGGGGACTTCGCCGAGGTCGTTGCCGCCCAGGTGGAACCCGGCAGCATCGACCGGGTGGTCCTGGACATGCTCGCCCCCTGGGAGAACGTCGAGGCCGCCTCCCAAGCCCTGGCCCCGGGCGGGCTCTTCCTGGCCTACGTGGCCACCGTCACCCAGCTCTCCCGCACCGTGGAGGCCCTGCGTCACAGCGGCCTGTTCACCGAGCCGGAGTCCTGGGAGTCCATGGTGCGCACCTGGAACGTCGACGGGCTCGCCGTGCGCCCCGACCACCGCATGGTGGCGCACACCGGCTTCCTGCTGACCGCCCGTCGCCTGGCCGCCGGCTCCCGGCCCTTGACCCGCAAGCGCCCGCCCGCCCGCGGCGCCTACGACGAGGGCGGCTACTGGCTGCCCGACGACGTCAAGGAGCGCACCAGCACGGACAAGAAGGTCCGCCGCGTTCTGCGAGACTGCCGGGCCAAGCAGCCCTCCGACGCCACCCCCGTTCTCAGCGGGAGTGCGGACGACGACCAGGACGGCGCTGACCATGTCTGAGAGGTCTGCCGCCGACGCCGGCACATCCCAGCCACTGGGGATGCCGGCCGCGGACTTCACCAGCCACCAGCTGCGTGAGGCCCGCGCCCGGGCCGTCAGCCTGGCGGCCAAGAACGAGCGCCTGGTGGCCGCTCTGGGCACCGCCCGCGAACGCATCGCCGAGCTCGGACAACAGCTCGATGCCGTCACTCACCCCCCGGTCACGCTGGGACTGCTCACCGGCCTTCCCCGCACGAGGGGTGCCGCAGGTGGCACTGGCGATGCCGTCGATGCCGTCGATGCCGCCGACGCAGCCCAGCCCCGCGAGGTCGCCGTGAGCCTGTCGGGCCGCCAAATGCTCCTGCACGTCCACCCCGGCGTCGATGACACCGAGCTGCAGGTCGGGCGGCGCGTGGCCGTCAACGACCAGATGCTCGTCGTCGCTACCCTCCCCGAGCCCTGCACCGGTGAGGCCGTCACCCTCGAGGAGAGGCTCGATGACACCCGCGTCCTCGTAACCACCGGTGCAGGAGGCACCCGGATCCTCACCCTGTCCTCGGCTCTTGGCCGCATTGCCGGGACCGGTGAGGGGATCAAGCCCGGTGACACCCTGGCCGCCGACCTGCGCGCCGACGTCGCCACGGCTCTCATCGAGCGCACTAGCGTCGAGCAGCTGGTCGTGGCCGAGACACCCGATGTCTCCTGGGCGGACATCGGTGGCCTGGGACCGCAGATCGAGCAGATCCGCGATGCCCTCGAGCTGCCCTTCACCCACCCCGAGCTGTTCCACGCCTACGGTCTGCGCGCCCCCAAGGGGCTGCTGCTCTATGGCCCGCCCGGCTGCGGCAAGACCCTCATCGCCAAGGCCGTGGCCACCTCGCTGGCTGATTCGCCCAGCGCCTCGGGCATCACGGGACGCCCGCCCGCGTTCCTCAACATCAAGGGTCCTGAGCTTCTGAGCAAGTTCGTCGGCGAGACCGAGCGCCAGATTCGCGCCATCTTCGACCAGGCCCGCAAGGCCGCCGCCGAGGACCGGCCGGTGGTCATCTTCTTCGATGAGATGGAGGCCCTCTTCCGCACCCGTGGCACCGGCGTGTCCTCCGACGTCGAGACCATGATCGTGCCCCAGGTCCTGGCGGAGATCGACGGCGTGGAGTCCCTGCGCAACGTCGTCATCATCGGGGCCTCCAACCGCGAGGACATGATCGATCCCGCCATCCTGCGTCCCGGGCGCCTGGACGTGAAGATCCGTATCAACCGGCCCGATGCGGCCGCTGCCGAGGAGATCCTCGCCCGGCACCTCACCGCGAACCTCCCCCTGGATCCGACCGAGCTCGCCGCCCACGGGGGAGACCGCGAGGCCACCGCCGCCTCCTTGCGCCGAGTCGTCGTTGAGGCCCTCTACGCCCGCAACGAGGCCACCGCCGTCCTGGAGATCACCGAGGCCCATACGGTCAGTGGCGCCTCCACCCGCGTCCTTCACCTGGCCGACCTGACCAGCGGCGCCATGCTGGCCGCCATCGTCTCGCGCGCCAAGACCGCCTCCATCAAGGACGAGCTCGCCGGGGGAGCGGGTGGGCTGAGTGCAGCCAGGCTCCGCTCGGCCGTCGAGACCGAGGCGCGGCAGAACGAGGAGATCACCGGCGCGACCACCCCCGAGGGGTGGGCCCGGCTCATCGGCACCCGCACCTCGCAGATCCTCAGCGTGCGCAGACTCGGCAAGGAGAGCACATGAACGATGTTGGCTTTCAGCCCGGTCCGGTGACGCGACCCGTCGGTCTGGAGACCGAGTTCGGGGTCCTGCGCCCGGGCGACGCCTACGCCAACCCCGTGGTCCTGTCCACCCGCGTGGTGGAGGCTTACTGCGCCGGCGCCGGCGTGCCCACCGTGCGGTGGGACTACGAGGGCGAGGATCCCCTGGCCGACCTGCGCGGCGGCAGGCTCCGGCGCTCCGCCGCCCACCCCAGCCAGCTCACCGACGACCCTGCTCGCCCAGCGCCCTCGGGCGACGCACCGTCGGCCGATGCGGGGGAGACGGCAGACCCTCCGCCGGCCCCCTGGGGGTCGCGCGCTCGCCCCAGTGCCGCCGAGGCGGCGCTGCCCCGGGCCACGACTGCGGTCCTGGTCAATGGCGCCCGCTTCTACGTCGACCACGCCCACCCCGAGTACTCCTCACCCGAGGTCCTCACACCCCGCGACGCCCTGATCTGGGACCGCGCCGGTGAGGTGGTCGCCCGGCGCGCCATGACGGCCCTGGGTGACGAGGGCGATCGGGATGGGACACCGGCGGAGATCGTCCTGTACAAGAACAACGTGGATGGCAAGGGCGCGGCCTACGGCTCCCACGAGAACTACCTCGTGCGGCGCGATGTGCCCTTCGAGGAGCTGGCCGCGGTCCTGACCCCCTTCCTCGTCACCAGGCCCGTCCTCGCCGGTGCCGGCCGGGTCGGGATCGGGCAGCGCAGTGAGCGCCCCGGATTCCAGATCAGCCAGCGCGCCGACTACGTCGAGTCCGAGATCGGCCTGCAGACCACGTTCAACCGCCCCATCATCAACACCCGCGACGAACCGCACGCCGACAACGTCCGCTGGCGCAGGCTTCACGTCATCAACGGTGACGCCAACCGCTTCGACGTTCCCATCTACCTCAAGGTCGCCACCACCGACCTGCTTCTGTGGTTCCTGGAGCAGGCGTACACCGAAGGCTCCGGACGGTTCAAGGAGGCTCTGGCCCGCCTCAAGGACCTGGCCATCATCGGCGACCCCGTGGAGGAGCACTGGGCGCTCTCCCACGACCCCACCCTGTCCCACGAGCTGCGAACCCAGGCCGGGGCCATGACCGCCCTGAAGGTTCAGCGCGCCATCCTCGACGCCGTCAGTCCTGCCGTCACCCGTGTCGAGGACGCTCAGGCCCATCGCGCCCTGGCCCTGTGGAGGCAGGTCCTCGACGCCCTGGAGCAGTGGCGCCACGACGGATCCGGGCCGGCCGCCCAGATGGTGGAGTGGGTCGCCAAGTACGAGCTCTGTGAGGGACTGCGCCGCAGGTCGGGAACCGGCTGGGACGATCCCCGCCTGGCCGCTCTCGACATCCAGTGGGCCGACCTACGACCGGGACGATCCGTCGTCGATAAGCTCGACGCCGCCGGCAGAATCCATCGGCTAGTCACTGACGCGGAGATCCAGCGTGCGGCCGACACGCCTCCCGAGGGCACGCGCGCCGCCGTCCGGGGAACCGCCATCCGCCGTCACCGGCAGATCGTGGGGGCCTCCTGGACCTGCCTCCTCCTCGACGTGCCGGGCACCCCCGCCCTGGCGCGTCTGCGCCTGCCCGACGACGTGGTCGTCGGCCCCGATGAGACGGCGACCATCCTGGAGGAAATTGGTCGCCGGGCGGCACCTGAGAGACACTGAGCCTCACAGTGCGCTCACCAGCAGTGCACCGCTGAGCAGGACGAGTGAAGGAGCAACGCATGACGCCGCAGCACGCCAGTCAGTCCCATGGACAGGTCCGCCGCGACGGCGTCGAGACCACCTCAGCGGACACTGAGCAGCAGATCAGTACCGGGACGTCGTCGGCCGGGCAGACCAGTGACGTCGACAGCATCCTCGATGAGATCGACTCGGTCATCGAGACCAACGCCGCGGCCTTCGTCCAGGGCTTCGTCCAGAAGGGCGGCCAGTGAGCATGAGCGGCTCACGGCCCTTGGCGCGGCGCATCATCGGGGTGGAGACCGAGTACGGCATCACCTGCGCCCCCACCACCGACGGCCCTCCTCCCATGGACGCCGACCACGCCGCCCGTGAGCTCTTCGATCCCGTGGTCCAGCGCTCGCGCTCCTCGAACGTCTTCACTCGCGGGGGTGCTCGCCTCTACCTGGACGTGGGCTCCCACCCCGAGTTCGCCACCGCTGAGTGCGATCGCCTGGAGGACGTGCTTGCTCAAGACCGCGCCGGTGAGCTCGTCATGGCCGATCTGGCCGAGCAGGCCAATGCGCGTCTGGCCGCAACGGGTGTTCCCGGGCGGATCCACCTGCTGAAGAACAACCGTGATGCCGAGGGCAACGGCTTCGGGTGCCACGAGAACTACCTCGTGCGCCGTCGTGGAGACTTCTGGAACGACGCGCGCACTCTCGTACCCCATCTGGTGACCCGGCAGATCCTCGTCGGCGCCGGCCACATCGCCGCGGACGGGGACACTCGGCGCGCCGCCGCCGGGCTGAGGGGCTACGTCTTCTCCCAACGGGCTGACCAGATGTGGGACGCCGTCTCCTCAGCCACGACCCGTGCCAGGCCGCTTATCAACACCCGGGACGAACCGCATGCCGATGCCGAGCGCTACCGGCGCATGCACGTCATCGTCGGGGACTCCAACATCGCTCAGGGCTCCACCCTGCTCAAGGTGGCGGCCATGGACCTGCTCCTGGACTACCTGGAGCACGGGGGAGAGCTCGGCGACCTGGCCCTGGCCGATCCCATGAGGGCCATTCGCGACACCTGCCATGACATGAGTGGAGGGGTGCTCCTGGAACGGTCGGACGGGCGCACCATCACGCCGTTGGAGGTGCAGGCAGAGCACCTCGGGCGTCTGCGCGAACACGTCGCGCAGGGCATCGAGGTCACTGCTTCTCCACGAAGCCGCACTGGACCTGTGGGAACGAGGGCTCCAGGCCCTGCGCCTGCAGCAGCCCGAGCTCGTGGACAAGGAGCTGGACTGGGCGGTCAAGCACCGGCTGCTGACCCGCTACTGCCAGCGGCACGACACCGATCTGACCGATCTCCGGGTGAGTCGCTTGGCCCTGGCCTATCACGACGTCTCTCCCGGTGGGGGACTGCGGCAGCGTCTGGAGGGCGCTGGGCTCCTGCGTCGATTCGTTGACGAAGCGACCTGCCGCCGGGCGGTCGACACTCCGCCCGTGACCACGCGCGCGCGTCTGCGGGGCGCGGTCGTCGCCCGGGCCGAGGACCTGCGCCGCGATGTGAGTGTCGACTGGGTGGGGGTTCGACTCGACGACGGCGTCTGCTCACCTGTTACCCTGAATGATCCCTTCTGTGCCGTGGACGAGCGCATCGATGCACTCCTGGAGAGCATGGGGCGTTCGGCAACCGATCCTCCCATCGGGGTGTGAACGGTGAGGCTCACGGCACTGATAAGGTGGCAGACGGAAGACGCAACATGAGTACTACCCCCCCTCCCCGGATCCCGAAACGGGCATGCCCCTGACGCGGCGTCAGCGCCGTGCGCTCGAACGTGCTCAGCAGGCCCAGCGGGAGGCTGCGATCGGAGACTTGCCGGCACCCGCCCAGACCGCTGTCCAGGCACGCCCGGTCGGTACTGCCTCCCCCAGTGACCGATCCGCAACCGGCACATCGGAGCCTCGCGCTGTGCCGCAACCACAGCCGCAGCCCCAGCCGCAGCCTCACGTGCCGGGCAGCAGCCACGATCCGCGCAGCGAGTACATGCCGGCCGCACGAGCCGATCGACGCGATCTCCCACATGAGTCCGGACACCGGCAGGACGAGGTGGTCTCCGAGGCCCGGGAGCCGACGCCGACGCCGCGTCCTCGTACCCTGGGCGGCCCGCTGGGGCGTATGCCGCGCGGGCCCCTGGCGGTCGGCCTGATCGGTGTCGTCGTCCTCGCCATGATCCTGGTGCCGCTGGCTGTCAACAAGCTCGTCTCCGGACGGAACGGAGCGGGCACCAGCACCGCGGCTCAGTCGACCGTGTTGGATGGCAACGCCCCCCTCAGCCAGCTGCTGACGGTCAGCGGGCGGGTCGGATCGGGGGTGGCCCCCTCCGTCGAGCTGAACGGCGACGCCTCCTTGTCAGCCCCCGGCTCGGTACTGACCGACGTCGTCCAGACCGGGCAGGGGCGCGCTGTCTCCGCGGGGACGCCTGTGATCCTGCAGGTCTCTCAGTTCTCCGGTCTCAACGGGCGCAACACGACGGGTAACGAGGCGGGGTACAAGCTCTGGCAGGGTCTGCTCGGTCCCGAGGTGGGTGACTACATCAACGCGGCGGTCTCCGGCCAGCGCGAAGGCGCCCGCGTCGTTCTTCGCGAGCCGGCTGAGGAGGAGGACGGCTCCAGGACGACGAAGATCACTGTCGTCGACCTCCCTGCCCACTACGGCAACGGGGGAGGCGAAGCAGCCGGCGGAAGGCACCCCCACCGTGACTGAGGGACCGGACGGCTCCATCACCGTCAGCAGTGCCGGACTTCCTGCACCGACTCGAGCCTCCACGGAGATCCTCATCAAGGGCACCGGCCCCCAGATCGGTTCCCAGGATCGGCTTATTGCTCGTACCACGATGGTCAGCTGGACGTCGGGACAACCCCTCGACAAATCGACCTTCGGGCACCAGGAGCCGCCCAAGCAGCTCGACATGAGCAATGCGCTGGTGGGAGTCTCCCAGAACCTGGTTGACATCACGGTCGGCTCCCGGGTGGTCCTCTCGCTGCCCGCTGAGCAGGCGCAGGGGAAGGAACCAGTCGTCGTGGTGATCGACGTCCTGGCCAAGGATCCTGCTCAGCCTTCCGGAGCGTCCGGGGGGCGTGCGGGCAGTGAGTCGAGTGCCATTCCCGGCTCCTCCGCCGGCCCAACATCCAAGGAGCATTCATGAGCGTTGCCATCCGCATCATTCCCTGCCTGGACGTCAAGGACGGTCGGGTCGTCAAAGGTGTCAACTTCCAGGGCCTCAAGGACGCCGGAGACCCCGTGGAGCTGGCCTCCCGCTACTGCGCTCAGGGGGCCGATGAGATCACCTTCCTCGATATCTCGGCCTCCCACGAGGGGCGTTCCACCATGTTGGACGTGGTCTGCCAAACTGCCGAGCAGATCTTCGTGCCCCTGACAGTCGGTGGGGGAGTGCGTTCACTCGATGACGTGGACCTGCTGCTGAAGGCGGGGGCGGACAAAGTCAGTATCAACACCGCGGCCATCGAGGCCCCCTCGCTGTTGACGGAGGTGGCGCGGCGCTTCGGCAATCAGGTACTCGTCCTGTCCGTGGATGCGCGCCGGTGCCCCTCCGGCGTCTCGACGGCTTCCGGCTTCGAGGTCACCACGCACGGAGGACGAACCTCCACCGGCATCGATGCCGTCGCCTGGGCGGTGAGAGGAGTCAAGCTCGGTGCCGGAGAGATTCTCCTGAACTCCATGGATGCCGACGGGGTCACTCAAGGATTCGACACCGAGTTGATCGATGCTGTTCGTCGACAGGTCCAGGTGCCACTCATCGCCTCCGGCGGCGCTGGACGCCCACAAGACTTCGTCACGGCAGCCGACCATGGTGCCGACGGCGTTCTGGCAGCCTCAGTGTTCCACTACGGAGTGACGACCATCCCTGAGGCCAAGAATGCTCTGCGAGACGCGGGCCACCCGGTGCGTTGACGAGTATTTCTCCTCCTGAAGCATTCTCGCGGGAGTTGCCGGCATTCCCGCTATCGTTGTGGGTTTTCTGGGGATGCAGGCGGCGAACGAGGGGCGTGCCGCCAATAAGGGAATGTCCATTGCCGGCATTGTGCTGTCGCTGGTTGGTGCTGTGCTGAATATCGTGCTCTATATGACTGGTGTGACTGCGCAACTCACGAGCGGATTCCAGTCCTAGGCCCTCGTCCGTCGTCTTCACTCCGCTGTGCAGGGGCTTCGTCAGCTGCCTGCGTCGCGGAGTGAAGGCTGTGGGGCATGAACATTGAGACTGATGGGGTCTACTCCCCATCGGCGTGTGAGTTCGTCCCGGGGTGTGATTGGAGTGCTCGTGTAGACTCAGTGCTGTGCTTCGCACCAGGGAGGGAATAGTGAGCGATTTGAATCCTTATCCGGCGGGTCCTTATCGTCAAGGATCTGCTGGTTCCTCTTATCTGACCGACTTCGATCGTGCCTCTCAGTCTGCGTCGGGCGTGTCGTCGACCCAGAACGGTTACTACAGCGCGGACGACCTTGGCGATCAGTCGCCCCACTTCCCGGCAGCGCAGGGAGGTCAGATGGTCCCTTATCCGGGGGTTGGTCAGCAGTCGTACGACCAGGCCTACGGACAGCCCTACAGTCAGCAGTACCCCTATCCGTCTCCTTCTTATGGGCCGTATCCGCCATATGGTCAGGGCGTGTACTGGGGGGGTGCCTTACGATCCACGTCGACATGAGCCAATGCTCTCGGTGGGTGGGCACTCGGGCTCGGTATTACAAGTATCTTTGCGAACTGTTTGTCTCTCGGCCTGATCTTGGGCATATCGGCGATCGTCGTCGGATTCCTCGGAATGCGCGCCGCCAATGAGGGGCGTGCCTCGAACAAGGGGCTGTCAATAGCTGGAGTGGTGACAGGCGGCATTGGCGCTTTCATCGGTGCTGCCTATCTTATTCTATTTATAGTGATATTGTCTCAATGAACCGTATGCCTGAAAACTGCTGCACGACTGCGTCGACGAAGCACGAGCGCTCCGGTGAGCGTGCGGGACACGGGAGGCGGATCGGACTGGGCCTTCTGATGGTTCTGCCCTCCCTTCCCGGTGGCCTCATCGTGCTGCGCGCACTGACTCTGCCTCGCAATTCTCCGGGGCTTCCCGACCTCTGCCCGCTTCACCGCACCACCGGGCTGTGGTGCCCACTGTGCGGAGGCACCCGGGCGACCCGGGAGCTCATGCACGGCGACCTGGGGGCAGCCATGGGTTACAACCCCTTCGCGCTCGTCCTGGAGGTGGTGGTCATTGCGCTGGTGGTGCGCTGGTTGCTCGCATGGCTCCGAGGCCAGCGGCGGCCGCTTGTCACCGGTAGGGAGGGCATCCTTCTCGGGGTGGCGCTGGCCGTTTTCGCGGTGGTGCGCAATCTGCCAGGCATGTGGGTCTACTTCGGCCCTCTGCTCGGCCCTCCGGGCTGAGTAGCACCCGGCGTGCATAATGCGGTTGTGACTCTCGATTCCCAGATCTCTGCGCGCCTGAAACGCAACGCGGACGGCTTGGTCTGCGCCGTCGTCCAGCAGCACGACTCACGTGAGGTCCTCATGGTGGGGTGGATGGACGATGAGGCGCTTCGGCGCACCCTGGAAGAGGGACGAGTGACCTTCTGGTCGCGGTCCCGGCGTGAGTACTGGCGCAAGGGTGATACGTCCGGACACGCGCAGTACGTCAAGTCCGTTCATCTGGACTGTGACGGCGACGCCCTCCTGATCGAGGTCGATCAGGTCGGAGCCGCCTGCCACACCGGTGAGCGCACCTGCTTCCTGGCCGGCGGTGATCTGGGAGCGCACGTGGGGGAGCGACCCAGCTGACCGCTCCGCGGCCAGTACGGTTTGGCGATTTGCAACAGACGGCCTCGGGCCGTCACGATGGATACGAACAGGCGCCCCTCCGGAGCGCCGGCAAGTGAGATCGGGGAGGTGCGCGATGACCTCGTTCGAGGCGATGGTGGCAGAGGCCAAGGCGGCCGCCGACCGCCGCGCTTCGCTGGTTCCCCTGGCCCGCCTCAAAGAGGCCTCCCGCCTGGTTCCCGGTGCTATCAGCGCCCTGTCCAGCCTGCGCACCGATGACCGGGCGGTCACCGTGATCGCCGAGGTGAAGCGCTCCACAGCCACGTTCGCGGATCTCAGCGGCGTCGGGGATCCGGGGATGCTGGCCTGCTTCTACGCCGCCGGTGGCGCCGCCTGCGTCTCAGTGGTCACCGGGCCGAGCGCTACGCGAGGCTCCCTCAAAGGACCTGGACGCCGTCAGGGCCTCAGTGGATCTTCCCGTCCTCGCCAACGACCTGGTGGTCACGCCCTACCAGGTGCACGAGGCCCGGGCTCACGGCGCCGATCTGCTCATGCTCGATGCCCGCCTCGAGACCCTGGTGCTCGAGGGACTCATCGAGAGGGTCCACTCCTTGGGGATGGGCGCCGTCGTTGAGGTCCGTACCCGCCGTGAGGCGCTGACCGCGGTCGATGCGGGGGCCTGCATCGTGGCCATCGACACCCGCGATCCCGACACCCTGGCCGTCGACTGCAGCCTGTTCGATCAAGTCACTGACGTTCTGCCGACGCAGGTCGTACGGATCGCGGCCGGAGGAGTCAGAGGTCCGCACGATGTCATGAGCTTTGCGCGCTGCGGGGCCGATGTCGTCCTCGTCGGTGAGGCCATCATCCGCTCCACCGACCCCCAGCAGTTCGTTGCCGAGCTGGTCGCCGCCGGCGCCCACCCGGCACTGATCCCCTCCGCCCACCGAGAGGTTCTCTGAGTGCCTGTCGCCGCCCTTTCCGCCATGATGCCCGCGATGCCCGCGATGCCAATGTTGTCGGCGATGCCGTTCACGGCCGCGCTGAGAGCGGGCATACCGAGCCCTTCCTCGGCCGTGTGGTACCTCGGCCCCATCCCGGTGCGGGCCTACGCGTTATGCATCCTCACCGGGGTCTTCGTGGCCGTGTGGTGGTCGGACCGGCGCTACCGGGCCCTGGGAGGCCGACCGGAGCTGGTCCTCGACGTCGCCATCGTGGCCGTGCCGGCTGGAATTGTGGGGGCTCGTCTCTACCACGTGGTCACCTCGCCCGACGACTACTTCGGCCCCAACGGAGACCTGGCCCGTATCCCGCAGACATGGCAGGGGGGCCTGGGAATCTGGGGAGGTATCGCCGGCGGGGTCCTGGCCGGGGTGCTTCTTCTGCGCCATCGCGGCCTGCGGGTGGCTCCGCTGGCCGACGCCGTCGCCCCGACGCTGCTGGTCGCTCAGGCGATCGGTCGCCTGGGGAACTGGTTCAACCAGGAGCTCTACGGCGCCCCGACGACGCTGCCCTGGGGACTGCGGATCGACGACGCCCACCTGCCGGCGGGCTCCACCTACCCGCCCGGCACCCTGTTTCATCCGACCTTCCTCTATGAGTCCCTGTGGAACCTGGCCGGAGCGGTCCTCCTGCTGTGGATCGGCAGAAGAATGGTTGCCCGCAGCGGGGTCACGGGCGGCAGGCTGCTATGGATCTACCTCATGGTCTACACCGCAGGCCGGGTGTGGATCGAGATGCTGCGCATCGACGAGGCCGAGACGGTCCTCGGCCTGCGACTGAACGTGTGGACCTCCATCGTCATCTTCCTCGTCGGCGCCATTGGACTGATCCTCTCCTCGCGACGCCCCTTGAGCGACGCCATCGACAGGCCGGGGCACAGGGCGAGGAAGGACGGATCAGCGGCCGATGAGGACGACTCCACCGAGGACACCGCCGCCGAGCATGACTCGACTGATGAGGACGCCTCACCCGCAGAACCCGCTGGCGCGGAGTCGGCCCGCTCAGACCAGGCGAGTTCGTAGCGACCGAATCGGGGACTCTCCCGCCACTCCGGCGGGAGACAAGTGGGTGAGGATGGTCGCAACCTGACGACTGACGAGATTCCTCCTCGTGCGCAGGGCCCGGTGTCCCGTATTCTGAACCCATGCGTAGAGCCAAGATCGTATGTACCCTCGGACCCGCTACCGACTCTCCCGAGCAGGTGCAAGCGCTCGTGGACGCCGGCATGAACGTCGCGCGCATCAACCGCTCCCACGGTCGCGCCGAGGACCAGGAGGAGGTCATCGGCCGTATCCGTGAGGCCGCTGACGCTTCCGGCCGCGCCGTCGCCATCCTCGTCGACCTCCAGGGCCCCAAGATCCGCCTGGGGCGGTTCGTGGACGACCAGAAGGTCATGCTCAACAAGGGCGACGAGTTCACCATCACCATTGACGACGTCCTGGGCACCGTCAAGCGCGCCTCCACCACCTTCAAGGGACTTCCCGGCGACTGCCGCCCCGGTGACCGGCTCCTCATCGACGACGGCAACGTCGCGGTGCGCGTCGTGGCCGTCACCGACACCGACGTCGTCACCAAGGTCGAGGTGCCCGGCTACGTCTCCAACAACAAGGGCATCAACCTGCCCGGCGTCGCCGTCTCCGTGCCGGCCCTCAGCGAGAAGGACCGCGAGGACCTGCGCTGGGCCCTCAAGATCGGTGCTGACCTCATCGCCCTGTCGTTCGTGCGCGACGCCGATGACATCAAGGACGTCCACGAGATCATGGACGAGGTCGGCGTGCGCATCCCGGTCATCGCCAAGATTGAGAAGCCCCAGGCGGTGGAGAACCTCTTCGACATCGTCTCCACCTTCGACGGCATCATGGTGGCCCGTGGCGACCTCGGTGTGGAAATGCCCCTGGAGGCCGTCCCGCTGGTGCAGAAGCGGGCCATCGAGCTGGCCCGCCGCCAGGCCAAGCCGGTCATCGTGGCCACCCAGGTCCTGGAGTCCATGATCCAGAACCCGCGGCCCACGCGGGCCGAGGCCTCCGACTGCGCCAACGCCATTCTCGACGGCGCCGACGCCGTCATGCTCTCCGGTGAGACCTCCGTGGGCGCCTACCCCATCGAGGCCGTGCGCACCATGGCCAGCATCATCGAGAACGTCGAGGAGCACGGAGGGGAGCGCATCCCCGGCCTGGGCTCCTACCCGCAGACGCGAGGTGGGGCACTGACTCGCGCCGCCGCGGAGATGGGCGAGCACCTCGACGTCACCTACCTGGTGACCTTCACCCAGTCCGGTGACACCGCTCGGCGCCTGTCTCGTCTGCGCTCGCCGCTTCCGCTGCTGGCCTTCACCCCGCTGCGTGAGACGCGCAACCAGCTCGCCGTCTCCTGGGGTGTGCAGTGCTACGAGGTGCCCGAGGTCCAGCACACTGACGAGATGGTGGCCCAGGTCGATGAGATCCTTCAGGACAAGCATCTGGCCCAGCCCGGGGACACCGTCGTCATCGTGGCCGGAATGCCTCCGGGTACGCCCGGCTCGACCAACTCGATCCGTGTCCACACCGTCGGTGAGACGGGCGACTACAAGGTCTGAGCACCGGTTCTGATCCGTCGAGGGGTCTCCCACCTATCACCGGGAGGCCCCTCGATCCGGTTCAGGGCGACGTGCTCCGGCATCTGCTTGCCGCTGATGAATCGGTGGGGGCAGGAAACCGCAGAGTGGAGCTCTGCGGTCACAGCCTCATCGCCGTAGCCACCACTGGGGAGTCAGATCGGCGAGAGTCATGGTCTTCCCGGCAGCGAAGTCGATCATCACCTCGATGTCCCCGAACCGGCTCGGCATCAGCTGCGTCATCATTTCTCGACATGCTCCACACGGCGGACCGGTACGGCCGTCACGCATGATCGTCAGAACCCGTCGAATCGCATCCTCACCGTTGGTCATCATGTTGAGGATCGCGTTGCGCTCGGCACAGATTCCCAGGGTGCAGGCGGTATCCACGCAGACGCCCGTATAGATTCTTCCCGAGGACGACTCCACTGCAGCTGCGACACCGCCCGCCTCGATGTACGAGGACACGTGACGAGGACGTTGAACAGCTTTGGCTGCTTCGTACAGTGAGGTCCACGTGGTGCCCAAGGTGCTCTCCATCTGACTGGTCTGTCCTGAGGTGGGGCTGGGTAGGGACTTGTTGGTACCTCCGGTGGGACTCGAACCCACAACACTCCGATTTTGAGTCGGATGCCTCTGCCAATTGGGCTACGGAGGCACGCCGTCCGCTCTGCGGGGGCGCTAACAGCGAGATCATACTAGGATCACAGCCGTGAGCAATGAGTCCAGCACCACCAAGTCCCGCCGGGTGCTCGTCGCTGAGGACGAGACCCTCATCCGCCTTGACATCGTCGAGACTCTCACCGACGCCGGCTACGAGATCGTCGCGGAGGCTGCAGATGGTGAGGAGGCCGTCCGCCTGGCTGATGAGCATGACCCCGATCTGTGCGTTCTTGACGTCAAGATGCCGGTGACCGACGGCATCACCGCGGCGGAGAGGATTCTCGAGAAGCACAACTGCGCCGTCGTCATGCTGACCGCCTTCTCCCAGACTGAGCTCGTCGAACGAGCCAGCGCCGCCGGCGCCATGGCCTACGTCGTCAAGCCCTTCACCCCGGCGGACCTCATCCCGGCACTTGAGATCGCCATGTCCCGGCACGAGGAGATCCTCTCCCTGGAGAGTGAGATTTCTGACCTCACCGAGCGCTTCGAGACCCGCAAGCGCGTCGACCGGGCCAAGGGGCTGCTCATGGAGCGCATGGGACTGAGCGAGCCGGAGGCCTTCCGCTGGCTGCAGAAGACCTCCATGAACCGGCGTCTGACCATGCGCGAGGTGGCCGACGCCGTCATCGAGCAGGTCGGTTCGGCCAAGAAGGACTGAGCACCCACTGATAGCCCAGTGCGGCGTAGCGCCTCAGGTGAACAGGCTGCGCAGTGTCCCGACGGCGATGGTGCGCTCATCGTCGTCAGTGACCGTTACCTGGTAGACCACGGTACGACGGCCGCGGTGCAGGGGAGTGGCGGTCGCCTTCACCCAGCCCTGGGACACGGAGCGCAGGTGGCTGACCGTCAGCTCCGCCCCGACCGGGACGGCGTCGTCGGGCGCGCCCGCGCGTGCGGCCACGGAGGCAGCCGTCTCGATGAGCGCGGCGGTGGCACCGCCATGCAGGATCCCGACGACCTGTCGGGCCCCGTCGACCGGCATCCGGACCTCGGTCCGATGAGCGTCGCGAGTCACCACCTCCATCCCGAGGGTCTCCATGAGCGTGCCCTCTTCACTGTCCTCCAGCACCGCGTGCAGTGCCGAGGAGGCGGAGACGGCAGAGCCCGCGGGACGCGGATCCGGGAACGGGCGCCTGGCAGGGTCCGGGAAGGCCACGGCTGAGGCGCTCGCTCCGGAGTAGGAGGCCGCAGTGACGCGGCCCACGGGGCCCAGTGGCCCGACGACCGCCGGCGAGCTGGGGGAGTCGGCGGAGGCAGGAGAGGGCTGAGAGTCACTGGAGTCCCCTACGCTGATGGGGGAGACGGGCGAGTCGGACTGTGGATGGCTCATGGGCCTAGGCTGGCACGGTGAGCACCACCGCGACCAGCCCTGCGACGAGTCCAACACCTCAGTCCCCCTCGGACCCGGTTCCCGAGCGACTTCTTCTCATCGACGGACACTCAATGGCCTTCCGTGCCTTCTACGCCTGCCCGTCGACAACTTCACCACGTCGACTGGTCAGTCCACCAACGCCGTCCACGGCTTCGTCTCCATGTTCCTGTCGCTGCTGGACAGTGAGCGGCCCACCCACGTGGCCGTTGCCTTCGACCTGCCGGGAGGCACCTTCCGCACCGAGGAGTACGCCGAGTACAAGGGAACCCGCGATGAGACCCCGCAGCCCTTCCTCGGGCAGGTCGAGCTCATCCAGGAGGTCCTGGAGGCCATGGGCGTCACAGCGCTCACCGCTCCGGGCTACGAGGCCGACGACATCCTGGCCACCCTGGCGACCTCCGCCCAGGCCGAGGGTATGGAGGTTCTCATCTGCTCGGGGGACCGCGACTCCTTCCAGACGGTCACCGAGCGGTGCACCGTGCTCTACCCGGTCAAGGGCGTGTCAACACTGCGCCGCATGACGCCTCAGGAGGTGGAGGAGCGCTACGGGGTGACGCCCGAGCGCTACCCGCACCTGGCCGCCCTGGTCGGCGAGACCAGTGACAACCTGCCCGGGGTTCCGGGGGTGGGCCCCAAGACCGCCGCCAAGTGGCTCAACCTCTATGACGGGCTCGACGGCGTCATCGCTCACGCGGACCAGATCAAGGGCAAGGCCGGACAGTCGCTGCGCGATCACCTCGACGACGTCGTGCGCAACCGCCGTCTCAACCGCCTGCTCACCGACCTGGACCTCGGAATCGAACCCCGCACCGACCTGCGCCTCACGGGTGCCGACCGCGCCGGCCTGGCGCGCGTGTTCGAGACCTTGGAGTTCCGTACCCTGCACCAGCGGGCGCTGCGCATCCTGAGCTTCACCGACACCTCCGACCAGGCCGAGCCGAGTGAGGCAGACGAAGCCGGCGCGCTGAACGCGTTGAGCGATCTGGAGATCGTCTCGCTGGGACACGATCTTGCCGCGGGGCGGCTGGCCGACTGGTTGGAGGCCGGACCGCCGGCGGCTGAGGGCGATTGCCCCCGCCTCCTGGGTGTGGATGTCGTCGGTGTCCTCAGGCCCGTGGAAGGCGATGCTACGCTCGTGGCACTGTCCGACGGTTCTCGGGCGGTCGCCATCGACCTGACCGAGATCCTGCCCGAGGACGAAGCCGTCCTGGCTCAGCTCCTGGCCGACGTGGAGCGTCCCAAGCTCGTCGCCGACGCCAAGGGGAGCTGGCACGCGCTGAGCGCCCGGGGACTCAGGCTCGACGGCGTCGTCGCAGACCCCTCACTGGCCGGATACCTGTGCCGTCCCGAACAGCGCAGCTATGACGTCGAGACTCTCACCCAGCGTTGGCTCGGCATCGACCTGGCCGCAGTCAACGAGGGCGGTGCCGGGGGTGACGGCGGCTCCGGTGAGTCCCAGAGCGCATTCGACCTCGAGGCCCTCACCTCTCAGGAGGCCGTTGCCCCCTCCCACCTGGCCAGTGCGCGCCGGGCCGCCGCCCTGCTCCCGCTCCAGGCCGTGCTCGATGAGCAGATGGCGGCTCGTGACGCCGCCGGACTGTTCACCGACCTGGAGATGCCCGTGGCCGCGACCCTGACCGTCATGGAGGACGCCGGCATCGCCGTCGACGATGCCGTGCTCCAAGCCCGCCAGACCGAGCTCGACGCCCGCGTGACTCACGCCGCCGAGGGCGCCTACGCCGCCGCCGGGCGAGAGCTCAACCTCTCCAGCCCCAAGCAGCTTCAGGCCGTCCTGTTCGACGAGCTGAAGATGCCCAAGACCCGCAAGACCAAGACCGGTTACACCACGGACGCCGACGCCCTGGCCGGGCTGTATGCCAAGACCTCGCACCCCTTCCTGGAGCACCTTCTTGAGCACCGCGACGCCATCAAGCTGCGGCAGACGGTTGAGGGACTGCGCAAGGCGATCCAGGCCGATGGGCGTATCCACACCACCTTCCAGCAGACCATCGCCGCCACGGGGCGCCTGTCCTCCACCGACCCCAACCTGCAGAACATCCCGGCCCGTCACGAGGAGGGGATGCGCATCCGAGAGGCCTTCACCGTCGGCGAGGGCTACGAGTGCCTCATGACCGCCGACTACTCCCAGATCGAGATGCGCATCATGGCGCACCTGTCCGCGGACCAGGCGCTGATCGAGGCCTTCCGCAGCGGGGAGGACCTGCACCGCTACGTCGCCGCCTTGGTCCACGGCATCGGGGTCGAGGACGTGACCGCCCAGCAGCGCAGCCACGTCAAGGCCATGAGCTATGGACTGGCCTACGGCCTGTCGACCTTCGGGCTGGCCCGTCAGCTCGGTATCGACAACGCTGAGGCAGCGGATCTGAGGAACGCCTACTTCGCCAGTTCGGAAAGGTCCACGACTACCTGGAGTCCGTGGTGGAGCAGGCGCGCCGAGACGGATACACCGAGACGATGTTCGGACGGCGCCGCTACCTGCCCGACCTGACCAGCGACAACCGGCAGCGCCGTGAGATGGCTGAGCGGGCCGCCCTCAACGCCCCCATTCAGGGCAGCGCCGCCGATATCGTCAAGAAGGCCATGATCGACGTCGACAGCGCGCTGCGCGAGCAGGCCCTGACGAGCCGCATTCTTCTGCAGATCCACGACGAGCTCCTCATCGAGGTCGCGCCCGGAGAGGCCGAGGCGGTTGAGAACCTCCTCAAGGAGCAGATGGGTGGGGCAGCAGAGCTCTCGGTCCCCCTGGACGTCGCCGTCGGACGAGGGCGGACCTGGCGTGAGGCCGCCCACTAGAGACCCCTCCACGTCCCGCGCTCATTGCCTGAAGAAGCCGGTGATATACGAATGAGATCGTCACGTCATCCTTTTGACATCAAGTCATCAGATGACGTGAGCGATTGCACGCATGTACGGGATAATGCTTGAGCATCGTCTAGTTACGGATTCGTCACGTACTGCTAAGGTTCACTCGTGCGCTCCTGGGCGTCTCCTATGAGACTGATCCAACCAGGTCGATGAATTGGTCCGGGCCGATTCGCGTCACTGGGGAGCACGCGGTCCCTATCAACCCGATCCAACTATCCGCATTCGGAGCATCCACTCAATGACAACCACTACGCCCAGCCCCGCCCCGGTCGCCGTCAACGACATCGGTTCGACCGAGGAGATCCTCGCCGCCGTTGACGAGACCATCAAGTACTTCGATGACGGCGATATCGTCGAGGGCACTGTCGTCAAGGTCGACCGTGATGAGGTCCTCCTTGACATCGGCTACAAGACCGAAGGCGTCATCCTCGCTCGCGAGCTGTCCATCAAGCACGACGTCGACCCCGACGAGATCGTCTCCGTCGGCGACGAGATCGAAGCCCTCGTCCTGCAGAAGGAGGACAAGGAAGGGCGTCTGCTCCTGAGCAAGAAGCGCGCGCAGTACGAGCGCGCCTGGGGCACCATCGAGCGCATCAAGGAGGAGGACGGCGTCGTCACCGGCTCCGTCATCGAGGTCGTCAAGGGCGGTCTCATCCTGGACATCGGCCTGCGCGGCTTCCTGCCCGCCTCCCTGGTGGAGATGCGTCGCGTTCGCGACCTCCAGCCCTACGTGGGCCGCGAGCTCGAGGCGAAGATCATTGAGTTGGACAAGAACCGCAACAACGTGGTCCTCTCCCGTCGCGCCTGGCTCGAGCAGACCCAGTCCGAGGTCCGCACCAACTTCCTGCAGACGCTGCAGAAGGGGCAGGTCCGCTCCGGTGTCGTGTCCTCCATCGTCAACTTCGGTGCCTTCGTGGACCTGGGTGGCGTCGACGGTCTGGTCCACGTCTCCGAGCTGTCCTGGAAGCACATCGACCACCCCTCCGAGGTCGTCGAGGTCGGCAACGAGGTCACGGTCGAGGTCCTGGACGTCGACTTCGACCGCGAGCGCGTCTCCCTGTCGCTCAAGGCGACCCAGGAGGACCCGTGGCAGGCCTTTGCTCGGACCCACGCCATCGGCCAGGTCGTTCCCGGCAAGGTCACCAAGCTCGTCCCCTTCGGTGCGTTCGTGCGTGTCGAGGACGGCATCGAGGGCCTGGTCCACATCTCCGAGCTGGCGCAGCGTCACGTCGAGGTCCCCGAGCAGGTGGCCAAGGTCGGCGACGAGGTCTTCGTCAAGGTCATCGACATCGACTTGGAGCGCCGTCGCATCTCCCTGTCGCTGAAGCAGGCCAACGAGGGTGTCGACCCCGCCTCCGAGGACTTCGACCCCAGCCTCTACGGCATGGCGGCCGAGTACGACGAGCAGGGCAACTACAAGTACCCCGAGGGCTTCGACCCGGAGACCAACGAGTGGCTCGAGGGCTACGACGCTCAGCGCGAGGCTTGGGAGGCCGAGTACGCGGCTGCTCACGCCCGCTGGGAGGCCCACAAGGCCCAGGTCGCCAAGGCCCTGGAGGAGGAGCAGGAGTCCGGTGCTCCGGCAGCCCCCGCGGGCGGCACCTCGTACTCCTCGGCGCCGTCGGAGGCCTCCGGCACCCTGGCCTCCGATGAGGCCCTGGCCGCTCTGCGCGAGAAGCTCACCGGTAACTGAGCATCCGCACCTTTTCAGTGGTCAGGACTGATCTCTGACATCATCTGAGGGTCTCTGCCTGTTTCGCAGGCAGAGACCCTCAGCCGTTCGGTGCCTTCTCCCCATCGCTCAGGTGACGTGCCTGTGCGAGGCTGTGGCCGGGCCCCGTGCTCCCTGCTTCCTAGAAGCCGGAACCAGAACGTGACGACCGTTGGAGACGATATGAGCTATTGGGGCGACATTGCCCGTGCTCTGGAGGATGTCGACCCCGTCTGCCCCAGCCGCGTCGCTGCAGCGGCCCTGTGGAAGGCGGTTGCCGCCGACGACGTCGAGGGGGCGGATGCGGCGAGCGCGCCCGACCAGGTGGTGCAGGCGGTCTGCGCCGTCGACCGGGCGTGGCTGGTTCAGCTGGGCCAGGACCCGGACACGAGCAGAACGAGCCTTGAACAGGCGACCGCCTTCTGCCAGGGGATTCGGGCGGCTCACGGCCGTTCGACGCTTCCACTGCGTTACGCCCAGGTGGAGCTCTCCGCCGTCCTCGGCCTCAGGGACGAGGCCCTCGAGCAGCTCCGTGAGGCCAGACTCTTCTCCTTCGGCAAGACCGACACCGGAGCCGTGCTGGCCACCGCCCGTATGCACGATGACTACTCCGGCGTCATCAGCACAACCACGGCCACACCCAAGCGCGCCGAGGCCGATCCCGTGGAGAGCGCACGGGGGCTGGGCGCGGTGCTGGTTCCCTACCTGGCCCACCAACGCATCGTCGAGGCCGAGGACGCCTTCGCCTCCTTGAGTCTGCTCCACCTTCCGGATGCCATGTCACTCCAGAGCCTGGCGGACAGGCTCGAGTACCTGGGACTGTCCTCCCAGTGGCAACGGGCCATCGCACTCATCCGTCACAGCCCCATGAAGGCTGTCTCTGAGGCCTCGGCCTGGCAACTGATGAACACCGCTGTCGGACTGGCCCTCGTCATGAGGGCGGCCAACCGGGCGGACTACGGAAAGCACGCCCTGGGCGCCTCGCTGAACTGGACAACGCCGTGGGGGAACCTGGAGCTCACGGCCTGGGACACCGTCGGCCACGCCTATGACGTCATGACCGGCTTCGTGCGCGGCGTCGCTCACCGCTTCGACGTCCGCAACGGCAACAACGGCGTGTCGTACCGGGTCGAGATGCGGATGGCCGCTGAGGCCGCAGGTCTGGCCAGCCGGTCCTACGGGACGGTGACGAGCGCCGTACCGGCAGATCGTACCCGGTTGCGTAACCAGGGAGCGCTGCTCAAGGAGGTCCGCGAACTGCTCACGCTGTCTCGCGGTTATGGCATGGAGTCAGTGCGACAGCGCGCCATGTCGACCGCGGAGACGGTCAGCGCCTCACTGTCGGAGGTGGTGGATGACTCCACCTTGGAGCTGGTCGTCGACCTTCGCCTGGCCTTCGGCCGGCTGCTGGCGGCACTTGGCGCCAATGAGCGCGCGGAGAAGGAGCATCTCGACACCGCGGAGCTGAGCCTGAGCCAGGGGTGGACGGAAACGGCCTGCGCCGCCCTTGCTCTGGCCTCGCACGCCGCTCAGGCCCGCGGGGACCGCGCCTCCAGCGGCCGGGCATGGCACCAGTGCCGTGACGCGATGGAGTCCTGGCCGATGAACCGGCCAGGAGAGCGCTGCGGGATACTCGTCGACGCCGTCGGCGACCCTCTGGTCGCCGTGCAGGTCCTCTCAGCCCTGGCGGAGGTCCTGGTCGACGGGGTGGAGGAGGACCATACTCGTGCACCGATCATCCGCGAGATCATCTCGCGGGCCTCAGAGCAGGCCTCCCGGTGCGTGAGTCCCCCGCAGGGCGCGGTGGAGTCGCTGGCCCGGGTCGAGGAGCGCATCGCGCCCTACGGGCGGGGCCGGGGAGGAAGAAGGCGACCCGGTTCGACCACCACGATCACGACTGACGGCCAGGCGGCCGCAGGGGGCAAGTGAGCTGGCACTGACAAGGCGAGGCTGCGCCCGGTGGACACCGGTGTCGGCTGTATCACCACGCGCTGGCCCGGCCCGGGCAGGTCACGGCATGATGGGACCATGCGCCACACACCTGCACCCCGTTCCACTCGTCGTCCGAAGGACCGAGCCCTGCGCGTGGGGCTCACCGGTGGCATCGGCTCAGGCAAGTCGACGGTGGCCGGCCTGCTCGAGGAGCGCGGCGCGGTCGTGACCAGCGCCGATGAGGTCGCTCGCGACGTCGTCAGCCCGGGCAGTGACGGTCTTGCGGCAGTGGTGGCCGAGTTCGGGGAAGGGATTTTAGCCCCGGACGGCTCCCTGGACCGCAGTGCCCTGGGGCGCCTGGTCTTCTCCGACGACCTACGCCGTGCCCGCCTGGAGGAGCTCCTCCTGCCCCTGATCGCAGCAGAGGCGTGGGCTCGGATGGATACGGTTCCGGTCGGGCAGGTGGCGGTCTACGACGTTCCTCTCCTCGTCGAAGGACAGATGCAGGACCTGTTCGATCTCGTCATCGTCGTCGAGGCCCAGCTCGAGCTGCGTCTGGAGCGGCTCGCTGCGCGGGGGATGACCCGTGACGAGGCGCTGGCTCGTATCGCTGTGCAGGCCACCGACGAGGAACGCCGAGCCGTCGCCGACGTCGTCGTGTCCAACTCCGGGGCGCTGGAGGACCTGAACGCCGAGGTCGACAGGCTCTGGAGCTCCCGGATCCTGGAGCCGGGAGCCACCGCCTGACGGCAGGGGAGACCTTCCCATCGGCGGACACTGCGTCCACTCCTACAGTGGGGCGGAACCGAGAGGTAGATCCGGAAGGCAGACTCAGCCCGAGCAGCTGTTGCGTCGAGAGGTGGTGCGGGTGGGGCCGAGGGCTCCGACGATGGTGGCGGAGACGGCGACGATGAAGGCCATGAGGGATCCTTGGACTCAGGGGATGAAGACAGGGCGCAGGGGCGGGCCTCATGGGCATCCACATGAACGTGGAATGGGACGACCCGGCGTCCTGCGAGAACCACCGTAATAGGTGAACTCGATTGAAAGGTCCCTTCCTGGATACAAAGACGTATCTGTGTGGTGACGGCCGGATCGCAGGATGATGAAGGAGGTGACCGCGCGGTGTGAGGTGTCCATGGTGTCGGTCGGACCGCGTAGCCTGAGGGCATGCGTCCCGTTACCGAGCTCCAGCGCGCAGCCAAGCCCTTTGAGGTCGTCAGCCCCTACTCACCCAGCGGGGACCAGCCCACGGCGATCGCCGAGCTGACCGAGCGCCTCCGGGCGGGGGAGAAGGACATCGTCCTGCTCGGTGCCACGGGAACCGGCAAGTCCGCGACGACCGCCTGGCTCGTCGAGCAGGTCCAGCGCCCCACCCTCATCCTGGAGCCGAACAAGACCCTGGCCGCCCAGATGGCCGCCGAGTTCCGCGAGCTTCTCCCGAATAACGCGGTGGAGTACTTCGTCTCCTACTATGACTACTACCAGCCCGAGGCCTACGTCCCGCAGACGGACACCTTCATCGAGAAGGACTCCTCCATCAATGACGAGGTCGAGCGCCTGCGCCACAGCGCCACCAACTCCCTGCTCACCCGCCGGGACGTCGTCGTGGTCTCCTCGGTCTCCTGCATCTACGGCCTGGGCACCCCCCAGGAGTACGTGGACCGGATGACGCCCCTGGAAGTGGGCCAGCAGATCGACCGGGACGATCTTCTGCGGCGCTTCGTGACGATGCAGTACACCCGCAACGACATCGACTTCACCCGGGGCACCTTCCGCGTGCGTGGCGACACGGTGGAGATCATCCCGATGTACGAGGAGCTCGCCATCCGCATCGAGTTCTTCGGGGACGAGATCGAGGCCCTGGCCACGCTGCACCCCGTGACCGGGGACGTCATCGACACTGTCGAGCAGGTCTTCGTCTTCCCCGCCTCCCACTACGTGGCCGGCCCCGAACGCATGCAGAAGGCCATTGAGGGCATTGAGGCCGAGCTCGCCGAGCGTCTGGCCCAGCTCGAGCACGACGGCCGTCTCCTGGAGGCCCAGCGCCTGCGCATGCGCACCACCTACGACCTGGAGATGCTTCAGCAGATCGGCATGTGCTCGGGGATCGAGAACTACTCGCTGCACATCGACGGGCGCGAGACCGGCACCCCGCCCAATACCCTCCTGGACTACTTCCCCGAGGACTTCCTCCTCGTCATCGATGAGTCCCACGTGACCGTCCCCCAGATCGGCGCCATGCACGAGGGGGACGCCTCCCGCAAGCGCACCCTGGTCGAGCACGGATTCCGTCTGCCCTCCGCACTGGACAACCGCCCCCTGACCTTCGCCGAGTTCGAGGACCGCGTCGGTCAGACCGTCTACCTGTCGGCCACCCCGGGTGACTACGAGACCCAGCGCTCCGACGGCGTCGTCGAGCAGATCATCCGGCCCACGGGACTGGTGGACCCCAAGGTCGTGGTCAAACCTACGCAGGGACAGATCGACGACCTGCTCGAGGAGGTGCGCGCCCGTGTGGAGCGCCAGGAGCGGATCCTGGTGACCACCCTGACCAAGCGCATGGCCGAGGACCTGACCACCTACCTCGCCGAGAGGGGCGTGCGCGTGGAGTACCTCCACTTCCGACGTCGACACGCTGCGACGCGTCGAGCTCCTGCGCGAGCTGCGGCTGGGGCGCTTCGACGTCCTGGTGGGCATCAACCTGCTGCGTGAGGGCCTGGACCTGCCGGAGGTCTCGCTCGTGTCCATCCTGGACGCGGACAAGGAGGGCTTCCTGCGCTCGACCCGCTCCCTGGTGCAGACCATCGGACGTGCCGCCCGCAACGTCTCCGGCGAGGTCCACATGTACGCCGACACCATCACTCCGGCCATGGCTGAGGCCATCGAGAGACTGAGCGCCGCCGCACCAAGCAGCTGGCCTACAACGCCGAGCACGGCATCGACCCGCAACCGTTGCGCAAGAAGATCGCCGACGTCACCGACATGCTCGCCCGCGAGGACGTCGACACCGCCGACCTCCTGGCCGGCGGCTACCGGGGCCACGAGGACTCCTCGGTGCGGGCCCGGCGCAAGCACGCCGCCGAGGCCACGGTGCGCGAGAAGCTCGCCGGCGCGGCACAGGGCGACCTCGCCGAGCTCATCAACGAGCTCACCCAGCAGATGCACGCCGCCGCCGAGGACCTCCACTTCGAGCTCGCCGCCCGGCTGCGCGACGAGATCCAGGATCTCAAGAAGGAGCTGCGCGCCATGCGGGCCGCCGACTGATCTCACAGCCATGAGTGACTCGACGTGGCTACGTCGAGAGGAAGCGTCCCGATAGACTCTCAGGCGTTATACACGGAGGGGAGTACTCCCAACCAACGGCGACGTCGTCATCACGGCGGTGCGGGCACCCATCAGTCCTGCGTTCCCGGCGTCGCGGCCAGAGTGAAGCGCGCTTCGAGCGCTGTCCACGTGGCGGGAGGAGACCTCCGGTACCAGTTCCGTACCGGAGGAGAACACGTGGACGTCCACATCCTGGGGTGGATCGGCCTGGCGGCCATCATCCTGACCCTCATCGTGATCGACATCGTCGGTCACGTGCGCACCCCCCACGAGCCCACCATGAAGGAGGCCGCCGTCTGGTCGGTGGCCTATATCGGCATGGCCCTGGTCTTCGGCGGCATCGTCTGGTTCGTGTGGGGCGGGGGCTTCGCCCAGGAGTACCTGGCCGGCTACATCACCGAGAAGGCGCTGAGCATCGACAACCTCTTCGTCTTCGTCATCATGATGTCCTCCTTCAAGGTGCCCCGGAAGTACCAGCAGGAGGTGCTGCTCGCCGGCATCGTCATCGCCCTTATTCTCCGGCTCATCTTCATCCTCGCCGGCGCCGCGCTCATCGAGAACTTCTCCTGGGTGTTCTACTTCTTCGGAGCCTGGCTCCTGTGGACCGCCTGCTCCCAGGCCCGGGAGGGCGTCCAGGAGCCCGACGACGATGACGAGGAGTACAGGCCCAGCGGCTTCGTCAAGCTCGTCGCCCGCGTCATCCCCATGACCGACGGCTTCGTGGGCGGCAAGGTCATTCACCGCCACGCCGGGCGCACCATGATTACTCCCATGATGCTGTGCATCATCGCCATCGGCACCGCCGATGTCATGTTCGCCGTCGACTCCATCCCCGCGATCTACTCCCTGACCAGCGAGCCCTTCCTGGTCTTCTCCGCCAACGCCTTCTCCCTGCTGGGCCTGCGCCAGCTCTACTTCCTCATTGACGGGCTGCTCGACCGGCTCGTCTACCTCCACTACGGCCTGGCGGTCATTCTCGGCTTCATCGGCTTCAAACTCATCGTTCACGCCCTGCACACCAACGAGGTGCCCTTCATCAACGGGGGCCGGGAGTGGCACGCCATCCCCGAGGCGTCGATCGGAGTGTCCCTGAGCGTCATCATCACCACCGTCCTGGTCACGGTCATCGCCTCGGTCCTCAAGTCGCGGGCAGATGCCCGGCGCGTGGAGGCGGCATCCTGAGGTCTCGGCCCCCAGGAGGAGGGGCGCCCTCCGGCTGATTCACTACTGTGTGACGTGTGAGCACCACGCATCCCCCTGAGTCCTCGGTCAGCGGGCTCAGCGCCGCCCAGGTCGCCGAGCGCGTCAGCGCCGGACGGACCAACGAGTACCGCGAGCGGACCTCCCGCAGCGCCGCGCAGATTCTGCGAGCCAATGTCTTCACGATCTTCAACGGCATCCTTGGCGCCGCACTGGTGCTCGTCCTGGCGCTGGGGCACTGGGCGGATGCACTGTTCGGTTTCGTCCTTGTGCTCAACACCGCCACCGGAACCCTGGCGGAGATCCGCGCCAAGCGTGCCCTGGACCGTCTGTCCGTGCTGGAGACCCCCCCGCGCCATCGTCGTCAGGGACGGGGCCGAGACCGAGGTGGCCGTCGGCCAGTCGTTCTCGACGACGTCGTAAGGCTCGCAGCCGGCCAGCAGGTGCCGGCCGACGGGGAGGTTCTGACCAGTGACGGCCTGGAGATCGATGAGTCGATCCTCACCGGCGAGTCCCGGCCGGTGCGCCCCGTGAGCGGAGCGAAGGTCATGTCCGGGACCACGGTGACGGCCGGGACCGGGCTGTTCCGCACCACCGCGGTCGGCGGGGACGCCTACGCCCACCGGCTGGCCCGGGAGGCCCGCAAGTACTCACTCGTCGTCAGCGAGCTGCAGGCGGGGACCAACCGGGTGCTGCACTGGATCAGCTGGGTCATCGTGCCCGTGGCCCTGGTCCTGGTGTGGTCCCAGCTGCGGTTGAGCGGAAGCGTCGCCGAGGCCTGGAGCAGCGGCGCCTGGCGTCACGCGGTCGTTGCCGGCATCGCGGGCGTGGTCAGCATGGTGCCCCAGGGCCTGGTGCTCCTGACCTCGGTCAACTTCGCCACCGCCTCCCTGGCCCTGGCCAGGCGTAACGTCCTGGTTCAGGAGCTGCCCGCTGTCGAGGTCCTGGCCCGGGTCGACACCCTGTGCCTGGACAAGACCGGCACCATCACCACCGGACGCATCCGCCTTGGTGAGATCCAGGGGCCCGACGGCGGTGAGGCTCCGCCCGAGGTGCTCTCGGCGCTCGCACTTCTCAGTACGGTGGGGGAGGCCAACGCCACCGCCGACGCCATCAGGGAGGGGCTTGCTGATTCCGAGTGGCTCGGTGCACAAGGACTTCAAGAGGCGCTGTCGTCGGCCGGCGCCGGCAGCAGGGCCGGTGTGGAGTCAGTGCCCTTCTCCTCGCGCCGCAAGTGGTCCGCGGTTCGCGACGGCTTCGGCACCACCTGGGTGCTCGGCGCCCCCGAGATCGTCCTGGCCGGACACAACGCATCAGTGCTGGATCGTGCCCGTCAGATCGCCGCGCAGGGGATGCGCGTCGTGGCCCTGGCCTGCTCGTGCTCGCCCTGGAGGCTGGCCGAGGGGCAGGAGGAGCCGCGGCTTCCCGATGACCTTGAGGCCGCAGGGATCGTGATCCTCACCGAGGAGATCCGCCCCGACGCCGCGGAGACCCTGGCCTACTTCCGCCAGCAGGGGGTCGACGCCAAGGTCATCTCCGGGGACAGCCCCGAGACGGTGGCCGCGGTCGCCCGTCAGGCCGGAGTCACCGCGCCCGACGGCGGCGAGCTCGTCGTCCTGGACGCACGTACCCTGCCTGCCGGAGCGGGTAGCGGGCAGGAGACGGAGGAGGACCTGGAGCGCCTGGCCGACGCGGTTGAGCGCGCCAGTGTCCTGGGACGCGTCACGCCCGAGCAGAAACGGGCACTGGTGCGGGCACTGAAGTCCCGAGGGCACGTCGTCGCCATGACCGGGGACGGCGTCAACGACGCCCTGGCGCTCAAGGACGCCGACCTCGGCATCGCCATGGGCAACGGAGCGCCAGCCACCAAGGCGGTGGCGCGCCTGGTGCTGCTCAAGGGAGAGTTCTCGGCCCTTCCCGGGGTCGTGGCTCAGGGGCGCCGCGTCATGGCCAACACCGAGCGCATCGCCTCGCTGTTCCTGGCCAAGACCATCTACGCCTCGCTCATCGCCGTCGTCGTGTCGGCCATGGCGGTCGCCTACCCGTTCCTGCCCCGCCAGTTCACGGTCGTCTCCTCACTGACGATCGGGATCCCCGCCTTCGTCCTGGCCCTGGCCCCCAGCAACCAGCGCTACCGGGAGGGCTTCCTCGGGCGGGTGCTCAGCCTGTGCGTGCCGGCCGGGCTCATGGCGGGCACCGTCACGCTGTCCACCTACCTCTGGTTGACGCTCACCCACGCCCCGCGCGCCCAGGTGACCACGGCGACGACCCTGGTCCTCATCACCTGCGGGCTGTGGCTGCTCACGCTCACCGCCAGACCATTGACGAGCTGGCGGCTGGGGCTGGTCGCTCTCATGGGGACGATCGCGGTCCTCGGCGTCGTCGCCCCACCGGTGCGCGCCTTCTTCCTGCTGGCCTGGCCCACCCCCGGGGTGTGGTGGGTCATCGCACTCATGGCGGGCCTGGCCGTTGGCGGCATCGAACTGGTCCACCTGGTGCGGCGCCGGATCGTGCGCGGCCGCGACTAAGAGCCCTGCTGTCTCGCCGCCGCTCCTACCTTGTGGCGAGGAGGCGAAGCCATCCGTGCCGGGGATGGATGCTGATATCGACCGTGAGGAAGCCGGCCTCGCGGGCCAGGCCTGTGAGGCTCCGGCCATCAGGCACATTCATGTCCAGACGCTCCGCCCAGCGCCCGGCCGCTTCCCGATCGGCGACCTCGTTGGTAATCACGAGCCGACCGCCAGGACTCAGGACGCGATGTATCTCAACGAGGCCTGCCCGCAGGTCGGGCCAGAAGTAGGTGGTCTCGAAGGCTGTCGCCACGTTGAAGAATCCATCGCGGAAAGGCAGTGGTCCACCGAGCCCTCCAGGACTCGAAGACGGCCGGAGGCAATGGCGGAGCGGTTGAGACGGCGGGTTGTCCCAACCGCCTCGGGGGAGTGGTCGACACCGGCCACCTCACGACGAGTCCGCGCAAGAATCCGGGCGATGGCCCGGCCTCCGCCGCAGCCGACGTCGAGCACCTTGTCACAGGGGTGGATCTCCGCTGCCTCCAGCCCCCACCGGTGCAGGCGGGCGTGCCCGATGTTCATGCCGCGCAGCAGCAGACGCCCGGTCAGGGAGGAGGGGCGGGCGAACTGCGAGCCGGTCGGCGCGGCCTCCTGCCGGCTCAGGCCAGGACTCCGATGACGGGGTTCCACTCGCGTGGGATGCGCTCGGCGATGTAGCCGGCCTGCTGGAAGGGGTCGTCCTCGAGGAGGTCCAGTGCGCCGGCCTCGTCCTCGGCCCGCACGACGATGAGGGCGTCGTGGGTGCCCACATAGGGGCCGGCGGCCAGCAGCCGGCCCTCATCGGCCAGGCGGCCGTTGAAAGCGCGGTGCGAGGGGCGGACAGCGGCCATCTCCTCATCCTTGTCAGTGACGTAGCGGTACTCGACGGCGTAGATCTTGCTCATGGCCTCAGCATAGGGGGGCCGCTCCCGACCATGGTGGGAACTCGGCAGCACGGTCATTCTTCCGGTGTCCCGACCATGAGACGTGTCGAACACATGTGCGACGCACGCGATGTGCGCTCACCCCTTAGACTCGAATCCCGTGAACGACTCTCTCATCATCCGTGGGGCCCGCGAGCACAATCTCAAGGGCGTCGACCTGGACCTGCCGCGCGACACGATGATCGTCTTCACCGGACTGTCGGGCTCGGGCAAGTCCTCCCTGGCCTTCGACACGATCTTCGCCGAGGGGCAGCGCCGCTACGTGGAGTCCCTGTCCTCCTACGCCCGTCAGTTCCTTGGGCAGATGGACAAGCCCGACGTCGAGCTCATCGAGGGCCTGAGTCCGGCGGTGTCCATCGACCAGAAGTCCACCTCGCGCAACCCCCGGTCCACGGTGGGTACCGTGACGGAGATCTACGACTACCTGCGTCTGCTCTACGCGCGCGCCGGCGTCCAGCACTGCCCGGTCTGTGACGCCGTCATCTCCTCCCAGACCCCGCAGCAGATCGTCGACCAGGTCCGCGCCCTGCCCGAGGGCACTCGCTTCCAGGTTCTCGCCCCCGTGGTGCGGGGCCGCAAGGGCGAGTACTCCGAGCTCTTCGGCGAGCTGCGCGGACGCGGCTTCAACCGGGTACGCGTCGACGGCGCCGCCGAGCGCCTCGACAACCCCCCGACCCTCAACAAGCGCCTCAAGCACGATATCGAGGTCATCGTCGACCGGCTCGTCGTCCGCGAGGGCATCCGCCAGCGCCTCACCGACTCCGTCGAGACGGCGCTGGGGCTGGCGGAGGGGCTGGTCATCATCGAGCAGGTCGACCTGCCCGAGGACGACCCCGACCGGGAGCGGCGCTACTCCGAGAAGCGCGCCTGCCCCAACGAGCACCCCCTGGCCCTGGACGAGATGGAGCCGCGCACCTTCTCCTTCAACGCCCCCTACGGCGCCTGCCCCGCCTGCACCGGAATCGGCACCCGGCTCGAGGTGGACCCCGAGCTCGTCGTCCCCGACGAGGAGCTCACCCTGGCTGAGGGGGCCGTCGCCCCCTGGTCGAGCCACCAGAAGTACTTCACCCGCCAGCTTGAGGCCCTGGGCAAGGAGCTCTCCTTCGACGTCGACACCCCCTGGCGCGCCCTGCCCGCGCGGGCTCGGGAGGCGATCCTGCGCGGTAAGGACTACGAGGTCAAGGTCACCTACCGCAACCGGTGGGGGCGCGAGCGCATCTACTCCACCGGCTTCGAGGGGGTTCTTGACTATGTCATGCGCAAGCACGACGAGACCGAGTCCGACTGGTCCCGGGAGCGCTACCAGGCCTACATGCGTGAGATCCCCTGCCCCGTCTGCGACGGGGCCCGGCTCAAGCCCGAGGTGCTGGCCGTGCGCGTGGGCGAGCTGTCCATCGCTCAGCTGTGCGACCTTCCGATCAACGAGGCCCGAGACTTCCTGGCCGACCTCAACCTCACCGGCCAGGCCGCCCAGATCGCCGGCAGCGTCCTGACCGAGATCAACGCGCGCCTCGGCTTCCTCGTGGACGTGGGTCTGGACTACCTCAGCCTGGCCCGTGGTGCGGCCACGCTCTCCGGGGGCGAGGCTCAGCGCATCCGCCTGGCCACCCAGATCGGCTCAGGCCTGGTGGGCGTCCTCTACGTCCTGGACGAGCCCAGTATCGGTCTGCACCAGCGCGACAACACCCGACTCATCGAGACCCTCCAGCGGCTGCGGGACCTGGGCAACACGCTCATCGTCGTCGAGCATGACGAGGACACCATCCGCTCGGCCGACTGGATCGTTGACATCGGGCCCGGAGCCGGCGAGCTGGGCGGTGAGGTCGTCTACTCCGGTGACGTCGCGGGCCTGGCCGGAGCCGAGGGTTCCATCACCGGCGACTACCTGGCCAGGCGGCGTCAGATCGAGATCCCATCCACTCGGCGCAAGCGGGACAAGAACCGTGAGGTCACCGTCGTCGGGGCCCGGGAGAACAACCTCAAGGACGTCACCGTCTCCTTCCCGCTCGGCGTGCTCACCGCCGTCACGGGGGTATCCGGCTCGGGGAAGTCCTCCCTGGTCAACTCCATCCTCTACCAGGTGCTCGCCAACAGGCTCAACCGCGCCCGCGGTGTGCCCGGCAGGCACAAGACGGTGCGGGGAGTGGAGCACCTGGACAAGGTGGTCCACGTCGACCAGTCACCGATCGGACGCACCCCCCGCTCCAACCCCGCCACCTACACCGGGGTATGGGACCACATCCGCAAGATCTTCGCGGCCGTGCCCGAGTCGAAGGTCCGGGGATACGGGCCCGGGCGCTTCTCCTTCAACGTCAAGGGCGGGCGCTGCGAGTCCTGCAAGGGCGACGGCACGCTCAAGATCGAGATGAACTTCCTGCCCGACGTCTACGTCCCCTGCGAGGTCTGCCACGGCGCCCGCTACAACCGGGAGACCCTGGAGATCCGTTACAAGGACAAGACGGTCGCCGACGTCCTGGACATGACCATCCACCAGGCGGCCGACTTCTTCTCCGCCTCCTCCGTCATCTCCCGCCATCTCAACACCCTGGTCGAGGTGGGACTGGGGTACGTGCGCCTGGGGCAGTCGGCCACCACGCTCTCCGGCGGTGAGGCCCAGCGCGTCAAGCTCGCCACCGAGCTGCAGCGCCGCTCCACCGGCCGAACCATCTACGTCCTGGATGAACCGACCACCGGACTGCACTTCGAGGACATCCGCAAGCTGCTCGGGGTGCTTCAGGGACTGGTCGACAAGGGCAACTCCGTGGTCGTCATCGAGCACAACCTCGACGTCATCGCCAACGCCGACTGGGTCATCGACATGGGACCCGAGGGCGGCAAGGGCGGGGGAACCGTCGTCGTGGCCGGTACGCCGGAGAAGGTCGCGGCCACCGAGCCCTCCTATACCGGTCAGTTCCTGGCCCCGGTGCTGGAGGCCGCCCGCGGCTGACGCCCTCGCCTGCTCCGGTCCGGCTGAGCCCGACGGCTCGACGTCGGGCCGCCGCCCTCAGAAGCTCCCGGGCCCCATGGGGGCCTGGTTGCTCTCGCGACGCTGCTCCTGCGCGAAGCGGTTGTAGAGCAGGGAGAGGACGAAGCAGACGACGCCCGCGGCCGCCAGCGAGATGACTCGAATGATCGAGTTCTGCGAGGCCACGTCCACAACAGCGAGCTTGAGCACGGACAGGAGCACCAGGGTCAGGCCGTAGTGGCGCAGGATCGTCAGGCGCGCCCTGAAGCCGAGGACGATGCAGGCACCGCCCGTCAGCAGGACCAGCACCGACATGAGGACTGAGCCCGGGCCGACGTCGGTGGCCACCATCACGGAGATCCACATGAGCAACGAGTTTCCGATCGCAAGACTCAGACACACTTCCGCGTGCCGCCGCCAAGGAAGCAGAAGCCACGTGGCGCTGGCTCCCAGTCCCAGGGCGATGGCAATCAGTAGAAGCTTCCAGGCCGTCGAGGACGCGGCATCAGCCCACGACAGCGTTACCAGTGCCAGCGCAGCCACCGTCACCGAGACGATCCAGGACGGTGCCGGTGCTCCCGTCTGCCTCCCTGAAGGGTCGGGCAGGGCCTCGCCGTGGGGTCCCACCCGGAAACGGGCTCCTCGGCACTGGCCACTGAGCACTCGCAGAGGCGTGGCTCCGGGTGACACCGTCCCCAGTGCGATGAGCGCGATAGCCACCAGGCCCGGAACCATGCGCAACGCCTCCCAAGCACCCCGGTTGTTCTCCACGAGGCCGGTTCCCAGGAACGGAACGAGGACGGTCATGTTGAAGGCGACTGCCGCCAGAGCCACCCGCAGGGCCTGCACCCGTGGCTGAACGCGTGAAGGCGCGGTATACGGAGCCGGGACCGGTGAGCTGCGGGCGACTCGGTCACCGAGTCCTTCGGCCACGCACACCATGAGCGCAGAGATCACCACGGAGATGATGAGCGACCAGGAGTCACCGCGGGAGTAGACAGCTCCCGGGGGCACAAGGATCGGTGCCGTTCCGAGCAGGGCCAGGATCGGGGCGGGCTCCACTCGTGCGTTCAAGACGGCCGGAAGGAGGCACAGCATCGCAGCCACGATGACGAAGAGATGGACCCGGGGATCGCCTATAGCCGCCATTCCGGCCAGCGCGAGGAGGAAGAACGCGGCCTCGTGTCCGATCGCCATGGCACGGCGCCAACCAGCGGGGCAGTAGCCCGGGAGTATCGCGAGCGCCGCCGCGGCCAGCAGGAGGAGCTCGAGGAGATAGGTGATGACGACGACGGTGTGCGCCAGGTGGAGAGCCATCTGCCCCGTCAGCAGGTTGATGAACCCCACCATGAGCACCGCCGCGGTCAGGCCCCAGTCCCAGCCCGAGGTCTTGATACCGATGCTCCACAGTCGCGTGCTTGCGTGCATCGTCTGAGACACCAGCAGCGCGCACAGGATGAGAGTGATGCTGGTACCGCCGACGGTGGAAACACGCAGCATCGGCTGGATCGGTGCGGTGATGAGGGCCGTTGCCGTCGCCACCATCGATGTCGCCGGATACCAGGCGGCCGACCTCATCCGTCCGGTGTTGCGCGACAGGGCGGTGCAGGTCAGCGCCAGCACCGTGACATGGATACCGATCATCAACCATGTGACGAGCGCGGCCTGTGGCTGGCGTGACACATGGCTGACTGCGAACCCGATGGTCACCAGAGCGCCGAGGGTGGAGACGACCGCGGTGAACAGCACCCGTGTCATGTGCGACACGGCCAGGAGCACGAGGCCCCAGCAGGCCATGAGGATCAGGGCTGGCTCCGGGCGGAGCATCCCTCCGAGAAGAACGGCCCCCACGATGGCGACGAAACCGAGCCCCCCCGCCGGTTCCCGTGATCGTCGCGGCGGCGACACGGTGCCGGGGATGGGTGAGGCCCAGCCGAGCCCCGGCTGCTGTCATGATGACCGCGATGAGTGCCAGTCCCAGGATCTTGACGGGGTTGGGAATGTAGTCCCAGACGAGAGCCAGCAGACTGACCCCGGCCGACAGGACGAGCACCGCTGCGGCGCCGGAGAGCAGATATCGTCCGAGGTTGCCCTCACGCATCGCCCGCTGGGCCCACCCCGGAACCGCCTGGGCCTCAGCGCCGAGTGCCTGACCGGCGCCGGCCGGCCCCACCTGATTGGTCGCCTGCATATGAGGGGCGTTGCCCGCTACGGGGGCATACTGCATTGGAGTCGGGCCCGCCTGGGCTGCGAAGGATCGCGTGGGCTCCACGGGGGCGGGGGGCTGGTAGTGCTGGGCCTGCGGTACCTCGGTCTGAGTGGCTCGGGGAGCGTCAGCGGATGGTGCCTTCGCAGGGTGGACGTTCCTGTCCTCCGGGAGGGGGTCGTTGACCGGGGCCTGAGCGGGGGACTCGTTGAGACGCTGCCAGGAGTGCTCTGAGGCAGACCTCGTCTGCGGGGCGATCGAGGGCGGAGTCGTCTCCGGGCGGGAGGGGCTGCTGCTCCTCACTGTGTCGGGGGAGTCGCTGCTCTCCTGCGTCGAGGCGGCGGAGGAGTAGGTCAGCCAGGTGACGCGCTCGGCGAGCCAGTCGATCTTCCTCTCGATGAGGTCCAGCCGCTGCAGGACCAGGGCGACATTCGGGCCGACAGTTGGCGGCATGGACATGACGGTTCTCCTCGTCACTCGGTGCTCGGCGGTGAGCACGTGTCACTCAACCGGTTCATCTGAGAGTAAGGGGAGTCGTCGATGGCGTGAAGGGGGTACAAGTGCCCTGTGGATAACTCGAAAGGAGGGAGAGAACCAATCCTTCAAGAACGAACAGAGTCGAACAAAGTTCCACAAGAACAGTCAGGCTGGGATAGGCTTGCGTCATGAGCGAGAACGGACTCACTTCAGCCCAGCACAAGATGCGCGACGCCGGTGTCGCAGAACAGGCCATCACGGTTTTCACCCACTACTACCAGTCCCTGGAGGCGGGGGCCACAGGGCTCATCCCTGAGGAGACCATCGAGCCCCTCACGCAGATCGACGCCCTGGCTGACGTCGAGGTCAGCGAGGAGCAGGCCCGTGAGGCGCTGAGCAAGACGGTCCTCATCCGGCTCAACGGGGGACTGGGCACCTCGATGGGCCTGGATCGCGCCAAGTCCCTCCTGCCGGTCCGCGATGGCAAGACCTTCCTGGACCTGCTGGTCGATCAGGTCCTGGCGGCACGTCGCCGTTACGGAGTGAGCCTGCCGCTGATCCTCATGAACTCCTTCCGCACCCGGGAGGACTCCCTTGAAGTGCTGGCCGGGCACCCCGAGATCCAGGTCGACGGCCTGCCCCTGGACTTCCTGCAGAATCGCGAGCCCAAGCTGCGCGCCGACGATCTGACTCCCGTGGAGTGGAAGGCCGACCCCGAGCTCGAGTGGTGCCCTCCGGGCCACGGCGACATCTACACCGCCCTGCTCGCCTCCGGGCTTCTGGACGCCCTGCTGGACAAGGGGTACCGATACGCCATGACCGCCAACTCCGACAACCTCGGTGCGGCGCCCTCGGCCAGGATCGCCGGCTGGTTCGCCGCCTCCGGAGCCCCCTACGCCCCGGAGATGTGCCGGCGCACGCCGGCCGACGTCAAGGGCGGCCACCTGGCGGTGCGCAAGAGCGATGGGCGCATCATCCTGCGCGACACCGCGCAGACCCCCGAGGATCAGATGCACTACTTCACCGACCAGTTCCGCCACCCCTTCTTCCACACGAACAACCTCTGGTTCGACCTCGAGGTGCTGCGTGACACCCTCGCCGATCGAGGCGGGATCCTCGGGCTTCCGCTCATCAGGAACAGCAAGACGGTGGACCCCGCTGACTCCTCCTCGACGCCTGTCATCCAGCTCGAGACGGCCATGGGTGCCGCCGTTGAGGCCTTCGAGGGGGCCACCGCCATCGAGGTGCCGCGCTCCCGCTTCCTGCCGGTCAAGACCACCAACGACCTGCTGCTGGTGCGCTCGGACGTCTATGAGGTCGACGACGACGGACTGCTGCAGATGGTCCCGGACCAGGCCTGCACCGTGAGTCTCGACCCGCGCTTCTACAAGAAGGTCCAGGACTTCGAGGCTCGGTTCCCAAACGGCGTCCCCTCCATCAAGGACGCGCAGTCGCTGACGGTGGAGGGCGACTGGACCTTCGGTGCCGACGTCGTCGCCACCGGTGAGGCGCACGTGGAGGCGGAGGGCTCGCCCGGACGGATCGCCGACGGCACCCGGATCTGAATGAGCAGGTGGTCGCGGCCCTGCTCGTCGCGGCCGGACGCTGCGAGGTGGCGCCGGACACTCAGTCATGAGGTCCGGCACCACCGCGCGTAGCGGGAACGAAAAAAACGCTTGCCCTCCCAGAAGAGGGCAAGCGTGAGGGAACTGCTATCCGGTGGGCGATACTGGAATCGAACCAGTGACCTCCTCGGTGTGAACGAGGCGCTCTAACCCCTGAGCCAATCGCCCGGTGCGGCGCCAACCATAGCCAGCCGGGTGCCTCCGGAGCAAACGGCTGCTCGGTGAGGTGAATCACCGCGATGCCATTTGCCTGCCACTGCGATCCTGGTGCTATGGTTTTCCAGCACCGAGCGGTTCGGACGAACCGTGAGGATTCATGCGGATGTGGCTCAGTTGGTAGAGCATCACCTTGCCAAGGTGAGGGTCGCGGGTTCGAGTCCCGTCATCCGCTCCGAGGAGCCGGGAGCGCCCAGCCCCAGCATCTCATGGTGGGTTGGCCGAGAGGTTAGGCACCGGCCTGCAAAGCCGTTTACACCGGTTCGAATCCGGTACCCACCTCGGGCGATTGGCGCAGCGGGAGCGCGCTTCCCTGACACGGAAGAGGTCACTGGTTCGATCCCAGTATCGCCCACCACCATGACGAGGACCCGAGCCCTACCGGCTCGGGTCCTTCGTGGTTACCGGGCTGGAGGCACCGGCGGCCGGCTGCCGGGCCGCGGGTCGTGGACGAGGATGATGGGCGTCTACGCTTGCGGGCATGGCCGACCCCTCGACGTACCGTCCGGCCCCGGGCGAGATCCCCACATCCCCGGGGGTCTACCGGTTCCTGGACGGGCAGGGACGGGTCATCTACGTCGGCAAGGCCAAGAACCTGCGTCAGCGCCTGTCCAACTACTTCCAGGACCTCGCCGCACTGCACCCGCGCACCCAGAAGATGGTCACCACCGCATGCGCGGTGGAATGGACGGTCGTGTCCACCGAGGTGGAGTCCCTGGCCCTGGAGTACTCCTGGATCAAGGAGTTCAACCCCCGTTTCAACGTCATGTACAAGGACGACAAGTCCTACCCCTACCTGGCGGTGACGATGGGGGAGACCTACCCCCGCGTCCAGGTGGTCCGGGGAGCCCGCAAACCGGGAACCCGCTACTTCGGTCCCTTCGTCCAGGCCTGGTCCATCCGCGAGACCGTCGAGCAGCTGCTACGGGTGTTCCCGGTGCGTTCCTGCTCGGCCGGCGTCTTCCGCCGTGCCCAGGCCTCGGGGCGTCCCTGCCTGCTGGGATACATCGACAAGTGCTCGGCCCCCTGCGTGGGCCGCATCAGCCCGCAGGACCATCGGGCGCTGGCTGAGGACTTCTGCGCCTTCATGGCCGGTCGCACTGGCCCCTACCTGCGCCAGGTCGAGGCTGAGATGAAGGCGGCGGCTGCTGCCCTTGACTTCGAGAAGGCCGCCCGCCTGCGTGACGACGCCGCCGCACTGCGCAAGGTCATCGAGGGCAACGCCGTCGTCCTTCCCGACGCGACCGACGCCGACGTCTTCGCCCTGGTCCGCGATGAGCTCGAGGCCGCCGTCCAGGTCTTCCACGTTCGCGGCGGCCGGGTGCGCGGGCAGCGCGGCTGGGTCGTGGACCTTATCGACGACGCCGGGGACGCCGAGCTCATCGAGCGCCTCCTCGAACAGGTCTACGCCTCCCTCGTTGATCCGGCCGACGCCGGCGCCGTCCACCACAGTGGCGCCCCCACCGCCTCGGGCACCACCACCTCCGTCGGGGTGGGGGACCGTGCCCCCTCCAGCCCCCAGCCCCGCAGCGTCCCCCACGGTTCCAACGGTGACGCCTCCCGGCGCAAGGGAGAGTCGGCGGCCACGAGCGTCGACGACGTCGCCCATACGGCCACCACGGCGGTGCCCAAGGAGATCCTGGTTCCCGAGCTGCCCAGCAACGCCGCCACCGTGCGCACCTGGTTGTCCGGCCTGCGCGGAGCGAAGGTCGACCTGCGCGTCCCACAGCGCGGCGACAAGGCCGCCCTCATGGATACGGTGCGCAAGAACGCGCAGGAGGCTCTGCGGCTGCACAAGACCCGGAGGGCGGGAGATCTCACTCAGCGCGCCCTTGCCCTCGATGAGCTCGCCGAGGCCCTCGATCTGCCCGAGGCGCCCCTGCGCGTCGAGTGCTACGACATCTCCCACACCCAGGGCACCTACCAGGTCGGCTCGATGGTCGTCTTCGAGGACGGTGCGCCGCGCAAGTCCGACTACCGACGCTTCACCGTGCGCGGCCAGGACGGCAGCGGCGCGGCCGACGACACCGCCGCCATGCACGAGGTCCTCACCCGCCGGTTCAAACGCCTCATCGCCGAGCAGGGGCGCGGGGAGGCCGCAGGCAGGGCGGCGCAGGAGATCGAGGATGTCGAGGGCATCGCCGTCGCCTCCGGTCCTATCGATCCCGAGACCGGCAAGGCCCGGCGCTTCTCGTACGCACCTGGGCTGGTCGTCGTCGACGGCGGGCTACCGCAGGTCAATGCCGCACGCACCGTGCTCGACGAGCTCGGCATCGACGTGCCGCTCATCGGACTGGCCAAGCGTCTGGAGGAGGTGTGGGTGCCGGGGGGAGGAGTTCCCCGTCATCCTGCCGCGCACGTCGCCCGCCCTCTACCTGCTCCAGCACCTGCGCGACGAGTCCCACCGCTTCGCCATCACCCACCACCGCAAGAAGCGCTCGGCCGGCATGACCCGCTCAGTCCTGGACGGCATCCCCGGCCTGGGGCCGGCTCGGCAGGCGGCCCTCCTGCGGGAGTTCGGCTCAGTCACGCGCATCCGGCAAGCCGATGTGGATGACATCACCCGTGTCAAGGGCATCGGACCGGCTTTGGCGGGTACTATCTTGGCTCACCTCAACAGTCCAGCTACCGAACAGTAGTGTGATTTCACAACGTGCTGGATTGACGTCAACTTGAAAGGACACCCCGTATGAGGATCTCCGCCCGCAACCAGCTGCCCGGCACCGTCGTCTCCATCGAGAAGGGCGCCGTCAACGGCGTCGTCAAGATCGAGGTCGCCCCCGGCGTCATCATCACCTCCTCCATCACCAACGCGGCCATCGAGGAGCTCGAGCTGGCAGAGGGTAAGCAGGCAGTCGCCGTCGTCAAGGCCTCCTCCGTCATGGTGGGCCTCCAGGACTGAGGTCGGACGCCGCCATGAGGCGCAGGTCGGCCGTCGTCAGCGCGATCTGAGCGTGGCGGTCACTGGCCCGGAACCTTCTGAAACCTGCACCTGACAGAAGACACGGAGGATGAGGAGCCATGACCGCACCATCGCCCGACCCCGACCTGCGCTTCCCCGGCGGCTTCCTGTGGGGCGGAGCCACCGCCGCCAACCAGATCGAGGGCGCCTACGACAAGGACGGCAAGGGCCTGTCCGTTCAGGACGTCATGCCCCGGGGCATCCTGGCCCCGCCCACCCAGGCCCCCACTCCGGATAACCTCAAGCTTGAGGCCATCGACTTCTACCATCGCTACGCTGAGGACATCGCCCTGCTGGCGGAGATGGGATTCAAGGTCTTCCGCTTCTCCATCGCCTGGAGCCGCATCTTCCCGCTCGGTGACGAGACCGAGCCCAACGAGGAGGGGCTGGCCTTCTACGACCGGGTCCTCGACGAGCTCGAGAAGCACGGCATCGAGCCGCTGGTCACCATCAGCCACTACGAGACCCCGCTGCACCTGGCGCGTACCTATGACGGCTGGACCGACCGCCGCCTCATCGGCTTCTTCGAGCGCTACGCCCGCACCCTGTTCGAGCGCTACGGCGAGCGGGTGAGGTACTGGCTCACCTTCAATGAGATCAACTCCGTCCTCCACGAGCCCTTCCTGTCCGGTGGCATCGCCACCCCCAAGGACAGGCTCAGCGAGCAGGACCTCTACCAGGCCATCCACCACGAGCTCGTCGCCTCGGCGGCCGCCACGAGGATCGCCCACGAGATCAACCCCGATATCCGGATCGGCTGCATGATCCTGGCCGTGCCCACCTACCCGCTCACCCCCGACCCGCGAGACGTCTGGGCCGCCAAGCAGGCCGAGCGCGCCAACTACGCCTTCGGGGACCTCCACGTGCGCGGCGAGTACCCCGGCTACCTGCTGCGGACCCTGCGGGACAAGGGCATCGAGCTGGAGATCACCGAGGCGGACCGCGCGCTGCTGCGGGAGCACACCGTCGACTTCGTCTCCTTGTCCTACTACATGTCCGTGTGCGAGACCGCCACCCAGGTTGCCCCGGCCGGCCGGGGCAACCTTATGGGCGGGGTAGCCAACCCGACCCTCGAGGCCTCCGACTGGGGGTGGCAGATCGACCCGGCGGGCCTGCGCACGATCCTCAACGACTACTGGGACCGCTGGGGTAAGCCTCTGTTCATTGTCGAGAACGGCCTGGGAGCCAGGGATGTTCTCGTTGACGGCCCCCACGGCCCCACGGTTGAGGACGACTACCGCATCGCCTACATGAACGACCACCTGGTCCAGGTCGCCCAGGCCATCGCCGACGGCGTCGAGGTCCTGGGCTACACCTCCTGGGGCTGCATCGACCTGGTCTCGGCCTCCACCGCCCAGATGTCCAAGCGCTACGGCTTCATCTACGTGGACCGCGACGACGACGGCGACGGCACCCTGGCCCGCTACCGCAAGAAGTCCTTCGGCTGGTACCGAGACGTCATCGCCTCCAACGGCGCCTGCCTCGTGCCTCCGGCGCAGGAACCGCCCCAGGGATAGACGCTGAGACGGCGAGCCCAGGCAACCGGCTCAAACGCTGGGACGGATCGCCTGGGCGGCGGACCGCGCCCGATCTCGGGCGACCTGCACGTCGTCGGCGTAGGCCACGACAACGCCCAGGCGCCGCCCCGGGTGGGCCTCAGGCTTACCGAAGAGCCGCAGATCCACCCCCTCCTGAGCGAGGGCCTCGTCAAGACCTGGGAAGCGCACACCCTCACCCGGCGCGGACTCTCCCGTCGCCTTGATGGTCACCGAGGCGCCGGGGGAGCGCAGCGTGGTGTCCACGGGCAGGCCCAGCAGGCGCGGGCGTGCAGCTCGAACTCGCTCAGGCGCTGGCTCGCCAGTGTCACCAGGCCGGTGTCATGGGGGCGCGGGGAGACCTCGGAGAAGAGAACCTCCTCCCCGCAGATGAACAGCTCCACCCCGAACAGGCCCCAGCCGCCCAGCGCCGCGGTCACGCGCTCGGCCACCTGCTGGGCCCGTTCCAGGGCCACCGGGCTCAGGGGCTGTGGCTGCCAGGACTCCACATAATCCCCATCGACCTGCCGGTGCCCGATCGGCTCGCAGAAGCTCGTCACCGTCTCCCCGGTGCCGGGATGACGCCAGCGCACCGTGAGCAGCGTGATCTCGGTGTCGAAACGCACGAATCCCTCCACGATGACCCGGCCCCGGTCCACGCGTCCGTCGGCCGCCGCGTAGCGCCAGGCCGCCTCCAGGTCCTGCGGCCCGCGCACCACGGACTGGCCGTGCCCCGACGAGGACATGACCGGTTTGACCACACACGGAAAGCCCACTTGCTGAGCACCCGCGCGCAGCTCATCCAAGGACGAGGCGAAGGCGTAGGGACTGGTCGCCAGCCCCAGCTCCTCAGCTGCCAGGCGGCGAATGCCCTCACGATTCATCGTCAGCTGCACCGCGCGAGCGGTCGGTACCACCCGTACCTCGCCTGCCTCCTCCAGGGCCGCCAGGGCGTCGGTGGCCAGCGCCTCGATCTCCGGGATCACGACGGCGGCACCGCTGGCGCGGATGGCGGCCGTCAGCGCCTCGGAGTCGCTCATGTCCACCGTCATGGCGTTGTGCGCCACCTGCTGGGCCGGAGCCCCCTCATAGCGGTCGATCGCCGTGACCTCCACCCCCAGGCGGGTCAGAGCGATCGCCACCTCCTTGCCGATCTCACCGGCGCCCAGCAGCGCCACCTTCGTTGCGCTGCTGGTCCAGGGCGTACCCAGCACCGGGGCGGTGGGCCGACGCATCGGCGTCTCCTGGGGCGTGCACTGGCATGAGGGAGCCTGGTCGGGCATGGGGGAGGAGCTCATGGGGCCTCCTGGTGTCTGGCGCCGGGAACCGGCGGCCGTGAGTACTGGCAACGGTGAAACGCTACCGGTAAACCGGCGTCGGCGACGGGCGGAGCGAGCTGGGCATGCGATGCTTGGTGCATGCATGACGAGCGCCGCCCTCAGTCCTCCTCCGGCAAGCGCCAGCGGCTTCAGGACACGGTTCCCATTGAGATCCCCGCCCTCGATGAGGCGACTCCTCCGGTTCCCCCGGCGGAACGCCCCGAGATGATTATTGTCACGGGTATGTCCGGGGCGGGGCGCTCGCGCGCGGCCAACGCACTGGAGGACCTCGACTGGTACGTCGTGGACAACCTGCCGCCCCAGCTGCTGCCGGCTCTGTCGGGAATGATGACGACGGTCGGTGCCGGTGTGCACCGGCTGGCCGCGGTGGTCGATGTGCGCAGTCGCGAGTTCTTCTCCCACTTCATGGACTATCTGCGCAAGGTCCGCAACAACGGCACCGACGTGAGGCTCATCTTCCTGGATGCCTCCGACGCTGTGCTGGTCAGACGCTTTGAGTCCTCTCGCCGACCCCACCCGTTGCAGGGCAGCGGCTCCGTCCTGGACGGGATCGAGCACGAGCGCACTCTCCTGGGGGGCTTGCGGGGCGTGGCCGACAGCGTCATCGACACCTCCAACTACTCCGTCCACGACCTCGCCCGGCGGGTGCGCGAGCTCGTGGCGCACGAGTCCGACCTGGCCCTGCGTATCAACGTCATGTCCTTCGGGTTCAAGTACGGCATTCCCCTGGACGCCGACCACGTCCTGGACGTGCGCTTCATCCCCAACCCCTACTGGGTCTCCGAGCTGCGCCACCTCACCGGACGTGACGCTCCGGTGGCCGACTACGTCTTCGCCCAGAAGGGGGGCGGCGGCCTTCGTCGACGGGTACGCCGACCTGCTCATCCCCGCGCTCCCGCAGTACGTCGATGAGCTCAAGCCCCACGTCACCCTGGCTGTCGGCTGCACCGGCGGCAAGCACCGCTCCGTGGCCTCGGCGGAGCGGCTCGGGGCCAGGCTGAGGCGCGGGGGCTTCGAGGTCGTTGTCCAGCACCGCGATCTGGGACGGGAGTAGGCAGTGGGAACCACGATCGATGCGGCGGGCTGGCCCCGCCGCGGTGAGGAGGGACCCGCCGTCGTCGCCCTGGGAGGCGGGCACGGACTGTCCGCCACGCTGCGGGCGCTGCGCCACGTCACCCACCGGCTCACCGCCGTCGTCACCGTCGCCGACGACGGCGGCTCCTCGGGACGCCTGCGCCGGGAGTTCGACTGTCTGCCGCCAGGAGACCTGAGAATGGCTCTTGCGTCGCTCTGTGAGGACTCCGAGTGGGGCCTGACCTGGCGGGACGTGCTCCAGCACCGCTTCGAGGGGCAGGGCGAGCTCGACAACCACGCCCTGGGGAACCTGCTCATCCTGGCCCTGTGGCAGCTGCTGGGGGACGATGTCTCCGGGCTCGACTGGGTGGGGCGCCTGCTGACGATCCACGGCCGTGTCGTGCCTATGTCCTCCTCGCCCCTGGTCATTGAGGCCGACATCGTCTCCGGGGGGGAGCCGACGCCGGGTCAGTGGTCAGGTGGCAGTGGCCTCGGCCCGCGGACGTCTGGAGAACGTGGGAATGGTTCCCCAGGACGCCGAGGCCCACCCCGAGGCGCTGCGCGCCATCGATGAGGCCGAATGGGTGGTCCTGGGGCCCGGCTCCTGGTATACCTCGGTACTCCCGCACCTCATCCTGCCGTCCATGCGCCGTGCGCTGGTGAACACCTCGGCCCGCAAGGTCGTGGTCCTCAACCTCTCCGCTCAGCAGGGCGAGACCGACGGGATGACCAGTGCCGATCATCTTCGGGTCCTGAGCCAGTACGCGCCCGACCTGCGCCTGGACGTGGTGCTGGCCGACCCCTCCACCGTTGAGGACGTCGAGGATCTTGCAGAGGTGGCCGCCGCCATGGGGGCCACCGTCGTCCTGCGCCAGGTGCGTACCGGCGAGGCCCTGTGCCACCACGATCCGCTGCGCCTGGCAGCCGCCTTCCGGGACGCCTTCGAGGGGGCCCTGGGGGACGTCACCGATCTCAGTGGACGCGACGACATGTGATGCTGGACTCATTGAAGAGTCCCGCTGTGCATGATCGTTCATAATTCTCGGCGGCCGCTTCCAGCCGGCTGCCGGGTGCTGCGGCTAAATTCTCCATTGATACGCCTCGGGCGCCGTATGACATCGCCCTGACGTCTTGAGTCGCTTCGCCCGCGCATGTTCGAGCTGCGCCTCGCCAGCACCCGGGACGCCCTGGCAACGGCCGCAGCGTCAACCATGTTGGCCAGTCCCGAATCACGAACCCCGACCACGAGGAGCCCGCCCATGTCGCTGACGGTCACCGTCAAGGATGAGCTCGCGCTCGTCGCTACTGAGAACGCCGCCCAACGACGGGCGGAGGTCTCCGCGATGCTGCGCTTCGCCGGAGGGCTCCATATCGTCTCCGGGCGCATCGTCGTCGAGGCCGAGCTCGATCACGGCGGAGCGGTGCGGCGCCTGCACCAGCACCTCAAGGAGCTCTACGGGATGGAGCCCGAGGTCATGGTGGTTCAGGGCGGTTCCCTGCACCGAGGGTCCCGCTACGTGCTGCGAGTGACCAAGCGCGGCAAGGACCTGGCCCGGCTGTCCGGGCTGGTCGACGACCGGGGCCGGCCGGTGCGGGGCATGCCGGTGTCCGTCATTCAAGGAGGGCGCAACGCCGCCGCTGCCGCCTGGCGTGGAGCCTTTCTGGCCCGCGGATCCCTGACCGAGCCCGGCCGGTCCTCCTCCTTGGAGGTCACCTGTCCCGGCTCCGAGGCCGCACTGGCGCTGGTCGGGGCCGCGCGGCGCTTCGACATCTCCGCCAAGGCCCGAGAGGTGCGCGGGGCCGACCGCGTCGTCGTTCGCGACGGCGAGGCCATCGGTGTTCTCCTGGAGCGGATGGGGGCGCCGGAGGCCTTCAAGGTGTGGGCCGAGCGCCGATCCCGGCGCGAGTCGCGGGGCACCGCCAACCGCCTGGCCAACTTCGATGACGCCAACCTGCGCCGTTCTGCCCGCGCCGCCGTCGCCTCGGGCGCCCGCGTCGAGCGCGCCTTCGAGATCCTGGGGGACGATGTCCCCGCCCACCTGCTGCAGGCCGGTCGCCTGCGCATCGCGCACAAGCAGGCATCCCTGGAGGAGCTCGGGCAGCTCTCCGACCCGCAGCTGACCAAGGACGCCGTGGCCGGGCGTATCCGTCGGCTCCTGGCCATGGCGGACAAGCAGGCCCACGAGCTGGGCATCCCCGACACGGAGTCGGTTCTCACCCAGGAGATGCTCGAGCCCTGAGGTGAGATGGGACCTCGGTCCTTTTCTTTGGGGTGCCTGATGGTCTTTGGTCCCCCTCGGTTTGGCTTGTGCATCACAGTGTTCGCCCGTGGCGTGGTCGGCGGCTCCCAGCGCCTGCCCAGTGTGACTAGACTCGGCCGTACCGGAGCTGAATCGGATGTGAGCTGAAGAGGAGGTTCCGGAGCACACGCCATGTGTGAAAAGAGCCCCAGCAACCGTGCGCCGCCAACCGGCGCACTAGGAGGACACAAAGTGACCACCCGCGTTGGTATTAACGGCTTCGGCCGGATCGGCCGCAACTTCTTCCGTGCCGCCCTCGAGCAGGGCGCCGACATCGAGGTTGTCGCCGTCAACGACCTGACGGACAACAAGACCCTGGCCCACCTGCTCAAGTACGACTCGATCCTCGGTCGTTTCGACGGCGAGGTCTCCTACGACGAGGATGGCATCACCGTCAACGGCAAGCACATCAAGGTGCTCGCTCAGCGCAACCCCGCCGACCTGCCCTGGGGCGACCTGGGCGTCGAGGTCGTCGTGGAGTCCACCGGCTTCTTCACCGACGGCGAGAAGGCCAAGGCCCACCTCGACGGTGGCGCCAAGAAGGTCGTCATCTCCGCTCCCGCCAAGAACGTCGACGGCACCTTCGTCATGGGTGTCAACGAGGGCGACTACGACAACGCCACGATGAACATCGTGTCCAACGCCTCGTGCACCACCAACTGCCTCGCCCCCCTGGCCAAGGTTCTCCACGAGAACTTCGGCATCGAGCGCGGCATCATGACCACCATCCACTCCTACACGGGTGACCAGCGCGTCCTCGACGCCCCGCACAGCGACCTGCGCCGTGCTCGCGCCGCCGCGCTGAACATGATCCCCACCAAGACCGGTGCCGCCCAGGCCGTGGCCCTCGTTCTGCCCGCCCTCAAGGGCAAGTTCGACGGTCTGGCCGTGCGTGTCCCCACCCCGACCGGCTCGCTGACCGACCTGACCTTCATCGCTGAGAAGGAGGTCTCCGTCGAGGCCGTCAAGGCCGCCGTCAAGGCCGCCGCCGAGGGCGAGCTCAAGGGCGTTCTCGAGTACACCGAGGACCCGATCGTCTCCACCGACATCGTGGGCAACCCGCACACCTCGATCTTCGACGCCACCGAGACCAAGGTCATCGGCAACCTCGTCAAGGTCCTCTCCTGGTACGACAACGAGTGGGGCTACTCCAACGCCCTGGTCCGCCTGACCTCCCTGGTCGGCTCCAAGCTCGCCTGAGACCAGACCGAGAGCATGACTCTCTAGAAGACGGCGCCCGCGCCACGCTATGCGTGCGCGGGCGCCGTCCGTCCCACACCCACACCATCACCCACAACCGATGAGAGGCTTCATGAAGACCATCGAGTCCCTGGGCGACCTCAAGGGCAAGCGTGTCCTGGTCCGCTCCGACTTCAACGTGCCGCTGGACGCCGACAAGAACATCACCGACGACGGCCGCATCCAGGCCGCTCTGCCCACCCTGCGCACCCTGCTCGACGCCGGCGCCAAGGTAATCATCACCGCCCACCTGGGGCGCCCCAAGGGGCAGGTCAACCCCGACTACTCCCTGGCCCCTGTCGCCAAGCGCCTCGCCGAGGTCACCGGTGTCAAGGTGACCCTCGCCGAGGACACCGTGGGCGAGTCCGCCAAGGCCGCCGTCGCCGCCGCCGGTGACGGTGAGATCGTCCTGCTGGAGAACGTGCGCTTCAACGCCGCCGAGACCTCCAAGGACGACGCCGAGCGCGAGGCCTTCGCCGCCGAGCTCGCCGCCCTGGCCGACGTCTTCGTCTCCGACGGCTTCGGCGTCGTGCACCGCAAGCAGGCCTCCGTCTACGACGTCGCCAAGCTGCTGCCCTCCGCCGCCGGCCTGCTCGTCGTCAAGGAGATCGAGTCCCTGGGGCGCGCCGTCAACGACCCCGAGCGCCCCTACACCGTGGTGCTCGGCGGCTCCAAGGTCTCCGACAAGCTCGGTGTCATCTCCAACCTGCTGAGCAAGGCCGACCGTCTCCTCATCGGTGGCGGCATGGCCTACACCTTCCTGGCCGCCCAGGGCTACGAGGTGGGTACCTCTCTGCTGGAGAAGGACCAGATCGACACCGTCAAGGGCTACCTGGAGACCGCCAAGGCCAACGGCGTCGAGCTGCTGCTGCCCGTCGACACCGTCGTGGCCCCGACCTTCGCCGCGGACGCCCCCGCCACCGTGGTGCCCGCTGACGCCCTGCCCTCCGACCAGATGGGCCTGGACATCGGCCCTGAGACGCGAAAGCTCTTCGCCGATGCCATCGCCACCTCCAAGACCGTGGTGTGGAACGGCCCCATGGGCGTCTTCGAGTTCCCGGCCTTCGCCGAGGGCACCAAGGCCGTGGCCAAGGCGATCTCCGAGTCCGACGCCTTCTCCGTCATCGGCGGTGGCGACTCCGCCGCGGCCGTGCGCACGCTCGGCTTCGACGAGGCCACGTTCTCCCACATCTCCACCGGCGGCGGCGCCTCCCTCGAGCTCCTCGAGGGCAAGACCCTGCCCGGTATCGCCGTGCTCAACGACTGAAGGAAGGCAACCCCCAGATGAGTAACCGCACCCCGCTCATGGCGGGCAACTGGAAGATGAACCTCGACCACCTCGAGGCCAACCACCTCGTCCAGGGCCTGGCCATGGAGCTCAAGGACCACGACCACGACTACACCAAGTGCGAGGTCCTCGTGATCCCGCCCTTCACGGACATCCGCACCGTGCAGACCGTCGTCGAGGCCGACTCCCTGGACATCAAGTACGGCGCCCAGGACGTCTCCATCCACGACAACGGCGCCTACACCGGTGAGATCTCCACCGAGATGCTCACCAAGCTCGGTGTCAGCTACGTCGTCATGGGCCACTCCGAGCGCCGCGAGTACCACGGCGAGTCCGACGCCCTCGTGGGCGCCAAGGCCCGCAAGGTGCTCGACGCCGGCATGACCCCCATCCTGTGCTGCGGTGAGGCCCTGGAGATCCGCAAGGCCGGCACCCACGTCGATTTCGTCCTGGGGCAGATCCGCGCCGCCCTGGAAGGATGGAGCGGCGAGGACGTCGCCAAGATCGTCATCGCCTACGAGCCCATCTGGGCCATCGGCACCGGCGAGACCGCCACCGCCGAGGACGCCCAGGAGGTGTGCGGAGCGATCCGCGAGGCCCTGCGCGCCGACTACGGTGACGCTACGGCCGACGCCACCCGCATCCTCTACGGCGGCTCCGCCAAGCCCGGCAACATCAAGGAGCTCATGGCCCAGCCCGACGTCGACGGCGCACTCGTCGGCGGAGCCTCCCTCAAGGCGGACTCCTTCGCCGCCATGGCCGGCTTCTACGCCTGAGCGAGCCGAGTCGCGGCGGAGGAACTGAGCGATCACTTCTCCGCAGCGTCTCACCGCTCGCTGACAGGGTCCCAGACACCTCACACCCCGAGGTGTCCGGGACCCTGTGCGTTGCGGGTAGACTGCCACGCGGACAGGTGGGGGCGCGGACCCTGTCGGGAGTCGCGCCGGACCCATGCCGGAGCGTGAGGCCCCCGCAGCAAGACGGAACCAACAACGAAGGGAACGTGACGTGAACGTAGTGCGTATCGTCCTTCAGGTGCTGCTCGTCCTCTCGAGCTTCTTCCTCATCATGTCGATCCTCCTGCACAAGGGCAAGGGCGGCGGTCTGTCGGACATGTTCGGCGGCGGTATCTCCTCCTCGGCCGGGTCCTCCGGCGTGGCCGAGCGCAACCTCGACCGCATCACGGTGGCGGTGGCCATCATCTGGACGATCACGATCGTCGGGCTCGGCCTGGTCGCCAAGCTCGGCTGAGCCTCGGCGGACTCCTACGAGCACAGCGCACACGACGGATTCGACCGTCGATACCACCCCCGATCCGCGTGGAGACGCCCTGGACCGAGGGCTGCGCGGCTACCTCGCCCACCTGCGTGTCGAGCGCGGGCTGAGCCCTCACACCCTGAGCGCCTACGAGCGCGACCTCGGCCGCTACCTGCGCTACCTGAGGAGCGCCGGCATCTCAGCACCGCAGGACGTCAGCCGCAACGACGTGGCCGGCTTCCTCGAGGTCCTGCGCACCGGATCCGACGGCGCCCGTCCGCTGGCGTCGTCCTCGGCATCCAGAACCGTCACGGCCGTGCGTGGCTGGCACAAGTTCCTCCTGGCCGAGGGCACCACCTCAGAGGATCCCTCGGCCACCGTGCGCCCGCCCCAGCCCGGAAGGCGCCTGCCCAAGGCCTTAGGGGTCGATGAGGTTCGCCGTCTCCTGGAGGCAGCAGGCGTTGACGACTCCCCGGTGAGCCTGCGTGACCGAGCGCTGCTGGAGGTCCTCTATGCCACCGGCGCCCGCATCTCCGAGGCGGTGGGGCTCGTCGTCGACGACCTTGACACCGACTCGAGGCTGCTGAGGCTGTTCGGCAAGGGACGCAAGGAGCGCGTGGTCCCCATGGGGGCCTACGCCTGGGAGGCGCTGGACGCCTACCTGGTGCGAGGCCGGCCGGTCCTGGCCGAGAAGGGCAGGGGAGTGCCACAGGTCTTCCTCAACACCCTGGGCAGGCCCCTGAGTCGGCAGAGCGCCTGGGCGGTTCTCCAACAGGCCGCTGAACGGGCCGGGCTCATCGGGACGGACGGCGCCGACGAGCGGCGCATCTCCCCCCACACCCTGCGCCACTCCTTCGCCACGCATCTGCTGGCAGGAGGGGCGGACGTGCGTGTCGTCCAGGAGATGCTCGGACACGCCTCGGTCACCACCACCCAGATCTACACGAAGGTCACCGTCGACCACCTGCGGGAGGTCTACGCCACCAGTCACCCGCGGGCTCTGGCCTGATCGATGAGCCCGCAGGTGAGGGCCGTACCCCAGGCCTTGTTGGGGGAAGCCTGAGTGCGCACCGGGCCGCGGCTGAAAGCGGGGTCCCGTTGGCCTTGATCTCTGGCGTGTCCCGTCTGAACTGGGCGATGTCGGTCGGCTTTCGACTAGGCTGGATGACGTGAATGACTCCATCCAGCCAGGCCTGATCGACAACCCCGGCACCGACGAGAGCGAGGAGAAGGACTTCCCCGTTCCCGCGCCGCTGGAGTCGCACGGACCCGCTCGGGTCATCTCCATGTGCAACCAGAAGGGCGGCGTCGGAAAGACCACGACGACGATCAACCTCGGCGCCGCACTGGCCGAGCTGGGGCGCAAGGTCCTCATCGTCGACTTCGACCCCCAGGGAGCGGCCTCTGCCGGCCTGGGCATCAACGCCCACGAGCTCGACTCCACCATCTACGACCTGCTCGTCGCCAGCCGTCCGGACATCCGCACGGTCATCCACGAGACCACGGTGGAGGGGCTGGACATCGTCCCGGCCAACATCGACCTGTCCGCCGCCGAGGTCCAGCTCGTCAACGAGGTCGCCCGCGAGCAGGCCCTCAAGCGGGTGCTGCGTCCGGTGCTCGACGAGTACGACGTGATCCTCGTGGACTGCCAGCCCTCACTCGGACTGCTGACCATCAACGCCCTGACCGCCTCCCACGGCGTCATCATCCCCCTGGAGACCGAGTTCTTCGCCCTGCGTGGTGTGGCGCTCCTGGTGGAGACCGTCGAGCGCGTCAAGGACCGCCTCAACGCCACCCTGGAGATCGACGGCATCCTGGCCACCATGGTGGACTCCCGAACCCTGCACTCCCGGGAGGTGCTTGAGCGCCTGGAGCAGGCCTTCGGCGAGCAGCTCTTCGACACGCGCATCCGGCGCACGATCAAGTTCCCGGACGCCTCCGTGGCCAATGAGCCGATCACCAGCTACGCGCCCTCCCACCCCGGCGCGGACGCCTACCGCCGGCTGGCCCGCGAGGTCATCGCCCGCGGCGATGTCGCCTGAGTCGGAGGAGCAGGGGCCGCCCCGGCTGCCCGGATTCAGCGTCACGCTGCCCCAGTTCGAAGGCCCCTTCGACCTGCTACTGAGTCTCATCGCCCGCAAGCGGCTCGACGTCACCGAGCTGGCGCTGGCCGAGGTGACCGACGACTTCATCGCCCACATGCGCTCGGACTGGGACCTGGGGCGCGCATCGGAGTTCATCGTCGTGGCCTCGACCCTCCTGGCGCTCAAGGCGCACCGCCTTCTGCCCCATGACGAGAACGAGGAGGAAGCCCGACCTCGAGCTGCTCGAGGCCCGTGACCTGCTCTTCGCCCGGCTCCTGCAGTACCGGGCCTTCAAGGAGGCAGCAGCTGCCTTCCGCCACCGGGCGGAGACCTCCGCGCGCAGCTACCCGCGCATCGTCGCCCTGGAACCACATCTGGCGGCGCTGCTGCCCAAGCTCGTGGCCACCATCACCCCCGAGGAGCTGACCCGGCTGGCGGTGGGCGCCTTCACCCGGCCCACCGATCCGGGCGTCCAGACCGTCCACCTGCACGAGCGGGTACCGGTCGGTCAGCAGCTGAGCCTCATAGCCAGCAGGCTGCGCAGTCACGGAACCCTGACCTTCGCCCAACTCATTGAGGACGCCGAGCGCACCGCCGTCGTGGTGGCCCGCTTCCTGGCGCTGCTCATCCTCCACCGGCAGGCAGCGCCGAGCTGGACCAGACGGAGGCCATGGGCGAGATCACCGTGACCTGGTGCGGCGGCCAGGACGACCTGACCGGCATGATGACCTCTGAGAACCTTACTGAGCTCGAGGAGGAATTCGCATGAGCGAGGCCGCGGGGTCTGAGCTGCGCAGTGCCGCTGAGGCTATCCTCATCGTCGCCGACGAGCCGGTGACCACCTCTGCGATTGCCGAGGCCCTCGGTGTGGAGGAGAGCGTCTGCGAGGAACTGCTCGAGAGTCTGGCAGCCGAGTACCGCGGAGAGGCGCCCGGCAGCCGTGCTCATGGATTCCTCCTGCGACGGGCAGCAGGTGGGTGGCGCTTCGCCTCCGTGCCCGAGCACGCCGACCTCGTCGAGCAGTTCATCATTGGCGGCGCCACCGCACGCCTGAGCCAGGCAGCGCTGGAGACCTTGGCCGTCGTCGCCTACCGGCAGCCGGTCACCCGGGGGCGCGTCGCGCAGATCCGCGGGGTCAATGTCGACGGCGTCATGCGCACCCTGCACGCCCGCGGCCTCATCGAGGAGGCCGGTGCCGAGACCTCCGGTGCGATTCTGTACCGGACCACGGGAGACTTCCTGGAGTACCTGGGAATCGACTCCCTGGACGAGCTGCCGCCCCTGGCTCCCTACCTCCCCCGCGTCGAGGCGCTGGGGGAGATCGTCGAACAGGCCGATGAGATGGCCGGTAGGAGGACCCCATGACCCCGAGGAACCGCCACACCCGAACCGAGTCCGTGCCCCACAGCGACTTCGGGGCCCAGGAGTTCTACGACGAGGATGACCTCGAGGAGCTGGATGAGCAGGCCGACGCCGGCGACCTGGCCGCTTTCGACGCCGAGGCCATTGACGAGGACGAGGAGGCTCGTCTGCTTCAGATGCGTGAGCGTGCCACCAAGGGCGGCCAGGACGACCCGCACGTCGCCTCCGGACAACGGCTGCAGAAGGTCCTGGCCCACGCAGGGGTTGCCTCGCGCCGCGCCTGCGAGCAGCTCATCGCCGACGGCCGCGTCAGCGTCGACGGTATCTCCGTCACCGAGGCAGGCGTGAGGGTGGACCCGCTGACCCAGGAGATCCGCGTTGACGGCAGCCGAATCCTCACCAACCCCGAGCTCATCACCCTCATGCTCCACAAGCCGGCAGGGGTCGTCACCACCATGGAGGACCCTGAGGGCCGCCCGACCGTGGCCCAGTATGGACGCGACTACCTGGCTGAGCACCCCGAGCTGCCCGACTCGCTGCGCCTGGTGCATGTCGGGCGCCTCGACACTGAGACCGAGGGGCTGCTCCTGCTGTCCAACGACGGCGAGCTCTCCCACCGGCTCATGCACCCCAGCTTTGAGATCGCGAAGACTTATGTCGCCATCGTTGAGGGACAGGTTGAGCCCTGGGTCCCGCGTAAGCTGCGGCGCGGCATCGAGCTGGAGGACGGTGAGGCCAAGGCGGACCGAGTGACCGTCAAGGATTCCGGGCCGCGCGGTTCCATCGTTGAGATCACCCTCCACTCCGGCAAGAACCGCATCGTGCGGCGTATGCTGGACGCCGTCGGCCACCCTGTGACGCGTCTGGCGCGCACCCGGCTCGGACCGCTGCGGCTGGGCAACCTGCGCCCCGGCCAGACCCGCCCCCTCAGCGGCGAGGAGATCGCCGCACTGCAGCAGGAGGTCGGGCTGTGAGCGCCTCCGAGCCGCGGGCGTCAGTGTCCACGCGCGGCCCGGTGCTCATCGTCGGCACGGGGCTGCTGGGAACCTCACTCGCCCTGGCGCTGCGGGCGGCAGGTGTCGAGGTCCTGCTCTCCGACACCTCGCCCACCTCCCTGGCCCTGGCCCGAGACATGGGAGCAGGATCGCTTCATGACGAGGACAGCCCTGAGCCGCAGATCGTCGTCGTGGCCACGCCCCCCCGACGTCACCGCCGAGGTCGTCGTCGCGCAGCTGAGCGCTCACCCCAGTGCCGTCGTCACTGACGTCGCCTCCGTCAAGGAACGCGTCGTCACTGAGGTCCGGTCCCGGGCGGGAGCGCAGGCGCGCAGGTACGTCGGCTCTCACCCGATGGCCGGCCGGGAGCGCTCCGGCGCCGGCGCCGCGGACTGCGACCTCTTCGCCGGCCGCCCCTGGGTGGTGGTCGGCCAGGACTCCGATCCGCAGGCGGAGCTGGTCATCAGGAACCTGGCGGTCGATGTGGGCGCCACCCCGGTGCGCATGGGGGCGGCGGAGCACGACGCCGCCGTCGCGGCTGTCTCCCCACATGCCCCAGCTCGTCTCCTCACTCGTGGCCGCCCGGTTGGAGGAGCTGGGGGAGGGGGCCCTGGCCCTGTCGGGGCAGGGTCTTCGCGACGTCACCCGGATCGCGGCCTCGGACCCCAGGCTGTGGTCGGCCATCATCGTGGGCAACGCCGGGCCCGTGGTTGAGCTGCTGCGCCGGATCAGTGATGACCTGGCTGCACTGGTGACGGGGATCGAGGCGGCAGTCTGCGATCCGGACAGTGCGGAGCACACGCCCCCGGGAGCGGCACGTGTGGTTGCTTTCGGGGCCGTCGGCGCGGTCACCGACGTCATGACTCGGGGAAACCTCGGTCGGGCACGCATCCCCGGCAAGCACGGTGGCGCGCCGCGCCGCTACACCGAGGTCCAGGTCCTGGTACCCGACGCCGCCGGTGAGCTGGGCAGGCTCTTCTCCGACATCGGAGCCGCCGGCGTCAACATCGAGGACTTCTCCTTGGAGCACTCGGCCGGGCAGAGCGCGGGCATCGCCTCATCTCCGTCCTTCCGGCGGCCGCCTTACGGCTGGAGGAGGCCCTGGACGCCCAGGGCTGGCGCGTCGTCGCGGGCTGAAGCCGGTTCAATCCGTCACCGAGGTCCGCCTGTGTCAGTGCTCATGGGGACCTGATCCGCAGTACCGCGCCGGAGTGTGGGACGCTTGGCCCAGTTCATGACCGTCAATCGGACCCTGATGGAGGGCACCATGGGAATCGTCGTTGCGATCGACGGACCAAGCGGATCGGGCAAGTCCACCGTCTCGCGGCGCGTCGCCGCCGAGCTGGGACTGGCCTACCTGGACACCGGTGCCATGTACCGGGCCGCCGCCTGGTGGTGCGAGCACGAGGGCATCGACCTGGAGGACGGGGCCGCCGTCGCCGAGGCCGTTGCCGCGATGCCCTGCACATGGGGCTGGATCCCGAGCACCCGACCTTCACCGTGGACGGCACGGACGTATCGATCGCGATCCGCGACCCGCACATCGCCACCGTCGTCTCGAAGGTGGCCACTAACCTCGAGGTGCGCGCCGAGCTGGCGCGCCGCCAGCGCGAGATCATCCGCTTCGAGGCGACCGGGCACACCGGCTCCTTCTCCGAGGGGGCCGGCATCGTGGCCGAGGGACGTGACATCACCACCGTCATCGCGCCCGACGCCGACGCCCGCCTGCTGGTGACCGCCTCGGAGGAGGCCCGCCTGGCCCGCCGCGCCGGGGACCTGGAGGCCGCCGGCAAGCAGGTCGACGCCGACGCCCTGCGCGACCAGGTGGTGCGCCGCGACCGCGACGACGCCACGGTCTCCCAGTTCCTCACCGCGCCCGAGGGCGTCACCTTGGTGGACACCTCCGAGCTGACCCTGGAGCAGTCGGTCGAACGGGTCTTGGACCTGGTGGAGGAGGCCGCCGACGCCGCCGCCCAGCGGGACGCCGAGGAGGACCTGCGGGCCCAGGCCATGCGCGCGGGCCTGGCCGACTACGAGCTCGATGAGGAGGACCTCGCCCTCCTGGAGGCCGACGGCGGCCTGCCCACCGGTGACAGCGTCGAGCCCGGGCTGCCGGTCCTGGCCGTCGTCGGCCGCCCCAACGTGGGCAAGTCGACGCTGGTCAACCGGGTCCTGGGCCGTCGCGAGGCCGTCGTTCAGGACACCCCCGGTGTCACCCGCGACCGGGTCTCCTACCCGGCGGAGTGGGCCGGGCGCCGCTTCACCATCGTCGACACCGGCGGATGGGAGGTGGACGTGGCCGGCCTCGACGCCGCCGTGGCCACCCAGGCCGAGATCGCCGTGGAGATGGCCGATGCCGTCCTGCTGGTCGTCGACGCCCAGGTCGGCATCACCGAGACCGACGCCCGCGTGGTGCGGATGCTGCGCCGCAGCGGCAAGCCGGTGGTCCTGGCCGCCAACAAGGTCGACTCCCCGGCCCAGGAGGGGGACGCCGCCACCCTGTGGAACCTGGGGCTGGGCGAACCCTTCCCGGTCTCGGCCCTGCACGGCCGGGGCAGCGGCGAGGTCCTCGACGCCGTCATGGAGGTCCTTCCGGAGGTCTCCGCCGTGGCCACCGCAGCGCCGGAGGGAGACCTGCACCGCATCGCTCTCGTGGGGCGTCCTAACGTCGGCAAGTCCTCGCTGCTCAACTCCATCGCGGGAAAGGAACGCGTCGTCGTCAACGAGACCGCGGGCACCACTCGTGACCCGGTCGACGAGATCATCGAGCTCGACGGGCGCCAGTGGGTCTTCGTCGACACCGCGGGGATCCGCCGGCGCGTCAAGCAGTCACGGGGTGCCGACTACTACGCGGTGCTGCGCACGCAGGGCGCCATCGACAAGGCCGAGGTCGCCGTGGTCCTGCTGGACGCCTCCGAGCCGATCAGTGAGCAGGACGTGCGCGTGGTCCAGCAGGCCGTCGATGCCGGCCGAGCCCTGGTCCTGGTCAACAACAAGTGGGACCTGGTGGACGAGGAGCGCCAGAAGATGCTCCTGTGGGAGGTCGAGCACGACCTGGCCCACGTCTCCTGGGCCCCCCCACATCAACCTGGCAGCCCGGACCGGCTGGCACACCAACCGGCTCGTGCGCGCTCTCGACGCCGCACTGGAGGGTTGGACCACGCGCGTGCCCACAGGCCGGCTCAACGGCTTCCTGGGGCAGCTGCAGTCCGCCACCCCGCACCCGGTGCGAGGCGGCAAGCAGCCCCGCATCCTCTTCGCCACTCAGGTCCAGGTGGCCCCGCCCCGGATCGTCATCTTCACCACCGGTTTCCTCGACGCCGGCTACCGGCGCTTCATCGAGCGGCGCCTGCGTGAGGAGTTCGGCTTCACCGGCACCCCCATCCAGATCGGGGTGCGCGTACGTGAGAGAAGCGCCAGCGGCGCTGAGCCCCGGAAGGGCTCAGCTGTCGGAAACGGCCTGCTTCTTGGCCCACGCGGCAACACGTGCGGAACTCTCCTCCTCGGACAAGTCCTCGACCCGGGTCATGACCGACCACCGCACGCCGAAGGGATCGCGGATGGAGGCGAACCTGTCCCCGGACACGAAGGTGTCGGGCGGTTCCAGCAAGGTCGCACCGGCGGCAGTAGCCCGCTCAACGGCGGCGTCGACATCCGGGCAGTACAGGCGGATCGAGTAGCAGACCGGCTCATCCGACGGAGTCGCAACCAGACCGGACAAGGCTGAGGGCTCACCGATCTGGATCCTGCCGTGACCGAAGTCGAGCTCTGCGTGGACGACCGCACCCTCGATCTCCACACTGTCCACGATGCGCGCACCGAAGACGTCACGGTAGAACCTGAGCGCTCGGTCCGCGCCGTCAACCGCCAGAAACGGTGTGATGCTGGTGAAGCCGTGCGGAGTCCCATCAGTCGTGTAGTGACCAGTGGCCCCGGATAGGTTGCGTGTACTCATGCCAACGACTGTAGGAACGATGGAGGTGCCTTCGCTTGAAGATCTGCGACAGCTCCGGAAAGGTGAGGAGCCGTGCCCGAGACGACCGCTGATCGACGGGGGGATCCTCTATCCCTCCAGGCTTCCGACCTTCACCGCCAGCCTGTCCCCGAGGCACTGGCCGATCGGGTCCGCTGGATCTGGATCCCACGCTGGGACTTGCCCGCAGGACAACGGGACCGCCAGGAGGTGCTCCCGTTCCCCGCCTGCAACCTCGTTGTCGAGCCCGATGGCATGGCTCTGCACGGTCCGACGACGAGCATCTCCTATCGTGAGCTGGAAGGCCGAGGATGGGCCGTCGGAGCCCTTCTCAGGCCTGCGGCAGCGGGTGCGCTGTGCTCCCCGTCCCTGATCCGGAACTCCCATCGGCCGCTCGAGGACCCTGACCTGGGCGCTGCGGTTGCTGACGCCATGGCGGATACCAACACGATGAGGGGTGGACAACGTGCCGCCAGTGCGCTGGCAGACTGGGTGGCGCAACATGCCGGGCCGCCACAAGCGATGGCGCTCATCGCCAACAAGATGGAGGACGTCGTCGCCTCCGACAGAAGCGTCCTGCGCGTCGATCAGCTGGCGAGACGCCTCGATCTTTCTGTCCGAAGTCTCCAGCGCCTCTGTGAGAAGTACATCGGCCTGCCCCCACTCGCAGTGATCCGACGCTACCGGCTCCAAGAGGCGGCACAGCGGCTCCGGGAGGATTCGTCCGTCACCGTTGCGCAGGTGGCCGCCGAGCTCGACTACGCGGACCACGCCCACCTAACCGCCGACTTCCGACGCGTCCTGGGTCTCTCACCGAGCCAGTACCGGCAGCAGACCATCAGCGATCGTCAGGCTCTCAGCGACCGGTAACGGGTTCAAACCTCGGGCAAGTGCCGCCCGATCAATAGACCAGGGAACGGAAGCTCCACCATGCCGTCAGGGTGTTGAGAGACAGTATCGTCGTCAGTGCCAGCAATGCGCCGGAGAATTGCACCCAGAACGTCGTGCGGTGCCGCCGCATCTGGACGAGTGCCCATACGTCGGCCGCAGCCAGTAGGAGGGTCATGACTCCCAGCAACAGGATGGCCGGGTTCTCGGCCACAGCCTCGCGGGTCTGACCGAGGCAGTCCGAGGCTGGGACACACGCGGGTAGCTTGTAGGTGTTCTGCCAGCCGGTTGTTGCGATGATGCCCATTGCCAGTGACGCAACCACGACAACCGTCCCGACGCAGGTGAGTGCCAGGTGCAGCCACTCGCCTGTTCTCTGGAGGCCGGCTGAAGAAGGTTCCATCGCCTCATCGTATGGGGCAGCCTTGAGGATCCCGCGCCGGCGCGTCAAGAACCAGCAGGACGCCGCGAGCGTGAGAACGTTTGGCACCGGACAGTGGCGCGTGGCCGCAACACCCATAGACTGTAGCCATGCTGAATCCGGTTGACCCCACCACCACGCCCGCCTGGAAGCGCCTCACTGAGCTCCACGACTCCATGACCCCGGACCTGCGCGCCTGGTTCGCCGACGACCCGCAGCGCGCCGAGCGCTTCTCCTACGAGCTGGGAGACCTCTACGTCGACCTGTCCAAGAACCTGCTGACTGACGACGTCCGCGACGCCCTGGTCGAGCTCGCCGAGCAGGTGGACGTCCCTGGCCGCCGCGACGCCATGTACGCCGGCGAGCACATCAACATCACCGAGGACCGTGCCGTTCTCCACACGGCCCTGCGCCGCCCGGCCGCCGACTCCCTGACCGTGGACGGCCAGGACGTCGTCACCGACGTTCACGAGGTCCTGGAGAAGATCTACGCCTTCGCCCGCCGCGTGCGCTCGGGGGAGTGGACCGGTATCACCGGCAAGCCCATCAAGACGGTGGTCAATATCGGCATCGGCGGCTCCGACCTCGGTCCCGTCATGGTCTACGAGGCTCTCAAGCCCTACGTGCAGAAGGGCCTTCAGTGCCGCTTCATCTCCAACATCGATCCCACCGACTGCGCCGAGAAGGTCGCGGACCTCGACCCGGAGACGACCCTGTTCATCATCGCCTCCAAGACCTTCACCACCCTGGAGACCCTCACCAACGCCCGCATGGCCCGCGACTGGTTCCTGGCCGCCCTCCAGGCCAAGGGCATTGAGACCGACGGCGCCATCGCCAAGCACTTCGTGGCCGTCTCCACCGCCCTGGACAAGGTCGCCGAGTTCGGCATCGACCCGGCCAACGCCTTCGGCTTCTGGAACTGGGTGGGTGGACGCTACTCGGTGGACTCCGCCGTCGGTACGGTCCTGGCCGTGGCCATCGGCCCGGAGAACTTCGCCGACTTCCTCTCCGGCTTCCACACCGTTGACGAGCACTTCGCCACCAAGGCCCCGGCCGAGAACGTCCCCATGCTCATGGGCCTGCTCAACGTCTGGTACGTCAACTTCTTCAAGGCCGGCTCCCACGCCATCCTGCCCTACGCCCAGTACCTGCACCGCTTCCCCGCCTACCTCCAGCAGCTCACCATGGAGTCCAACGGCAAGTCCGTGCGCTGGGACGGCAGCCCCGTGACCACCGAGACCGGCGAGGTCTTCTGGGGCGAGCCGGGCACCAACGGCCAGCACGCCTTCTACCAGCTCATCCACCAGGGCACCCAGCTCATCCCCGCGGACTTCATCGCAGTGGCCAACCCCGCTCACCCCACCAAGGACGGGGGAGTGGACGTCCACGAGCTGTTCCTGTCCAACTACCTGGCCCAGACCGCGGCGCTCGCCTTCGGCAAGACCGCCGACGAGGTGCGTGCCGAGGGCACCGCCGAGGAGATCGTCCCGGCCCGCGTCTTCGCCGGCAACAGGCCGACCACATCAATCCTCGCCCCGGCGCTGACGCCCGCGGTCGTCGGAGAGCTCATCGCCCTCTACGAGCACATCACCTTCACCCAGGGCATCGTGTGGGGCATCGACTCCTTCGACCAGTGGGGAGTGGAGCTGGGCAAGAAGCTGGCCCTCGAGATCGCCCCCGCCGTCCAGGGGGACGAGGAGGCCCTCGCAGGGCAAGACGCCTCCACCCGGGGCCTCATCACCCGCTACCGCAGCCTGCGCCGCTAACCCGACCAGACCAGCCGAATACTCTGTCGTGTCAGCGACTCATATCCCGTTGAGGAGGACATCGTGAAGGAAATCAACGTCGATGAGCTGCGGCGTCGGCTCGAGGCGGGGGAGGACCTGGTGGTCCTTGACGTGCGCGAGCCCGACGAGGTGGCGCGCACGGCGATCCCCGGCTCAGTCAACATCCCACTGGGCGAGGTGGCCGACCGGATGGGAGAGCTCGATGCGGCCCGCCCCACTGCGGTCATCTGCGCCGGCGGAGTGCGCTCCGCCAAGGCGGTCAAGGCCCTGACTGCTGCCGGCTACACCGGCGAGCTGCTCAACGTCAGCGGCGGCATGAAGGCATGGCTGGGTCAGTAACCCGGCGGGCAACCAACCCATCGGGACGGCCTCGGACTGACCGGTTCGGGGCCGTCCCGCGTATCTCAGCCTTGTCTCCGAGAGCGCCTGAGCAGCTCCTCGACTGTACGCAGGACACCGTCCTCGGTATTGGCGGGCGCCGTGTACGCCGCCGCGGCATGAATACCGGGGTGGGCATTGCGCATGGCGAAACCCAGGTCCGCATGGTCGTAGAGATCCAGGTCGTTGAGGTAGTCCCCGAAGACGGCAGTCTGCTCCGGGAGGACCCCGAGCCTGGCCTGAAGCGCCGACAGGGCCCGCCCCTTCGAGACCTGCGCCGACATCATGTCCGTCCAGTGCAACCCGGAGACGACGGTCTGCACGTGGGGAACCGCCGCGGTCAGCGCCTGAGAGCTCCCATTCTCGACGTCGTCGAAGTCGAAGACCGCGACCTTGAGCGCCTCATCCAGGGCAATGGCGGTCAGATCCTCGACGATTTCCAGCGCCTCGTAGTACAACCCGGCCTGTTCCAGGAAGGCCGCATCGGAGCGCTCGATGTAGGCGCAGTGCTTGCAGGCCACAACCGCGCCGACGTCGTACCCGGAGTCGACCAGGTGGCGGGTGGTGGTGATGGCGGCCTCGGCGTCCTGGGCGCTGATGGTGTCGGAGTGGATCTCCTCACCGCCGTGGACGACGAAGGAACCGTTCTCAGCGATCAGTGGCGAGTCCTCGACGGCGGAGCCCAGAACCGCACGCAGGTTCGCCAGCTGCCTGCCCGAGGCGGGAGTGAAGACGATGCCGGCGGCTCGCATGTCTTCGACTGCCTCCACCAGCCCGGCGGGAACGCGCCCCTGACCATCGAGGAGAGTGCCGTCCATGTCGGTGACAACAAGACGGAGATCGATCTGCGCGGGCAACGCTGCGAGGAGCTCGGGCTCCAGGGGAAGGTGCTTCACGGCGTCATCCTCTCAAGGATGACGCGTCCATGTCAGCACGGCGTGAGGCGTGCACAAGACGAGCGCTGCCGGCCCACACCGATCAGTGGACCAACAGGCGCCCGTCAGAGGAACGGCTCGCGCTCTGAGAGCCTTCAGCTCAGTCAGCTGGCCTGGCGGCGACGCATGACGAGGACGGCGCCGGTGCCCAGCAGGCCGGCGGCGGCGACGGCGACGGCAATGCTCGGACCAGTGGTGGCCAGGGCGGGCTTCGTCGGGGTGGTGCGAGGAGCCGCAACGACAGGAGTCGCGGACGGCTTGGCCGGGGAACCGGTGGTCGTGACGGTCTCAGTGGTCACCGTGGTGGCCGGAGCGGAGGCTGTCGGAGCAGCAGGGGTGGACTCCGTCGTGGGAGGAACAACCGGGGCCGGAGCAGTCGTCTCGGTGGACGGCGTCGACGACGTGGTCTCCGGGGTCGGCTCCGTGGCCGGGGTGTCCGCCGGCGGGTTGTCGTTCGTCTTCGGCGGGGTGTTGCTCTTCGTCGTCGTGGTGGTGGTGTTGGTGGTCGTCGTGGTCGACGGGGTCAGCGTCGAGTTGCTGACGTTGTAGGCGGCGAAGTTCTGAGTGGCGTACCACCTGCCGTCCGAGGTCTGGGCGAAACCGATGCCGATGGAGTTGACGTTCGGGTCGGTCATGTTCTTGTAGTGGCCGGGGGAGTTGAGCCACTGGTCGAAGATCAGCGCGCCGGTGTCGCCACCCGCGGTACGCCAGGCCACGTTCTCAGACCCGGTGGTCCAGCCCTTGGGGTAGACCGACGTGAAGTCGGGGCGGTGGCTCATGTTGTTGGCGGCGGCCTGCTGCTCGGACCAGTCCTGTGCGACGGCGTCGAGCTCCTGGTACCGGGTCACGGGCTGAAGGCCCAGGCCGCTGCGCAGCTCGTTGACCTTGTTCAGGACGGTGTCGGCGTACTGGGCCCCCCTCCGAGGTCACCTGGGCGGGAACCGCGGCGGCGGCTGCCGGTGCGCCCTGAGGGGCGGCCGGAGCGGCCAGTGCGGCCGAGGAGGCGGTCAGCGGCACGACGGTGAGCGCAGCTGCGGCGATGACGCGCTTGATGTTCATGTGTCGTTCTCTCTGATCGGGAATATGAGAACACAGTCTGATTTGCACAATCGACGATGAGTCGACGCGCAGGATGCTGTGAGACACCCTTGATGTCGGTGTTCACTCAACCACAGTCGCGTCGGCCATGCATGTTATTCGGTTGTGACTTTTCTGACCGAATTCGTCGCGCGGCTGAATCATGTGACCGACTGTAAGGGGTAGTTCTTTCGTCTTGAGATACCAATGAATACTGGCCGCAGGCGGCGGATGGGCTGGGTGATCGCCGTCATTGCAACGTTGACTGGATCGTGATTAAAGGTCGGTAAATTGCTATCGGGCTCATCGGCTTAAATTAGCCTAATGGTTGTTATGTGGGATGCAAATGTGGCTGGTGTTGATAAGGGTGGCATCGGAAGAATGTGAACGTCTGCTGCCGAAGTGCTGTCAACAAAAAAGTCCGCACTCTCTTGAAGAGTGCGGACCTTCGTTGTGGTCGGGCTGGCGGGATTTGAACCCACGACCCCTTGACCCCCAGTCAAGTGCGCTACCAAACTGCGCCACAGCCCGTTGACTCGCGGCTTCGGGCCGCTTGCAACGAGCAGAACCTTAACCCATGGGGCGGCTCCTTCCGAAATCTGCTGGCGGTGAGGCCGCTCACCCCGGTGCGTCAGGCGCGGTCATCCTGATGGCGTCCGCCTCCCATGAGGGCGTCGAGCTGACGACGCTCCTTCTTCGTGGGCCGTCCTGCCCCGCGATCTCGGATGACGGCGGCCGGCGCATCCAGGGGCGACGGGCGAGGGGGAGAGGAGTCGATGTACGCGGTGCGGGCGATGGGGGCACCTACCCGCTTGGTGAGGATCCGGGTCACGGTCAGCAGCCGGTCGAAGCCATCGACGCGGTAGCGGACCTCGTCCCCCACCGAGACGTGCTGGGCGGGCTTGGCGGTCTCTCCGTTGATACGCACATGCCCAGCCTTGCAGGCGCTCGTCGCCGCCGAACGTGACTTGATCTGCCGCACGCTCCACAGCCAGACGTCGATACGAGCCGACGTCGGTGCACTTGGAGCGCTGTTGCCGCCGGAGGCGGAACGGGGGTGAGCTGCCATGGCGGCATCCTAAGCAGGAGGCTCAGTGGCGGGACATGGAACGGCGCCGACGCCGTGAGGCTGCGCGCCCTCGGCGTCGGCCCCGAAGGATGAGTCCCCAGCCCAGTACCAGGGCTCCGAGCGCTGCCAGTGCGGCGTATCGGGGACTGTGCCACACCGCGGAGCCGACCTCTTTCGCGCTACGAGCGGCTCGTTCCGGGAGGGATGCGGTTCCGTCCCCACCGGCGAGACAGCTGTTCAAGGTGGTGCTCAGCGCCGCCTTGTCGGCCTGGGGCAGGCCGAGCCGGTAGGAGGCGGCCACTGAGACGAAGCGACGTGCGTAGGTGCAGCGGTATGAGGTGTTGGCCGGCCACCAGCCGCCCGGGCCGGTGGGCCGCCAGCTGCCGGTCTCGGTGGAACCAACGGGACAGCTCGCCGGTCCGCAGGCGCCCTTGGCCTGGTTGGCCTCGCCTTCAACGGCGACGAGATTCAGCGGGTCGTTGGCCACCAGTAGTCGAGTGCGCTCATCCCACTGCCAGGCTCCGTGGGCGTAGAGGTAGTTCAGCGGCACTACATGGTCGATCTGGACAGCTGCCGAGGTCTCCTGACCACGTGTGAAGGTGACCCTTCTGCCGGTGTAGGGATCTTGAAGGACACCTGCCCATACGGTGGCGTCCGGGCACACGCCCGCACCCCGGCCACGTCCCTCCTCCCGGGACTGAATGCCGTCGGCGCGCGAGAAGTCGGCGTCCGTCAGGTCCCGGGCCAGGATTTCGTTACGAGTGTCACAACCGTCACCGTCGACGTCGGTCCAGGCCTCACCGAACCAGCCGGTGCGGGAACCTCCCTCGGCCCAGGAGTGGGCGGCCGGAGCGTCCTCGGGCAGCTCCGAAAGCACCTCAAGGGAGGACTTCAGGGACAGGATGAAGTCTCCTCTGCGGTCCCAGGGCGCCTCATGGAGGGCGGCGAGCTCGGTGGTCGCCGACCTCTGGGAGGGCTCCGGCGAGGCGTCATCGGCATGGACGGGAAGAGCCGCTGTCATCCCCGACACGCTGAGCGCACCGAGCACCGTCAGGCGCGCCAGGAGCCGGCCGGAAGCGTTCATGGGGCTACGGTAGCCCCACCCGACGACACGAACTCTCGGGCTCGTCGGCCCGCACTGCGCCGGCAGGGCGACCGGATCAGACTCAATCAGTCGTCAGGGCGTTGGCCTGCTCATCCAGGTACCAGGTGGTCTGCTCTCCCCGGCAGCACGAGGCCGGTGCCTTGAGCACATCGGGAGTGCCCAGCCCGAGGCGGACCGCCTCGGCCTTGCCCGCACCGCCGGCCACCACCATGATCCGGCCGGCATGCTGCAAGGCCTCGAAGGTCAGGGAGTAGCGCTCAGGAGGAGGTTTGGGCGAGTTGCGCACGGCCACGGCGGGAGTTCCCGCCGCGAGCGCGGCCGGGTGCCCGGGGAAGAGGGAGCAGACGTGGGCGTCAGGTCCCAGCCCCACGTGGACGACGTCGAAGCCGCCGTGGGTGACACCCGCCGACTTAAGCTCGTGGGCCATGCGGGCGGTCGCCTCATCCAGGTCACTGACCTCGTTCGGAGCGGCCAGCCGGTGGGTCTGAGACTCCCTGATGCCTGCGGCGATGAGGGGAGTGGCCAGCAGATCGTTGCGTTCCGGGTCCCCGGCGGGCACGAAGCGCTCGTCACCGAACCACAGGTGGATGGCGTGGCGCACCGCTTCGGGCTGGGCGGCGATGAGCGGCGCGAGGGCCTCAGACAGCGCCATCCCCCCGGAACCGCCTGTCAGCGCCAGGTGGGCGACTCCCCGCTCCGTCACCGCCGCGGCCAGGATCCGCACGGTGTCCTGGCAGGCCCTGCGCGCGGCGTCGCTCAGTGTGGGAAGCACGATGACCTCTGGCGTGGCGGCGGCCGAAGCCGCCTCCTGGATCTCGGCGATGGCCTGGGTGCGGGGGGTACCGGTGTTAGTCATTGACGGGCTCCTCGAGCAGCGTGGCCAGGACCTCCTGGTAGACGAGGTCGGGGGTGAGCCGGCGCAGCTCCTCGTTGAGGGTGCTGACCGGCTCACGCCGCGCCATCGTGACCACCTGGGGCTCGGGGGAGCCGGGGCGCGTGATCGTGACCCGCTCCAGATCGTGGCGGGCGATGATGACCTCGCCGTCGTCGGTTCTGGCGGTGATGGAGGAGATGCCCTTGAAGTCCTCCTCATCGACTCTCGTGACCGGTACGTCCAGTCGCAGCCGCAACCACGCGATCATGAGGGAGAGCGAGGAGTTCCTCGGCTCGCCGGCCACCACGAGCTCTCGCAGGCTGCCCGAGCGCAGCAGCGGGTCCAGGGTGGAGGCCACCATGGCGCGCCACAGGGTGATGCGGGTCCAGGCCAGGTCGATGTCGCCGCGAACGCTCACCGGCGCCAGTGCCCGCAGCGCCCTGGCGGGGAAGTCCTGCGCGGGAGTGTTGGTGATGCGTGTGGAGCCCAGGCGTCCCAAGGGATCCTGCGAGGGGATCTCGGGGACGGTCGTCGGCCACCACACGACCACTGGGGCGTCGGGCAGGAGGAAGGGCACCACCAGCGTGTCGGTGTGCAGAGCCGCCTCGTCCCAGGGCCGCAGGACCAGTGTCTCGCCGGCACCGGCGTCGTGACCGACACGGATCTCGGCGTCCAGGTGCCCGCCGGCCTGGGCCGGGACGTGTCCGTCACGGCTGCGCGGAGTCACGCGACCGGCAGTGTCCTCCTCAGGCGGTTTGACGACGGCGATGATGCGGCTGGGGTGATCCCGGCTGGCGCCGTGCGCGGCGCACAGCGCGTCCTCCAGGCCCTTCTCGTCGGTGGAGATCACGAGAAGTCAGCACCCGGGAGGAGCCGGAGGTCCCCTCGTGCTCCACCAGCCGGGAGACGATCCGGGAGGTGGTCGTCGCGGTCAGTGTGGTAATCATGAGCGCCTCCAGGTGCGGCCGTCGCGGGCAAGGAGTTCGTGGGCACTTACCGGCCCCCAGGAGCCGGGGCGATAGCCCTCGGGACTCCCACCGGCGCTCCAGTGCTCGATGACGGGATCGAGAATGCGCCAGGACAGGTCGACCTCGCGCTGGTGGGGGAAGAGCGGGGCGTCACCCAGGAGCGCATCGAGGATGAGTCGCTCGTAGGCCTCCGGGGACTCCTCGTTGAAGGTGGCTCCGTAGCCGAAGTCCATGGAGACATCGCGCAGCTCCATCTGGGTTCCGGGCACCTTGGAGGCCAGCCGCAGCGTGATGCCCTCATCGGGCTGGATGCGCAGCACGATGGTGTTGGCACCCACGGCCGTGGTGGCCGCCGACTCAAAGGCAGGAACGGCGGCTGCTTGAAGACGACGGCGACCTCGGTGACCCGGCGGGTCAGGCGCTTACCGGCGCGCAGATAGAACGGTACGCCGGCCCAGCGACGGTTGGCGATCTCCAGACGCAGGGCGGCGAAGGTCTCGGTGCGGGAGTCGGCGGCGACGCCGTCCTCCTCCAGGTAGCCCCGCACCGGCAGCCCTCCCTGGAAGCCGGCGTCGTAACGGCCCCGGGCAGTGGTGAGGTCCAGGTCCAGCACCCCGTCGCGCTCCAGACGCACGCAGTTGAGCACCTTCTCCTTCTCCAGGCGCACCGCGGCAGCCTCCATGCTGGTGGGCTCCTCCATCGCGGTCAGAGCCAGGAGCTGGAGCAGGTGGTTCTGGATGACGTCGCGCGCCGAACCGATGGTGTCGTAGTAGCCGGCCCGGGTTCCGATACCGATGTCCTCGGCCATCGTGATCTGGACGTGGTCGACGTAGCGCTGGTTCCACAGCGGCTCGAACATCGTGTTGGCGAACCGCAGCGCCAGGATGTTCTGCACCGTCTCCTTGCCCAGGTAGTGGTCGACCCGGAAGACGTCGTCGGGACGCACGATGCGTCCCACGAGGTCATCGAGCTCTCGGGCGCTGGCGCGGTCGTGCCCGAAGGGCTTCTCAATGACCACGCGGCGCCAGGCCTCGGGCGACTCCTCCACGAGCCCGGAGCGGGCGATGCGTTCGGTGACGGCGGGGAACCACCCCGGAGGGATCGACAGGTAGAAGGCGCGGTTGCCGCGCGTGCCCCGGGTGGCGTCCAGGTCATCCACCACGGCCGTGAGCCGGTCATAGGCGGCGTCGTCCTCGAAGGAGGCGAACTCCACGAAGCGCATCCCCGCTGCCAGCTGCTCCCAGATGGCGGGACGCCACGGGGTGCGGGCGCCCTCCCGAGCCGATTTCTCCACGTAGGCGCGCAGGTCGTCGTCGGACCAGGAACGCCGGCCGACCCCCACCAGGGAGAAGCTGGGGGAGAGCAGGCCCCGGTTGGCCAGGTCGTAGATCGCGGGCAGGAGCTTGTGACGGGCCAGATCGCCGGTGATGCCGAACATCACCAGGACGCAGGGGTCCGCGATACGCGGAAGGCGAAGGTCACGGGCGTCGAGGAGCGGGTTGACCGCCCGCGCGGGTCTCGACGACGGGAACGGAGTCGCAGAGTCGGAGCTGGACACGTCAGCCTTTCTGAGATTCGACGAACGGCGGACCAGGTGGCACCGACGGGTTGTCGGAGCACTGCGGCGCTCTGAGCGGAGGCCCGGCCGGGGCCGCTGCACCGCCTGGAGGAACCGTGCTGGCCGCACCTGTCACTGTAGCGCCACCTCAGGCGGCTCACCCGGCAGGGACAGGCCTGTCGTGAGCCGTCACACGTCGTTGCCGACACGTCTGAACCACGGACGGTCCTCGTGCGCGAGGACTGGACGCGGTAGGGTCACAGAGGTTGACAGGTGCGGGTGGTACTCATCAGCGTCGTGAACCGGAATGTTGACACGCCGTAGCCGTAATCGCAGAGCGCAACCAATATCCTCCGCCACCAAGGCTTGGAATCGCAGCGCCGTCATGAGGGGGCTGCGGCACAGGAAAGGACGTCCATGAGCAGCTTCATCCCCGCACCGGCCACAGCCGACCTCGGTGTCTTCGGGCTGGGGGTGATGGGGGCGAACCTGGCCCGCAACCTGGCTCGTCACGGTCATGCGGTCGCCGTCTTCAACCGCACGCTGGCCCGTACCGAGAGGCTCATCGAACGCTACGGCTCCGAGGGCGACTTCGTGCCCGCTGCTGACCTGAAGGATTTCGTGGCCTCGCTGCGCACGCCGCGTGTGGCCATCATCATGGTCCAGGCCGGAGCGGCCACCGAGGCGGTCATCGAGGAGCTGGCCGCCCTCATGGAGCCCGGCGACATCATCGTCGACGCCGGCAACACGCTCTACACCGACACCCGGCGCCGCGAGATCTCCTTGCGTGAGCGCGGGCTGCACTTCGTGGGCATGGGGGTCTCCGGCGGCGAGGAGGGGGCGCTCAACGGCCCCTCGATCATGCCCGGCGGCACCGCCGAGTCCTACGACCGCCTGGGGCCGATGCTGGAGTCCATCTCTGCCCACGTGGACGGCACGCCGTGCTGCACCCACGTCGGCCCCGATGGCGCCGGCCACTTCGTCAAGATGGTCCACAACGGCATCGAGTACGCCGATATGCAGCTCATCGCCGAGGCCTACGACCTGCTGCGCCACGTCGGCGGGTTCACGGTCCCCGAGATCGCCGAGGTCTTCCGCTCCTGGAAGGACTCCGAGCTCGACTCCTACCTCATCGACATCACCACCGAGGTCCTGTCCCACACCGATGCGGCCACCGGCGAGGCCTTCGTCGACGTCGTCGTCGACGCGGCCGGGCAGAAGGGTACCGGCGTGTGGACCACCCAGACGGCCCTCGAGCTGGGAGTGGCCGTGCCCGCCATCGCCGAGGCCACCTTCGCACGCGCGGTCTCCTCCTCCAGCGCGGCGCGGGCCGCGGTCCAGGCCGCTGACATCGCTGCAGGAACCACGCAGACGGCCCTGACCGACCCCGAGGAGCGAAGCGGCTTCGTCGATGCCGTCAAGCAGGCCCTCTACGGCTCCAAGATCGCCGCCTACGCCCAGGGCTTCGATGAGATCGCCACCGCCTCCAAGCAGTTCGACTGGAACATCGACCTGGGTGCCATGGCTCGCATCTGGCGAGGCGGCTGCATCATCCGCGCCCGTTTCCTGGACGACATCACCCGCGCCTACGCCGAGAACCCCTCTCTGGCCAGTCTGCTCACGGCGCCGGTCTTCGCCTCCTCCCTGGCGACGGTCCTGCCCGCCTGGCGCCAGGTGGTGGCCACCTCCGCCACCACCGGCGTCCCCGCCCCAGCCTTCGCCTCCTCCCTGGCCTATGTCGACCAGCTGCGCTCCCGGCGCCTGCCGGCCGCCCTCATCCAGGGGCAGCGAGACTTCTTCGGCTCTCACACCTACCACCGCACCGACGACGTCGAGGGCGTCTACCACACCTGTGGGCCACGCCCGAGCGCACCGAGGAGAAGTGGGACTGAGGTTTCACAAGGCCTGGTACCCACCTCGTACCAGGCTCGTGGAGGTCTCGGCCGCGACCGCATGCCGCTAGATTGTGGCGCATGACGACCACCGCGCCCGCCCGCTCCGACAGCCCCACGAACCTGCGTCACGAGGAGGCCGCCTGGCGATCCTCCGTGTGCCAGGTGCCCTCCACCCACGTGGCCGTGGACGTGACCAGGGCCATCGACCGCCACGAGGCCACCTTCAGCGTGCGTTGCCTGATGAGCCTGGACATCAGGCAACGCACCGAAGGACTCTGGGTGGACTTCGTGGGGCAGGCGGTCGACTCCCTCAGCATCGACGGGCAACCGGCCCCGGTGACCTGGGACGGCGCCCGTATCGAGCTGCCCGTCCTCGACCCGGGCGAGCACACGGTGGAGATCACGGCGCGCGGCCTCTACTCCAACTCGGGTCAGGGACTGCACCGCTTCCACGACCCTGTCGACGGCGCCACCTATCTCTACACCCACTTCGAGCCCTCCGACGCGCGCCGGGCCTGGCCGGTGATGGAGCAGCCGGACATCAAGACCCGCTTCTCGCTGGAGGTCACGCACCCCCGCGGCTGGACGGTCATGTCCAACACCCGCCCGCAAGCTGGCGGATCGAGCCCCCAGGCCCCCACCGGCACGGACCGCGGCTGTGAGACGACGTCCTTCGCCGCCTCCAGGCCCTGCCCAGCTACCTCACCGCACTGGCCGCCGGCCCCTGGCACCGAGTGACCGGGCAATGGACGTCCCCGAGCCGGCCGGGCCTGACGATCCCGCTGTCGTGGTCCTGCCGCGCCAGCCTGGCCGAGCACCTCGATGCCGCAGAGCTCCTCGACCTGACCCGGGCAGGCCTGGACCTGTATGACCGGGCCTACGCCTACGGCTTCCCCTGGGACTCCTACGACAGCGTGCTCGTCCCGGAGTACAACCTCGGAGCCATGGAGAACCCGGGCTGCGTTACCTTCAACGAGGAGCTCTACCTCTTCAGGGGGCCGGTCACCCGCTCCCAGAGGGCCGGACGCGCCAACACGATCCTCCACGAGATGTGTCACATGTGGTTCGGCGACCTCGTGACCCCCACCTGGTGGGAGGACACCTGGCTCAAGGAGTCCTTCGCCGATCACCAGGGCACCTGGGCCGAGGCCGAGGCGGCCGGCTACACCGAGGCCTGGGTGAGCTTCGCCTCCACCCGTAAGGCCTGGGCCTACCTGGAGGACTCCCGGCCGGCCACTACCCACCCCATCGTCGCCCGGGTCGACGACGTCGAGGCCGCCCGGCAGGCCTTCGACGGCATCACCTACGCCAAGGGGGCCGCCGTCCTCAAGCAGCTCGTCGCCCACGTCGGCCAGGAGGCCTTCTTCAAGGCCTCGGGGCTCCTCTTCGAGCGCAGAGCCTACGGCAACGCCTCCCTGGACGATTTCCTGCACGTGCTCTCCCAGGTCTCGGGCCGTGACATGCAGAACTGGGCTCGTGCCTGGCTCCACACCGCAGGCCCCTCAGTCATCACCGACGAGCTGGTCGTTCATGAGGGACGCATCGCCTCCCTGACCCTGCAACAGGAGGGGATCGACCCGGTGAGCGGGCAGAGCGTGCTGCGTCCGCACACGCTCGTCGTCGGCCTGTACTCCTTCGACGGGGACGGAGCGCTGGTACGCACCCACCGCCTGCCGGTGGTCCTGGAGGCCGCGAGCCTCGACGTCGTCGAGGCCGTGGGGCTGCCCGCTCCCGATCTCGTCATCGTCAACGACGAGGACCTCACCTACGCCGTCGTGCGGCCCGACGACACCTCGCTGTCATGCCTGACCGCCTCGCTCGGCTCCCTGCATGACCCCATGGCGAGGTCCTTGGCCTGGTCGATGCTGCACAACCTCGTCCGCGACGCGGTCATCGATGCGGCACTGTTCGTCCAGGCCGTTCTGGCGCACGCTGACGATGACACCGAGCCGAGCACCCTGACCGTCCTGCTGAACCAGGCGCTGCGGGTCGCCTGCAGGTACGCCGACCAGCACACGCGTCGCGTGCTCCTGGAGCGCCTCGTGGCCGATGACTCGACCGGGCCCTCCACGGAGGGGGAGCCGGCCGTCCTGCCCAGCGGGTGGGGCAGGCTCCGTGCTGCTGCGCCGGGATCCGACGCCCAGATCGTGCGCGCCCGCGCCTGGCTGGAGGCAGCAGGACAGGCGCGGCTGCTCGGTGCGGCGGGCAGTGCCCAGGTGGCCGCTCGTGCGCGAGAGATCCTGGACGGCGCCCTGCCCGGCCTGGAGCTGGATGCCGACATGCGGTGGCGGGCCCTGACCGCCCTGGCGCGGTTGGGCACCGTCAGCGCCGACGAGCTCGAGGCGCAGCGGAAGGCGGACCCGACGGCCAGCGGCATCACCCATCACCTGCAGGCCTCCAGCTCGATGCCTCACCAGGACCTCAAGGCCGAGGTCTTCGAAAGGCTCCTCAGCGACACCTCGGTGAGCAACGACCACATCGACGCCCTGGTGGCCGGCTTCGCCATCGACGCCCACCGTGAGCTGACCGCGTCCTTCACCCCCGCTACCTCCGGGAGATCCAAGGGCTGTGGGCCGAGCGCGGTCAGGAGATCGCCACCCGGTTGGTCGTCGGGCTCTTCCCCTCCTTCGGGGACGAGGTGGATGCCCAAGCGGTCGAGGACTGGCTTGCGACCCACCCCGAGGCGCCGTCGGCCCTGCGCCGGCTCATCCTCAAGAGCCTGGACGACCTGCGACGCGCTCTGACCGCTCGACGCACAGGCTCGGCGGATCTCTGAAGGGATCGGGCCTTCTCCCTGCCGCGAGACCTTTGTCCTAGCCTGAGCATCATCAATGCGGGACCGTAACCGATTTGAGACCTTCAATCGGTGCTCCCAGTCACCTCGCGGCCATCGTCGCGGGCGCGCAGCGGGTAGGCTGCTGGCCAATCATGGAGGGTCGCGTCGTGGTGTTGACTCGACGGCGGTGCAACGAACGGTATGGTGGTCCCTGAGGCGGCGCACCGGGCGCCGCAACGAACCGAGGGGCAGGAATAATGTCGAGCAGTCCGATCGAGCAGGATCCCTCCTCCACACAGACCTTCGGGGTCGTCGACGTCGCCAACGCAGTCGACTCCCCGGTGGTGGGGCTGAGCCAGCAGGACGCCGCCGCGATCGCTGCCCTACCGTCGGGAACGGCGCTTCTCCTCGTCCACCACGGGCCGACCACCGGTGCGCGGTTCCTCCTGGACGCCGAGGAGACCACCGTGGGGCGCCACCCTCGTGCCGACATCTTCCTCGATGACGTCACCGTCTCCAGGAAGCACGCGGTCTTCTCGTCGCTGCCCGATGGCGGGTACGGCGTCCGTGACTTCCGGTTCGCTCAATGGAACGTATGTCAACCGCACGCGTGTGGAGCAGGTGGCGCTTCGCTCCGGCGACGAGGTCCAGATCGGCAAGTACCGGATGACCTACCACCCCGGCCCCCAGGGCGGAGCCGCGTCTCGGTGAGCGCTGCAACCGCACGAAGCAAGAAGCGAGAAGCCCCCCTCCTCCTTGCTTGAGGCCTCTGAGCGCCCGGCAGGCGAGACCTGGCCCCGCGGCATCTCTCGAGAGCCTGTGATGAAGATCGGGCAGGTGGTGGACCTCCTCAAGGTGGAGTTCCCTGCCCTGTCGATCTCCAAGGTTCGCTATCTCGAGGGCGAGGGACTCATCAGCCCTCACCGTGTCGGCAACGGGTACCGTCGCTACTCGCAGGCGGACCTGGAGCGGCTGCGCTACGCCTTGGCGGTGCAGCGCGACGAGTACCTTCCGTTGCACGTCATCCGTGAGCGTCTGGCACGGCTGGACGCCGACGTCGAGGCCCCCGCCCCGCAGCCCGTCGCCCGGGTGGTCGCCCGGGATGGCCGGATCGTCGACGACGGCCCCATGGATCTGGAGGCGCTCCTGGCTCACTCCGGTGCCAGTGAGTCCCAGATCGAGGAGCTCGTCGCCGTCGGACTCATCAGTCCCGATGTTCGTGGACGCTACAGTCAGCAGAACCTCAGGACCGTGCGTCTGGCCATGGAGATCACCCGCAAGGGAGTGCCCCTGCGCAACCTGCGCGCGGTACGCGCCTCGGCTGAGCGGGAGGCGGACACGATCGACCAGGCAGTGGCTCCGCGTCGGTCACGCTCGCGCAGCGCCGGTGAGGAGACGGCTCGGGAGCTGGCCGAGCTCGTTGCGGATCTGCACACGATTCTGCTGCGTCGCGCCGTTGACGCGCTGGGCTGAGAGCGGGCGCGTGCACGCCCGGTAGGCGTCCAGCCGGCCGGTGGCACGTGTCGACGAAGGTCAGCGTGCATCGGTCGCGCGTTCCCGGGACAGGGGTGACTACCTCCCGTAGGGTTGGAACGTGCCCTTGATGCAGTTGGTGGGTGTCAGATCCACCGATCCTGATGACGGCTTGGTCGCCGTCCTCGTGGAGGACGGCGGACCGACGATGCTGGCCATTCCGGTGACGGCGCACGAGGGACTGGTGCTGCAGGCCCACGGCTCGCACCGCTCGCCCTCATGGCCCAGGCTCCTTGACGACGTCGTCGAGGCGCTGGGCGGTCGCATCGGGCGCACTGAGCTCGACGTCGACGATGACGCGCGTATCGTCGCCAGGCTCGTCGTTGAGACTCCCGCCCGCGCCAGCGGGGTGACGACTGTTGCCTGCACTCCGGGAGAGGGGCTGCTCCTGAGTGGATACCACCGGCTCCCGGTGCACGCCAGCAGCTCGCTAACGCGCCTGAGGGCTGTGGACCTCAGCGACGACCACGGTGCGGAGCGCCTCGAGCAGTGGCAGCGAGTGCTGTCGCAGACCGATGACCTGGCCGACGGCGACACGCGGGACTGATGTGACTGATGTGACTAGAGTTGTAATCTGCGTCACTGATAGACGCTACTGTCCTGTCGGAGAATCGGCTGTATCGCAGGGAATAGTCGGTGTGTGGGCCAGGACTGTCGACCTCAGCTAGAGATTCATGCCTGACGGCACACTGAGATGGGGCGCGCCCTTCGTTGAGCATCGCCTCAAGTGGCCCTATCGTGGAGCCGTGGCCGCACGAGGCGGGCCGCCGCACCAGTTTCAGGTGCGTGTTCTTCCGGCGACAGGAGCAGGTCGTGAGCATGAATGAAGCCAGCGCGATAGCAAGGCCTCAGCGTACTCAGGGCATGCTGTTCGGTGACCCGCTTCCCCAACTTGATGCCGACTCGGGCTACCGCGGGCCGGTGGCCTGCCGAGCCGCCGGCATCACGTATCGCCAGCTCGACTACTGGGCACGTACCGGGCTGGTTGAGCCATCGATTCGAAGCGCCAAGGGATCGGGCTCCCAGCGGCTCTATTCCTTCCGCGACATCCTGGTTCTCAAGGTCGTCAAGCGCCTTCTGGACACCGGGGTCTCGCTCCAGCAGATCCGTACGGCGGTCAGTGCCCTGCACTCCCGCGGTGTCGAGGATCTGGCCTCCATCACCCTCATGAGCGACGGCGCCTCGGTCTACGAGTGCACCTCGGCCGACGAGGTCGTCGACCTGGTCGCCGGTGGTCAGGGCGTCTTCGGCATCGCCGTGGGGCGGGTATGGCACGAGGTTGAGGGAGCGCTGGCGGATCTCCCCGTCGATCACGCTCAGGCCCTCGGAACTCCTCTGGTTGAGGACGAACTGGCCAAGCGTCGCGCCGCCAAGCGACAGCAGGCCATCTGAGCACTGCGAGGCGCACAACACCATCAGAACGCCTGTTCGCTGAGGCTGGAACCGTGGTGACGGTTCCAGCCTTCAACGTATTCTGGCCGAGTCGATCCGATTCATGACAAGGCGAGTGTCGCCGCGGTGCAGCTTCCGGCGGCGCTCTCACACCAGGAGGCAAGATGACTGGAGCGCCCACCCGTAACCTGGCCGACCTGAGGATCAGCCCCATTGGGCTGGGAGGTAACGTCTTCGGCTGGACGGCCGATGAGGCGACCTCCTTCCAGGTGCTGGACGCCTACTTGGACGGCGGCGGAAACCTCATCGACACTGCTGATGGATACTCCTACTGGGCTCCGGGGAACTCAGGAGGGGAGTCGGAGACCGTGATCGGTGCCTGGCTCGCCTCGCGTCCTGTTCGTGAGCGCGTGGTTCTGGCTACGAAGGTCTCCACCAAACCCGACCGTCCGGGGCTGAGCGCGGATAATATCCGCCGGGCGCTGGAGGAGTCGCTGTCGCGGCTGCGCACCGACGTCATTGATATCTACTACGCCCACTTCGACGATGAGTCGACTCCGTTGGAGGAGACCGTCGGCGCCTTCGAAGAGGCCCGACTCGCCGGCAGGATCCGGCACGTGGGGCTGTCCAACTACACGCCTGAGCGCATCCGGCAGTGGTTCGCCATCGCTGACGCACACGGGTACGCACGGCCCGTCGTCCTTCAGCCCCACTACAACCTTCTCCACCGAGACGACGTCGAAGGCCCTGGCGCCAGGGGGCAGGTGGCGGCCGAGCTCGGTATGGGGCTCATGCCCTACTTCGCCCTGGCCGCCGGTTTCCTCACGGGGAAGTACCGTCGGGATGAGCCGATCAGTGGTGAGAGGGCAGGAATGGTAGCCGACTACCAGCGGTCCGAGTGCTATGACGTCGTTGAGGCCGTCGCCAGGGTGGCGGCGGATCACGGGGTGGAGCCGGCAGCCGTGGCACTGGCCTGGCTGCGTGACCGTCCCGGCGTCACCGCTCCCTTGGCCTCGGCGCGCAACCTGAGTCAGCTGCGACCGATCGTGGAGGCGCTGACGCTCGAGATCAGTGACGAGGAGACCCGGGCTCTCACCCGGGTCTCCGACGCCGCGCGCGCCTGACCCGCTGCGGGGTCGGCCGGCAGTTACAGGGTGCGCCTGCCCAGAACGTAACGACGGCTGTATCCGTCGGAGAGGTCGGTGATGGTGACACGAACCAGGCCGGCCTCATCGACGCGGTAGTGCTCCTGAATCCGCGGACCGTGATCGCGCCGCTCCACCGAGTAGCTCCTCAGCTCCTCGTCGTCGACGTCCCGCAGTGAGGCCTCGAAGGGGAAGACGATGTCCTGGTAGGGGGCGATCTCGCCGCGGGGCTCACCGCCCTCGTCGACACCGGCGCACTCCACGAAGCGGTACCAGCCGATGTTGTGCGCCGCATCGTACTCGCGGGTCAGCACCGTACCTTCCCTGCCCCCGGGCGAGGCCTGGACGGACTCGGGGCTCAGGATCGCGTCGAAGGTGAGACGGTGGCCGCCGTCGGCCTCGCGGAAGACGCCGAAACCCCGGGAGAGCCGGTCGGTCAGGTCGTAGTCACTGGTGCGGTCCGCCGCGATTGCCAGGCCGATGGCGGTGGAGGCCCCGGGGTAGGGGGAGCGGTGAACCCGACGACCGAAGCGCTCCCGCAGGAGCCTGGGCACCAGGGGAAGACCGGAGGCGCCGCCGACCAGGTAGACGCCGGCGATGTCGGTCAGGTCCGGGCTCCCGTCGTCCATCCTGCCAACCAGAGGGGCCATCGTGGCCAAGGACCGTTCAATGAGCGGTGTGCAGGCCGTGTACAGGTCGGGCACCGGCAGGACGACGTCCTGGCCTCTGAGAATGATGAGCACCCGACGGCTCTGAGGGGTGAGGTGCTCCTTGGCGTCGCGGCACTGGTCCAACAAGTCATCGAGCTCAGTGGGGGAGAGTTCCTCCTCGGTGATGCCCGCCCGGCTGAGGGCCATCGTGGCCATGAGCAGGTCGATGTCGTCCCCGCCCAGGTCTCCCAGCCCGTGAGAGGCCAGCACCTCGTGAGACGTGCCGACGACGTCGACCAGTGAGGTGTCGAAGGTGCCACCGCCCAGGTCGTAGACCAGAACCCGGGTGCGCTTGGAGGAGACGGTGGTCGCCTTGCGGTGGGTGTACTCGAATCCGGCTGCACTGGGCTCGTTGAGCATGGCGGCGACGCGGAAGCCGGCCTGCTGGAAGGCCTCAAGAGTCAGAAGACGCTGCGCCCCGTAGGCGTGGGCGGGCACGGCGACCACCACGCGGGCGCGGGTGATGTCGATGCCCCGATCAGCGAGCTCGGACTTCAGGTGACGGAGGTAACTGGTGAGAATCTCCAAAACGGAGAAGGTACTGTCTCCCAGCCGTACCGGCGTCGAGGCGGTCAACGTGGGGGAGGCCAGCACCCGCTTGAGGCTGCGCAGCAACGGAGCGCCCTGGTGAGCTGCCTGCCTGGCGGCGAAACCGTGGACGAGCGCCCCCTCGTGCAGCGCTGTCAGTGAGGGGATGAAGTCGTGCTCGTCGCCGTGCTCGTCGGTGAAGCTGATAACGGGATAGTTCCCACGGTCAGCACGTGCCACGACGGTACGTGTCGTCCCCAGGTCGATTCCCAGATCGATGTCTGTTGCTGACTCGTGGTCGATCCCCTGGTCGGGGAGGGGTGCCGCTGCCGATGCTGTCCAGGCTCTTCGTCGTGTCCGCTGCCATGCAGTGACCCTATCGTGACGGGCCCTTCATTCCGGGGTAAGCCGCCATGTTGCGAGGTACTTGTGGAACGTGACAATTGGCTCAGCGGTTTTGCCCCTGAGGTGGGACGAAAGACCGTGTTGCTGGGGAGTGGCCATGACGCGCTTATGAGACTTGGGGAACCAGTGCGAGCCTCGTATGCGATTGGTTAGGCAGCAGGGGGGGTCGACGGGTAACAATACTGGTGGGTTGCGCTCACGCGACCCGGACCTCCGCTGCCCCCTGCCAGGGCGGCCGAGAGGGTCAGCCAGATCTCCCATCGGGAACGGTATGAGCACCATTCTCTTCCTCGTGATCGTTGTCGTCGTGACGGCCCTCGTCTTCGACTTCACGAACGGTTTCCACGACTCGTCCAATGCGATGGCGACGTCGGTGGCGACAGGCGCCTTCACACCCAGAAGAGCGGTTCTGGTCGCCGCCGTGCTCAACGTCATCGGCGCCTGCCTGTCGACCGAGGTCTCCAAGACGATCTCGCACGGGATGTTCGACGACACGGTGATCGAGTCGGCGCCGGCCATGATCTTCGCTGGTCTGGCCGGCGCCATCCTGTGGAACCTGGCGACCTGGTTGTTCGGGTTGCCGTCGTCGTCGTCCCACGCGCTGTTCGGAGGACTCATCGGAGCGGTCGTCGTGGCAGCCGGGGTCCAAGGAGTCCACTGGGGCACGGTGATCTCCAAGATCATCCTGCCCGCCGTCATCGCGCCGGTGGTGGCCGGAGTGGCGGCAGCCCTGGCCACGGCCCTGGCCTACCGCATCGCGCACCCGACCAACCCGTACTCCGAGAGGCTCTTCCGCAACAGCCAGCGGGTCACCGCATCGCTGGTGGCGCTGTCTCATGGCACGTCTGATGGTCAGAAGACCATGGGGGTCATCACGCTGGTGCTGGTGGCCGGCGGCTACCAGGAGGCCGGTACCGGCCCCCACTGGTGGGTCATCGCCGCAGCGGGCCTCGCCATCGGCCTGGGCACCTACTCGGGCGGGTGGCGCATCATGCGCACCATGGGGCGTGGGCTGGTGCATGTCGAGGCCCCGCAGGGCTTCGCCTCCGAGACCGCCTCGACGGTGGCGATCCTGGCCTCCTCCCATCTGGGGTTTGCGCTGTCCACCACCCACATCTGCACCGGGTCGATCCTGGGCTCCGGGATCGGCCGGGGAACCAAGGTGTCCTGGAGGACCGCCGGCAAGATGGGGATCGCCTGGCTGGTGACGCTTCCGTGCTCAGGCCTGGTGGGGGCCGCCACGTCCTATGTCGCGGTCAAGGGCGGTGTGCCGGGCACGATCGCGGTCATCTGCCTGCTCATCCTGGGGGCCCTGGCCATCATTCGTCAGGCGAGCCACAACCGGGTGGATTTCTCCAACGTCAATGACGCCTCCGAGGTCGTCGTCGTCAAGCAGGATCCGGCACTGGGACGTGAACCGCGGACGCTGGACGAGGTGCGTTCCGAGATCGTCAATGGCGTGACGGACCAGGACAGTACGCATCGGATGACGACAGGATCCATGGCATGACTGGGATGGCGATCGACTGGGGCTCACTGGGGCTGGTGGCATCCGTGACGGTGCTGGGCACCGCCTTCATCCTCACCATCTGCTCGCTGGCGGCCCGCATGCTGGCCACCGTGCATGCCAAGCACGAGGCCGGCGAGGTCGAAGGAGTGCGTCTGGCTCAGGTCCTGGCGGGTGTCTTCATCGCTATTGCCGCCGTGATCGCGTTATTCGGTCTGTGGCTCATCGTCCCGTACTTCCACTGAGAACCGCCTCGGCGCACGACAGTGGTCCTGCTAACATCCCTTCGTGACTGAGGACCTCAAACGCCTGGCCCAGGATGCAATCGCCGCATCCGCAGCGGCCGATGACCCGGACTATCCCTGCTTCCACATCGTCCCGCCGGTGGGCCGACTCAACGATCCCAACGGACTGCTCATCGACGGCGATACATACCACGCCTTTTACCAGCTCAGTCCCTTCCATCCTCACCGCAAGCTGGTCTACTGGGGGCACTCCTCCTCGACGGACCTGCTGCACTGGCGCCACCACGCGCCCGCCATCATCCCGGACTCCTCCTACGACCGCAGCGGTGCCTACTCCGGTAACGCGATCGTGCTGGAGGGCCATGAGGTCGATGCCGCCCCTGCGCGGGCTCCGTTCCAGCTGTTCTACACCGGGAACCTCAAGGACCCGGTGACCGACGAGCGCACCACCAGCCAGTGCCTGGTGACCAGCGACGACCTGACCGACTTCGCCAAGTGGCTGGGAAATCCGCTCATCCCCACCCACGCCGAGGGCTAACACGACCCACTACCGCGACCCCCAGGTCTTCCGGGATCCTGACCGGCCGGGGGAGTACCGAATGCTCATCGGGGTCCAGCGCGCCGATGAGACCGGCGCCGCAGTCCTGTACCGCTCCCGGGACCTGGTCTCCTGGGAGCTGGAGGGGGAACTGAGCTTCCCCGGAGCGGGAGGCGCCTTCGATGCCTTCGGGTACATGTGGGAGTGCCCCGGTCTAGTGCGGCTGAAGGATGAGGCACCGGTGAGGACTGGGACGTTCTCATCTGGTGCCCACAGGGCATCACCCCCGAGCGGGAGGGCTTTGAGAACATCTTCCCCTGCGTCTACACGGTGGGGCACCTCATGGGTACCGAGCTGCGAGACACCGACGGGGTCTTCCACGAGGTCGACCGGGGCTTCGAGTTCTACGCCCCTCAGGTCTTCGCCCGTCGTCCCTCCGAGCCGGGGCCGGTCCTGCTGACCGGGTGGGCGGGCAACGCCTCCGAGGACGATCAGCCCTCCATCGAGACCGGGCAATGGGTCCACACCCTGACCATGCCTCGGATGCTGAGTCTCAAGGCGGGCCGACTCATCCAGCGCCCCGCCGCCTCACTGCCGTATGACGCCGGGCAACCGGCCCTCGTGGGTGAGTGCCTGAAGGCGGGCCTCTACGAGGTCGATGACCTCAGCGGGCACCGCAGCTGGCAGCTGCGCCTGGAGGCAGACGCCGAGCAGACCACAGGGCCGTGGGGACTGCGGATCGGATCGGATGACTCGCATGTGGACATCACCCTGGATGGGCAGGTGCTGCGGGTGGACCGCTCCACCTCCCGCTACACCCAGCACGGATCGGTGCGCAGCGTGACGCTTCCTGAAGGGTGCGCGCCAGTGCTGGAGGTCATTCACGACCGATCGCTGACCGAGGTCTTCGTCGGTGACGGGGAGCTGGTCCTCACGCTGCGCAGCTTCGTCGAGGTCAGCAGCACGGGAGTACGGCTGATGGTCGCGGAGGACCTCGCGTTGACGGCCGGCAGCACGAGGACTTTCGCATCGTCCTGAGACCTTCCCGGCCTCGCGTCACTATGGGAGCAAAGGGGTCCTGAGCAGGGCGAAGGCGGGGAATAGATCCGGACCCTTCTCTCCGGTTGCAGGGTGCTCTAACTCACTGTAATGTGACGATCGATTGACATAGGTGTGGCTGCAGGGAGTCAGCGATGATCCCGACCGTTGGGTTTCCCCGCCCTCCCAGGTGCTGCGGCCCCATCACGAGAAAGGAAACCTCCGGGTGGCAATGGATCACGCCCGCGTGGCGAAGGACGTCCTGACGTACGTCGGTGGCGCCGACAACATCAACGCAGCAGCGCACTGCGCAACGCGTCTGCGTCTTGTCCTCAATGACATGGACAAGGTCGACCAGAAGGCTCTCGACAAGGATCCCGACCTCAAGGGCACCTTCATCGCGGGCGGCATGTTCCAGATCATTGTCGGACCCGGAGACGTCGACCTCGTCTTCTCCGAGATGATCCGAACCGGAGGGGTCAAGGAGGTCTCCAAGGACGAGGCCAAGGAGCAGGCCGCCAAGGGCGGCAACCCGCTATCCCGCTTCATCAAGACCATCGCGGACATCTTCGTTCCGATTCTTCCCGCCCTCATCGCCGGCGGTCTCATGATGGCCCTCAACAACGTCCTGACCGCCCAGGGCCTCTTCGGTGACCAGGCGCTGACGGAGCGCTGGGGCTGGCTCAAGGACTACGCGGCCCTCATCAACATGATCTCGGCGTCGGCCTTCGCCTTCCTGCCGGTGCTCGTGGGCTACTCGGCGACCAAGCGCTTCGGCGGCAACGTCTATCTCGGCGCTGCTATGGGCGCGGCCATGGTCTCAACATCGTTGTTGTCCGCCTACAGCATGTCCGACCCGGAGGCGGCGGCGAAGTTCTGGGAGTACACCGGGGAGTCGTCGACCTGGTCCCTGTTCGGACTGGAAGTAGCCAAGATCGGCTACCAGGCCATGGTCATCCCGGTGCTGTGCGTGGCTTGGATCCTGTCCGTGGTGGAGAAGTGGCTTCACAAGCGGTTGTCCGGGACCGCTGACTTCCTGCTGACGCCGCTGTTCACCATGCTGGTGACCGGGTTCCTCACCTTCATCGTCGTCGGACCGCTCACCCGCGAGCTGTCGATCTGGATCACGGACGGACTGGACTGGCTGTACAACACGGCGGGTCCCGTGGGTGGTTTCCTCTTCGGCATCGTCTATTCGCCGATCGTGGTCACCGGTCTTCACCAGTCCTTCCCGGCGGTGGAGCTGCCGCTCATCGCCGACAAGGCCAGTACCGGTGGGTCCTTCATCTTCCCGATCGCCTCCATGGCCAATGTCGCTCAGGGTGCCGTGGCTCTGGCCGTGTTCCTCAAGACCCGCGACGCCAAGATGAAGGGGCTCGCAGGAGCCGGTGGTGTTTCCGCGCTCTTCGGTATCACCGAGCCCGCCATCTTCGGTGTTAATCTCCGACTGCGCTGGCCCTTCTTCATCGGAATGGGGGCAGCCGGTATCGGAGGCATCCTGGTGTCCCTGCTCGACCTGCGCACGCACTCCCTGGGGGCTGCGGGAATGGTGGGCTTCGTGTCGATGCGGACAACGGACATCCCCAAGTACCTCGCCGTGGAGGTGTTCACCATCATCATTGCCTTCGCCGCCGCCTACGCCTACGCCTCAACCCGCGGTAAGGCCTCCCTGGCCGGCGATGACGTCGACGCCGATGAGGCCGCTCTGGAGGCCGAGGCCATGGCCGAGCACGCCGAGACCGTCGAGCTGCCCGCTGAGGCCGCTGAGGACTTCACCGTCACCGCTCCGATCCAGGGACGTGCGATCCCGCTGTCCGAGGTGGAGGACCAGACCTTCGCCTCAGGCATGCTCGGCCCGGGCATGGCCATTGCACCCGCCGAGGGGCCGGTTGTCTCCCCGGTCGACGGCGAGGTCCTCGTGGCCTTCCCGACCGGTCACGCCTACGGCCTACGATCCGCCAGTGGAGTCGAGCTGCTCATTCACGTCGGCATGGACACCGTCCAGCTCGAGGGCAAGCACTTCAGCCCCAAGGTCAAGGCCGGCGACAAGGTTCTGCGGGGCATGCCGCTGGTGGACGTCGACTGGGCCGCCGTCGGAGCCGCCGGCTACCAGACCGTCACCCCGATCGTCGTTTCCAACGCCCAGGGCTACGAGGGGATCGAGGAGCACGGTGCTGGAACGATTCACCGAGGCGATGCGCTCTTCGACGTCGTGCGCAAGGCCGATGACCCCGGTGCCGACAAGACGGATGTTCAGGCCGACGCCGCTCAGGCCAAAGCCTGATCCAGTCAAGGATCGTCCGTGATTCGGATGCTCGTGGGCCTCGACCTGGATGGTCGGGGCCCACGAGCATCGTCAACGGATCACTAGGCGGTACGGCCGGGCAGCAGCTTCACCGGCATGGGGGAGGGGGGCCTGCAGGTCCTCCACCCCGGGACCACCCGACTGCGTGCTCTGCGCGGAGACAGCGGTGGCCGAGTCGATCCGCTTCAGGAGCAGGTCGACTGCTGCCCGTGCCAGTTTGGTGATGGGTTGCTGGATCGTGGTCAGCGCCGGCAGGCATGCCGCATGGCGACCGTCCCGTCGAAGCCGATCACCTTGAAGTCGTCCGGAATCCGCAGGTCGCGCTCGGCAGCCCACTCCATCACCTGCGCGGCAGCCAGATCGTCGGTCGCGAAGACCGCGTCAATGTCGTCGACCACGAGGTCGAGCCGTTCGCGGATGAGACGGGGGCGCTCACTGTTGGGGGTGTTGAAGTCGACGGTCAAGACCACCGGCTCGATCCCCGCCTGCTGGAGCACCTGGCGGTACCCCTTCTCCCTCAGGTTGTGGATTCCAGTGCGTGACGTCAGCAGGGCCGGACGACGCGCCCCCCGTTTGAGCAGGTGCTCGGCGGCGAGCCGACCGCCGGCCTCGTTGTCGCAGCGGACATTGGGGACGATGGGGGAGAGGTCCCGATCCACACTGACCAAGGGCAGGTGAATCGAGCTGTAGTCGGCCAGACCGTCATTGTGGGCGCTGGAGATGATGCCATCGACCCGGTGGGAGACGAGCAGGTCGAGGTACTCGCGCTCCCGATCCGCCTTGCCCATCGAGTTGCAGACGAAGGTCCGGTAGCCGCGCTCTGCGAGGAAGTCCTCGACATGCTCGGTCAGCTCGCCAAAGAAAGGCAGGGCAACGGTGGGGACGATCAGCCCGATTGAATGCGTCGACTTGCCGTGCAGTGCTCGGGCGATCTGATTGGGGCGGTAGTTGAGCTGAGCGATCGCCTCAGCCACCCGCTCCCGTGTCTCTTGGGAGAGGTAGCCGCGGTTGTTGAGTACGCGGGAGACTGTCGTCAGCGAGACGCCTGCAGCCTGGGCGACATCGGCCAGTGTGGGTTCGCGGTGTGACTCCACGAGTGGGTCCTCGAGCTCCTTCAGTCGGTCACGGTGAGTGCGATCTGCTGCCAAGCATATGCCTCGAGGGGGTCATTACCCAACTGACCTGCGTAAACGTGAGTGGAAGTGTTACGAGCCGGGCAGGATTTCGGCGTAGAAGGAGATCATGGCGCGAGCCATCCGGGCGTGTCCGGCGTCGTCGGGGTGGATCTGGTCGATGGCCAGGCGGTCCTCGTCGCCGTTGATGGCCGTGCTCAAGGCGTCGGTCGAGGTCAGACCCAGGGATGTGGCCTTCTCGTGCACGAGACGGCGGATGGCCTGGAAACGTGGACCGACCTCCAGGGAGGGGAAGTAGGGGGCGATGATGACCGGCGCGCCCCGCAGGCGTGTGGAGATGAAGGTGAGGTCATGGTCGATCGCCTGCTCGACCAGCTCACGCTGAGAGGGGAGGAAGGCGGCGTCGTTCAGGCCCAGGCTGATCGTGACGATGTCGGGCTCGCAACGCAGTACCGCTTCCAGCCAGGTGGTGTCACGGCATGACGGTGAGCGTTGCCCGCCGGGCAGGTGACCCCCCACGTCGTGCGAAGAAGCCCAGGCCGTCCGCCGCCAGGTTCACTTCCCGCCACCGCTGATGCTCACACACGAGCGAGGTCCAGCGATTACGAGGATGGCTCAGGCTCGCCAACCGGTGGTGATGGAGTCACCGAGGAAGACAGCAGTGGGGAAGTGGTCGGAGTGCGGGATCGTGGACACGGCTACCGACTGTAGTTCTCCATGCCGGGAGGAGCCAGCGCTGCTCAGCGGTCATCGCGTGAACCGCTCTGGCCCTCGCTGTCCTTGGGTGCGTCCTGTTCGGTCAGGACACCGTCGTGCATCGCCAGGACCCGATCGCATACGGGAAGCAGCCGCTCGTCATGAGTGACCATCACCGTGGCCTTACCCAGCTCGTGGGTCTGGTCCGCAAGCAGATGAGCGACGTCCTGAGCCCGTCGGGTGTCCAGGGAGGCGGTGGGCTCATCGGCCAGGATGATGTCCGGGTCGTGGTAAAGCGCCACCGCGATGGCGGCGCGCTGACGCTCGCCCCCGGAGAGCTCCGAGGGGTAGGCGTGGGCGCGCTTCGTGATGCCGAGTGAGTCCAGCAGATGGTCCCGTCGGTCGGTGTCGCCTGCGTTCGTGCCGCTCGGTCGTGCAGGCTGAACTGGTCGTTGAGCCTGAGGAAGGGAACCAGCCCCGAGGCCTGGAGGACGAAGCCGATGCGCCGAAGTCGGAGCCTGGCCCGCTGCTTCTCCGGCAGGCTGGAGAAGGGCTGACCGGAGATCGTCACGGTGCCACTCGAGGGAGTGCGCAGGCCGCCCATGATGGTCAGGAGCGTGGACTTCCCGGAGCCTGAGGGGCCCAGGATCCCCACCAGCTCGCCAGCGCGCAGCGTGAGGTCCGTGCTGCGCAGGGCGTGAACGGTCTCATCGCCCTGACGGTAGTCGCGGGTCACCGTCTCCAGGGACATGACCGGGGTTGCCGCTCCACTTGCTGCTGCTGATGCGGTGGTCATGAGATGGCCTCCACGGGATCGATGCGGGAGATGACCCGGACGGAGATGAAGCCTCCGATGACGGAGATGGCGATGAATGCCGTGACGATGAGCAGGTCCAGGGGAGCGGAAATCCTGAAGGGCACGGCGCGGGGGGAGGACCAGGGACGTCGCCATCGTCAGAAGCAGGCCGATGCCGATGCCGGTAACCGACAGCACGAGGGTCTGGGCGCATCCGGAGCGTATGAGGTAGCCGGTGGGGACGCCGCGGGCTTTGAGGATGCCCAGGACCGGTCTCTTCTGCAGCGTCAGCACGTAGATGAAGATGCCCAGAACCGTGGAGGCGATGATGATGAGTGAGCCGATCATGAGGCTGAAGGTGAGTACCTGGGCCGAGTAGCCGGGGAGCGTGCGGACGAGCTCCTCGGTGGTGAGGATTGTCAGTCCCGCGTCCTTGGCGGACTGCGTGGCCTTGCTGTCGGTGGTCAGGTCGGAGGTGAAGACGACGGCGGAGACGGCTGGGGACAGGCTGGTGGGCCATGCTGGCGCAAGGCCCGGCTGTCCATGGTCACCACGGGAGCCGCCTGGAAGGTGGTGTCATGGGTGAATCCGACAACGGTCCAGTCGTGGTCGGAGCCCAGCAGTCGAATCGTGTCACCAACCGCGAGTCCCTTGGCCTTCAGCGAGTCGTCGAGGAGGACCTCGCTATCGGGGGTGGAGATCGCCCGCCCGTCGGCCACAGGCGGACTGAGCTGTCCGTCCAGATCGATTCCGAAGGCGAAGACGTCCTCACGCAGCGCCTCACCGTCCTCGTCCTTGACGTCTGGTGCCTGGGCAACAGCGGCCGCGCTCATCAGGGCGGAGGCTGTGGTTCCGTTGTCCTTGGCCAGGGCCGTGGCCGCTCCCAGCTGCTTGTCGCTCAGACGGGAGGCGGAGAGGTTCTCGTTGGAGGCGTCCGTGACGGCGATGCTGGCCGTGTTCCAGCCGTCGATGCCGGCGCGGTAACGGTGGGCGAGGCCCACAGCCAAGGAGGCCAAGAAAAATGTGAGGTAGGCCACCAGAGTGATGACGGAGATGATGAGCGTGAAGCGCACGGGTTCGTGGCGGATCTCGCGCAGCGCGAGGAACATGGGGCTCCCTGAGGGATAGTCGGCAGCGGGCCGGCTGGCGCACTCCGTGAAGGCTACATGCCACGAGAGGTTCGCGAGGTCGAGGGTTCAGGGTAGCGCTCGCCTTAGAGTGGCGACCAGGCAGGACGCCGTCCAGTTCCTGCCGCGTGTCGCGGGAGAGTGTCGCTCCTGCGAGAATGACATAATGTACATTATCGGCGTTCGGCGACTGGGGTGGATTGATTCCAAAATGGCCCTTCCCTTAGGGCTGCGGCTCTGCTCTGGATACTGACGACTGTATTTCTTCCTTCACCGCAGTCTGCTGCCCCCGAACTGTATAAGAAATAATACAGGCTCAGTTGTGTCGCGATGATGGCTTCTTACATACACTGGACAGGTCGGAAGTTCCGACATTCTTATGTGTAGGTGGAGAAGCCATGCCTGATCCTTCGAACCTCTCGAGTTTTACCTCTGACCCTGCCCCGGTGGCCATTTCGCCTGCTTCGCAGAAATCGACAGATGTCACGTCCGAGCCAGAATTGCCGTCCCAGAGAGTGACGAAATCGAAACTACGCAGAATTATCACAGTGGTCATCGTTGCTGTCATCGCAGTGGGAGGTGGCACCTACGCAATCTATGCACATTTCTATCAGCGAGGTGCGTCGTCTCCCGAGGCAGTCATCGACTCTATATCTCGTGCGATTCCGAGTAAAGACATTACCACTGTGTTTAAGATGCTCTCACCTGGTGAGGTTGACACTATCTCTGAGTCTGCGGATGCTGTCAAAAATGCTGGAAGCGGTAAGAGTAAGAGTAAGGTGGGAGGGCGATCGGCAGGACCTGACTCACTGTTTTCCGCTGAAGCAATCAACCAGTATCTGGATGCTATCAGCGTCACATCCTCGACTATGACCTATGATGTGGATCATAAATCTGACGATCTGGCTGTCGTTAAGATTTCTTCCTGGAAGCTGAACGTTGATGTCGGACAGAATCTTGCGTCCACGTTGCGGACTCGGTACCAAAAATTCAAAGGTTCGTCGCTGAGTCGTGATGAGGGTCGTTACTTTGATGACTTAGATTTCTCTGGCGCTAAATTTAAAGGGGATGTCGCCAAAAGCCTTTCTGATAGTTTCCCGCTTGAAATTGTCGTGGTTCGGGAGTCGGGAAGATGGTATGCATCGCCTTTGATGACCTTAGCCCAGTGGTCATATCAAAAACCGAGTCAAGCTCAACTCCGAGATAGACGCTCCTGACTACTTGGCGAATTTCAATGAGGCGGAAGGGGCTAAGACTGCTCAACAGGCCGTTGAGCAGTTAACTGAGGCGGTCTTGAGCGCGCGTCGTCCTAGTGATCTCCTGAAGCCTGAGGTGACTAACCTCATCGCACTTCCGGAAAGACGTCTTGCCATGGTGTATGGACCAACCCTCATAGACGATGACAGTCGCTACTCAGAGCCTTTATCGAGGCGAGTACGTATTGACTGGTCGCTGGAATCATCTGATATCGGTGATAGCAGGACGGTAGTGCGACCGGGCAATTCTAAAATTGTTCTCGACTCTGGCGATGAGAACAATGAGGTGACGCTAGAGTTTAAGGGCGGAGAAGTTGACGTGACTACTTCTGCCGATCAGAACAACACCGGCTCTGCCGACTTCGCTCGCGAGCTTGCCAATCCGGAACGTCTTGGTGTTGTGGTTGACAGTGTTGAAGGGACCTGGCATGTCTCGACGTCGAAAACTATCGTCAATATTTTCAGTCTCAAGCCCTCGAAAGGTGCACTAGATGGTCTTTCTGGGACTCTTAGCGATCTTGGTGTTGATTCGGATGATGCGAATGATCTGTCTGAGGCGATCGCTAGTTCAGTGGCTGTTGCCGTGCCAGTGCTTGTCGTCGCTGATGTTGCGGATCAACTTCAGGGATTAGAATGGAGAAGGGATCGCTACGCTTCTGTATCGAACGACATGTACTTCAGTCAATGTGATGACGGAGATATGGAGGCTTGTGACGCACTTTACCTGGCGTCTCCGTCAGGAACGTACGCTGAATCCTTTGGGAAGAGATGTGGAGACAGGGACTACGCGATGACCTATGGAGGCCAGTGCAAGTCCACTTACGGCCGCCGTTACTGAGGCGGCGAGGTAGAATACCAGTTCATGAATGGCGATTTTGGTAGTTTTCTGAGTTCTAATGCGGAGGCGGCACGTACCTACCGAATCCGTCCGGCGACGATGTCGGACTCCCCCGCGATCCGCCGGATCCGTAACGCCGCCGTGCGGGAGTCTCTGGCCATCTGGACCAGCATCGAGCAGGACCACGCCGAGGCCGAGGCCTGGCTGGCCCCCATGGTGCAGCGAGGAACGGCTCTCGTCGCCCACGTCAGCGGTAGGCCGCAGGACGTCGTCGGCTTCGCGGTGGCCGGTCCCTGGCACTCCTACGAGGGCTACGCCCGCACCGTTGAGGACTCGGTCTACCTGAGCCCTGCGGCGCAAGGCAAAGGTCTTGGTGCCAGACTCCTCGCCGCCCTCATCGAGGCCTCACGGCGGGCCGGGGACCGCACGATGATCGCTCTCATCGAGGCGGGTAACGCGACCTCGGCGCGCCTGCACGAGCGTTATGGTTTCAACACTGTCGGCACTGTCCCGCAGGCCGGCGAGAAGCATGGTCAGATCCTCGACCTGACCCTCATGAGCCGTTGCCTGAAAGGACCCACCATGTGCTGTGACCAGATCAAGCCCGCCGACAGCGACAGCCACCGACGGGTCGATGCCGACCAGTCCATCGAGCTTCAGCCCGAGGAACCGGCCGTCACCCAGTGGCGGGTCAGCGCCACCGATGAGCTCGTGGCGCACCTGCTGAGCCTTGTCGGCACGCCCCAGGGACGGCCGGCGATCATCGCCGTCGACGGGAGGGGCGGATCGGGCAAGACCACGCTTACCACGGCGCTGGCCGCAGCCGTCCCCGGCGCACAAGCCTTCCACCTGGACGACCTCATCTGGAACGAGCCGCTTTACGACTGGGACCAGCTGTACGTCGACACCCTGACTCAGCTGCGTCGGGCCGGCAGCCTCGACCTGGTCCCGGACAAGTGGCGCGAGCACGGCCGCGAGGGCTCCATCCGGATCCCAGCCGGCTCTCCCCTGGTCCTCGTCGAGGGGACCGGAAGCGGGCCTGGCCGCAGTGCGCAGCCTCATTGACGCGCACGTATGGGTTCAGACCGGCGACGACGTGGCCGAGCGCCGAGGCATCAAGCGGGACATCGCGGAGGGAGTCAACGGCGACGCCGAGGAGTCGGTGCGTTTCTGGCACTGGTGGATGGCCGGCGAGCGCCTCTTCTTCGCCAAGGACCGTCCCTGGCGGCGCGCAGACGTCATCGTCTCCGGAGACGCCCCGGCCGGCGTGGAGCCGGGAGAGATCGCCTGGACTCCCGGGCCGCTCCTGGCCGGCTGAAGCCCGACTCTTCGCCGGGGCTTCAGTCCCCCAGCGCGGTCCCCACGGCGCGAGCGGCCTGAATCCACTCATGGTCGGCCGGAACGAACTTGGTGCGTCCGGCCACCTCCTTGAGCGGCACCAGCTCCGTGCCGTGACCACGGTCGGCGACCATGACTCCGAAGTGGCCCTCCGCAATCGCGTTGGCTCCGGCCACGCCCAGGCGTGTGCCCAGAGACGATCCGCTCCGCAGGGCGAGCCGCCGCGCTGGACGTATCCCAGGATGGACACGCGCGCCTCCAGCCCGGTCAGGCTCTCCAGCTGCTCGGCCAGGGTGAAGGTGTTGGCGCGGTGAGAGGCCTCCAGACGCTTGACGCCCCGCTTGGCCATCGCCTTGCGCTCAGGACTGGAAGCGTCCTTGACCAGGGCGCGAGCGTGCTCCAGCTCGGCGTGATCCGTCACTGACAGCGCACCCTCGGCTACGGCCACCACGGAGAAGGACGACCCGTGGGAGCGGCGTCGCTCGATCTTGTCCGCGATCGCGTCCACCGAGTATGGAATCTCCGGCAGCAGAATGACATCCGCCCCGCCCGCGATGCCGGCGCCCAGGGCCAGCCAGCCGGCCCGGTGCCCCATGATCTCGGTGAGGATGATGCGGTGATGGGAGTGCGCCGTCGAGTGCAAGCGGTCCACAGCCTGAGTGGCGATCTCCAGGGCCGTGGCGAAACCGAAGGAGGAGTCGGTGTGGACGATGTCGTTGTCAATGGTCTTGGGCAGGTGGATGATGTTGAGACCCGCATCCATGAGGCGTTTGGCGTTCTTCGCGGTTCCTCCCCCGCCGAGGCAGACCAGGGCGTCGATCCCGTCCTTCTCGCAGTTGTCTACGATGGTGGGCACCATGTCACGGGGCTCGCCGTCCACCATCATCCGATGCACCTTGTCCCGGCTGGTTCCCAACATGGTTCCGCCGGTGGTGAGGATCCCGGACAGGGCGGCGGGGTCGAGCTCGGTGAAGCGGTTCTCGGCCAGGCCGCGCATGCCGTCCCGGAAGCCGACGAGCTCCCAGCCATGCTGCTGGATCGCCGCCTTTCCGAAGCCTCGGATCGCCGCGTTGAGTCCCGGGGCGTCGCCGCCCGCCGTGAGAATGCCGATGCGCTGAGCCATGAAGCCAAGTATGCCGGTCCCTGCTGGTCCGCACAGGCGCTAACTGAAACGGATCGACGACGCCGCGTTAGACGCCAACCGGTATCATCATTACCCTGATCGCGTCGATGACGGGGAACCCAGTGGGAACCCAACGGGAACACTGCACCTTCCTTCGGCGTTGACGCACCGGTGCCCTGGAGGTTGCGCGGTAGCCGCATGCTCCGTCAGAACCGGGACACCACGAGAGACGACCCACAAGGAGACCACAAGCATGGCAGACCGCGCACTGCGAGGCATGACCATTGGCGCGAAGTCGATGGAGTCGGAGGACGGCGTCGAGTTCGCCGAGCGGATGATCGTCAGCTACGAGTGCCCGATGGCGCACGTCACCAGGATCCCCGATGTCCACCGAGGCCGAGGTGCCTCCCACCTGGGAGTGCCCCGAGTGCGGCCAGCTCGCCGCCCGGCGCGGCGAGGACGAGCCCGAGCCCGACGAGCCCAAGAAGACCCCGCGCACCCACTGGGACATGCTCCTGGAGCGCCGCAAGGTCGACGAGCTCGAAGTTCTCCTCAACGAGCGCCTCGAGGCGCTGCGCAGCGGCGAGGTCTACCGCGAGCGGGTCAGCGGCTGAAAAAGCCGTCAGGAGCGCTTCGGTCGCGATGAGCTCGTCGGGCGCTGCTGCTGGTACCCGGCAGCGGCCCGACGGCGCTTGTCGCGGGCGGCGCGCAGCCTGCTTCCGGCGACCTTGGCCGCATCGAGCAGCTGGCCGGAGCGCTTGGCGACACCCCAGCGGGTCACCAGTGACAGCTCCTCGGTGAAGATGCCCCCCCGAGAGCTTGGACTGACCGGCCTCCCGCTCCAGGAAGGTGATCGGCATCTCCACGATGCGCCCGCCGATCTCGTCAACCAGCTTGGTCATGTTGACCTGGAACCCGTAGCCGAGAGCCTCGACCTTCCCGAGGTCCATGCGGCGCAGGATCGAGGCACGGAAGACCCGGAAGCCCGCGGTGGCGTCCTTGACGCGCAGCCCCAGCATGGCGTTGATGTAGAGGTTCCCGGCCTTGGACAGGGCCACCCGCTTGGCGTCCCAGCCCTCGGTGGCGCCGCCGGAGACCCACCGCGAGCCGATGACGAGGTCCGGCTCGTCGGCCATCTCAGCGCGCTGAATGAGCAGGGCCAGGTCCTCGGCGCGGTGGGAGCCGTCGGCATCCATCTCCACGATGAGCTCGTAGCCGGCGGCCAGTGCCCAGGAGAACCCGGCGAGGTAGGCCGGGCCCAGCCCGTTCTTCTCCGAGCGGTGCAGGACATGGATGTGGGAGTCCTCGTCGGCACGGGTGTCGGCGTAGTCGCCGGTGCCGTCGGGAGAACCGTCGTCGACGACGAGAATGTCCGCCTCAGGAGCGTGCTCGCGGACCCGGTCCAGTGCCGTGGGCAGGGACTCGATCTCGTTGTAGGTGGGGATGACGACGAGTGCCTTCACTTCTGTCTCCAAGGTTGGGGTCGTGTGGCGCCGAGGCTAGTGGCGGCGCCCTGAGATTATCTGAGATCAGCGACGACGCCGGCGATCCCCGGCCGCAGCCGCTGCCTTCCGCCCTGAGCGCAGCCGGCTCAGGATACCGGCTCCCACCAGTAGCCCTGCACCGGTGAGGAGGATGATGCCGGGGGCGGCACCGAGCCGGTCGGCGACGGTTTGCGAGCTGCGCAGCGGAACGTCGGCCACGAGGCTCGCCTGGGTGTAGGGCCGGGTGACCTGCTCGACCTCACCGCGGGGGTTGATGATCGCGGTGTAGCCGACGGTGGAGGCCTGGATGACGCTGCGGCCGTGGACCACCGCCTGGACACGGCCCTGGGCGAGCTGCTGGGCGGCCTCGCCGGAGTCGAGGAAAGAGGCGTTGTTCGTCGGGATGATGATCGCCTGCCCGCCCTGTTCGACGCCAGTGCGCAGGGCGTCGTCGTAGGCGACCTCGAAGCAGATGCCCATGGCGAAGGTGACGTCCCGGCCCTGGGTGACGGCCGGAACCGTCAGGGTGCTGGGACCGGTGCCGGGCAGCATGTCGATGCCGACCCGGTCGACCTGGGTGGTCAGGCGCCGTACCAGGGAACGGGAGGGGGATGTACTCCGCGAAGGGCACGGGCCGGTGCTTGCGGTAGTAGGGATGAGCCGTCTTGCCCGAGACGTCTCCGGGATTCCAGATGAGGACGTCGTTGTAGCGGATGTCATCGACGACAGGAACTGTGCCCACGAGCACGGGCGCCTGGACCGCCTGGGCGGCCTCATCGACGATGCTCGCCGAGGCCGGGTAGTCGCGTGGGTCCAGGTCCGCGGAGTTCTCCGGCCAGATGACCATGTCGAGGCTGCCGGGGCCCACGTCGGCGGCCAACTGCTTGGTCGCCTTGGCGTGGTTGCCGGTCACCTCCAGGGCCCGGTTGAAGGCGTCCTCGAAGTCGGTGGCCACATTGCCCTGGACGGCTCCGACTCGGACGGTGCCGTTTTCAGCGCGCGTCTCCAGTGGCAGCGTCCGCGGCGCAACGAGCACAGCCGCTGCAATTGCTGCGCAGACGAGGACCGGCATCGCGCGGCGCTCATAGATGGAGCGAGCTGCATGGGCGAGGCATGCGGCCGCCAGTGCCACCAGCAGCCCCACCCCGGCGCTGCCGACATAGGCCGCTGCCGGTAGGACAGGGGCATCCGCCATGGCGAAAGCCAGGCGCCCGAAGGGGAAACCGCCCAGCGGCCACACCGAGCGCAGCTCCTCGACCCCGGACCACAGCACGGCGAAGCAGAGCACACTGGCCGCTCCGGCCGGCACACGCCGCGTGAGCCGCCCTCGCCGGGCGGCTCCCTGGAGCAGTGGCAGGCGGCTCACCAGGGACCAGGCCCCGCCGAGTGCGGCCAGGTAGAGGGACTCGAAGAGCGTCAGTGCGATCCAGCCGATCGGGTTGCCCATCCCCACCATCGTGAAGTGCAGCAGAGGAGTGAACAGGCCGAAGCCGTAGAGCAGTCCCAGACCGGTGCCCGCCCAGAAGCGGCGGCCGCGGATGAGGAGCATGAAGGCCCCGGCCCCGACGAGGGCCGACCACCACAGGTTTACCGGGGGGGAAGGCGGCGTAGGTGGCCAGCCCCGCCAGCAGGGCCACCCCCCGCCGGGGCTGATCGACGAAGCCAGCCGGGGGACTGAGAGAGCATCCGGGAGGGCAACCGAGAGGGCACTGTCACGCGGTGAAGCATACGGGTACGTTGATAGTTAACCTTTGTGACGGCGGGCCAGAGCGTGATGCACGGGCCGCCAGGCCAGGGCCAGCACGGTGCCGATGACGGCTCCGATGAGGCAGGACATGGCTGTTCCGGTGATCCAGGACAGGACCGGGTTGTGGGTGAGCTCCTCGGCCCACTCGATGGCGTGGTGCAGCGGGTGGAAGCCGACCTTGGCGAGGTTGGCCGCCAGGATGTGGCCGCCCACCCACAGCATGGCCACGGTCCCGATGATCCCGATGCCGCGGAAGAGGGCCGGCGCAGAGGTCACGATCGCGCGGCCAAGGGAGCGGATGGCGCCGGTGCGGCCCTGTCCGGCCAGGTGCGCGCCGGCGTCGTCGAGCTTGATGAGGGCCGCCACCAGGCCGTAGACGGCGAAGGTGATGAGCAGGGCGATGAGGACCAGCACGATGATGCGCCGCATGGAGGACTCCCCCTCCACCTCGGCCAGGGCCAGCAGCATGATCTCGGTGGACAGGACGAAGTCCGTGGTGATGGCCTGACGGATGATCTGGGCCTCGTCGATCGGACCGGACTCCTCCTCGGCGTGAGCAGCGCCGCCGAAGCGCTCGAGGATCTTCTCCCCGCCCTCGAAGCACAGGTAGGCGCCGCCGATGACGAGCGCCACCGGCAGGAGCCACGGCGCCACGGCCGTCAGCAGCAGGCCGATGGGCAGGATGATGAGGAGCTTGTTGCGCAGCGAGCCCAGTGTGATCTTCTTGATGATCGGCAGCTCCCGGTCCGGGGTGATGCCGGTGACGTACTGGGGTGTGGTGGCGACGTCGTCGACGGCGGCCGCCGAGACCTTCGCCGAGGTCTTGACGGCCATGGAGGCCGTGTCGTCAACGGTGGACAGCGTCAGCTTGGCGAGCGTGGCGATGTCGTCGAGAAGGGCGAAGAAGCCTGACATAGGGGCATGAGTCCTGTCGTCCGGAGTATCGGCTGGAACGAGAGTACTAGCCGCCGCGTCACACGGCCGACCAGCTCACCACTCCCCTATTGAGATCCAGGGAGGCCTCGGCGGCGCGCATCGACAGGTCGGTGACCGCCCTGGCCTGTTCGGGGGTGGCGTCCGGTGGCGGTGAGAGGCTCGCGATCTGCCCGACGACGTCGAGCAGCTGCTTGCACCAGCGCACGAAGTCCCCGGCCGTCAGTTCTGTGGCGTCCAGGATGTCCGCCAGCTGCGCTCCGTCGCACCAGGCCTGGACGGCCCCGGCCAGTGCCGGCTCCGCGCCTGAGGAGGCCTCGATGCGGGCCAGGGACTCCAGGTCGTGGATCCGGTGCGAGACCCCCAGCTGTGCGCGCAGGCACTGGCCGAGCCTGGATGCGGGCGCCACGGGCAGCCCGATCGACTGGGCGCTCAGTCGCGGCTCGTAGACGCAGGCGCTCAGCGCCCCGGCCAGCTCCGCGGCGCTGAGGTCCTCGAAGACTCCCGTGCGCAGGCACTCGGCGATGAGCAGGTCCCGCTCGGCGTAGATCCGGGCCAGCACCTTGCCGGCACCGGTGACCCGCAGCTCACGCTCCGGGTGCTCCCGGTCCACGGGCCGCAGGTAACCCAGCTCGAGCAGCACCTCGCAGACGGCATCGAAGAGGCGGGCAATGGTGCCGGTGCGGGTCTCGATGCGCCGTTGAAGGCGCTCGGCCTCGGCCCGGGCCCTGGACCACTTGCGGCCCACCCGGGCGTGCTCCTCCCGGTCGGGGCACCCGTGGCAGGGGTGGGAGCGCATCTCGTGGCGCAGCCGCTCGAGGTTCTCGATCGCGCTGTCTCGGCGGGCCTGCGCGCGGCTGGAGCGGGTGCGTGTGCGCTTGCCACTTCCTTCCAGGTCCCCGGCGCGTAGAGCGTCGACCAGACGCTGAACGAGCCGGTCCCGGTCCCGGGGCCGGTGCGGGTCCACCGAGTCGGCCACCCGCAGGGCGCCCACGCGCATGACCCCGTCCGGTGCCGTGTCCGGGGTCAGGGCGACGACTCGCGCATCCTCCCCCAGCACCGTGATGGTGGGCGTCCCGGTCCGGTCGGCACCGACCTGAAGGACGATACCGTGGCGGCGGCGTCGCCCCTTGCGGAAGACGATGACGTCACCGCGTCCCAGTGAGCTCATGGTCCGCCCCGTCTCGCTGCGGCGCGCCGCGGACTTGTCGCGCGACAGGTCCGCCTCGGTGTCGGCAATGGCCTGGCGCAGGGAGGCGTACTCGCGGAAGTCGCCCAGACGACACGTCATGTCCTTCTCCAGGCCCTCCAGGCTGCGGCGCTTGCGGCGAGCCTGAGCGGCCAGTTCCACGACGCCGCGGTCGGCCTGGAACTGGGCGAAGGACTGCTCGAGCACCTCACGCACCCGCGTGCGCGGCATGCGCTCGAGCAGGTTGACGGCCATGTTGTAGGTCGGGCGGAAGGCGGAGACCAGCGGGTAGGTGCGCCGGGAGGCCAGCGAGGAGACCGTGGCCGGCTCGACGTCATCGGCCGCCAGCACGACGGCGTGGCCCTCCACATCGATGCCACGGCGTCCGGCCCTCCCCGTCAGCTGGGTGTACTCCCCCGGGCTGAGGGTGACGTGAGCCGAGCCGTTCCACTTGCGCAGCGACTCCAGGACCACGGTGCGGGCGGGCATGTTGATCCCCAGCGCCAGGGTCTCGGTGGCGTAGACGACCTTGACCAGGCCCGCGCTGAAGAGCTCCTCCACCGTCTCCTTGAACACCGGCAGCAGCCCCGCGTGGTGGGCCGCGACGCCGCGCTCCAGGGCGTGGGCCCAGAAGTGGAAGCCGAGGACCCCCAGGTCACCGACGGGGATGTCAGCGGTGCGCCGCTCGATGACCTCGCGGATTCGGGCCGCCTCGGCCTCGGTGGTCAGGTCCACCCCGGCGCTGACCACCTGGTGGACGGCCTGCTCACAGCCCGCCCGAGAGAAGACGAAGACGATCGCGGGCAGCAGGCGCGCCCCCTTCCAGGGCCGTGACCACCTGTAGTCGCGAAGGCGGCTTCAACCTGGCCGTGCGGGCTCCTCCCTCGCCACGGCGAGGAGCCCGTCCCCCTCGGGCGGAGCGCTTCCAGGGCTGCGGCCCTCGGGCCGAACCGCCACCGCGGCCACGGTAGCTGTTCTTGGAGGCGCCGCCGGAGGCGGCGGCACGCCGGGCCTGCTTGACGGCCTTGAGCAGCTCGGGGTTGAGCGGAGGCTGCCCCGTCTGCTCCGCCTGCCGCTCCGGCTCAGTCTGCTCACACTGGTCGAGCTGGTCTGAGTGCTCAGTCACCTCTGCGGAGTGGAGTACAACGGCAGCAGCCGGCGTCCGACCATCATGTGCTGAGTCAGCGGGACGGGGCGCTCCTCGGAGACGACGACGGCGGTCCTGCCACGAACCTGGCCGAGCCAGTCACCGAACTCCTCGGCGTTGGAGACCGTGGCGGACAGGGAGATCACCTGGACCTCAGCGGGCAGGTGGATGATGACCTCCTCCCACACCGGCCCGCGGAAGCGGTCGGCCAGGTAGTGGACCTCGTCCATGACCACGAAGCCCAACCGGTCCAGGTCACGCGAGCCCGAGTAGAGCATGTTGCGCAGCACCTCGGTCGTCATGACCACCACGTCCGCGTGAGGGTTGACGGAGGTGTCACCGGTCAACAGCCCCACCCGTTCCTGACCGTGGCGGGCCACGAGGTCCAGGTACTTCTGGTTGCTCAGTGCCTTGATGGGGGCGGTGTAGAAGGTCTTGAGCCCCCGGGCCAGGCCCAGGTGCACGGCGAACTCCCCCACCACTGTCTTGCCGGCGCCCGTCGGGGCGGCGACCAGCACACCCTCTCCCCGCTCGACGGCGCCGCAGGCCTCCTCCTGGAAGGGATCGAGGGGGAAGTCATAGCCCTGGACGAAGCGGGCGAGCTCACTGCTGGAGGCGGCCTGTCGACGTCGAGATGCGGCATAGCGCTCGGCTGGTGAGCTCATGGCAACACCTTACGGGCCGGATCAACCCTGAGCCGGTAGGAGCAGCCGGACGGCGTCGGGGACGGCCTCAAGACGCAGGGGCAGCTCGGCCAGCGGCTCGCCGTCGGCGAAGGGGTGAGGAGGCGGGCGCAAGCCCCGATCACGGCCGGTTCGCTCAGTGAGCGCCTCAATGGTGACGGTGCGGCTGCGCTCGACGTGGACGACCGGGTCGGTCAGGTGCGTGCCGCGGAAGAGCCGGCGGAAGAGGACGAGCAGGTGGGTGCGGCCCACGGGATCCAGGCGCAGCACCTCCAGGCGGCCGTCAGTGGGGTCGGCCTGGGGCGCCAGGTCCATGCCGCCGCCGACGTAACGGGTGTTGGCCACCGCCAGCAGGAGCGCCGGCCCCTCCCAGGTGCCCTCGTCGGTGGTGACCCGGTAGCCGTAAGGCGCCAGCGTCGCGAGCTCGGCGGTGAAAGCGCGCACGTAACGTCCCTCGCCGGCCGGCCAGGAGAGGGTGTTGGCGCGGGCGTTGACGGCTGCGTCCACTCCGGCGCTGACCACGGCCAGGGACCAGCGCCGCTGCGGGGCCAGCAGGGTTCCATCGGGGCGGGAGGCATAGATCGCGTCCACCGCCGTGATGGCGCCCTTTCCGGACAGCGCCTGGTTGATGAGGCGGGCGGAGGCCTCCGCGTCCCGGCTGGGCAGACCGAAGTGCCGAGCGATGTCGTTACCGGTGCCGGTGGCCACGATGCCCAGGGGCACGCCCGTCGTAGCGACGATGTCCACCCCCAGGTGGACCATACCGTCCCCGCCGACGACCACCAATGCCTCAACGTTCTGGTGCGGTTCATCCCCCAGGAGGGCCCGTCCTGCGTCACGCGCCTGCTCGTAGGAGCTGCCACGCACGTGAAGGACTTCGTGGCCGGCCTCGGTGAGGATCCGGCGGGCGACGTCATCGGCGGCCGCATGACGTCCTCGGCCCGAGGAGGGTTGGACAGCAGTGCGATACGCATCGAAGGAAAGGCTGGGACAAGTCAGGTAGGGGCGGGGTGATGCACCCGGCTACTCGGCCAGGGCGGCCTCGAGCTCGGCATCGAGCTGGGCGCGCTTCTCCACCCGTTTGTCATGTGTGATGGAGATGAAGCAGGCCAGGAAGTACAGGCCGGTGACGGGCAGTGCCATGAAGATCATGGACCAGGGATCCGGCAACGGGTTGGCGAAGGCCATGAAGGTGAAGATCGCGACAACCGCCCAGCGCCAGCCCTTGAGCATCGTGGTGCCCTTCATGAGGCCCAGCATATTGAGGGCAACGAGGAGTTCGGGCAGGAGGAAGGCGATGCCGAAGACGAGGACCAGCCTCATGACGAAGGACAGGTAGACGCCCGCGTTGATTAGTCCTGCTGTAGGACCGGAGGGGATGAAGCCGGTGAGGATGGCGACCGCATGCGGCATGATCCACATGCCCAAGGCGGCGCCGGCGGAGAAGAGCAGCAGTCCTACGACACCGTAGGCCCATGTGTAGGCCTTCTCCCTACGGGTCATCCCCGGTCCCACGAAGGCCCAGAACTCGTACATCCACAGTGGCGCGGAGAATAGGACGCCGAGCCAGATCGACACCTTGAGCCTCATGTCGAAGGAGGCCAGGATCGTGTCGAAGTTCAACGTGAGGTTGGCGCCTCGGGCGTTGGCCGCCTCGATCGGTCGGGTGATGAGGGAGAAGGCCTGTTCGTAGAGAACATAGCCCACAACCGACATGACCAGAATGCCCAGGGCCGAGATGAAGAGCCGGTTGCGCAGCTCGCGCAGGTGGTCCCCGATGGACATGCGCGCCTCGGGGTTGTCCTTGCGCCTCGATCGCTTGATCCGAGGGAGCTTGGGCACCACGGCCTCCTTTGTCTGCGAGTCACCGGCTTCGGCCGGATGACATTACTTCTGGGATGCGCCCTCAGTGTTCTGGGAGGTCTGACCGGACTGGGTGGGCTCGGTGTAGTAGGTGCCCTCCTGCGGCTGCTGAATCTGGGCCTGGGAGTCCTTGGAGTCGTCGTCGCGCAGCTCCTTGACCTCCTTCTTGAAGACCTTCATGGACTGGCCCACGCTGCGGGCGATGTCAGGCAGTTTGCTGGAGCCGAAGACAAGCAGGACGAGGACAAGCAGGACGACGATGTGCGTCGGAGTGAACTTCACGGTGCTGCTCCTTGTGGTAGGGGCTATCGATACGGGCTGAGTGTAGCCTCCCGGGCGGGCGCCTCAGAACGAGGGTCCTGATGGTTCTCCCCAAGGCGGACGGGGCAGGGCTCAGCAGTCGTATGAGGTCAGAGCCTGTTTGGCGGATGCTGCCGCCTCCTGGGCGAGGTCCGGGGGCTCCACCGCCACGAGATGGCGACCCGCTGAGAGGACCAGGCCGATGAGCCAGGCGCGGTCGCGTCCCTCGACGACGACCCTGAGCATCCGTCCGCGGTCTCCTCCTGCGAGAGGTACGGGACCTGCTCGCCGAGCCAGCGGCCCGTGGGTTGGAGAACCAGCGTGGCGCGAGGTCTGTCGCTCGCGGAGTGGTCGGCCTCGGGCTGGTTCCTTCTGCGTGAGGAGCGATGCCGCACGGCCGGGGTGTCAAGCGCCTCAGCCGAGGTGATCCGGTCCAGGCGGAAGCTGCGTTCGGCGTGGGCACTGAGGCACCAGCCCACCAGCGTCATATGTGATCCATCACTTTCCAGGGTGATGGGATCGACGTCTCGCTCCGAAGGGGTGTCGGTGGCGGAGACATAGACCAGGTGGAGGCGCCGTCTGTCCTGCAGGGCGGAGCGCACAACGGCCAGGATCCGGGACGTACGGCTGGAACGTCCTGCGTGTGCGGGCCCTGGGACGGTGGTGGTGACGGTTCCCGGATCGACGCGCGCGTCGGAGTCCTCGGAGGAGGCGCTAGAGCTGAGCAGGGCGGTCACCGCCTGCTGGGTGGAGGCGATGACGGGTGCGGAGGCCTCGTCGTCGGCCAGGAGGTCGGCGAGCACCCTGAGTGCCATGAGCAGAGAGATTGCCTCCTGCCGGGTGAGGCGAACCGGGCGGTCCAGCCCCAGCGGTTCGGACAGGCGCAGGCGCCCGGCCTCGAAGTCCGCGGCGTCGAAGTCCACAAGGTCTCCGTGCATGCCGCCGGGCAATCCGGAGACCCACAGCGTGTTGATGTCGCGCTCAATGACGGCCGGGGTGACGCCGAAGTGGTTGGCGGCCTCCGTGACGGTCACGCCGGGGTGCTCCGCGACCCAGGCGGGCAGCGCCAACAGTCGCGCGAGCTGGTCGGAGGCGGATACGCGCGCCATCGTCACTCCCCCTCCGGCGCCGCAAGCCCGGCGGCGCCGCGCAGGTGGGACAGGACCGCCTGGCGCAAGGAGTCAGGGACGAGAACGACAACCGCGTCGCCAAGAGCGGCCACGGTCCCGGCGAAGGAGAAGGGATCCTCGTACTCGACAGCGATGAGATCACGGCCTTCCAGGTGCGCGGGCAGAGCAGGCAGTTCTGCCTGCAGGGCCTGAACCGGATCGAGGTGGGCCCCGGCCAGGCGCAGTCCCAGAGCCCGCCCCGGCAGGGCGGCGAGCAGTGCGCGCCGGCGGCTGGGCGCCTTGGCGGGAAGCCGGGTGAAGGCTCCGGGGCTCCCATGGACGGTGACTGAGCCGGTGATGCGAGCCAGTCGGAAGGTCAGCAGCCTGACGGCGGTTCCTTCCGCTTCCTCCGGTTGTCTGCTGGCGTCTGGGCTGTGGGCACCTGCCGGCTCGACGGCGTCGAGGTACCAGGCGCCCTCGGCCAGGCGCAGGTGGTGCGGCTCGACAGTGCGGGCCCGGGTGCTGCCCGAGCGGGCCGAGACGTAGTCGAAGGTGACCAGGCGGCGCTCGTCGACCGCGGTGATGAGCTCCTCGGGGATCTCCTCACCGGACAGGTCCGCGGTGAGGGCCGGCAGGCTGGCGGAGCCGCCCCCCGGTCGTTCCCTCACTGACGGCGCGCAGCTTGGTCAGGGCCCGCCGGGCCGTGGCGGGAAGATCGCCGTCGCGCCATGCGGATGCGGCCAGGCTCAGGCAGGCGGCCTGCTCGGCGCTCAGGTGCAGCGGGGGAAGGGTGTAGTCCTCCTCGATGACCCGGTACCGGGGCTCCTCGGGGCGTCCGGTGGTGGTCACCTCGATACCGAGCTCGCGCAGCGTGTCCTTGTCCCGCTCGAACTTGCGGCGAGCCGAGAGCGGATTCGTGGAGGGGTCCGCCAAGCCGTATCCCGGCACACTGGCCACGAGCTCCTCGGCAGTGAGACCGGTGGTGGTGTTGCGCAAGGTGAGCAGAAGGCTCACCAGACGCTCCTCGGTGCTACGGGTCGGCTGGCTCACGGTGCCCCAGCCTAGGAGAATCCGGTGGCCTGCGGCTGGTGGCGCGCGCGCCCGGATAGTCTGCCGCCATGATGTGGCGCGACGGCGTAGTGACCGGGACCAGGACGGCATGGGGACCCGCGGGGCGATCCTGCGCCGAGCTGGACGTGGAGATCGTCGGAGCCCCGAATGGTGCGGATGGCCTGCTGCCCGGCCAACGGGTCCGTGCGGTCGCTTACGAGGCCCTCACCGGGCTGCCCGGCGCCGCCGAGCGGGTGAGGCTGGAGGTCTCGGCCCTCGACCGCGCCCTGGGCACGGGCGGGCACGCCATGGTCAGCTCTCGCCTGGACGTCCTGCCCCCCCGATCCTCCGCGCGAGGGGCACCTCGTCAAGGCCCGCTACATGCCGGACCAGGTGATGGTCACCGGCGTTGACGAACAGGGCACGGCCCACCACGGCTTGCTGTCCCAACCGATCGGCAGCCTCGACCTGGAAGGGATGCCGGTGGTGGTGGCCGACCTGCACTCGAGTCTGCCGGCGGTGCTCGCCGGGCTGCGCTCCCCCGACGGCCAGGAGCAGCCACGAGTCGCCTACATCATGACCGACGGCGGCGCCCTGCCCCTGGCCTATTCGCGGGTCGTTGCCGCCCTGAGCCAGGCCGGGTGGCTGATCGGGGCCATCACGGCCGGGCAGGCCTGGGGCGGTGACATCGAGGCAGTCAGCGTCCACAACGCGCTCCTGGCGGCCCGTCACGTCCTGTACGCCGATGCCGCCGTCGTCATCCAGGGGCCCGGGAACCTGGGCACTGAGACGCCCTGGGGCTTCTCCGGGGTGGCCTGCGGGGACGCGATCAACGCCATCGCCACGCTGGGCGGACACCCGGTGGCCTGCCTGCGTGTCTCCGACGCCGATCCCCGCGCCCGCCACAGGGGCGTGTCCCACCACTCGATGACGGCTTACGGGCGAGTCGCGCTGGCGGGGGCCGACGTCGTCGTCCCCGGCCTGGAGGGGCCGCTGGGGGTGCAGGTGCGTCGGGAGGCCGAGACCCTGTGCGCGCCCCGGCCGGGCGCCGGGCAGCACCGACTCGTCGAGGTTCCCGCCGACGGGCTCCTGGAGCTGCTGCGGGCTGCAGAGGCGCAGACCGGGGTCAGGCTGTCCACCATGCGACGAGGTTTGGATGAGGACGCGGCCGCCTTCATCGCCGCAGCGGCGGCGGGTCGCCACGCGCGCCATATCCTTGACGAAGGAACGGCACATGGCTGATCGAGACGGCCAACCGGGCGCGACGGCCCGCAGCGCGGTGCTGCCGACGACAGCGAGTCTGTCAGCGGCCTACGACTGGCAGGCCCGTCACCGCATGGTGCCGGGACGAGGAGGTCGCTGGGCACACTACTCGATCCCGGTCGTGGATCTCGCCCTGGGGATCGTCTTCCTCGCCTTCGCACTGGAGTCGGTCACCTTCATCCTGCGCTTCGGCGGCTATGCCATCTATGTTGCGGACTTCGCCCTGTGTCTGGCGTTGGCGCTGACGCAGTTCGGACGGTTGCGTCTCCTGCGTGTCTCCTTCATCGCGACCTACGCCCTGCTGGCGGCCTACGCGATCCTCGTGGTCCTCTCCCCCGTCAACCTCGGCCTCAACCCGATCATCGCCACGGCGATCACCAGTCTTTACACCGTCACCCGCTGGGAGCCCGACCGGCGCTGGGGCACGGCGGCACTCCTGCTGGCTCTGGCCGGCGCCCTGGTCAACCCCGTTACCCTCGCCTCCTACACCCCGCCCTACGAATCAGACGCCGACCCGACGACAGGCTCCGGCTGGGACGGAACCATCCTCCTGGTCAGAGCACTCTCCAGCCTGGTCTTCGTCGGTGCCGTGGTGCTTACCTACCTGCTGGCCTCCTCCCGGCGCCGGATCGCCGAGAGCCAGGCCCTCGACGTCGGCATCGCCGCGGCCCAGGCGGTTGCGGCCGAGCGCCTCAGCCTGGCCCGAGAGCTCCACGACCTGGTGGGCCACAGCCTCACCACGATCAAGGTGCAGGCCGCCACCGGCCTGGCTCTGGGCGGCGAGGAACGGCTGCGCAGCACGCTGACCACGGTGCGTGACACGGCCGATGCCTCCCTGGCCTCCGTGCGTCAGCTCGTCTCCGTGCTGCGCTCCGACGCCGGCGAGATCACTCCCCTGGCGGACCTGCGGACCATCCCGGCCCTCATCGAGACCACTCGCAGCTCGGGGAGCCGGATCAGCGCCGTGCTTCCCGAACCGGAGGTCCTGGAGCGGTGCAACTCGGCGTGGTCTGCGATACAACGCCTCACCCTCGTGCGTCTGGTAGGAGAGACCCTCACCAATGCCGTCAGGCACGGAACCGGCCAGATCGAGCTGAGCCTGACACTGTCGCAGGACTCCTGCCACCTTCACGTCGCCAACCCGGTGCCGGACGTCGCAGAGCACTCCCCCCTTCGGTGGCAGCGGGCTCGTCGGCCTCGAGGAGCGGCTCAGGCTCGTGGGCGGAACCATGACCCACGGCGTCCACAACGACGGGGACCACAGCTTCTTCACCATTGACGTCGACTTCCCGGTCGCGCCGCTCGAGCTACCCGCGAGCGCCATGACGGCCGGCGAGACAGGATCAGGAGACTGCAGATGACGACCAGGACGACCGGTGTTATCAGGGTGGCTGTTGTCGACGATCAGCCGCTGCTGGTCAGTGCCTTCAGTGCTCTCGTGGCCGCACAGCCCGATATGGAAGTGGTTCTGGAAGCCGTCAACGGGCGTCAGGCCATCGAGGGGCTGACCGCTCGAGCCACCGGTCCCCACGGAGGGGCCGACCTGGTGCTCATGGATCTGCGGATGCCGGTCCTGGACGGGGTCAGTGCCATTCGCGAGCTGCGTGCGACACCTGCCACCGCCGCCTTGCGGGTTCTGGTCCTGACCACCTTCGATGATGAGGACCTCGTCCTGGCGGCGCTGGGTGCCGGCGCCCACGGCTTCCTCCTCAAAGGACGCCGAGCCGACGACGCTGTTGGAGGCGATCCGCGTCGTCGCCGGCGGAGGGTCCTGGCTGGATCCGGCCGTCACCGGAACCGTTCTGGCGCACCTTGATGCAGGTACCGGTCCTGGTGCCCCGCCGTCGTCGGCCTCCCCGCCGGCCTCCCCGTCGGCACCGACCGATGGGGCCGTGCCCGTTGTGGGGGCGCCGTCGGGTCCCTACGAGGCGCTCACCGGTCGGGAGGACGCCGTACTCGCTTTGGTGTGCCAGGGGTTGAGTAACGCCAGTATCGGTGAGCGGCTCCATGTCGCCGAGTCGACGGTCAAGTCCCATGTCAAGACGATCCTGGGTAAGACGGGCTGCCACAACCGGGTCGAGCTCGTCATTTACGCCCTGACCACGGGACTCGTCCAGCCGCGGTAGCTCTCCTCCCCAGGGAGGAGACGGGAGTGTGGGAGCGGATGCGGACTGTATCCCTGGTGGGGATCCGTTGAGGTACTGGTGCGCAGGAGCATGGAACCATGACAGCCACCGCAATATCATCACTTCCCCCCTCCTCCCCCACCTACGGCGCCGGTCACACCCCCGGGCTGAGGCTCGCCGGCATTTCCAAGTCTTTCGGTCGCCAGAAGGTCCTTGCCGATCTGGACCTGTCGGCCTATCCCGGCCGTGTCTACGGGCTGCTCGGCCTCAACGGGGCGGGCAAGTCGACCGCCTTCAACATCGCCCTGGGGCTGCTCACACCCGACGCCGGGCGTGTGGAGATTCAGGGGGCTCCGTTCTCCCGTCGCAGCCTGGCACGGGTGGGGGCCTCCATTAACGGGCCCGCCCTTTTTCCCAGCTGTCCGCGCGACGCAACCTGCTCGTCCACTGCCGTCTGACCGGTACCTCGCCGCAGGCCATCGCCCCGCTCCTGGAGCGTGTCGGGCTGGCTGGAGTTGGCAGGAAGCGTGCTGGCTCCTTCTCCACCGGCATGAAGGTGCGCCTGTCCCTGGCTATGGCGCTTCTGACCGACCCGGAGGTCCTCATCCTCGACGAGCCCCAGAACGGACTGGATCCTCAGGGCATTATCGAGCTGCGCGATCTCGTACGGAACCTGGCTGACGAGGGACGCACCGTCGTCGTCTCCAGCCACCAGCTCGGGGAGATCGCCCGCATGAGTGACGATATCGGGGTCCTGGCGACCGGGCGCCTCGTTTACGAGGGGCCGCTGGCCGACTTCGCCGACGCCGACGACGAACGGGCCATGGAGGCGGCATTCCTGGCGGCAGTCACCGGAAGCGGACGCCTGCCCGGACGGAGGTGCGCGCATGAGCACCGTTGTGCAGCCGCAGACCCGGATGAAGGCACAGGGGACGGCAAAGGTGAGAGTAGGCCTGTGGGACCTGGTGCGCGCCGAGCTCACCCGCAGTCGGCGCACCTTCACCTGGGGCGTGATCGGGGCGACTCTCATCTTCACCGTTCACACCATCATCCTGGCGAACGCCTCAATCTCCTCAGGAGTGGTCACGGAGCTCCAGTGGAACGGCAATGCTCTGGCGTGGATGCACATGTATGCCGGGGGCTTCGCGGTGCCTCTGGGGCTGCTGACCGGGGCGATGGCTCAGTGGCGTGAGCAGCGGTGGCGTCAGGGTGGGACGGCATGGCGCGCCGTCGCACCGCGCCGGGTGGCGGGTGCCCGCCTCGTGGTCCTGAGCCTGTCCGCGCTGGTCTGCCAGGTGGCGCTGGTCGCCCCGGTGGTGGGTCACGCCCTCATCGTCGGCAACGGCTGGGGTCCTTGGGACCGGTACCTGCTGTTCGCCACTACATGTGGATCGTCGTCACCGGGGCCTGCGCCTGGGGCATGGCAGCCTTCCACGTGCTGCGAGTTGTTTCCGTAGGGGTCGCCCCTGTCCTCGGCTTCGTCTGGTCCGTGGCGGGCGTGGTCCAGGCCGAGCGGAGCGACTGGTGGATGCTCCCGTGGGCCTGGACGGCGAGGGTCCCGTTGCCCCTGCTGGGTGTTCACGGCAGCAGCGTGCTGCTTGAGGCGGACTCGCCGGTGTGGGGCTACCCGCTCCTGCCCGGGTTTCTGCTGACGATCGGCCTGACCCTGGCCGGCGTCGGACTGGCCGTACTCTGCGGGGCTTCCGGTGGTGCTGGGGCCTCGGCGTCATCGGTTTCCCGGCTCAGCAGGCTGCTTCCCGGCGGAAGGGATGCCGTTGACGATCAGTCGGAGACCGTCTCGGTGCAGTCACCGGAGCAGGCCCCAGGCGCGCGCGCCCAAAGCATCCCGATTCGCCGAGCCACGCCCACCACCCGTATGGCCCGTGTTCCCGGGCCGCGCAGTGCCGTCCTGGCGATGGCCGGCGTTCTGCCCTGGATCGTGTGGGTGGTCCTGGCGGTCCTGCTGCTCGCCTTCCTGGGGGTCCTCCACGCCGTGTATCCACCCGGGTACGGGCAGAGCTTCCTCGAGCTCATGGGAGTGCCGGTTGCCGCAGCCCTCGTCGGCATCACGGTGTGGGGACGTCTCCAACCTGCCTGGCGTGCGCTCATCACCCGCCGAGGTGCCGGGACCATCCTGACCTCAGCTGCGGTCCTGAGTGGGTTCTTCCTCATCCCGGTCCTGGGTGCCTCCTGGGGCATGACGGTCCTGGGCGACACGTTGACCCGCACCGACCCCACCCTGCCGGCGGTGACTGGCCCGGTCTACGGGTTCATGGTGATGCCGGCCGTTGCCTTCATGATCGCGGCCGTCAGCCTGGCGGTGGCTCTGAGCACCCGGATCGTCGTGGCGATCGTCCTCAACATCATCCTGGTCATCATGGGGCTGCTCATCGGCGGTAACGAGGTCCTGGCAGCCACCTGGCTGTGGCGGCTGGCCCCCTGGGGCTGGATGAGTATCGCTCACCAGTTCCCCGAGCGTTGGCTCACGATCGTCGTCCTCAGCCTGCTCATCGGATCGGTGGCGATGGGGACAGCGGCCCTAGGTGCCCGGCGCGCCGCCATCCGGGACTGAGTGGGGGGCTCGGCGGTGGTCTGAGAGGTCTTGGTGTCACGTTTGGCGACTTTTAGGGTGTCCGTCGGCTGGCGTGTCCGGGTCTGTGGAGCTCTGACGAGCGCATACCCGTGCCAGGGCGCGACGTTATCGGCCAGGGGTGCTCCTAAAAGTCGCCGTTTGTGACACCGTTCGCCGGCCGAGCTGGTGGTTTGGGGTGTGGGCGTGTGTGCTGGGTGTGGGGGTTAGTGGCCTTGGGCTTCTTCTGCGTCGTCGGTGAGGTAGGTGATGACGCGGACCAGGTCGTAGGGGGTGGAGGTCTCGGTGGTGGTGATGGTGCCCTCGATGGGCCGCCACTGGTTCTCGCTAGTGGGGCGGAACCTCGTGGTCCAGGTCGTGGTCAGGGTGGTGGTGATGCCGGTGGCGGTGTGCTGGTAGTGGTGGGTCACCGTCTGGTGGGGGTAGGGGGCGCCGGGGTCGGCGGTGGTTGTGGTGGTGCCGTCTCCCCAGCCCCAGGTGTAGGACACCGGGGTGAACTCCACCTCGATGGAGGTGCCCAGGATGGTGGTGGTCTGGTAGCGCACGGCGGGGTTGGTGTAGACGATGAAGGCCTTGGAGATGATGACCTTGGGTCCCGGGGGCTGACGCGTGATACCCGAGCCGGAAGCGATCAGCGTGGCGGCCTGGCGGGTGGTGATCGTGACCGTACGAGGCCCACCGCCGGTGGTGGTGGGTTGGTTGGGCTGGTCGGGGCGGTGGAGGGTGGCCAGGTTGCACGTGTACTTGTCCAGCCCGTAGGCGTCCTTCTCGGGTGAGCACTCCCGATGCGACTGCTCCTCCCACATCGACGGATCCGAGGCGGTCACAGACGGATGCTCCTGAGATGGAGGCTCACCAGAATCCGATGCATCCTCCTGAGGGACAGTTTCAGTCACCTCCCCATAGGTTTCCACTCCTGCGTCCGTATTTCCAGCAGTTACATTAGATTCAACAGTAGTGGAGTCTGAACTTGCGTTTCCGGCATTTTGCATTGGAAGTATGAGTGGAGCGATAAGGCTGACTAAGGCAATGGGGTGCAGTGTCATCATTTGGCCACCTCAACCCCGCCAACCATCCATCCACCATTAACATACCTGACGCCAAAGTTGAGGCTTCTTCCTTTGTCTGGAGCGGATGTCTTGGCTGATCCTCCATCTCCAGGGTGGGAAGTCATGGCGCCATAATCTACAACAACCGTCACACGATTGTAGTCGCGCCCCTCTATTTTCGTAGTATGTCATGTTGGCGACATTCTGCTCCCATTTGTCAATCCACCCGCCGGTAGTGTGCAGGCTGGTGGCCCTGCTGATGGCTGATTGACAGAATTTGCATTGATCTTCGCTCATCTTTGCTAGGTCGGTGGTGTTGCCGGTCATGAAGGCGTAGCGGTAGAGGTCGAGGAAGTAGCCGACGCTGGCTGCTGCGCCCTCGGCGCTCTCCTCGTTCAGCTGTGGGGGCTTGGTCGGTGCGGGTTCGGCCAGGGCGGCGTCACGCTTGGCGCGCAGCTCAGGAGTCAGAGCCGCTTCCCGGGAAGCGGTCGCACTGGCGTTGGCATCAGCAATACCTTTCTCCGCCCGGGCAATAGCCGCCGACGCACTGGCACTGGCGCTCGCACTGGCCTCAGCCTTGGCGTCCCTCACCGAGCAGGCCGCCACCCCCAGCGCCAGCACACACACCGCCACCAGCCCGGCCATACCACTCCGGCGTCCGAAACGAGCTCCGGGTCGAGCCTCGGGGCGGGGCCTGGGCCCCGACAGCACCACCCGACCTGGCCGTCCCAGACTGACGGCCAGGGCTTCTTGCTCCGTGTGCCCGTCGACGCCATCGAGGTTCAGGCCGGTCTGACGGTTGTGTACGGCGGAACGTTGCCCCGAAGTGGCTGGCCGTCTGCTCGGCTGCTGCGCCCCTTCCTCCGGAGCCTGCTGCTCCGCGTGTCCGCCGATGCTGTCGAGGTTCAGCTCGGCCTGCCGGTCATGCGCTCCGGAGCGTTGCATTGGTGGGGTTGAGCGACCGGGGCCCGGAACCAGCCGCCATACGCCCGAGGGCTTGGGAAATCGTAGGGACGCACTCATCACGGAAGCCTCCTCGCCACCGAAACAACTCCATACCCCGCCCGGCCGGGCGACACTGTCCGTCCAGACGGTGCATTGACATTACCTGCCCCAAAGCCCCCAAACCAGACCCCGAGGACACCCTGTGGAAAACCTCAGGGCAGGACATCGCTCAGAGATGGCTGACTCCGTTGCAGGCACCGAGCGCTGCACGTCGGCCTGGTCTTACAGAGGTCATGGGACAACGGTCGGTCAGTGTCCCACCGGCTTTCCGATAGCCTAGGCCCATGAAGACCTTTGAGGACCTTTTCGACGAGCTGCAGCACAAGGCGGCCACCCGCCCTGAGGGCTCCGGGACGGTGGAGGAGCTGGACCGTGGGGTCCACTTCATCGGCAAGAAGCTCGTGGAGGAGGCCGCCGAGGCCTGGATGGCCTGCGAGCACGAGTCCGATGAGGCCGCCTGCGAGGAGATCAGCCAGCTGCTCTACCACGCCCAGGTCATGATGCTCGCCAAGGGCTACAGCCTCCAGGACGTCTACCGCTACCTGTAGGCCCCCAGGCCCCTCACGCCTCCTACTCGACTCCCCCACCACAGATCAGGAACCGCCGTGCTGCGTATCGCTGTCCCGAACAAGGGCTCCTTGTCCGACCCCGCCATCACCATGCTCTCCGAGGCGGGCTACCGCACCCGCCGTACAGGCCGTGAGCTCGTGCTCGTCGACGAGGCCAACGACGTCGAGCTGTTCTTCCTGCGTCCGCGCGACATCGCCGTTTACGTCGGTCAGGGCACCGTCCACGCCGGCATCACCGGCCGCGACCTGCTCCTGGACTCCGGAGTCGACGCCGTCGAGCACCTGCCCTTGGGCTTCGCCCGCTCCACCTTCCGCTTCGCCGCCCCCAGGGCACGATGAGCTCCCTGGCCGACGTCGCCGGACGCCGCGTGGCCACCTCCTACGACGTCCTGGTGCGCAGCTACCTGGCTGCAAGAGGTGTGGACGCCCAGACCGTTCACCTCGACGGCGCTGTGGAGTCCTCCGTCCAGCTGGGCGTGGCCGACCTCATCGCCGACGTCGTCGAGACCGGCACGACGCTGCGGGCCGCCGGCCTGGAGACCTTCGGGGACCCGATCCTTGTCAGCGAGGCCGTGCTCATCACCACCGAGCAGTTCCGCGCAGAGCCCGGGCTGGCCACGCTCGTGCGGCGGCTGGAGGGGGTGCTGCGTGCCCGCGCCTATGTGCTCGTCGACTACGACATCCCCATGAACAAGCTGCACCTGGCGACGGCCCTCACCCCGGGCATCGAGTCCCCCACCGTCTCCCCGCTGCAGAACCCCGACTGGGTGGCGGTACGTGCCATGGTCCCGCGAGCCGACATGAACCGGGTCATGGACGAGCTCTACGAGGTCGGGGCGCGCGCCATCCTCGTCTCCTCACTGCTGGCCTGCCGGCTGTGAGGAGAGGCTGAGCCGACCGGGAAGGTTCCCCATCGACAGCCTGGACTCCCCAGTTACGGGAAGTCCAGGCCGCATTGTGTGGAGTAGCTACGAGGATACTTCCTCTGTGTCGGCGTCCCCCTCGGATGTGTCATCTGCACCTTCCGGATCAACGACGTCCGCTGCAACTGAGGTGGATAAGGCCGTTGGAGCAGCCGCGAGATGATGACGACGGCGCCTGCTGAGCACCAAGGTCATGGCGCCACCCGCGATTAGCAGGAGGGCAATGCCGTACGCCAGGAGCACCAGCCATCCACTCGTCTCTCGCACGGAGAGCGGAACCTCGTAGTAGCCCATCTGCGCATCCTCGTTGAGCCCCTCAAGTACCAACGTGTGGTTTCCTGACGGAATGTCCGTCGTCAGAGCCAAAGTCCCGCTCGCCTTGCCGTTGGCGTCAGCGGTGAGCGTTCCCAGGGTCTGGATGTCGGAATGGACTGTGACGGTAACGGTGCTGCCCGGGTTGACGCCGGTGACAGTGAGGGTGAGGGTGTCACCATTGCGCACCGTCGTGGTCGTCACTTGACGGGAGGCGCTGCCGTCGGCTGCCAGCGGCTGGAGCTGGGCGCTCAGGGCATGGTCCTGCGGTGGTTGCACCGCCCGCCCCAGTCGCTTCAGGCCACCGGCGGCGGCGGATCGCAGTCCTCCCCCCTCCTCCGGCATCGTCGTGTTGACGACCTGCGCCTCTTTGGTCTGAGACCAGGCGATCAGCGACTGGGCCCAGGCCTCGTGCCCAGGGACATTTGGGTGGGCGACCTCTGCGATGCCGTACGGGACAGCTCGGTCTACGCCCTGGCTCAAGGCATCGCTAGGGTGGAGCCACTTCATGAAGTTCTTTGCTGCGTCCTTACCGAAGTCAGTGGCTCCCCGGCTGATGGCTGACGTGTCAATCTTGACGAAGTAGGAGTCGTCGTTGCACATCGTGTGATTGGGTTTGGCGAGGTCGACGACGTCCTGCGCGTAGTAGACCGGATATCCCTCCTTGGAGAGCTCGGTAACCGCGTCGCGGACCGTGCGGTTGAGCAGGGTGAGGATCTGGCGTCCGTAGGAGATCTCAGATGGGGACAGAGAGAAGGACTTGAGCACGGGTACCACGGTGGCGCAGTTTCCCTGTTCCGCCTCCCACAATGGGTCCGGGTAGGGCGAGACAATCAGCGGAGCTACCTTGCCGTGTCGCTTCTTAACACGCTCTCGGGTGTTAGCCGCCTTCATGACGGCACGATAGGTCTTCTTCAGCGACTCCTTATGCTGGGGGATGTCAGAGAGCCGACGAGTCATCTCTGCCCGGTTGACTGTACAGTTACCACCGATACATCCCTGGACGATGTCCTTAAAGCCGATGTCGTTACCACCGATGGTCAGGTACACCAGTCCCGGGTTGTCCGGGAGATCCTGGAGGGCCTCGACCTGGGGTGGCTCCCCGCTGTACTGAGACTTGTCGGTGACGTCAGCCGTTACCGCGCCGGAGCAGGCGATGAGATGCGTCTGCCGGCCTCCCAGGACCGCCCCGTAGGCGGTCTGTGCCCGGTGGCACTTAGGTTCTCCTTCGTCCAGGTAGCTTCCTGCTCCTTCTCCTGAGGAGAAGGAGTCCCCGATCACCACCACCGGCCCGGACACGTCCTGAAGCAGAGGACCGGCGTCGTTGAGGGTGAGTCCTTCATCGGTCACCTCGACCTTGCCGGTCTTGAGAACTGATCCGGCGTCACGAGAGCCTACAGCCACTTTCCAACCAGCCGTTCCGGTTTGACCGCTGGCTCCAGTCGCCGCCCAGGTGACCCGAGTCGACTCTCCTTCCTTCAGTGCAGGAAGATGTCGAACCGGAGAGAGGATGAGCGGGAAGATCGTGCGAGACGTCCCTGGGTCAATAGAGATCGCTGCCCTGATGTTCGTCACCGTGTAGTGCGAGGAATTTTTGATAGTGGCAGTGATCGCTGCATTCGCTCCTTGTCTGATGCGAGTGGGAGCTTCAACACTCACTTCCAGGTCGCGCTGCTCATACTGGGAGAGCTCCTTAATGAGCTGATCCGCGTTGTCGGCCTCGCGATAGCTGGAGCCGGTCGCCTGGGATATGCATGTGAGTTCATCTCGACCCTTGTCGGAAATGGTGAATCCGATGGAGGGAACAGAAAGTGCGAATCCCTCGTCAACAATACTCTTGGCAACCTCGCAAGGAGGCTCTCCGCAGTTGGACTCGCCATCGGAAATCAGCAGCAGCGTGGCGGAGGTGAAACCCTTCTGCTTAAGGCTGTCGACAACCCCTCTGAGGGCGGGGCCTGTTGGAGTATTGCCGCTCGCCGTGAGCTGACGAATGTGAGCGTCAACATCGGTGGGGTCGGGATGCTGATCCGGCTGGAGTCCCGGAATCCACGATCCAGGAGCGCATTCTCCGGACGTGGTTCCACCTGGGTAGGTCCAGACCCCAAGATCCGTCGACTCCGGTCTTCCCTGAACGAGGGCTGACATGGTCTTCTTGGCTGAGCTCAGCTTGTTCCGGCCGCTCGAGTCGTTCTCAGTCATGGAGCTAGAGACGTCTACAACGAGAACGAGTGGTGCCTGTTCCTTCGCTGCCGGCGTCGGGGTTGTGCTGGTTACGGCTGAGACGCTTGGGCCGGCGCTGGGTGGTGAGCTCGGTGCTGCCAAGGATACTGGGATCGCAGTGGCGAACATCGTGAGGCACACAATGGTGGATGTGACCAGTACTGCAAAACGATGCTTCATTTTTCTGCCTCCAGCTGATCAATCTGGGTGGTCGTTCCCTTGACTAGGGCGTCACCCAGGTAGACGGTGTCGCCGTTTTTCGAGGAGACGGCTATCTCAAGTCGAAGAGCATTGGAGACGTCGGCGTTAACCTTTGCGGGTTTTCCGTAGGCCACGTCCGCACGTGCAACCTCGTTGCCGTCGGCCAGGATCCTTTACAGTGGCGGTGGCATCGGTTTTCCCTGAGTCCGCCAGGCCGACGGTCGTTGATAATGTGGAGGCGTGGCGCCCCAGAACCCATGCGTACGTGCTCTCCTTGTTGCTGAAGCCTCCCGAGCAGGCCAGTGCCTCCTTGTATGAGGTTCCATTCATGGAGACGTTGGTGTCCGTCGAGCACGATGATCCCGAACCTGCCGTGTTGACAGAGCTCAGCAGAATCGATCCTCCTGATTCGGCCACGACGAGTTGGACGCTGCTGTCAAGTGGGGAACCAACCTGCGGGGATACCGAGAGAACCGTCCCGGTAGTGGCGCTGGCACTGTACTGTTCGGTGACGGTGACTTCGGCCCCCAGTGCCTGGAGGGCATCGATGGCGTCCTTCTTCTTCTTTCCCGTCACCTCTGGAACACTCGCCTGCTTGGATACGGAGAGCGTCAACGACCCTGTCACCTGTTCACCGCCGACCGGCTCTTGTGCAACGACGATGCCCGGAGTGCCGGCCCATTCAACTTCGCGGATCGTGACTGCGTTCGGGTCAATATCAAGGTCTGCCAGAGCCTGCTTGGCAACAGCTGTTTCCATCCCGCGCACATCAGGGACACGGGAATCGGCCTGAGTGTCGAGAACCGGAATCTCAACGACAGTCGGTCTTGGCTCGGAACTGCGAACCGCAACCTCTTCCTTGACTGCCCAGCCCGTCAGAAATCCGCTTGAGAATATACCGAGGAACAATGACATCGCCCCAGCCACGATGAGCCTGCCCCTGTGGCGTGCTCCGAAGACCCTTAGTCGGCGGACACCAGAAAACTTGGATGAGATCGCCTTCAATAGTCGTCGATGCCGCCGTGGTGGGAGATCTTCGGCCACGGTGTCGGACTCAGCTGAGGCCGCCTCGTTGTCTGGAGATACGTTAAGGGATATCTCAGAAGGGGCTGGGGTCTTGTCGTCCATGCGTCCACACCTCTCACTTTGAGCCTGTGCGTCGCATTTTACCGGTAATTATACCTGGAAACTTGTATAAAGTTGTTATACAGATGCCCTTGGCGACCACATGAAGTCAGTTGCTTGTCAGGGGCACGCAGACGTCGGCGGCCTTGGGCGTCTTCTTGTCGCCCAGGATCTTGTGGGAGGCGAGGAACTCGATCATTGGCGTGAAGTCGTCGACCCTCACTGAGCCGACGGCCGCCTTGCCCTCCCCGCTGACCAGCTTGCCCGTGGCCACGGCGACCTCGCGGGCGTTGGCGGCCTGAGTGGAGTCGACCAGGTCCTGCACGTACTCCTTGGTCGCCTCGACGGCGGCGTCGGGGTCCTTGACGAAAGCGGTCATGCCCTCCACTGAGGCCTTGACCGCCGCCTGAAGGTCCTCACGCCGGGAGTCCAGCAGCTTGCGGGTCGTCACCAGGGAGACGCCGATGAGGGGGGATCGACTCGGCCGGCTGGATCGTGCGCACCGCGGTGCCGGCCTGCTTGATCTGCACGGCGTCGTTGTTGGAGAAGCCGACGACGGCGTCGACCTTGCCGCCTACGAGCGCCGCCTGCTGGGTGTAGCCGATGTCCTGGATCGTCAGGTCGGACTCGCTCAGCGAGGCGGTGTCCATGGCCAGCTGGAGGGCGTACCAGGTCTCCCCCTTGCGTCCCGGCGTGCCGACGGTCTTGCCCTTAAGGTCCGCAGGCGCCTTGATCGCAGAGCCCTCCGGGACAATGAGGCAGGCCGGGTAGGACTGGTAGTAGCCGCCGACGACGACAAGGTCGGACCCGTTGGAGGCGGCGACGACGGCCTCATCTGCTCCGGCGACGACGAGCTGCTCCTTCCCGCTCAGAAGAGCGTCGAAGAGCCCCTCCTGGGCCCCGTGATGACGCAGGTTCACCCCGGAGGCGTACTTGCTGTCCTTCTTGGCCATGTAGAAGGGCGCGAACTGGATGTTGGGCGTGTAGGTCAGGCCGATGGTCAGTGGGCTGCTCGCCTGTGAGGAGCAGGCAGCGAGCACGCCGGTTCCGCTCAGGACGAGACCACTGGCGAGCAGGTGGCGGCGCGAGAGGGGCATGAGTGTTTCCTTTCCAGGGGGATCGGGGTGGGCGATGGAGCCGGAGCACGATGGTCGAGGTGGCTCAGCCGGCGCGCCGGCCGCGCAGGGCGTCCACGGTGCGGCTGCGCTGCTCGAGCTCGTGGAGCGCCCAGTGGATGGTGGTGGCGAGGAGGCACAGGAGGGTGATGGTGGAGAACATGCCGGTGGTGTCCACCTTGTCGCGCTGGGTGGACAACAGCATTCCCAAACCGTCGCCGCCCATAATCATCTCTCCGACGACTGCGCCGGTGATGGACAGGGTGAACCCTGTGCGCAGTCCGGTGTAGATCGCCGGAAGCGTCATGGGCAGCTCCATGTGCACGAGCATGCTCAGCCCGTGCGCGCCGTCGAGCCGGGCGGCGTCGATGATGTCCGTGTCCAGGCCCCGCAGCCCCAGAAGCACGGTGATTGTGATGGGGAAGAACACCATGAAGGCGCACAGGATCACCACCGGCAGGGTGCCGTAGCCGATCCACAGGACGAGGAGCGGGGCCAGGGCGATACCGGGAACCGCCTGGCTCGCAGCGACATAGGGCAGCACGGCCCGGGAGAAGAACCGCCAGTGGTGCAGCACCCAGGCAAGTGGCAGCGCGAAGGCGGCGGCCAGCAGGCAGCCCAGCAGCGCCTCCTTGAGCGTCACCCCTGCGTAGGAGGCCAGCCCCGCCTGGGTCAGGCCCAGCCACATCCGGTTGATGACGGCCAGCGGACTGGGCAGGAAGATTGCCGGAACAGCGCCTGAGGCCGCGGCGGCCTGCCACGCGACGAGCAGAGTAGCGCCGAGAAGGAACGCCGGCCACGGGCCGCGGCGGCCTGCTGCGCGGATACGAGGCACATGGTGAGCCGGAGCCGTGCGCGACGACTCTGAGGCGGACCCCGACGGCGAGGGCATCGGTGAGGTCGAGGACGTCAACGGCTCCTGGACATCGCAGGATGCCGCGGTGGAGGAAGGTTGAGAGCGTGCGGCCTTGCCGATGGGGCTGGGGCTGTACACGACGGTGTCCTCCCGGGTCGTTCCGGGAACGGGCGCTCCCGGCTGCACCGGGGTCCGCCTGTACACCGTCGGTCGGCGCACACACGTGCTGGGCGCTCGCTCGGTTCACCATCCAGTGAGCTCACCGTCGTCCGTGAGATCGGGACGTTGCCTCGAGCCGCGGGTCACCCCGCCGAGCGCCACGCGCATCCTCCCCCTCCGGACTTTCACCGTCGGTGCCGGGATTCCACCGGCTCAGCCGCCGCACCCTTGGCCGCCTCAGGCGGCTGTGGTGCGAGCGGGTCGCGGACTGTGACCGCCGGTTCGGACTTTCACCGACCCCGGAGCACGTTGCTGGCCGCAAGGATACAACGTTGATCGCCACACGGCCACTGCGGTTGTGGCGACCGTCGTTGTGGGCCACCACAGCCGCAGTCGTGGACCGCTCACGGCGCCATGATGATCCACAGCGCCGCGAGCAATGGTGTGGGCCGTCTATGCCCGTGAGGCCGCGACAGCGGCGTCGAACTCCTCGGAGATCTCCTTCGAGGGCTGACTCATCCGAGATACGGCCACAGCCACAGCCAGGTTGCCCACAAATCCGGGCACGATCTCGTAGAGGTCGAAGATACCGCCCGGGCCACCGGAGATGTTCCCCCAGATCATGACGACGACGGCCCCGGTGATCATTCCGGCGAAGGCACCCATGGCGCTCAAGCGCTTCCAGTACAGGGACAGCAGGATGGTCGGTCCGAAGGAGGCGCCGAAGCCGGCCCAGGCGAAGGCCACGAGGTCGAGGATCGTCTTACTGGGGTTCCAGGCCATGACCGCCGCGACCAGGGCGATGGCGAAGACCGCCATGCGCGAGTAGAGCACCATGCGGTTGCCACTGATCTTCTCCTCTCGGGTGCGGGCGAAGGAGCCGTACAGGTCCTCGATGAGCGCTGAGGAGGTCACGAGCAGCTGGGAGGAGATCGTCGACATGATGGCGGCCAGAATGGCTGCCAGCATGAAACCGGCGACCAACGGGTGGAAGAGCAGCTTGCCCAGCGTGATGAAGACGGTCTCCGGGTCGGCCAGCTGCTTCTTGTCGTGCTGGTAAGTGGCCACGCCCACGATCGCGGTGCCGGCTGCACCGAGCACGGCGAAGAGCATCCAGCCGATTCCGATGGTGCCTCCGGCCACGGCCTCCCGGGGGCTGCGGATGGCCATGAACCGGACGATGATGTGCGGCTGACCGAAGTAGCCCAGGCCCCAGGCCAGTGCCGAGATGACGCCGAGCAGCGTCGTCGTCGGCCCCCAGATGACCCAGTAGTGAGGGTCGACCTCGGCGATGGCCTTGGTCAGGTTGGACAGTCCCCCGAGCCGAATGACACCTGCGACGGGCACCATGACCAGGGCGGTCACCATCATGACTCCTTGGACGAAGTCGGTGTAGGACACAGCCAGGAACCCGCCGATCAGCGTGTAGACCACGGTGATGGCGGCGACGATGACCATGCCGAGGCGATAGTCCATTCCGAAGGAGGACTCGAAGAAACGGCCGCCGGCGACCATGCCGGAGGAGACGTAGAAGGTGAAGTAGACCAGAATGATGAGGCCACTGGACCAGCGCAGCAACCGATGCGTGTCGTGGAGTCGGTTGTCCAGGAAGCTGGGGACGGTGATCGAGTTGTTGGCGACCTCGGTGTAGGCACGCAGACGCGGGGCCACCAGCAGCCAGTTGGCCAGGGCTCCGACCGTCAGTCCGACGGCGATCCATCCCTCGACCAGTCCACTGACGTACAGGGTTCCCGGCAGTCCCATCAGCAGCCACCCCGACATGTCCGAGGCTCCCGCCGACAGTGCCGCCACCCAGGGATTGAGGTCGCGGTCGGCGAGCATGTAGTCGTCGAAGTTATCCGTTCGCAGATAGGCCCAGCCCCCGATGGCGAGCATGGCCACGAAGTAGACGATCATCGCGATGGCTTGATAGGTAGTGGCAGTCATCTATATGTCCTCACGTCAGTCAGAGGGGAGACATACCGCTGCAGCCGTTGGAGAAAGGACTCGGGGAGTCGCTAGAACGATTCAGGTCGGCGTGCGCGGCATATCGCGGCTCGTCGTTGATGTTCCTGATGGCGCGACCATGAGTGACGGACAAGTACTACCGATGATGTGCAAATCCGTACGTGACATGACATGACGGGCAGCAGTGACCGCTCACCGGATCATGGTCAAGGTTTCCTCGTCGTTCCTTCTGTGTGGGCACGACTCAACGCACGTGAAGGACGATAGCCGCGGCGTAATCACCGTCATGGCTCATGGAAACCGGCCAACACCCTGGGGTTGATACCTCCTCTCCGAGGCTGCGCCCAACAGCGTGGGCAATGGTGCCGCTCAGGCGTAAAGAAGGGCGGCCCCACCGATCGGTGACAACCTCGATCTCACGCCAGTCGACGTCCTCAGCCAGGATAACCGGAGAAGTGCTCCTCCCGCGACTTTTTGCGCGCAGAACGTGTGCCTGGCTCCAGGCCTTGATGAAGGACTCCTTGGCCGCCCACCGTGCTGCTAGGTGCTGGGCCGGGGCGGTTCCCCTCTCCTCCGAACGGTTTCTGGCCTCTCGGTGCTCGCGCGCCGTGAAGGCGCGTTGTGCGAAGACGCTGCCGGGCTGCTCGAGCTGGGCGGAGAAACCCGGAATGTGCACCAGGTCCGTGCCCACCGCCAGAACAGTGGAATCGGGGGAAGTCGGCGGAGCATCTGGAAGCCGCGGCTTTGTCATCATCGAGCTCCAATGAAGAAAAGCTTACAGATCATCGAGGAATTTCCTTTTAAAAAGACTGTGCGAGCACAGACAGGACCGGTTCCACGGAAATGGTACCCATTGCCCGTGAAACCGGTCCTGTGAGCGCTGAGGTGAGGTGGTTACTCACCCGCGTGGTAGACGCCGTCGGAGCCCAGACGGGCATCGGGGTCGAGCAGCATCGCGGCCTCGACCTCATGCGGGTCGCGCTGCTTGGACTCCTCCCCCCAGACGACGGCCCTGGACCTGCTCGAACAGCGGGGCCCGACCGATCATGCCTGCGCGGCGGCGCCTGGTCCCGGCGGCCAGGCGGGCGTTGGCTGAGGCCAGCCAGGCGTCAACCGCCTCCTGGCCCTCGGCCTGCCGCAGGGCGGCCTCGAAGGCACCGGGGTGGACGATCGCGATGAGACCGGAGACGTGTCCGAAGCCCAGCGAGGTCAGCAGACCGGCTCGCACCGGGCCGGCGCCCGGGACGCGCCCGTCCTGGCCACCGCGGCCGGCCAGACGGATGGGCCTGCGCGGCCACACCCAGAAGGCGTCCTTGGCCAGCGGGGCGTCAACGACGTCCAGAGAGGCGTTACCGGGAGCCACACCGGAGGCGAGGATCTCGGTCAGGCCAGCGACCTGGAAGACGGCGGCGCCGCCCTTGGCGTGACCGGTGATGGTCTTCTGCGAGACCGCCACCAGCGAGTTGCCCTCGGAGCGTCCCAGGGCGCGCGCCAGACGCGTGTGCAGCTCGGACTCGTTGGGGTCGTTGGCACCGGTGGAGGTGTCGTGCTTGGAGACCAGTGCGATGTCGTCGGCCTCCACACCCAGGGCCGCCAGAGCCTTGGCCAGGCGCGAGCTGCGCCCGCCGCGGCCAGCACCCAGGGCGCCCAGGCCGGGTGCTGGGATCGAGGGTGTGGGCGCCGTCGGCGTAGAGGAGACGAAACCGACCACGCCGGCCACCGGCAGCCCCATGCGGGCCGCCACCGAGCCACGGGCCAGGATCACCGTGCCGCCGCCCTCGGCCTCCACGAATCCGCCGCGACGGCGGTCGTTGGCGCGCGAGAAGTGGCGGTCGGAGATGCCCTTGGCGCGCATGGCCGCGGCCTCCGCGGTGGCGTTCATGTTGCCGAAGCCGACGACCGACTCGATCGAGATGTCGTCGATGGCACCGGCCACGACGACATCGGCCTTGCCCAGGGCGATCTTGTCCCAGCCCTCCTCAATGGAGACGGCCGCGGTGGCGCAGGCGCTCACCGGCTGGACCATGGCGCCGTAGCCGCCGATGTAGGACTGCATGACGTGGGCGGCCACGACGTTGGGCAGGGCCTCCTGGAGGATGTCGCTGGGACGCTCCTCCCCCAGGAACCGGCCGACGAACATCTTGCGCATCGACTCCATGCCACCGAACCCGGTGCCCTGTGTGGAGGCCACGTCGGAGGGGTGGACGGCCTTGAGGAGCTCGGCCGGGGTGAAGCCGGCCGACAGGAAGGCGTCGACGGCGGTGACCAGGTTCCAGGAGGCGATGGGGTCCATGCCCTGGGTCATCGAGGCGGGGATGCCCCAGCGCTCCGGGTCGAAGTCGCGCGGGAACTGGCCGCCGACCGTGCGCGACAGCGCGGCGCGTCGCGGCACCCGGGCCAGTGAGCCGGCCAGTCGGGTGACGGTCCACTCGCCGGTCTCGGCGTCGGGAACCACGAGCGTGTGCTCGGGGTCGGAGGCCTCGATGGTGCGGGCCGTGGCCTCGTCAGGAACCGACAGGGTGATGTCGCGGTCGAGGTAGACGGTGACCTCCTCGTCGGCGATCGGCGCGATGACACCGTCGTCGACGAACTCGCGGATACCGCAGCGGGCCACGACCTCGTCGCGGTAGCGCTCCAGGATGTCGGACTCCTCGACCATCTCCCCGTCGGTGTCGTACCAGCCGGCCTTGGGGCTGTCCTGCCAGGTGAGCAGACCCATGCCCCAGGCGAGCTCGAGGACACCGGCGGCGGTCAGGTCGACGTCCTCGCCGCCGCTCATTCCCAGCTCGGCCTCGCGGCGCGTACGGCCCGATCCCCAGGTGGAGACCTCTCCGGTGGAGATGATGACGACCAGGTCATCGAGGTCGGTGCTCACCTCGCCCCACTGGGGGGCGGTGGGCTGGGTCGGGACCACCGGGGTGGGCAGGGCCTTGATGACGGCCGGGGCCTCGGTCTCCTCGGCGGGCGCAGCGGCCTGCGCGGCGGCGTTCTCACGCAGGGCCACCAGGTCGATGTCGTCACCCAGTCCCCCCGTGAGGTCGGCGTTCACCGGGGCCTGAGCCGCCCGGGTGCGCACCTCGGTGGTGCACAGCTCGGTGAGCTCGGAGGCGATCTCCTCCGTGGTCCATGTACGCACCCCGGCTGCCTCGACGGCGGCGACGAGAGGGTCGTTACCGCCCATGAGGCCGGTGCCCTTGACCCAGCCGATGCGCGGGTGGGCCAGAGTGACGCGCTGGGCCCAGGCCCGCTCCGAGGACCAGCGGTTGACGATCGCGTCCAGGGCGGACTTGACCTCGCCGTAGGCGCCGTCACCGCCGAAGGTGCCCCGGTTCGGGGAGCCGGGCAGGACCACGTGCAGACGGTGGTCGACGTGGGTGTCGGTGCCGATGGCGCTCAGGGCGGCGATGGTGCGCTCCACCGACCACAGCAGCAGGCGGGTCTGGGACTCGGCCGCTGGGCCGGCGTCGGCCAGCGTGCCCGAGACTCGCGGCGCGGCGAAGGGGAACAGGAGGGTGGGAACCAGGGCCTCCTTGACGACCTTGGTGGAGCCGCCGGAGGTGACCACCTGGTCGTTGCCGATCCACTCCGCCAGGGCGTCGACGTCCCGGTAGGAGGACAGTTCGCGGGAACCATCCACAGCTTGGCGCCGGCCGCGGCGTGCTCGCGGTACAGGGTGGTGGCGAACTCGAGGCGCTCGTGGGTCAGGCGCGAGCTGGTGGCCACCACGGTGGCGCCACCGGCCAGCAGCTCCCCGACGACGGCCGCGGCGATGGAGCCGGGGGCGACACCGGTGACGACGGCGACGTCCTCGGACCAGCGCACCGTGGCGTCACCGGCCTGCGGGGTCTTCGGCGCGGCCTGGGCGATCGCGGTCAGGACGGCGGCGCGCTCGGCGCCGTCGGCCAGGTCGGAGGCCTTGGCCTGCTCGGCCCACCAGGTGGCGTGATCGGCCACCGCCTGTCCCAGACCCACGAAGCGCTCGGCAGCCAGGAGCCGGCGGAAGGCGTCCAGGTCGGTCTCACCGGAGCCGAGTCGGGCGACGTCCTCACGGGCCGTGGCCCAGCGGTCATCGATGAGGACGGCGCGCTCAGGGGCGAATGCCGGGGTGACGGACTTGACCCATCCGGCGCCGAGCTCGGCGTCCAGGGCGGCCATGGCTGCCCGGGTACGGGAGGCCTCGTCGTCGGCATCAGCCGGGACGGTGGCCTTCTCGGCCAGCCCCAGGGCGTCCAGGAGGGTGCGGGCCGTGGTGGCCAGGACACCCTCGGAGCCGGTGACGCTCTGGGCGAAGGCGTCCAGGGCCGCGGAGTCGACCACTGCGCCCCCGGCACCGCCGGCACTCGGCTTGGCGACGCTCACACCATGGTCGGCGGCGACGGCCTGGACGGCGGAGTCGATGAGGGCGTCCACGGCGCTCGCACTGGTCAACGGGGCCGAGGAGCCCAGGGAGGCCAGGTCCTCGCCGCGCATCGAAGCGCCCTCCCGGGTGCCCAGGAACAGTGCGGCGGTCACGTGGGAGACCCAGCCCTGCCCCAGTCCCCAGGTGCCGGTGACGCGATCGGCGATACGGGAGGCGCGTACGCCGGAGGGGCCCAGGAGCCGGGCCAGCCCCACGCGGATGGCCTCGGTGAGGACCGGACCGAAGGCCTTGTAACCGGGAGCGCCCTTGGCGACCGTGGCGGCCAGGGCCGTCATGTCGGCGTCAGCGGCACCGTCGATGGAGGCGAGTTCGAGCTCGGTACCCAGGTCCATGAGGAGCTGGTTACGACGCGAGGAGACTCCGTTGGTGAGTGTCTCGGTGGTGTCCGTGGCGCCGATCTGCTCGGGGCGGATGCGCGAGGCGTGGGCCAGGAGCACCGTCAGGGCGTCGGTCGCACCGAAGGGCAGGTCGTCCACCGGTCCGGCTGCGGCTGGAGCCGGACCAGCGGGTGCGGCCTCGGCCGCGGGGGCGGGAGCCTGCTCGGCCGCAGTGCTCTGCGCGGAGCCTGGGCCTCAGCAGCCGGCTCCTCGGCGGCCGGAACGTCGAAGTCCGGCTCGGTGAGCTCGACGGCCGGGTCGGTGTCGGTGGCCAGCACCCGGGCCTCGTCGCGACGAGCGTTGTGCACGGTGACGTGGCGCCCGGCGTGCTGGGGCAGACGCAGGGTGTTGGAGGCCAGGTTCGCCAGGGTGGGGGAATTGGCCAGGCCCACCTCGACGATGTGCTCGATCCCCAGGCCGCCCTCGCTCGGGGAGGACAGCAGGACCTCCTGGGTCTCGATCCAGCGCACCGGAGAGGCGAACTGCCAGGCCAGGAGCTCGACGAGCAGGACTCGGGCCAGCTCCGTGGGGCGCTTCACCCAGGAGTCCCAGTCGGCCAGGATCTCCTCAACGGGCTCGGAGGGCACGACCTCAAGGATCGAACGGGCGAAGTCCTGGGTCAGCGCGAAGGGCCGGGCCACGAGGTTGGGAACGTAGTGGCCCACCAGGCGCGCGACATCCAGGTCCTCGGGGACGAGCTCGAGCAGACGGCCACGGAACTCCGGTACACCGGGGCGCAGCACCTCGGAGTGGAAGGGCACGTCGATGCCGGGAACGAACATGAAGGGGTTCTTGCCCCCGCGGGCCTTGGCCTTGGCACGGGCGTCGGCGGCCAGGGCGTCCAGGCCCTTGATCGTGCCGGCCACGGCGTACTGGACGCCGGCCAGGTTGTGGTTGACGATCTGGAGGAACTCGCCGGTGGCCTCGGAGATCGAGCGCACGTAGGCCTCGACCTCGTCGGCCTTGATGCCCGCCTGGTTGGGACGCAGGGCCCCCATGCGGTAGTTCGAGGCGCCGTCGGCGTCACGGGGCACCAGCGAGTGCATGGTCGAGCCGCGCTGGAAGACGATCGAGATGGTCGTCTCCACGGGCATGACGCGCCCGTAGGCGCTCAGCGCCGTGTACTCGCCCAGGGAGTGGCCGGCGAAGGCGGCGTTCTCCACCAGGGCACCGGCCTCGGCCAGACGCGCAGTGGTTGCCATGGCGACGGTGGCCAGGGCCACCTGGGTGAACTGGGTGAGGTTGAGCAGGCCCTCGGGGTGGCGGTAGGTGACGCCGCGGGCGGTCATCTCGGTGGGGTTGTCGCGCACCAGGTTGATGACGGAGAAGCCCAGCTCGGCGCGGGTGTGGGCGTCGGCCCGCTCCCAGATCTCCCGGGCGGCCTTGGAGGAGTTCATCTCGTCCAGGCCCATGCCGGGGGCCTGGATGCCCTGGCCGGGGTAGACGTAGGCGGTGGGCTCGGGCGTCGTCACGGCGGTGCCGCGGGAGACGACCTCGCCGTTGATGCGGCAGACGACCTCCAGGACGTAGCCGCCGCCGACCACCAGTCCGGTGCGCTCCACGGTGATCTCGACGTCGTCGCTCAGCTCGACCGGACCGGTCATGACGTAGGTCCAACCGGCCAGGACGTGGCGCGAGCCGTCGGCCGCGGTGGAGGCCGCCACCTGCTGGGCGGTGGCCGACAGCCACATGCCGTGGACGAGCGGGGCCTCCATACCGGCCACGTGGGCGGCGTTGTAGGAGGTGTGGATCGGGTTGAAGTCACCGGTGACCCGGGCGAAAGCGGTCATGTCCGCAGGCGCGGTGACAGTGGTGCGGCGCAGGATGCGGCGTGCGGCCGGGGCCGTCTCGCGTCCGGTGCCGCCGGCGAGCTCGGGGGCGCTGGGCACGGCGTTGCCGGAGGCGCGGCCGCGGATGGCGAAGCGCTCACGCATGAGTGCCACCACGGTGCCGTCGGTGGCGTCGGTCAGCTCCAGGCGCACGTCGACGACGCGGCCGGCGCTGGACTCTTCCAGCGCGGCGACCCAGCCGGTGACGTTGATTGTGGGGCTGGTCGTGGCCGCGGCCTCCCGGAGCTGGTGGAGAGTGAGGTGCAGGTCAATGGTGTGGTCCAGGTGGACGGCACCGAGCAGGCCCTCGATGAGCGGCATGCCGTCCTCGACGACGCTGCCCAGGGCGGCGTAGACCACCGGCCAGCAGGGGCCGAGCAGGGCGTCGGGCACGAAGGGCGCGGCGGACAGGTCCGACGGCAGGGCATCGGCGGTCACCGAGGCGTGGTCGTGGCCCAAGGTGCTTGCCAGGGTGAAGGAGCCGTGGATGGTGCCGAAGGGCTGGGTGGTGGGGCGTCCCAGGACGTCCGTGGCCCCGGCCTGCGCGGGGCGGACCTCGGGCAGGTGGTCGACATGGTCGCCCGTGATGGACACGGCCCCCACGCCGGCGGTGGCCCGCAGCAGGTCGTTCATCGTCTCGCTGATGCGCTCGGGGTCGACCAGCGGAGCAGCGCCGTCCCAGGCGCGGGCCAGGCGCAGCGGCACGACGAGGCGGCGCACGGCGTGGATCTCATCTCCGCCGGGAGTGCCGTCCCAGTGGGTGTCGAGGCGGATGTCGAGGTCGTAGGCGTCCTCGGCCACGTCCGGGCGGGCAACGACGTTGTAGGCGTCGTCGTCCAGGACGATGGCCGGGTTGACCGTCAGGTGGCCGTTCCACAGGACGTGGGGGGCCACCTGGACGAGCTCCTTGGCGTCGGCCACGGGAGCTGCCAGGACGCCGTCGGCCACGGCGGGGGCGGCGCCCAGGCGGCCGGCGGCCTCCTGCTCACCTGTGCCGGCCTCCTGAAGGGCCTCGACGGCGGCAGTCTCGAAGCGGCCCAGCAGCTCGCCGACCGGCTCATTGATGGTGGTGATGCCGGCAACGGCGACCGGACCGGGGATGATGCGCACCTGGTCAGCGGTGTAGCGCGGGTCCTGGGACTGCCACAGGGAGTCGGTGCCCCACCAGCGCAGGATGTCGGCATCGACCACGGGCACGAAGGGCACGGGCTTGGGGTGCTTGCGGCACAGGTCGACGAACCAGGCGGCGTCGACGGGCTCCACGAGGGTGGAGGCGGCCGACGGGTAGTGCTCGGCCAGGGCGGCCAGGGCGGCGTCAGAGTCGATGACGGCGTCGTAGTCGGCGAAGAGCGTGGGGATCTCGCCGTGGTCGGCCCGGCTCAGGCGGGCCTCGATGCGGTGCAGCAGGTCGATGAAGCGGTCGTACCAGCCCTCGTCGGCCCAGTCGGCACGGGTGGCGCTGCGCCCCTCGTGGGGGGGCGACGCACAGCTCGGCGTAGCGGGTGGCCCACTGAAGGTAGGTCATCTCCTCGACGTCACCGAAGTAGGGCTTGGCGGTCTTGGCCAGGGCGTCGATCATCTCCTGGCGGCGTGCGGCCATGGCGGCCTCGTCACCGGCGAGCTCCTGGATGAGGCGGGAGGCCCGGGCCGAGGAGTTGTCGATCTCGTAGAGGTCGGCGCGCAGGTGGGACAGACCGGAGGTCATACCGCCGATGGACTCCCCGGAGGCAACCCAACCGCCCTCGACCCCGGAGTCCGCGGGGATCCCGGGGGTGTCGACGAGGAGCTGCTTGACGTCGTCGTTGGTCTTGGCCTCCAGGCAGGTCATGGCGGCGGTGCCGATCATGACGCCGTCGACGGGGGCGGCGGCCGTGTCGTAGGCCTCGGCCCAGCGGCCGGTGAGGTAGTCGGCGGCGCGGGTGGGTGTGCCGATGCCGCCGCCGACGACGAGCACCACGTTGGTCACGGCGCGGATGGCGTCGTAGGTGGCCAGGAGCATGGTGTCCAGGTCCTCCCACGAGTGGTGGCCACCGGCGTGCCCGTCCTCGATCTGGATGATGACGGGGCTGTCGGGCACGGCACGGGCGATGGCCAGGACCTGACGGATCTGGTCCACGGTGCCGGGCTTGAAGGCGATGTAGGGGAAGCCCTCGGCGTGGAGGCGCTCGAGCAGGGCGGTGGCCTCCTCGAGCTCGGGAATCCCGGCGGAGATGGTGATGCCGTCGATGGGGGCGCCCCCGGCGCGGGCCTTGGACAGCAGGCGCTGGGTCCCCAGGTGCAGGTTCCACAGGTAGCGGTCCATGAACATGGCGTTGAAGGCCGCGGTGCGCCCGGGCTCGAGCGCCTTCTCCAGGCCCTGGAGGTTCTCGGTCAGGACGGCGGGAGTGGTCTGGCCCCCACCGGCGAGCTCGGCCCAGTAACCGGCGTTGGCGGCGGCCGCTACGATGGCGGGGTCCACGGTGGTGGGGGTCATGCCCGCCAGTAGCACCGCGCTGCGCCCGGTCAGGCGGGTGAAGGCGGTGTCAAGGGTGAGGCGGCCGTCGGGCAGCGAGTGATGCGCGGGGCGAAGCGGGAGCGGTCGACACCAGGACGGGGAGCCGCGCCGGAGCGGTCGAGGTCGTCGATGGCCTTGGCGGTCCCGGCAGGCACGACGGTGGTGCCGGTGCCGGCCACGACGCCCTCGGTGAGACGGACCAGGACGTTGCCCGGCCCCAGGTCCAGGACGGTGCGCACCGGGGCGTCCGAACCGGCTGCGAGGGCCCCGGTGACCAAACCGGGCCAGTCGACCGGGTCGATGAGCACGGCGGTGGCCAGCTCACGGGCGAGCTTCTTGTTCAGGCCGCAGGCGGCCGCCCAGGCGGCGACGTCGTCGACCGCGCCGGCGAGCAGCGGAGTGTGGAAGGGCACCGAGGTGGTGAGGAACTCGGTGACCGGGGCCAGGACGGCACCGCCGCGGCGGCGGTCCTTGCGGGCCTTGGCGCTGCGGGCGGCGGCCGCCTCCAGCGCGGTGACAACGGCCTCGAGGTCGGCCGGGCGCCCCGAGAGGATGTGCGCCTGACGGCCGTTGGTCACGCCCACGGAGATCCGCTCCGAGCCGGGGACCCGGGACAGGACAGTGTCGAGCACGCTGCGGGTCACGCCGCGCACTGAGAGCATGGGGGTGGACTCCCCCCACCGTGCCCAGGTCGAGACGGCGGGTGGTGCGGGTGGCCGCCGCACCGATGAGGCGGGCGATGGCGTGAACCTCAATGACGCGCTCGCGCTCGCCGGCCTGCACGGCCTGGAGCAGGCTGACGCCCAGGACGCCCTGGGAGTGGCCGACGGCGCTCACCGGGGCGTGGGCGGCCGGGTCGATGCCGGCACCGGGCAGCGAGGCCAGGACGGCGTGCTGGGCCATGAGGATGCCGGGCACGGAGACGTCGGCGCCGTCGGCGGTGGTGCGGTGCTGAGGGGCGACCGGGGCCGCCTCATCGTCCAGGAGCCTCGAGCCGCGCGGGGTCACGGTGAGCAGGTCGGTGGACACGGGGGCCAGGCGCTCGGCCACGGCCTGGTCGACCGCCACGACGTCAGCGGCCAAGGCGTGGTCCAGGGAGACCAGGTCGGCCAGCGTCTGGCGCCAGGGGGTGGCCTGACCGCCGAAGGTGATGATGTAGGGCTCGCCTCCGCTCAGGCGCTCAGCGATGGTGGTCGCGGGGCTGGGGGCTTGCGAGTTCGTGTGCACGGTAGTGGTGTCCTTCGGTGTTGCGACGGCGTGGTCGGTGGTCTCGGAACGATTACCTGAACGGGGGTCGGGTGAAGACGGGGGAAACGGCGGAGGCAGAGGCGAGTGGGTCTCGGAGCCGCGGTCAGAGGGGGATGTTGTCATGCTTCTTGGGGGACTCGGGGCGGGCGTCGTTCTTGGCGCGCAGCGCGGCCAGTGAGTCGACGATGACGTTGCGGGTGTCCTCAGGGGCGATGACGGCGTCGATCTCACCGATGGCCACGGCCTTGTCCGGGTTGATGACGGCGTCGGTGTACTCGGCCACGAGCCGCTCGTGCTCGGCGGTGGCGGCCTCCTCCCCCTGCTCGTCACGGACCTTGGCCAGGTCGCGTCGGTGGATGATGCCGACGGCGCCGGCGGCTCCCAGGACGGCGATCTCGGCTCCCGGCCAGCAGAAGTTGAGGTCGGCGCCGATGGCCTTGGAGCCCATGACGATGTAGGCGCCGCCATAGGCCTTGCGCAGGACGATCGTCACCAGCGGCACGGTGGCGGTGGCGTAGGCGTTGATGACCTTGGCGCCGCGGCGGATGATGCCGGCGTGCTCCTGCTCGGCTCCGGGACGGTAGCCGGGGACGTCGACGAAGGTGACCACCGGCAGCCCGAAGGCGTCGCAGAAGCGCACGAAGCGGGCGAGCTTCTCGGAGGCGTCGACATCCAGGGTGCCGGCGTCCACCAGCGGCTGATTGGCGACAATCCCCACCGGGTGGCCCTCGAAGCAGGCGAAGCCGACCACGACGTTGGGTGCGAACTCCTCCTGGACCTGGACGAGCTCGCCGTGGTCGACGACGGCCGAGACCACCTCGACGACGTCGTAGGCCTGCCGAGTGGAGGCCGGGACGATCTCGCCGACACTGCGGGCCGCCTCAGCGTCGGCCTGGGCGTCAGCGTCGTCGTAGGCGTACAGGGGGGCGCTGACCTCGGAAGAGGAGGGCAGGTAGGCCAGGAAGGTGCGGACCTGCCCCAGGGCGTCCTCCTCGTCGTCGGCCACGTAGTGCACGACCCCGGAGACCGAGCCGTGGATCTGTGCACCGCCGAGGTCCTCGGCGCTGATCTGCTCACCGGTTGTGGCGCGTACGACGTCGGGGCCGGTGACGAACATGTGCGAGGCCTGGCGGGTGGCGATGACGAAGTCGGTCAGGGCCGGGCTGTAGACGGCGCCACCGGCGCAGGGTCCCAGGATGACGCTGATCTGCGGGACCAGTCCGGAGGCGGCGCAGGTGCGGTTGAAGATGCGTCCGTACTGGCGCAGGGCACCCACGCCCTCCTGGATCTTGGCGCCGCCGGAGTCGATGAGTCCGATGACGGGGATGCGCAGGCGCAGGGCGTCGTCCAGGAGGCGGACGATCTTGTCCCCCTCAATGGTGCCCAGGGCGCCGCCGGAGACGGAGAAGTCCTGGGAGTAGACGGCCACCTGGCGGCCGTCGATCTGGCCGAAGCCGGTGACGACGCCCGAGGGGCGGGCCTTGTCGCCGGCACCTGAACCGGAGTAGCGGCCGATCTCCAGGAAGGTGGAGTCGTCGAGCAGGTCGTTGATGCGCTCGCGGGCGGTGCGCTTGCCCTTGGCGTGCTGGCGGGCGGCGGCGTGCTCCTCGGCCTCCCGGTCGATGCGGGCGATGCGCTGGCGGAAGGCGGTGGTGGCCTCCGAGTCGGCCATGGTGGTTCCCTGGGCCGGTGTCTCGGCAGATGCGCCGGGGCCGGTGATGGGGGCGGTGGTCACGGTTCAGGCCTCCTCGGAGTCGTTCTCGGGGGTGCTCATGCGCACCAGGACATCGCCGGCCGAGACGGTGCGTCCGGCGCTGACGGGGATCTCCGAGATGGTGCCGTCGCTGGGTGCGTGGACGTAGTTCTCCATCTTCATGGACTCCAGGACCACGAGCAGATCGCCCTGGCAGACCGGCTGGCCCGGCTCCACGCAGATCCGGGTGACGATGGCCTGCATGGGGGCGGCGATGACACCGGGTTCACCGCCGGCGGTCCCGGTCTCACCAGAGGCTGCGCCTCGAGGTGAGCGGGTCGCGCCCGAACGGCCGCGCAGCGGCTGGGCCCGGTTGCTGCGGGGGCTGAAGCCTCGCGCCGGGTTGGAGGGGGCGAGGATCCCATCGGGCAGGGTCAGCTGCATGCGGCGGCCGTTGAGCTCGATGATGTAGCTGGAGCGGGTACGCGGGTTGGCGACCGTCTCCGCCGAGCCGTCGGCCTGCGACGTCGCCGCGGCGTCGGCGAGATCGGGCAGCACCTCGTTCTCGATCCACCGCGTGGTCACAGCCAGCCGCCCGGTCTCGTCGGGGGCGGTGAACTCGGGGCGGGTCAGGACCTCGGAGTGCAGGGCAGTGCACACGGTGACGCCCTCGACCACCGTCTCCCGCAGGGCTCGCCGGGCTCGGGCGATGGCCTGCTCCCGGCTGGCACCGGTGATGATGATCTTGGCGAGCATCGGATCGAACAAGGGGGTGACGACGTCGCCCTCAGTGACTCCGGACTCGATGCGGATACCGGGACCGGCCGGCCAGCGCAGGCGGGTGATGGTACCGGTGGAGGGGGCCAGACCTCGGGCGGGATCCTCACAGGTGATGCGCAGCTCGAGGCTGTGACCGCGGGGCTCGTTGACCTGTCCGAGGTGACCGCCCTCGGCGATGCGCAGCTGGATTTCGACCAGATCGGTGCCGGCGACCTCCTCGGTGACGCAGTGCTCCACCTGCAGACGGGGGTTGACCTCCAGGAACCAGATATCGCCCTCGGGGGTCAGGAGGAACTCGCAGGTGGCCACGCCGACGTAGTCGACCGTCTCCAGGAGGCGACGGGAGGCCTCGACCAGACGCCCGTGGACGCCCTCGGGCAGGAAGGGTGCGGGAGCCTCCTCGAGGAGCTTCTGGTTGCGTCGCTGCAGGGAGCAGTCGCGGGTGGAGACCACGGCGAAACCGCCGTGGCTGTCGCGGGCGCACTGGGTCTCGACGTGACGTGCGGCCGTGACGAACCGCTCCAGGATGAGGGTTCCGCCGCCCTGCGCCGCGGACTCGAAGGCAGGGGTGGCCCGGACCTCGTCGTCATTGTGCAGGACGGTAATGCCGCGTCCGCCGCCACCGTCGGTGCGCTTCAGGGCGACCGGGTAGCCGTGGGCGGCGGCGAAGGCGATGACGGTCTCGGCGTCGGTGACCGAGTCGGTGATGCCCGGCACCGGGGCGACCTGGGCCCGCTCGGCGGTGGCTCGGGCGCTCATCTTGTCTCCGAGGGCGTCCATGGCCTCGGGTGAGGGCCCGACCCAGGTGATCCCCGCCTCGATGATGGAGCGGGCGAAGTCGGCGTCCTCGGACAGGAACCCGTATCCGGGGTGGATGGCGTCGGCGCCGGTGGCGCGGGCCAGCTCGAGCAGCGCCGCCGCGTCGGTGTAGGACGATCCCTCGGGCAGTGCGTAGGCCTCATCGGCGAGCTCTGCGGCGGGGCTCATGAGGTCCTCGGGCGTGTACGGAAGGATCGACGTCGCCCCGAGGTCGCGGGCGGTTCGCACGATACGCAGTGCGATCTCGCCACGGTTGGCGATGAGGATACGGGAGAGGGTCACCAAGAGTCTCCTTACCTGGACGCTGCCGGGCTGGCGGCGGGCCCTCCTTGGGCCGGCGGGGTGGATCCGTGCTTTCCCTACAATCGTCGAGGGGCGGGTCCACTGGACTATGACGTTACGTGGTCAAGGCACCACATTCCATTTGTGGAAACCTCACAAAGACTGAGAGTTGCGTTGGTGTAACAATCGAGACCCCAGTAATGGGGCGGCATAACGGGGGCCTGGCAAAGACGGCTCCCGCCCCTCGAATGCCTTTGAGGTTTCCCACAAGCCCGACGGGGCGGAGTGGCCCAGCGCATCGGCTGTCACACCTGCATCACGAACACCTCCTCCAACAGGGCGTCGATGCCGGTCGCGGGCAGCACCCCGCGGCGTCGTCAGTGTCAGCCGCGAGCTTCATGGCGGTGCGAGGAGGCCGCCTCGCGCAGCTCGCAGATGGCGGCCAGGCGTCGTCGGCCCGGTAGACGGCCGACCCGGCGACGAAGACGTCCGCCCCGGCCTCGGCCGCGCGCTCAATCGTCTGGGCGGTGATGCCGCCATCGACCTGCACTCGCAGGTCGAGCCCCCTGGCACCGACCAGCTCGCGCGCCCGGCGGATCTTGGGCAGCATCGACTCGATGAAGGACTGGCCCCCGAAGCCCGGCTCCACGGTCATGAGCAGGAGGAGGTCGAACTCCCCCAGGACATCGGCGACGGCCTCCAGGGGGGTGGCGGGCCTCAGGGCGATGCCCGCGCCGGCGCCGAGCCGGTGGAGCTCGCGCGCCAGACGCACCGGCGCCGTCGTGGCCTCGGCGTGGGGGGGTGACGATCTGGCAGCCGGCCTCGGCGTAGGCCGGAGCCCAGCGGTCGGCGTCGCGGATCATGAGGTGGGCGTCCACGGGCAAAGAGGAATGGGCGAGCACCGCCTCGACCACCGGCAGCCCCCATGACAGGTTGGGCACGAAGTGGTTGTCCATGACATCGACGTGGAGCCCGTCGGCGCCCGGGGCGCCGACGTCGCCCGTGACCCGGTCGAGCTCGTCGGCCAGGTGGGCGATGTCGCAGTTGAGGATCGAGGGGTGGATGGCCGTCATCGGGATGCTCCTCATGATGCGCTGGTGTGGTTGGTCAGTCAGCTGGTGCGGCGCAGCAGGGCGCAGAACATGGCGTCGGTGCCGTCGAGGTGGGGCCAGAGCTGAAGCGCCTCCCGGTCGGATCCGGCCGGCGGATGAGGGGCCAGGCGGGTGGCGACGTCCCCGGCGTGCAGGGGCTCGGTGCGCAGGCCCTCGCGCTCCAGCAGCCGCGTCACGTCGCGCACCACGAGGGTCGTCTCCAGGGCGTGCGGGGAGCAGGTCACGTAGGTCACTACTCCCCCGCGTCGCACGGCGCGCAGGGCACTGGCCAGCAGCTCGCGCTGAAGCTCGGCCAGAACGGTGACGTCCCCTGGCTGCCGGCGCCAGCGGGCCTCGGGGCGGCGGCGCAGCGACCCCAGCCCCGTGCAGGGGGCGTCGACCAGGACCCGGTCGTAGGCGCCGGGCTCATCGCGCCCGAGGTCACGTCCATCACCGCAACGCACCCGGGCGACGTCCGGCGCGATGGCTCGCAGGGCCGAGCGCACCAGGTCGGCCCGATGGGGGCTGACCTCATTGGCCAGCAGCTGGGCGCCCGTCTGCGCGGCCCTCGCGGCGAGAAGCGCGGCCTTGCCACCGGGCCCGGCACACAGGTCGAGCCACCGCTCATCGCGGCCCTCCACAGGGGCATGCGCCGCAACGAGCGCCACCAGCTGACTGCCCTCGTCCTCGACCCCGGCCCGGCAGTCGCGGATCGCCTCGATCCGGCCCGGATCTCCTCCGACCATGACGACGGCGAGGGGACTGATCCTGCCGGGACGCGGCTCGACGTCGTGCGCCCGGTCGGCCTTGCGGGCGGCCTTGGCCAGCGCCTCCGGCGCGATGAGGCCGGGCCTGGCGCACAGGGCCACCTCGGGGTCGGCGTTGTCCGCGGCCAGAAGCACCTCGAGCTCCTCGCCGCTGCGGCCGTGGGTGACCAGGGCCTGACGCAGCGCCTTGACGATCCACTCCGGGTGCGACTGGGTGCGGGCCAGAGCGCTCGTCTCATCGGGTGCGTCCCGGCGCAGCTCATCCATCCAGGAGTCCAGGTCCCGCCCGCTAAGCCGACGCATGACCGCGTTGACGAAGGTGGCCGCGCCGCGCCCGCAGGAGGTGGTGGCCAGGTCCACGGTGGTGCTCACGGCTGCGTGCTGGGCAACCCGCATGCCCATGAGCTGGTGGGCACCCAGGCGCAGGACGTCGAGCACGGCCGGATCGATGCGCTCCAGGGGGCGGTCCGTGCAGGCGGCGATCATCGCGTCGTAGCGACCCAGCAGCCGCAGGGTCCCGTAGGTCAGTGCGGTGGCGAAGCCGGCGTCGCGCCGATCCAGGTCGGCGGTCTCCAGCAACTCGGGCAGGAGGAGGTTGGCGAAGGCGTCATCGCGGCGAACGCGGGTGAGCACCTCCAGAGCCACTTCACGCGCCGAGTCAGATCGGCCCCGCGCCGAGCGCGTCGACACACCCGCCTGCGGGCCGTCCTGCTTGAAGGAGCGCCGGCCCTGGGCTTGGCGACCCTGGTGAGGACCGCCGCGCTCAGTTCGCCTGCCGCGTTGCTCCCGGCGTCTGCCAGGAGCGCCACCCCGCCTGTGGCCTGCGCCTCGCCGGTTCTCGTCGTGGCCGCCCGACGCGCCCCGGCGTGTCGATCGCTCCCCCATCAGATCGTTCTCTCAGCGTCGTTGTTCCTGGGAGACGAGTCGCCCAGGATGGCCCCCACCTCCGGGCGCGCTCCCCGGGCCCAGGCGTCGGCAGGCATCCAGCTGCGCCCTGCGGGCGCGACCTGCCCCAGACGGACGGCCCAGCCCCCGGTTCCCACGAGAACCTCGTGCTTGGTGGCGCGCAGCTGGCCGGGCAGCAGATCGGTGACCTCCGGTACCGGGGTGACCGGCCCCAGACGGAACCTGGCCCCTTGATAGGTGGTGTGGGCGCCCGGCGCCGGAGTGACGCCCCGGATCCGACGGTCAATGGCAAGCGCCGGATCCTCCCAGCGGATCAGACCGTCGGCCGAGGAGAGCATGGGGGCCAGCGTGGCCAGCGCGTCGTCCTGAGGCTCCGGACGCACGCTGCCGTCCTCAACACGGTGCAGCACATCGAGGACCAGAGGCGCCCCGGCCTGCGCCAGCCGCTCGAGCAGGTCCCCGCTGGTGTCCCGACCGCTGATGGCCTCCGTGAGTCGGCCATAGACGGGGCCGGTGTCGAGCCCCTCCTCGAGGCGGAACACGCAGGCCCCGGTGACCTCCTCACCGGCGATGACCGCCCGCTGGACCGGGGCGGCACCCCGCCACGCGGGCAGCAACGAGAAGTGGAGATTCAGCCAGCCGTGCTCAGGAACGTCCAGCAGATCGGTCGGGACCAGGCGACCGTAGGCGACCACGACGGCGACGTCGACTTTCAGAGAGCCGACCCACGCGTGCACATCGTTGGCCTGCTCCCCCTTGAGGGTGGCCGGAGTGCGTACATCGAGCCCCGCGTCGCGAGCCACGGCCGCCACCGGCGAGGGATGCAGTGTCCGGCCGCGACCTTTGCGAGCGTCAGCGCGGGTGAGGACCCCGACGACGTCGTGCTCACTGGCGATAAGGGCCTCCAGGGTGGGCAGGGCCGCCTCGGGGGTTCCGGCGAAAAGCACACGCATGCGGCTGAGTCTAAGGGGCGACGTCACCCAGTGCGGGGTTCAATGCCGGTCCGGCGTGGGGAGCAGGCCCAGTGCGATGAGCTCGGAGCGCAGCCGTCCCACACCGGTGAAGTGGTGGGTGCGCATTCCCAGGCGGTCGGCCGCCTCGATGTTGACCGCCGAGTCGTCGATGAACAGGGTGCTGGAGGCCTGGAGACAGTAGCGACTCAGGAGAAGGTCGAAGATGGCGGCATCCGGTTTGGCCAGGTGCTCGCGCCCGGAGACCACGATGCCCACGAAGCGCTCGAGCTGGGGAACCAGGAGCCTGGCCCGCTCGAAGGGCGCGGCGTCGAAGTTGGTCAGCCCGTACAGCGCCACGCCCCTCTCAAGGAGGTCGTCGAGCAGGGCGGCCATGCCGGGAACAGGACCCGTCAGTGAGTCGGCGAAGCGCTGCCGGTACAAGGAGAGGATCTCCACCCAGTCGGGGCGGTCGGGGTGGGTCCTGGTGTAGTCGGCGAGCACCTGTTCGAAGGGCTCTCCCCGGTCGAGTCGCTCGTTCCAGGACAGGAACCCTCCGTCGACCACGAACTCCTCCCAGTCGTCGGCTGAGACGTATCCGGCAACGGCCGCCATGGGCTCCCACGCGTACAGGACGTTGCCGTAGTCGAGGACGACGGCACTGACGGCGTCTGCGGGGCTGGAGGTCGTGGCGAAGGGGGACGGCGCGTTCACGTCCGCCATCCTCCCACTCCGTCGCCTCGGGACTCGGGTGGCTCCATCCGGGACGGATCGCCCTTGACGTTTGTGAGTCACCTACTGACGCGGGTCCGCCGCATCGGCGGTCCAGGGGCGCTCCACAGCAGCACCCGAAGCGGCAAAGTGTCTGGTGGGAGCAACATCACCCTTCGACCGAGAACGCCCGATCGACATGTTTGAAACTTCTTTCTACCAGGGGGTTTCCAACCCTCAAGAACCCTGGTACGCTCGTACCAATCCGGTACGGGCGTACCACTTCGACAGTCAGAGCGCGTGATGCGCGTCATGATCCACATCGGTGACACAGTGCTGTGTCAGAGAGGGAGTCATGGAATTTTCCGTAGATTCCGAAATCGGGAAGCTTCGCCAGGTCATCCTGCACCGGCCCGGCAACGAGATGCTCCGACTCACTCCGCAGAACAAGGACCACCTCCTGTTCGATGACGTGCTGTGGCTCGAGCGGGCCCAGGAGGAGCACGACCAGTTCGCACGAGTTCTGACCGACCGCGACATCGAGGTGCTCTACCTCAGCGACCTACTGGCTCAGACCCTCGAGGTGCCCGAAGCCAGGCAGTACGTCCTGGACCGAGTCGTCAACGAGAACACCAACGGCCCCAGTGCTGCCGAGCCGCTGCGCGCCCTGGCCCAGGGACTGTCCGGGGTCGAGCTGGCCGAGGTGCTCATCGCCGGGATCACGAAGGCCGAGCTGCTCGAGCGCATCTCCTGCCCGGACTCGCTCGTTCTGGCCTCCATGGACGACGACGACCTGCTTCTGCCACCGTTGCCCAACCACCTCTTCACCCGCGATACGTCCTGCTGGATCTACAACGGCGTCTCCATCAACTCAATGATGATGCCGGCCCGGCAGCGCGAGACCATCAACTACGAGGCGATCTACCGCTGGCACCCTCTCTTCGCCGGCTCCGACTTCCCCGTGTGGTCCGAGGGCACGCAGGCCGGCCCCGCCACCGTGGAGGGTGGAGACGTCCAGATCATCGGCAACGGCGCCGTTCTGGTCGGAGTCTCCGAGCGCACCACCTCGCAGGGCATCGAAAGGCTTGCCAGCCGACTGTTCGCCGGAGGCACGGTGAACCGGATCGTCGCCGTCGAGATGAACCGGACACGCGCCCAGATGCACCTGGACACGGTAATGACCATGGTCGACGTCGGCACATTCACCATCTACGGCGGCCTGGGGAAGCTGCCGACGCTCACGCTGCGCCCAGACGGAGACAAGCAGATCAGCGTCACGCGCAACGCCCCCGAGGACATGTACCGCGTCATCGCCCAGGCCCTGGGTATCGACGAGCTCAACGTCCTCATCACGCCCCAGGACTCGATGGCCGCCGCCCGCGAGCAGTGGGACGACGGCTCCAACTCCCTGGCCATCGCCCCCGGTGTCATCGTTACCTATGAACGTAACGTCAACACGAACGAGTACCTTACTTCCCATGGCATCGAGGTCCTGACCATTCCCGGCTCAGAGGTCGGTCGCGGTCGCGGTGGTCCACACTGCATGAGCTGCCCGACCCTGCGGGACCCGCTTGCCTGAGTCGGCCCTGGCCGACGCATAAGAAGAACTGTCAGTACATCACCACACTGGACGAAGGAATCCTCATGTCCCACCCCCTGCACAACCGCAGTTTCCTCAAAGAGCTCGACTTCACGGCTGAGGAGTGGAGCTCCCTGCTCGAGCTGGCCGCCCAGCTCAAGGCGGACAAGAAGGCCGGCCGCGAGGTGAAGCGCCTGGCCGGTAAGAACATCGCTCTAATCTTTGAGAAGACCTCGACGCGTACTCGCTGCTCCTTCGAGGTGGCGGCCTATGACCAGGGCGCACAGGTCACCTACCTCGACCCCTCCGGTTCCCAGATGGGCCACAAGGAGTCTGTGGCGGACACCGCCCGGGTGCTGGGTCGCTTCTACGACGGCATCGAGTTCCGCGGCAAGAAGCAGGAGCACGTCGAGGCCCTGGCTGAGCTCTCCGGCGTCCCGGTGTGGAACGGACTGACGGACGAGTGGCACCCCACCCAGATGCTCGCCGACCAGCTGACCATGCTGGAGCACGCCGACAAGCCGATCGAGAAGATCTCCTTCGCCTACCTGGGCGACGCGCGCAACAACGTTGCCAACTCGCTGCTCATCTCGGCGGCCCTCATGGGAATGGACGTGCGGATGGTGGCCCCCAAGGAGCTGCAGACCTCTCCCGAGGTGGTGGCTCAGGCTGAGAAGCTGGCCAAGGACAGCGGCGCCCGCATCCTCATCACCGACGACACCGCCCAGGGCGTCAAGGGCGTCGACTTCCTCTACACCGACGTGTGGGTCTCCATGGGTGAGCCCAAGGAGGTCTGGACCAGCGCATCGCCCTGCTCGCGCCCTACCAGGTCAACGCCCAGCTGGTGGAGGCCACCGGCAACCCGGACGTGAAGTTCCTCCACTGCCTGCCGGCCTTCCACGACCGCAACACCACGGTCGGCGAGGACATCTTCGCCAAGACCGGCATGGAGGGCCTGGAGGTGACCGACGACGTCTTCGAGACCGAGCGCAACGTCGCCTTCGACCAGGCCGAGAACCGTATGCACACCATCAAGGCCGTGATGGTCGCGACCCTGGGAAAGTGGGACTGACTTGTGAGAATCGTCGTCGCCCTCGGAGGAAACGCCCTGCTGCGTCGGGGGGGAGAAGCCCGACGCCAGTACCCAGATCCGCAATGTCGAGATCGCGGCCCACGAGCTGGCCAAGCTGGCGGAGAAGCACGAGCTGGTCCTGACTCACGGGAACGGCCCCCAGGTGGGTGTCCTTGCCCTGCAGTCCGCCAATGACGAGCGCCTCTCCGAGCCCTACCCCTTCGACACCCTCGGCGCCCAGACGCAGGGCATGATCGGATACTGGCTGCTGCAGGCCATGCAGAATGCCCTGCCCGGTCGCCACGTGGCCGCCATGGTCAATCAGACCCTGGTGATGGCCGGTGACCCGGCCTTCTCCAACCCCACCAAGTTCGTCGGTGAGGTGTACACCAAGGAGGAGGCCGAGAAGCTGGCTGAGGAGCGGGGCTGGGTGGTCAAGCCCGACGGCGAGCACTACCGCCGCGTCGTCGGCTCCCCCATGCCGCAGCGCGTCATCGAGACCCGTCTAGTGCGCACACTGCTGGATGCCGGCGCGATCGTCGTCTGCTCCGGGGGCGGCGGTGTGCCCGTCGTCCGCAGCGAGGAGGGCAAGCTCAAGGGTATTGAAGCCGTCATCGACAAGGACCTCACGGCGTCGGTCATGGCGAGGCCCTGGAGGCCGATGCGCTTCTTATCCTCACGGACGTTGATGGAGTGTTTCAGGATTTCGGGACTGAGAACCAGAAACAGGTTCCGAGGGCGACGCCGGCAGAGCTGCGGTCCATGGGACTTCCCAGTGGGTCCATGGGACCAAAGGTTGAGGCGGTGTGCCGATTTGTTGAGTTGACTGGCGACATGGCGGCAATCGGACGTCTTGAGGACGCCGTTTCCATCATTGAGGGCCATGCAGGGACTATCGTGACTCCCGGGGGAAACTACGGGGGGCCGGACGATATCCACCCCCCAATTCCCGAGCAGCTCGACACGCGCATCCGCAGGGCCTGACCGGCGCAACGGCATCGGTCTTTCAAGGAGGTGGTGAACACCCTGAACCCGCAATGACCGTGCCACGGTTCAGCACCCATCATTGTATTCAGATACTCCTACGGCCACATTTGCCGTTCGTTCAGAGTAGAATGACAGTGTTGAATCATAGACACATCACCTGTCTTCATTCACGCATCACACATCGAGCACAAAGGAGTGACTTACTCATGACGAAGATCGTCAACTCTTGGAACGACTTCGACCCTCTCAAGCGTGTCATCGTCGGACGCGCCGACTTCTCGGTTATTCCTCCCGAGGAGCCCGCCACCTCTGAGAAGGTGCCGATCGACTCCGAGATGCGCGGCATGTGGGGCCCCCGTCCCACCGCCACCGTTGAGGCCGCCAACGAGCAGCTCGACAACTACGTCAAGATCCTCGAGGGTCTGGGCGTCCAGGTGGACCGCCCCACGCCGCTGCAGTGGAACCAGGCCATCCAGACGCCTGACTTCCGCACGGAGTCGGGCTTCACCCAGATGCCCCCGCGGGACATCCTGCTCACCATCGGTGACGAGATCATGGCGTCGGCCAACTCGTTCCGCTGCCGCTACTTCGAGTACCTCGCCTACTGGCCCCTCATGAACCAGTACTTCGAGGAGGACCCGGAGTTCAAGTGGACCCAGGCCCCTCGTCCGCGGCTGACGGACAAGTCCTACAAGCACAACTACTACGACGAGCGGATCTCCCTGGAGGAGCGCCTTGAGCGCACCGCCGCCAAGGACTTCGTGACCACTGAGGTCGAGCCGATGTGGGACGCGGCCGACGTCATGCGCGTGGGTAAGGACCTGTTCATCCAGCACGGTCTGACTACCAACCGCAAGGCCATGGAGTGGTTCAAGCGCTACTACCCGGACCTGCGGGTGCACGCAGTGAACTTCCCCGGCGACCCCTACCCGATCCACATCGACGCCACCTTCGTGCCGCTGCGGCCCGGGCTCATCATCAACAACCCGCACCGCCGCCTGCCCGAGGAGCAGCGTAAGATCTTCGAGGCCAACGACTGGCAGATCGTCGACGCGGCTCCCCCGGCCCACGAGGTTCCGCCGCCGCTGTGCTACTCCTCCGTCTGGCTGTCCATGAACTGCCTGGTCATCGACCACAAGACCGTGTGTGTCGAGGCCAGTGAGGTCCACCAGATGGAGCAGATGGACAAGCTCGGCATGAACGTCATCCCGGTTCCCTTCCGTGACGCCTACGCCTTCGGCGGTGGTCTGCACTGCGCAACGGCCGATGTCTACCGTGAGGGTGGCTGCGAGGACTACTTCCCCAACCAGGTCGCTGACCCGACTCTGGTCTGATCTCAAGGGTGCGGGGCGGCGGCTCATGGGACCGGGCTGCCGCCCCGCACCTTACCCGGCTCTGCTCTTCGCAGCGCGGTCAGCGGACGCTCCATAGGACTGGGAAGGCCCACCTGACCGCGTGAGACCTGGCAAGGATGCCGGTCTGTCGCGCACGCCGGGGGAGAACTCAGGAGACACAACTGCCATGTCACAGACATCGTCCGCTGAATCCTCTGTCACAGAGTACGTCATGAACAAGAAGCTGGGCGCCATCGCCATGCTTCTCTCCGCCACCGGGATGGGGCTTGTCGGCACCATCAGTCGTGGTACGACCGCCGGCCTCGCTCACGCCGACAAGTCCGTCATCGGTTCGTTTCTGGCCTTCGGCCGCATGAGCATCGGACTACTCGGGTTCATTGTTATCCTCATCTTCACCGGGAAGGCCGGGCTGTTCAAGAGCACCCGCCTGAGCACCACTGTGATCCTGGGAGGCGTGAGCATCGGCCTGTCCCTGGGGTGCTACATCTCCTCGACCCTGATGACGACCATTTCCAACGCCGTCTTCCTCATCTACACGGGACCCTTGTTCTGCGCACTGCTCGCACGCATTTTCCGCAAAGAAAAGATCAGCGTGCTCTCCGGCATCTTCCTGTCGCTCGTGTTCATAGGAATGCTGCTGACCATTGGAATCATCGACTTCAAGAACGGGAGTCCGACTTTCGGACTGGATCTGTCTGCCACAACGCCCGAGTTCCCTCAGAAGAGCCTGGGAGATCTTTAGGTCTGTTGTCCGGCATCTTTTACGGTCTGGCACTGTTCTTCTACGGGTACCGCAAGGATGTCGATTCAATCGTCCGCGGTGTGTGGAACTTCTTCTGGGCCGCCTGCGCGACGCTGGTCATGTCCATCGTCTTGCGTCCTTGGCACGGCGTTTCCACCTTCACCGCCACCAACTGGATGTGGGCAGTGGCCCTCTTCCTCGTCTGCGGCCTCTTCGCGCTGGGATTCCTGGTCGTTGCAGGGCGCAACCTGCCCGCCGTTGAGTACTCGACGATCTCCTACTGGGAGTGTCCGGTCGCCATTCTGTGCGGCCTGCTCGTCTGGGGAGAGAAGCTCACGCCCATGGGGATGATCGGTGGACTGCTCATTGTCGGTGGTGGGTTGGCCCCGATCATCGTGGATGCCATCGCCCGGAAATCACGCGCCTCCACGTCCTGATCCTCCTGTGATCCTGTCTGCCTGCGCCAACTCCCAGCGGGCAGACAGGATCACATGTAGAGTCATCAACGTCTCACCTTGGGATGACCATTACGTCATCGTCGACATCCACCGAGCCGGAGTCATAGGCTATGAACACCTCCCACTCAGGAAGCACGAAAGACCATCATCTGGACTCAGAACGAAGTCTCGCACTGAGGCGTGCAGCGAAGGCGAGCTTCATCGGAAACTTCATTGAGTGGTTCGACTACGCCTCTTACGGATACCTGGTCACCGTTATTGGTCACGCCTTCTTCCCAGAGGCGGACAAATCAGTCCAGCTGCTCTCAACATACGCAGTATTCGCGATGTCCTTCATTCTGCGCCCGATCGGAGCCGTCGTATGGGGGGCATGGGGAGACCGTTGGGGGCGCCGTTGGGCACTGTCCTGGTCGATTCTTATCATGTCCGGATCGACATTCTTCATCGGTCTCCTTCCCACGTACGCGGCTATCGGCATGGCAAGTGCTATCGGCCTTCTTGTCCTGCGAATGATTCAGGGATTCTCCGCCTCCGGTGAGTACGCGGGTGCCGGAACCTTCCTTGCCGAGTACGCACCTCCGGCTCGACGCGGTATCTACACGTCACTGGTTCCGGCTTCTACCGCCTGTGGTCTGCTTGCCGGCTCTCTCATGGTGACGGGCATGTTCTCGGTCCTCAGTGACGATGCCATGAATACCTGGGGGTGGCGAGTCCCCTTCCTTCTGGCGGGGCCACTGGGTCTCATCGGCCGCTACATCCGGGTGCATCTGGAGGACTCTCCCGCATACCAGGAGATGCGCGCGGAGATGCCGCAGGAGCAGAAGGCCACCAGCTGGTCCGAGCCGCTGCGGCTGCTGCTGCAAGACCACCTGCTTGAGACCCTCATTACCTTTGGAGTCTCCTGCCTCAACGCCGTTGCCTTCTACATGCTTCTCACCTACATGCCGACGTATGTTCACGAAGAGCTCGGGTTCTCCCAGGACACTTCCACTCTGGCTACCTCGGTGATGCTGGTCGTCTACATTGCGGCGATCTTCCTCATGGGGCACCTGTCGGACTCATTCGGGCGTCGTCGGATGCTCATCGCCGCCTGCGTCGCGTTCATTGTGCTCACGATTCCGTTGTTCGTTGTGATGACGAAGGCTGCGGGCATGCTTGCAGCGGTCATCCTGTGTCAGATCGTCTTCGCTATAGCGTTGACGGCCAATGATGGAACTCTGGCCACCTTCCTGGCTGAGTCCTTCCCAACCAACGTGCGCTACTCGGGCTTTGCCCTATCCTTCAACGGGGCCAATGCGCTTCTTGGCGGAACAACGCCGTTCATTGTCACATGGCTCATCAAGGTCACTGGTTCCCCCCTGGCGCCTGCGGTCTATCTCACGGTGATCGCGCTGATCGCCATGGTGGCAATCTTCCGTTCTCGTGCGATTCATGGGTCGGAGCTGACTGAGGAGCAGGCTCACTCCGAACTCTGACCCACTCACTGATAGCATGTGGCGACAGGTTGAATATAGCCTGCTTGCTCACGAGGTCATTATCACCGTCTTGTTACGGACTTCAACGCGTTGTCGTCGTAAGATGATGGGCATGGCTCGTACTGATGCAGATGACGCTGGAGAGGCAGCGAGTAGTGATACTTCCGTGCCCGCAGGCTCTCGCACGGAATCGCGAGTGACCCCGCGAGGTGAGGACCGTCGTCAGACCATCATCGAAGCCGCGGCGGCCATCATCCGTGAGTCAGGACCGTCCGCGATCAGCCACCGTAGCGTCGCCAAGCGAGCCGGGTGCTCCTTGTCCGCGACAACCTACTACTTCGACGGCTTGGAGGATCTCCTCCACCAGGCGGGGCTGGTCAACATCGGACTGTGGGCGTCTCGGGCGGAGCACGTCGCCGACCGGGTGGAGGCCTTCAAGGGCGTTCCGGACGTCCCCCAACGGGTGCGGTTCATCCTCCAAGCGACTCTTCCCGCCCATGGCGCCTACTTCGGGCACTATCTTCAACTCATCTCAGCCAGCCAGGCATCACCGGTGAAGCACGCCTACCGTCAGGGGCGGCAACGTCTCAATGCCGCACTGCGCCGCGTGCTGCGCCAGCTCGACAGCCCGCTCGAACCGGAGATGGTCATCGCTGTCGTGGATGGTGCTGCGGTCACCGCACTCAGCGAGGGGTGGAACGTCAAGTCCACCGCCGCAGGGCTACTGACAGATCTCATTTCCCTGGCCCATGGCATGCCGCCCTTCCAGGCGCCTGGTGGCACAGTGAGCGCTGCGTCGACTCATGGCTCCCCTGCCACACCGGCCGTCGCAGCGGTGACGGGTAGCACCGCCGACTAGTGTGCCGTCCGAGCGGGTCTGCCTCCCGCCTCGATGTTGATGGCCCCTCACCACAAACGGGTGGGATCGAGCTCAACACGAACCGGCTCGTCGCGGTGGGCTGATCGGTCGCGCAGTCGTACCCCGAGCATGGTGGCAAGCGCCTTGCCACGTGACAGCGGAGCGCGCACCAGCGCCCTTGCCGCGCCGGGGAGCACCTGACCGTGAACGGGCGGTGGTGCCACCGGGCCGAGCACCTCAAAGCCATCGGCTTCGGCCTGAGCCAGGAGGGACTCCACGGCGCGTACCGGCCCGTCCAAACGGGCCACTCGCCATGCGGGCGGTAGGTGCAGGTCGGCCCGCTCCAGAAGGTCTCTGCGGGCGAATCCCGCCTGGTCCCATCGCACGAGAGCCTGTGCCGCCACCGGATCCGGGCCTCCCAGAAGGACAACGCGGGCCGACGGCGCCGCCAGCACCACGGCATTGGACCACTGGCGCAATGCCTCGCTGGCAGCACCAAGATCGGGACGGGAGGACAGTGCGGCGCCGTCGAGGAGTAGGACAGCCCGGTATCCGTCCTCGGCCACCGGCTCCGCCCCGGGCGTGGCCACCACGAGACGTGGCGCGTCGTCTACCTCGTCGACGACGCCGTGGGCCTCCCTGGCTCCTGAGACCACTACGGGGACGCCGGGAAAGGCCCGCCCCAGCTCCTCACCCGTACGCGTAGAACCGACCGTCGCCATCCTCAGTCCATGGCCGCCGCACTCGGGGCAGTTCCACCGCCCCACCGTACGAGCGCACCAACGGCAGGAGGTGCGCCCCCATTGGTCCATCGCCAGCGGGCCGCCACAGACAGCGCACTGAGCGGCTTCGCGGCACCGGGCGCAGGCCACCAACGGCGCGTAGCCGGCGCGCGGCACCTGGATGAGAACCGGTCCGTCCTGCAGGGCCCGCCGCAGTGCTTGATGGGCGAGCGACGGGAGCCGGGCCGCCCCGGACGCGCCCTCCCGGTCCAGCTCAGCCGGGCCAGGAACCTCCACACGAGGGACAACACCGCGCACAATGTGCCGTGGCGCCGTCAGACTCTGACACCATCCCTGCTCGACGAGCGACTGCGCTTCCACGGAACGGCTGAATCCACCGATGAGCAGGCCGGCTCCATCCAACGTCGAGCGCAGCGCCAGGACCGTACGCGTATGACTGTAGGGGGCGTGAGGCTCCTCCAACCGGTTGTCCCCGTCGTCCCAGACGACCGCCAACCCAAGCCGGTGCACCGGGGCGAAGGCCGCCGCCCTGGTGCCGACGACCACCCGGGCTCGCCCCAGCAGGAGAGCCAGGAACGCCCGATAACGGCGCGCAGGACCGTGCTCGGCCGAGAGCATCACTACCGGTTCCCCCTCCAGGTCACGCCTGAGCCGGGCTGCCAGGGTCTCAGCCTGATGTGTCGTTGCCACCACGACGACGGCGCCGCGAGAACTCGCCAAGGTGGCCTGGATGGCTCGGGCCAGGCACAGCTGCCACGGCAAGACCACCGGGACAGGCCTACCGTCGTCGTCATCCGACGAACGTGCTTCGGGCGCCGGCAGGCGGACCAGACCGCGCGTGGAGCCTCACCGTGAGCCAGCCGTCTCAGGAACTCCTCACCACCGTCGTAAGGCTGCCAGCTGAGCTCACTTGAGGACGGCGGCTCCCAGATGGGAAGTGCGAGGGGAGCCTTGTCCCTCTCAGCCTTCTCCGTGGTGGCGTGCCTGGCCGGAACCGCAAGACGGATGACGTCGGAGCGTGTTCCGCAGCTGCGGGAGGCAACAGCCTCGATGAGGCGACGCGAGCCCTCCGGCAGGACCGGGAGGTCGGAGACCACTCGCCGCAGAGCCGAGAGCCGACCGATATGGGTGGTCGTGGACCCTCGCTCCCAGATCCATCCGCGCATCTCCTGCTCACCGAAGCGAACCATGACCCGGGTGCCAGGCAGGCCTGCTGCGCCATCGCCGCAGGAACCAAGTAGTCGAAGGTGCGGTCGAGGTGCGGCACTGGGGAGTCCAGGAGAACCCTGGCCACGGGGTCACGGACCCCGGCCACCGTCACTGTGTGCAGACCGGGCTCCGGCAGCTCCAGCAGCTCACCCTGCCTGCTGACGCCGTAACCACGTGCGGGGCCATCCGACTCACCGGAGGCAGAAGCGGCGTCGTCGTAGCCGGTTGCCATACAACCCCTCGGAAGTCTCCCGCCCCGAGTACGCGGGACTCAGACGGCCTGGCGCAGGGCCTCGACGCGGTCGGTGGCCTCCCAGCTGAAGCCGGGACGCCCGAAGTGGCCGTAGGAGCTGGTGGCGCGGTAGATGGGACGCAGCAGGTCGAGATCGCGCACGATCGCGGCCGGACGAAGGTCGAAGACCTCGTTGACGGCCTTCATGATGCGCTCCTCAGGAACGGCCGCCGTCCCGAATGTCTCCACGTAGACGCCCACGGGGTGAGCGGAGCCGATGGCGTAGGCCACCTGAATCTCACACCTTCTGGCCAGTCCGGCTGCGACGACGTTCTTGGCGACCCAGCGCATGGCATAGCTGGCGGAGCGGTCCACCTTCGAGGGATCCTTGCCGGAGAATGCGCCCCCGCCATGACGGGCCATTCCGCCGTAGGTGTCCACGATGATCTTGCGTCCTGTCAGGCCGGCGTCACCTGCCGGACCACCGATGATGAACTGTCCCGAGGGGTTGATGAGGACGTCGGTGTCGGCGGTGTCGAGCTCGGTACCGGCCTCTGCCTGGGCGGCCAGCACCGGCTCGATGACCTCCGTACGCAGAGCGTCGGTCAGCCAGGCACGAGTGCGGTCCGCGTCGTGCTGGGTGGAGATGACCAGGTTGTCCAAGTTGACTGGGCGCTGGCCGTCGTAGCCGATCGTCACCTGCGTCTTGCCGTCGGGGCGCAGTCCCGGGAGGATGCCCTGCTTGCGCACGAAGGCCAGACGCTCCGCCAGACGATGAGCCAGATGGATGGGCAGAGGCATGAGAGCCGCGGTGTCGTCGCAGGCGTAGCCGAACATGAGCCCCTGGTCTCCGGCACCCTGCAGGTCGAGAGGATCGATGTCCGTGTCGTCCCGACGGGCCTGAAGGGACTTGTCGACCCCCGCCGCGATGTCCGCGGACTGCTGCCCGATCGATACCGACACACCACAGGAGCGAGCGTCGAAGCAGACATCTGAGGAGGTGTAGCCGATGGCGGAGATCTCCTGGCGAACGATCTCGGGGATCTCGACGTAGGCCCTCTCCGTCGTGACTTCTCCGGCCACGTGCACCAGGCCGGTCGTCACCATGGTCTCCACCGCGACGCGCGCGGTGGGGTCCTGCTCGAGAATGGCGTCGAGAATCGCATCAGAGACACGGTCGCAGATCTTGTCCGGGTGACCTTCAGTGACCGACTCGGACGTGAACAGACGTAAGGAGGAACTCACGCACCCATCGTAGTCACCGCCAGAACTGATCCGTCGTGGCGTTACCCACGAAAATGCGGAAGCCGGCCCTCAGGCCCCATTCACCAGGTCAGCGGTCAGAGAGATGAGAAGGCGGGCGACCTCCATCTTGCTGCCCTGTCCACGCGCGACTTCCGTGCCGTGGGCATCCAGGACGACGACGGCGTTGGGGACGTCTCCGAAGCCGAGCTCCTCCCCCACCGCGTTGACCGCCAGAAGGTGCGCCCCTTTCGGCGGGCCTTGGCCCTGCCGTGGAAGAGCACGTCACCGTTCTCGTCCCCGGTCTCGGCGGCGAATCCGACCACGATCTGGCCGGGCCGAGGCGGGTCGCTCACCAACCCGGCCAGGATGTCCGGGTTGGTGGTGAGCTCAATGGACATGGTCGGTTTGCTGAGGGGGTCCTCGCCAGGGGGCGCCTGCTTCTTGAGCTTGGTGGTGGCCACGGTGACGGGCCGGTAGTCGGCGACGGCAGCAGCCATGATGACGGCATCGGCGTCGCGGGCGGCGTCGCGCACGATACGGAGCATGTCCGCGGCGGTACCGGCCGCGACAACGCTCACCTGCGCAGGCAGAGCCTTGAGCAGGTCGGAGGCCACGTGCGCCTGCACCAGGGTGACGTGGGCTCCCTGCTCGGCAGCGGCCGCTGCCAATGCGCAGCCCTGGCGTCCTGAGGAGCGGTTGCCGAGGTACCTCACCGGATCGATGGGCTCACGTGTTCCGCCGGCCGAAATGACGACGTGCCGTCCTTGCAGATTCTTGTCGCCCTCCCCCGAGGCCTCCTGCGCTCCCGCGAACCCGGTGGCGGGCTGTGTCAAGGCGGCCAGGGCCTGCGACACGATCTGCTCGGGTTCGGGCATCCGGCCCACTCCGGAGTCCTTGCCGGTCAGGCGCCCGCTGTCCGGCTCGATGACCGTCAGACCACGCTCACGCAGCACTGCCACGTTCTCCCGGGTGGCGGGGTTGACCCACATCTGGGTGTGCATGGCCGGCGCCAGGACGACGGGGGCCTGGCAGGTCAGTATCGTCGCGGTAAGCATGTCGTCGGCCCGTCCTGCCCGTACCCGCGCCAGCAGGTCCGCCGAGGCCGGAGCGACCACGACGAGCTCGGCCCACTCGGCCACGGCCACGTGCTCGACGGCGGCCGGGTCATCGAAGACCCCGGTGGATACCGGCCTGCCACTGACCGCCGCCAGAGCCGGAGCACCGATGAACCTCAGCGCCGACTCGGTGGCCACCACCTTGACCTCGTGCCCGGCCTGACGCAGCAGTCGAACGACGAAAGGGGCCTTGTAGGCGGCGATCGACCCGGCGACGCCGACAACGACGCGCCGTGGCCGCTCGACGGCGGTCACGGCGCGTTCAGTCACAGCAGTGTGCGGCTCGTCCATGGCGAGCCGGGCTCAGAACTGGATGTCGTCGAGGCTGGTGGGAGTCTCGCCGCCCTCGAGGGACACCGGGGCATCCAGCGAGATGTCGCTGAACATGTCGGCTTCCGCGGCTCGACGGGCCTCCTCGGCCTCGGCGCGGCGGGCTCGGGCCACGTCCCCGGGGATGACCTCGAGCTTGTCCTCGGCGATCTCACGCAGAGCGATGCCCAGGGACTTCTCGCCGACCTCGGAGTCGACCAGCGGACCGAAGAACTCGAACTGGTTGTCCTCGAGCTGCTGGGTGTAGGTGTTGATCTGGCGGGCGCGCTTGGCGGCCTCCACCACGAGCCCGTACTTGGAGTCGACCTTCTCCAGAAGGTCGTCGATCGGCGGGTTGGTGATGCCCTCGGGCTGGGGAGAGGTTCCGAGCATGTGCATGCCTCCGGTTCAATCTCGATAGTTCAGAGCCACGTTATTCTAACTGCCCAATCCCATGAGTCTCTCCAGCTCCGCGGTGGCGCTCGCCACGGTGTCATTGATGACGACGTGGTCGAACTCCCCGGCCGCGTCCAGCTCGGTGCGGGCCGTGGCCAGGCGCCGCTCCTGCTCATGGGCATCCTCAGTACCGCGACCGACGAGCCTGCGGACGAGCTCCTCCCAGCTCGGCGGCGCGAGGAAGACGAGGCGGGCCTCAGGCATCGCCCGACGCACCTGCCGGGCACCGTCCAGGTCGATCTCCAACAGTGCGGGGCATCCGGCATCGAGCCGGTCCTGGACCGGGCCCCGGGGGGGTGCCGTAACGATGCGCTCCGTGGACCAGAGCCCACTCCAGCATCTGACCACTGGCGACGAGCGAGTCGAAGTCCTCATCGCTGACGAAGTGGTAGTGCACGCCGTCGACCTCACCGGGACGAGGCCGACGGGTGGTGGCCGAGACCGAGACGAACAGGTCTGGATGGCGTCTGCGCAGCTCGGTGACGACCGTGCCCTACCCACCGCCGTGGGGCCGGCCAGAACGGTCAGGCGGGCGAGAGCAGGAACGGACGGGTCTGTGGCAGCAACGTCGGTCATGGCCACATCATGGCCTACCGGGACCCGTCGGCACGACCCAGCGTCTAAGCGGCCTTCCTAGCCGAAGCGCTCCACGAGTGCCGCCCGCTGGTTCGCTCCCAGCCCACGCACTCGCCGGGACTCGGCGATATGCACGTCAGCGAGGATGGCGTCAGCTGTTGTGGTCCCCACGCGTGGCAGGGAGATGAGCAGTGCTCTGACCTTCATCTTGCCCAAAACATCATCCGTCTCTGAGGCGGTGAAGAACTCGGAGAGCTTGAGCTCCCCGCTCTTGAGCTCGGACTTGATACGGGCGCGATGCGATCGCGCCGCAGCAGCCTTCTCCAGTGCCTGAGCCCGTTGCTCGGGTGTCAGCGTCGGAAGCGTCATGGTGTGTCTCCTCCCGGTCGAATACCAGTGACCCGCACCACGAGCATAAGTCGGGCCAGGTGTACTCGCATTCGCAGGGGCCTATATTCCACCACCGACTTCGTGTTTCCGCACACACCCTCAATCCGAGGCGGGCTGCAGCACCTTCAGACTCAGCGCAGAGCTGTTGCGGCCTCATAGGCGGATGCCGACGCTGCTTTTCGCAGCTCGTCGATGGAGGGGCCCGCCTTGAGAACCCCGCGTGAGGTGGAGGCCAGGACCTGACGGCGCGCCGTCCCGAAAACCGCCTCCAGCTCGGCCGGCCCAGCGCCTTGGGCGCCCACGCCCGGCGCCAGCAACGGACCATTGGCGCCCTGCAGGTCGATTCCCAGGTCGCTCACGGCCCCGCCGACGGTGGCGCCGATGACCAGCCCGATGCTGCCGAGCCTGCCTTCGCCACTGGCCTGGGCGTTGGAGGCGGTCACGCCCTCCACGATGCCGGCGGCCACGGCCTGGTCCCCGTTGACGGCGTGCTGGACGCCGGCTCCTTCCGGATTGGAGGTCAGGGCCAGGACGAAAACGCCGCGTCCGTTGGCCTCGGCGAGGTTGAGTGCAGGTGTGAGGGACCCGTAGCCCAGGTAGGGCGAGACGGTGATGGCGTCGGCGGCTGTAGGAGCGTCGTCGGACAGGTAGGCCTGAGCGTAGCCGGCCATCGTGGAACCGATGTCCCCGCGCTTGACGTCGAGAACGGACAAGGTGCCGAGGTCGCGTAGGGCCGCCAGGGCCTCCTCGAGGACCGCGATGCCGGCGCTGCCATGACGCTCGAAGAAGGCGGACTGGGGCTTGACGGCGGCCACGTGTCCACCAACCGCATCGATGGTCCGCAGGGCGAAGTCCCGCAGGCCTGCGGCCGAGTCGGCCAGGCCCCAGGCCTCGAGCAGACTCGGGTGGGGGTCGATGCCGACGCACAGGGGGCCGTGGTCGTCCATGGCGTCGGCCAAGCGGACTCCGAAGGGGCGTCGACTGCTCTGGTGAGCGGCGGCGGAACTCATCTGGTCTCCTTGTCGTCAACGGGGGCCACAGGGTGGGACTCGGACACCGGGCCTCGCCGGGATCGGCGGGCGGCGATGTGCTCCTGGAGGCTGCGAACCCGGAAGGGACCGCGCAGCTGGGCCTCGAGGGCCTGGACCGCTGCCTGGAGCTGTTGGACGGTGGTGATGATGGGACGGTCGGCACCGGTGGTGGCCGCGCGGATGGAGTAGCCGTCGGCGCGGGCTCCTGGCCCTTGGGGGTGTTGACCACCATGTCGATGGCTCCGGACTCGATGAGCTCGGCGATCGTCTGCTCGCCGTGGTCGCCAACGCCCTGGCTGATCTTGCGCACCGCCAAGGCGTCGATCCCATTGCGGCGCAGCACCTGTGCGGTCCCGGTTGTGGCCAGGACCGTGAAGCCGAGCTCCGCGAGCCGAGCCACCGGCAGGATGATGGCTCGCTTGTCCCGGTCGGCCACCGAGACGAACAGCGTTCCCTCTCCCGGTAGGCCACCGTAGGCACCGGCCTGGGACTTGGCGAAGGCCCGCGGGAAGTCGACGTCGTAGCCCATGACCTCGCCGGTGGAACGCATCTCCGGCCCCAGGATCGTGTCGACCACACGCCCCTCGGTGGTACGGAACCGTTTGAAGGGCAGGACCGCCTCCTTGACGGCGATCGGGTCATCGGGATCGGTGACGGCGGCGTCGGCCTCGGGAAGGTGACCGGAGCGCCTGAGCGAGGCGATCGTCTCCCCCCGTCATGATGAGGGCCGCCGCCTTGGCCAGCTGCACACCGGATGCCTTCGAGACGAAGGGGACTGTGCGCGAGGCCCTGGGGTTGGCCTCGATGACGTAGAGAACGTCGGAGACCAGGGCGAACTGGATGTTGAGCAACCCTTGCACGCCCACACCTTTGGCGATCGCCTCAGTGGAGCGCCGGATGCGAGCGATCTCCGTGTCGGACAGGGTCATGGGCGGCATGACGCAGGCGGAGTCACCGGAGTGGATACCGGCCTCCTCAATATGCTCCATGACGCCACCGAGGAACAGCTCACTGCCGTCGTACAGGGCGTCAACATCGATCTCGATGGCATCGTCGAGAAAACGGTCGATGAGTAGTGGCCCGGTACCGTAGACGCCGCCGGGCTCAAGACCGGCGCGCTGGAGATAGTCGTCAAGACCCTGGGCGTCGTAGACGATCTCCATACCGCGGCCGCCGAGCACGTAGCTGGGGCGCACCAGGACCGGATAGCCGATGCCCTGGGCGACCGAGTGCGCCTGCTCGTCGCTCAGAGCGGTGCCGTGCGCTGGTGCGGGCAGACCGGCACGCTGAAGAACGACCCCGAAGGCCTCACGGTCCTCGGCGGCGTCGATCGCCTCGGGACTTGTTCCCAGGATCGGCACCCCGGCCTTGGCCAGCCTGGCCGCCAAGGACAGCGGTGTCTGGCCACCGAGCTGGACGATGACACCGGTCACGGGGCCGGCTGCCAGCTCGGCCTCGTAGATCTCGATGACGTCCTCGAAGGTCAGGGGCTCGAAGTAGAGCCGATCGGAGACGTCGTAGTCGGTGGAGACGGTCTCAGGGTTGCAGTTCACCATGACGGTCTCGTAGCGATCGGACAGCGCCATCGCGGCGTGAACACAGGAGTAGTCGAACTCAATGCCCTGGCCGATCCGGTTAGACCCGAGCCCAGGATGATGACGGCCTCACGCTCGCGGGATGCCACCTCGGTCTCCAGGTCGTAGCTGGAGTAGAGGTAGGGGGTGCGTGAGGCGAACTCGGCGGCGCAGGTGTCAACGGTCTTGTAGACGGGCCGCAGGCCGAAGGCATGGCGGACCTCTCGCACCGTGTCCTCGCTGATGCCGCGCAGGGAGGCGACCTGGACGTCGGAGAAGCCATGGCGCTTGGCCAGGGCCAGGACGTCCGCGGTGAGCGCGGGTGCGCCCTTGACCTCTTGGGCCACCTCCTCAAGAAGCAGCATCTGGTCCAGGAACCAGGGGTCGATGCGGGTGGCCTCGTGGAGCTGAGCAATGGTGGCTCCACCGCGCACGGCCTGCTGGAGGTCGACCAGCCGGTGCTCGGTGGGCACGGCGATGGACTCCAGCAGCTCAGCGGTCTGCTGCTGGCTGGGCGCCGGTCCGTCCCAGTGGAAGACGGTTCCCTTCTTGTCCAGAGAGCGCAAGGCCTTCTGGAGGGCTTCCGTATAGGAGCGACCGATCGCCATGGCCTCGCCCACCGATTTCATGGTGGTGGTGAGCCGGGGGTCAGCACCCCGGAACTTCTCGAAGGCGAAGCGCGGCACCTTGACGACCACGTAGTCCAGGGTCGGTTCGAAGGAGGCCGGGGTGGAGCCGGTGATGTCGTTGGGGATCTCATCGAGCGTGTACCCCACGGCCAGGCGTGCGGCGATCTTGGCGATCGGGAAGCCGGTGGCCTTGGAGGCCAGGGCTGAGGACCGGGAGACACGGGGGTTCATCTCGATGACGATGATCCTGCCGGTGGCCGGGTCGACGGCGAACTGAATGTTGCAGCCGCCGGTATCGACCCCGACCTCCCGGATGACGGCGATGCCGATGTCCCGCAGCCTCTGGAGCTCGCGGTCGGTGAGGGTCAGGGCCGGAGCGACCGTGATGGAGTCGCCGGTGTGCACTCCCACAGGGTCGACGTTCTCGATGGAGCACACGACCACCACGTTGTCGGCGGTGTCGCGCATGAGCTCGAGCTCGTACTCCTTCCAGCCCAGGATCGACTCCTCCAGGAGGACCTCGGTGGTGCGGGAGGCCGCCAGACCCGCCCCGGCGATGCGATGCAGGTCCGAGTCATTGAAGGCCACACCGCTGCCCAGGCCGCCCATCGTGAAGGAGGGGCGCACGACGACCGGATATCCGCCCAGGGCATCGACCCCCGCGCGGCACTCATCCATGGTGTGGGCGATGACGCTGCGGGCGACCTCGGCGCCACAACGCTCGACGACGTCCTTGAACTCGTCACGGTCCTCCCCGGCGTTGATGGCCGCGGCGGAGGCGCCGATGAGCTCGACGTCGTACTCATCGAGCACGCCCCGCTCGACCAGGCTCATGGCGGCGTTGAGGGCGGTCTGCCCGCCCAGGGTGGGCAGGAGGGCGTCGGGCCGTTCCTTGGCGATGATGGTGGTCAGCACCTCGGGGGTGATCGGCTCGATATAGGTGGCGTCGGCGACGTCGGGGTCGGTCATGATCGTGGCCGGGTTGGAGTTGACCAGAATGACGCGGATTCCCTCAGCGCGCAGGACGCGGCAGGCCTGGGTGCCGGAGTAGTCGAACTCGCAGGCCTGCCCGATGACGATGGGGCCCGATCCGATGACCAGGACGGAGCTGATATCAGGGCGAACAGGCATGTCAGTTCGTGTCCTCGCGGTCCTGGCCCCGGCGGTGCTCCCGCATGAGGCGGATGAATCGGTCGAAGAGGTGCTCGGCGTCATGGGGTCCAGCAGCGGCCTCGGGGTGGTACTGGACGGAGAAGGCCGGCAGGTCCAGCGCCCGTAGCCCTTCGACCACACCGTCATTGAGTCCCAGGTGGGAGACCTCCACCCGACCGTAGCGACCGTTGTCGAAGGGGGCTACAGAGGGCTCATCGATGGGGGCGTCGACGGCGAAGCCGTGGTTGTGGGCTGTGATCTCCACTTTGCCGGTGGCGCGGTCCAGAACGGGCTGGTTGACGCCGCGGTGCCCGTAGGTGAGCTTGTAGGTGCCGTAGCCCAGGGCACGTCCCAGGAGCTGGTTGCCCAAGCAGATGCCGAAGAAGGGGATGCGCGCGTCGAGGACGCCTCGCAGGAGCTCGATCTCGGCGTCCGCTGTCCCCGGGTCTCCGGGGCCGTTGGAGAACAGGACGCCATCGGGCCTGAGGGCAAGGATCTCGGAGAGGGTGGCGGACTGGGGCAGGACGTGAACGCGTACGCCGCGCTCGGCGAACTGCCACGGGGTGCGGGACTTGATGCCCAGGTCGATGGCGACCAGCACCGCGACCGGCTCCTGTCCCTCGGCCGGTCCGGTGGGCTCGACGACGTAGCCGGAGGGAGTGGTCACCTCGGCGGCCAGGGCGCGGCCGCTCATGGGCGGCTCACTGCGCACGGCCTCCAGGCAGATGTCGATGCAGGCCTGGCTGGGACCACCGGGGTCAGTGCCTCCGGCAGGCAGGGCGTCCCCGGAGAAGATGCCGCCACGCATCGCACCCGCCTCGCGCAGATGCCGGGTCAGGGCCCGGGTGTCGACCTCGCAGAGGCCAACGATGCCGGCGTCACGCAGATCGTCCTCCAGCTCCCGACGGGAGCGCCAGCTGGAGGCCCTCCGGGCCGGTTCGCGTACGACGTAGCCGGCCACCCAGATACGGTCCGACTCGGCGTCCTCGTCGTTGACCCCGGTGTTACCGATGTGTGGCGCGGTCTGTACGACGATCTGGCGGTGGTAGGAGGGATCGGTCAGTGTTTCCTGGTACCCGGTCATCCCGGTGGAGAAGACGATCTCTCCAATGGTGCGCCCTTGGGCCCCGTAGCTGCGGCCCCGCAGGGCCCAGCCGTCCTCCAGCACGAGGAGGGCGGCTGGGCGGTGGCTCAGCTCAGGCATGAGCCGAGCCGGTGGGAGCCTCAACGGGAGCGCCGTCGAGCACGGTGGGCCGGCCGTGGAGGAAGGTGGCCATGACTGTCCCGGCAGCTCCATCCCGGCGTAGGGGGTGTTGGTGGAACTGGTCCACTGGGCGGAGGCGTCGACGGTGCGGCGCACCTCGGGGTCGACCACAGTGATGTTGGCCGGGGCACCGACCTCGAGCTCGCAGCCCTGGTCGCTCAGGCGGCCGATGCGGGCCGGGGTCGAGGACATGGCCCGGGCGATGTCGCGCCAGGTCATGCGGCCGGTGGCGACCATCGTCTCGATCAGGACACTCAGTGCGGTCTCCAGGCCGGTCATGCCGAAGGCTCCGGCCTGCCACTCGCAGTCCTTGTCCTCCACGGGGTGCGGGGCGTGGTCGGTGCCGACGACGTCGATGGTGCCATCGGCCAGGGCCTCGCGAACCGCCTCGACGTCCTCGGCCGTGCGCAGCGGGGGGTTGACCTTGTACAGCGGGGAGTAGGTGCGGGCCATCTCATCGGTCAGCAGGAGGTGGTGCGGTGTGACCTCGGCGGTGACATTGATGCCGCGGGACTTGGCCCAGCGGATGATCCCGACGCTGCCGGCGGTGGACAGGTGGCACACGTGCAGACGCGAGCCGACGTGCTCGGCCAGCAGGACGTCGCGGGCGATGATCGATTCCTCGGCCACCGCCGGCCAGCCGCGCAGTCCCAGCTCGGCGGAGACGACGCCCTCGTGCATCTGGGAGCCCTCGGTGAGGCGGGGGTCCTGAGCGTGCTGGGCGATGACGCCGTCGAAGGACTTGACGTACTCCAGGGCCCGGCGCATGAGGACGGGGTCGGAGACGCACTTGCCGTCGTCGGAGAAGACCCGCACCTGGGCGGCGGAGGTCGCCATGGCACCCATGTCGGACAGGTGCTCGCCGGCCAGTCCCGCCGAGACGGCGCCCACCGGGTGGACATCCACCCAGCCGGCCTCACGGCCCAGCCGCAGAACCTGCTCCACGACACCGGCGTTGTCCTGGACGGGCGTGGTGTTGGCCATCGCGAAAACGGCGGTGTAGCCGCCGACGGCTGCGGCGCGGGTACCGGAGTAGATGGTCTCGGCGGACTCCCCTCCGGGCTCGCGCAGGTGAGTGTGGATATCGACGAGCCCGGGCAGGGCGATGAGCCCGTCCAGGTCATGGCGCTGGACATCGGCCGGGGCCTTCGCCGCTGCGTCAGGGCCGATGGCGGTGATAGTGCCGTCGGTGATGAGAATGTCAGTGGGGTCCTCGCCGTAGGGGCGGACACCGGTCAGGAGGTGGGAGGTCACAGCTGGTTCCCTTCGTCAGCGAGGAGGAGGTAGAGGGCGGCCATACGGACGGAGACTCCGTTGCCGACCTGCTCGATGATGCGCGAGCGGGGGGTCGTCGGCGGCCTCGGCGGTGATCTCGAGGCCGCGGTTCATGGGGCCGGGGTGCATGACGATCGCGTGCTCCGGCATGGCCCGGCGACGGGCGGAGGTGAGGCCGTAGACGCTGGAGTACTCGGCAGGGCTCGGGAAGAAGCCCCCCTCCTGCGGCACTCATACGCTCACGCTGGATGCGCAGCATCATGACGGCGTCGGGCTGAATCTCCTCGATCGCCTCATCGAGGTTGTAGGAGACCTCGCAGGGCCAGTCGTCCATACCGACGGGCAGCAGTGTGGGAGGTGCGACGAGCGTGACCTTCGCGCCGAGAGCCGTCATGAGGTCCACGTTGGAACGGGCCACCCGGGAGTGCAGGACGTCTCCGACGATGATGAGGCGGGCGCCCTCCAGGTCCCGCCCCTGCGGGGCGGGGCTGCCGTCCGCCGTCTCGGGCGCTCCGGGGACGTACCAGCGTCGCAGCGTCATGGCGTCCAGAAGGGCCTGAGTGGGGTGCTGGTGGGTGCCGTCACCGGCGTTGAGGACCGGCACGTTGATCCAGCCGGCGTGGGCCAGCAGGTGCGCGGCGCCGCAGGCGGAGTGGCGCACGACGACGGCGTCCGCCCCCATGGCCATGATCGTCTGGGCGGTGTCCTTGAGGGACTCGCCCTTGGACACTGAGGAGCCCTTGGCCGAGAAGTTGATGACGTCGGCGCTCAGGCGCTTCGCGGCGGCCTCGAAGGAGAGCCTGGTGCGGGTGGAGTCCTCGAAGAAGAGGTTCACCACGGTCTTGCCGCGCAGCGTCGGAAGCTTCTTAACCGCATGACGCTGGGTGGCGGCCATCGCCTCGGCGGTGTCCAGGACCATGACCGCCTCGTCGTGGGTCAGGTCCTTGGCGGAGAGCAGGTGCTTCATCGGGTGGCCTCCTGGTTGCTGCGCTCACTCGAACGCTCAGTGGGGACGTCTGCGGGGACGATGGTGACGGCGTCGGTGGAGGCGCCGAGCTCGGTCAGGGACACCACGACTTTCTCAGAGCGGGAGGTCGGCAGGTTCTTACCCACGTAGTCGGCTCGGATGGGCAGCTCCCGGTGTCCGCGGTCCACGAGTGTGGCCAGTTGCACGGCCCGGGGGCGGCCGACGGCGCCCAGGGCGTCGAGGGCGGCCCGGATGGTGCGCCCGGAGTAGAGGACGTCGTCGACGAGGATGACGACCTTGCCGTCAATGCCCCCCTGGGGGATCTCCGTGGGGCGGGGAACACGGATGGGGTGACGTCCCAGGTCATCGCGGTACATGGTGATGTCCAGGGTGCCGACCGGGACCTTGGCGGCGACCTGTGCCTCCTCGGCCTGCTCGGACCACTGCGTCCCTTCTCCCGCGGCGACAGCAAGCGCCTCGACGAGTCTGTGCGCGAGTGGTGCTCCCCCACTGGGGATCCCGAGGACGACGATGTCCTGCGTCCCGTGGTTGCGCTCCAGAATCTCGTGCGCGATACGGAACAGGGAACGGGCTATATCGGGAGGTCCGAGGATCTCCTTGCCCTGGATCGGTGCGCCAGAGGCGCCTGACAAACTTTCGGCCATTTCAGGCCTCCTTCCCCGCCTCTCTGGACGGACTTAAAGGATGTTGGTCGCCATCGAGTGTACGTCACCTCCGGCAGGATGTGCTCGCCCACACAGCACGACCTTCGGAGACGAAGGTCACGCCAATGGCTGCGGAACGGCTCAGCACCTGACGACGATCGCATCAGGACGTGTTTCGCATCTACAAACTGTCCGTAACAATGTTTAGTCTTAGCCCAATGCTCAGGCGTCGTCAGACGCTGACTGCGAGATCGTCACAACATGTCGAGAGCTTGAGAAGTGAGTGCCGGATCCATCTGAGCCCGATTGAGAGCTGAACGATGTCGCAGAGCAGGCACGGTCCGGTGTTGCTGCTGCGTCAGTGACTTCTTCTCAAGCAAGGAACGCCCTCATGACACTCCCCACTCGACGTTCGATCATCACCGGCCTCAGCGCCGGGGCAGGACTGGCCGCCGCAGGTCTCGCCTCCCCCCTCGCAGGCAGCGGCTGCAGAGTCCTCCTACGACTTCAGCAGCGTCATCTTCAATGAGCAGTTCTCTGACGGATCGGACTTCTCCCCGTCACGGTGGCGGGACAACCGCTCGGAGCCCGAGTCCTGCGCCAGTTACGACTGGGGGGTGTTCACCCATGACACCCACAACGTCAGCAACGGTGTCGGGCACGTCCTGTGGCGCAAGCGCGCCACCCCCCTCAAGGGCTTCCAGAACCGCTTCGACAAGGAGCCGACCCTGCGCTACGTCGACCAGGCCTTTGTCACCACGCAGGGGCTGTTCTCCTTCGTCTACGGCTCCTTGGAGACCAGGGCACGTTTCCCCCAGTCGGCCGAGGGACTCTTCGCCGGCATCTGGTTGCGGGCGGACGACGACGACAACGGGGGCGAGATCGATGTCGTGGGAGACCTACGGCGGCGGCAGCGCCGCCGGTATCGCCGAGTCGACTGTGCACTACGGCCAGGCGGGGGGCAAGGGAAGCAACCTGGGGGTCTCGCCGCGACCCGATCTCACCCAGTGGCACACCTACGGGATGGAGAAGACCCCCGAGAGCATTCTCTTCCTCTTCGACGGTCAGCCCTACCACGAGGTCTTGCGTTCAGCATCGCAGAAGGAGTTCGATGCCTGCTTCGGTGACGAGGCCGCCTACCACATCTGCCTGACCACGCACAGCGGAAGCATCCACCGGGGACGGCTCAAGCACGAGGGCTTCACGCAGGCCCAGGTGGATATTGACTACATCGTCGTACGGGCGATGGATGAGTAGCTGATGCAGCGCCCGTTGTTCTCATTGGGCCCGGGAACAGATCATGCTGGCTGCGTTCCCGGGGCCTGAGACCCTCTGACCACCGGGTCCAGCGCCTTGCTCATACGGAGCACAACGATGAACCCCACTGCGATCAGAACCTCCACCAGGTCGCAGGCGACAAGCAGAGATGTGACAGCGGACTCGGACGATCCCTCCGAGAACCAGGCGACATAAATGGCGAGGGTGGGAAGTCCCGCCACGAAACTCGCCACCAGCAGCATCAACGTTGGCAACTTGGCCTCGATCCATCCGTCGGGCTGAACCTGAGGCGTCCGGGAATTCGCCCGAATACAGGCGATAAGACCGAGGATGAAGGTTACGATCCACCCGAGGCCGACGACGAACGGGGCGGCGATCATCATGAGAAGGGCAAGGAGCGCGAGCTCCAGGTACTCTTCCCCCCGCAGGTTGACAGTGAGGAGTTCGTAGGTGGTGAAGATGATCTGGATCATCATGGTGATGAGCCCGATGATGCCGCCGGCGACCGAGACCTTGCGGGTCGCGGAGCGCTTGCGCTGAACCTCCATCAGCACCGGGTCGATCGAACCGAAGCCAGGAGCAGGCGTCTGCCCCACCAGGGGGTTGTAGCGGCCGTCAGGAACAGGCATGGGATACTCCAGCATCGGCAGAGGGGATGGCCTCAGCCTAGGTCAACCGTGCCGGATGGGCACAGCTCGCGGCATAGGGAGTCCACCCCATGTGCCGCGAGCCCCTCAGTCCATGCCTCAGCGCTCAGCATTCGAGCTCCCTGCGCCTAAGACGCTCTCACCGTTGGGTCCAGTGCCTTGCTCTTACGGAGCAGAACGATGAATCCCACTGCGATCAGAACCTGCACCAGGTAGCTGACGACGAGCACTGCGTAGAGGACGTAGGTGTCGGTGCCCCGGTGGATCTGCCAGAACCAAGTAAGAAAAATAACGAGAGTGGGAAGTCCCGCCACGATACTCGCCGCCAGCAGAGCCGACGTTGGCATCTTGGCCTCGATCCATCCGTCGGGCTGGACCTGAGGCGTCCGGGAGTTCGCCCGAATACAGGCGATAAGACCGAGGATGAAGGTCACGATCCACCCGAGGCCAACGACGAACGGGGCGGCGATCGCCATGAGAAGGGCGAGAAACGTGAATTCCAGAGGCGGCAAGATGTAAGCGACGAATACGGAGCTGGAGGCGATCACCTGGATACTCATGGTGATGAGCCCGATGATGCCGCCGGCGACCGAGACCTTGCGGGTCGCGGAGCGCTTGCGCTGAACCTCCATCAAGACCGGGTCGATCGAGCCGAAGCCAGCAGCAGACGTCTGCCCCACCGGAGGGTTGTAGCGGCCGTAAGGAACAGGCCTGGGAGCGTTCCGTGGGTGGCCGGCGTCCTCGATACGGGGGTCGCGGTTGGGATTCTGGGGAGGTAGGTGGCTCATGGGGTACTCCGGCATTGGCAAAGGGGATGGCCGCAGCCTAGGTCATCCGCGTCGGATAGGTGCAGCTCAGGGCATAGGGAGCCCGCCCCATGCCGCGAGCCTCCTCGCACCCTGTACCAGCGCCCAGCATCCCGCAGTGATCGGCGTCGACAAGCATCTCGATGGCACGTCGACGCCCGAGTTCGCATCGCTGCTGCGAACAGATCATGCGGGCTGCCCTCCCGGGGCCTGAGATGCTCTGACCGCCGGGTCCAGTGCCTTGCTCATACGGAGAAGAAACACGAACCCCACAACGATCAGGACCTGGGTCAGGCCGCAGAACATGAGTAATGGCTCCAGGAAGCCATCGATGAAATCATCGGTGTAATCGCGTGAGAGCGCCTCGTACAGAACCACGTACATGATGAGGGTGGGCAGTCCCGTCACGATGCTGGTGACCAGCAGCGCCAGCGTTGGTGTCTTGGCCTGGATCCATCCGTCCGGCTGAACCTGCGGCGTGCGGGAACGGGCCTGAATACAGGCGACAAGAGCCAGGATGAATGTGGTGACCCATCCAAGGCCAACGGCCATCGGAGCGAGGACCACGATGAGAAGGGACACGAACAGCAAGAAGTCGCCCTGTTGCCCCGTGTACCCGATGGCGAGGAACATGGTGACGATGATGGCCATCTGGATCATCATGGTGATGAGCCCGATGATGCCGCTGGTGAGCGAGATCTTGCGGGTCGCGGAGCGCTTGCGCTCGCACATGAGGACCGGGTCGTTCCAGACGAATCCAGGACCCGGGTTCAATCCCATTGGAGGGTAGAGACCGTGAGGAACAGGCGTGGGTGCGTTCCACGGATGGCCTCCGGGCGCTGCTGGAGACGGCGGGAGGCCTCCGAAGGGATGGGGCCCGGTGGGGTTGGGCATTCCCGATCCCGCCCAGGGGTAGCCGGCCACGTGGGGGCCGGACAGTACTGCTACAGGGTTGTCGACACCGATTGCCCCTTCCTGCGGTGCGCCGACGCCCTTGATGTAGGGGTAGTCGTTGGGATCCTGGGGAGGTAGCTGACTCACGGAGCACTCCAGCATCGGCAGAGGGGGCGGCCTCAGCCTAGGCCACCGATGCAAGACGGACGCAACTCACGGCATAGGGAGTGATCCCCATGCCGTGAGCCCCTGCGCGCCGTGATTCAGCGCAACGTGTCCGCGAGGTCTCCGATACGCCCCAGAAGTCCACCGAGGTACCTGGGTGACTCGTCGGTGGAGAGCATCCGGCTCAGCGTCATGGCCTCATCCACGGCGACGGGCGCATCCACCTCGTCGTTGTAGACGATCTCCCAGGTGGCGACTCGAGCAATGGCGCGGTCGACGGCCGGCATCCGCCCCAGGGTCCACCCCTGGGCGTAGGTCTGGATCGTCTCGTCGACGTCGCCCAGGTGATCGCACAGACCGTCGAGGATCTCCCGCGTGTAGGCAGAGCCTCGGTGTGGTTGGCCGAGCTGACGGCGCGCAGCTGCGCGAAGGAACGCAACTCCTCGGAGCCCTCGGAGCTCAGCATCCCGCGCTGATCGGCCTCGAAGAGGATCTCGATGGCACGCCGGCGCGCCTTGGTGCGGGCGGTGACCGGGTGGCGCGATGCGGGGCTCGAGTGGCTCGAGACCTCCTCGGGATGCTCGGTCATCAGTCGTTGACGCGGGAGATGTAGGAGCCGGAGCGGGTGTCCACCTTGACCTTGTCACCGGTGTTGAGGAACAGCGGGACCTGGATCTCAGCACCGGTCTCGACCGTGGCGGGCTTGGTACCGGCGCTGGAGCGGTCGCCCTGGAGGCCCGGCTCGGTGTGGGAGATCGTCAGGACCACGGAGGCCGGCAGCTCGACGAACAGCACCGAGTCCTCGTGGAAGGCCACGATGACCTCCTGGTTCTCCAGCATGAAGGTGGCGGCCTCGCCGACGGTGGCTGAGGGGACGTAGGTCTGCTCGTAGGACTTGACGTCCATGAAGACGTAGTCGTCGCCGTCCTTGTAGAGGTACTGCATGTCGCGCCGGTCGACAGTGGCGGTCTCGACCTTGAGGCCGGCGTTGAAGGTCTTGTCAACGGTCTTGCCGGACAGGACGTTCTTGATCTTGGTACGCACGAAGGCGGGGCCCTTGCCGGGCTTGACGTGCTGGAACTCCACTACCTGCCACAGCTGGCCCTCAAGGTTGAGCACCATGCCGTTCTTCAGGTCGTTCGTCGTGGCCACGAGGGTTTCCTCACTGTTGCATTGCATCTGGGACGCGCTGATCCTACCGCGAGGCACCGCGCTCCCCCGGCGACGGGCGTGTCGCACCGATCACGAGTGGCGGGACAAATCGGCTCCGACGGCACTCATGACCTTCTCGCCGGCCTCGTCTGGGGTCGTTGAGGTGGTGTCGATGACGACGTCGGCCAGGTCCTGGCACCGGGCCTGACGCTCGTGGAGCATCTGGACGAACTGGTGGTGGATGGTTCCCAGGGCCACGGACCGCGGTGCGTCGAGACCGTTACGGGTGGCCAGGACCCGGGTGGCGCACGTCAGGGACACGACATGGTGAGTTCCCCGATTGGCGAGCCTAAGGCGCTCAAGGCCCTGACGCACTCCCGTGGCCTCCAGGCAGCCCGATCCCAGGGCGACGACGAGGCCCCCGGTCTCGGCCCGCTCCAGGAGCCGTTCAGCGGTGCCGGCCTCGATGCGGCGGTACTCGGTCTCCGGCACCGCGACGAGTGCCAGGTCGGGGCGGGTGCCCAGCTCGTCGGCGACGAGCCGGCCCAGATCGAGCACGGTCAGGCCCTGGGCACTCCCGATGGCACGGGCTACGCTGGAGCAGCCGGCACCCGGCGGGCCGATGAGGATGAGGGAGCCCGGTGCCGTGGCGCTCAACCGCGGTTCCCTTCTGGCCGGTCGGACCCACCGGTGACTGCCTCGTGAGCCGATAGGAGAACGCTCTCCGCCGGTGCCTGAACCCGCACGGGCCTGGCGATGTCGTCGAGCAGGACGAGGCGCAGCCGGCCGCCGCGCACCTTCTTGTCGCTCATCATGGCCTCCTTGAGCTCTTCCCAGCGCCCCTCCCCCTCAGGGAAGCGGGTCGGCAGACCGACAGCTTCCAGGCTCTGACGGTGCAGGGCGAGCGCGTCTCTGCTCAGACTGCCGCTGCGGTGGGCGACCTCGGCGGCGAAGACACAGCCGACGGCGACCGCCTCCCCGTGACGCCAGGAGTAGTCGGTGACCTTCTCGATCGCGTGGGCGTAGGTGTGCCCGTAGTTGAGAACCTCCCGCAGGCCGGCCTCCGTGAGATCCTCCCCCACGACGGCGGCCTTGACCGCTACCGAACGGGCAACCAGATCGGCCAGCACCGGCGAGTCCCAGGCCAGGCAGTCGGCGGGATCGGCCAGGACCCGGTCGAGAATGACCGAATCGGCGATCAGGCCGCACTTGATGACCTCTCCGAGTCCGGCCCGCAGCTCCGCGGCCGGCAGAGTGGAGAGCATCTCCAGGTCGGCGATGACGGCGGCCGGCGGGTGGAAGGCACCCACCAGGTTCTTGCCCGCCGGAGTGTCGATCCCCGTCTTACCGCCCACGGCGGCGTCCACCATGGCCAGAAGCGTGGTGGGCACCTGAACCACGGGAACGCCTCGCAGCCAGGTCGCGGCCGCGAAACCGGCCAGGTCCGTCGTCGCTCCGCCACCGAGTCCGACGACGAGCCCGTCACGGCCCAGGCGGAAGGAGCCGAGCCGCTCCCACAGGTACTCCGCGACACGCGCCTTCTTGGCCGCTTCCCCATCGGGGACCTCGAGGCGCAGGACGCGCAGCCCCTCGGCGGTCAGCGCCGCCTCGGCAGCGCGGGCGCGGTCGGCCAGCGCCTTGGCGTGGATGACGGCGACGCCACCCGCACCTGCTCCCGGGACGTCCTGCACGATGCGGGGCAACTCGGCCAGGATCCCGTGACCGATGAGGACGTCGTAGGGGCTCGGGCCGCCGACGGTGACCCTCCGTGCGCCGCTGCTGCCCTCGGTGGTTGCCACGGGCCGGACGCGGACGCGCCGTGGCGAGGCGTCGGCCTCGTCCGGGGCAGCGGGCGAGTCTGTCTGCGCCTCGGCCATGGGAGCCAGGACACTGACCGCCTGAGCGGTCTGGACCCCCAGGGCCACCAGGATGAGAGCGGCGACCTGCTGGGGACTGAGCCCATCAGTGGGCACGGTCAGCGTGGCGACCTCGGAGTACAGCGGCGAGCGCTGAGCATGGAGGGCCTCCATCCGCGCCAGGACGCCCGCGTGCTCACCCTGCTCCTCACAGCGCTCCTGAGCGGCACGGGCCTGGTCCGAGTCCGCGTCCGGAGCCATGACCGGGCGCCCGGCCCCGTCCCCCACGTGCTTGGCCGCAGTGCTCGGAGAGGCGGACAGGTAGATGACCGTATGACCGCGCAGCAGGTCTCGGTTCTCAGGGCGCAGCACCGCTCCCCCGCCCAGGGCGATGACCCCCTGAGCGGCCGCCGGTGAGTCCAGGACTGCCCGCATGGCCCGGTGCTCGCGGTCGCGGAAGCTCTCCTCCCCCTCGGCGGCGAAGATCTCTGGGATCGTCATGCGGGCGCGCCGACGGATCTCAGCGTCGGTGTCAGTGACCTGGACGCCCAGGGCCTGGGCCAGGAGCCTGGCCTGAGTGGTCTTGCCCGCGCCGGGCAACCCCACCAGAACCAGGGGCAGCTGGTCGTCGCGCAGAGCGATGGTCGGAACACGCTTCCAGGTCATGATCGTGACTCCCTCTCCGTCGAGATCGCTGTGGGTGGTACCAGTATCGCCCGAGCAGACCGACTTGCCACAAGATTCACCGCTCGGTTCGCCACTGCGTCCGTTCAGCGATGCGGTCCAGGTAGGAACGCAGGTTGCGTCCGGCCTCATCGACCGAGTCTCCCCCGGTCTTGTCCAGCAGAAGATCGGCCAGAACCAGAGCAGTCATGGCCTGTGCAATGACCGCTCCGGGGACGACGGCACACACGTCGGAGCGCTGGTGGAGCCCGGCGGCGGGCTCGCCCGTGGCCAGGTCGACGGTGCGCAGGGCCCTGGGCACCGTGGAGATCGGCTTGAAGGCGGCCCGTACCCGCACGTCGGAGCCGTTGGAGATACCGCCCTCAATGCCGCCGGCACGGTTGGTGGACCGAATGAGCGTCCCGCAGTCCACTGAGACGATCTCGTCGTGAGCCGCTGAGCCCCGCCGAGCCGCCTCGGCGAAGCCGTCACCGATCTCCACGCCTTTGACGGCCTGGATCCCCATGAGCGCGGCCGCCAGGCGCGCGTCGAGACGGCGGTCGGCGCTGACGTGGGTGCCCAGTCCCACCGGGACACCGGTGGCGATGACCTCGACGACGCCCCCGAGCGTGTCGCCGTCCTTCCTGGTGGCATCGATCTCGGCGACCATGGCGGCACTCGTGGCGGGATCCGTGCAGCGCACGGGATCGGCGTCCAGGCGCTCGGTGTCCTCAGCTCTCGGCGGGGGTACGTCGTCGGGCAGAGCGACCGATCCGATCCGCACGACGTGGCTGACCAGCCTGACACCGGCGACCTGCTCCAGAATGGCCTCGGCCACGGCCCCCAGCGCCACACGGGCGGCGGTCTCGCGGGCTGAGGCCCGTTCCAGGACCGGGCGGGCCTCGGGCAGGTCGTACTTGAGCATCCCCGGCAGGTCCGCGTGCCCGGGCCTGGGGCGGGTCAGCGGGCGGTTGCGGGCGATCTCGCGCTCGTCACCGGTGCCGGCGTCGATGAGCAGGTCGTGGGGGTCCACGGGGTCGGCGCTCATGACCGTGGACCACTTGGGCCACTCGGAGTTGCCGATCTGCAGGGCGATGGGGCTGCCGATGGTGCTCCCGTGGCGGATGCCCCCCAATACCCGCAGCTCGTCGCGCTCGAAGGCCTGGCGGGCACCACGCCCGTGCCCCAGTCGCCGCCGGGCCAGTGCCGCCCGGATGTCCTCACTGGTGATCCGTACGCCCGCGGGCACGCCTTCCAGCACCGCGGTCAGAGCCTCGCCGTGGGACTCCCCGGCCGTCATCCATCGAAGCATGGGGTAGATACTCTCACACGCCGATGCCGCTACCTGCCTCGCCTGACCTGGAACGTTGATGTTGCGCGGGTCAGTGTGCGGTTGTCGAGGTATCCGTGGTGGGGGCGATGGCTGCGAGGAGCGCGGTGCGCATGAGATCGATATCGGGCTGCTGGCCGGTCATGAGCTGCACCTGGGGCACGGCCTGGTGCAGGAGCATGAGCCAGCCCGGGGCGAGGGCTCCCTCGGCGTGAGCCCAGGCACCGGCGACGGCGGTGGGCCAGGGGGCGTAGACGACGTCGAGCATGACGGCTCCTGGGCGGGTGCCCTCGGCCCGCTCCAGGGCCTGCCTCAGTGGGTCTGCCAGCGGGTCGGCCGCATGTGCGGGCAGGGTTGAGATGACGACGTCGGCTGCGGCCAGACGCCGGGCCGCCTCGGTGTTGGAGGCGGAGTCGGACGGCCTCCAGGTGAAGGTCTCAATATCCAGCCCCATGCGGTGGGCGGCGCTGAGTGCGCGACCGGGGCCGGCGTGTCGTCGGGCCACGACGGTGATCCGGCCGGCCCGGAGCTCTCCGAGCGCCGCGAGGGCGGAGCAGGCGGTGGCCCCCGATCCGAGCACCACGGCCTGCTCGATGCGCAGTCGGCCGCCTGGGCAGTCCGGTGCCTGTGTACGAGCGGTCTCCCGCAGCGCGCCGACGATACCGGCGACGTCGGTGTTGAAGCCGGCCAGGAGCGCACTTCCTGCGCCGCTGCGCTGTGCCACCACGGTGTTGACGGCGCCGACGGCCTCGGCGAGAGGGTCGATGACGTCCAGGCGCGCCAGGAGCGTCTGCTTGTGGGGCATGGTGACGCTCAGGCCCGCCCAGGCCGGACCGGCCTGAACCGGAGCAGTCAGCTCGGCGAGCAGAGCCGACAGCGCCTCCGAGTCGGTCTCGCGCCGCTCGTAGGACCAGTCGTCCAGTCCGAGCCCGGCGTAGGCGGCCCGGTGCAGCACGGGTGACAGCGAGTGGCTCACCGGACTGCCGATGACGGCGGCGCGGTGGCGGATCTCCCCCCGCCGGCGACTCAGCCACTCTTCTTCTCGCCGTTGCAGATCTCCTGGTTCTTCTTGCAGTAGTCGTTGAGCTTCTTGGTGTTGGTCTTCTGCTCCTCGTTGGTGGAGGCGAACAGGGTCTCACCGGTCTCGAGGTTCACCGTGACGAAGTAGAGCCAGCTCCCGGCCGGCGGGTTGAGCACCGCCTTGATGGCCGCCTCGCCGGGGCTGCCGATCGGCCCGGGCGGGAGACCCTTGTGAACGTAGGTGTTGTACGGGTTGTTCGCGTCCTGAGTCTCCGCCTCGGTGGGGATGCCTCCATACCGTCCCAGGCCGTACTGCACTGTCGAGTCCATCTGGAGCAGGCCATGGGTCTCGCCGTCTGTCTGCGACAGACGGTTCTCAATGACCCTCGCTGCCTGCCCGTAGTACCGCTCACTGTTGACCTCGCGCTCGACGATGGAGGCCTTGGTCAGAACCTTCTGGTAGTCCTCCTTGGGCACCTGGAGCTCTTTGAGCTGGGTGACGGTCTGGGAGACCATCTTCTTGACCAGGTCCTTCGGCGTGGCGTTCTCAGTGACGTCGTAGGTGCCCGGGGCGAGCCAGCCCTCGACATTGCCGCCGGCCTCGGCAGGCAGACCGATGGCCGCGGAGTCGGCATAGGCCGCCTCGATCTGCTCGTCGGTGAAGCTGCCGACCTTCTTGAGCCGGTCCTTGACGATCTGCTTGGAGACACCGGCGGGGATGGTCAGCGTGTGATCGCCCTTGCTCTCAGGATCGAGCAGCGCCTGAAGAGCGGAGTTGGCGGACATCTTCTTCTTGAGCTTGTAGGTGCCCGGCTGGATCGTACTGCCCTTCGGGTTGTTCTTCGCCGCATTGGTGAAGGCCTTACCGGAGGCGACGACGCCCTTGCTCTGGAGGATGTCTCCGATGTCCGCTCCGGAGGCCCCCTCCGGGATCGTCACGGTGACCTCGCCCTCACCCTCACCCTTGTAGTCCTCGGCGTGAGTCGCCTGGGCGGAGGCGTCACGCATGATCCCGATGGCCTTGTAGCCCAGGACGCCGACAGCCACGAGGGTGATGACGATGACAAGGCTGGTCAGCCAGTGCCGGCGCCGCTTGCGCTGACGGCGCTCGACCTTCTCCATGCGCCGCTGCCTGCGGCTCTTGGGCTTGTCCTTGGCGTCACCAGCGTCCTCATCGCGCTGGATGCCGAGCTCGGCGAAGAAATCGTCGTGGCTCACGCTCTGCCTCTCTTGATCGGGTGGACTCGCTCACCGGCCGGGACCCCGGACATCCGCTCAGTGGTGATGGCCTGTTCGAGGATGACGACCGCTGCCGCTTGGTCGACAATACCGCGGAAGCTCCTCTCCTTCAGGCCGGCCGCGTGCAGATCCCGGTGAGCAGAGACGGTGGTGAGCCGCTCGTCGACCAGCCGGACGCACACTCGCTGCGGCAGGCGGCTCGCCAGGTCTCGCGCCCACTGGCGGGCATCCCTGGTTGAGCTCGAGCTGCCGCCGCCCATGTGCTTGGGCAAACCGACGATCACCTCGAAGGCACCGTACTCCTCGACGAGGTCAACGGCCTCGTCGAGGTCTGCACCATAGCGGTCCCGCCTGAGAGTTACCACAGGAAACGACAGGATCGCGTCCTGATCGCAACGAGCGACACCAATACGTGCCTTTCCGACATCGAAGGCGATGCGGACACCGGGACGGAATTGCGTCGGGTCCGGTTGAGCCGATGAGCCTGTCACAGGATCTGCTAAGCGTGCGGGGCGATCCGGTTTCCCGGATCAGGCCTGGATCTGCTCGGCCACGGCGCGCAGCGCCTCGTCCAGAGCCTGGGGGTTCTGACCACCGCCCTGGGCAAGGTCGTCCTTGCCACCGCCTCCGCCGCCCAGAACCTGGGCGGCGGTGCGCACCAGGGCACCGGCACGGATGCCCAGGTCACGAGCACCGGCATTGGTGGCCACCACCACGACCGGACGCGAGCCGACGACTGCGCCGACGGCGACGACGGCGGGCTCGGCGTCACCGAGTCGGCTGCGGGTGTCGAGGACCAGCGAGCGTACGGCATCGGCCGAGCCGACGGTCCCGAGGTCGGCTGAGGCAAGACGGACCTCGCCCAGCCGGACGGCGTCGGAGACGATGCCGGCCGTGCGCGCCGACAGCGCCGCCTGCTCGGCCGCGGCCAGGCGCTTCTCGGCGTCCTTCAGGCGCGTCATGAGGCTCTCGACGCGCTCGGGCAGGTCCTCGGGGCGGCCCCCGACCATGGTTGAGAGCTGGGAGACCAGCGCGTGCTCCTTGGCCTGGTAGCCGTAGGCGCCCTCACCGACGAGGGCGTCGATGCGGCGCACGCCCGAACCGATCGAGGACTCGCCCAGCACCGCGATGCGGCCGATGTGGCCGGTGCTGGGGACGTGAGTGCCGGCGCACAGCTCCTTGGACCAGTCACCCCCGATGGAGACGACCCGCACCTGCTTGCCGTACTTCTCCCCGAACAGGGCCATGGCGCCTGCGGCGCGGGCGGCGTCGATGTCCATGACCTCGTCGGTGACGGCCAGGTCCTCCGAGAGCCTGTTGTTGACCCGCTCCTCGATGCCGGAGATCTGGTCCGAGGCCAGGGCGGAGCCGTGGCGGAAGTCGAAGCGCATGCGGGAGGGCGAGTTCTCGCTGCCGGCCTGGGTGGCGTTGTCGGAGACGATCTCGTGGAGCGCCTTGTGCACCATATGGGTGGAGGTGTGGGCTCGGGCGATCGCCAGGCGGCGCGCCGAGTCGATCTGGGCGAAGGCCTTCTCCCCCACCGCGATCGTGCCCTCGGTCAGGGTACCGCGGTGGACGTGCAGCCCCTTGACGGGGGCCTGGACGTCGTCGACCTCGACGGTGCCGCCGTCGGCCAGCCGGATCGTGCCCTGGTCGGCGAGCTGGCCGCCCATCTCGGCCCAGAACGGAGTCCGGTCCAGGACGACCTCGACCTCGGCCGGGGCGGTGACGACGCTCTGCGGGACGCCGTCAACGAGGATCCCGGCGACGGTGGCATCGGCGGAGGACTCGGTGTAGCCCAGGAAGGTCGAGCCGCCGCCCATCTCCTTCTCCAGCTCGCGGAAGACGCGGATGTCGGCGTGTCCGGTCTTCTTGGCGCGCGCGTCGGCCCGGGCACGCTCCTTCTGCTCGTTCATGAGGCTGCGGAAGGCGCTCTCATCGACATCGACCCCCTGCTCGGCCGCCATCTCGAGGGTCAGGTCGATGGGGAAGCCGTAGGTGTCGTGCAGCTCGAAGGCGCTCTTGCCCGACACCAGCGGACGCCCGGAGCGGCCCGCCTCCTTCTTGGCCGAGGCCACCGCGGTGTCCAGGATCGTGGTGCCGGCGGCCAGGGTGCGACGGAAGGCGTCCTCCTCGCCGTAGGCCACCTCGGAGATGGTGCTCCAGCCGGTCTCCAGCTCGGGGTAGGAGGACTTCATGGCGTCCTTCGAGACGGTCAGCAGCGTGGGCATGGCGGCCTCGTCGACGCCGAGCAGGCGCATGGAGCGCACCGCCCTGCGGATGAGGCGGCGCAGGACGTAGCCGCGGCCGTCGTTGCCGGGACGCACGCCGTCGGAGATGAGCATGAGGGCCGAGCGCACGTGGTCGGCGACGACCCGCATGCGCACGTCATCGTGGTAGGCCTCGCCCGCCTCGGGGCCGGCCGAGCCGCGGCCGTAGACCTTTCCGGACAGCTCCTCGGCGGCCTTGATGACGGGGAAGACCTCGTCGATCTCGTACATGTTGGGCTTGTCCTGCATGATGAAGGCCAGGCGCTCCAGACCGGCGCCGGTATCGATGGCCGTCTGGTCGAGCTTGCCCAGGAGCTCGAAGTCGTGGCCCTTGCCCTCTCCGCGCAGGAACTCGTCGAAGACGAGGTTCCAGATCTCCAAGAAGCGGTCACCCTGGGTGTCGACGGCGGGACCGCCGTCGGGCCCGTAGGCGGGGCCGCGGTCGTAGTGGATCTCGCAGCAGGAACCGGCAGGGCCGGGCTGGCCCGTGGACCAGGAGATGTCCTTGAAGGGAAGGAGCTGGATCCGCTCTGCGGGCACCCCGATCTCACGGGTCCAGTAGTCGAGGGAGACCTGGTCCTCCTCCCAGATCGTCATCCACAGCCGGTCCCCGTCCAGACCGTAGCCGCCCTCCTCGCGGCTGCCTGTCAGCAGGCCCCAGGCGTAGGAGATCGCCCCCTCCTTGAAGTAGTCACCGAAGGAGAAGTTGCCGTTCATCTGGAAGAAGGTGCCGTGGCGCGTCGTGATACCGACGTTGTCGATGTCATTGGTGCGGATGCACTTCTGCACCGAGGCGGCCCGGGGCCAGGGGGCCTCCTCGGTACCCAGGATGTAGGGGATGAAGGGCACCATGCCGGCCACGGTGAACAGGATGGAGGGCTCGGGAGACACCAGGGAGACCGAGGGCCGGATCTCGTGCTCGTTCGCGGCGAAGTAGTCCAGCCAGCGGCTGCGGATCTCGGATGTGCGCATGGGGTCCTCATCCTGTTCGAGGTGTGCCCGGGCACTGCGGCTCTTGGGCCTGGTGCTGGGCGGGTGGACGGTGTGGTGTGGCCGACCGGCCGGCCAGGTACTCGGCGGAGACGGTGGAACCAGTCGCCTGCGGGCGCGGAGCCGGTCGAGTTGCTCCATGGTGAGCGTACTCCCACGCCGGGGCGCCCCGAACCTCTCATGGGTCCGGGGCGCCCCGGCGTCAGGTGGGCGTGAGGGTCAGCGCGAGTAGTACTCGACGACCATCTGGACGTCACAGGTCACGGGGACCTCGTCGCGCTTGGGACGGCGCACCAGCGTGGCCGAGAGCTTCTCAAGGTCCACGTTGAGGTACTCCGGGACGGGGGGCAGCACGTCGCGGTGCGCACCGGCAGCGGCGACCTGGAAGGGCACCATCACCTGGGAGCGGGGACGGACCTGGATGGTCTGGCCGGGCTTGACGCGGTAGGAGGGGCGGTCCACGACCTTGCCGTCGACGAGGATGTGGCGGTGGACCACGTCCTGGCGGGCCTGGGCGATGGTGCGGGCGATCCCGGAGCGCAGAACGAGGGCGTCCAGGCGCATCTCGAGCAGCTCGACGAGGGACTCACCGGTCAGGCCCTGGCCGCGACGGGCCTCCTCGAAGACGCGCTGGAGCTGGGCCTCGCGGATGCCGTACTGGGCGCGCAGGCGCTGCTTCTCCTTTTGAGGCGGACGGCGTAGTCGGACTCGGTGCGGCGGCGGGCGCGGCCGTGCTCACCGGGGCCGTAGGGGCGGCGCTCGAAGTAGCGCACGGCCTTGGGGGTCAGCGGGATGCCGAGGGCGCGGGAGAGGCGCACCTGGCGGCGGGAGCGTGAAGAGCTCATGTGTGTCATTCCTGTCGGATCGATGGTCGCACGCCGTGGCGGGAGCCGACGGCGCGGGGTCAAGCCTCGGTTCGGGCCGGGACCCCAGGAGGTCCGCATCGTCGTCGGCCGGTGACACCTGCGGGAGGCGCCTGCCGTTTCCGATGTGGACAACTCGAGAACTCTAGCGTGCTCACCGGCGAAAACCCATGTCGGAACCGCCCGGTGTGAGACGGTCCTCAAGCTCTGCCCGGATGGGGTGCTCAAGGCGTACGCACTATCGCTCGTCGAGGATGCGCCTGACCGCCTCGAGGCGGGAGGCCAGCTGCTTCTCGAAGCCGTTGCCGGTGGGCCGGTAGTACCGGCTGCCCTCGAGCCCGTCGGGCAGGTACTGCTGGCCGACGACGGCGTGGGGGGAAATCGTGCGGGTAGCGGTAGCCCTTGCCATGCCCGAGCCCCTCGGCCCCGGCGTAGTGGGCGTCGCGCAGGTGAGCGGGAACGGCCGCGGCCTTACCGGCCCGCACATCGGCCAACGACTCGTTGAGCGCCACGGTGACCGCGTTGGACTTAGGCGCAGTGGCCACGGCGAGCGCGGCCTCGGCGAGAATGAGCCCGGACTCCGGCATCCCGATCATGGCGACCGCCTGCTGGGCGGTAACGGCGGTGGACAGCACTGTGGGGTCGGCGAGGCCCACGTCCTCGGCGGCGTGAATGACGATGCGGCGGGCGATGTAGCGGGGGTCCTCCCCTGCGGCGATCATGCGCGCCAGGTAGTGCATCGTGGCGTCGGGGTCCGAGCCGCGCATCGACTTGATGAAGGCGCTGATGACGTCGTAGTGCTGGTCTCCGGCGCGGTCGTAACGCACCGCTGCCACGTCCGCGGCCCGCTCGACGTCGGCCACCTCGATGAGGGGAGACGAGCTGGAAGCAGGTGTCTGCGCCAGGACCGTGCCGGCGGCGGCCTCCAGCACGGTGAGCGCCTTGCGGGCGTCGGAGCCGGCCATGCGCACGATCTGCTCGCGCGCCTCCTCGCTGATACCCACGGTGCCGGCCAGGCCCCGCTCGTCATCCAGCGCGCGATCGATCAGGCGCCCGATGTCATCGGCCCCCAGAGGCTGGAGCGTCAGGAGCAGGGATCGGGACAGCAGCGGTGAGACGACGCTGAAGGACGGGTTCTCCGTGGTGGCCGCGATGAGCGTCACCCACCGGTTCTCCACGCTGGGCAGCAGGGCGTCCTGCTGGGAGCGGGAGAATCGGTGCACCTCGTCGATGAACAGCACCGTCTCCTCCCCCGCCGCCAGACGGCGCCTGGCATCGGTCACGACGGCGCGCACGTCCTTGACGCCGGCCGTGACCGCCGACAGCTCCACGAACCTGCGGCCGCTGCCCCGTGCCACCAGGTAGGCCAGCGTCGTCTTGCCGGTTCCGGGTGGGCCCCACAGGATGACCGAGGACAGGGAGGAGCTGGACGGCCGCGCGGCGGCACCCCGTTCACCGGCATGGGAGCCCCTGCCCGCCTCAGCCGGCTCCACGAGGCGGCGCAGAGGCGAACCGGGGGTGAGCAGGTGCGCCTGCCCCTGGAGTTCATCGAGTGTGCGCGGACGCATCCGCACCGCCAGCGGCGCGTGGGAGTCCACGGGAATCCCGGCGTCATCCGTGCCGGCCGACTCGAACAGGTCCATGCGCCGACCCTATCTCCCCTGCCGCCGGCCCCGCGGACGCACGATCTCCAGGAACTTGCAAGGACTCGCGCGAAGGCGGGCCCGGCAAGTACTGCGAGAACGACGGTACCCGGATCGGTTACAGCAGACTGACGTCTCCTGCACCCTCGCGCAGCACCTCGGGGACGTCGTCGGTCAGGTCGATGACGCTGGTGGGCTCGCCCTGTCCGACCGGCCCCTCGATGACGACGTCGATGAGGTGCCCCAGCGAATCCTGGATCTCCCATCCGTTGGTCTCGGGCTCCTCCTGGCCGGGGCGGATGAAGGTGGAGGACAGGATGGGAGCACCGAACTCGGCGACGAGGGACTGGGTGATGGCGTGGTCGGGGATGCGCACGCCCAGCGTGTGCTTCTTGGGGTTGAGCGTCATCCGGGGCACGTCCTTGGTGCCCTTGAGGATGAAGGTCCACGGCCCCGGGGTGAGCCGCTTGATGAGCCGGAAGGCGTTGTTGCCCACGATGGCCAGCGGCCCGACCTGGGCGAAGTCGGCGCACACGAAGGTGAAGTTGTGCTTGCCGTCGAGCTGGCGGATGGTGCGGATCCGGTCCAGCCCCTCCTTGTTGCCCGGCGCACAGGCCAGGGCGTATCCGGAGTCGGTGGGGTAGGCGACCAGGCCGCCGTCGCGCAACGTGTCGACGACCTTCTCAACCAGACGCACCTGCGGGTTGACGGGGTGGAGCTCGATGTAACGTGCCATGCCCCCACCCTACCCCGGGTGATGGTTCTCACATAGCGTTCTGGGGGCAGACGGGTGTCAGCAGCCAGGGATCTGGTGGGCGACGTCGGAGAAGACGCCGGTGGCCCCCCAGCTGAAGAGCTCGTCGGCTCGGCTGGGCGAGTTGACGGTCCAGATGTTGACGCCGTAGCCCGCGGCCCGAAACTCCTGAACCTGCTGCCGGGTCAGGCCGGAGTCCTCGGGGTGGATGTAGTCGGCGCCCACGATCTCAAGGGTGCTCCTCCAGTCGTCCGACAGCGCACGACTCTCGTAGAGACACCCCACGGGGACCTCCGGGGCGCGCTGCTTGAACAGGTGGAGCAGGAGGTGACTGAAGGAGGAGACGATGACCTTGACGTCGGGGCGCAGGCGCTCGAGCTGTGTGATGACGCCATCGATGAGACGCAAGGTCGCCTCCTTGCCGGTCTCGTTGGGCTTGATCTCGATGTTGGCGTTGAGACCGCTGTCGTTCATGAGGTCGATGAGATCGCTCAGGGCGGGCAGCGGCTCACCCACAAACCGAGGGGAGAACCAGCCTCCGGCGTCGATGCCCGCCAGATCGGCCGCCGTCAGGTCGTCGTATCGACCGGTGCGATTCGTGGTCCGGTCCAGGGTGGAGTCATGGCAGATGATGACTGTTCCGTCGGCGATGACGTCGACGTCGGCCTCGACCCACTTCACCTGATGATCCACCGCACAACGGAAAGCGGCCATGGTGTTCTCCGGGGCCAGCGAGCTCAGGCCCCGGTGCCCGAAGATCATGCGCTCGTCTCCGCGTACGCACCCACCACTGTCTGAGGTCACCGATGACATGGCCGGAATGCTACATGAGCCGCACGAGCGCACTCCGCGGAACAGTGCTTTGACATCAAGGCGAGTTGATATAAAATTCCTTGCATGCGAAAGGTCGCCACACCACCGGAGGCCCCCCTTGGGGAGGACTCGGCCGTGGTGCAGCTGTTCAAGGCGCTGGCTCACCCCATGAGGGCGAGCATCGTCTACCGCCTCATCAGCTCACCGGCTGACGTCACCGAGCTGGTGTCGTTCCTCGGCGTCTCCCAGCCCCTGGTCTCGCACCACCTGCGGGTCCTGCGTAACGCCCACCTGGTCGAGTCGGTCCGCGACGGCAAGCGCCAGAGCTACTCCCTCATCGACGACCATGTCGCATCCATCTTCATCGACACCCTCGAGCACACGAAGGAGCACGATCATGACTGCCACCACTGAGCACCGCCCCGCTGAGGCCCACCAGCACACCCACGGCCCCGACTGCGGGCACCTGGCTGTCATCCACGGAGACCACGTGGACTACATTCACAACGGCCACGCCCACCACGAGGACAACGGCCACTACGACGAGTGCGACACCTGCTCGTGCGAGCACTGCTCGGACCCCTGCGCCGTGTGCGAGTGCGAGGACTGCACCTGCCCCACCTGCAACCACAACACCTGCTCGTGCGAGCACTGCTCGGACTCCTGCTCCTCGTGCACCTGCGAGGACTGCACTTGCCCGACCTGCACGCACGCCGCCTGAGCGACTCAGTCAGTCACCCCTAGGCGGGCTCCGCCTTCAGGAGGTGCGCCCCTGTGAGGGCCTTCTGCCGAATGACGTATGTCGGCAGGAGGCCCTCACGGTTTGCGGCAACGCTGTAGCCGGCGGCACCCGGAGCAGACGGTCAGCGGGCGGTCCCCTGGACGATGAGGCTCGGGGAATGGCGGGTTTGCGCCGATGCGCACGCGCAACGATCATGTGCCCATGAGCAGTCCCCTCCCTGTTTCCGGTGCTTCTGGGCACGTCGCACCGCCTGTGCCCGGTGTCCGTCTGGGACAGGTGCTGGGTCAGGGGAGGATTCGCCACCGTCTACGCCGGGGAGCAGGTCTCGTTGGGGCGCCCAGTGGCTGTCAAGATCGACTCCAGGCCGTTGCACGACGAGCGCAACCGCCGACGTTTCATGCGGGAGATGGCGGCCGCCAGCCGGATCAGCGGGCACCCGAACGCGGTCTCGCTGATCGACTCCGGAGTGCTTCCCGACGGGCGCCCCTACCTGGTCATGGAACGCTGTGACGGGGGCTCCTTGGCCCAGGTCCTGCAGCGCGGCGGGCTCAGCGCCGCTCAGGCCGTCAGCATCGTCATGGCCGTGTGCTCAGCCCTGGGCGCCGCTCACGACGCCGGGGTCCTCCACCGCGACATCAAGCCCGGGAACATCCTCATTGACGCTTATGGAAGCCCGCGTCTGAGCGACTTCGGCCTGGCCGCCGTCCAGCGCGAGGGCATCGACTCCTCCGTCACCCTGGAGACGATGACGCCGGACTTCGCTCCCCCGGAGGCCTTCACCCTGGCCGCGCCCTCCCCCCAGGGGCGACGTGTGGTCGATGGGGGCTGTTCTCTTCGCGCTCCTGACCGGACGCGGTCCTCGACGCACAGCCGACGGCGCGCCCCAGAGCCTGCCGGAGATCATCAACCACCTGTCGGTGCCCATCGACACCTCCGACGCGCGCATCCCCGAGGCGTTACGTCCGCTGCTCGACCGGGCGCTGCACCCCGACCCCGCTCAGCGGTACCGCGACGGCAACGAGCTGACCGAAGCACTGACTCGGGCCGGCGGGCTCTCGTACGGCGCGTTCAGCACCCCTCACTCGGCGCTACGGGATTCCCACCCCCTGCCTGCGGCGATCTCGACGCCCACAGCCGGATCGCGCCGCTCGAGCAGGGCACTGATGCTCCTGGCACTGGGGGTGACAGCGGGCGTCGTCATCTCCGCCGCTGTGCTGGGCGCCGTCAGGCTCATCGACTCGGTGCCGTCAGCGAACCGGGCGGCCCAGGGGGCCTCTGCCTCGCCCGTCCTACATGCCGGGGCCCGAGCGGAGCAGGGCGCCGGCAGCCGCCCCTCGGCCACAGTCCAGGCAACCGTCCCCGGCTCCCGGAAGGCCTCGCCCTCCCCGACAGCCGCCCCGACTCCCGCGCAGGTCAACGCCCAGGGCATCCCCTACTCCGACGACATGCCGTGGCCTCTGGGGACCTGCCTGAGCCGGACGACCTCGGTCGTGGGCGGCACGAGCGTCAGCCAGGTCGACTGCTCCCAGGCCGACTGGATCGTCTTCGCCGGCGGAACCTTCGATCCGGCCACGACCGCTTCCAGCGCCACCGAGGCCATGACGCATGACCCTCAGGTCGAGGCCGCCTGCACCAGCGACTACGCGCAGCGCTACGGACTCGACCTGTCCACCAGCTACACGATCAACACGCTCGGTCCCAATGATGAGGAGTGGGCCGCGGGCAGTCGGGGTTTCGCCTGCGTCCTGGGCCGGTTGTAGATCTGCAGCGGTCTCACATGCCCCTCCGCAGGCGTCGGCCGGCGCCGACGTCAACAGGTCAGCCCCCGGGAGGCGAGTCACCGGCCGGTGCCGGCGAAGACTTCCTCGATGAAGGGATCGACCAGCCCGTGGTAGGCATCCGGGGCGTCCCGCCTCACGCAGTGGCCGACGCCGTCGAGCAGCACCAAACGCACGAGCGGATTGGTCACTCAGAGGGGTCAGGAGCCATGTCACCGCGGCGGGGCGCCAGGTAGAGCGTCGGCGCCCTCAGCCGGTTGATCGCGCTGACGAGGTCGGCCTTGCCGAGGTAGGTACCTTCGCGGATGTAACGGCGGTCGACCTGCCTCTTGCACGCGGCCCAGGCCTCGATCTCGGACTCGGTCCATGAGGTCTCGCGCCGCATACGTTCCCGCTCGGCCGTGCCGCCGTCGGCGAAGGCGTTCAGGAAGCGCTCCTGATGCTCCACGAACCAGGGGGCTGGGGCCCAGTGCCCGGTGGGACGCGCGACGTCCTCCAGGACCAGGGCCCGAACCAGCTCGGGCCGGGCGACACTCACCCGCAGCGATATGAGCCCTCCCAGGCTGTGCGCCACGACGACCGGTGGCTCCGGGAACCGAGCCAATGTCCTCGTAAGGTCCTCGTGCATGGTCTGCGGCGCCCGAGCCAGGGCCTCATCGTCCCACCGCGGGGATGCTCCGTGTCCCCGCTGATCGATCGCGAGGACGTGATACTGGGAGGACCAGCGGGCTACGGCATCGGGCCAGGCGGTAGCTGATTCGGTCAGGCCGTGGACTAAGAGCAGCGGCGGATCCGTCGGGTCGCCCCACTCGTGCAACGCAAGCATCGTCACCTCATCGAGTGTAGGCGAAGAGCGCACACGACTTCCGTGCTCACCTCGGTCCCCACTGAGTTCATCGATTCCGATGAGGGCGAGTCTTCTAGAGCTTGAGGTGAAAGTCGTCGAGTTCGGTACTCCCGGGGGAGCACCGAACTCGACGCCGGGATCAGCGCGCCGTCCGCAGGTCCTTACCCAACGACGCGACCCGCGAACGCAGATCTGCTTCCTCCCTTACTGTTAGCCCTGCGCCGCAGAGCCGGAGTCGTTGTCCGGGACGGCGTCGACCCCGGCCTCCTTGCGCTGCTCGGGCGTGATCGGGGCGGGCGCCTCGGTCAGCGGGTCGAAGCCACCACCGGACTTGGGGAAGGCGATGACGTCGCGGATGGAGTCGGCCCGGGTCAGCAGGGAGACGATGCGGTCCCAGCCGAAGGCGATGCCGCCGTGCGGCGGAGCACCGAACTTGAAGGCGTCCAGCAGGAAGCCGAACTTCTCCTGGGCCTCCTGCTCGCCGATCCCCATGACGTTGAAGACGCGCTCCTGGACGTCGCTGCGGTGGATACGGATGGAGCCGCCTCCGATCTCGTTGCCGTTGCAGACGATGTCGTAGGCGTAGGCCAGGGCGCTTCCCGGGTCGGTGTCGAAGGTCTCCAGGCACTCGGGCTTGGGTGAGGTGAAGGCGTGGTGGACCGCGGTCCAGGCGGACTTGCCCAGGGCCACGTCGCCGTCGGCCTTGGCCTCGGCGGAGGGCTTGAACAGGGGGGCGTCCACGACCCACACGAAGGACCACTCGTTGTCGTCGATGAGGCCGCAGCGCTTGCCGATCTCCAGACGGGCGGCGCCCAGCAGGGCGCGCGAGGAGTCCACGGGCCCGGCGGCGAAGAAGATGCAGTCGCCGGGCGCGGCGCCGGCGGCCTGGGCCAGGCCCTCGCGCTCGGCGTCGGTGATGTTCTTGGCGACGGGTCCGCCGAGGGTCCCGTCCTCGGCGATGGTGACGTAAGCCAGGCCCTTGGCGCCGCGCTGCTTGGCCCACTCCTGCCAGGCGTCGAAGGTGCGTCGGGACTGGGAGGCCCCTCCGGGCATGACGACGGCGCCTACGTAGGGGTTCTGGAAGACCCGGAAGGTGGTGTCCTTGAAGTAGTCGGTCAGGTCCACCAGCTCGCAGCCGAAGCGCAGGTCGGGCTTGTCCGAGCCGTACTTCTCCATGGCGTCGTGGTAGGTCATACGGGCGATGGGCGTGGGCAGCTCGTAGTCGATGAGCGCCCACACCTCACGCAGCACGTCCTCGGCGACGGCGATGACGTCGTCCTGCTCGACGAAGCTCATCTCCACGTCGAGCTGAGTGAACTCGGGCTGGCGGTCGGCGCGGAAGTCCTCATCGCGGTAGCAGCGGGCGATCTGGTAGTAGCGCTCCATGCCGGCCACCATGAGGAGCTGCTTGAACAGCTGCGGACTCTGCGGCAGGGCGTACCAGGAGCCCGGTGCCAGTCGAGCCGGGACCAGGAAGTCGCGGGCGCCCTCCGGGGTGGAGCGGGTCAGGGTGGGGGTCTCGATCTCCACGAAGTCATGGGAGTCCAGAACCCTGCGGGCGGCCTGGCTGACCTTGGCCCGCAGGCGAATGGCGTGCTGCATGGCGCTGCGCCGCAGGTCGAGGTAGCGGTAGCGCAGACGCGCCTCCTCGCCGACCTGTCCGGCGTCCTCGGCGTGGTCGGAGACCTGGAAGGGCAGCGGCGCGGAGGCGTTGAGAATCTCGACGTCGGAGACGACGACCTCGATCTCGCCGGTGGGCAGGTTCGCGTTGGCGTTGCCCTCGGGCCTGGCGCTCACCTCCCCGGTGACGGCCAGGACGTACTCGGCGCGCAGGTCGTGGGCGATCTCCTCGCGGATGACGACCTGGGCGATCCCCGAGGCGTCCCGCAAGTCGATGAAGGCCACGCCTCCATGGTCACGACGTCGATCCACCCATCCGGTGAGGGTGACGACCTGGCCGATGTCTGAGGCGCGCAGAGAGCCTGCGTTTCGGGTTCGCAGCACGGTGCTGAGTTCCTTCCGTGTGGGGCACTGAGCCGGTGCCCGTCGGGGCGCACCACGAGACGGGTGGGCGCCGGCGGCAGTTTACAAGGAGCTCGGGTCTCAGCCCTCAGGCCATGGCCCGACGACGCTGATAGGCGGCCATCCTGCGACGGTTGATCGCCACAAGCACCGACAGCACCACCAGGATCACACTGAGCCCGAGGACGAAGGCACCGATGATTGGGAAACCGGCCGACTCACCACCTGGCCCCGCGGCTTGGATGCCGGCGGCGGTGCCGTTGGCCCGGCCCGAGGCCGCGACCTGACGGGGCGGCGGGGTGGGAGCCGGCGGAACGGTGGGAGGGGCGGACCCGCCTATGACCGTGACACCCGATACCGTGAAGTAGGGGCTCTTGTTGGTGTAGTCCGCCGCGTTGCCCTCCTGGCCGCTCTCCCCCTGGGCCCCGAAGACCCGGAATCGCAGCCAGTGGTTGCCCTGCTCGACGTACTCGGGCAGCTCGAAGGAGCCTGCGGCAGTGCCGTCCTTCTTGACGGTGATCGTGGTGACCACCTCGGACTCCCCGGGGCGCGAGGCGACCAGGGCACCGTCGTCGATGAGGACCTGGACCGTCACGCCGCTGGGGAATCCCGAGAGCGTGTACATGATCGTTCCTCCGACAGCGACCGTCGAGGGGCTGACTGTTGAGGCGGTTCCTGTGGTGGAGGGACCGGTTTTGGTGTCCGCGCTGGCGACGGGGCTCGTGGAGACCACCGTCACCAGGGAGGCCAGGAGCACGGAGCAGACGATGACCAGCATCCGAGGTGACCCCTGGAGGCGCCTCAAGGCACTCCGATGCCGACTCGGCACGGGACGCCGCTCACGCCGTACGCGCTCAGTCGTCCGGAATATCCGGATCATCTGCTCACACCTCCTTTCCACGGCCGCGTGCTCCGGCCCCTTGACGATGTCATTGACGCTCTCCTACTACACCGTCTCAGCGCCTGCGCGGAAGCCGCAGGGAGGTCCGTGGTGCACGCAGCGGCATCCCGGAGAACGCGGCGACCAGCAGGCTCACGGCGCCAACGACCAGCAGCCCTCCGGCGCTCCCCAGGAGCATGTCGTTGGCACTCAGGCCCTTGGTGGGCGCAGCCGCGGTGTCCGGGAAGGTCAGCAGCTGAGCCTGTGCCGGGTTGCGAGGATCGAAGGAGGCAGAGGAGATCTCCAGCTTCGCCCATCCCAGGAGGCTGTTGTCGCGATCGGCCACCGCCAGCTCGTAGGAGCCGGAGTCGAATGTTGAGATATCGATGGAGACGCTGTTGGCATCATCAACCTGCACCCATCCCTTCGTGGTGGCGCCGGGGAAGACGAACACCGAGACCCACTCGCCCGCCTGCGCCTTGGACTTGGGCAGGACGAGGTTGACGATGTTGCCCTGGCGGGAGCCGGACAGGGAGCCGGCGTTGTCCGCGCTCAGGTGGGCCGCGCTGGTCACCGGGGCCACCGGGCTCCGGTCCGGACGGACGGTGCGCTGTGAGGTCGCGTCAGCCTCAGGCGAGGCCTGCGCCGAGGCCGCGGAGTCTTCCGAGGCATGGGCGCGTTCGCCTCCTGAGCCGCCGGCGTTCGGAGCGGGCGCCGCCCCAGCGTTGGCCGGTTGTTGGGCGGAGCCGTCCTGCGAGGTCGAACGGGAGTCCGATCCGGCATCGGGGGCCTGCGGCGCGGAGGAGTCGGCCTGGCTGCCTGCGCCTGTGTCCGCGCCCGCACCTGAACCAGCGCCCGAGCCGGAGCCCGTGCCGCCGGGGTTGCCACCTGGGTGGTTGCCCGCGGCGTTGTCCGTTCCGGGGCGCCCACTGTCATCCGGGTTCGGCTTCGGAGCGTTCTGGTCGGGTTCGGTGATCTGAGGTGCAGGAGCCGGGGACGCCGTCTCGGAGGGGTGGGCCGAGGGGGCCGGCGAGGCGGAGGGCTCCGACGACGGAGCAGCCGAGGGCGTGGGAGCAGGGCTGGTGGGTGAACCAGTCGGCTCCGGTGCGGGTTCACTGGTGGGCTCCGCAGTGGCCGAGGGCTCCGCGGTCGCAGGAGGAGCCGGGCTCGGCGCGGGGGACGGCTCCGGCGTGGGCTGCGGGGCGACGGCCTTGTTGAGGGCGAAGATGTTGGTCGCGGCCGTCAGCCCGGAATCGATGGGCGAGAGCTGCAGGTAGTAGCGCCCCTTGTCAACCTTCCCCCCCCGGTGTAGAGGGCCGACAGGTTGAGCTGGGCGTCGAAGGCCCCGTGACGGAAGGTGACGGGAACCGAGAGCGTTCCCGGAACCACGTACCCGCCGTAGGCCGCGACCTTGATCTCGACCGGCTTCTCGCCGTCGAGCATCGTCCCCTGCGAGCACCAGCCCGTACCCCGCACCCTGACTGCAGTATCCGGGTCGTAGGAGGGCTCTGTCCCCTGGAGATCCGAGCCATCTGAACCGAGCACCTGGACGACGGGCTTGACCTGGCACGTCTTAGCGGTCGCGCTCGGCTGGGCAGAGGCAGCCGGCTCGGGCGACTTGGAAGGCGAGGGCGATGCGCTGGGTGAAGCAGTCGCGGAAGGACTGGCCGTCGGACTGGGCGCCGCAGAAGGAGTCGGTGAGGGGGGCTGCCGACGGACTGGGGGCCGCGGAGGGACTCGGCGAGGGAGTCGGCGACGGCTCAGCCGTGGCATGAGGAGCCGGTTCCGCAGTAGGTGCGGTCGTCGGTTCAGCAGTCGGCACCGGACCGGGTGCAGCACTCGGTTCCGCAGAGGGTTCGGGAGTCGGCTCCGCGGTAGGCTCCGGCGTCGGCTCCGCGGTGGGCTCCGCAGAGGGTTCGGGAGTCGGCTCCGGCGACGGCTCGGGAGCCGGAGGGTTGATGACATCCGGGTCCTGCTTGACGAAGGAGAACAGGCCCGTGGTCGCACTCACCGTTCCACTGGTGTAGGTGAGGCTGAAGACCTTCGTGCCGACCTCCCAGCCTTTGTCTCCGGTGGCCTGACGCACGCCATTGACGAGGTAGTCAGTCGGGATGAACACGTCCTGCTCGCCGTTGGCGGGAGCCGGACGCTCAAGCTCAGCCTTGATGCCGGGAAGCAGGTAGGGAGTGACGGTCTTGCCCTCGACGACGTTGAGCGTGATGGTGGGGTCCTCCAGGACCTCCCCAGCGGTACTGCACCAGCCCGACAGGATCGACTCGACCCCCACGCCGAACCCGGTCTCATAGACCGGCACCACGTACTCGGGCGCCGACTGGCCTTCGGGGTAGACCATTCTGGCTGCGGGGTGGCAGGCCGAGCCGCTCTCATAGTCCTCAACAGCATTGCCTGCATTCAAAAGGGGCATGGCGGCAACACCGGCGGTGGCCAGAACAATGCCGAAGGCTGTCAGAACAGCAAGAATCGCGCGCAGGCCGCTCCTGATGGAAGGGAGGGCGGCAAGCAGCCGCTGAGCGTATTGCATGACGTGGTCTCGTTCATGGGCAGGGGCAGATGGACTTACTCGTACAGCACATGGTTGACAACCGAGATGCACGAGGAAAGGACGCACCACGAAGCAGGCGCGACTGCCTTTCGCGAACGATGATAGACGGACGCCTCCCTTCTAAGAATCCGCTATCACCCGAAAACATCGTCCGCGTTGTCGATTCCGGGTTAAGTATACACAGCGGTAACCCGTCAATCGGTCGGGTTGAGACCAATCAGAACTGGGAGACTTGAGGAAACTCGAGCAATGGTAACGATAAATTGGGATACGTAACCCCTTTGTTGCCAAGATTTCTTTTGTATCACGGTTTTATTTGCGCAGTAGATCCGCCCCTGCAGCGCGCCCCGAGCTGGCGACAGCCGCACGCGGAGCACCTCAGATGGCTCATGAGCAGAACCCCAGGTCCTGCTCATGAGCGTCAAGCCCCCACGACAAGGCATGACGCCACCAGGCGTAATCGTGCCCGCCACGCTCCTCGCGATACTCGAGCAGCGCTCCTTCGACCCCAAGAAGCTCTGAGACGGTGCGAGCCCCCTGACGCAGGCCGTCTTCATGGACCCCGCACTGGATCACCAGTCGCGCCCCCAGCCCCTGACCATCATGAGGATGCTGGTCGTTTCTCGGGCGTTGCAGGCTCCGGGCCTCGGAGCGGTGACGCAACCAGCGCAGCAGCTCCCCCTCACCCTCGCCTCGGCGCTGAGAGCCGAGCCAGAAGGAGCCGGACTGGACAATGGCACGAGTAGCCAGCTCGGGATGACGCAGAACCAGGTCGGCCGCAGCAACCCCTCCCAAAGACTGCCCAGCCACCACGATCCGATCCGGGCGCCACAGGCAACCAGCATCATCCTCAGAGGACACAGCAAACCCGCAGCCTCGCCCGCAGACGGCCCGACGTGCCGCCTTCAGACACCTACGGAGCAGTTCTCTGCTGCGTCGCGGATCCCCCAGGTCGCGTGAGCGCATGGCCAGGCTGCCGGAGTCGATGAGCAGCACATCCCATTGGCGGGATCTGGGGGCCAGGTGATCGACGGCATGGTTACCACGCCAGATGTTTCCGTCGAGCAGGATCAGCAGACCCCGCTCACTGTGCCCGCAGGAGGCCTCCTGGACACGGCCCCCGCACCACAGTGTGACTCGCCGTCCGGGGTCTCCTGGCTCATCAAAGTCTGTGAGCACCTCGTTCTCCAGGTCGAACCGGAGGACGTACCTGTCGTGTTCATCCTGGGGACGGCTCAGCGCCTGCCACGCCCCCTCTGCCGAAGCGCCCGAGCCGATCATCCAATCCGGGTGCAGCACGGCCTTGGGGCCCGCCCACAGCGAGGACACCAGACCGAAGCCGTCATGCAGCCGCTCGGGATTGAGGGGATCGGGCCGCCCCAATGCGTGAACGCGCTTCCAGCACTCGCGTCGGGCCCCGGCATCATCAGGCAGGGCGTCGTGAGTGACGACGATCCGGTAGCTCAAGAGCGCATCCTGCGGCAGCAGGACGTGAAGCGCCCACCAGCCGGTCCCGGGAACCCGGGCGGCCAGTGCCGGCGCGATGTGAGCGCGATGGTTGTCGGTCAGGGTATTGAGATGGATGAGCACACTGGGGCTGGCGCCGTGCCGGTGGTCATCGCGCCACAGGAAGCTCGCCTCCACCATCTCAACCCCGTTGATGATGCGTCCCTCCCCCAGGACGGGAGTGCCGTGCACCGCGGCAGCGGCCACGGCTGAATCGTCGGGAGCCGAAGGCCACCACGCCGGGGTGATGCGAAGCGGGCCACCGTCCTGGGCCACAGGAGTCGCGGCCAGCTGTCTCCACCGTGCCTGCGGCACAGGCGGTTGATCGCCACACCCCCCACTCACGTCGCCGACTCTACAGCCACTCAGTATCGGTTCCACGTATCGGTTCCACAGTGATCCGGCGATGGGAGGCTCGCATCATGGGACGCATGGCAGGCTTGCATTGTTCCGGGGAGGGTGGCATAGGGTAGTCGTCATGACGCACATCGTTCTTACGGCCACAACCGCTCCTGGCGCACAGGCGCTCGCGGTCATGTGTGGTGCGCAGATGTGTTGTTGTCGAGCCTGTTGATTCCGCCCCTTCCCCCGGCGCTGAACCTGCCCGGGGAGTGCGACGACGTCTTGAAGCAGCGTTGACGCCGGCCGAGAACGACAACCGGCCATGACGTCGTGGGCTCCCGTGCCGCGTATTTTCCGCTCGCCAGAGTACGGAGACGCCCTTTCACACGCTCTGATGGCCTGAGGCTGTGTCCGCACTTACTCGGCTTGCTCCGCTCGGCTTCTCGTGCTCCTCCTCCACCATTTTCACCGGGACGCTGCTGCGTCATGCGCATCGAGGCCCGTTCCCACCACTACAGGAGAAACCATGTCCACGTCCTCGTCGTCCTCTTCTTCCTCCGACCCATCCCAGTCCTCCGACTCCTTGTCCTCCGTCCCATCGGAGGCCGAGGTCGTGGAGACTCAGGAGGTCACGGCTGAGAATGCCGCCGCGATTCTGGCAGCCGATGACGACATCGATGATCCCGACGCCAATGAGACGGATCAGTCGCATCGCGGCAAACCGTCACGGCGCACGCTACTCACGATTGGGGGACTCGCAGCCACTGCCGCGGTCGGTACCGGCGCGTACCTGACGATTCGGCGCACCAACCAGGGTGTCATCGGAGCCCACGAGGCACTCCCCCTGGTGATTGGCGGCGACATCTGCGCCGCACCACTGTACGCCGCGTACCACCAGGGTTTCTTCGACGACGCGGGACTGAAGGTCACGCTGGCGCGCACCCAGCAGACCGAGGACACCAAGGACGGCGTGGGCGCCGGTAAGTACATTGGCGCTCCGGGAATCTTCTTCTCCTGGCTGGAGCCGATCTACAACGGCCTCAACGCCAGGCTCACCGCGGGGCTCCACGCCGGCTGCCTGCGCCTGGTGGTGCGCAAGGACTCCCCGTATCAGAAGCTGGCTGACCTGAAGGGCACCACCATCGGCGTGCCGTCACTGTCGTCATCCGCCTTCGCCTACTTCGCGATCGGGCTGTCCGAGGCCGGCATCAACGTCAAGCCGGACGGAGGCGACATCACGTGGCGCACAGTCGATGCGGACTCCTTGGGGACCGCGCTGACTGATGGTCAGGTGGATGCCATCATGGGCTCTGACCCCGGACCGCTGCTTCCCGTCTTCAACGGGACGGCCCGTGAGCTGGCCAACAACGACGCTGAGGAGTTCTGCTGCTCGGTGGCACTCAACGGGGACTTCGTACGTCGGCAGCCCAAGGAGGCGAAGGCTCTGACCGAGGCTTGGTTGAAGGGCTCGGCCTACGTGCCGGGCCACATCGAGGAGATCGCCAAGATCGAGGTTGACAACGACTACGTCGCCGCCGACCAGGACGTCGTCGTCCGGGTGCTCAAGACATACGGGTTCAAGGCCTCGGCCTCCAGGTTCCGGGCCGCGATCGAGCCCGGCATCGAGAAGTTCAAGGGGACCGGCTTCATCGCATCCAACGTCTCCGCCCGGAAGCTGACCGACACCGTCGTCGCCGACCTCGGCATCAAGGACTGAGTGACGATGCCCACTGAAGTGACTCCCGCGACCGCATCGACCGCGTCCTCCAAGCCCGTCGACGACGGGCATCCACGACCGCCCTCCTCCACAGCCAGGCAGAGCGCACCAAGCGATCGCCGTTCCAGCGCAGGCGCGCTTGTGAGCACGACGGCGCTGTTCCTGTGGTCGGCCTACCTGGTCCTCCTCATCGCCCTGCCGGAAGCCGACCTTCTCCGCAAGGAGTCAACCACTCCAGTCGCAGTCCTTGCCGGGGCATGGCTGACCGCCCTGATCGCGTGGACACTCACCGCACGGGTCCGACCGGCCTCTTCGGCAGCGACATCACTGACGCACTTCCTGCCCTGGATCAACGCCGCCGGCGCATGGTTCATCATCTGGCAGCTGACAACATCCAAGCTCGGACTGCTCACGCCCCCGTACTTCGCCGCCCCAGAAGTACTCATTGCCTCCTTCCTCGGAGACTGGAGGCTGCTGCTCAGCTGCCTGGGCGCCTCGGCGCTGCTCTTCATCATCGGGTACACGGCCGGATCGGTACTGGGGTTCTTCACAGGCCTACTCATGGGCTGGTCGAGGCGCGCCGACTACTGGCTCCATCCACTCCTTCAGACCATCGGCCCAGTTCCCGCGGCCTCACTGCTTCCGCTGGCGCTGCTGCTGCTTCCGACGACGTACACCTCGGCAGCCTTCATCGTCGGCTTCGGCGCCTGGTTCCCCATGGCGACCATGACCCGCGCGGGAGTTCGCTCCGTACGCCGCGACTACATCGACATGGCCCGCACGCTAGGAGCCGACGAGCTCTTCCTCATCAGACGAGTGGCCGTGCCCTCCGCGCTACCAGACATGCTCACCGGCCTGTTCACGGGACTGGGAACCTCGCTCGCCGCCCTCATGACCGCCGAGCTGACCGGCGTCGACAAGGGCCTGGCCTGGTACATCAACTGGGTCAAGGGCTGGGCGGACTACCCCCGGATGTACGTGGGCCTCATCATTCTGGTGACCTTCTGCCGCACGCTCATGGTCCTGCTGTTCAAGATCCGCTCCTCGCTGCTGGCATGGCAGCAGAACCTTGTGAGGTGGTGAACCGATGTCTGTTGGTTCATCGGCGGCTGCTGCCGCATCGCAGGTCTCAACTCCGTCCGTCCCCCCGCGGGGCACAGGTCGATCTCGCTGGTGTCTCCCACAGCTACCCGTTGTCCCATGACCTGGAGCACGGGTGGCTCCATCTGCTGCTGCGCCGGTTCTCCCCCGCTGCGAGGGCTCGCTACGAGGCTGAGGCTGCCAAGCCGGATCAGCTTGCCGTCCTCCATGACATCGACCTGACGGTGGCACCCGGGGAGTTCGTCTCACTCGTGGGGCCGTCCGGCTGCGGCAAGTCGACGATCCTGAGACTGCTGGCCGGGCTGGAGCAGCCCGTCGAGGGCAGCGTCACCGTCGACTCCACGCAGGTGACCGGCCCCTCGCCTCTGCGCGCGCTCGCGTTCCAGGACGCCACGCTGCTGCCGTGGAGGACCGTGCAGGACAACGTCGCCCTGGGCCCTGAGGCGAGAGGCCGGGTGGAGCGCGACCGGCGCCGGGTGGAGGCGGCCCTGCAGATCGTGGGGCTGCGGGACTTCGCCGATTCCTACCCCTCCACGCTCTCAGGCGGTATGGCTCAACGGGCCTCACTGGCCCGAGCCCTGGTCAACCGGCCCCGGCTCTTCCTCCTGGATGAGCCCCTGGGCAAGCTCGACGCCCTGACACGCCTCCAGCTCCAGGACGAGATCCTCAGGCTGTGGGAGTCCCAACGCTTCACCGCCGTCCTGGTCACCCACGACGTGGACGAGGCCCTGCGCCTGTCCAACCGAGTGGTCGTCCTGTCAGAGCGCCCCGCGCGCGTCGTCGCCGACATCGAGGTGCCCGAGCACGACGAGTCGAGTGACGAGGTCCGCGAGCTGCGTCGGAAGATCCTCGGCCTGCTGGGGCGGTGAACGGGCCACGAGACCGACCTCACCTGTGATCCAGCCCGTGGAGCGCGGAGTTCCGCTGATTCTCCCGTAGCCTGGGCTCAGGAGCGATCCGTGCCCTGTTGACCCCGTTCGGGTCCTGCCGCACCCGGTGTGCGGCACGAGTATCCCGTGAGTCTGTGCGTGTTAGCCCATGAGTCACCCGGCCAGTCCGGGTGCGGGGCGAGTGTGGTGGGCCAGGTACGGCAAAGAGCGGAGGACAAAAGGTCCTCCCCCACACTCCGCCGCGGTCCCCACCATCTTCATGGGGACAGATATGGGATAACTTCATGACTCACTCCAGCAGTACTGCGCCTGGCGCCTCCGACGCTCAGAGCCAGGACGGCAACGGCCCCCTCAGCCTCGATGCACTCTTCTCCGCCGAGCTCTCCGGCGGCGAGCAGACCGGCCCGGCCAAGAACGACGAGGAGAGCACTGTCGCCGCGCCGCACCACCGCGACGGCACCGCCTCCTCCCCCCGAGGACTTCGCCACTCCCGCCTCCTCCGACTCCCCTGAGGACCCGGAGGACGTCGACCACGAGGAGGAGGCGGACGACGTCGACCGAGACCTCCCCGAGGCCGACCCGGAGGACGGGATCGACGACTCCGATGAGGACGACGGCGTCGACATTGATGAGGACGAGGTTGACGGCCACACCCCCTTCATCGACACCGATGCCGATTCCGACACTGATTCCGACGCCCGCCAGCGCGACGTCGAGCGCGCCGCCTCGCCGCGCGACCGGGACAAGAGCGAGGTGAGGACCGCTCACGAGGATGAGGAGATCACCTTCGCCGACCTGGGTCTTCCCGGTGACCTGCTCAAGGCCGTCACCGACATGGGCTTCGTGACCCCCACCGCCATCCAGAAGGAGGCGATCCCGGTTCTGCTGGCCGGCCGCGACGTCGTCGGCGTCGCCCAGACCGGAACCGGCAAGACGGCGGCCTTCGGGCTTCCGCTGCTCGACGCCGTCGACTCGCGTGACAACGTCGTTCAGGCGCTCGTTCTGGCCCCACCCGCGAGCTCGCGCTCCAGAGCGCCGAGGCCATTACCGACATGGCCGCCCGCTCCCGCGGACTGGAGGTGGTGGCCGTCTACGGCGGCGCCCCCTACGGCCCCCAGATCGGCGCGCTCAAGGGCGGCGCCCAGGTCGTCGTCGGCACTCCCGGCCGCGTTATCGACCTCATTGACAAGGGCGCGCTCCAGCTCGACGACGTGCGCTACTTCGTCCTGGACGAGGCCGACGAGATGCTGCGGATGGGCTTCGCCGAGGACGTGGAGACAATTGCGGAGTCTCTTCCCGCCGATCGGCGCACCGCCCTGTTCTCCGCGACGATGCCGCCGGCCATCCAGGCCGTGGCGCGCCAGCACCTTCACGAACCCGTTCAGGTCGAGGTCTCCAGGCCGGCCTCCACTGTCGCCACCGTCCACCAGACCTACGCGGTGGTTCCCTTCCGTCACAAGATCGGCGCCGTCTCCCGGGTCCTGGCCGTCACCGACGCCGAGGCCGCCATCGTCTTCGTACGGACCAAGTCCACGGCCGAGGACGTCGCCATCGAGCTGGCGGGCCGGGGCATCCAGGCCGCCGCGATCTCCGGTGACGTGCCTCAGCGCGAGCGCGAGCGCCTGGTGGAGCGGCTGCGCGCCGGCACCCTCGACGTGCTGGTGGCCACGGACGTCGCCGCCCGAGGCCTGGACGTCGACCGCATTGGCCTGGTGGTCAACTTCGACGTGCCCCGCGAGGCCGAGGCCTACGTGCACCGTATCGGTCGCACGGGCCGCGCCGGCCGCCACGGCGAGGCCGTCACCTTCCTGACCCCCAAGGAGAAGGGCAAGCTCCGCCAGATCGAGCGCCTCACCGGAAGCCGTCTGGAGGAAATCACCCTGCCCTCCCCCGCGGACGTCTCCGAGCACCGCGCCCGCAAGCTCCTGTCCAAGGCAGCCGCCCGCCACGAGCGCGGCCGTCTGGACATGTACCTGCCGCTGGTCGCCGACTCCGCCCAGGAGCTGGACATCGACGTCGAGGAGCTGGCGGCCACGCTGCTGGCCCTGGCCGTGGGAGACGAGGGACCGCGCAGGCGCGAGGACCGGGGCGGTGAGCGCCCGCAGCGCGCCCGCCGGGAGGAGAACCTCGACTCCGAGGGGACCTTCCTGTCGGCCTCCTTCGAAGGCGGCCGGGAGAAGGGCCGTCGCGCAGAGCGAGGAGACCGCGGCGAGGGACGCCGCTCGGCCACGCGTTCCGGGCGCCGCGAGCACGAGGGCCCCGGGACCGTCTACCGCGTGGAGGTCGGGCACCGCGACCGGGTCCTGCCCGGAGCGATCGTGGGCGCGCTGGCCAACGAGGGCGGTATCGAGGGCTCCGACATCGGCAAGATCGACATCCTCCAGTCCTTCTCCCTGGTCACGATCTACGCCGACCTCAGCCCTGAGCAGCTGAGCGTCATGGGGCGGGCGACCTTTGCCGGCCGCGAGCTGCGAATCCGTCCCGACGAGGGTCCGGGGCACGGCTGGTCCGGCCCCAACGGCGCCGAGCGGCGTCCTAAGCGGCGTGACTGGGAGGACCGCAAGGACCGTGGCGACCGCAGCGACCGCGGCGAGCGGTCAGAACGCGGTTTCCGTCCCCGCCGTGAGGACGGCGAGCGCGGTTGGAAGGACCGTGATGGGCGCGGCGGCAGGGGCGGCTACGACCGCTCGGAGCGCGGGGAGCGCCGTGATAACCGTCGGTGGGATGAGCGCCGTGGCGATCGGGACGGCTTCCGTGGCCGGCGCGAGGACCGGGGTGGCCGCGGCTACGACCGCGACGGGCACCGGGGCGAGCGCCGTGGCTACGGCGAGCGCAACCAGAACCGCTTCGGCGGCCACCGGGGCGGCTTCCGTGGAGGGCGCGGCGAGCGCTGAGTCCCAAGGACTCCTCTGATGCGGTTGGGGGCGGCAACATGTGTTGCCGCCCCCACTACTCTTCCCCTACTCCGCCATCTGGTCGTCGCATGGGTGGGTGCTCAGGCCCTGCGCACCCGCACGGTCCCCATCTGGGTGCGGGCCCGCAGCTCGAGGCGTCGTTCGAGGGCATCGGGACGCTCCTGGCGGGGCAGGTCGGTGGCGACTCGACCGAAGTCGGAGTGGCAGTCGGCCAGGACCGCGGTTCCCTCGGGCACCCCCACCGACACGGTTCCCATCTCGCTGGACAGATCCAAGGATCCTTCACGGGCCTCGACGATCTTGACCGAGCCGGCCTCCGTGTGGGCAGACACTGTGCCGGAGGTCGAGCGGATGCGCACAGAACCGGCTTGGGCCCGCACGCTCCCCTCATGCAGGGCGCCGATGACGATGGAGCCGGCGTCGGCGTGCACCTGCGCACTCATGCAGTCGCCCAGCCGGATCGATCCCGCCGAGGTCCGGATCTGCACGTGCTCCCAGGAGTGCTCAGCGCTGATCGATCCGGCATCGAGGCGGGCGTCCAGGTACGTACCGTGCGGCACCGTGACCCGAACTCGAGATGTCTGCGGGCCCCACGGCCAGATGCCAGCGAATCGTTCACGTCCCACGAGAGCGATCTGGCGGATGCTCACCTCGGCCCCGTCGGCGGTGACGTCCAGGAGGGGTGTCAGGCTCTCATCGGCCTCGACGGTGATCGCGCTTCCCGTCCCAGGCGCGGTCACCACGCTCAGGGTGGACAGGTCCAGGACGAGGCTCGGCTGAGCGTCATCGGGAAGGTCGAAGGTCCAGATCGGCATGGGTGGTCTCTCAGGTTTCAGGTATCTGCGCGGACCGCCACGATGTGGTCATCCAGCGGGTGAGTCGTTGGGATCAGGTGAGGTCAGTGGCACGACGGCGCGCTGGTACGGGGTCAGCCGAACCAGCCGGTGAGCGTCGCCCCCGAGCTCCGGTGCTGTGCCGGTCTGGCACGCCAGTCGGTGGGGCGTCCGCCGTCTGAGCCACTCGCAGAGCGATCAGACCCCGCCCCGTCGTTCCCGGTGCTCGGCGGGCGCTGGGAGCCCGACGCGGACGACTGTTCCGACAGCGCACCTCGGGCCGCTTCCACGAGCCAGGCGTTGACCGAACGTCCCTGCATCCGGGCGGCGGCGTCGATCTGCTGCTTGAGTGACTCGGGCAGGCGCAGCGTTGTGCGGACCTCCGGGCCCTCCTCCACCTCAGGTGCTGCGTGCACCGGAGTCTCGGCATGGCGGTTCGGGCCCGTCACGTGGTCCTGCTCCTGCTCATCAGACCGATCGGCCTGGGTCACCAGGAGATGGGGCGTCGCACCGTCCATCACAACGGCGAGATGAGCTCCGTCGAGCTCGCCGTTGAGCTCATCTGCGGTGTCCGTGAGCATCTGCAGGGCGACGAGCCGCAGCGCCGGATCGAGTGCAGCCGCCAGGGAGCGGGCCACGTCCTGGGTCCGGTCATCACCCAGGGACGAGGTCTCCACGAGGGTACGACGCAGGGTCTCGGTGTAGGCATCCACATGCATGACACCATGATGACACTACTAGCCACCCCAGCCAAGAGAGTTTGGTGTCAAGTTGATGTCAGATCGGAACATGATGGTGTCACATCAGGCGATTCGCTCCAGAATCCGCGCGAGCTCCACCCATCCATGTGTCGCCGCCCTGAGCGGCTCGATGAGCTCGGCGTTCACGACCTCGTCGGTGGCCCGGCGCAAGCGCTCGACGATCCGCCTGCGGTGACGCCTGGCCTGAAGGCCGGCCAGGAACGTCCCCAGACCCGCCAGGACCAGTCCGATCAGCAGGCCTCCGAGCAGAAGGACGGTGGGCCAGGGGACTGCCCCCCCAGCGCGGAACGTCGATGCTGATGAGCAGGAGGTAGTCCTCCAGCACGTGGATGGCCACCAGCCACAACCCGCCGATGAGTGCGGCCAGTGCGGTCACCCACTGCAGCACGTTCGCAGCTTTCCACCAGACCGGGCGCTTCCACGTCCCGTAGTCCACCTGGGCCACAGCCAGTTCCAGAGGCTCGGCGAGCCTCTCGGCGCGCTCGTCGCTGCGCAGAACGGCCTGAGCGGCCAGGTCACCGGGCAGGGCGGAGCAGACCGCCACGGCGTAGACGTGAGCACTGCTGCGCAGCCTGCCCGTTGCGGCAGGTCCTGCGGGGGGCAGAGAGGTCAGGTCGATGACGCCGGAGCCCGTGGCGCCGTCGGATCGTTCCGCGTCTGCGGACTTCGGGGCCGGCGGACGCCCGGTCCCCAGGTGAAGGCTCGAAGCGGGTCGCGTCTGAGGTGCCCGATCCACCGCAGCCAGAACCAGCCGACTCGGGTGCTGGCCCGGTGACGGTCCGATCCTTCAACCGCCTGTGAGACGACGTCGACCCCGGCGAGGCTCGCGGCCGCCTGCCGCAGGGCAGTGAGGGAATGACATACCTGCGGCTCCTGCTGGTCGACCGGGCCCGGTGTTGGCGCGCCACGGCCGGATGGAGCGATGAGCCCCGTGCGCTCCCCCAGCCCACTGGCTGCACGCCGGGCGTGGGCGGCAAGGCTTCGCGCACTGGCCAGCCTGTTCGAGGCGACCGAGGCCACGGTGCGTGCCAGGGTCTCTACGCCCTGTCCGGTGCGGGCGCTGACGGCAATCACTGAGACGGCTCCAAGACCCTCTCGGTCCAGGATCCTCCTGAGGTCGGCGAGCACTGCGTCCCGGCTCTCGGGGTCGAGCCGATCCACCTGGTTGAGGGCGACCACCATGACCTCGGCGTGCGCCGCCATAGGGATGAGGAAGTCGCGATGAACGACGCCATCGGCGTACTTCTCCGGATCGAGGACCCACACCAGGACGTCGACCTTGCCCGCCATGCGCTCGGCGATGGCCCGGTGCGCGGGTTCGTCGGAGTCGATGTCGGGCAGATCGACCAGCACCGTCGTCTCGCCCAGGGCCCAGCCGCCGTCGACGCGCACTCTGTGGTTGATGGAGAGCCAGTCCAGCAGCTCAGTGGCCTCAGCGGCCGTGTCCGGGACGACGGCGAGGGGCTGGGTCGTCGTCGGGCGGGTGCGGGCGGTTCGGGACACCTCGGAGCCGGCCATGGCGTTGGTGAGGCTGGACTTGCCCGACCCGGTCGCCCCGAGAAGGGCCGCCACCGTGGTCTGCGGCGCCAGACGCCGTCGGTGGGAGGCCTGCGTGAGGACGTCCCGGGCCTGGGTGAGCTCTTCGCGCAGACCGAGCTGCTCGCCCAGGTCGACCGCCCTGGCCAGGTCCTCAAGAACCTGAGGCAGGTCGAACGCCTCGGAGCGGTCGGTGGTCACCTGGCCCTCCTCCCGGCCGTACGGCGACCGCGGGCAGCCGGCAGGACGCGCAAGGACGTGGCCGCCTCCTGGCAGGCCCGAAGCTGTTCTCGCAGCGTGTCCGCGCTCGGGGTGGGCAGCGGAAGAGCGTCGGTGAAGCACTTCGCCTGGTTGGCGAACAGAGCCGTGGCACGCTCGCTGAGGTCCTCCCGGGCCCGCTTGGTCATGCCACGCATCGCCTGGTCCCCGAAGACGGCCTCCAGGACACGCTGAGCCAGGATGGCGGTACCTCCCGCGATCCCCACCTCTCCCCCGGTCAGTCCACCGGTGTGAGCGAAGACGAGAATCATGAGAACGACTCCGGCGCCGTTGACCCCCAGGGACAGCAAACGGGCAGTGAGCCGCTTGTCAGACCCCTCGGATCGAACGAGCGTGAGAACCTGACGCTGCCAGTCGTGGACGAGGGCCGCGGCGACAACCTCCAGGCCGGTCTGACTGGGCACCTCCGCCAGAGCCCGGTTGAGCGCCTGCTGGGAGGTGCCGGCCCGTCTCCAGGAGCGTTCCGTGGCCAGGCAGGCCCGTTGGGACTCGGCGACCAGGAGCTCAACCAAGGAGGAGCCGATCGCCTGCTCGACGCGCTTGGCCGGCGCCGGACGTCCCCGCAGAAGCGACGTGACGCGGTCGCGGACCCGCCCCACCTGCACCTCCAAGGACCGGAACAGGTCTCCGGTGCCCACGAACTCCTGCCAGCGTGCCAGCACCTCGCCATGCAGCATGGAGCCGTCCTCGGTGGCCTCGATGACGCGCTCGAGAGCGTCATCGTGCTCGGAGGTGGCTGCTCGCCGCAGCTCGGCGTGCTCGGCCTCCTGGGAGGCCAGCTCGACGGCGAGCAGCTCGCTCTGTGCCAGGAGGGAACCAATGGCGCCGGTCAGGCTGCGGTGCGCGACGTCCTGGCGAGCGGCCGCGTCGGAGGCCAGCGCCCCCAACCACTGGCGCAGCGGCGAGACGCAGGACTCGGGCAGGAAGCCGTCATCGTCCAGAGCGGTCTCGGGAATCGTGAAGACGGGTGCCTCGGCCAGGTGCGCCTGCGCGAGCCGGCGCCGCAGGTCGGCCTCCACCTCGATCTGCGCGCCCTGCGGTACGCGGTCCAGGACGATCGCGGCCGTGATGTGCCGCTCGGCCGCGGCCCGCAGGTGCTCCCAGGGAACGGCGTCGGCGTAGCGGGCCGCCGTGGTGACGAAGATCCACAGGTCCGCCCCGGCCAGGAGCGTGGCAGCCAGGTCCCGGTTGTCCTCGACCACGGAGTCGACATCAGGTGCGTCCACGATCGCCAGTCCCCTCGGGCAACCCCTCGCAGGCCCGCAGCTCGAGCTCTCTGGGGGTGTGATCGGTGGCCGGGCTCGCCGGTGCGTCGGCGTCCACGCGCATGCGCGACAGAGACCCCAGGACCCGGTCGGTGTCGAACCAGGCGGCGTCGGTCGGTGCGTGCAGCAGCAGGGGGCGGCGCGTGGTGGGGCGGATCGCCGAGGCCTGGCCACATGCCGGCGAACGAGCGAGGACACGAGGGTCGACTTGCCGGCCCCGGTCGAGCCGCCCACCACGGCCAGCAGCGGTGCGTCCAGGCTGGCCAGGCGGGGAAGGACGTAGTCACCGAGCTGGTCACGGATGAGCGTGGCCTTGTCCGAGGCGGCTGCGGTTCCCTGAAGGACATAGGGCATGGACAGGGCCGTCAGGCTGTCCCGGAGAGCAGACAGCGCCATGGTCGCCTGCTGGACGTGGTGCGTGCTGCTGGACTCGCTCCGGCTCGTGGTCATGAGGCTGAGTCGACCTCGCAGCCGTCCTGGCCATCGGCCGGGGAGCAATCCGCAGCCGGGCTGACGGTGATCCGGGGGGCGGCATCCTCGGCGGGCGGCTGCCAGGTGGCGGCGTCGGCCTCGACCTGCTCGCCGGAGCGGATGTCCTTGACCGAGTCGGGGGCCCCCTCAGAACCGGGGAACCACACGAAGGGGATGGACCGCTTGTCCGCGGCCTTGATCTGCTTACCGAACTTGGCGGCGCTGGGGGCCACGTCGGCGCTGATGCCGCGGGCGCGCAGCGCATCGGCGACGGCGTCAGAGGCCGAGCGGTGGGCCTCGTCGGTGACGGCCACGAGCACCGTCGTGGGCACGGCTCGACTGACCTGCACCAGGCCCTCGCCGATGACGCGGGCCAGGAGCCGGGACAGGCCGATGGAGATGCCCACACCGGGGAAGGTGCGCTTGCCGTTGGTGGCCAGGGAGTCGTAGCGGCCCCCGGAGCACACTGAGCCCAGATCCTCGTGGCCTGCCATGAAGGACTCGTAGACGGTGCCGGTGTAGTAGTCCAGTCCGCGAGCGATCTTGAGGTCGGCGATGACGGCGCAGGGGCGGCGGCGTCCAGTGGCCTCGAGCAGGGCGGTCAGCTCGGCCAGGCCCTCGATGAGGAGCTCAGTGGGCTCGGCGCCGGCCAGCGCCCGCAGGACCTGATCGGAGACGTCCTGACCATCGGTGCCGGTGATGGTGGCGAGCCTGAGGGCCTGTGCCGCCTGCTGCGCGGTGGTGCCGACGCTCTGGGTGAGCTCGGCGGCCACCTTCTCGGGACCGATCTTGTCGAGCTTGTCGACCACGCGCAGGACCTCGATGAGCCGGTCCGTGTCAATGCCGATCGACTGGTAGAAGCCCTGGGCGACCTTGCGGTTGGAGACGTGGATGGTCACCGCGGGCACCGGCAGGGCGCTGAGCGCCTCGTGCATGATGAGGGGGACCTCGACGTCGTGGTGGAGCGGCAGGGCGCCGTCACCGACGATGTCGATATCGGCCTGGATGAACTCGCGGAAGCGTCCCTCCTGGGGCCGTTCCCCGCGCCAGACCTTCTGGATCTGGTAGCGCTTGAACGGGAAGGTCAGCAGCCCGGCATTGTCCACGACGTAGCGGGCGAAGGGGACGGTCAGGTCGAAATGGAGCCCCAGCTGCTTGCGCGGATCCGTCTCGGACTCGGCGTCGGCGGGATCGGCTTGAAGGCGGCTGAGCAGGTAGACCTCCTTGGAGGTCTCCCCCTTCTTCGTCAGCTCGCTCAGCGGCTCGACGGCGCGGGTCTGGATGCCGCTGAAGCCGTGGAGCTCGAAGGTGCGGCGCAGGATGTCGACGAAGTGCTGCTCGACGATGTGGCCCGCGGGGAGCCACTCGGGGAAGCCGGACAGTGAGGAGAGAGCTTGTCGTACCTGTGCCATGGTCCGCATTGTGTCATGACGAGCAGTGAGCCTGCGCGTCGCCGTCGGGCCCTGGCGCCATCAGGCCTTGAGGTCTCCCCCACGGATCTTGGCCTCGGCGAGGTAGGGGTTGCCGTGGTGCTCGTGCTCCATGGTGGTCACTGCGCCGTGCCCGGGCAGCAGGATGGTGGCCGGGTCGACAGCGTTGGCCAGGAAGCGCAGGGTGGCGAGCATCTGCACCTGGTCCCCGCCGGGCAGATCGGTGCGTCCGACGGAGCCCTTGAAGATGACGTCGCCGTCGAGGGCCATGAGGTAGGTGTGCTCCTCGTCGGCGACGGCAGGGTCGTCATCGATGACCTCGGCCTCGTAGAGCAGGGCGTTGTCGGCCAGGCGGGCCTCGAAGAAGAACAGCGTGGAGCCCTCCGAGTGGCCCGGGGCGGGGACCGCGCGCAGCGCGATGCCGGGGGCCAGCTCGATGGCCTGGGAGAAGCCGTCTCCGGGGAAGAGACGGATGTCGGCGGGCTGCTTCCACTCGCTGCCGGCCATGTCGGTGAAGCTCATTCCGTTGGCGCTGATACCGGTGGTGATGTCGGGCTCCTCGAGCCGGTAGCGGTCGCGCTCGGGGATGTAGACCGGCACGTCGACGGCGTCATCACTGGTGAGCAGGCCCTCGGCGTGGGCGGCCTCGATGAGCGCCTGACTGTCCCACACGTGGTCGGCGTGACCGTGGGTGAGCAGGATGGCGCTCAGGGTGAGCCGATGGGAGCGAAGCAGGGCCAGGGCGCCGCGGGCGGCACCGGCTCCGGGGTCGACGACGAGGGCGGGTTCGCCCGGACCTGCGGCCAGGACGTAGCAGTTGGCGGCGAACACGGGTGCGATGGTGCGCTCCAAGATCATGCCCCCACCCTACTTGGGTCGTCTGGAACAGTGACGATACGGATAAAAGAACTGCTCAGGTCCACAGGACCCGGCTGACTCACCGAAGGTGGAGCCGCCGCCCCCACCAGTGCTCAATGAGCCAGCGGTCGTGGCTGGCGACGATGAGCGTGCCCGTCCATGTCCTCAGAGCGGCCTCGAGCATCTCGAGGGCGTCCAGGTCCAGGTAGTTCGTGGGCTCGTCGACGACAAGCACCTCAGGCCCAGCAGCAGCGGCCAGGGCCAGCTGAACGCGGCGCTGGTTACCGTCGGAGAGCTCGCTGACGGGACGGTTCCACAGGCGCGGGTGCAGTGCGCCCCGGCCGAGGTCCCCGATCCCCTCGGTCCACACGCTCTCATCCATCCCAGGGTCGCCGAGCCGCGGCAGATGCTGGGGTATCCGGAGCACCGAACCGGATACCGTGAGGCTGCCGACGGAGTCCTCCGTGGGCGCTGACCGTCTCCCCATCCAGGTCAGAAGCGTGGACTTGCCGCTCCCATTGGCGCCGGTGACCAGCAGGTGCTCGCCTGCCATGACGTCGACCGTGACTGGTGCAAGGCGCCCGGGTACGGCAGCTGACCGGGCCGAGACCGCCATCCCTGTTCGCGGCGCCGGTTCACTCAGGCCCAGCTGCAGGTCGTAGGAGCGGGGCCTGCGCACCTCGGTACTGGCGAGCGCCTCCAGCCGGCGGTCGTCCTGCGTCTGGCGCCGGGTAGAGACGCGCTGGGCGCGGTCGGCGTAGAACTTCCGGGCTATGCGGGCCTCGGTCCGGGGCGCTGCCCCGCTGTGCCCAACGATCTCGGAGTCGCGACGGTGACGCACGAGCTTGCGCCGCTGCTCCTGCTGACGCTGGTGAAGACTGCGGTGGGACGACCTGGCGTGCGCCTTCTCCACGAGGTAGTCGCTGTATCGCCCCGCACACCGGTAGGCACCCATGGGGCCGCTGTCCCCGGAGGCGGTGGCGAGTGCCTGCCACGGCGCTGTGTCCAGGTCGACGACGGCGGTGGCCACCTCGTCAATGAAGGCACGATCGTGAGAGGAGAACAGGACCGGTCCGGGCCATGACACCATCATCTCGCTCAGGTAGCTACTGCTACCGGCATCCAGGTGGTTGGTGGGCTCGTCGAGCACCAGCGCCTGACCGGCTGAAAGAAGCAGAGCCGCGATCTCCAGCCTCCCCCGTTGGCCCGGCGACAGGGAGGAGACCAGGCGGCCTGTATCCACGCGTCCCAGTCCCAGCCCGGCGAGCGCCTCAGCCCGTCGAGCCGGCAGGTTCCAGGCGTCCAGCGACTCGAGCCGGGTCAGTAACAAGTCGTACTCCTCGGCGAGGGAGCCGGTTTCAGCTCCGGCATGGGCGATGGCCTCGCCCATGCGCTCGAAACGATCAAGCGCGTCCAGAGTCTCAGCGCAGACGGCGTCGAGATAGCCCTCGATCGACGTGGCGGTCGACTCCTCCGAGTCGGCCGCCTGCGGGCCAGGCTGCTCGGGAATGCTGACAGTCCCCTGGTCAGGTGACAGCTCACCGGTGGCCAGGCGCAGGAGCGTGGACTTCCCCGATCCGTTGGGGCCGACGACGCAGACGCGTTCGTCGTCGCAGACCGTGAGGTTGATGCTCTCCAGCAAGGGGGCGGAGGTGTAGGAGAAGCTGACATGGGAGAAACTGATCGCAGGCATGACTCGTCCTTGGCATGAGGCGGTGGGGGGCACAGGGGCGAGTCACGCGAGCATGGTCACATGCTAACAGCGCCAGCCGTCGACGAGGTTGGGGCAACCGACACCGGCCCGCTCGTGAGGGGCACCGGCGCTCAACGAATCAACTGAAATCAGTGGGGCGAAGGATGGTGAATGGAGCCAGCGGGAACGTAGACTTTCGACACTGCCGTCCTCCGACGGCACCTCACCACCACCCGGCTTGACAGCCGGGCGCGAACGGAACGGAGCGGTCACGCCGCTCCCTCCCCGTCAACCATGAAGGAGCATCCCGTGACTGAGCGGAACCAGCCCGACAACCGGTCTGACAACCAGCCCGAGGCTGAGCAGACCATCCAGCCGACCAACCTGAACGAGTCGGCAGCGCCCAGCCCGACGGAGCAGGCACCAACGGCCGACGCCTCCCCCACCGATCCCGCGGTCGAGGCCGTTGCGTCAACGCAGACCAGCACCCCGCAGGCCGACGTCGAGTCCTCCAACGAGTCCTCCAAGGAGCCCGAGCCCGGCGAGCCCGCGGAGCCCGTCGAGCAGCCCACAGCGGCGTCCTCTGACGAGCCGGCGTCTCCCGCCTCCGAGGAGCCTGCCCAGACCGAGCAGCCGACCGAAAAGGTTCAGGGCACCGAGGCCACCTCCGAGGACGCCACGCCGACCCCGGCCGAGGTGCCCGCCCCGGCAGCGGCGCCTGCGGCACCTGCCGAGCCGGCCGTCGACCCGCAGGAGGCCATGGACGCCGCCAAGTGGGGACGCGTGGACGGTGAGGGCCGGGTCTACGTGCAGGACGGTGGCGCCGAGCGCGAGGTCGGCCAGTTCCCCGATGCCCCGATCGCCGAGGCCATGGCCTTCTACGTGCGCCGCTACCTGGACCTCAAGGCGACCATCGACCTGTTCGCCACCCGCCTGCCCCAGCTCAGCGTCCGAGAGATCGACTCGACCCTGTCCTCGATCTCCGAGTCCCTCACCGAGCCGGCCGCCGTCGGCGACCTGGAGGGACTGCGGGCCCGTTTCGCCGCACTCAAGACCGTGGCCGCCGAGCGACGCGAGGCCGTCTCCGCCGAGCGCGCGGCCGCCAAGGAGCAGGCTCTCAAGGAGCGCACGGCGATCGTCGAGCGCGCTGAGGCCATCGCCGAGCAGGACCCGGCCCGCACGCAGTGGAAGAACTCCGGCGCCGAGCTGCGTGAGCTGCTCGAGTCCTGGAAGGCCGCGCAGCGGCGCGGGCCGCGCCTGGACCGCCCCACCGAGGACGGGCTGTGGAAGCGCTTCTCCCACGCGCGCACCACCTTCGACCGTCACCGCCGCCAGTTCTTCAGCGAGCTGGACGCCAAGCAGGCGCAGGTGCGAGCCGCCAAGGAAGCGCTCATCAAGCGCGCCGAGGAGATGCAGACCTCCACCGACTGGGCCGGCACCTCCGCGAAGTACCGTGACCTGCTGGCCGAGTGGAAGAAGGCCGGACGCGCCTCCCGCAAGGAGGACGACGCCCTGTGGGCCCGCTTCCGGGCCGCCCAGCAGGTCTTCTACGACGCCCGCCGCGCCAAGGACGAGGCCGTCGACGCCGAGTTCGCCGAGAACCTCAAGGTCAAGGAAGCGCTGGTGGCCAAGGCCGAAGCGCTCCTGCCCATCAAGGACATCAAGGCCGCCAAGAAGGCCCTGCGCCCCATTCAGGACGCCTGGGAGGAGGCCGGGCGGGTCCCCCCGCGGCGCCGTGCGTCGCATTGAGGGCCGCATGCGCGCCGTCGAGGACGCGATCCGTGAGGCCGAGAACGCCGAGTGGCGCCGCACCGACCCGGAGACCAAGGCCCGCGCCGAGGGCCTGGCCGGTCAGCTCCAGGACGCGATCGCCGGACTGGAGAAGGACCTGGCAGCCGCCCAGGCCGCCGGTGACGCCAAGAAGATCGCCGAGGCCGAGGCCGCGCTGACGGCTCGCCGGGCCTGGCTCGAGCAGGTACTGCGCTCAGCCAAGGCCTGAGCCGAGTACCTTCCGCTCAGCTCTGAGACTGAAGGAGCGTCTGAGGCGGGGCCGATACCACCCACCGGTGTCGGCCCCGCCTCGTGTCTCGTCCTGGTGGCCCTGGTCGGGCGATCTGCTACTCCCAGGTGGCGGTTTCTGGATCCACTCCCTCGGACCTGGCGCAGGCGTCGATGACGTCCTTGAGCCAGGCCGCCAGGCCCGGCGCGCGCTTGTCGTAGTAGCGGGCATAGCGTTCGTCCGCCACGTAGCCGCGGGCGATGAGCACCTGCTTGGAGGTGGAGACCTCGAACCACCGGTTGAAGTCCTTGCGGTGCCACCGCGCCAGGGCATTGGCCTCGGGGCTGCCCGGTTCGACGCCGTTGCGCATCGCCTCGGCAAGCGCGGTCTCCAGAGCGACGGTCTCCTCGTGCGCCTGCACCCAGTCGGCGCGAGACATCCGAGCCTTGCGTTGGTAGGACTCGGCCCACTCCGGTGTATCACCCCACTGGGCGCGGGCCTCCTCGACATAGACGGGGTCCCAGTCGGTCCCCCAGATCTCCGCCATCTCAGCCACGGAGATCCTCGCTCCCAACTGATGTATATCGATCACCATGTCGATGGAGCTGAGCTTGTGCTGGAGGTGGGAGATCTGTCCTTGCACCAGCTCGCGCTGACGGCGCAGGTGCGTCAGTGCATCGGCGCCCGGCTCGTCAAGGACTGCCTTGATGTCGGCCAGGCTCATGCCGGTCTGCCGGTAGACGAGGACCTGCTGGATGCGCATGATGTCCGCCTCGCTGTAGAGCCGGTAGCCGGCAGCACTGCGCTGGGAGGGATGCACCAGGCCGGACTCGTCCCAGTGATGCAGCGCCCTGACGCTGACGCCCAGGAGCGTCGAGACCTCTCCGACCGTCATGGCGATGTCAGCATCGTCCGACACGGCATCGACCGTGGCCTCGGCTGTCGTGCCAGGCCTTTCAGCTCCAGCATGACGCTCTTGAGAGTCCTTCACCGTAGTCTCCTTCCTCAGTACTGGCTCCACCTGACGCGTGTCCGGGCGCGTGTCATCCACCGTGGAGCATCCCGCCGCGTGAGGGTCAATTCCGTGCGGTCACCACGAGGTTATCCACAGGCGGCCGGTTCACTGTGGCGCCCACGGCCGGTTGACGTCCACGATGGCATATGGCTCGTTATGTCCCGGTACCCGGCCACGCCGCCGTGGCCCACCTGTCCGCCCGCACGCTGACCCCGGTTCTGGGCACGCTTCCGCATCAGGACATGGAGGTGCTCAGGTGCGCCGGGCTCGATGCCCGGCTGCTGGTCAACATTCTGGGCAACTTGCAACCGGCCGACACGCTGCGCTCGGCCGAGGGACGTATGCGGGCCATTGCCGCTGCGCTGCCCTGCCGAGGTGTGCTTCTGGCGAGCACTGCCCTGTGGGTGCACGTCGGTGGGCCCCCACCCGACTCCCTGGAGGTGAGCCTGCCCGGCGGTCGTCGGAGTCGACTGCCCTACCTGGTGACTAAACGAGGTCGGCTGCCTCACTGCGACACGACCGTGATCGGGGGTATCACCTGCGCCACGATCGCCCGAGCCGCCGTCGACATCGCCCGTCTGGGGACACCGGTGCAGGCTGTGCAAGCCATCCTGACCGCCCGCAACCACGGAGTGAGCCGAGTCCGTCTCCTGCTCACGCTCAATCACTGTCGCGGGGCTGCCAGCAGAGGCTGCCCGCGGGCGCAGCACATCATCGAGTCCGTCGCATTCCTCCAGTAAAGAGCGACACAATTTAAAGAAATTGATTCGAGTCACCATCGTGAGCACCATTCTGAGCCTTCATGACGACGCCAGTGAAGCCGACCACAACCCCCCAGCAGAAGAAACTCATGTTGTTATTCCATTCCCTTTCGGCCGTGCTATGATACTCGCCATCCTCATGAGGTCGAGATTGGACCACTTCGAACGAACGGCGGGCTCCACATGTCAGAAAATGGCGTTGCACGATCAAGACCGCCACAGCATCAGTTGCTCGGCGGCGGAGGGGTATTACTCATCGGCCTGGCCTGCCTCTGGCTCGGCTGCAGGCGATGGGTCACCCCTTCATTTTCTGACGATGACGCCGGCGTCGCCACCATATGGCTCGTGTGTGCCGCCATCCTTCTTGGTTTAGGGGCTGGAGTGGCCCTCCAAACATTCGTGAACTACGTCGAGGTCGGGCCAGGATTCGTCAAGAAACGCTCCTTCCTTGGCAGAACAACTCGAATCGATTTGGAGACATAACAGCATACTCATATAATTACTCAATTACTCGTCGGCAGACCCGAAACCTTGTCATACACTCTTCCGATCGACGCAAGATCAAATTCTTGCCCAAAGATTACCAAGGGGAGCATGTGACATCAGTCATCGCCTTTCGCCTTCGCAATAATCGTTGGCCATCCTTGCTGGATGAATTCGACCAGCTTGCCGTGATGGAGGCAGCTGCACATGGCTCTGGAGACTCCTACTTACGAAGAGTCCATAGTGCCAGACTGAATGTCACGTAACGATCAGTAGTCACGTGGCACCCACTCACCCCCATTCCTCTTCATCGACGACGTGTCGTGGACAGGCTTCTGCGCGCCTCGAAGACGCCGTCGATGCGCCGCAGGGCCGCCAGCGTGTGGTCCAGGTGCCCGACCTCGGCCAGCTCGACGACGAACCGCCCGGTGACGACCCGGTCACGGCTCGTGGCGATGGAGGCGCTCACCAGGTTGACGTGGCTGTCTGCCAGCGCTCGGGTGATGTCGGCGAGCAGGCCCCCGCGGTCCAGGGCCTCGACCTCCACCTGGACCAGGTAGGCCGACTGGGCGTGATCCGCCCAGGAGACAGTGATGAGGCGCTCGGGCTCGCGCTGGAGCTGTTCGACGTTCTGGCAGTCGGCCCGGTGCACTGAGACACCCGAACCGCGGGTGATGAAGCCGACGATGGGGTCACCCGGCATGGGGGTGCAGCAGCGCGCCAGCTTGACGTAGACGTCGCCCTCGTCCATACCGGCGACGACGACTCCGGCGTCGGCCGTACGCGGCCGGCGGTGCGTCGTGGCCCGGGTGGGCAGGATCCCCTCCGCGAGGGTCTCCTCGGCACCATCCTCCCCGCCCATGGTGGCCACCAGAGTGTCGACGACGTGCTGGGCCGACACGTGTCCCTCCCCCACCGCGGCGTACAGGCCGTCAATGTCGACCTTGTCGAGGGTCTTGGCCACGTTCATGAGGGTCTCGTGGCTCATGAGGCGCTGCAGGGGAAGGTTCTGCTTGCGCAGGGTGCGGGCGATGGCGCCCTTGCCCTCCTCGATGGCCTCCTCACGACGCTCCTTGGAGAACCACGAACGTATCTTGTTGCGGGCCCGGGTGGAGGCGACGAAGGAGAGCCAGTCGCGCGAGGGCCCAGCGTTGATGGCCTTGGAGGTGAAGACCTCCACCGTGTCACCGTTCTCCAGACGCGTGTCCAGGGGCACCAGTCGGCTGTTGACGCGTGCGCCCACGGTGCGGTGGCCGACCTCGGTATGGACGGCGTAGGCGAAGTCCACCGGGGTGGCTCCCGCCGGCAGTGCGAGGACATCACCCCGGGGGGGTGAAGACGTAGACCTGGTCCCCGGCCATCTCATAGCGCAGGGCGTCGAGGAACTCGGTGGGGTCCTGGGTCTCCTTCTGCCAGTCGACGAGCTGACGCAGCCAGCCCAGGTCGCCCTGGTCGGAGTCTCCGGGCCTGCCTCCCAGGGCGCTGGGGCCCGAGGCGTTGGGGTCCTCCTTGTAGCGCCAGTGCGCGGCCACGCCGTACTCGGCCATGCGGTGCATCTCGTGGGTGCGGATCTGAATCTCCACCGGCTTGCCACCCGGCCCCACGACAGTCGTGTGCAGCGACTGATAGAGGTTGAACTTGGGGACGGCGATGTAGTCCTTGAAACGCCCGCTCATGGGGGTCCAGCGCGAGTGCAGGGAGCCGAGCACCGCGTAGCAGTCCTGGACGGTGTCGACGATGACTCGCAGCGCCACCAGGTCGTAGATATCGTCGAAGTCCTTCCCCCCGCACGATCATCTTCTGGTAGATCGAGTAGTAGTGCTTGGGCCGTCCGGTCACGGCGCCCTTGATCTTGTTGATCCTCAGGTCCTCCTCGATCTGGAGTCGGACCTGGCGCAGGTACTCCTCACGAGCCGGGGCCCGCTCGGCCACCATGTGCTCGATCTCCTCGTACACGCCAGGGTAGAGGGCCTTGAAGGACCGGTCCTCCAGCTCCCACTTGATCGTGTTCATCCCCAGACGGTGGGCCAGGGGCGCGTAGATCTCCAGGGTCTCCTTGGCCTTGCGGGCGGCGTTCTCCGCGGAGACGTACTTCCAGGTGCGGGCGTTGTGAAGGCGGTCGCCGAGCTTGATGACCAGCACCCGGATGTCCTTGGACATCGCGATAATCATCTTGCGCACCGTCTCGGCCTGGGCGGCCTCACCGTACTGGAGCTTGTCGAGCTTGGTGACGCCATCGACGAGCAGGCTGATCTCGTCGCCGAAGTCGGCGCGCAGACGCTCGAGGGTGTAGTCGGTGTCCTCCACGGTGTCGTGCAGGACGGCAGCCGCCAACGTCTGGGCCGTCATTCCCAGCTCGGCCAGGATGGTTGCCACTGCCACCGGGTGGGTGATGTAGGGCTCCCCCGACTTGCGTCGCTGACCGGAGTGAGCCTTCTCCGCCACTTCGTAGGCGCGCACGATGAGGCTCGTGTCGGCCTTGGGATGGTTGGCGCGCACCGCACGCAGCAGCGGCTCGATGGCCGCCGGTGTGGAGTGTCCCCGGGAGCCGAACCACGCCAATCGGCTGCGCACGCGCGAGCCGGGGACAACACTGTCACCTGACGTATCCGGGGTATTCTTCGTCTCCGTCATTGACGCATCATATAGCGGCCGGCACACCGAGGCGTGCCGGCACTGCCGGTGACCGTGCGGTGTCGCATCCTTCAGGATCACAACACCGCACGAGAAACAGCCCCGGCTACCCGTCGAGCAGCAGGCCTGCGACGAGCAGCCGCTCAGAAGATGACGATCGAGTCGACCTCACGCCCCTGGAGCTGGCGGCGACCGCCCAGATCGGACAGCTCCAGCAGCATGCAGATGGCCTCCACCGTGGCACCGGCCTGCTCAATGAGGGAGATGGAGGCGGCGGCCGTCCCACCGGTGGCCAGCACGTCGTCGATGACCAGGACACGCGCACCCTTGGTGACGGTCTCGGGCCTCAGCTCCATCCGGGCCGTGCCGTACTCGAGCGCGTAGTCCACACCGATGACCGGGCCGGGCAGCTTGCCGCCCTTGCGCACCGTAATCATGCCGACCCCGAGCCGAACCGCCAAGGGCGCCGCCAGGATGAAGCCGCGTGACTCGAGCCCCGCGATCGCATCGATCCGACCCCGGTAGTGATCGGCCAGCCCCTCGACGAGAGCGGCGAAGGCCTGACCATCGGCCAGGAGTGGAGTGATGTCCCGGAAGAGGACCCCCGGCTCGGGGAAGTCGGGAATCTCGCGCAAGTGGCTCATGACCAGCCTGGTCAGAGACTCGGGCACCGACTCGGAATGGGCGACGGGAGCGGTCATCTGCGCTTCTTCTTCCTTTCGGCTGAGCCGCCACGCCGAGGTGGTGGCCGGGAGTGACTGGTGAGGCGGCCGGAGCCGCGTCAATCTTAGCCAGTTCCTCGGCGTCGTCACCGGCCTCGTCCCGACGGTGCTGGCGCGCTGCAGCGACCTTGGCGGCCTGCTCCTTGATGCGCGTCTCACGTGAGCGCAGGTCCACCAGGAGGGGGGTGGCCAGGAAGATCGAGGACAGGGTTCCGGCGATCATGCCGATGAACAGCGTCAGGGCGATGTCGCGCAGCGTTCCTGCCCCCAGGATGAAGGCGCCGACGAACAGCAGCGAGGCCACCGGGAGCACGCCGACCACGGAGGTGTTGATCGAGCGGATGAAGGTCTGGTTGACCGCCAGGTTCGCCAGCTCGGCGTAGGTGGATCGGCTCTGGGACTCGAAGTCCTCGGTGTTCTCACGGATCTTGTCGAAGACCACCACCGTGTCGTAGAGGGAGTAGCCCAGAATCGTCAGCACACCGATGATCGTGGCCGGGGTGACCTCGAATCCGGACAGGGCGTAGATGCCCACGGTGACGATGATGTCGTGGCACAGGGCGAGCAGGGCCGCCGCCGCCATCTTCCAGGTGCGGAAGTACGCCCAGATGAGCAGTCCGACGAAGATGAAGAACAGGACCAGTCCTCGAACCGCCTTCTTCGTGACGTCGGAGGACCAGGTCGGTCCCACAGTCGTCGCTGAGACATTGGAGGCATCGGTCTTGTAGGCGGTGGCGAGCTGACCGGCCAGCGAGTCGAGACGCTGCTTGCTCAGCTCAGAGGTCTGCACCCTCACCGACGACGAGCCCATGGTCGTCACCGAGGAACCGGCCGCCAGGTCGCTCTTGGAGAGGACCTCGTTGGCGGGACGCTCTGAGGGGGGAGGACAGCCCCGTGATCGTGATCTCCGAACCGCCCTTGAAGTCGATGCCCGGAGTCAGTCCCACGGTGCCCAGGAGCGTGGCCGAGCCAAGAATGATGACGACGGCGATGAGATACCAGATCTTCCGTTTGCCGACGAAAGGGATGGATGTCTTGGCCGAGTAGAGCTCGTTACCGAGCGTGGCGAGAGACTTCACTTCGTCTCACCGTCCTTTCCCTTGTCGGCCGCGGCATCGACCGCATCACCTTCCTGCTGCTCAGCATCATCGTCGGCGGCCCTCGCCATCGGACTCCCTCAGCCGCGTCCTCAGGGCTCTCGGCGTTCCTGCGGGCCTCGGCCTTGCGGCGCGCCAGCGACCCGGTCACGCGGTCGGCGACGGCCTCGCGCCCCTGCCGTAGGTCGAGGACGTCGCCCCGAGGTGCTCGGGGTCGAGGCCGGAGAGGCGGTGCCCCTCGCCGAAGAAGCGGAATCGGACGATCCACTCCATCATCGGGTGGGTGAACAGGATGATGATGGCCAGGTCCACGCACGTGGTCACCCCCAGGGTGAAGGCGAATCCCTGCACCCCGCCGACGGCCAGGAAGTACAGGACAATCGCGGCCACGAGGTTGACGGCGTCGGAGACGAGAATCGTGCGCCTGGCGTGCTTCCATCCCTCATCGATCGCGGTCCTCAGGGTCCGTCCCTGACGCACCTCGTCGCGGACGCGCTCGAAGTAGATGATGAAGGAGTCGACTGTGATGCCGATGGAGATGATGAGTCCGGCCACCCCCCGCCAGGGACAGGCGGTAGCCCATGGTCGCGCTCAGTGCCGCGATGACCAGGTAGGTGCCGGCTGCTGCCACCACCAGGGAGGCCACGGCCACCACCGCCAGGCCGCGGTACTGCCAGGCCAGGTAGAGGATGATGAGGGCGAAGCCGATGAGCCCGGCGATCAGGCCGTTGCGCAGTTGTTCGGTTCCCAAGGTGGCGGAGATCTGCTGCTCGGACTGCACCGTGAAGCTCAGCGGCAGAGAGCCGAAGGAGAGCTGGTTGGCCAGCGTGTTGGCCTGGTTCTGGCTGAAGCCACCGGTGATCTGGACCCGTCCGTCGGTGATCGGCGAGTGGACGGTCTCGTTGAAGCCGGAGGCCATGATGGTCAGCCCGTCCAGGACGATGGCGAACTGGGCCTTGGCCTGGCTGTCCTGGTTCTGAGCGCCTTGAGCCCCCTGCGCGCCGGCGGCACTGGCCTGGTCGCGGTAGGCCAGCAGCCGCTTGGACATCTCGGCGAACTTCTTGGTGCCGTCGGCGTTGAAGGCCAGCGAGACGACCCACTGCTGGGTGGCCTGTCCTCGCGAGTCGGTCTCCAGGCCCGAGTTGGCGCTCTTGAGCTCGGTGCCGGTGATCTCGGCCGGGCCGAGGATGTAGGCGCCTTGGTGCTGGGAGCCGGCCTCCTTGGAGCAGGAGATGACGGCGACCTTGGGGTCCTGCGTCTGACCGGTGAGGTTCTTCGGGTCGGAACAGTCGGTCATGTAGCCGTCGTAGAGGAGCTTCTCGGTGATCCAGGAGTCCGACGAGTTCGTCTTGTCCTGAGCGGGGAGCGGGTCGGAGGAGATGACCCCGTCCTGGTTGACGTCCGCCAGCTGCTTGGCGATCTCCTCGGGAGTCCTAGGCTGTGCCGTCGACTGGCCCGTGGGCTGCGCGGTGGGGGCCGGAGTCGCAGCCGGCTGCTCGCCCTGGCCCGAGCCCTCCTCGGCGCCCTCGGAGTCCGCCGCCGGCTGAGTCGCCTCGCTGCTGGCGCTCGGGCTGGGCTGAGCCGCCTGCGCCGGGGTCGGCCCACCAGAGGGGTTCTGGCTGGCGATGTTCTTGGCGGCCTGCTGGGCGCTGCCCGGAAGGATGCGCAGGACCGGGCGGAAGTACATGACGGCCGAGGTGCGCACCAGCTCCAGGGTGGCCTGGCTGGGCTTACCCGGCAGCGAGACCACGATGTTCTGACCGCCCTGGCGGGAGATCTGCGCCTCGGAGACACCGGAGGCGTCCACGCGCTGGCGGATCACCTCGATGGCCTGCTCGACGTCGTTGTCACTGATCGCCGAGCCGTCGGAGGTGGTGGGCGTCAGGATGAGCTGGGTCCCGCCCTCCAGATCGAGGGCGAGGCCGGGGGTGAGCGAGGCCTTGTGCCTCATGCTTCCCGCCACGAGCGCACCGAAACCGATGACGAGGACGAGGATGAACATCAGGAGGCGGCGCCCTGGGCGCTTTCGCTTACTGGACACGTGGTCCCTTCCTGGAGTGGAGTGTGCTCGAGCACATGGCCCGAAGGCTGAGGTGAGTGTGGGGTAGGGGATGCTTGGCGGGCACCACCATGAGACGCACCGTTTCCGGTGGACTCGGCGAGTCTGGTCGCCAGGCGCGGGTGGGTGTGCAGGGCTCCGCGGGGAGCCGCCGCGCTCACATCGTGGCAGAGCGTTCGGTTCGCGACATCAGGACTGCGGCTCGGCCGCGTCCTGCTCGGAGTCCTGGATGTCGTTGTCAGTCTGCTCGACGTCGGAGCCGGACCCTCGTGGGCGGAGGCCGAGCCGAAGGGCGGCCTCGATGGCGGCGATCGCCCGCTTGCTCCACAGAGTCTCGTCGCCCAGCGGCGTGGCCAGGGTGACCACGTCGCCGTCGACCTCGACAACCGTGCCGTAGAAGCCGCCGATGGTGCGAACCCAGTTGCCGGGAACCAGACCCTTCTCGGTACGGCGCTTCTGCTCCTCCTGCATCGCGCGCTGCCGGCGGCTGACGAACCACATCATCAGGAGCATCCCGATGAACATGATCCAGATGAAATACGACGACATGGAGGCCTCTTCCGTTTCGACTAGGGCAGTCCCGGCTGATGCAGACCCTACGACTGTCACAGGCCGGCGGTGGCGAGTCTATGGCACGCGGGCCAGAGCCTTACCGACCGTTGGCGAGTGGTCGGGCACAACTGGGTACCAACCGGTTACAAAATGGTCACATTACCCGGTTGTCGCTCAGGAGAACAATGATCCGTCGGCAGGGGGCTCGAGTCCCAGATGGGTGTAGGCCGCCGGCGTGGCCGCCCGCCCCCGCGGGTGCGCACCACGAGCCCCTCTCGCACCAGGTAGGGCTCGGCCACGGTCTCCACCGTCTCGGGCCCTCCCCACGCTGACTGCCAGCGTCGTCAGCCCCACCGGGCCGCCGCCGAACCGGGTGCACAGTGCCTCAGGTACCTGGCGGTCCAGACGATCCAGGCCCAGGGCGTCGACCTCGAAGACATCCAGGGCGCCACGCGCCGCCTCCAGGTCCAGCCGACCGGGACGCCCGTGCACCTCCGCCCAGTCCTGGACCCGGCGCAGCAGCCGGTTGGCGATTCGGGGCGTGCCGCGCGAGCGTGAGGCCAGCTCCTGGCGGCGTCCGCCTCCAGGCTCACCCCCAGCAGCCCCGCGCTGCGCGTGAGGATCCGGGTGAGCTCGCCCGGCCCGTAGTAGTCGAGGTGCCCGGTGAAGCCGAAGCGGTCCCGCAGCGGCGCTGGCAGCAGCCCCGCTCGTGGTGGCCCCGACAACGGTGAAGGGAGGCAGGGACAGGGGGATGGAGGTGGCACCGGGTCCCTTTTCCCACGACGATGTCGACCCGAAGTCCTCCATCGCCAGGTAGAGCATCTCCTCGGCGGTACGTGCCAGGCGGTGGATCTCATCAATGAACAGCACATCCCCCTCCTCCAGGGAGGACAGGATGGCCGCGAGGTCTCCGGCGTGCTGGATGGCAGGCCCCGAGGTCAGGCGCAGAGAACCGTCCACCTCGGCGGCGATAATCATGGCCAAGGTGGTCTTGCCCAGCCCAGGCGGCCCCGAGAGCAGAACGTGGTCAGCGGTCACTCCACGGGCCAGGGCCGAGCGCAGCACCACCGAGAGCTGGCCTCGCACCACCTCCTGCCCGGTGAAGTCCTCCAGGCGCTTAGGCCGCAGGGCCGCCTCGGCGGCGCGCTCGGTGGCGTCGGCACCGCCACCGACCAGGCGCTGCCCATCGGGCTCAGCCACGGTGCCCGCCCCCCAGCCACCTCAAGGAGGCCCGCAGCACCGCCGCCATGTCCGGCTCCTGGCCCCCATCGGCGGCATCAGCCGTCACTGAGGAGACCGCCTGCTGCGCGCTGGCCTCGTTCCAGCCGAGCTGCACCAGGGCGGCGACCACGTCCGCGTGGGGCTCGGGACCGCCGTCGCTCATCGCCTCCCCCCCCTGCGCGCTCTGCGCAGCAGTCTGCGCGGCCCCCGGATCGTCCCCGGTGACAGGGCCCAGCTTGTCGGCCACGTCCAGGATGACGCGCTGAGCGCCCTTGGGTCCCAGACCGGGTACCCGCGTGAGGGCGGCGACGTCCTGGGAGGCGATGGCCCGCCTGAGTGCGTTGGGCGTGTGGACGGCCAGCATCGCCAGCGCCAGCTTGGCTCCAACCCCCTTGGCGCTCATCAGGGTGCGAAAGCTGTCCCTCTCGTCGGTGTCGGCGAAGCCGAACAGGGTCAGCGAGTCCTCACGGACCACCATCTCGGTGTGCACGAGGGTCTCCTCGCCGACCCTGAGGCCGGACAGCGTGGTGGGCGTGGCCTGGATACTCATGCCAACGCCGCCGGTCTCAATGACGGCGTTGGTCAGGCCGACACTGAGGACAGTGCCGCGCAGGGAGGCGATCATGGGCGACTTCTCCTGGGGTTCTCAGCGGATCGAGCGCTCTCAGGCCGCCTTGACGGACACCGACGGGGCTCGAACAGACGTTCGGATCCTAGCAGCCCGACGTCGGCGGGGTCCTCAGCGCCGCACCCGTCGCGGGTCGACGGCGCCGGTGCGCCGGGCCGCAGGCCCGGGCGGCGGCCCACTGGCGCTGTGCCGGTGTGCGGGCGGAGACACGCACCGCTCCCCGGCGGAGACCATCTCGGTGGCGTCGTCCGTCCCCGTTCCGCCCCTCGCCAGCCGTGGCAGATCGCCTGCGCCAGGGCGTCGGCGGCGTCGGCCGGCCGGGGTGGGGCGTCGAGGCCGAGGATGCGGGTGACCATGGCCTGGACCTGAGCCTTGTCAGCCGTGCCCGAGCCCGTCACGGCGGCCTTGGCCTCACTGGGCGTGTGCTGAGCGACCTCCAGGCCGGCGCGCGCCGCCGTGGCCATCGCGGTCCCCATGACCTGGGCGACCCCGATGACCGAACGCAGGTTGTCCTGCGCGAAGACCCGCTCGATGGAGACCACCGACGGGCCCAGGCGGGCGATCCAGTCCTCAATGGCCTCCGTGATGGTCAGCAGCCTCAGCTCGGGGGCTCTGGGAAGGCGGCGTGCGAACCACGCCGACCTCCACCAGGCGCACCTGACGGCGAGGGTCGACATCGACGCATCCCAGACCGCAGCGGGTCAGTCCGGGATCGATACCCAGGACCCGCTGCTGGGCGACGACGGCGCGAGCCGAGCGCGGCCGGGGGCCGGCGAGGTCCAGGGGCTCAGTCCTCGTCGCCGGCGAACTCGGCGGCCACCTCCGGGCTGAGGTCCACCGAGGTGTAGACGTTCTGGACGTCGTCGGAGTCCTCCAGGGCGTCGATGAGGCGGAAGACCTTGCGGGCTCCTTCGACGTCGACCTCCACCTTCGTACCGGCGACGAACTGGACCTCGGCGGAGTCGTAGTCCATCCCCGCCTCCGTCAGGGGCGGTACGCACGGCGACGATGTCACCGGGCTCGAGTAAACTCGAAGGACTCGCCCATGTCCTCGACCTCCTCGGCGCCGGCCTCCAGGACGGCCATGAGGATGGAGTCTCGTCCACGCCGTCGGCCTTGGCGACCTCGACGACGCCCTTGCGGGTGAAGTTGTAGGCCACCGAACCGGGGTCGGCCAGGTTTCCGCCGTTGCGGAGAAGGCCACGCGCACGTCGGAGGCGGCCCGGTTGCGGTTGTCGGTGAGGCACTCGACGAGGAAGGCGACGCCCGCCGGGGCCGTAGCCCTCGTACATGATGGTCTGCCAGTCGGCGCCACCGGCCTCCTCGCCGCTGCCGCGCTTGACGGCGCGCGTGATGTTGTCCGCCGGCACGGAGTTCTTCTTGGCCTTCTGGATGGCGTCGAACAGAGTGGGGTTACCGGTGGGGTCACCACCGCCGGTGCGGGCGGCGACCTCGATGTTCTTGATGAGACGTGCGAAGAGCTTGCCGCGCTTGGCGTCGATGGCGGCCTTCTGTGCTTGGTGGTGGCCCACTGGAGTGACCCGACATAAGTGCTCCTTGGGGAGTCGATACTGAGGGGCGCTGCCGGACCTGCTCAGGCCCGGCGCGTCACCATGGAGACGAAGACGTCGTGGACCCGGTGGTCACCCCCGACCTCCGGATGGAAGGACGTGGCGAGCAGGGACCCTTGACGAACCGCGACGATCCTACCGCCGTCGGCCCCACCGACCCCAGACGCACGTCCGGCGCGGGTCGTGGCGAGGATCTCGACGCCCGGGCCCACCTCCTCCACCCAGGGGGCCCGGATGAAGACGGCGCGCAGCGGTCGGTTTGGCCCCGCGCCGAGCACCGGGGCGACGAGGTCCTCCTCGTAGGAGTCCACCTGTCGGCCGAAGGCGTTGCGGCGCACGGTCATGTCGATGCCACCCAGGAAGGCCTGGCCCGCCTGAGCCCCCTCGACGCGGTCGGCCAGCATAATCATCCCGGCGCAGGACCCGTAGGCGGGCAGGCCCGCGCCGATGAGCTCGCGCAGGGGCGCGAGCATCTCGAAGGCGACCAGCAGCGTGCTCATGGTGGTCGACTCCCCTCCGGGGATCACCAGACCGTCAAGCCGGTGGCCGGGGGCCTCACCCAGATCGGCGGCGCGGCGCACCACGACGGGTCGTGCCCGGCCGCCTCGAGGGGCCAGGGAGTGCTCGCGCACGTCGCCCTGAAGGGCGAGGATCCCGATCGTGGGGCGGGAGTCGGGCGCTGCGAGCGGGGAAGAGCGCCCGGGGGTGGCGGGCGTCCATCGTGTGGGCCGGGCGGTGGGCGTGGCTCGGGTCGGTCATCGGGCTCCTTCAGGTGCTGGGGGTCGCAGTGACGGGGAGGGTTGCTCGAGAGCTCGGCCAGGACCTCGTGGTCCACCGGATCGGTCAGGTCGAGGCACCGGCCGTTCCAGCCCGAGGCGAGCTCCGCCAGGATCTCGGGCAGGCGCACCGGGTAGATCTCCTGACCCCGCTGCTGGGCGGCCTGCAGCTTCTCCGCACTCCACCACGAGATGGAGTCGACGACGTCGCGCTCCAGGCACGTCCATCCGTCCTTCCTGACCGGGCGCCGGGTCGGCAGGTGCAGGAGGAAGAAGATCTCGTCCTGGCGGCACGTGACCGAGGCGAAGCGGAAGATCGCCTCGCGGTGGGCGATGGGCCCCTCCAGGTCCTCCGGGGAAACCTCGATCCCGGACTCCTCGACCAGCTCACGCACGGCCCCGACACGAGGGTCCTCACCGCTGTGGAGTCCTCCTCCCGGGGTGAAGATCCACCCTGTGATCCGGGTCCGCGGCGTCGTGCCCCACCAGCAGCAGCATCTCGCTGTCCTGGGTCACGGCCAGGACTCGGGCGGCCGTCCTGAAGGGCAGACCGTCCTCCCCCAGGCTCCATTCGGCGGCGTCGAGGTGCTGGTCCCAGTCCTCGGGGACCAGCACCGGGTGACGTCCATCGACCAGGGAGCCGGTCACCAGCCGCGTTCCGCCAGGCGGTGGGGCTCGGGGATCTCGTCGACGTTGATCCTCACCATCGCCTCGCCCAGTCCGCGCGAGACCTCGGCGATGACATCGGGGTCGTCGAACTGCGCGGTGGCGCGCACGATGGCGGCGGCCCGCTTGGCGGGGTCGCCGGACCTGAAGATGCCCGAGCCCACGAAGACGCCCTCGGCCCCCATCTGCATCATCATGGCGGCGTCGGCCGGGGTGGCGATGCCACCGGCGGTGAACAGCACGACCGGCAGGTGGCCGGTGCGGGCGACCTCGGCGACGAGCTCGTAGGGGGCGGCGAGCTCCTTGGCTGCCACGTAGAGCTCGTCCTCGGGCAGCGAGGTCAGGCGACGGATCTCATCGCGGATCGTGCGCATGTGGGTCACTGCGTTGGAGACGTCCCCGGTTCCGGCCTCACCCTTGAGCGGATCATGGCCGCGCCCTCGGTGATGCGGCGCAGCGCCTCACCGAGGTTGGTGGCTCCGCACACGAAAGGAACGGTGAAGGACTGCTTTGTCGATGTGGTGGGCGTAGTCGGCCGGGGTGAGGACCTCGGACTCGTCGATGTAGTCCACGCCGAGGCTCTGGAGGACCTGGGCCTCCACGAAGTGGCCGATACGGGCCTTGGCCATGACCGGGATGGAGACCGCCTCGATGATGCCGGTGATGAGGTCGGGGTCGCTCATGCGGGCGACGCCGCCCTGGGCTCGGATGTCGGCGGGGACGCGCTCGAGCGCCATGACGGCGACGGCTCCCGCGTCCTGGGCGATACGGGCCTGCTCGGGCGTGACGACGTCCATGATGACGCCTCCCTTGAGCATGTCCGCCATGCCGCGTTTGACGGTGAGGGTGCCGGTGCTGGGAGTGGTCTGCTCTGTACTCAATCGTGGTCCTCCGGCCGTGAGCCGCGGCCGCCGCACGGGGCGGCAGCAACGTCTCCATGAAAATACTGACGCCACGCATGCTACCCCGCGCCTCCGTAACAGTCCCCGATACTCACGCAGCGAGACCTGAACCGTCGCAGGATATCCGGCTACTGCCGTCCCTCAGCCGGCCCCGAGGAAGGACCGCCGCGCCGAGCTGACCCGGTCGAGCAGCTCGGTCTCCTTGACGGACAGCTCGCCCAGATCGTGGCTGTCCACCGCCCTGCTGGCGTAGCTGGGCCAGTTCCGCAGCACCTTTCTGGAAGGTACTCATGGCCGCCGAGGCCTGCAGCCCCTGGCGGCGGCCCACCGCTTGCCCGACCGGCGCCCAGCACCGGTGGTGAGCATCTGGATTTCGGCCGGGGAGAACCAGCCGGCGCGGGCGTAGTCCTCCAGCCCGCGACGCATCGACCGGCGCTCACTCCAACGCAGCCACGAGACCAGTGCGGTGCACAGACCGTAGAAGGGGAACTGAAGCAGCAGATACACCCCGAAGTTCGCGGCAACAAAGCCGTTCCAGGTCGCATGAAGCAAAATCGCACCGACCAGACCAACAGGAGCCATCCACGCCCAGGCGTACTGAGAGCGCCGGCGGGAGGAGACACCGATGGCCACTCCGGTACAGGCGGTGAAGGTCAGGTGGGCAAACGGGGACAGGGACCCTCGCATGACGAAAAATCGTCCCCACGTACTCCCACCCCTGAACGAAGTAGAGAATATTCTCCACGAAGGCGAAGCCTGCGGCGGTGAACGCCGCATACACGACCCCATCGATCGTCCCATTGATCGTGCGGCGCCAGATGAGGAAGACGAACAGGACGCCCAGTCCCTTGGTCAGCTCCTCCACCAGAGGCGCTGAAATGACACCGGCCGCGTTCGGGTCCCCCATGGCCTCGGTGATGACCCGAGCCACCCAGCCGTTGACCACCAACGAGCACAGGGTGGACACGCTCGTCCCCCACAGGAACGCCACCAGGAGCGTGACCACCGTGAACACACCGGGAGGCCTGGGCTCCCAGCGGACGTACCAGAACACTCCCGCGAGCAACATCGTGACCACCAGCACCCCGCCCAAGGGGATGAGCGCCAGCAGAAACGATGGAAGCACGACCGGACCGAAATCGTCTCGAAGCCTTGAGAAGAAGTACACGGTGAGCAGCGAGAACAGAACGATCGCGGTGAGCATGACGATCGCCCCGACCCTCGCCGGAATACCAGGTGGGATGAGGGAGGCCACCTGCTCGTGCTGCTGCCGGCCATCCTCAGGATCCGTGGCCCGTGAAGGAGGCGTGCCCTGAGTGTCACGATGAACCTGATACCGCTGCCCGACTCCGGGAAGGGGCCGGAGTCGGCTGGGGTCTGCGGCAGGGCGCTGGAGCGCCGGTATCCGGGACAGGGGAGCCCAGGGACTGGGGGCATGCTCATGGAATCACCTCGGTTGCACCTCGTCGTCGCGCTCGGGCGGCGCCTCAGGGGTGGTGTCGTCGTCAGCATCGAAGGTCTGGGGCATGGGCGCGTGCCCAGCCAGGTGGCACATCCGGACGAGCAGCCGTGCCCTGAGGGCCTGGGCCTCGCTGACGTGGGTGTTGTGGGAACCTGCGGGCCAGGACCAGGCGGGAGCAGGCCCGGTCCAGGCGGTTGAGCGCGGGCAGGCTCAGCGGGTCGGCGGACAGCTCGCGGCGTGCGGGCTCGCTGACCACCGTTCGCAGGACCCGGCTGAGGTCGGACTCGATGAGGGCCCGACTGCGGGTGGTCGGCGCCGGGAGCGCCGCGCCGCTGGAAGCAGGATGGGAGGAGGGGGTGCCCTCAAGAGGCGTGGAGGTGTCAGACCGTCATCGACGAGAGGCCCCTCGGCGTCCAGCGCCTCGCGAGCGGCCCGGCTGAGCAGCAGTCCGGAGGCCGGATCCAGGGCGGGGACGGTGGCCAGCTCCGCTGCGGCCTCGGCCCGGTGAACGAGCTGGGCCTCAAGCGTGGCCCGAGCGCCCAGCACCTGCCGGTGCAGCCGGTCCACCCGCACTGCCCTGGCGTACAGGGCCCACCCGGCGGTCACGGCCAGCCCGACCACTAGCACGACGATGCTCCACATCGGCACTGTCATCGCGCCGGACTCTGTGGAGGACAGTGCCGGTAGGGCCGTGGTCGCACTGGCCGGGGTATCAACGGCCTGCGTCATGGCCGTCGTCATGCTTGCTGCCATGGTCGGTTCCTCATCACTCCTGAGATCAGCTGCTAGTCGTCCAGAGCATCGCGCAACCGACCCAGCATGGTGCGCGAACCGGGGCGGGCTCGACCCGGGTGTGGGCGGTGGACAGAGCCATGTCGTAGACGTCGAGCACCTCGTCGGTGACCGCGGACCAGTCGTAGCGGCCGACCACCTGACTGGCCGCCTGGACGCGGGCCTGAGCGGCCGTGGCGTCCTGCAGGGTGTCGATGATGACCGGGCCAGGTCGCTGCCGTCCTCGTTGTGGAACAGGGGTTCTCGCAACGGCCTTCGCCAAGCACGTCGGAGAAGGCCTTGAGGTCGGAGGCGATGACCCGGGTGCCGGCGGCCATGGCCTCCACCAGGACGATGCCGAAGGACCCTCCGGTCTGCGGGGCCACGTAGCAGCTGGCCGAGGCCAGCATGGCGGTCTTGTCCTCGTCGCTGACGCCCCCAGGAAGACCACGGAGTCGCCGAAGCGAGCCAGCTCTCCCGGATCCTCCTGGGCCTGCCCGCGCCCTGCGATGAGGAAGCGCGCCCTGGGCACCGACTCCAGCACCGTCGGGGATGGCATCGGCCAGAACCCGCAGTCCCTTGCAGGGGCTCATCCAGACGCCCCAGGAAGGAGATGGTGGGGGCCTCGTCCGTGCCCAGGAACCGGGGTCGTCCTTGGGGGCGTCGGCGAAGGGCCCGACATTGACGCCGTTGGGAATGACGACGGCGTCGCCGCCGTGGTACTGGATGAGGGTGCGGCGGGCCTCCTCGGAGACGGCGATGCGGGCCGAGAGCTTCTCCATGAGCGGCACCGTCGCCGGGCTCAGCAGCTCACGGGCCAGCGAGCGGTCCATGGCGGTGGAAGGTGCCCACCACCGGCCCGGTGGCGGCCTGCAGGGCCAGCATCCCGACGCTGGGGGTGATGGGCTCATGGATGTGCAGGATGTCGAAGTCCCCGGCATCCAGCCAGCGTCGGGCCCGCCTGGCCACGAGGGCGCCGAAGTTCAGCCGCGCCACCGAGCCGTTGTAGGGAATGGCGATGGAGTCACCGGCGCTGGTGACCCAGTCGGGAAGCTCGGTGTCCTGGGAGGCCGGCGCGAGGACCTGCACCGTGGCCGCGGCGGAAGAGCTCACCGGCCAGGTCCATGACGTGGACCTGACGCCTCCGTGAGCGTCGAAGGAGTAGGGGCAGACGATACCGATCCTCATGCGTCCTCCTCGTGGGCGCCCTGCTGGTCGCGGGCGTGGCTGCGAGCCAGGCGCTCCTGGTCCAGGTCGGCATCGAAGACCGGCTGAAGCATGTGCCAGTCCTCGGCGTGCTCGGCAAGCAGGGGCTCCAGCGCGGCGACCCAGGCGCGCGTGTGCGCCACGACCTGCTCGCGTCCCTCCATCTGCTGGGGCGCCGGAACCCTGCGGGCGGTCAGCACGATTCCCCAGGGCGATCCAGCCCGACGGCGCCTCTGGCCGGTGAGCGGCTCGTAGTGGATCGAGGCGGCGTACAGGGGGCGTCCCAGGCGCTGGGCGATCGCCGCGGGACCGGCAGCCACCCGTGCGGTGGCGCCACCCAGCTGCGCGGTGATGCTCGGCCGAGGACAGGTCCCGGTCCGCCAGGAGTGCGACGACGTAGTGCCCCTGGCTCGCCGCCCTCAAGGAGGCGGTCGAAGACCTTCTCCCCGTGGACTGGCCGATGATCGCATGCCCAGTGACTGGCGGAAGGAGACGAACTGCTCGAAGAGGTCCTCGGGCCCAGGCGCTCGGCGACGGTCAGGACGGTGGCGAGCTCACGGCAGGCCCAGGCTCCGATGAGGTCCCAGTTGCCCATGTGTGGCAGGGCCATGACGACGCTGCCGGCGCGCACGTCCTCGCGCAGCTGGGGGTCGATGTCGGTGCGCACGCGCGCCAGGATCTGCTCCGGTGTGATACCGGGCAGGGCGAAGGCCTCGTAGAAGTAGCGCATGTAGGAGCGCATGCCGGCTCGGGTCGCCCGGCGTAGCGCGCGCGGTGGTGTTCCCGCCGGGAGGATGCGTGAGAGGTTGCGCTCGAGCTGTCCCACCCCGGCGGTGGAGCGCCGCAGTCGCCGCCAGGCCCACAGCGCGTCGGCGACAGTGTGCGCCAGGCCGCAGCCCACCGGCGCGGGCAGGTGGCGGGTACCGCGCCAGGCCAGGCGGTAGGCGTCGGAGACGGCTGGCAGGCGCATCCTCATGCCTTCTCACCCTCCTGCCGGACCTGCTGGTGGACGGCGCGCACGCGCTGGATCACGGTGATGAAGGAGGCGATCGCCACGTAGACGAGCCCCGCGGCGAGCACCCACTGGGGCGCCCTGAGCCCCACGAGGAAGGTGGAACCGAGCGCGACCAGGAGCCGGTCGGTGCGCTCGGCGATCCCCACGGAGGCGGTGGCGCTGATGGACTCGGCCCGGGCGCGGGCGTAGGGAACAGTGGCCGCCATGACGACGGCGATCAGGGCAGCCGCGACGGTCACGGTACGCAGCGCGCCGACAGGCATGGACAGAGCCGCCCAGGCCGCGAGGATCCCAGGACGGCGCCGTCGGCGAGGCGGTCCATGGTGGAGTCCAGGAAGGCCCCTGAACACCGAGCTCTTGCCCGGTGGCCCGGGCCAGAATGCCGTCGAAGGAGTCGGCCACCAGCACCACGAGCAGGACCAGGGGCCCGGCCACGAAGTGTCCCTTCGGCAGCAGGGTGACCGCCGCCGTCACGGACAGGGCCGTTCCGGTGACGGTGAGCATGTTAGAGTCACCCCGAGCCGCCCGAGCGCGAGGGCGGGTCGGGTGAACAGGGCCTTGGTCAGGCCGCGGCCGTGGTTGCCGAGCATGAGGTCCTTAACACTGGGGGTGGAACTGTCTAGAGACGGGCCGTGATGGGCACGGGACGGACCAGGGACGCAGGGGCGCCCTCAGCCTGCCGGAGCACGCGTCGATCGAGGCCAGATCAGTCCCCGCCTGCCCGGACCGAGGCGGCCCAGGCGGCGGCGAGCATGTCCCGCTGCTCCCCGAGCAGCTGGGGAACGGGCTTGGTCCGACCGATGATGGGCATGAAGTTCGCGTCCCCTTCCAAAGCGCGGCACGATGTGCTGGTGGAGGTGGGCGGCGATCCCCGCACCGGCGACCTCGCCCTGGTTCATCCCCAGGTTGAACCCGTGGGGGCGGCTCACCGAGCGCACGACGCTCATGGCCGTGGCAGTCAGCTCACCGATCTCCTGACGCTCGGCCGCGGTGGCCTCAGTCCAGTCCGAGATGTGCCGGTAGGGGCACACCAGCAGGTGACCGGTGTTGTACGGGTACAGGTTCATGATGACGTAGCTGGACTGGCCCCGGTGGACAATGAGGGACTCCTCGTCACCCCGTTGCGGCCCGGTGCAGAACGGGCACTGTGCGGGGGTGTCATCGGAGGGCTTGTTCTGCCCCCCGATGTAGACCATGCGGTGCGGAGTCCACAGCCGCTGAAAGGCCTGCGGAGCGTTCTCGTGGTAGAAGGGAGCTCCACTCGACGTCGTCACCGCCCCCGGGGCGCTGATCGTCCCTCCGGTCACTCCTCAGTCACGTGCAGCTTCTCCCCGCCGGGTCGTTGATACGGGCGTCGATGACGCTGACGATGTGGGCCACGGCCTCCTTGACGGGCACGCCGTTGGTCTGCTGGCCGTCGCGGAACCGGAAGGAGACGGCGCCGGCCTCGGCGTCCTCTCCCCCGGCGATGAGGGTGAAGGGGATCTTGTCCTTGGAGGCGTTGCGGATCTTCTTGCCGAAGCGGTCGTCAGAGTGGTCCACCTCGACGCGCACCCCCGGGCGCGCAGCTGGGCGGCGACGTCGTCGACGTAGGCGTCGAAGGCCCGGCCACGGGGATGAGCCGGACCCGCACCGGGAGAGCCAGGCGAAAGCACCCGCGTAGTGCCTCGGTGAGCACCCGATGAAGCGCTCCACGCCGCCCAGCTTGGCCGAGTGGATCATGATGGGGCGCTGGTGGGTACCGTCGGCGGCCGTGTACTCCAGGTCGCAGCGCTCGGGCTGGTTGAAGTCGTACTGATGCAGGATATCTGCCAGGTCCGGGCCGATGGCGTCCTTGACCTGCACCGAGACCTTGGGGCTGCAGAAGGCGGCGCCACCTCGGGTCGGGAACGACCTCCAGCCCGGAGGCGTCACAGGCGTCCTGGAGGGCCGAGGGCGGCGGCCCAGTCGGCATCGGATCCGATGAACTTGTCCTTCTGGTGCCGTCCTCGTCGCGGGTGGACAGCCTCGAGGGTAGAAGTCGGTCAGTCCGAAGGCCTTGAGGATGGACAGGAAGAAGTCGATCTGGGCGCGGATCTCTCGCCGGCCTGCTCCGGGGTGCAGTAGGTGGGAGTCGTCCTGCGTGAAGCCGCGCATGTGGTGAGCCCGTGGACGACACCGGACTTCGTAGCGGTAGTCGTGGCCCATCTCGAAGAAGCGCAGCGGCAGCTCGCGGTAGGAGCAACTGCGGGAGCGGAAGATGAGGTTGTGCATCGGGCAGTTCATGGCCTTGAGGTAGTACTCCTGGCCGGCCTTGGTGATGTTGCCCTCGGCGTCGCGCTCCTCGTCGGCGAGCATGGGCGGGAACATGGTGTCGGCGTAGTAGGGCAGGTGCCCGGAGGTGTGGAAGAGCCCGCCCTTGGAGATCCGGGGGTGTGGACGAAGTCGAAGCCGTAGTCCTGGTGGCGGTCGACGACGTACTGCTCGATCTGGTGGCGGCATGGCGCCCTTTGGGGTGGAAGACCACCAGGCCGGGGCCGATCTCCCTCGGGGAAGGAGTAGAGGTCGAGCTCGGCGCCGAGCTTGCGGTGGTCGCGCTTGGCGGCCTCGGCCAGGCGGGTCTGGTAGGCCTTGAGATCGTCCTGGTGGCCCAGGCGGTGCCGTAGATCCGCTGGAGGGAGTCGCCGGACTGGTCGCCCTTCCAGTAGGCCGACGAGGACTTGGTCAGCGCGAAGCTCCCGCCCGATGAGGCGGGTCGAGGGCAGGTGGGGGCCGCGGCACGGTCGGTCCAGGCGACGGTGCCGTCGCGTCGGACGTTGTCGTACATGGTCAGCCCGCCGGCGCCGACCTCGACCGAGGCGCCCTCGGCGCCCGCTCCCTTGGTGGTGATGAGCTCGAGCTTGTAGGGCTGGTCGGCCAGCTCCTCACGCCCCTGGTCCTCGGTGATGTCGCGGCGCACGAAGCGCTGCCCCTCCTGACGATCCGCTTCACGCGCTTCTCGATCTCGCGCAGCATCTCGGGGTGACGGCGTCGATGGCGCCGAAGTCGTAGTAGAAGCCGTCGGTGATGAAGGGGCCGATGCCGAGGTTGACGTCCGGGAACATCTCCTGGACGGCCTGCGCCATCACGTGGGTGGCGCTGTGGCGCAGGATGTTGAGGCCGTCCTCGCTGGCCAGGGTGATGGGCTCGACGACGGCGCCGGCCGGGACCTGGCGCTCCAGATCCCAGGGCTCGCCGTTGACGCGCATCGCGACGACGCCGTCCTTCTTGACGGCGTCCTGCAGGAGGAGCGCCCCCGTGCTGCCCGCCTCAATGGTGCGGGGCGCGCCGTCGAGGGTGATCTCAACTCATGCGGCTGGTCTGACACGGGTTCGTCTCCTCTGCTGCATCGGTGCGGGGCGCTGCACTGGTGCACCCCGGTCTGACCGCGAGTCTACGTCGTGGTCGCGCGGGCTCAGTCCTCCCGTGAGCCACGCCGCGCGCGCAGTGCGTCACGCAGGCGCTTGGCGGCGGACATCCCGAGTAGATGACCTGGGAGACCGGGACGTCCCAGGCCCCGTCCACCCGGTGACGTGCTGGGCGTAGCGCTTCTTGTACTGGCCCACCGTGTAGAGCGAGGGGACGCGGGTGGAGCCGGCGCCCATGAGGTCCAGGCCGCGGTAGCCCTCCCTGCGCCAGGGTGCAGGCGGCCCACCAGTCCAGGGCCTCGGCCCCGCGGAAGGTGCGCGACCTCGCTGGAGGAGGCGCTGCAGGCCACGCGTCCTTGCCCGAGGTGAGGATGAGGTCCCAGCGTGGGGGACGCCGTCCTTGCGCAGGACGAACAGGCGGGCGTTCTTCTCCCAGGAGGTCAGCATGGTCCAGTCAGACCGGCGTCGTGGGGCTTGAGCCGTCGCGCTCGGCGGTCTCGCGCAGGACCTCGTAGACCTGGTCGAACCCTCGCGGCTCAGGCCGGTCTCGTCGCCGATGGTGCAGCCGGCCTCCCGGGCGACGCGCTCGGCGCGCTTGACCGCGCGGCGCCTGTCCTGGGCATGACCGCCGCGATCTTCTCCGGCGTCTTGGGCACCAGGTCGATGACGTAGGTGCGGTCATAGGTGATGGTGGACAGCAGCTCTCGCAGGTCGGCAGCGCGGTAGCGGGCGTGCATGCGGGATGAAGCGCGCGGAGCGGTCGCGCTCCTGACCACGGAGCGCAGCAGGCGATCGCAGGTGGGCCTCACGCTCGGGCGACTGCCCTGAGCCAGACCGCCGTGCTGAGCCCACAGGAAGGTCTGGCCGCCCATCCGTAGCGGTACAGGGCGATGGCGGCCACGGGCTTGCCCTCGTCCTCATAGAGGTAGCGGCCCCACAGGGGCGGCCCATGGCCTCGAAGCGCTCCCAGGCCTCGGCCTGCTCAACCGAAGTGGCTGTTGCCCACGGCCAGGCGCAGTACCCGCGTCCGTCGACCCGATCGCAGGGTCTCGGAGCGGTCCGGGTGGAGTGCACCGGCCGGGGTGCGTGAGCCGAGGCGCCTTGGCCTGGTTGTCAGTTCGGTCGGCCCTGGCGGGCTGGGCGGGCTTGTCGGTCGGGTTGCCCTCTCGGGCTGCGCTGCCCTGGGTCGCCCCTTGTTGTTCCTGGGGCTGAGTCGCCTGAGATTTTCTGGGGGCTGGCGCACCGGCCTCGACCTTGGCCTCAGGTAGAGTCAGTCATGGAGCTCAGCCGGGAACTCAGTCGTGGCGTCGGGGGTGGTGCTGTCGGGCATGTTCTCGCCTCGGCATTCAGCGGGACCTGTCGACTCGTTGCGGATAGTTGCGGGCGAACTTGCGGTAGTGGCTGAGGCGCTGGAGCTCGATCGTCACGCGACGCCGCAGCGAGCGCTCGGCCGGGTCCCGCGCAGCGGTCGACGCCCCGCCCCAGGCATGGTCTTGCGGCGCAGAGCCCGTCGGACACGTAGCGTGCGATGACGCCGTCGGGGACCAGGGAGTAGAGGATCCTGCCGGTGACTGATGGGCTCGTCAGCTGGTCCAGGACCAGGTCCTTGAGCATGACGGCGCTTTGAGCTGCGGCGGTCAGGTAGAAGGAGTTGCGCCGATGCGGGGGTTGACTCGAAGAAGAGCTCGTCCGTCGCGGGGGTCGACCTTGATGTCGAGGTTGGCGAAGCCGCGGTAGCCGGCGTGACGCAGCAGGCGGCCGGTGGCCTCCCACAGGTCGGGGAAGGCCTCGGTCATCATGGCCACCGCGTTGCCGATCATGGTGGGGGCGTGGTCCCGCAGCAGGACACGCGCCGAGCCGATGAGGCGCAGCTCGCCGGTGGAGTCCATGTAGGCGGTCAATGAGCGCATGGCGGTGTCGTCACCGGGGATGCACTCCTGAACCAGGAAGGTGGAGCGGTAGCCGGCCTCCTTCAGGCTCCTCCACATGCCTGCCAGCTCGGCGGCGTCGTTGATGAACCAGATCCTGCGCTTCCGGGGAAGGAGATGGTCGTAGTCGGCGCCGATGGCTGCCTCGGCCACGAGCGCAACCCATGCCGAGCTCGTCGGCGCTGGTCGGCGGCTCGCAGTCGGGGTCGGCCAGGTCGACGACGCACCTCCCGCGTGAGCACCCCGACCCCGCGCACAGACGGGAGAAGGATGTCTTGTGTTAACGGCGTCGAGCACGCGATGTCCGGGAAGGCAGGAGACAGGTGGGCTCGAGCTCGCTGCGGTGGGCGAGACCGTGGCGGCCGCGGCGTCGGTGTGTTGGCCATGAGCACAGCGCTGCGGGGCCCTCGACCCGAGCCAGCTGCAGCAGCGCGATGGTCCGCCCGGCGGGCCCCGGCCTCTGGTGGACCACGGTGATGTAGACCGACTCGAGATCGCGACGATCGGATCTCGAGGTCACGACCGTCACCGACGTGCCGGTGACCCCTGAAGCTGCGCCGCGCCAGGGCGTAGGCGCCGATATCACCGCCGAGGACCACGGGCAGCAGGTGCCTGAAGCGTTGCGTCATAACCATCCGCTTTCTCGCCGCAGGGGCCAACTCCTCCCAGATGGTAGAGCACGCCGGACGCCCCGTTCCCCGGACCGCTCCAGGAACATCACGATCCGTGACACGGGACCGTCCTCGACCGCCTCGCCCCACCCCTCAATCCAGCGTGATCTCCGCGCGATAACCACACCTCGACGACGACATCGCGGCCTGACGGCGACATATGCCACCCAGAGCGAGACCACCCTCCCGGAGAACGATAAGAGCCCGAGCAGCTGGGCTCCGCCTCGATCGAACTGTCTGGTTCTGCTGGGCGATACGACCGAACCAGTGACCTCTTCCGTAAGCGTCAGGGAAGCGCGTCCCGCTGCGCCAATCGCCCGAGCGGATGACGGACTCGAACCCGCGACCCTCACCTTGGCAAGCGTGATGCCTCACCAACTGAGCCACATCCGCGTGACACCCTTGTGGGGTGCGGAAGAAAGTTAGCAGAGGTATCCCTCGAGGCAAAACGCAGCTGAGCCTGTGTCCCGCTGAGGTGTCCTACCGCCCCGCCGACCCGCTCAATCACCGAGCAGCACCCGGACGTGCCGGGAGACGCCTGACGTGACATGTCTTTCTCCCACCTCCCGCGCCTTTCGCACCAGTCGTGGCAGGGTAGTCCCATGACCACGCTGCCGACAACACCGACGCCTCAGGCCGCACTGAACCTCAGGAGGCCCCCAGCGCCAGATCTGGCCGGGCCACCCTACCCACTCGGGGCGACCCTACGACGGCTCGAACGAACTGCCCTCTACCCTCGGCCGCCACCGGTGTCGACCTGTGCCTGTTCGACGACGAGGGCCACGAGGAGCGGGTAGCGCTCAGAGGTCGACGGCGACGTCTGGCACGCCTATCCGCCCGGATCTCTCTCGCGCCAGAAGTACGGCTACCGGGGTGCGGGCGCATGACCCGGCCTCCGGTCACCGCTGCGACCCTCCAAGCTGCTGTTGACCCCTACGCCAAGGCGATCTCCGGCGAGGTGACCGTCCCAGACGCTGTACTCTACTCCTTCGACAACCCGGAGGTGCGCAACGAGGAGGACCTCGGCGGGCCACACCATGCGCTCAGTGGTCATCAACCCCTACTGACTGGGGCCACGACCGTCCCCCGAACCACGAGTACCACGAGACGATCATCTACGAGGCCCACGTCAAGGGCATGACCAAGCTGCACCCGATGGTTCCCGAGGACCTGCGGGGCACCTACGCCGGTCTGGCACAGCCCGTCATCGACCACCCTCAAGAACCTGGGTGCGACGGCCATCGAGCCTGCGCGTTGTCCATCAGTTCGTCAACGACACCCACCCTGCAGGAGAAGGGCCTGTCGAACTACTGGGGCTACAACACGATCGGTTTCTTCGCCCCGCACACACCTACGCCGCCTCACGGCACCGAGGGTGAGCAGGTCCAGGAGTTCAAGTCCATGGTCAAGGCCTCCATGAGGCCGACATCGAGGTCATCCTGACGTGGCTCACACCACACGGCCGAGGGCAAACCACCTGGGCCCCACCCTGTCCTTCCGAGGCATCGACAACAGCTCGTACTACCGCCTCGTCGATGGCTCAGCCAGCCACTACTGACACCACCGGTACCGGCAACTCGCTGCCTGCGCGTCGCCGGCGGTCCTCCAGCTCATCTGCGACTCGCTGCGCCACTGGGTCACCGAGATGCACGTCGACGGGTTCCGCTTCGACCTGGCCTCCACTCTGGCACGCCAGTTCCACGAGGTGGACAAGCTCAGCGCCTTCTTCGACATCATCCACCAGGACCCGGTGCCTCCCAGGTCAGGGCTTCATCGCCGAGCCCTGGGACGTGGGCGACGGCGGGCTACAACGTGGCGGATTCCCGGCCCTGTGGAGCGAGTGGAACGGCAAGTACCGCGACACCGTGCGCGACTTCTGGCGCGGGGAGCCTCCACCCCGGGCGAGTTCGCTCTCCCGTATCACCGGCTCCTCCGACCTCTACCAGCATGCCGGGCGCACCCCGGTGGCCAGCATCAATCCTGTCACCGCCCACGACGGCTTCACGCTGCGTGACCTGGTCTCCTACAACGAGAAGCACAACGAAGCCAACCTTGAGGGCAACGCAGACGGGGACAACAACAACCGGTCCTGGAACTGCGGCGCCGAGGGGCCCACCGACGATCCGACGATCACCGAGCTGCGTCAGCGCCAGACCCGCAACTTCCTGGCCACCGTCCTGTTCAGTCAGGGCGTGCCCATGATCTGTCACGGCGACGAGATGGGACGCGCACCCAGCGAAACAACAACAACGTCTACCGCCAGGACAACGAGATCTCCCGTCAACTGACCTCAGTGTGAGCAGGACACGACTCCGCTGGAGTTCACCCGCACCATGATGTGGCTGCGTCGCGACCACCCGGTGCTGCGGCGTCGGCGCTTTTCACCGGGGGACGCCCGCCACGGGCGGGGAGAGCGAGCTCGGCGAGATCGAGTGGCTCACTCCGGCCGGTGAGTCCATGACCGACCAGGACTGGACCACCTGGTACGCCCGGGCCATGATGGTCTTCCTCAACGGGGAGGCGATCGCCGAGCCCGATGAGCGCGGACAGAGGATCGTGGACGACTCCTTCCTGTACTCATCAACGCCTCCGGGACGAGGACATCACCTTCACCCTGCCGCGGCGAGGGCTACGCCCCCACCCGGAAGGTCGCGCTGACACGGCTCCCGCAGGACGGGCGACCTGACCCGGTTCGCCGCTGACGACACCGTCGTGGCCGGAGGCCCGCTCCGATGCTCTTCCTCATCGACGCCCCCGAGTCTGCCGCCACCACGAGCGCCACCCGAGGAGATTCTCCGCGGGCCCTCCGGCGCGCCACCGAACGCACATCACCCACAGCAGCACCACCCGACGCAGACCAGACGAGCTTCAGGAAGTGACATGACCGACGCAGTGGACGCAGCAGTGATCAGGCAGGCCCGGCGTGGTTCATGCGGAGACACCCGCCTCACGCGCCGTAGGGCGCAGCACGTGCCGGCTCCGGAGCACCGGACGGCATGACCACCTACCGTCTCCAGCTCGGTGAGGGTGACCCGACCTTCGCAGACGCTAAGCGCCCCGGTCCCCTTACCCGCCGGATCTGGGAGTCACCGACCTCTACCTCTCCCGATCCTCACCGCCGCGCGGGCCCACACGGCGCGACGTCGTCGATCACCGCCGTCTCGGCCGTCATGGGTAGCGCGAGCAGCTCGAGGCATCGCCGAGGCCGACGCCCATGGATGGGCGTCGTGGTGGACATCGTCCCCAACCACACGGCCGTGCCCACGCGCGCGGCACAACCTGCCCCTGCGTCGGTGCTGCGTGAGGGTCGGACTCCTACGCCGCCTGCTCCGACCTCTCCTGGACGAGCCCATCCCTGCTGATCCGGGCAAGCGCATCGGCGCCGTCCTGGCTGATGACAGCCCCTGAGCAGATGGTGGTCCTGGGGCAGAGGATCTGGCGAGCAGTGCAAGGTACATTACGACTTACTTCGCCTTCCCGTCGCCCAGGACCTGAGGCGCTACCGATGCACGTCCTCGTCGAGCGCCAGCACTACCGCCTGGCCTACTGGAAGGTCGGCGACGAGGAGATCAACCAATGACGGTTCTTCGATCGTCGGCACCCTGGCCGCGATCCGCGTCGAGGGGAGCCCGACGTCTTCGCCGTGAAGGCTGGCCTCATCCTCGACCTCATGAGAGACGGAGTCACGCAACCTTGTACGACCACACCCCGACGGCCTCGGCTGACCCCGGTGGTTACCTCACCCAGCTGGCCGAGGCCACCGTGCGCGGATCGTCATGAGAAGATCCGGCGCCCGGACGAGTCCCCGCCCACCTCCTGCCGCGCCGGAACCACCGGCTACGACGCCGCCTGGCGGATCGACCAGCCCAGGTGAGTCTTCGCCGGCGCGGCTCGCCTGGGCGCGCTCATGCAGGAGCTCACCGGGGATCGCTCCGGTGACTACGACCGCATCGTCGAGGCGCCGCGAGAGGTCGCCGGTTTCACTGGCCGCGGAGGTCGACCGTCTGGCCCGCATCCTGGACTCTGACCTCCCCAGACGGCGCCTCAGCGACCACACCCTGCGCGACCCGCGCGGGCCTGCGCGTCGTCGAGCTGCTCGTGGCCGCCGGGCCAGTACCGGGTCTATGTCGTTCCCGGGACGCCCCCAGGCCCGAGACGGCGCCGATCCTCCAGGCGGACGCCGAACGGGCGCGCCAGCGCCCTCGGATGCCGGACCCAGGGAGAGACCCTCGACCTCGTGGTCGCCATCCTCCTGGGTGAGCCAGTCGGCCTCCGAGCTCTGTCGGAGTCGAGGCGCACCGGGGCCATCATCCGCTTCCAACAGGTGTGCAGCCGTCACCGCCAAGGAGTGGAGGACGCCGCCTTCTACCGATGGACCCACCTGACCGACCTCACCGAGGTCGGCGGCAACCCGGCCGGTTTCGCACCGAGCGCCGATGAGGCCCATGCGGGCCGACCGGACTAGAACCACTGATACCGATATCACCACCCATGACACCACGGACCTGATCATCACCGATCACTGATCACACCCACCTGCTCACCAGCGAGGAGGTCCGCACGAGCTCGAGGCCTTCGCGGCCCTGACGGCCAGGTCCGTGCGCGTCGCGATCCTCGCCGCGCAAGGCGCTCGCCCTGACCTGGATGGGGCCATGACACCAGGCATGAGATCACCCGCACCTCACTGGTGGACCCTGACAACCGTCGCGCGGTCGACTACGCCGGGCCTCGGGTCTCATCAGCGCCCTGGAGCGCCTCGACTCCGGAGCCGCACCGCGCAGCCTGGATGAGGACAGGCTCTTCCTCACCTCACGCCTGGCGCGTCTGCGCGCTGCTCGCCCCCACACCTTCGTCGGTCCTCGCTCGGGCTACCGCACGATCCCGGTGACCACCTCCTTCGCCTTCGCCTACGCCCGCCTGCTCGACGAGGTCCCTGATGTCGTCGTCATCGTCAGCAGCCTGTCCCGGCGGCTCGAGCAGCTGGGGTGATGGCGTGAGAGAGCATCGTCCTGCCGGAGGGGACCTGAGCACGTCCTGCGCACCGGCACCGTGGAGGGAGGCAGCGGCCTCTGGCCGAGGTGGTCGGGGACGATGCCGTCGTCGTCCTGGCCAGGGTCTGCTCCCCCGACTCCCAGACCGACTCGGACCACGCCGCCCACGAGCAGGAGGCCGCCCGATGAGCCCGACGAAGCCCCGGACCTGGCAATCTCGGTCTCCGCCTGTGGGCCTCGCGTTCCCGTGTGGGCCCCACGGCGAGGCGGGTCGAGCTGCACCTGCCCGGGCGACAAGGGGCTGATGACCGGCTGGCTGGATATGAATCCCGGTCCCCGGCGGCTGGTGGCCGCCCTCGACCTGGAGCCGGGCACCGACTATGCTTCCGGGTCGGTTCCCCCGACCGCCCCGATCCCCGCAGCGCCCTCCAGCCCCACGGCGTCCACGGCCCTCACGAACCGTGGACCCGACCGCCTGGCAGTGGACCGATCAGGACTGGATGGGCAAGGACCTGCTCGGCCTAGTCATCTACGAGTTCCACGGGTTAATGTTCACCCTGAAAACCCGTGATAAGTCATTCCGCCCATCACGGCTGAGCGCCGACATCGTCGACCATGCCCTGGCCGCCTTCCCCGGCCGGATACTTTGCTGTCGTCCGACCGGAGGCGCTCCCTGACCGATGCGCCATTGACGCCCGGCCCGCACCGACGTCGTCTACAACCACCTGGGCCTGTCGGGCAACCATCTCAGCGTCTTCGGCCCCTACTTCACCCCCGCCCATCACACGCCCCTGGGGTGAGGCCGTCAATCACGACCACGACGGTAGTCATCAGGTGCGGCTGTCATCGACTCCGGCCCTGCGCTGGCTGGGTGCGGACTTCCACATCGACGCCCCTGCGCCTGGACGCGCCATCCACGATCAAGGACGACGCCGCAGCCGCCGACCTCCACAGACGCACGTTCCGCCAGCTCTCCAACGCCGTGGCTGCGCTGTCCGACGAGCTGACCGGCCCCTGAGCCTGGTGGCGAGGCCGACCTCAACGACGTCGGAGTCATCACCCCACTGGTCAGGAGCCCCGCCGCGAACTCCCAGCCTGCATGACCGCCCAGTGGCCGACGACGTCCACCACGCCCCGTGCCAATACGGATCACCGGGAGGCGCAGGCCAATACGCCGACTCGCCGGAGCCCGGCGTGAATCAAGCGCCTGTGGCGGCGCCTTCCTCCACAACGGCATCTGGTCCACCTTCCGACCGGGTCTGGGCGCTGTCTGAGGACACCGCCGACCCCAGGCGCTTCGTCGTCTTTCGGATCCAACCACGACCAGATCGCGGCACCGAGCCGTCGGGGACCGCTCCTCAGCCGGTCTCGGACGACGCCGCCCTGGCCGCCACTGCCGCCCTGGTGCCCCTTGTCGCCCACACACCCATGCTCTTCATGGGCGGAGGAGAACCCGCACCCCTCCAGTTCTCTTCACCGACCACGAGGAGGAGGACCTGGCACCGCAGCGTCAGTTTCAGGGCGCGCCCGGAGTTCGCCGGCTTTCGGCTGGGACGCCGACGAGAGATCCCCGACCCCCAGGACGCCGGGACCGTCGAGCACTCTCGCGCCTCCGACTGGTCCGAGCTAGAGCAGACCGAACACGCCCACATGCCGTCCTGGTACCGGGCATCATCGCCCCTGCCGCGAGCTGGCCTGGTCCCAGCGGCACCGCGTGGCCGCAGATCGATGAGGCCGACGGACGTTGTCATCGTGACCTACGAGGACATCGTCGTCATCACCAACCTCCGGGAGGCCACGGCCCGCCCTGAGTTGAGTGACGCTCCTCTCCTGGGCCCCGGCTGGCTCCGGACCCATCCTGCTCGCCAGCCGGACATGACGCTCATCGCCCGACGCTGACGAGCCCTCACCACAGAGGCTTCCCGGCCGACCAGATGCCGGCGAACCGGAAGCGGCCACGCACATCCGTTCAGAAAGGCAGGCACCTCGTTGACACAATGCAACCTCCCAGCGGCGTGGCTTCATGCCCACTGCGGTAGCGGCACTCAGCGTGGCATCCGTGACTGTCAACGGTAGGCCGCGTCAGAACGAGGCAGTGGCATCCCCGAACGATTCGAGGAAGCGCCCTGTCCTTCAAGACGCGCCTGCCCCTGAGGGCTCCCTCATGGAGTGAGGTGCCTGCCCCAAGAAGTTGGCCCCCACCGCCGCCCTGAGCGCCGAGACCGGTGGAGACAGTCGGCGCCACCCCTGTGGCCACCGGACGCTTCGTCGTCCTCCACGACCCCGACGGGCCAGGAGGCCTGGACGGGGACGCATCAGGTGCAGGCGCGCCGCATCGATGACGAGATCGGCATGACCCTGGGTTCTTCGGAGTCCGCCGCCTGGAGCTGGCTCACCGACGGCCTGGAGGACTCCCGCGCCGGCTACCACGCACTGGTCGGAACTGTCATCAGGGTCCTGTCCGAGACCTTCGGTGGCTGACCTCACCGACTCCTGCGCCCACGCGATCCGGGCATCCTGGTCCCCACGACCCCCAGCCGGCCCCCACCTCACCGCCTGGCACGAGCGCGCTGGTCGCCCCGCGAACCGGCCGCAGTCCACCCTCACTCGCTGTGGAGCCGGAAGGTGACGCCTCGCTGCACCGGCGTGCCCGCCCAGCCGCGCAACCTCGGCCGTGCCCCGCCCAGCCGTCCCCCACAACAGATCACCCCATCAACCCGCACGACATCGTCGACTACCCTGTCCCAAGGACGGGCCTCGAGATCACCGCCACCCCACCCAGCTGAACTGGAGCTGCTCAGCCCTGCGTCGGTCGGGGCCCCGTCGCCGTCGACGCCGAACGAGCCTCCGCTTCCGCGACAGGACGCTCACCTCATCCAGCTGCGCCGACGGCGTCGGCACCCTGCTCATCGATCCGTCACCACCGGGCCCTGACCGAGCGCTGGCCACAGCCCCTTGACGGACCCGGGAGGATCCTCTATGCCGCCGGGACCAGACATCCCCTGGCCTGACTGCACGCGGGCCTGAAGGCCGCCTCCCTGTTCGACACCGAGCTGGCAGCCCGGCCCTGGCCGACAGCACGTCGGGCTCGGCGCCGTCAATGAGGAGACCCTGGGCCTGCGCCCGGCCAAGGACCAGTGGCCGCGGACTGGTCCACCCGGCCCTGCCCACCTGGCTCACCCACGCCGCCCTCGACGTCGAGCGCTGCTCATCGACCTGCGCGAGCCCCGCCACCGAGCTCGAGGCAGCCAAAGTGCGACCAGTGGGTCGCCCAGGACCTGAGCATCGTGTGGCACCAAGCTGGCTGTGCCGGCCAAGGTCGACCCCGTGGCAAGACCCCACGAGCAGCAGCCCGTGCGCTCTCCCCGCTCACTGGCGTCATTCTGCGCGAGTTGTGGAACTCAGCGAGCAGTTGGCCGCAGAGCTCGACCGCACTTCCAAGGTCCCGCGCCTCCACCAGGCACTTTGTCGCCGCCGCCGTCGCCCGCCCCGGTCACGACGCAAGATGAGCGCCCCTCAAGGAGTTCTCCCGCCAGGCCTGCCAGAACCAGGGAGCGCTGTGGAGAGCCATCGAACGAGCCCTGAGCTGCCTGACGACGAGCTTCCCCCACCCGCGCACCACTGGCGCTCGGGCGAGCTCCCCATCCGCGCTCCTGGCAGCGCGCCACCACGCCGCGCGCAAGGCTGCCGAGCGGCTCACTGCGTACGCGCGGCCATCAGACAGCACGCCGGGAGGAGATCCGCGTGCCCCAGGAGCTCCTCCCGACCCGGAGTGCCAACGTCATCTGGCCTGGGACCTCGCGCGGGAGGGACGAGGCCGGTCGTACCGGCAGAGTCACTGCTCAGGAGATCAGGAGCGTTCAGCCGCCATGCGGGGGCCAGGCCGTGGCAACCGAGCAGGCTTCGCCCCGCCTGCCGCAGCACCGGGCTGACGCGCCATCACGCGTATTATGCGCGCCGCCCACGGTGACGTGGACGGCACGACGTGATTCTCGTCAGAGGAGCCCGCTCGAGAAACCAGTGACCTCGCCGGCCCCAGTGGACCTCGAAGCCGTGGAACGGAAGATATTTATGCGAGTGGACTCCACCAGTTCCGCTCCGAGGCCTGGTGTCGAAGCTGGTACGTCAGTCCCAGGGCGTCCCACCCATCGGCACCCATCTGATGGAAGGGCACCGACGGCGGCCGGACCGGTTCCAGCGCTCGATGATCCGCCACGCTGTGGACGTTCTCAGGGTCATCCGTCAGGTCCGGGGAGACCAGCATGAACCGCCCAGATCTCGATCCTTGGCCGCCAGACGATCCCCGAAGGTGATGGTCGGGCCAGGAGCGCCCTGTCACCTTCTTTTGTATCTCCTCGTCACCGGTTTTGACGTCGAGCAGGACCAGGTCGAGCGTTATCGAGCATCTCGTCACTGGCATTGGCACCCAGGAATCCTGAGGTGTCGATGCAGGTGTGGATGCCCACCTCTTGGCTCCCCAGCCAGGAGCCTGCCCGCGAAGGCCGCCGCATGACCTCACCGCCCGACAGCGTGATCCTGCCCTTGACGCGCGGAACACCCCCGGTAGCGGCGCATGCGGCGGAGAAGCTCCGGAGTTCTCCACCGGCCCCCGTCCTTCATGAGGAAGGTGTCGGGATTGTGGCAGCACTGGCACCGCAGGGGCATCCGTTGAGGAAGACCGTCATCCGGGTGCTGGGACGTCCACCGCGGTCACGAGCTCCCCAGGAGGATCGAGCCCAGCTCACCATCGCGCATCCGAGCCAGACGCTCCGAGCGATCCACGCCTCGGAGCTCGCCGATACCCGCACCGCGCAAGCGGGCGGCTGGGGCCAGTCCTGGTCCGACTGGGGCCGTCGCGCACGGTCGTCGTGGTCTCGCGCCATGACCGCCGCCGTGCTCCAGGGCCTGCACTGGAGTGGGCGTGCAGGAAGAATGCCGTTGCTGCTCGCGAGTCAGCTTGACGGTTGACGGCGTAGCGGAGACGCGGAACCGTGAGGTTCGGTAGTTCTCCGGCGCTCCATCGCGTCCTCGAGGGTGCTGTGGTCCGTGACGCTGATGTTGGCGTGGTACAGGCCCTGACGCCGTTGCTGTCCTGATCGCCAGTTTCGCTGGAGGCGAGGGCGTTTTTCGTACGTGGCCGCCAAAATTCCCTTCGAGGTGATGTTATCGATGTGAGAAATTGTTGCGGGTGATCGGGCCGGGTGAGCGTCTGACCGTATCTCGGCGCAGTCGTCGGGGACGAAGCCGGCGTCGAGAATGCCCACGAGGTTGGCGACGCGCTCGTCAAGAGTGACCCAGCCCCTGCGTGATCGTTGGTCAGCGAGATGCCGTCGAGGGCGTCGTTGTAGTCGAGCTTGCCGACGCTGAGCATCGAGGCGACCATGCCGGTGTCCATCCCGTTCTCCGGGTTGGCCTGGCGAGAAGAAGTTTTCCAAGTTCCTGAGGGGTGCCGGAGCTGTCAGTCTTGCCGTAGACCACGCTGGAGGTAGATCGTCAGCACCGATCAATGGGATGGCGTCGCGGGTAGAAGCGGCTGGGCCTTGATCTGGACATGATCGTGTGGGACCACGGTGGCGGCGATGTGTCGTCGGCGCGGTCGTCAGCGGCCGCAGATCGCGCCGTTCGCGACAGTCGACTACCAGGCCGGTCTCGTCGCGAACCGGGGTGACCTTGGCGTACTTGAGGCTGCCAGGAGCCACACGATCGGTTGTGTCGCGATGCCGCGCCCTACAGTACGATATCGGAGTCGTGCAGCGCCATCTCGATGGACCCGTAGGCGTAGCGGTCGTGGCAGTAGTGGATGATGTTGAGGCCTGACGTGGTGGCCACCACCCAGCCGAGCATCTTCGCATTTCGCGGTCCCAGACCTCGTCGAAGTCGAGGGGGCCGGGTCACTTTGCCGGCAGGCTGGTACGACCCGCTTGCTGGTCATCTCGTCAATGACCACCGTTACGCTTATGAAAGGCCTTGGCGGAGTTGACGCGGGCGCCGGAAGAATCGCATCTGTTGCCCACGCGCATCGGGGACGCAGCGATCGTTGTGCCGTCGCCCGCGCTCACGGATCTGCTCGTCGGCCTTGTACTGGATGGAGGAGTGTCGACTGAGATGAGGGCGCAGAAGTCCTTGTAGCCCGCGGTGGCGTTCTCGTCCCAGAAGATCGTGATATACCGGCCCGGCGCCGGACCGAGGTTGCGCAGGGTCTGCAGCAGGCGGAAGGGAGGTCTGGTGACCAGAGAGCGCGGCCGTCCTTTCACCGAAGCTGGCGTTTAATTCAGGTGCCCAGTAGGGGTCGCCGGAGAAGATCTGGTCGCAGTCGATGGTGCGCAGGAAGGGTGATGCGCAGCTTCCGGCACGATGTTGTCGATGAGCCCCGCGCGTCGATGACCCCACTGCGCAGGCTGGTCCCGCTCGAAGTAGATGCGTCCAGGAAGCCGGAGAGGCGGTGGCCGATGTCGCAAGTGGCGCCAACCTGGACTTCACAGAGGCCAGGTAGGCGAAGTAGGTCCACTGACCGCGCCCGTGGGCGTTCTTGGCCGGCCTGGAGATGCGTCGTAGCTGTATTCTGTTTGGCGATCTTGAGCTTCTGAGCGCCTTTGATCTGCTTCCGGAGGCCCTCGCGGTAGCGGGCCCAGTGCTCGGAGATGGGCTCATCCGCCACGGCGTCCTTGGCCTTCTGCTTCTGCTCGATAAGGAAGTCGACGCCGTAGAGGCCGGTGGCGGTAGTCACCGATGATGTGCCGCGGCCGTAGGCGCCGGGCAGACCGGTGATGATGTGGGCTGAGCGCGTTGCGCGGATGCGCGGGGGTGATGTCGAAGACCGCGTCGTTGTGGGTCTTATGTAGCGGGTGAAGATCTTCTTTGACCTCGGGGTCGACCTCCCGCCCGCCTCCCTGATGGCGTGGTGGTCTCCACCATGCGCCAACCACCGTTGGGCATCACGGCGCGACGTAGTGAACTGTTCCGCAGACCAACGATGACGTCATCGTTCTCGCCGATGTAGCCGGCCGGTGCCGTCGATGTCGCAGGGGCGTGGGTGCCGACGTCGAGATGCGAACTTGCGCCTCGGAGAGGTAGTCCTTTCCAGGGTGTCCTGTTGGTGATGCAGTGGTCTTTGGTCCGTGGCGTCGGCGAGTAAACGAAGTCGCCGTCGTAGGGGAAGCAGCGGATGAAGTCGACGTCACCGTCCTCGGTCCACGGTCCGGTAACGAAGCCCTCCCCAGGCGTCATTGCCGCTCGCCGTGGTGGCAGATGTTGTGACCTCAGTGGTCATCCGTGCTCTCATGGGTGACCGAGAGCCGCCCGCCAGATCGCCCTGGCGAGGCGAGGCGGCACATCGGCGCGCCGTCGATCTCAGACCAGAACCTGAGGAAGGCTGCGGGGTCGCTGGTCCCAAAGAAGAGCCGGTTAGATGACTCAGGTCGATCACCGCCGCCGCATTCCAGGACATAAGTCCCGCACGACTGCTGCTGGCGGATATCCAGCACCGCCGCCAATTCCCCCAGCTCGACAACGAAGATGAATGGGGTCGCGTTCCTAGCGCGTCAATCATCAGTTCATTAGGACAGGAACCCAGCGGAATCCGCCTACCCGCGACGAGTTGAGCCGAGGCCTGCGTTGCCCTTACTCGGCCCTATAATCCCCGGTCGGTGCGGGCGTCTTGGTGGCGTTGTCGGCCGTTCTGGCAGGCCGCCTGAGTGATATCAGCCGCTCAGCCGAAGTCCTCCATCGAGCACGGGCATGTCGACGAACTCGGCGCGGAACACCGATGCGACGGAACTGGCGAGCCCCGGGGTAGCGCGCCGGGCGGCCTGGTACTCGGACCGCGTCACGTGCAGTTGGGAACCGACACGCCGTCGACCAGACCGTCTCGACCAGACGGACGACGTCCGCATCAGCCGCGGCAGTCACGAGAGGAGCCGGGCAGGAATCACCAGCGCGGATGCACCTACAGCAGCCGGCACGCCCCTCCTGCCCAAGGAGCCTACTGGCCTCAGGCCTGCGCCGCTGGCACCACAATCTACCTGAAGAGAACCTGCGCACCACCGGCAGGTGCGGGCGTACTGAGCAGGACATCGACAACGTCGAAGGCACTCACGGAAGGCGTGTCCTGGCACCGATCCTCCTCCGCTGCGCCCCGGTTCCCTCCGACTCGGACCGAGGCGTCGAACGCGGTCAGGGCTCGGGCAGCGCCCTTGGGGGTAGCGCACGACGGTGGGGCACGTCAGTGCTCACGGCTGTGTGCAGCAGGCTCTCGCGCAGCGTCGCCTCGTCACGGGGGCCGCCAGGCGCAGACCAGAACGTGCGCCAGCAGCGCCATGTCCCACATGCCGTTGTGGTCATCTCTGTCAGTTCCGTGATTCCGGCCCGGTCCAGGACGACGGTCACCCGGCCCGGTGCAGGGCGACATCCATGAGCACCTGGTCGAAGGCGCGGTTGAGAAGGTCGCGTGAGGGCGACCACCGGGTGCATGCCGCGAAGGCGAGGCTGGCGGAGAAGGTCACAAGGTGCTGCTCGGCGATGCCGACGTCGATGACCCGAGTAGGCATCCATCACAAGGGGCTGGAGGCACCACTGGGCCCGTATGCAACGCGACCCGACGATCCGTTCATCGCCGCGCCAGGGAAAATGATCTCCTCGGCGAAGACGGCGGTCCAGCCGAAACGTCACGCCACCACCGGCAAAACCGGTTCCGGATGAATCCATTCACGGCGAAGCGGTCGGGGACGTGCTCGGTTGGGGTGTAGCCCCGCCCTTCGGTGATGACGTGGACGATGATCGAGCCTGGCGTACCTGCGGGCGCGAGAGGCGAACCGACGGCCGTGGGATGTCGTGCCGCCGACCGGTCCGGTGTACTTGATCCCTGTAACTCGAAGAAGGCCGAGGGAACCAGGACGTCCTGAGCCCCGTTTGAGTCCGCTGCGCAGGGCGTCGGCACTGGCTGGGGCGCCTGCGACAGGAGTTGTCCGCTTGACCCCGGACAGGACACGCTCAGCCGGGATTGCGCAGCGTCGAGGTGGTGGGCCAGTCCCCGATGGTGGGGGCGCAGGAGCGGTCGTTGTCGCTGACGACGATGACCAGGTGGCGGTCCGAGGAATCGGCGGATGTTGGGTTCAGGGCCCCAGGCCATTCCCCGGTCATGGCGCGCCGTCCCTCGATGACGGCGACGACGTGGCGCTCGCTGCCCCCAGGTGTTGGCCCGGGCGATGCCGTCTGCCCAGACAGGGAGGTGGAGGCGTGAGTCGCATTGTCGTGACGGACTCCGCTCGGGAGGGTGCCGACAGGCCACCGCGCCTGCGCAGATGAGTAGTCCTGACGGCCGGTGAGCAGCTTCAGGACGTAGGCCCGGTGGCTGTGTCGAACATGATGGTGTCCCGCGAGCGAAGGTGCGGTGCAGCGCGATCGTCAGCCTCGACGACCCCGAGGTCAGGCCGAGGTGCTGCCGGTGCGCGCCACTGAAGATGATACTGGCGAATTTGAGGGTGAGTCACCAGCTGCTCGCCAGAGCCATCGAGGTCAAATCGGCGGGTTTAGCACGCACGGTGAGCGCTTTGCCGTCTGTCCGGTGGCCCTGCCGGGCGCCTCCAGCAGCCGCTGGCACGGTGCGCCCCTTGTCAGAAGGTGGTGATGAGTCGTGTCGCCAAGAGCGAGCCGGGCATGTAATGCTGGCGGTACCGACACAGGGTAGCTGCTGACGCGGCGAAGGGGTCTTTCAGGAGTCTCCTTCCCGCCTGGGGACCGCCAGGCTTCCCGGAGCGACGCCCTGAGTCGACCTGAGGGTGTTTACAGAGCCGCCACGACCACTGTGCGGCCACGTCACGCGGGTCACGGCTGGAGCATGTACTGTATGCCTTGGGTGTCGAAACCGTCCGCGCCCACCGGTCGATGGCGTCGTTCCTGATCGCCTGACCGCCCTCAGGACTGCTCTGCAGGAAACCATGAGCACCACAGCCCTTTTCGGTACCTGGCCCGCCCATCACCCCGGGCACCATCACCACGACCGGACGGTCCTGCTCCCAGGTCCGGTGTGGACGGCGCAGCCACCCATTGCGATGGTGCGGCCCGCAGGCGGCCGCAACGTACCGTTTCCGCCGCAACGGCGACGGCCAGATCGGTGAGGTTCTTCCGCTGACACCCGCCGGACGAGCTGGTCGATGTGCGCACCTGCGCACGAGTACGGAGGGCGGGCTTCACGCCGTCGACAGCGGATCATCGTGGTTCGCACGCCGGGACGGGCGCCTCTACCGGTAATGACGGGCGCACCGCAGTGGGGCTCATCCGCTCAGCCATTCCGGACGTGCGACACGGCGACCTGAGATCGACACGGCCGGGGTCATTCACGCCGTCCGCGAGGACCACTGAGGCGCGGGGAAGAGGCCGTGAACACCCTGGTCGCCATCTCTGACGGCTCGGCTGCCCGGCGATGACTCCTTCGCGTGCGCACACTGCGTCGGGTACGGACCTCGTGGTCGCCCCGACGCTGTCCCCCTCGACGCAGCACCTTGGCCTGATCACCTGGAACCACCCGCGGGATGCGGACAACGCCAGCCTGCATGTGGGGGACCCTGGCCCGGACGGGCACTGGGTGAGCAGGACGCTGGTGGAGGCGGCAACGGGCACTCGGTCTCCGAGCCCCGCTGACCGAGGAGTGCGGAGTTGCGCACGGCCCAACGCCTCGGGCTTCTTGAACCCCACCGCACTGGCTGAGGGCTTCCCGGTACGCGGTACCACCGCACCGAAGTTGGTCGGAGAGCTGCGCACCGCCCCCACCCGGCAGAGGCCACCTTCACTAACCCGCCCCGGCAATTCGCCGCACTTCGACGTGCTCTGACCTGAGCACATCATCACCTCTGCCCGCGATGCGGTCTCGCACGGGGACCACTGCTCGCCAACGGGGAGTCGAGGAGGAACGGGGTGCGCCGATCGGCAACGCCTCCAACGCCGGCCGCGTCGTCATGCCATTTACGAGATGTCGATGCCCAGTATCGTGGAGGCCAAGAATGGAATGGTAAGAAGCAGTGGTTTCAAGTGAGTTCCAGCTTGAGGGCACTGGGTGGTCCTTCCTGATGGTCTCCTGGCCCACTCCAGCGACGGCGCCACCGCCTACGGCTTTGGCTTACCCGCTGACCTCGGGTCATTTCTGCGACTGGCCTTGACGACGAGTTGGCGCTGCTGATTGCCATCAACTACGGCGGCCCAACGGCCACGGCGGTCCTGGCTACGACCCCACGCATCCAGTACTGACCAGCCAGCTTCGGCTATCTGACGTCAACTACCGCGGCTCCATGGGGTTACGGAACCGGCTACCGCAAGGCCCGAGGGCGCGTGGGAATCTACGACGTCGACGACTGCGTCAACGGGGCCCAGCACCTGGCTTGACGCTGGACCGCATCTGCGCCGTATCGCGATCTGGGCGGGAGGTTCAGCCGTGAGGCTTCACGGTGCTGTCGGCCATCACCCGCTCCTCCGTGTTCACGCGGCGCCCTGCTTCTGGGTGACCACCTCAAGAGGCTGGTGCGCACTAACGGCGAAGTTCGAGTCGCACTACATCGGCCAGCTCATAGGCACCCAGATATCGACGACCCGGTGCTCGATGAGCGCAGCCCATCAACCACATCGAGGACATCAACGTCCCGCTGCTGCTCTCATCCAGGGCTCGGAGGATCCGATCGTCCTGGCGGAGCAGGCCACCGCCATACGAGGCTTCCTCAAGGAGGCCGGCGCTCGGTGGCCGGAGGTCTTCCAGGGTGAGGGCTACGGCTCGTCTGGCGACGAAATGTCCGACGCAGTTACGAGGCCGAGCCGGTTTCACCGGTAGGTGTGGGGATCGGCGCCTCCTCCCACGTCGAGGGCAGGCGAGAGACCTTCACCGTCAAGGTGAGAACCTGCACTGATGGATCGCGTCTGAGGAGGCGTCCGCCACCCCGTCGCGGCGCGCAGGCAGCCCTTCCGCCATCATCGCTTCGGCTTCACATCCTGGCGGTGCTGGTAGGCCTGCCCTCGGGCCTGGGGCGGTGCTGTTCGCTGAATTGACGCCCGTCCCAGCTGGCGAGCGGAGCCGACGATTGCTACCGTGTCGATGGCCCCTTTGGTCGGCCCCTGGTTCTGGGAACCTGGTTGTCCTGGTCACCCCGGTGTTTCCGGGCTGCTGGATAGACTCGTTGATAAACCTGACTTCGGCTGCAAAATCACCCACGGGCCAAGGTGGCTGGCGTCATCTGGTCCACCGCCACGGCGACGGGCGGGACTACGGCGCTCTGTCATTTGCCGCCACGATGCCGGCCGCGCTGACGATCGGTGGCGGGGGCTCGGTCGGTCCGAGGGATTGATCGCCGAGCTGGGCGCGTCACGGCGAGCACCATCGGATGGGGCCCAGGCCGCGCCGGTCCCTCGATCTGGCCACCCTGCCGCCGCCGGAACGGCCGCCGGCATCGCCTCCGCCAACGCGCCACTGGCGGGGCCCTTCGCCCCAGAGGTCATCCTCATGGGCTTCAGCGCCGACGCTCTCTCATCGTCATTGTCCTGCCTGCGTGTCCTCGACGGTCCTGTCGCATTCACCTGCTGGGACGACGCTGTCGCTGCTGCTCCCCACCTGACCTGTCCGTGACGCCCAGCTGGCTGGGTCGCCGTTGCGTCGGGCGGGGGCGTTTGTATCGCTTCGCCGCGTCTTCGTCGTCATCCTCGATGCCCTGACCCACGCCTGGCAGCGCGCTTGGGCGTTCCGATCTGGGCACGTCCGCATTGGCGGGCCGCTGGAGGTCGGTGCGACTCTCCTGGTTCTGCCTGAGATGTACGGCGAGTCATCGCCGCCTCAACCGGCGTTGGCAGGACGCGCCCCTGACGCTGCCGCTGGTGCTGTGCGTGGCCAAGACGCTGGGCGACCCCGACCCTGGGCATGGGCTTCGTCGGCGGGTGTTCGCCCCGTCCCCTGTTCATCGCGGACGTCATGCCGCCTTCGGCACCCCTCGTGGCTCCCCCAGCTACGCGCCGCCGCCGGAGTCTTCGGGTGATCGGCATGGGCGGTTCGCCGGTGCGGCCTGCGCCCTGATGACGGCGGGTCCTGCTCATCATTGAGATGACCGGGCAGCACGCGCTCCTGGTGCCCCTATGCGTTGGCCACGGCGTTGGCCACACCATCAGCCGTTCCTGTCACGCGGCACACTGTTCACCGGAGGAGCTGCGTCGTCGGAGAGGATGTCGAGGATCCGATACAACACACCCTGGGACGCACCCGCGCGCCTCCTGACTCATGGTGATCCTCCTGTGCGCTCCAGGCCACGGCATCGCTCAGCCAGGCCGCCTGTGATGAGCCGGCGTGGCCTCGGTCCCGCCCGTGGTCGCTACTGACAGAGCGGCACCGGCGAGCTGCTTGGTTGCGTGACGGCCGCCGCGGCAGTCGCCGGGGCGCTCCTGAGCGAGGATTCCTGACGACGCCCTTCAGTTTGGCCGGCGACGGTATGGACCTACCGCTGGTCCGTGACCGTCTGACTGCGAGGACGAGGCGACTGACGTGCTTCAGGCCCTGACCGATACCCGCCCGGAGGGCCTGGTGGTCGCCCGCGCCGCCGGCTCCGGTGCGGAGGAGCTGGTGGCTGGTGTCCCAGGATCGTCAAACAGAACGGGTCTACGAGGCCCAGGCGCAGGCTCGCCAGCCGCCGCAACCTACACCTCCTGGGGCTCACGGCTTCAGGACAGGTGGCACCCCGTCTCTCGTTCCTCGGCGCAGAATCGGAAGCGATCAGCCGTATCAGCGAGTCACTGCGCAGCTCGCGCCGTTCCAGGCGCCGATGAGAGTCTGCTGGCTCGACGCGCGCGCCCTGTTCAGACTCCGCCGTAGCGGCCTCACCGGTCCCGACCACCGTGACGTTCTAGAGTCCGGCCCTGGACCGCCCGGCCTTCGCTGATGCTCGGTGAGGTGCTCGACAGCTCGGTGATGCGCTCGGCGTTGGCCACGATGCGCCGGGGTCGGACATCCACATCCACGCAGCGGCGCCTCACCGGAGGACGGGCAGGTACCACCGAGACTGGTTCTCAGTGCGCTCCACACCGAGACGCTGAGGTCGGCGGGCGAAGGGGGTGGGCAGGGTGAGAACACCGACGAGCACCGCTGGCGGCCAGCGCCCCCAGGCAATATCCAGCCGATATTGTGCGCATCCGGCGCCCGTTGTGAGCCACGCAGACGGCTAGCAGGAGGGTACAGGACGCCCCCAGAGGTTGAGCGACCACACCGCGGCTCATCGCTCAACACAAGTCGTCAGGAGGGGACGAGGATGATCGCCCCGAAGACGGCGGTGAAGACGCCGACCAGATCCGCCCTCACCCGTATGCGGACGGCGAGGTCCTGGAACTGGCGCGTACTGATGGGCGCTCGTCCATGAGGAACGACCTTCCGTGTGATGACCTTCGCACGCAGCACCGGTTCAACCTCCAACCACCAGAACGCGTTACTATTCACAACGTGAGCACCATTGTTGACCAAACTCCCCTGAACGCACGCGCTCGGCGGACGATGACCGCATGACCGACCAGCAGTCAGGCCGAGGTCGACACGGTCGAGGAGGCCGAGAGCCTGGGCTCCCGCAGCCGGGCGGACGGGCCGGCTCGACAGATGCCGAAGCCGCCGGAGCGGGCCTGAAGCAGGACCTGACGGCGACGAGGACGCCCGAGACCAGGAGGGCAACGCCGATACGGGTGCCAGCGTCATGGGCAGCAAACTGAGGTGGATCCGACGTCGTCCCTGATGACGCTTCCGGCACTGGAGAGGCCGACGCCGTCCTGGCTGCGCAGCGCGGGTTGACGGGGCCGAGGCCCTGAGATTCTCCTGAGGGCCTCGAGCCGCCGTCGAGCACCGCCCTGGAGGACCTGACATCAACGCCCTGGTGACCCTGCTGTCTGCCCTGGGCTTCTCAGGCGCCCAGGACTCGGTAGTGTCCGCCCTCCTCCGCGGTGACCGCCCAGGGCTACTGGGGACCAAGGCGACGTCCTCGTGGTCGGCGTCGGAACGGGCTGGGCCGACACCGATCCGCCTGCCGTCACCACTGATGACGAGGCCGCACTGGCTACGACCAGACCGGTCTCCTGCGCCGGGCGGCCGGACGCGCCACCGAGCACTGCCGACCGACCTGCGGTCCTGGCACTGCCCACGCTCTGCGAGGACAGCTGGTCGCCGTCGCGCACGGGATGCCCTGCGCGTACTCCTGAGCGCGACGAAGAACGAGACCGGCCCTGGCAGGAGAAGACTAAGAAGACCTCCTGCTCACGACCATTCCATCATTCCCCCGGCCGACACCCCGAGGGGCGGTGGAGGCGCTGGCGGGAGCCTTGGCGCTTGCCCAGCCACGGCACCGACCCGATCTGGTCAACGAGCCGCCAGCCGAACCGGCTGACCCGGAAGTCTTCGCCGAGGGCCCGCGCAGCCGGGCAGGAGCCGGGCACCGCGTTGAGATCTGGGACGCCCCGGCACTGGTCGAGCAGGGCCTTTGGGGCATCCTCGGTGGTCAGGCCTGGTGCACCCGCGCCTGGTCCAGTCTGGCGGTCGCCGGAGCACGCAACCGAGGCCGCCGGCGGGCAGGCGGTCGCAGCCGAGGGGCGACGGCGCAGCCGGACGCCCGTCGCCCTCATCGGCGCGGGTATCACCTTGACCTGGCGGGCCGTCCTCGCCGGCCTCCCATGCCGGAGATGAACTGACATGGCAGGGCCACCGTGCTGGCGCCATCATCACGGCTGCGCGCCTGGCGCTGCCGATCCGGTGTCATGCGCTGGCGCTGGCCGAGAACATGCCCGGCGCGCCGACGCCCAGCGGCTCCAGCGACGTCATCATCGATGACGGCACCACCGTGGAGGTGACCAACACCGACGCCGAGGGGCGCCTGGTCATGGCCGGACGCCCATGCGGCCAGCGGAGAGCCCGATGCCGTCCTGACGGGCCACTTTCACCGGGCGCAGATCGTAAGTCTCTGGCGACCATGTGGCCGCCGTCATGGGACACTGGACCTTTCGGCAGGAGGTCGTCGCCGCGGCACAGCGGGCCGTATCCTTCTTGGCCGATGCCGCTGCCGCACCTGCGCGCCACCCTGGATCTGCCCTTCGCCGACCCGCAACACCAAGGTCGGCTCGCGTGCCGGCGGGATGCTCGGCCGGCCACCCTGCGCGAGTCTGTCGGGCTGGCCAAGGGCCCACCTCGACATCGCCGGCCCCGCCCACAACGACTCCTCCTGGGGCCTGACCTGACCGGCGGGACGGCATGGGGTCTCCACCCCAGTGGAGCTGCCCGTCTCGCTGTCCGCCGAGGTCAGCATCCTCTGAGCCCACGCCCAGCGGAGAATGAAAGGATGATGACGCCGGGGCCTCACACGAAGCGCCCCGGCACGGTTTTGAACGCAGGAAAAACCATGAACGGTGATGTGTCTCACCGTTTTCAGGACCTGGTCCCCAAACAGCAACCCCGTGGCTCCTGCAGCACCCTCTTCAGGTGGAACACGGTCTTGGTGCTGAGCCGCCCCACGAGGGCGATATGACCAACCAACAAGGAGTGAGTTCGTGACAGAGACCGTTCAATATGGCCATCCCAAAGCGGGATCGGGGCCACGCCGCTGCCCCAGCGGCGCCCAACTGGGCCTCAAGGTCGCCCCTCATCGAGGCGGACAAGCTGGGGCACCTGCCCACCGCGGCCGCGTGCCCACCAAGGTTCTGCTGCACGCCTGCCGAGACCGCCGGACGCCGTGCGCGCCGCCACGGTGGGCATCACGCCTTCGAGGGCGTGGCTGCCCGGCGTCCAGAAGGCCAAGAACAGATCGCTTCGCGATGCCGGGCGCCTGGAGGGCCTGGTGTCCTCGCGGGCATTGACCTGATCCAGGTGGGGACGCCTGGCGGCCGCCGACGCCGTTGAGGCTGACGCCGCCCATCACCGGCCGCACCGTGGTCTCGCCTCCGGCTCCTACCCAAGCATCTTATCGGACAGGAGATCTCCGAGGCGTCATCACCTGAGGAGGCCCTGGAGATGGACCACGTCCTGCCTCGGCAGGCGTGACTGGGCGGCGGCGTCATCGGGGTGAGTTCGCCTCGGCCTGGGCCCATGGGCAGCCACAGGTCACCATCATCAGTGGGCTGCCCCACCTGAGCCCAACGAGGACGAGGCATCCCAAGCAGCTCGAGCGCGCCTTCCGCGCGCAAGATCACCCTCCGCACCAAACACGATGTTCGAGTCGGTCGAGCGCCACGGACGGCGGGGTGACCGTGCGCACCCAGGACGGTACACCCATGAGGCCGAGGTCCTCCTCATCGCCGTGGGTTGTGGACCGGCGACCGCCAACCTCGGCTACGAGGAGGTCGGGCTCATGACCGCGGCTTCGTCCTGGCTGACGAGCCGGCTGCACCAACGTCCCGGGCGCGTGGGCCGGGTGACATCGTCCCTGCGTCCAGCCTCGCCCACCGCGGCTTTGCCCAGGCATCGTCGGCGGAGAAGATCGCGCCTGGACCCGACCCCCGGTCGATGACGTCCTGTCCCCAAGGTGACCTTTCTGCGAGCCTGAGATCGCCCTCGGTGGGGTTGCCGGAGGCCAAGGCCGCCGAGATCCACGGCAAGGAGAACATCACCCGCCAGTTCGCCGGCTGGCAACGCCGGAGCCAGATCCCTGGGGACCAGGGCTTCGCCGCCGCTCGTCTCCCCGGGAAGGACGGCCTGATCCTGGGCTTCACGCCATCGGCGCCCGCATGGGCGAGCAGGTGGGGAGGGGATAGCTCATGGTGTCTGGGAGGCCGACGCCGACGACGACGTCGCCGCCCTGGTCCACGCCCACCCCACCCAGAACGAGACCCTCGGCGAGGCCGCGATGGCCCCTCGCCGGGCAAGCCGCCGCACAACCACGGCTGATCCAGCTAGACGAGGGCGAAGACAGTAATGTCAGAGTCCGTGAAGATGCCCGCTCCTGGGTGAGTCCGTCACTGAGGACGTGGTCTCCCTTGGCCCGCGCCGGGAGACACCGTCGGAGGCTGATTTATTCCCTGCTGGAGGTCGCCACCGACAAGGTCGACACCGGAGTGTCCCTCCCCGCATCCGCGTCCTGCTGGAGATCCAGTGTCCTCGAGGAGCTTGAGACCGTCAGAGGTCGGCACTGTCCTGGCCATCATCGGCGACCCTCCGAGGCGGGCTCCGCCCTGGCACCGCTGCCCTTGCGTTGCAGGCTGCACCTGCCCTCAGCTCCGGCTCCACCGCTGCTGAGGCTCAAGCACCCGCCGCCCCAGGCCGGCGTTCGGCCGGCGGGCAATTGAGATGATGCCGGCTCTGGGTGAGTCCGTCATCGAGGGACGGTCTCCTGGCCTGCGGCCGTGGGAGATAATTCGTCGAGGCCGGATGAGCCCTGCTGAGGTCGCCACCGACAAGGTCGACACCGGTGTCCCCTCGCCCGCATCCGGTGTCCTGTTGGAGATCCGCGTCCCCGAGGACGAGAGACCGTCGAGGTCGGCACCGTCCTGGCTATGGCTCACCGGCGACCCTCTCAGTGGGCTCCGCCTCGGCCCCCGCGGGCCCCGCGCCGCAGGTCACCCGAGCCCTGGCTCCGCCCCGGCTCCGGCCGCTGAAAGTGCCGGCACCCGCCGCCCTGACAGTGACTGCGGCGCCGCAGCCGCCGCCCCTGGTGAGCTCCGGAGCCTCGTCTACGTCACGCCGATCGTGCGCAAGCTCAAGGACAGTGTGGACCTGTCCACCGTCACCGGTACGGGTGTGGCGGACGCATCCGCAAGCAGGACGGGAGGCTGCCGCCACGCCGCTGAGGAGCCCGCGCTGCTGCGGCAGCGCCCCGGCCCCGCTGCTGCGTCCGGCGCCGCCGCCGCGGCTGCCGGCCTCGGCCAAAGCTCGAGGTGGATACCACCAGCGGCCGCATCGGAGAAGATGAGCCACTGCGTCAGTCATCGCCGATCGTGGCTGATCGACTCTGCAGACCGCCCAGCTGACCACCGTCGTCGGTGGACGTGACTCGCGTGGCCGCTCTGCGGCCCGCGCGAAGAACGATTCCCGGCCAAGAACGCACCAAGCTGACTTTCCCGCCCTTCTTCGTCCAGGCGGCGACGGAGGTCTCAAGGCTCCACCCGAAGATCAACGCCCATCGAGAGGGCAAGAACGTCACCACCACGATGCGTCGAGCACGTCGGCATCGCGGTGGACACGCCGCGCGGCCCGTTTCGTGCCGGTGGTCAAGAAATGGGGACCTCAACATCCCCGGCTGGCTAAGCGCATCAACGACCTGGCCCGGTAATTCGGACAAACAAGGTCAACCCTGATGAGCCTGGGGCAGCTCGACCTTCACGATCACCAACACCGGCAGCGGCGGTGCCCGTTCGACACCCCGATCATCAACCAGCCGGAGGTCGTGATCCTGGGCCCGCGCCATCCAGCGCCAGCCGCGCGTCATCATGATGCCGACGGCGGCGAGGTCATCGCCATCCGCTCGGTGTGTGCTACCTGGCCCCGTCCTACGACCACCGACTGGTGGACGGCGGACGCGCCCCGCTACCTCATGACGGTCACAGCGCCTCGAGGAGGAAGTAGACTCTGGCGGCGAGCTGGGGCTGTGAGCCCGCGCTCGGCCCGCCAGGCCGTCAACAACGGGGCCCCGCACCATCACGGTGCGGGGTCCCGTTCGTTGTACCCGCTATCGGGTCCGTACTGGCATATGACAACCGCCGCTGTCCGTTCCCGGCTCAAGGCTCGGCTCAGGAGTCTCGCTGCAGCCCGCGCGATACCGGCGAGCGTGTTCTCCAGCCCCAGACGAGTCCCGCGCCAGACGATCGCAGAGTAAGCGCCCCAGCCGCCCCCGCGATGCGCCAGGACCAGACGGGAGACGAGTGCCACCCAGCCTCGATCAGGTGCAGATCCTTCATGGCCACCTCACCGTCGCGACGCCCTGACGACGGTGCACGACCAGGTAACCCTCGTGTCCACGCCGTCTCCAGCCGCCACCTCAGAAGGTCGGTCCGACGTCGCCCTCCACCCCTCTGCACGGCGCTGTCAGAAAGAACCTCAACCAGCTGCTGTCGGGGCATCCCCACCACGTGAGCCGGTCCGTCCCCTGAGTAGGGCGGCTAGCCGAGTCGCTGACGCTGAGATAGCGTTCCTGACTCAGACCCGATCCAGGCTGCAAACGCCCACGGTACTCATCAGTCATCCGGTAGCGTCCGGACGATTCCTCGTTGGCCGCCATCCTCACTGAGCTTCGTGCGCAGGTAGCCGACAACAACACCGCAGGAGCAAGAAGCCTGACGACCGGCGACCGGAGCGAGACGGTGGATGAGGAGATGAGGCTTGCAAAGCCCGAGCGCCAGGCGAATGAAGCCCCATGTCGTCAATGGCCCCGCGGCAGCGTCCGAGAGGGAATTTCCTCCGCATTCGCAGTCAGCTCTTCGCCGAGATCGGCGCAGCTGAGCGCGTCGGGAAGGTTGATGCCCACGCGCAAGATCTGCATGAGCCGCGTCGTCGACGGCGGCACGCGCCTGCGTGAGAGTCGGCGCCCTGCCGCCAAGACGGCCGCAGCCGTCCCGCCTGGGCGAGGAGACCGAGAGCATGCTCCGGCTCGACCTCCCGGTGGCGAAGGCGCGCGGCTTCCGCGTGCGGGCTTCGAGCCAGGTCATAGTGGGAAAGCACGGCGGCATCGTCATCTCCTTCGGGTCGGGGCCAATCCGGGCTGAACTCGCTTTTATGTACTCTGTGGACTGCCTGACGAGACTCCAAGACAGGAGGCGGGTCTCGATCCATCTCATGCCTGCGCGCAGAGCGGCCTCGACCTGCGCGCCTGCCGTCCGTCGTCGTCGAGCCGCCACGGCTCGTAGCCCGTCCTCGGGGCGAGGAAAGTCAGCAGCCCTGTGTGGCTGCAGCGATCCATGCGGAGCAACCCAGAAGGACGAAACTACTTTGTCAACCCATGTTGCTACTCATCTCCAACAAGGACATTCAGTCCGAGGCCGAGCAATCTTCTTCCACTTTACGCCACACACCCACCACTGAGCCGACCTCACGCCCTCAGCCCCTGCTCGCCACAGACACCTCAGCAAGGTCGACGACGCCGCGAGCAGTCGATGCGATCCTCCGGAGCTGAACTCATCTGCCAAGGCTGCCGGAGAGCAGCGAGGCCAGGCCGTGCACG